>PVBE012839180.1_pt1 | contig 198356 bp, 195 predicted proteins | sample 1631181 | NCBI WGS metagenome assembly PVBE01 (sample SAMN08397723, study PRJNA350692) | Marine metagenome, whole genome shotgun sequencing project. | isolation source: water | place: Pacific Ocean | collected 2012-04 | reverse complement strand
GGCGACCCCCCCCGGGGGGGGTAGACCTCTTTGGGGGGGGGGGGGGGGCACGTGCTATCAGAGATATGTTTTCGACGTGGCCTCCCTGGTAGCTCGCCTAGTGGGTGAACTGGTATCTGCCGGTTATGTCTCTTCGGCGACACACACGCCGGGCAGGTTCGTCTTGCCGCAGTCCGTTATCCCGATGCATCCTCGTCGGTCCAGCTCGAAGCCAGCCTTTTCTCCGCCCTTCGGGTACCTCCGGGCGACGACCGGCCGCGACCACTTAGAACTGTTCCACTGAGTGCTCCCGCGGGGACCACACCCCGACGCTATTCACCCGAACGGTCTCAGAAGCAAACCGAACATTTCACCGGCCCGGCGAAAGGAAACAGCGCAGTAGGACTGCGCTTCAGCTCAGTCGAGGTGCGCCAAGGCCGATGCCACCGACTCCACTCTGGTTATCCCGGAGCCCGAGAGATCACGGTTGCGCGGCCAGTCCACGAGGAAGACCCGCGTTCCTATTTCAGCTACCCATGCGGCTGTGAAGGGATCGTCCTCGAAGTGCGCCTCGGCATTCAGCTCCGAGATCACCCGCACCTTGAATTGTGCTGGCGTTTCCTTCCACGTCGACCTCATATGGACGCGGGGCAGGGCTCCAAAGTTCCGGACCAGCCAAGCCTCTGTGAGCCTCCTGGCCGACTCCCCCCTAGCGGTAACGACGGCCCAGTCATAGCGTTCGACGATTTGCTGCACAGCGGCCATGGAGCCCGGCATAGGTTTCCTCCCCCAATATCGCCACCTCTCGGTGGCCCAGAGCAGACTCCGTCGTCCGGGGTCATCCCGGCGTTTCCCTCGGCCGCGCCCCGGATTAATTCCGAACAGCGGTCGACAGAGCACGCCGTCAAGGTCGAATGTGAAAATCGGTCTCGCCATTGCTGGATGGTATCGGAGTGGCTTGTAGACGCGCCCGGATGGAGCGTTACAAGCGTGGAATGGTTCGAAGCGATCGGTCTGGCAGCTGCAGCTTTCGTCGCAGGCGCGATTAACACCGTTGCCGGGGGCGGTTCGCTTATCAGCTTTCCCGCACTCCTAGCGGCAGGTTACCCGGCGAAACCGGCTAATGTCACCAACAGCGTCGCGCTTTGGCCCGGCTACTTCGGCGGCACGATGGGCTATCGGCGCGAGATAGCCGCTCAAAAGAACCGCGCTGTCGCCCTCCTCCTCCCATCCGCCGCAGGGGCCGTACTCGGTTCGATCATCCTACTGAGCACTCCAGAGTCGGCATTCGAGGCGATCGTCCCATTCCTAATACTTTTCGCGTGTGGGCTGCTCGCTGTCCAAGACACTCTTGGTGAGTTCGCAGCCAAACACCGACTGGCCGCAAACAGCCCGAACCATCTCCCCTGGATGATGATCGTGGCAGCGTTCGCCCTCGCGGTTTACGGCGCCTATTTCGGGGCTGGGCTGGGCATCCTCATGCTCGCAGCTCTCGGCATTCTTCTGCCGGATAACATTCAACAGTCGAATGCACTCAAGGGCTTTCTGTCGCTCGTCACCAACGCCGTTGCAGTGCTGTGGTTCGCGGCCTTCGGACCTGTGGAATGGCTCCCTGCCGCGATTATGGCCGGAGGGGCGCTTGCCGGCGGATACCTCGGTGCCGACGCTGCCCGCGCCCTCGGTTCAGGTCGACTCCGGGTCGTCGTGATCGTGTACGGACTTGTGGTCGTGGTCCTGTTGTGGCTGACTTGATACCGTCGGGCTTACGACGCCTGTACCTAGCAGGACATGGTCTATAATTTTGCTACTTCTCTCCGCGGAGCGTTTGCATGCTGTTTTCGGTGCGGCTGGTCTCCCGGCAACCCCACAACGTAGGCCCGGAGGCCTGGCAAGAGGTGACGGCCGAACAGCTTCGGGCAATCAAGGAGCTCTTCGACCAGAGCAAGATCAAAGCCATCTACAGAGAAACCGGCGTCGGTGTGCTCGGCATCTTTGACGTCCCCGACGCACGGGAGATGGACCAGACGATCGCGGGCATGCCCATGGCACGTTACTTCGCAGATGTCGAAGTTCATCCGCTTTGGGACATGTCGGTCGTTCTCAGGAGCCAGTAAGGCGTGGCGGTCAAGGTCCTGATCGAGCGGCGAGTTCTTCCCGGCCAAGAGCGCCGAGCGCTTGATCTATTGAGAGTGTTGCGCACCCAGTGCCTAGAACAGCCAGGCTACGTGAGCGGCGAAACGCTCAGGGACGCGGAGGACACGCACGTCCTCGTCGTTATCAGCACCTGGTTTGGGCTTATGGACTGGCGAAAATGGCACGGCTCTCCCGAGCGGCGGAAACTTGAACTCAAGCTCCGAGCCCTTCTGTCCGGCCCGGAGCGAACCCGCATACTGCTTGAGGGTCTGTCCGAGATCCACTCGGGCGCTTGAAGAGAACGACCCCGCGGACCCAGCTTCGGGCGAATCAAAGTCCCACCGCAGACGCTAACCTTCCGCTGGTCAACAACCTCCGGTCGGCCGGGGCCCGATACGGCTAATAGAACAACCGAGCAGGCGCCGTTCCCACCAACCTTTCCGCGCGGACCCTCTCGGCTTTGCCGTTCGCCCCGACCGAGTTAGGATCCATCGCCGGAGGGTTCAACTTTTGTCGCCTGCACTAGTATTCATCGGTATATCCGTGATGGGTACCTGGGGACTCGCTTCGCTCGGGCTGATCGCGGGTGGGATCATTCTCCTTGTAGACCCCGGCGACGCCCCCGCCGCCTCAGGCAACACCCTTGGGGGGATCGCGCTGATCCTCGCAGGCATAGCATCGGGCGGACTGATGCAGGTCGTCGTCATGCCGCTGCTCGGGCTGGACCCGCCGTTCCCTGTTCCGGCTAAGAAGATCATCGCCGCTGAAAAGCTCACACGCTGGGTCTCGGTGGGGCTCCTCCGCGATCTACCGAACGGGACGCCAAAGGAGCTGCAGGTTAGATCACGCCGCGTACTCCTCGTCCGCCGCGACGACACCGTGCAAGCGCTAAGCGCCCTCTGTCCCCACGCACGCTTGCCGATGGGAGGGTTCCCGGGGAGCCCAATCAAGCCGCTCGTGGTCCGGGATGATTGCGTCACGTGTCCTTTCCACGGCGCCATATACGAAGTCAAATCCGGCAAGGTGACGCGTCAGCCATTCACCAGTGAATGGAATAACGATCATCCGCTCCTGGGACGCGTCCAAGGGAACCTTTTCCGCATGCTTTCGAAACTGCCCGCCCCATCTTCCATGCGAATCAGCATGAACTCCGACAACATCCAGACTTACCCGGCAAAGGTCGAAGACGGAGAGGTCTTCGTAGCCCTTCCCGAGCGCTAGTTGAGCTTTGGGTCGAAAGACACTGGAAGCGGGACTTCTGTCAACTAGTCGAATTCAGGCATCACTTCCCCGACGAACCGATCCGTGGCCGCTATCGCCATGGCCTTGTCCGCACCGATAGAGGGTCCAGTCACCACAAGTCTGGTTATTCCCAGCTCGGTGATCTCAGCAATTCTCTGGACGCAGTAGTCGGTGTTACCGAGGATTGCGAAGTGGGCCGCGAACTCAGGATCGATAACGGCAGCCTGGGCGCTGCCCACCTGGGCATGGTGGCGCATGTCGTAGGAACGGTGGACATCCGCAAAGACTCCCTTGTCATGCTCGCTGGCGGGTCCGATCACACTTCCATGCATGGTTGAAAAGCGGGCGAACAGGGCAACTCCACCCTCGATGAGACCCTGGGCTTCCACAGGGTCGTCATGGACCACGACGGGCACATATGCACCGAGCTTCAGCTCGCTCCATTCTCGACCACAGCGCTCACTCTCCTCACGCGCCACCTCGATAGCCCATCTCAAGCGATCCGTAGAAGCGCCGACGGCGAAGGAGATCCAATCCGCGGTTCGGACCGCAGCTCGTATAACCCGCGGCCTGGTCACCGCCACATCGACAGGGACGCGCGGCTGACTGGGCCGAAGCCACTCCAGCCGGCTTTCGTCGGGACGGTCGGCCAGCCCCAGCCGGTCGACATCACCCTCTTCATCGAATGACACATCTTCTCCCTGCATTTAAGCCCGGAGCCGGCTCAGGTAGTCTTCGAAGAATGGGACCTTCGCGGGCGCGTACCCAAGGTGGGCGAGAGCCGAGTCGCCTCTGCCGATGCCAAGCACAGCACGGCCTCCAGATTCGGCCTGAATGCTGGAGATGGCAGAAGCGGTGACAGCGGGATGCCGCGTGAACGGATTGGTGACCCCAGTTCCCAGGCAAAGGGTTTCCGTCTGCGTGGCTGCTATGCCCATGGCCACATAAGGGTCGCCGGAGAGGTTTTGCGAGTCGACGAACACAATACCATCGTATCCCTGACGTTCGGCCTCGACCGCGCGCCTCCAACCCGCCCTTGGGACACCCGCACCCGTCGTCCAGAACTCGATTTTTTCAGCTGCCATCAGGATGGCCTCCTAGCATTGGACTGAATAGAAACCATCGCATTAGCGGGCCTTCGAAGCTGACGCTTGTTTGAATTGAGTTCGAGCCACACCTCGCAAAGTGGGCGTCGCCACCGTCCCCTGTCGCCTCGTCCATTTGAGGGAGGTCCGTAGAATACACACCGGAGGGGTCGCATAGAGGCCTAGTGCGGGCGCCTGCTAAGCGCTTACCGGTGGTGACATCGGTCGAGGGTTCGAATCCCTCCCCCTCCGCCACAAGCTTCCGTTCGAGGTTGAATCAATGGCCAACGGTCGCTACCACCTCTGGACGGTCGGCTGCCAGATGAACAAGGCGGACAGCGAAAAGCTGTCTGCGGGGCTTGAGCGACTGGGGTGGCGGTCAGTGGATCGGCCAGATCGCGCAGACCTTGTCGTGATCAATACCTGCAGCGTTCGGCAGCATGCCGAGGACCGCGCCTATTCAAAGCTCGGACGGGTGAGAGACATCAAGAAGGGGAAGCCGTCACTGAAGGTCGTAGTGATGGGCTGCATGGTTGGCCTCCGCTCGACCTATCTGGAAGAACAGTTTCCCTTCGTGGACGCGTTCGCCCGGCCCCAGCAATTCGACCCGGTCCTCGCCTTGATTGGCGAAGCGGAAGCTGATCTCGGCGGTGAGTTCTGGCCCACAACGACGGCGATTCCCTCGGGACCGACTGCCTTCCTCCCGGTCATTCACGGCTGCAACAAGTTCTGTACTTACTGCATCGTGCCCTACCGCCGCGGCCGGGAGGAGAGCTGTACGGTAGAGGAGTTGTTCAGCAACGCCCGCGCTCTGACAGCACAGGGCATCCGGGAAATCACCCTCTTAGGGCAAACCGTTGAGGCCTACGGACACGATCTCCCCGGGCAACCCGATCTCGGAACGCTCATGGCCGCCTTATCTGCCCTCGAGAACCTTGCTCGGATCAGATTCTTGACGTCGTACCCAAAGGACATGACCGAATCAATCCTCGAGGCAGTCGCCAGCCTCCCCAAGGTCGCAGAGGGCTTTTCACTCCCCGTTCAGTCTGGCAGTGACCGGGTGCTGGCATCGATGCGGCGCGGGTACACGGCGTCTGAATACCGCCAAAAGGTCGGGCAGGTGAGGCGGCTGATGCCCGGTGCGGGGATAACGACCGACGTTATCGTCGGATACCCCGGAGAGTCCGAGAAGGAATTCAGTGAGACACTTGACCTTCTTGAGGAGCTCCGCTTTGACAAGGTCCACGTCGCTGCTTACTCCCCGCGTCCCGGGACGATAGCGGCGCGGAAGATTCCGGACGACATTCCGGGCGAAGTGAAGTCTGAGCGACTACATCGGGTCGAGGAGGTCGAGCACCGCATTTCGCTCGAAATTAACGAACGCCTGGTCGGTTCCGTCCAGCGCGTCCTGATCGAAGGCTACCGTGGTGAACAGCCCTTCGGGCGCACGCGAATCGGGAAGCTCGTGCACGTGGATGGGCCCGCCCGTGCCGGCAGTTTCGTTGACGTTCGCCTGCAGCATGCGGGCCCGTTTTCGGTTCGAGGTGTTCCAGAGGACACACTAACTCTCGCGTGACTTCCATCTATTGACGTTTCGCAATAGTTATGTCATAAATATTCCATGATCTTGATCTCTCTCGTGGCCGGACTCCTGGCTGCGATATTGATAGCCGGCCGGGTCTTGAGCCGACGGCACCGGCGACACCGGCTCAAGACCATCGAGGGGCTGGCGGAGCTTGCGCCGGAGGCGTTCGAGCGAACCATCGGCATCTGGCTCGGGCACGCGGGCTGGCTCGTGGAGCATCGGGGCGGCTCCGGCGACGAAGGGATCGATCTTCTCGCCTTCCACGGGAGCGAAGTTCTCGCCATTCAGTGCAAGAGATACCAGCCGGACGGGTCCGTTGCACCCTCCTATCTGAGAGAGCTGTACGGCTCGGCCAGCGCCATCGGCGCCACCAGCGCGGTGCTGGTGACAACCGGTCAGCTGACGCCCCGGGGCCTCGACTGGGTTGCCCGTCTGCCTGGCAGGCAACCCAAGTTTGAAGTGATATCGGGCGACCGATTGGCCGCAATGGCACGTTCCCGCCGCTGGTACAGTATCGCCGACCCGGCTTGACCTAACCGCCAGTTCCGAAGAACGTTACGCCAGATGTCGAGCTCGAAGCAGTCTCTTCCTGTCAGCATTGTCGGGGCCGGTGCCGCGGCGGCTGCCGCGCGCGCGAGGGCGCGAGGATAGGGGCGGCCACGCACTCGATGGCGTGAACAAGGAATCCAGGCCGCCCGCGGGGCGGCCTTTTGGCAAGGCAGCTACGGCGGGGGCAAGAAGGAGCGGTAGCCGTGTCGTCACCAGATGGTGCCTCCCGGTTTGTGTCTCAGCGAATGCAGACCGTGCCAGCCAGTGGCATCCGCAAGTTCTTCGATCTCCTGAGCACAATTGATGACGTCATCTCGCTCGGGGTGGGCGAACCAGACTACCCAACCCCCGAAGTTATCAGCCGGGCGGCAATCGCGAGCATCGAGCACGGACATACCCACTACACGTCCAACTACGGCCTCCCGGAGCTGCGCGAAAAACTAGCCGGCCATCTCGAGGCGCGGTACGGCGTCCGATACAACTCGGAAACTGAAATCATCATCACGAGCGGATCCAGCGAGGCTTTCGACGTCACCCTCAGGGCCCTCCTCGACCCTGGCGACGAGGTCGCCTGCCCGGACCCCTGCTACGTTGCCTACCCCCCGGCCGTCGTTATGGCCGGGGGGTGCTTCCACCCAATCCCAACCTACGGCGAGAACGACTTCCGCCTCCTATCTGCTGACCTCGAGGAGGCAATCAACGAGAAGACCAAGCTGGTATTGATTGGTTACCCGTCCAACCCGACCGGGGCGACCATGGGACGAGAGGACTTGGAGGGAATCAGCGAAATCGCCTCCCGCCACGATCTCCCTGTTCTCAGCGATGAGCTATATGACCGCATGACCTATGGCTTTGAACACACGTGCTTCGCATCGCTGCCCGGGATGCTCGGGAGGACTATTCTCATCGGCGGATTCAGCAAGGCCTACGCGATGACCGGTTGGCGCCTAGGCTGGGTTTGCGCGCCGGAGCCGATTGCCGAGTCGATTATGAAGGTGCACCAGTACGTGATGATGTCGGCCCCGACCGCGGCTCAGTATGCCGGAATCGCGGCTCTTGACCATGGGGAGCCATTCGTCGCCGAGATGCTGGCCGAGTATGACCGAAGGCGCCAGCTCATCGTCAACGGTTTTCGGGCGATCGGGCTGCCAACTTTCGAACCGCGCGGCGCCTTCTACGCCTTCCCCGATATTCGCTCTGCTCACATGGACAGCGTCACTTTCAGTGAGGTCCTGCTGAAGGAAGAGCGCGTTGCCGTAGTGCCGGGGAGTGCCTTTGGCGCCTCCGGAGAGGGCTACGTGAGGGCGTGCTATGCCAGCAGCTATGCGCAGATAGAGCGCGCACTGGAGCGCATCGGGCGATTTGTTCGCCGACACAACTAACGATAGCCTCTTTTCTGGGTTTGCCCGGCGGCGCCGGGACCCGATGACTCGTTCGCCAGTCCCCCATGCGCCGTGCTAGAATCCCGCGGCAGATCAAGATGGGCGGCGGTTCGCAGCCCATGGAAATTGGAGACGGCACGTGGATCTCGGCCTCAGCGAAGAGCAGGAACTACTTAAGAATTCCGCCCGCGAGTTTTTGGAGAAGGAATGCCCTGAAGAGCACGTCCGGGCGATGGAGGAAGACGATCTGGGCTACAGCCCCGAGCTCTGGAAGAAGATGGCGGAGCTCGGTTGGCAGGGTCTCATGATTCCCGAAGAACATGGCGGCGTAGGTTTCTCCTTCCTGGACCTCTGCGTATTGATCGAAGAGTTCGGCCGTGCCCTGACTCCCGGCCCCTTCATCCCCAACGCTGCTTGCACGGCATCGTTGATCCTTGCCGGCTCCGACGCACAGAAGCAGAAGTATCTGCCCAAGATCGCCGACGGCTCCCAGATCCACACGTACGCGATCACCGAGCCCAGCGGCCGCTGGGACCGCGAAGGGATTGACCTCAAGGCCACCCAGAGCGGTGACGGCTGGGTTCTCAACGGGACCAAGCTGTTCGTTCCCGACGCCAACGTCGCCGATTACATCCACGTGGTCGCCTGGAAGCCGGACGGAAATCTCAGCAGCTTCATCGTCCCGAAGGGCGACACTGGCGTGACCGTGACGGTCCTGAAGACCATCGCCAGCGACAAGCAGGCCGAGGTCGTCCTCAAGGACGTCAACGTACCCTCTGAAGGTGTCATCGACATGGACGCGGCGGCCTCTGCGCGGCTTCGAAACATGGCTACGTCGCTCGAGTGTGCCTACCTCGTTGGTCTGGCTCAAAAGGACTTCGAGATTTCTGTGAATTACGCCAAGGAGCGCGTCCAGTTCGGCCGTCCGATTGGCTCATTCCAAGCCATCCAACACAAGGCCGCTGACATGGTGACCGACGTCGATGGCATGAGGTTCATCATGTACAAAGCCGCCTGGGCCACCAGCGAGAACGAAGACTCGCAGGACATGGATGTTGCGATGGCCAAGGCGTGGTGCAGCGATGCCAGCCGCCGGGTGGTCGCCCACGGCCAGCAGATCCATGGTGGAATCGGGTTCACCAAGGACTACATCATTCAGCTCTTCTTCCGCCGTCAGAAGCGGGCCGAGCTGTTCTGGGGCGACGGCGATTTCCACCGCGAGCGCGTCGCACAAATGCTCGAGATTTAGCGACTCAATCGGAGTCGCCCGGAACTCGAAATGCAAGGGGATGCTCTCGGGCATCCCCTTTTGTGTTTGCCCAGGGATACGGGCCGTGAAGCGCCAATCAGTCCCGAATCGAAGTTGTGAACCATCAGGGCAGCTAAGGAGTCTCAAATGAAGGTATCGATCGCGTTTGGCGGCGGAAGAGACTGGGATCAGTCCATCGACTTCGCCCTCGAAGCGGAGCGTCTGGGAGTCGAGTATGTGTGGACCGGCGAGGCTTGGGGCTACGATGCCTTCACGCCGCTCGCCTATATGGCCAGCCGCGTGAAGAAAGCCAAGATGGGGACCAGCATCATGCAGACGGGCACTCGTAGCCCCTCTGTAGTCGCCATGACCGCTTTGTCCCTGGCATCGATGACCAATGATCGATTCATCCTAGGAATGGGCACGAGTGGACCCCAGGTAATCGAGGGGTGGCACGGGCTCCCCTTCAAGCAGCCTGTCCAGCGGATGAAGGAGATCGTTGAAATCGTTCGAATCATCGCCCGGGGCGAGAGGCTCGAATACGAGGGAAGAGTCTATCAGAATCCCCTGACAGGTAGCGGGCGCAGGGCGCTAAAAGGAAGCACGCCGCCTCGGGAGATCCCAATCTATCTTGCCACGCTCGGTCCGACCAGCCTGGAGATGACAGGAGAAGTCGCGGACGGCTGGCTGGCCAGCTCGTTCATGCCCGATCACGCCGACGTCTTCTTCGACCACATCCGTGCCGGCGCTCAGCGCGCAGGTCGCTCTTTCGAAGACCTGGACCTGCAGGCCGGTGGCGTCGTCTCGTTCTCCGACGACCTCGAAAAGCTGATCCCTCAGCGGAAGCCCGGCTTCGCATTTGAAATAGGGGCGATGGGATCGCCAACTCAGAATTTCTATCGGGACGCCTATGTGAGGCAGGGATACGGTGAGCTGACAGCGGAGGTATTGCGTCTCTGGCTCGACCGGAAACGTGAGGAAGCCGCTGCTTTGATTCCTAACGACTTTGTCCTAAAGGCCAATCTCCTCGGAACCGAGGAAATGGTGAAGGAACGCATCCGCGTTTATCGAGATGCGGGCGTAACGACGATCCGGGCAAACCCAGAGGGCGAGTCGATGGCTGACCGGCTCGACACGCTTGGACGGTTCATGGAGCTGATCAAAGAGGTCGACGCAGAGCGCTAGCTCACCACCTCCCGAGTCAAGGGCTGCTACCAGCAGCATCCGGTAGGCTGCAGGCGTGGCCAATCCGGGGGACCGACCCTTCCGCCTCCAGTCGCTAGCCATCTCGGTCTATCTGCCGACATTCCTGTTCGCGGTTGGCCAGGGAGCAGTAATACCCGCTGTCCCGCTCTTCACCAGAGACCTTGGCAGCACCATCGCCCTGGCCGGGGTCGTCGTGGCGCTGCGAGGGTTCGGGACGATGGCGTTCGACGTGCCGGCTGGGGTGATGGTGGCCCGCCTGGGAGAAAAGTGGTCGATGCTTCTGGCTACAACAGCGCTGGCAGCCGTCGCTGTCGGAGCGGCGCTGAGTCCGGCCGTGTGGATCTTCGCCGTGCTTGTGTTCGTGATGGGTTGCGCCTGGGCGGTCTGGATCCTAGCGCGGCTGTCTTATGTTGCCGAGGTCGCTCCGGTCGAGATGCGAGGCCGGGCCCTCTCGTTCCTCGGGGGCACCAATCGCATCGGGAACTTCATCGGGCCCATCCTTGGTGGGTTTGCCGCCGAGCTGTTCGGACTCGAAGCAGCCTTTTACACCCAGGCGATCCTTGCAGGTAGCGCAGCAGTCGTGCTGATTGCCGTGATGGAGGGCACGGAGGCTCACACGCTCGATCACGACGGATCCGTTTACAATCGGCTCGCCACGATCGTGAAGGAAAATCGGCACGTGTTTCTCACCGCTGGCACTGCGGTCACCGCTATTGGAGCGCTGAGGGCTTCCCGGCAGGCTATCATCCCGCTCTGGGGCGACCAGCTCGGCCTCAGTCCCGGGGAAATTGGGCTGGTATTCGGTGCTTCATCAGCAATAGACATGACGCTGTTCATACCGGTAGGGATGATAATGGACCGATGGGGCAGAAAGTGGACCGGTGTTCCTTGCCTCTTAATTATGTCAATAGGACTCATGCTGGTGCCACTCACTGGAAACTTCCTGGGACTGATGCTGATTGGACTGGTTACCGGCTTCGGGAACGGGTTCGGGAGCGGGATTATCATGACGCTGGGTGCCGACTTCTCACCCTCTCTCGGAAGGGGAGAGTTTCTCGGGATCTGGCGTCTTGTTAGCGACATTGGAACGTCTGCTGGTCCCGCTGTGGTTGGGGGAGTTGCGGGGATCGCGACCCTCGGAGTTGCCTCCGTCGTGACGGGAGGACTGGGCCTCGCCGGGGCCGCCGTGATGGTGCTCTTCATGGCGGAGCCGCTGAAGATGGCCCGCGTTTCAGCGCCCCCTTAGAGGCACACCGATGCGATGCCCGGTGGAAACACGGTGGCTGGCTCCGGCTGGCGGCACCCATCCACCGTTCAACTGCCGCAACCGATTTCTACTTATCGCGCGGGTCGACCACCTTCGAGAGATCCTCGAACCCCCTCGGCACACCCGAGACCTCGACCTTACGAACCTCACCAATGACGTGCTTCGTCCGCTCACGCTGCTCCGGCGTCGAGGTTGGCATCATCATCAGTGACACCCGACCGGCGTACTCGCGGTGTTCGGTCACAAATTCCGGAAGCTTGTCGTAAGTGGACGTCTGCGCAAATATCCGTAGCACCGACTCCGGAATCACGCGCTGCATCTCCTCCCACTGCCCCTTGAGAGAAAGCTCATGAAGCTGCATTCCGAGGTCTTTGAGCCCGTGGAGCTCGAAGACTTCGTGGTAGCTACGGGTCGAGCCGTAGAACGAGATCGGCTGGCGGATGCGCTCCAGGCCCCTCTCGATGTCGGCTTCGGTCTCCCCAAACACGGTGAACCCGCCGCCGGTCAGCTCGATATCGGTCCAGTACCGCCCGCCGCGCTTGAGACCAATGGCAATGTTCGGAATGACGACCTCGCGCATATACTTGTCGGTCATGAAGCCGTGCGGCATCACGCCATCCGCGACCTCGCCGGCGGCCCTCGCCATGGCGTCACCGACGCAGGCCACCATGATTTTCGGTCGCGGGTAATCGATCGGTCCCGGGTTGAAGGTTGGCGTCATCAACGTGTAGTGATAGTGCTTGCCCAGGAAGTTGGGATCCTCACCGTCCTGCCAGGAATCCCAGACAGCCTTCATCATCTGGACGTATTCCTTCATCCTTGGCGCCGCTGGACCCCAGGGCACGCTAAATCGATTCTGGTTGTGCCCCTTAACCTGGCTTCCGAGGCCGATGATGAACCGGCCCTTGCTCAGATGCTGGATGTCCCACGACTCCATGGCCAACACCATGGGGCTGCGTGGGAACGCGATCGTGACCGAAGTCTCAAGCTCTATTCTTTCGGTTGCTGCGGCACCGAGTGCGGCCCCGAGCATCGAGTCGTGAGCCGTTTCGGGAGTACTGGCAAGGTCGTATCCAAGATCTTCCGCTCGTTTGGCCGCCTTGGCGACTCCTGTCAACCAGCCACCACCAAAACCGGTTCCAACTTTCATTCGGCCTGCTCCTGTACCACCCGTCTGGGCGGTTGCAAATCTGCAGGAAGTCTGACTGTGGTCCGGGGAGTGGTCAACCGCCCAGACGAGCGCCACTTCTCGGCGTCTCAGACCCCCGGACAATAGAATCGGCCCGTGCCGCTCTTGCACCTGGTCTCTCGGCGAATCACAGCTCTACGTGAGACAACGAAGCGATGGTCGTCATCTGCACCAGCACGGCGCTGGTGATGCTGGTGCAGGGGCTATTCGGGCCGGTTCTGCCTCTCTATGCTCAATCCCTCGGAGTGTCTGCAGCAGCCATCGGCACCGCGCTCAGTGCCTTCGCTCTTGCCCCGATGCTCTTCAACATTCCGACCGGGCTGGCCGCGGACCGCTGGGGTTGAAGAATCCTCCTGGTCGGCGGCCCTTTGCTCGCCGGATTGGGAAACGTCTTTTCGGGTACCGCCCAGACATTCGAATTGTTGCTTGCCTGGAGATTCGTCGCCGGAATTGGCTCAGCGGTGTACATGACGGCGGCAACCATCTACATCACGGATATCGCCTGCGACGCCTGCACCAGACACCCCAGCGGACGGCCGGAACAAGAAGCAACCGCTACTGTCGAAGCGGTTGCTTCTTGTTCCGGCTTTCTTGCTTACCAGCCTGGTCAGCACAGGCGTGTTCTTCTCGAGGGCTGGACGATGAACAATTCTTCCGCTTTTCAGCGCTGACCAGACCGGGCTCTCGGAGGCCCCGATTGGCATGCTCCTCGCCGTAATGGCCCGGATCAACTTGGTCCTCACGTATCTGGCAAGGGTTATCTTCGACCGATTCGACGCCCGAGCGACCATTCTCCCGAGCCCTCCCGAGCCCTATCGTGAGCTTCGTTGCTTTCGTTCTCTTCGCTTTCACCGAGAACACGGTCGCATTTTCCTCGGTCGCCCTGCACTTGGCCGTCGGAACCGGGTTCCCTCGGTCCAGCGCCCGCAGCCTATGTGGCCGCCATCGCACCGCCGAACCGGCGCGGGGCCGCCATGGGTCTGTTTCGAAGCGTCAGCGAAGCCGGCTTCGTGCTCGGCCCACCCCTCATTGGCTTCATGATCGACGAATGGGGATTCTCGGTAGCCCTGGCGATGAACGGGCTCATTCTGCTGCTGCCGGCGGCGGTGTTTGCGATGCTGGTCGGGAGCGCTCGAGTGGGAACTCTTCGATCCTTGCACTAATCCGCCTAGTCAACACTCAGAGCCTCAGTTATGAGCCGGGCGTTGTAAAGGAGCATTCTATCGATCGTTTCTGCTCCCGAGCCCGGAGGGCCAAGAGTGTCACCGTACAGACCTTCCACGATTGGAAGCCCCGTATCCGACGCCAGCTCGCTCGCAATCTTGGTACTGGCTGAACCCTCCGCAAGGATGGCGACCGCCTGCCCCTCCTCGATTGTCTCGATGAGCCTCGCGATGTCACGGGCCGACGGTTCTGTAGCGGTTGAGAACCCGGGGATCACGATACCGACCAAACTGACGCCGTAACGGTCTAGGAAGTACCCGAGCGAATCATGGTTGGTCACGACCGACTTCCGCACGCTGGGAACCGATGCGAAAGACGTCGCAATCGCGCTGTCGGCGACACGAATCCGGTCCACGAGCGCTGCCAGAGCTGATTCGAACTCAAACCTACCTGAAGGATCGCCCCCCCCGAGGGCGGTAGCCACGGCGGTCGCCATCAAGATCGCGTTATCAGCGTCGTGCCAGGTGTGAGGATCGGGCTCGCCGGACACGGTACGAAGGCGGGAGCCGTCCGTGACAGTCACGGCCCTGGGGTCGTCTGCATTAACGATGCCGCTCAAAAAGTCATCGAGTCCGAGCCCGTGTCTGAGCAGCAGATCGGCATCATCAATGTCTCTTCTCTGGCTGTTCCTGATTTCGAAATCGTGTGGATCGGTGCCGGCCGTGATCAACACTGTGAGCTTGATGCGCTCCCCGCCGATCTCCTCGGCAAGAGAGCCAATGACGGCGGTGGTCGCTACAACACGAAGGCGGTCCGGGCCTGCGGGTTCCGGTCTGTCACCACACGCCGCGAATACGATCAGGGCCGGAAGCAAGAGCACCAGAAAACGAATCACCACGACACCCGCGGGTTGTTGATATCGAGTATCAAGTAGAAACACCAACCTTTGCCAATCGCCCGCTCCAAGAGCTTCAGGCCGCGGGCTTCACTTCACGTAGCGCTCACCGTCCCAGGTAATCCAAGAACCGGAGGCGTCTGTTGTCTGACCCCGGACATCCAATTCGGTCCTGAGTATTTCGAGCTCCTCTTCCGTCGGTGGCTCAAGCACCTCTACCTCGTCTGCCACCAATGGCTTCCACTCGCACTCTTCCAGGATCTCCTCGACTGTCACCCAGGGGACGCGTGCGAGCAGCCGTAGTTTCCGATCGAGATAGTCGTAGACGGCCCAGGGCGTCACAACGCGCCATGGGCCCGTGTCGGATGGGAGCCCGGCCCGCTCCCGGGCACCGAGCGTACCATCCAGGAAGCCCGGAGACGAGATAAAGTCGACCTGGCGAACGAACTTCCGCTTTTCCTGGTCGGTGATCAGAATCGTGCGCCAGCAGCAGGCCGCGATCGTATCGGCTCCACCGGGGCCACCGAAACGGCGCGCGGTATCACTTCCGTATTCTCCAAGAACCGTTGAGTTGATGTTTCCGTGCTGGTCTACCTGAAGGGTGTTGAGCACCCCGTAGTCCATGAAACCGAGCTGTGAATGGATACCGACCGTATTCATCGTTCCCCACGAGAGAGCACGATAGCCCGCGCGCGACGCAACCATTGTCATCATCGGCTCAAACGGCAACATCGGCTCCGGTGCGATCACTCCGTCCTCTGTGATGTACTGGGCGTCGGCAGCGTACAGCTTCTTGCCGAGGAGAATCGAATAGAGGGGCGTGCCCCCGCCGGCCGCCCAGTATGTACGTCCCGGCTCAACCATCCTGGCCACGATGCACATCGCCACTTCGCGTTCCGAAAACGCTTCCGCTCTGATCATGCACTGTAACCCTCCTTGACCACCTCTCGACGCTTCATCTCTAGGAGGCGTTTTATACCTACACCTTTTTCGAGCATCTCCGAGTGTTCGTCAAAGGGAGTGATCCATTTCTCTACGTAGGCATCGACGTTGTCCGTCGAGATGGCTCCGAAGATCTCCATCACACCAGCTGTGTCCGACCCGTAGTCACCCGGGCAGGCGCCAGGGAACCCGCCAAACGGCGATTCCACCACAGCGTCCACCGCGTAGTACGGGATACTCGTCCGACCGGGGTCTCTACGAATCTCCTCGGTATCCACGATCTCTTCGGCGGACACGATCACTTTTCGGGAGGCCAGGGCACACTCCTCATGGGCGATACCGGTGCCAAAAACCCGTGCATTCCCATAGATATCAGCCTGGTTGACGTGAATCACCGAGACGTCCGGATTTAGAGCCGGGACGACTGTTATTGGCTTATTCGTATAGGGATCCCGGATGAGCTTGGCGCCAGAATTCATAAACCCATCAGTGCCCCCGAACGACCTCACCGACGCGAACGGAAGTCCCATTGCACCGGCCTGGAGCCGGGCTGTCATCACGACATTGCTGTACTCGAAGACCTCCAGGCGGCCGTCGCGGACAGCCTTCTGGACCGGCGCTGCGGCGATAAAGAACCCGCAGTCCACCTTCGACACGCAGCCCGCCCCAACGAGCAAAGCGACATCCACATATGTGAACTTGCCCGCTATCCAGAGGTCCTTCTTCTTCTGGCGAATCACCTCGTGAAGGAGCGAGTTGGGGCCCCGCATCAGGTAGTTGCAGTCGTAGGTAAGGTAATCACCGTCCCCCACGAGGCGCTCTACAGCGTCCTTTTCCGACATGAGCTTGGAGCGAAGGGAGCGATCTTTGTTGTCCCTTACCCAGGCTCGAAATCCGTCGGGATCCACGGGGAAGTACGGGCTGTCGCCCTCGGCAAGAATCTCGAGACTACCGATCGATGGGGTGCTCATTCTCAGGAACCTCCAGCGCCGGACTCAGCGAACAAGGATTGTCACGCACATCGCAGCCGCGTCGGAACCGATGGAGCCACCGCCGTTCTGGGCGAGAGCCACCGTCGCGTTCGCGACCTGGCGGTCGCCAGCGCGCCCCTGCAGTTGCTCAGTCACTTCGACGATCTGGGCAATCCCAGTAGCCCCGACGGGGTGACCCTTGCGAAGCAGGCCACCCGAGGTGTTGATCGGGATTCGGCCACCCAGAGTTGTCGCACCCAACTCGACGAGGGGACCGCCTTCGCCCCTGGCGGCATAGGCCAAGCGACTCAGTGGCCGATATTTCGGCGGGAGCCGATGCATCGTGACACTCAACCAAAGCAAGGTCCTCAGGACCAACGCCGGCTTCGCCAAACGCTTCGGCAGCGCACAACTCGACAGTCCCGGGCTCGTTAGGACCATGGTCCCAGCCGGAATGGAGCATGCTCGATGCGACTTTCACCGGCTTTTGATGCCCAGCTCACGGGCCTTTCGCTCGCTCACCAACACAGCTGCCGCTGCCCCGTCGCCGATGGGTGAACACATCGGCCGTGTGAGAGGTTCGGCGATCATAGGGGCGGCCAGCACATCTTCCACCGATAGGTGTTCACGGAATTGGGCTCGGGCGTTGAGCGAGCCGTGAAGTGAATTCTTCGCCGACACTCGGGCCAGCTGCTGCACAGTAGTCCCGTAGCGTTTCATGTGCGCTCGAGCGGCGGATGCGTAGATATCCATGCACATGGAGCGCTTCTCGCCTGCGCCGCTGACGCCTTTTTCGGCCCCGGACTTCTTCGCTGCCTCGGCAAGGCCTCGCTTGATCTCCTCAAGTGCTTCGACATCAACCGACCCACTGAAAGCGCCGAAGCTCTTTCGTTTATCTTCGTGGTAAAGCTTTTCGACTCCGACCGCCAGCGCAATGTCGTAGAGCCCCGCGGACACGAGAGCAGCTGCCTGGTTAAAGGCCGTGGAGGAGCTTGCACAGGCATTTTCGACGTTGATCACTGGAATCTTCCCGATTCCGACAGACCTCAACACGACCTGACCCCTGATCGACTCCTGGCCGGTTACCAGCCCTGCAGCGGCATTCCCGACGAAGGCCGCTTCGATGGCACCGTTCTCCATACCGGCGTCCGCGATGGCCGCCTTGACGCCCCCCCCCCCGAGGACTTTTAGGCCCTTGTCCAGATGTTTGCCGAACTGCGTCATACCGACGCCGGCCACTACCGCATTGAGCTTCATTCATTTCTCGCTTTTTCTTACTGCCCACTGGGTGCCCGCTCAACTCCTGGAACCTGCCCAATCTACATGTTCTCCGCCAATTTCGAAGCAGCGACTAAGCCAAGCAGTTCGTTGTTGCCATCCTCGATCATTGAAGCGCGCGCGTCGCGAAGAAGCTTCTCCACCGGGAACTCCCGCGTAAGACCGTTCCCCCCGAAGATTTGCACGGCCGCGTTCGCGGTCTCGAAGGCCGTATTCGTGGCAACAACTTTCGCCGCGATCGAGTACTCCAACTTCGCCTCATTGAGAGCGTTGCTATAAGCGACCCGGCGGGCCAGGGAGCGAGCCGCTTCGACTTGGGCGAACATTTCGAAAATACGAGATTTAACCCCTTGGTGCTCGATGATTCGTCTTCCGCCCTGTACACGCTGCGTCGCGTATTCGAGCGCATGCTCGAGAGCGGCTCGGGCCACGCCGACGAACATAGTGCTCATACTCGAGTTGGCCCCGGTGAGAATCTGCTCGACCATGGGCGCGTAGTTCTCCTTGCCGACCACCATGTAGCCAGCAGGAATGCGGACTTCATCGAAGAAGATCTCCCCTTGATTGAGTGCCCGCTGCCCCAGCTTGTCCAGTGGCTTCCCCTTCGAAACGCCTGGCAGGTCAAGGGGCACCACGCAGACCCCGCCGGAGCGAATCCCTTCGGAAGGTTCGATGTTGCAGAACAAAGCGGCGACCGTGGATATAGTCCCGTTGGACACCCAGGCTGACTTCTGGCCGCGGATCACATATTCGTCACCGTCGCGGGTTGCGATACAGTCGACCCGCGACGACGAATCGCTGAAATGGGGCTCTGTCAGCGCAAGCTGGTCCGATCCGTGATTGGGCTCGGTGATGGCCCAGCAGCCAACTTCAGTGTCACCTCCGTTCACGTAACGTTCGATGAGATCCGGGCGCTGTGACATAAGACAGAACATCCGGTGAAAGCCCGCGACGCCAAGGCTAATTGTCAGCCCGACATCTCCCCACCCCAGCTCTTCGCTCACCATCACCCGCACTCGAGTACGTTCGGCGAGAGTCAGCTCCTTCGTGGCGCCGTCTAAGTCAGCCAGTCCGGCTTCTCGGTAGCTCGCGAAAGTGTCCCAAAGGATCGAATCCGGGCGAATCACGAGCTCCGGATCGTGGAGCCGATCGAGCTCCCGCCCCGCCGGTCGGAGCACTTCCTGGGCGAACTGATGCGCCCGGTCTCGGATAGTCTTTTCAACGTCGGAAAGCCCCGTTTCGATATCGGTCAGCACCATGGCACCTCCGGGCGACCGGGACGCTTTGGCCGCTCCCGGCAAGCTGCTATGACCCCGATCATGCACTTGTTGACCGAACAAGCGATAATGTAGGCATCCCCGTGCTCTGCGCGGAATCTTGGAGGACCCATGTTTGCACCATCGCTCAATGTCGACCTCGATCAGCTGAAGTCTGACGAAGCCAAGGACAAGGGGAAGACTGCGAAAAAGGCGACCCGCAAAGGAGCTCGCGCTCGGACGAAGAAGAGCGCAGACGCCAAGAAGTAGCGAACCAAGACCCATCTGAACGAGCGCGCGCGCGCGCACACCTTCGGGCCGTCGCTCTATGCGACGGCCCGCTCAGATGGTAAGCGCCTACGTTGCGAGGGTGCTTCTTCAGATGGCACACTCGCCTGGGCCAATTTCGAACTCAAAGTCCGGCCCGTGCGGGCCGGACTTTCCGTCGCCGCCGAAAGTCGCCGGGCGGGAGCCTATCGAGCGGGTGGAGGTAAACCAAAATGGCCAACACAGCCCAGTCAGAAATAGTTGCCAACAGCGGTGCCAAAGGCCTGCTGGAAGTCCGGGACTCGGGGTGGAGCGAGGTCGAAGAGGCCGAGCTTGCCCTAGAACCAACTCCGCTTGAGAAAATACCGTCCGCTTACGTCCAGAGGTCCTGGGCAAGCCGAAATCACGGCTTTGTGAAGTCGGTGAATATGGCAGCTGCGGTCGTCGGAGACGACCTGTTGGTGCGGCTTCGCTGGCGAGCACCAGACCCCAAGATGAACATCACGGACATCAACGTTTATCCCGACGCCTGCGCCCTCCTTTTTCCACTGGACAGCAAGGACGCTGACCTGGGAACGATGGGTAGCCGCCAGCAGCCAGCGTGTGGCTGGCACTGGCGCGCAGGCGCCGACTCAGCCTTCGTTATCACAGCCCAGGGACTGGGCAGCGTTGCGCGCGTGGCCGACCAGGGACTGGAGGCGTCCGCAGCCTGGGCGGGCGACGAATGGCACGTTCTGTTCCGCCGCCCAATCTCGGACTCTCACCCGGCTATCACGGCCGGAGCGTCCGTTCCCGTTGGGGTTGCGGTTTGGACCGGCACACTCGAAGAGCGTGCCGGTCTGAAGTCTCATTCGCCTCAGTGGCACAAGCTAACGGCCAGTAATTAGTTCGGGGGAATTCAGATGACCAACAACGGGACTATCCAGCGCCAACTGGCTATGGTTTTCGACCTGAATAAGTGTCTCGGCTGCCAATCCTGCACTGTTGCCTGCAAGACGCAGTGGACCAGCGAGCTAGGCATGGAGGCCCAATGGTGGAACGTGGTCAACACGATGCCCGGCCGAGGGACCCCACGTGACGTGTTCGAGCATGGCGGGGGCTACGACGGTGACGGGCTTCCTATTCCGGGACGATTCCCAAGCGGCCGCGAGTTCGGCGAGGCTTGGGGATTTGATCATGTCAACGTGTACTCCTCCCCAGCCGGAGCCAAAAAGCCGATGCAGCCCCTCGAGCACGACGGCGAGAGCCCTTCCTGGGGACCGAACTGGGACGAGGACATGGGCGGTGGTGAATACCCGCATTCCTACTTCTTCTACCTCCAGCAAATTTGCGCCAACTGCAACAAGCCTGCCTGCCTGGAAGCCTGCCCGCGCACAGCGGTCTACAAGCGCACGGAGGACGGAATCGTCCTCATCGACGAAGAGCGCTGCCATGGCTACCGTTTCTGCGCCGAGGCCTGCCCCTACAAGCGGGTGTACTTCAACCAGCAGCGCTACGTGGCTCAAAAGTGCATCTCCTGCTTCCCACGCCTCGAAGCCGGGGTTGCTCCCGCCTGCGTACGCCAGTGCCCGGGTCGCATTCGGCATATCGACTACCTCGACAACCAGGACGGTCATATTCACAAGCTCGTAAATGAGTGGAAAGTGGCGCTCCCTCTCCGACCGGACCTTGGTGTAGAGCCGAACGTTTACTACGTTCCGCCCCTATCTCCGCTCGCCTTCAAAGAGGATGGCGAGTTCGACCATGACGAATCACGCATCCCCATGGACTACCTGCGCGAGATGTTTGGCCCAGACGTAGGCCACGCGCTGGAAGTCCTCCAGGCAGAGCGAGAGAGAGTCACTGCGGGTGGTGAGTCGGAGCTGATGGATATCCTCATCTCCCGCAACTGGGATAACCTTCTGGGTCCGTTCACGGCGAACCCCGCGGACCTGAAAAGACCACCCAACCGCTAAGTCAGCTAGTGTCCGAAGCCGGTCCCTAAGTATCGGGCCACGCCCGTTCCAGCAGCATGCCGCCGCTCCTTGTCACCACCGAGGACAGCGGCCGCGTCCTCTTTGTGTCTAAGAGAGGTCGAGCCTGCCGTGGGCTCCTTGAGTCGATTAGGGCAGCTTCGCTTGGAAGAGCGAATACGAGCCGAGCTTACCCGATCAGGTAAATCATTCCGTTCGCGTCGGATGACGCCATCACACCCGTCCGGTAGCGTCCGTCAACGAAGCGAGCGGTGTGAGATTCGTCGGCGCAAAAAAGGGCCGGTGAAAATGCCGTTACCTCGGCCGATTCAACAAGCTCCCAGAGTGCCTGGATTGGGGCCCCGGTGCGCGGGTCAGCAGGGACCACGTGCATATTGGTAAGCGGAAGCCCGATCGATTCGTCCAGGTACCAAGAAGAATGCGAGGCAAATATCGGTCCGGTTTCGCCGGTTCCGTAAACAGTCAGGGCCGGACACTCAAACGAGCGGCCCACTCTGCGACGCGAGTCCGGATCGAACATCGCAGGGGCTGAGAGCATGAAGCCCTCGAGAAGGCGCCGCGCGTCCCGCGTGGCCCGTTTCGCGTCCCGGGTCCACTGATAGACGCTTTCCAGGTCGTCGAACGCGAAAGCAGTTTGTTCAGCGACCATAGTCCTGACGGTCTCCTCCGGATCGCCACCCTCAGGGGCCAACACCGCGGGGGATAGTGTCAGTAGTGGAGAAATGAGCGAAAGCAGTCCCTCCCAGCGCGCCATCGGAAGTGACACAAGCCAGGGTCGCTGAGGAGCTGCTTCGATGAAGGTTACGAGAGATAGCGCTGAAGCAAGGATAGAGCGGTGTGAGTGGCTGACCTCGCCCGTGACGCCAGCGAGGCTGATAGCTGGTTGCCGCATATCCGCCGCACCATCAAATGCCGGCCCCCCACCTGATCCTGGGGTGTCAGCAAGCCGTACGAACGTCCCACCTTTGAGTGCAGCAAATAGCGTGATCACAGAGTCAACAGTTGCCCTGCCGCCGATCTCGACAGTGGTTCCCGGAGAGTGACTCGCGGCGGCCAAATCTACTGCTTCCTTGAGCTGAGAGGTAGTCAATCGAATGTCGCCGGCGATGAGGGCGAGCTCCTCCGGTTGAACGCGGGCGGGCCTGTCAATGCACAGCTCGCCAAGTGAGTAAGGGGGGACTCCAATCACTCTTGGTACACCCTGGGGCCAGTACCAGGATGGCGTGATCGCGATGGTCTTCGGCACTGTCTCGCTCCTTACTGACTAAATGAAACCACCGGCATTAAGCGACGCGCCCAGACCGATCGCAACAATGCCAAGAATAAGTTCGAACTTCAGTATACGGTCCATCGTCTGGATGGCCTGTCCAACCCGCTGCCGTTCGAGTTTAATCTCGTCCTTCGACATGCTGGGGTGGGAACGCCGACGCTGTGCGGGATGGGCCCAGAAGGCCATGGCGCAGACAGCAAACAGCAGGGCAAACCAGGCGACAGCGAGAACCAGAAGCGTCCTCCCATACTCATCCCCAAGGTCGAGGGCAGGGTTGCCGATCCGGCCCGCCAGCTCAGCATCGTCGATGCTGAGCAACATCAGCAGCCCGGTCGCACCGGCAGCCAGGAGCGCGCCGAGCGCCACCCATCTATAACGCATCCCGGCGTTCTTGCAGACTTCTGCTACCTGGGATGGCGGCATCGTCCTCTGGGCGTGCCGCAACACCCATTCCATCGTCAACGCGCCGCCGACATGCACCGACCACGAAGCTGCATGGAGCCAAGCGAGAAGTTCGTCCATTTCACAGGAATCCGCCCAACTTCAGGGACGCACCGAGGAAAGCGGCGATCAGGGCGAGCACGATATCCACTCTGGTCAGAATCTCGACATACCGCGCGGCCTGCATTTGCGTGTCCTGGCGTGCGGCTACGCGCTGGGCCGTCACGCCTGCCTGCATCTTGCCGGCAAGCCGGGGACGCAGAACGAAAGTAATGAGCAGGCCGTTGATGACCAACAGAATGAAGATCAGCAGCATGGCCGACAGTGTCCGCCCATAGCCGATTCCCCAGTCGAAGAAATCGTCGAAGCGCCCTGATCGCCAGACCCGGAGCAAGCCGGTAACGATTATGAATACCAGTGATCCCCAGACGAGCCACAAGAAACGGTCGGCGCTCTTTTGCCCCATGACCTGGGCCTGCGCAGGGGGAATCGTCCTCTGCGCGGGATTGAGCACAAACTCCATCGCGACCGCGCCACCGATGTAGGTCGCGATGGCAACGTCGTGCAGGAAGGCCAAGAAAATCCTCTCAAGCAGTTCACCGTTCGTGATAATCAACCACTCCACCTAACTAACCACTCCTCTCTGTAGGATCTGCTTCGCCCGCATGCCAGTTGCGGAAATGCTCAGCGATTTGCGACGTCACCAAGTAAGGCTCGTTGTCATACTCGGTGTGGAACCGCCGGTAGTAGTCCAGGTCTACGTGATGAACCTGGCAGGAGAACTTCGCTCTCACGGGGCTGACCAGACCTGGAGCAACTCCATACTTCTCTGCGACGTACCGAACAGTGTCGATCGTCGCTTCCACCACCCAATCCGGGATGTGCGTGCGGGGGTGCTCGAGCACCGCCTCCAATGCTTCCTCCCGGAAGGGGCCACCACTCTGAGTAGACCAGTTATCCTCTCGCGACAGATGTGCGCCACGCCTGTAGCGTAGGTCGACAACACGATGAACGAGGTCTTCAGCAGTCGGCAGCCAGGGCGAGGGCGTCGCACAGGCCTCGAACACTTCTGGGAGGCCGATGCAGGATGTCGTGCGACTCGGATTCCGATCGAGCTCGCGTTCGACGAACTGGAATCCCAGCCCGACCGCAACCTCCGGATAGGCGCCGAGAACGAGATCGTCCGAATATCCGCCCATCGCCCATGCACCGAGCCCGAGCGCCTCGCAGGCGAGCCGCATGTTTTGGACGCAACAGGCCACTTCACTCGCGTGCAGCAGCAGAGCGAGTTCGTCGAAGGTGGGGATTGGGAAGCCAACTTCGAGGAAGCCCGGCTTAATCCAAGCATCGCAGCCGGCCGGCTTGTCGTCATCCGGATCTTGGAGGTAGAACCCTCCGAACTGGTAAGACGATAACAAGAGGTTTACCCACTCGAGCCCGACGTCACCAACCGGGAGGAACCAAGTACTCCCCGGCCTGTTTGAGTTGTACTGCAGGGCACCCATCGTATTGACATTGTGCGTCCCGGGAGGGGCTGTCCCCCAGCCGACGTCTGGACGAGCGTCCGATAACTTGGTCCGGCAGTTCCGGTACCAGTGGAGTACCTTCCAGTAGTCATCCGGGCTCTTAATCTCGATTGGAGCATTCCGCTCGGGGCCCGGTGCATATAGCCACGTACCTTCGTCGTTGACGACGACAAGCTGGACCGCGTGGTCATTGCTCGAGCCGGGGACTGTGCGACCTGCCCAGTAAAGCAGGCTCGAGAGATCTCCCTCGGTCGGGATATCAGCGGCGACAGCTCCGTTGGGGCCGATTCCGGCCCAGGCAACAAGCGCCTCCTCAACCTCCGTCAGCGGTACCGCTGGATGCTGAGACGAGTATGAGAGGGGGCCCTGGCGCTGCTTCACCGGTTGTCGACTCGACCAATCGAATATCTCCTCTTCGCCCGTTTCCGACTGATATCCCAAGCCGATACGACGCGTTCGTAGAGTAGAGAGCGCTGAGAAGATTGAAGAAGGTTCGTCGAACGCTCTCGCGATCGCTGCCTGCTCTTCCGGGGTAATTGTCAGCGGTGAATCTGCGGTCGCCTTGGGCCGCCCTGGCCACGTCATGCCTTCTGTACCTCCACAAATACACCTCTATCGGCAGGCACCGGCTGCCAGCCGAACGGCAAGTATCGAAGATGACCGTATCGACCTACTAGGTGTAACCACTTCACCATGCCAGGCTCCACTTCGTTCGCTCCTTTCCAGCCCGGGAACATGTGCGGCTCCCAGCCGTTGTACACAATTAGCTGGCCGGGACGCACGAGCGGCGAAACACGGCATCGGATGCTGTAGGAGCCACGATCGTTGCTCACTTCGATCAGATCACCATCTGATATGCCTCTCGGCCCGGCGTCTTTGTCCGAGACAATCCCGAGTGGCTCTCCTCTATGTGTCCCTGCGAGAACCTCGTTACCCATCGAGACGGCATGAACGGTCCATCGCGAGTGCCCGCTCGTGACAAACAGCGGGTAGTCTCCGCCCATCTGGGGATTTTCCTTGTGTCGGGGCAGGTGCTCGTCCGCCTCTATGAACCAGGGATGGTCGATGTAGAACTGCGCCCTCGAAGTGAGGGTCGGGAACGGAACTCCGTCGTTGACGTGCCACTCGTAGGCGGTAAGAGTGCGGTCCGGTTCAACATCCGCAGCCAGGGATAACCCCGGGGCGAACATTCCGAGGCCTTTGAACCTTGCCGTCCCTCGCTCGCGCAGTCCCTCCAGAGTCGCTTCTTCAGGCAGCGTGCCGGCCTCGATGCTGTCCTGCAGCCACTCGTTGACGACGGCCTCTTCCTCTTCGTAAGCCCCCTGGACGGTGAATGCGTCCCCGAAGCCTTCAAGCGTCCGCTGCTGTCGTCTGCCATCAAGGTACTCGTCCACTCCCATCTCTTCCGCCTTCTCTTCAACCTTCTTCGCAAGATCGCGGAAGATGTGCCACTCGGTCCTCGCCTCCCCGGCCGGAGGAACCGCGGGTTCTGAGAACCCCACGTGGAATGAGTGGGTTATCGCGTACTGAATATTGGTTCGCTCGTATTGCATGGCCGCCGGGAGAACGATGTCGGCCTGGAGAGCCGTGGCGCTCATTCGGTTATCGACGACCACGACCTTCTCCAGCTTGGGCCAGAGAGTTTCCAGGAGTGTCGTCGTGCCCCCCCTCTGGCGGCGGACCGGATTGGTTCCCACCACGATCAAAACCTGGGGATCAACCGAGGGACCCGGTTTGGCGATTCCACCCCACCAACCTCGTCTCACTGAATCCTGAACGTACTCCGAGAAAGGACGCGGCATATCGGCGTCGTTCCACTCAGCTTTGTCCCAAGTTTCTTCGTACCCGCAGTGGTAGAAATGAAAGAATGCCGGCGGGCTCGCCGTACCAGCGGCAACGCCACGAGCTAGCAGCTCGTTCCCCACCATTTCCTCCGATGCTTCGGGATCCAGGCCGCGAAGCGTTTCCAGGGCGCCGTCGAGACCATCGATGATTCGATTGGTCTCGTCCAGGCCCTGGCCCTGCTTCATGCCGAACAGCATGTATCCGTCCAGACCAGCCAGAGCGAGTCCCTGAATCCCGGTTCCCGGGCGCCCCCAGTTACCCGTCAATCCGAGGAAGAGACACATTGCCCTCTCCATGAGGTCTCCGTGGTAGTACTTGGGCGTGTTGAAGCCCTCCAGGATCTTCGTTCGCCGGACCGCGGCGTCGCGAGCTAAGCCTCGAATGACGTCTGGATGAACGCCTGTAACCTCGGAGGCTGCCTCAGGTGTGTAGTCTTCGAGTCGCTCGCGAAGGAGAGTCCAGACCGACGTGACTTCCACCTCTTCCCCATCGGCTAAGAAAATTGTCTTACGAACATCAAGGGCCGGGTCTTCTTCTTCGAGGAGCAGCAGGCCGCGCGGTGCCTCACCAATCTCGTCCGTGGCCTGGTCCCACCAGAAGAACTGGTCCTCCCTGCCACCATCCTCCACGTCGGAGGCCCGGAGGAACCGGTTCGTGTCGCTTCTCACCAGAAGAGGAAGATCGGTCTGCGACTTCACGAATGGCTCGTCGAAAATCCCCTCGTCGATGATGACCTTGCACATCGCTAGAGCGAACGCAGAATCGCTTGCGGGCTTGATCGGTATGTACTGGTCCGCCATCCCCGCAGAAGGGCTGACGTCGGGAGCGATTAAGACCACCTTTGAGCCGTTGTAGCGCGCCTCGGTGATGAAATGGGCGTAAGGAATCCAAGTGTAAGAAGGATTCGAGTGCCAAATAAGCAGCAGCTCGCCGTGGAAAGTGTCATCCATGCTGCTGGCGCAGGAGAACTTTCCGAAGGTGATGTGCTGACCGGCAGGGAAATCGTTTATCAGCCCGTTGGCATCGAGGGTGACGGCGCCGAGCAGACCGGCAAATCGTAGGTATGCAGACTGTGTCAATAAGCCGCCCTCGACCGTTTCCTCGAATAGGACGGATTCCGGACCTTCGAGATCGACAGCGTCGACGAGTGCTTCGGCAATGTCGTCGAGAGCCTCGTCCCAAGAGATCTCCTCCCATCGTCCTTCTCCACGCTCGCCGACGCGCCGTAATGGGTGAGTGAGGCGGTCAGGTGTGCTCAGTTGGACGCTCCAAGCCGTTCCTTTCTGGCAGGCCATCGGATTGAAATCCGGCACGCCCTCCTGAATCTGTGGGAACGCCGCGAGCGGCTCTTCGAAGGCCACTTTTCCGTCCCGCGTGTAGACCCGGTAAGGGCAGGTCGCAAGACAGTTCAGGCAGTGGGTTCCGTACGTGACACGGTCCCAACTCCAGCGATCTCGATATTGGTCACTCATCGCTATTGATTACCCCGCCGAGTTGGCGATCGCCCGGTTGAGCCAGGCTCCTCGCTGATTCCGTCCGTAAACTACCCGGCTCCCTATGGCGGGCGACCCCACCACCCAGCTCAGGCGCCGCTCCTATTTGCGCGACTGTCTCTTGATCTAGAATCACCTAGTTGTCGGCCAGTCCGGCGTCTACAGGGTCCGTTGTAAAGGGCCCAAGCAGCTCATGCCAACGATAAGCAATGAGCATCGTCAGGATTTCCGACTGCCCGCCGCTCCGCACCGTCTCCATCTCCGACTTAAGGGTCGCGAGCGCATCGTGAACACCGTCACCGAACAGCGACTCGAGATACTCCGAAGGTATTCGAGGTTTTTCTTCGTCGATGCTCATGTCGTCGTTCAGTCGGCTTGGGCCAATCGGCGGAACATAGAAGACGTTGGGCTCCGTCCCGGCCTCAGGATGCAGTGGGACCGCCACCTTCCATTGGTCGACAAGCTTATAGATGGCGCCGTCTTCGTTGTCCGCATAGTCGACGAACACGGCTCTTCCGGGACATTGCCTTACACAGGCAGGGGCAACACCGGCGTCGACTCGCGGGAAACAGCCAATGCATTGCTGGCCGATGTGGCGCTCGTAGTTGAAGTAGACCTTCTTATAGGGGCAGGCCTCCATGCAAAAACGGTCGCCCATACAGACGTCCTCGTCTCGCAAAATGAGTCCATCTTCTCGTTTCTCCAGGGCGCCTGTCTGACAAGCCGTGACACAGACCGGGTTCGTGCAGTGATTGCACATCCGCGGCAGGTAGAAGAAGTAAGAATTTGGCCACTCTCCCGCACCCTGGTCTTCATCCCAGTTCATAGCCCAACGGCCCTCGCGCGGCGCCTGGGGCTCGAGATGAGCTCCGCCAGACGTACCGCCGTAGAACACTTCTTCGTAGTTGTAATTCCAGCCCCCACCAAACTGTTCTCGGGTAGGCTGCTGTCCGGAACGAGGTTTCCCCGTAGCCGGGTCGACCCCACCGCCCATCTCCTCCCAACCCCTGGGAGTGCCTTCACCAGGCTGAGTGTTGACGGTGCACCACCACTCGTGATCTTCGCCTTCTTCGCGCGTCCACAGCACTTTGCACGCAACCGAGCATGTCTGGCAGCCGATGCACTTGTTGAGGTCGAAAACCCAGGACAACTGTCGATTCTGAGTCGGCGCGGTCATGAGGTCCCCCTTATTCCATTTCGAGCGCGAGCCAATCGCGGCTCACAGCGGCCAGTCCTGCCCGCTCATCGTTAGAGCCATTCCAGACAGCCACACCCAGGCTTCCCCGGGAGGCGACGTCCGCTGGCCCCTCGAAGACCACCGACCAGGTTCCGTCGTTGAGCGTCCCGGTGGCAGCAAGGTCTCCACCTTCCTCCCGCCGGAAAACCCCGGGACCGGTCGCCTTTAGGCTGAGCCCCGCGGGGCGTCCGTCCTCCCAGAACCAGATGGCCAAGGGGCTCTCAGCGCTTCCAAGCGTCGCCAGGGCGCCGCCTCCGTTGATAGGGAAGAGTGCCCCGGCGGCGTCTTTGAACTCTCCATGGTCTTTCACGTCATCAGACCATTCGAGCCGGATGTAGAGTCGCCCCCCTCCGCTAGCCGCCACCACACGGACCTCCGGCGTTTTCCCGTATTCCTTGCCAGACCAGGATTCTTGGATGTAGGCGTTAGACTGCGCCTCCAGCGGCACAGGGCTCAGGGCCACCGTTTCGCTGCCGAGGCCCTGCCAATCGGGCGAACCCGGATCAGAAAGCCCGGCCGCCGAGGACAGATTGGCTACTTTCATTCGTCGCTCTCCTTCAAGAACCCGGGAGTCACGACCATAGCTGGTCGGGCGCCGAGCCGCACCGCGATTTCCGCTCTACGAATGCGACTTCGCTGCGGAACTCCCCCCCCCGCGTTCCCCATGATAGTTTGCACGCACTAAATTATTTTCCCATCGCCGAACCCTAATGACCGCACGTGCTCCGGTCAAAAAGGATGGCCTGGCAACCCGAAAGAGCTATCTCCCGGGAACTCGAAAATACCCGTCGACCATCTTCGGGTCACATCAACGAAACGGCAACTCTCAAGTTGGCCGGATGGGCCACCGTGAGCGCTGGACCTGCGGGCCTGGCGCGAGCCGGCGTCCACCGAACCAACGGCCCCTTGCTCCAAAAAGGGAGCAGCAGACACCACGACACGCGTCACCGAGCCTGCTCGTTGCGTGGCTGTGCTGGAATCAGGTCCCGGTTGCGCGAATCCGAACTGCGTCCTTGAAGACTGTGCAGTCGAAAAGGCAATCGCCGCATTCAGCCGGTCGCTCCAGCTCTTCGACCTCGAGAATCTCGATGATCTGAGCGCGAGTGCGTAGAATCCCCTGACGTTGAAGATCGGACAGCACGCGGATAGCCGTCTCGATTCGAACCCCGGCACGATCGGCGACGTCCTGGCGGGTAAGGCGCCAGTTAATGCGGATTCCATCATCCGACTGCTCGCCGTGCTGAACCGCCAATCGGAGCAGCGTACAACCAACGCGGCCCCTAGCATCCTTCTGCGTTGCAATTGCGGAAGCGATATCGTGCCTGCGGATTTCCACGCAAAGCTGGTTGACTGCGTTTCGAATCAGCAGTGGCTGCTGTCGGCCAAGTTCACCCAGAATTTCACGAGGAATCAGGGCGAGCTGGCAGTCGTCCATGGCCACGCAGCTGACAGTATGGGCGCGCCCATCCACAGCTGCCGCGAGGTCGAGGCAGCCACCGGTCGACTGGAATCCGACGACTTGTTGGCGACCCTCAGCAAAGGAATGGAACGAGCGAACGTGGCCCGTGGCAACGATCCACATTCCCTCACAGGGCTCGCTCTCGACGAATATCCTGGAACCGGAAGGCATACACCGTAGAGTGGCTCGGTCTGCGACCCAGCCGATTTCCTCAGCAGACAGGCCATCGAGGATGCCAGCCAATTCCAACGTCGACAGGATCACGTCTCGGTTTCTGCTTTCCGGCGTGGGTACCTCTTTCGAGGATGTCATCAGCGTCTCATTCCAGCCCGATTGGCTATCCCATATAGATGGCGAGCCGAACTGACTTTTGTCACATCGGTTGTAAGGTGTCAAGGCAGGGGACACGCGAGAAGCCGCGAGCGCAGAGAGTCTGTGCCCGAAGCGCATCGGATCGTAAAGTCCGGCCGAGAGCCAGCGCCGTCTTTATTCTCGATCGTTATAACCCAGCGCATGACCGAAGGCGGGGGCGCAATTGCCACCTGCTCCGACATGGACATGGCGGAGAGTTATGACAGAAGGTACCAGTTGACACCACCGAGAAGTTTCATCGTGGCCGGCAATCAACAGTCCTTTCTCTGCCTTCCATGGCTCCTCCGCAATCATGGCCGCATTTCACCAGCCATTGATGGTGCCGAGCATGAGGCCGTACTACCGGGCACTACCGGGGTTTGATGACATTCTTCGCAACTTCGGCTGCGTGATGAGAATCACGACCGCAACGGCTGACATTGCCGCCCCACCAAAAGCAAACCACTCGCCGGGTCCGAAAATATCGGCTGCAGCGCCGGCCGCCAGCGCCCCAAGAGGGGTCACGCCCATGAAGACCAGGGTGTAGATGGCCATCACCCGGCCCATGACATCCCCGGGCGTGTTTGCCTGGATTAGCGTCAAGTTGAGATTCATAAAGAAGCCAGCGTTGACGCCGCTTACGAGCATCAGCGAAAGCGTGAGCAGATAGATCTTCGACAGGCCCATCCCAACGATGAGCACGCCACCGCAGACCATCGTTGCCGCAAACCAACCTCCGGCGTTCTTGAGCTCGTGAATCGAAGCAAGGATGAGTGAGCTGACAATCATCCCGCCGCCGAAGGCGGAAAAAATGAGTCCCGCGCCAAACGCACCTCGTCCGAGGCGTTCCTCGGCAATCTTTGGAAGCAGCGTCCCCCAAGGCCCGTTGACAAAGATCGCCGTCACGAGGAGCAACAGAAAGAGCACTCTCACACCTTCGGTGCCAATCGCGAATCTGAGGCCCTCCGACGTGTCTTCGCGGAAGTTTCGCCGAACGTTTGTAATCCCTTCAGGGCGAGGAACCCTGAGTGGAACAAGGGCCAGCAGTCCAAGGGACACGAAGGTAGCCTGGACAGCGAAGCAACCTCCGATACCCCAGAGGGCAATACTCAGGCCACCAATTGCCGGCCCGACCATCTGCGACGTATTCGTGCCGAGGCTTATCAGGGTGATGGCGTTCATGAGCCTGTCAGGCGGGACTATCGACGGTACGATCGCCTGCCTCACCGGCTGCCCGAATGCCACTCCGACTCCCACGGCGAGCGCGAGCGCTGCTGCCATGGCTACCGACGCCAGGCCAGCCCAGATAAGAATCGCGGTCAGGATCGAAATGGCAAGGATCACGACCTGGCTGGTCACAAGGATCAGCCTCCTATCAATTCGATCCGAGAGGATCCCGGCCGGCATCGAAATGAACAGGACCGGAATGCCCATGGCAAAGCTGACGATTCCCAGGGCCCGGCTACTCTCGCTGAGCTCGATCGCAAGCCACACGAATGCGAACCGCTGTATCCCATGAACCAGTGCGAAGCTGAACGTGTTGAGCCAGAGAAGTCGGAAATGCCTCTGCTGGAAGGCGGCAAATGTTTCGAGCGAAAGACCGCCGCCCTCCCGTCGTTGAGAAACCCTTGGCTCCGCCGACTGAGCCGCTTCTGCCAATGCTGTACCTGCGGTCAGGGAGACCGAACCCTTCCGTAAGCGTCAAACTAGACCGACCGCAGTATGCTGGCAACCGTCCGGCAAACTCTTTCGAGGGCCGGGCTGGTTTGCACCGGGCCCCCGACGTCTTCGTTTATTCTGCCGAGGCCCTGTCGGGGCAATATCGATTTGGTCGCGTGAGGTGATTCATGGCGGATTATTCTCCGCCGAATCTCGCCGGCCCAGGCGTGCGAGCAACCTCGACATGACGTGACATGTCGCCGTAGAGGTCGGGTACCACCGCCCTCTCCAGGAAGTACCAACTTCTCTGGACCTGGTGGAATGAGTCACGGTACCGCCCCCCAAATACTGGCTGATATGGGAAATCCGGGAACGACTGGAAGATCGTGATGTACGAGCGTGCTGAGGCCAACTTGAGATCGGCGGCCACCTCGATAACAAGATTGGTCGTCACATGCCGGGTGCAGGGCTCCCCGTTGTACAGTCGGATATTCTCATCTAGCCCGGCCTTCACGGGCGCGGAGCCGGGACCGCCATTAGCTGTCATGAACCACGTGCCGTGCTCGAACAGATCGGCGAAATCCTAGAATCTTCCGGTGTCGATGAATTCACAATAATCGTCAACGATCCTCGTGATATCTGATTGCGCCGTCAGCAGACCACGAGCCTCTCCTGATTCTCTCACGGCTCCCCCAGATGAAGGCGTTAGACTCGGAACCTGGCCGGGACCCAGCGGGTCTCATTGTTGCTGGCATGAAATCGGCCGAATCCGGGGGCCTGGATATGGCTGGCCCCGACAAGGGACGCGTCCGCCGCGAGACGCTCTATCACTTTCGCCCTTGTGGCGGTAGCAAGGTCGCTGTCGGTGTCGAACGAGTTCGTCAGGGTAGGCATTTCAGAGTCGATCCGCGTGAGCACGACGTCTCCGAGAATGAATCCAGGGCGATCGGTAGAGGCGATCACCATGCTCATATGCCCCGGCGTATGGCCCGGAGTCGGCAGTGTCGTCACCGAACGAGAAAGAGGCGTCTCGCCTTCGATCAACTCAAGCCTCCCGGCGCCACGCAAGCTTTCAATATCCCGTACGAACGATGGCGGCCTGGGATCCTGGGACGAGAAGTGGTCCCAGTCTGCCTGCGGTGCGAGATAACGAGCGTTGGGAAACAGTGGTGACCCGTCGGCCCTGTCCACGTTCCAGCCCGTATGGTCGCCATGAAGATGCGTAAAGACGACGGTCGTGATGCCGGCTTCGTTGACGCCCGCTTCGGCGAGCTCGGCCCGCAGCTGCCCCCCGTTCTCGGGACCGAAGCCCGTGTCGACCAGAATGACCGCATCCCCGTCATTGATCAGGAACGACGTGAATGCGAGCTCCACGCCGCCGTCGGCATCCAGGTAGTCGCTGAACTGGCCAAGGGCGTCGTCGGCCTCCGGATAAACAGCGGAAGCCTGGAAAGTCTGCACCGTATCGACGAGGGCGACTATCTCGACGCTCCCAATTTTTCTCTTTTCCATCGACCCATCCTCCATCGGCGTACGGCTTCCAGCGGTGTCCCAACCGGGGCCCGTTATGATTGCCCGGCTAGAAGTTGAACCCCGACTTGCCTTGGAACTGCCGTGTTATGTGGAGTTCCCCAAGATGCATGTTGCCGTGGGCGACCAGGGTCTGTCCGAGAATCTGAAAGACTGGCACTTCGCCGAACGGATTCACCTTCACAATGCGATCGAGTTCGTCCTTGGTGAGGCCCTCAAAGTAGGCGCCAGTCCGCTCCCAAACCGAACGTGCGTAGTCAAGAAAGTCAGCAGGCGCCGGAAGTTGCATCTCGTGTGCCTGCCCCGGATCCATCCCTGTGCCCTGCTCAACTCGGGGAAGGTTCCATGCGGTGTCGAGGCCCTTGTCTACCCAGACTGTCGGCTGGCGCTGCAGGACGAACTGAACAATGTTGTCCTCTGTGCGGACCCAGTGCCAGGCGGTGAATCCAATGTGATTGGCGTCCTCGAACGGACGGAACTGAAACTGCTCTTGGGTCAGGTCTTTAATCGCTTCTTCGTACTCGCGGTGCAAGTTTCCAACGAAATGCGCCAGGTACTCTTTCGGCTCCACGCCCAGCCTCCAGGTGCTTTGTGGTCCCGATACTAGGTCGCGTGGCCGAACTTCGCACGTCAGCGAGAAGCGCACCGCCTGTGGGGTATAGTCCACGAAGCCTTCTCACAGGTGACGTCGATGCGCTACACAGTCCACCCTCTGGAATCTTCCGACCTCGACGCAGCCGCCTCCCTGGTCGCCGACCGTCACACGAAGAACCGCTTTCGCCTCCCCGATCTATCGCCCTCCTTTTCCGATCCTGCACACTGCCGCGCGGCGCTGATTACCGCCCTGGAGGATTCGCGCTCCACTTCGGCAGCTGCGATTGCAGATGGGAGGCTGGCAGGCTTCGCGATCGGAGCAACTTCTGTTTCGCAGTCGGACTCGCTCCTTGGACAGATAGGCGCAGCGAGGTCAGCAACTGTGAACGCCCACACCATGGGCCTCGCCGAAGGGGAAGCTGCGACCTCGGTCTTCAGGTCAATCTACCGAGATCTCTCCGGAGGCTGGATAGCGAACGGCTTTTTCGACCACAACGTGCATGTCATCGCTGGAGACCGGGAAATAGAAGCGGCCTGGTTCAACCTTGGATTCGGCAAGACCACTTCTGTCGCTCTTCGCCCAACAGCGTCCGCCGACTGGCCGAAGACCGATGTCTCCGTGCTTACGGCGGGAGAGGAGGATGTGGATGTCGTGATCGGGCTGCAGCGAGCCCTCGGCCACCACCACATGGATGCCCCCATGTTCCTTCACTGGCCCCTATTGGGTGACGCAGATTCGGCGGCCCGGGAGTTCCTCATTCCCCTCCTTCAGGACCCAGGCAGCCCACACTTCATTGCGTATCGCGATGGCAGGGCGCTGGGTATGACAAGCTTCATGTCCAGGGGCCTCACCCCGCCGGTTATCAATCAGGAGAAGAACGTCTACCTCTTCATGGGAATCGTCGAGCCGGAAAGCCAGGCCGATGGCGTAGGGGGAGCGCTCCTGGACCACGGACTGGCCTGGGCCCGCGAGCAGGGTTATGAACGCTGCACGCTGCACGTGCTAACCGCTAACTACAGCGGGGCTCCATTCTGGTTCGGCCATGGGTTTGTATCACACGAAGAGGCCTTGGCGCGACATATCGACGAACGGCTGGTGTGGGCGCGGCCGGACCGTCCCTGAGATCGGTTCCCGCAGACCGTCAGGTCGCCGGCTAGGCGAACGCCTCCACTACCTCATCATTCAACCTCGCGTAAAGCTTGGGACTGTTGGGCACGTTTGACATCATGATCCCGTCAATGCCAGCTTGCTGATACCTGGTGCACACCGAACGAACCTGGTCGGCCGTGCCGACCGCAAGGTTCTGCTCGCGTTCCTCAGGCGTCATTTGCGCCCCGAGGTTTTCGCGGAAACGAGCGGCACGCTCGGGGTCATCCTGAAGAACCACGGGGATCATCACAGTGCGCGTGATCTCAGAAGGATCCCGCCCCACATCTGCGCAGTGCTTCTCCATGATCGCGATCTTGTCGGCGGCTTGCTCTGGTGATCCGGACACGTTGAGAACATCGCCGTAGAGGGAAAGAGTACGTAACGTTCGTTTCTCTCCGCCGCCGCCGACCATGATTGGCGCGTGGGGCGTCTGTGCGCACTTTGGAGCAAACGGCGCCTCGTCCAAGGTATAGTACTCACCTTGAAACGAGACCGGCCCGTCGCTCCTAAACAGCGACCGGATGATAGCGCAGGCTTCCTCAAGCCGATCCGATCTCTCCTTTATCGAGGGGTAGTTCCAGCCGTACGCCGCGTGCTCCCTCTGGTGCCAGGCCGCACCGATGCCGAGCTCGAGTCGGCCCCCGCTCATCTGATCGATAGTCGCGGCGATCTTGGCCAGGAGGGCAGGATTTCGGAACGTGTTGCCGCTCACGAGGTTTCCTATGCGAACACGCTCGGTGACGGTGGCTAGCCCACTCAGGAGCGACCAGCTTTCAAAACAGTCGCCGGATTCGTCCGCACCGGGCGCCGGGGGCATGAAATGGTCGTAGACCCAAAGGCTGTGCCACGACCCGGCATCCATAACACTAGCCACCTCGACAAGGCGTTTCCAGGTCGTCCCGTTGTTTGAAAGCTGTGAGCCGAAGAAAAGCGAATCCATCGGTTCCTCCTGATGTATTCATACCGGGCGGGCAGAGGGAAAAGTCTAACAGCGCGCGAGCTTTCGCCACCAAAGCCGCCACCCTCCGGGTCGAAATTCAGCGTCTTCGATCCAGACCCCAAATACCACCAGGGCGTTGCGCTATCAGCGACCAAGCCCCTCTGAACGACCCCGATTGCCGATTTGTTACTCCGAGAGGGAGGGCGAAGAACAGCCTCTCAGGTTCCGGTAAGGGGGACCGTTAGGGCTTCGAGGGGGGTACCTGGAAACCTGGGTTCGAAACCGAACGACACAGTGGCGCTACTGCTGGTGCTCACGTTCCTGCTCTAGGCAGGTGGCGCCATCGCAATCCTGGTGGTAGCAATCAGGCGAAATGCGCCGGAGAGGCCCGTGCAGCTGACTTCGCTTCCCCCGCAAAACGGAGCCGCTTCTGCGGTTCCGTTTTGTGATGCGTTCTTCGTATCTCAAGTCCCTTTCCTCAGCCTGACCCGGATCATGGGCCCTCAGCACGCGGATGCTCCAGAGTGACTCAACCAACCAGGGAGGACGCACGTTGGAACTCAAGGAAGTGATCGGCAGGCGGCGAACAATACGCTTCTACCTGCCACACCGGACCGTCGAAAGAGAAAAACTTCAGAAGATGCTCGAGGCCGCCCGCCACGCCTCCTGCGCCGGCAACGTCATGAATGTGCGCGCGATCATCATTTGGCGCGACCAGACTTCGCCGGCACTGCTCAAGGCGATTGCCCCGAGAATCGGCTACCAGCAGATGCACACTGCACCGGTTTTCATCATGTGGTGCAGTGAGGCGAGCGTCTATCACGGCGCGAACTGGATTGAAAGCGTGCTGTCCCTGGCTGCGGCCAGGCGCATTGGGCTGGACGTCGAATCGACCCAGGCGGAAATCAACGAGAAGTTGCGACCGGGATTCATTGCCGGCGGCGAGGCCATGGGCACTGCCCCAATGACTTACGCAGACGTAGGCCAGGCCATCGCCCAGGCAACGCTGGTGGCGTACGAAGAGGGTCTTGGCACGTGCCTAATGGGTGGCGGACAGGTCCAAGCCGTGGCTCGCGAACTCAGTCTTCCCCCCACATGCTACCCCGTGTTCCTCCAGTCGGTAGGCTACCCCGCGGAGTCGTGGGAAGCTGGAGGACAGACCCCTAAGCCTCCATTCGAGGATCTGTTTTTCGAAATGGAGCATGGCCGGGCATTCGTTGCGGACGAGACGGTCCAAAAGGAGTTGAGGGACGAAAAGATGATCCAGCGCACCGCCCCGCTTCCGTGGCGGGAAGATGAACTCAAATACCTGGCGAGGGGACTGGGCCTCGAGAACACTCTCCTTAACGACTGAGACTCGCCGGGCGTCACGGATGAAGGGACCATCAGGGTGAGCGGTAGCTCAGCCGTCACGTGGACGACACCACCGGACCCGGGAGCGCCGTAAGCTACTTCTTCGGAAGCCCCTGGCTCGGGGTTGCCTTCTTGAAGCCGCGGCGATCCTCGTAGTCTTTCTTGACTTCCCCCGGCTTTATCGCGTTGCCCCAGAGGTCTGAGAGCTCACCTTTCAGCGCCGCTTCCTGCATATCTCTGATTGCAGAAACCTCGCCCTTAAGCTTTCTCTTTTTCGGCGTCGGCTTGTTGATCTCAGGATGCTCGTTGGGCTTCCCGCGGCTGATCGTCTTACTGACCTTCTTCCCAAGGTGGTAGAACTTGCCGTCGTCCGGAATGCGCCGAGGATATCCATCGCGGAACGTAAACGCCGCAAAAGACGTCGGCATGATACGCCCAGAATCCTTGTAGCACTCGGGGCAGGGTACCGGTTCGGACGATTCCCTCATCGGCCGAAGTTCCTCGAAAATCCCGTGGCAATCCTGACAATAGTACTCATAGAGGGGCATCGCTCAACTCCGGTCGTGTTGCGTGGTCGGTGGAATTAGCTTACAGCCGAAGGCCGTTGACCGCTTGACAGAGGCCTTGCCCGAACGCTAAGTCCCGGTTTTCTGTATGTGTTGAGGCTCGTCGTACGGAAGCTATGATGGAGCCGGGTACAACTTGATGTCGCGCCTGGCTTGCGGTTTTCCCCGGCCGTTTCAGCCGCGGGGTCTAGTTTCTCCGCGTGGAACGGCGGACCTCAGCTCCAAGGCCAATCAGTGCGAGACAGTCGTCGGGGCTCACGGAGGGGGTAAAATGTTCAGCCGCCGGGCATTCTCGGGCCTCGATCACCCGATGCGGGTTCGCCGTTGGAATCTCCAAGTCGACGCCGTAAGGAGTCCAGCTGAGTCATGAAACGACTAGAGCGGGTCTCCGCATCGAGCGCAAAGGAAAGCGCGTCTGTGACCGCAACCCCCACCTCGTGCTCCAGCTCTTGGTCCATCCTCACGGCGGCAAACTCGGCGAACGATGCACGGGTTGCGAACCTCAGAACCTTCAGCGCCCGCACAGAGAGCAACCTCCCGGCCTCTCCGCTTCCCCGGCAGCCGCTGCAGAGAATCCCTCCGGCGCCGGGAGAGAAGAACGACGCCTCCTCCGGGATCTCCGAGCCGCAGCCTGCACAGCCGCCAACCTGGATGCCGAAGCCCGCACCCTCGAGGAGCCTCATTTCGAACGCCCTCAGTACAGAATGCCTTGCGCCCGCGTCCAACTCCTCCAGCAGTGCCACAAGGAGCTTATAGAGGTCCGGAAGCGGCTCGCGTTCGGGCGCCACACGGCGCACCAGCTCGGCAGCGTGGGTGGCAGCGGCATACGAGTCAAGGTCGCGAAGGATATGCCGGTAGACCGCGACGGTCTCAGCCTGCGAGAACACGTCCAGCGACCGCCCTTGGGCGATCAGCACGCGGGCACGGGTCAGCGGTTCGAGATGCCCGCCCATCCGACTCTTCAGTTTCCTCACGCCACGCGCCACCGCATCGAACCGGCCCCGATCGATGGAGAAAACCGTGAGGATATTGTCGGCCTCACCCACGGCCCGACGGGCGAGGACCATGCACTCAGTCTTGTAAACGCGGGCTCGCCGGGGAGTCACCCGATCTCCTGGCGTCCTTCAAACGCTCGCGACAGCGTCACATCGTCCGCATATTCCAAATCCGCGCCGCTTGGCAGACCACGCGCGAGTCGAGTCACCCGGATCCCCAGCGGAGCGATGAGGCGATGCAGATACATTGCCGTGGCTTCACCTTCGAGGCTCGGATTGGTGGCCATGACGATCTCGGTCACAGAACCGTCTTTCAGTCGCAACAACAGCTCACGTACCTTCAAGTCGTCGGGACCGACACCCTCCATGGGGTCTAGGACGCCATGGAGGACGTGGTAACGCCCATCGAATCCGCTTGATCGTTCCAGCGCTACGATGTCCAGCGGCTGCTCGACGACGCAGATCGCTGTCCTGTCTCTCATTTCATCGCTGCACATCAGACAAGGGTCCTGTTCAGTGATGTTCATGCACGTCCCGCATAACGTTATCCGCTGTTTAACATCGAGGACGGCACTGGCCAGGGACTCAGCTTCCTGTTGCGGGGCTCTCAGGACGTGATAGGCCAATCGCTGAGCCGACTTGGGTCCAATCCCGGGAAGCCGGTGAAAGGCTTCAACCAGGCGGGAGATCGGCTCCGGCGTGCTACCGGGGCCAGAAGCCATCCCTAGCCACCCCCGAGGCCGGGAATGTTCAGCGATCCCAGCGAGCGCTGCTGGATCTCTCTGGCCCGCTCGGAAGCGTCCCGAACCGCTGCCATGATGAGATCCTGGAGCATCTCCACGTCGTCCGGGTCGACGACCTCCTGTTCGATAGTTACCCCGACCACCTGCAGGTCTCCGTTCATAGTCACCCGTACGGCTCCGCCGCCGGCGCTGCCCTCGACACTCGTATTGGCAAGCTCTTCCTGCGCCTTTGCAAGCATTTCCTGCGCCTGGGCCAGTGCATTGGCATTGCCGGGGCCGCCGGGGCCGCCGGGGCCTGCGCCTGCCTGGCCGGAACGTCTTAGATATCTGTTACGCCCGCTGCTCTTCGCCACTGTCTGGAAGGCCTCCCACCGGTGTTGCTCCCAACGCCTTGGCTGCTTCGGAAAGATGGCCACCGCGCGGCCCCTTCCGGGGAGTCACCTTTTCGATCATAGCCAGATTGACCGTCACCGGCCTCTCGAGGATCTCAATTGCCTTGTCAGTAACAAGTGGAAGGAACGTCTCTACCTTGGATTTCAGCACAGGTAAATAGAAACCGAGGACTACCTCTTCCTGGTCCAGGCTGACCACCTCGCATTGGCCATTGAGAAGTGCGCCTGCCTGAACGCTCACCAGCCTGCAGCGCTCAGACAGGATACGAAGGAACTTGTCCTCCGGCGTGGGGCCGTCGTCTGTCTGGTCTTTCAAGTCCCCCGCCGGTAGCACCGAAGCAGCCTCCCGGCCCGGAGAGGCCCCACGGCGGGCACCCTCAGACAACCCCGCTGGCGCAGCGGGCTCAGCGGGCACCAGGATGGCCGCAGCGCATGCCACTTCGAGCGGGATTGGGCTTGCAGGGTCAAGCCGGAAATCGGCGCTGGCGAGCTCCGCGATGGCGGAGGTCAGCTTTGTCACGCCCGCGCTGGAAGCGAGTTCGGCGAGTTCGCTGGAATCACCGTCAGCTTCCCCGACCGCCAGGGATTGATAGAGAGCTTCTCTCAGCAAGTCAACTGAAGCCCTTGTGAAACGGGCCATATCGAGGCCGTCGTCGGCCACCGACCTTGCGATCCCCAAAGCGGTTGCAAGGTCGGCTGCGAGAATCGCTCGCGCAAGGAGGTCACTCCGTGGGTCGCGCACGAGCCCAAGGGACTCGATTACCTGCTCCGTAGAAACCGTCGAGCCGTTCTGAGCCACGACTTGTTCCAGCAAGGTGATGGCGTCTCTCATTCCCCCCCGGGACTGGACCGCGATTACTTTAAGACCCTCGGGCGGAACTTCGAATCCCTCTCCCTCACAGATGACCCCAAGACGCCCGACAATTGCATCGTTCGGGACGCGGCGAAAGTCGTACCGCTGACAGCGGGAAAGAATGGTTGCCGGCACCTTGTGCGCTTCGGTCGTGGCAAGGATGAAAACAGCGTGTGGCGGCGGCTCTTCGAGGGTTTTCAGGAGCGCATTGAACGCTCCCGCAGAGAGCATGTGAACTTCGTCCAAAAGATAGATCTTTTTCCCAAGATCGCTCGGGGCAAAGGCGATCTTTCCCCGGAGCTCTCGGACATCGTCAATACCACGATTGCTTGCCGCATCCATTTCGATCAGATCAAAAGCCGTTCCCTCGTGCATAGCCTTGCAGGACCGGCAGCGATTGCACGGCTCGCCCGCTTCGACGTTAGGGCAGTTAAGAGCGCGTGCCAGGATGCGCGCAGTGGTGGTCTTTCCGGTGCCCCGGGGACCGGAAAAGAGATATGCGTGAGCCGTTTTTCCCGAGGCGAGCGCGTTCCTGAGCGTGGACACGATGTGTTCCTGCCCAACGACCTCAGCGAAGCCCTGCGGCCGCCATTCTCCGTACAGCACTCGAAGCTGACTCCCACTCGTATCTGGGATAGCCCGATTATAGAACAGATGTACCGATTCGGCCCCGGCCCCGCGTTTTGCCCCGGCTAGGTTCGGTGACGGTGGACCGTCCCGAGGTCGCCCAGATAGAATTCCTCCCTCTCGAGCATTCGAGATTCGTCCTCCTGACCAGTGACGTGATCAAAGCCACAAAGGTGGAGAATGCCGTGAACAAGGAGGTGAGAGAGCTCCGCATCAAGGCTGTGGCCAAGCTCCGCAGCCTGGGCGACGGCCGTGGACAGGCTGATCGCGATGTCACCAAGGTAGTCAGATTCGCCGCGGGGAACGATGAACTCGCTATCGGCATCGTCCGGAAAAGCAAGAACATCGGTCGGTTCGTTCACACCCAGGAACTCTCGATTCAGGGCGCGAATCTCCTCATCACCCATGACGCGAACAGCAAGCGACATACCCCCGGTAAGCCCCTCGCCCTGCATGACACGACCAGCCAGATCGGCCAACGTACGTGTGTCGGGTGAAGGACCGGAGATCACGACTTCGACCGAGATGTCGAACTGGGACGGACCATCAGGAGACAGCGAGAACCTCCGCGGCGTTCCGCGCTGCTTCGATTAGCGGCCCCGGCATAACGCCTATCACGAGCACGCCGACGGTTGCTATGCCGAGCGAGACGCTGAGCGGCGTCGTCAGGCGGAAAGGCTCCTCACCGTCCTCCGGGTCTGAGAGGAACATCTGCTTCACGATTCCGAGATAGTAGTAAGCGGAAACGATGGAATTCGCGACGCCAATGATGAGCAGCCATGCCATATCGGCGCGGGCTGCAGCATTGAAGACATACAGCTTGGCCCAGAACCCGGCCGTCGGAGGAATACCAATCAGCGAAATCAAGCAGAAGGCCAGGGCAACAGTGACCAGCGGGGAACGCCGCCACATTCCCCGGTAGTCCGCGATTGAATCGCTCCCAATCCGATTCGAGACGGCAATCACGGCAATGAATGCGCCGAGGTTGGTGAAGGCATAAGTCGCCACAAAGAGAAGGACGCCGCTTGCACCCAAGGTGAAAGCGTCATCGGCCGTGGAGATGGCGGCGAGTCCGATCAGGATGGTGCCAGCCTGGGCGATCGATGAGTATCCCAGCAGCCGCTTCACGTTCGTCTGGACCAGAGCCATCACGTTACCAAGCGTCATGGACACGGCGGCCAGAACGCCAAAGATGATGGACCAGTCGTCGCTCAGCACTTCGGCCCCGAGTCCCTCGAAGAAGAGCCGCGTAACAACGGCGAAGGCCGCCGCTTTTGAACCAACAGAGAGATAGGCCGCAACCGGAGTGGGGGCTCCCTGGTAAACGTCGGGCACCCACATCTGGAACGGCACAATGGCCATCTTGAAGCCGAAACCGGCGATCACCAGTACGGTCGCAAGGACCAGCACAGACCGGTTCGATTCACCATCGTCGGCGATTTCCGCCGCGATCTCGGTGAGCAGGGTGCTTCCCGTAATGCCATACAGGAGGGCCATGCCGTAAAGCAGGATCGAAGAAGCAACGGCACCGATCAGCAAGTATTTAAGCCCAGCCTCGCTCGAACGCTGGTCTTTCCCCCAACCAGCAAGAATGTACTGAGGAATAGCTGAAAGCTCGAGAGCAATGAAGATAGTGATCAGATCCCGTGCCGAGGCTAGGAGCATCAGGCCGGAGGCGACCACGAGCACCAACGCGTAGTACTCAGCCTCCGACCGCCCTTCGCGATTAACCCAGTCGATCGAAGCGAGAACAACGGCGGCCGTTATCCCTGCGAACAGGAAGTAGAAAAAGACAGAGAACTGGTCGATGGCGATCGTACCATCGAACGCCATCTGAAAATCGTCTCGCGTGGCCCAGGAGAGCGTCCACGCCGCCGACACGGCGACCCCAGCGAGAGCAATGAACGGGAGGTGACGCCGAAAGGCGGGCAAGAGAGCGTCGATGACTATTACTATGCCAGCGGCTGCGAGCAAGGCCAGCTGCGGTCCAAAGATATCGAGTGCGTTCATGCCGGCATCCGTCCCGAGATGACCTCAACGGCCGGTGTGATCATGTCCGTCATCAAAGCCGGATAGACGCCGAGGAGTACGACGAGTGCGCCAAGCCCGACGACGGCTGCATGCTCCCACCAGTGGGTCTGATCGGTTGCTCCGTCCCACTCATGGCAAACGGGGCCGAAGACCACGCGCTGCATGGTCCAGAGGATGTAACCGGCGGAGAGCACAACTCCGCCGATAGAAACGAGCACGGCCCACTCGTAGCGGTCGAACGACCCGAGGAAGACCATCACTTCGGCGATGAAGCCGGCGAGCGCCGGAAGTCCAAGGCTCGCCAGCCCGGCAAATACGAGACCGGTCGCAATCAGCGGCATCTGGCGGGCCAACCCGCCAAGCTGCGAGATCTCTCGCGTGTGGGTCCGCTCGTACATCAGACCTACCGTCACAAAGAGCATCCCTGTGATCACGCCATGGGCGAGCATCTGGTAGGCCGCTCCCACCATGCTCACCGTGCCCAAAGCGCCGATCCCGAGCAGGACTATGCCCATATGGCTCACCGACGAGTAGGCGATCAGCCGCTTCACATCGGTCTGGCGAAGAGTAACGAACCCGCCGTAGAGGACGCTTGCCGCGCCAAGCCCAACAAGCCAGATGCTGAAATCGTCTGCCTGCTCGGGCAGCATCGTTACGGCCGTCCGCAGAAGGCCGTAACCGCCCATTTTGAGGAGCACACCCGCGAGCATGACGGAAACTGCCGTCGGAGCGTCGCTGTGGGCATCCGGAAGCCAGGTATGCACCGGAATCACCGGGAGTTTCACGGCAAAGCCAATGAACAACAGAAAGAAAACCCAGCGCAATGGGAGGATCGTCTCCTCGATATTCTCAGCCTCCCCCAACAGCGTCATGTCAAACGTGTTGGCGCTGAATCCAAGGGCAAGGATGCCGACGAGCATGAAGGCCGAGCCAGCGATCGTGAAGAGGACGAATTTCATCGCAGAATATTCACGCCGCCCGGACCCCCAAACTGCGATAAGCAGGTACATCGGGAAGAGCTCCAACTCCCAGAAGAGGAAGAAGAGCATGAAGTCCAGGGCCATGAAGACACCCAGCACCGATGTGGACAGGAGCAGCAGACTTGCGTAGTACGCCCGCTCTCGACGAGTCACGCTGAAAGAAACGAGCACCGATGCGACGGTCAAAACCGTCGTCAGCACAACCAGGGGCATGCTCAGACCGTCGAGTCCGAGGTGGTATTCAAGATCGAATCCTGCGGCCTCCACCCAGGTCTCTTGGACGACATATTGGAAGCCCGAAGCGTCGTTATCGAAGTCTACGAAGAGCCAGAGCGAGACCCCGAGGGCACCAAGAGATACGAGAAGGGCGATGTAGCGCGCCTGGTGCTCCTGGGACTGCGGAAGAAGGAGAACGAGAGTCGCACCCAGCGCGGGAAGGAAGAGAAGAATCGTCAGTTCCACCCCGGCCCCCTAAAGCGGATTCGCCGCGTATACGGCGGCGACGATTACGATTACCCCGGCCACAAGGATGGCCCCGTACGCCTGTAGCTGGCCCGTCTGGATCACCTGCAGGTGGTCGCTGACAGTCCTAGCCAGCCGGCCAGACCCGTTGATGACTCCATCGATGACATACCGATCGTTGAGTTCGAGCAGGCGATTCCATCCACGCTGGAAGAACGTCTTGACGAAAATGTCTTCATAGATGATGTCGAGGAAATACTTCTTCTGGAACATCCCCGAGAGAGGCAGGAAAGCCGTCCTTACGGCCTCGCTCGAAATCCAGCGGAGCTGGTAGATGATGTAGGCAATTCCAATCCCCGCCAGCGCGACAACTGTCGAACTGCTGGCAATCCACCAATCGAATTCCGCCTCTGCTTCGTGAGCCTCGGCGAGGGCGCCATTAATCAGATCGCCAAACTCGTGAGTGATGCCGGCGGCGTTGAACCAACCGGCAAGAACGGCCGGAACTACCAGCAGCGCAAGAGGAAACGTCATCACCCAAGCAGACTCGTGCGGCTGGGCGGGATCTCCGTGGAAGTGCGAGTCCTCGTCTTCGTGATCGACAGGCTCACCGCCCCGGTAGGAGCCAAAGAACGTCATGAAGATTGCGCGGAACATGTAGAACGCGGTCAGGAATGCCACACCGGCGCCGATCCACCAGAGCGCCCTTTCCTCGTCCCAGGCGTGAGATAGGATTTCGTCCTTCGACCAGAAGCCGGCAAGCGGGAAGATCCCGGCCAAACTGAGTGAGCCGATCAAGAACGTCCAGAAGGTGATCGGCATCGCGTGCCTCAAGCCACCCATCCTGCGCATGTCGAACGTGTTGGTGGAGTGGTTCACGGAGCCACTTCCGAGGAAAAGCAGTGCCTTGAAGAATGCATGCGTGAACAGGTGGAAAACAGCTGCAACGTAACCGAACACGCCCAGCGCCAGCATCATGTAGCCAAGTTGACTAATGGTTGAATAGGCGAGGACCCGCTTCAAGTCGGTTTGGACCATGGCGATAGTCGCGGCCATCAGAGCGGTCACACCACCGACCCAAGCCACCGTCAACGCAGCATCGTGGGATGCTTCAAGAACAAAGAAGAAGCGGGCCATGAGATAGACCCCGGCGGCAACCATGGTGGCGGCGTGGATCAGCGCGGAGACCGGAGTCGGGCCCTCCATTGCATCGGGCAGCCACACGTAAAGTGGGAACTGAGCACTCTTGCCCGCGGCGCCGGCAAAAAGGCCCAAGGCAAAAAGCGTGAGGGTTGAGCCGGCTAGAGCGCCGCTGTGAACAAGCTCCTCGATATGCTGAACGCCGAATCCGCCGTCGCCGCGCGTCCATATGAGGAGCAGGGCGGCCAGCAGCCCGAGGTCGCCGACGCGGGTAACTATGAACGCCTTCTTGGCGGCTGCTGCTGCCGACGGTTTATGGAACCAGAAGCCAATCAGCAGGTAGGAACAGAGGCCTACCAGCTCCCAGAAAATAAAGACCATGAAGAGGTTATCAGCGAGGACGAGTCCGAGCATCGACATCGTGAAGAGACACATGTAGCCGAAGTAGCGCGCTCGCCCGGGATCACCCGCCATGTATCCGAAGGAGAAGAGCTGGACCAGGAAGGAGACCGTCGTGACGACCACCAGCATGACGGCTGCGAGGCCGTCGAGCCGGACTCCAAGATTTACCACCAACTCGCCGACAGCGAACCACTCGTGAGAGTGGATTGCAACGCCGCCATCCGCGTCGATCGCGCTCAGGAGCGCTCCAAACGAAAACACGACAGAGGTTCCTACGCCGATTAGGGCGAGCGAGCCCGCTGCCTTGGGAAAGGGTCGCAGAGAGGCTGTGATGAGACCGAACGCGATCAGGGGGCTGGCGATGATCGCCCAGACAGCCCACTCGGCATATGTCGGTTCGGTGGCTTCGGCGAGGAAGAGCGGCACCAGCTACACCTTCCTCAGGATTTCACGGGCGACGTGGGCTTTGCCGCTCGGCACATAAAGGGCCCTGGGAGCTAACATCGACTCACTCTCGCCGCGGTTGATGGGTGGTATCACTCTCAAAGAAAGTCCTTCCGCAGCGAAAAGCTCACGCCAGACCTCGGCCGCATAGGCGTTCTTCACGGTCATGAATTCAACCCACACTCGTCACGACCTCAACCGCGTTATCTGATCAACGTCGATGGTCTCCCGGTTACGGTAGACCGACATGGCGAGAGCAAGGGCTACGGCGGCCTCAGCTGCCGCGACCGTAAGGATGAATACCACGAAGACCGGCCCCGTAATTGGCCTGTCAGTCTCCGCGAAACGGGCAAAGGAAAGCAACGTTATGTTAATTGCGTTGAGCATGAGCTCGGCGCCCATCAGCACGCCGATCGCGTTGCGCTTCGATAGTGAGACCGCGAGGCCCAAGCAGAACAGCAGCGCACCGACTACGAGGAAGTGCTCGAGCGTCAGAGTCATTCCCGTCCCTCCCGGTCTTCCTCCGGAGAACGCGAGAGCAGGATGGCACCAACAAGAGCAGCGGTCAGAAGCACGGAAGCGAGCTCAAATGGGATGGCCCAGGTCGTGACGAGGGCGTCACCAAGCTCGCGAGCGGCCAAGGTAGGGGACTGCGTCGCCTCCGACCATTCGGTGTCGTAAATAACGAATAGCGTCACGGCCGCGAGCGTCACGGCCAACATCACTGCGGGCAACGCCATCCAGGTTTCGCCGTTGTCCCTCCCCGCACGCGGAGTCAGAAGGACCGCAAACAGGATGAGAACTGCAATGGCGCCGACGTAGATGATGATTTGCGCCATCGCAAGGAAGTAAGCCCCGAGAAGAACGAAGAATCCCGCAACCGCGATGAAAGTAACAACCAAGAAAAGCACCGCGTGCAGCAGGTTCCGCGAGAGCATGACACCGCCGCCAGCGACCAAGGTCAGACTGGCGAGTACCCAAAACGCGATAGTGACACCTGCGCCCTCGAGTTCTTCCATCTAGCCACCATCCCCTTCCACGGGGACGTAGCCCCGCGTCTCCCGCGTCATGCGCGGCTTGGTAGGGGTGTCATCCGGCTTGTAGCCTATGACCCTGGCCCAGACAACGACCGCGGCCACCGAAAGGGCGATGTTCACGACCGCGAACACGTAGACGATGTTCTCTCCAAAGTCCTCTTCCACCCAGAGCATCCTCTCCGTCGCGATTACAAACAGGTTGAAGATGGCAAGAGGGAGAAGGAACTTCCAGGTGAATGCCATCAACTGGTCGATTCGAAGCCTCGGCAGGGTGCCACGAGTCCAGATGAACAACAGGTAGACGATATCGATCTTGATTGCCAGCAGGAGCCACGATGGGACCCAGTCTTCCAGACCGAATACCGACCAGCCACCAAGGAAGACGGTGGCGCCCAACGCGGCCGCCGCGAGGGCGAAGCCAATGTCCATTCCGTAGAACAAGCCCCATTTCATGCCGGAGTACTCGGTCAGATACCCGGCCACGATTTCGGACTCTGCCTCGGCGATATCCGCCGGCGTTCTGTTCAGCTCTGCACTTGCGCTGAAAAAGAAGATCAGCGCTGCCAGCGGCTGCAGCGCGAGCAGCCAGATATCAGCATCCTTCTGCCATTCAACCATCCCTTGCAGGCTCATTTGCTGCGTCAGCAGGACCGTCCCCAGGAGCGCGAGCACGAGCGGCACCTCGTAACTGATCGCCATCGCTACAACCCTCATCGCGCCGAAGAGACTGTACTTGTTGTTATGGCTCCATCCCGACATGAAGGATGCGATCACCGGTAGTGAACCGACTGCCATGAAGTAGAGAAGGCTCACTTCGACATCTGCGATGATCATCCTCGGGCCAAATGGGATCACTGCGAAAAGCAGGACCGCCGGCACGACAAACACGACCGGTGCGATGTTCATCACGATGGCATCAGCGGCACGAGGGGTGAGTGCTTCCTTCTGCATCAGCTTTATCGCGTCCGCAATTGGCTGGAGAACACCGAAGGGGCCAACACGGTTGGGCCCGTAGCGGCTCTGAATCCGGCCGATGATCTTTCGCTCGCCGAGCACCCCCAAGAAGAGCTGGGTGGGCAGCACGAAGATAAGAAAGCTCGCTACGAAACCGATGAGCACGGCTACGACGTAAACGACCGGCTCTGGCGCGATCTTGTCGAGCCCCTCGAGCAGTTCGCGGGAAATGTTGGACAGGTCACGGATGTCGTACCAGTTTTCCGAGACGGCAAAGAGAGAGCCCATCAGCGATCGACCTCCCCCACCACGATGTCCACCGACCCGAGTGCGACGATTGCATCCGCCACCGTGCCGCCGACAGTAATGTCTTTCAGAACGCTGAGGTTGATAAAGGAGGGTGGCCGGATGTGGAATCGATAGGGCGACGGACCATTGTCGCTGACTACGTAATAGCCGAGCTCCCCCCTTGGCCCTTCCACCCGCGCATATGCTTCGCCGGCCTCCGGTCGGAGAGCTAGCGGCACCTGCGTGCTATGCGGACCGTCGGGAAGGCCATCGAGCGCCTGCCAAATAATCTTGACGCTCTCTCGCATCTCGGCGATGCGCACCGTAAACCTGTCGTACGCGTCGCCGCGATAACCAATAGGGATCTCGAAATCGTAGTTCTCATACCCGCAGTATGGGTCTGCCTTCCTGATATCCCAGGCGATGCCGCTTCCGCGAAGCATCGGCCCGGCGAGGCTCGCGCTCACCGCTAGTTCGGGTGGAATCACAGCAACGTCGCGGCTACGGGCAACGAATATTTCGTTGGAAATCAGCAGTCCCTCGATATCATCCAGGAATTTCGGGAAATCCTCGAGGACCTGGCGGACCGCAGCCTCGAATTCAGCGGGCAGCTCGAAGGCAACGCCGCCGAGCCGCATGTAGTTGCAGGTCAACCGCGCACCAGAGGTCATCTCGAAGATGTCCAGAACCTTCTCGCGTTCCCGGAACGCCCACATCACCGGTGTCTGCCAGGCCCCGGCGTCATTCGCGAAAACACCCACGGCCATGCAATGGCTGGCAAGGCGTTGAAGCTCGGCCATGATGACCCTGATCGCCCGGCCGCGGGGCGGCACCTCGATGCCCGCGAGCTTTTCCACGGCGAGGCAGTAGCCCAGATTGTTGGACATGCTGGCCAGGTAGTCTGTCCTGTCGGTGAACGGGATATTCTGGGTGTAAGTGCGCTCCTCGGCGAGCTTCTCCATCGACCGGTGCAGATAGCCTATGACCATCTCGGCATCGATGATCTGCTCTCCATCAACAGTGACCTTCACGCGGAACACCCCGTGCGTGGATGGATGTTGCGGTCCGATGTTGAGAATGAAGGGCTCGCTCTTGAGGTTCGTCATTCGACCACCTTCACCGGCGGCGGCTCATGCGGCGTGCTTCCGTGGTGGTCTCCCAACCCTGTCTGTTGACTGCCGGGGATCGCCAAGAAGTCCTTCCTGAGCGGGTAACCGGGATAGCCGTCCCAGAGAAGGAGTCGGTGGAGGTTCGGGTGCCCTTCGAACCTGATTCCGAGCAGGTCGTATGCCTCACACTCTTGCATCCATGCGCCGTACCACACCGGAACAACACTCGGGACCGCCAGACCCTCCCGCCCAAGCACCTCGACCTTGAGGGTCGCAATCTGGTTCTTATCGAAGGACTGAACGTGGTACACGACCTCGAAGCGCTCCCAGTAATCGACGCCACACAGGTTCGTCAGATGCTTCAGATCCATGTCTTTGTCGTCGCGGAGGGCTGTACAAACCTCGACAAGTGTGGCCGGAGTGAGGTAGCAGGCCATGCTGTCCGAGCGCGCGACAGACGCCGGCACGAGACGGTCAGCGGCTGCAGCGACTTCATCGCCGGTGAGCCAGCGCGTCATAGTCGCCACTCCAATGCCCGCTTCTTCCAAGCGTAGAGGATGCCAACACAGAGGATGCCAATGAACAGGAGCCCTTCAAAGTACCCGGCCCAGCCGATCGCGTCGTAAACGACAGCCCACGGAAAGAGGAACACGATTTCCACATCGAGGATCACGAAGAGCAGGGCGATCGTATAGAAACGAAAATTAAACTGAACCAGCGAGGGCCCCTCAGTGCGGAGACCACACTCGTACGTATCGACCTTTACGGGATTGGAAGAGACCCGCGGTCGTATGCGGACAAAGCCAAGTGCCCAGGACGTCAGAAGAGCGCCCAGGGGAAAGATGATGGCAATGGCCACGAGGACGCCAATGTGCCCGAATTCGTACAGCACAGCCCGGTGTCGATTGTGAAATTCGTCCCGAAGACGAGACGGCCCGACTATAGCACGGGCTAGGTGGCTGAACAAAGAATTGCGCCGGGCTCAGGCCCGTGATGCGGAGTGCTCTTGTATATCCAGTGCCAGTGCCAGTGCCAGTGCCAGTGCCAGTGCGTCCGCACCTGAGCCGGTATAGTCAAGTTTCCTCGGAATCGAACTGAACAGGTGACCAAACATGGCCCAGCTACCCGCCCTCGCACTCGCAGCAGCACCCGGCCGTCGGGCCCAGACTCTCAATCTCGTCAGGGAGATCGAGAGCCGTGGGTTCGCCGGCATTTACTGTGCTTCGTTTGGCGACGCAATTGGACTCTGTCTCTCAATCGCCCATACCACGAACTCGATCTCATTCGGCACTTCGATCGCGAACATCTACGCCCGTAACCCGTTCGACATGGCTCAGGCGGGCGCCTATATCCATGAGCTTAGCGAGGAGCGATTCTACCTCGGAATCGGCGTCAGTCATGGGCCAGCAAATCAGCGGCTCGGGGCAAGCCCCGGAAGGCCCCTCTCCGACATGCGAGGCTACGTAGAGGCGATGCGGAGTTCGGGCGAGCAGTTCGGGCCGCTGCCGCCGATTGTGCTCGCTACCCTGCGAGAGAAGATGACCGCCCTCGCCGGCGAGATAGCAGAAGGTGCTGTGTGGGCCAACGCGTCGCTCTCACACGTGAGGGACTCGCTGGCGACCCTGCCGGACGGGAAAGTGAACTCGGGCCAGTTCTTCATCGGCGACATGCTCCCGACCTGCATCGACGACGACGCCAACGCAGCCGCAGCCCGGAATCGCCGCACTCTGATCAGCTACGTATCTCTGCCCAACTACCGCAACTACTGGAAAGAGGCTGGCTATGTCGAGGAGATGGAAGCCATCGAGCAGGCCCTGAGTGAAGGGCGGCAAGATCAGTTGCCCGAACTGATGACGGACCAGTGGCTTGCGGATTGCACCCTTTTCGGAACGGTCAGCCAGGTTCGCACCAAGCTCGAAGAGTGGTTTGCTGTCGGCATCTCGACTCCCATCGTCGTACCCTCATCCACGAGCGGCGGGCAGATGAAGGCCTTCGAGGAAGTCATCACGGCTTTCGCGTAGACCGCCAGCCTGACAGTTGATTGTCGCATCGTAGAAACGGATGGTCGCGCCTCCGTATCAACAGGAGCTGAAGGTTGCGGTCGCCGTTGCACTCGAAGCGGGGAGGGAGGTCCTGCGAATGCGGCAGGGCACTCTCAGATACGGTCACAAGTACGGCCGCGAGCTCGTCTCCGAAGCTGACCTGCGCTCCGCGGAGATGCTGCGCGACCGCATCGCGACCCACTTTCCTGAGGACGGCTGGCTGAGCGAGGAGCATGACGACTCGACGGCCCGATTACTGCGGTCCCGTGTTTGGATCGTCGACCCCATCGACGGAAACCGAATACTCCAGGGGCCCCCTGGAGTATTCGGTTTCCGTCGGACTGGTGGTGGACGGGGACCCGACCGTTGGCGTGGTCTACGACCCCGCCAACGAGGACCTCTTCCAGGCAGACGTCACCTCAGCCGGCGAGATCGATGATGTTTCGCTCATAAGCGAAGCATTCCGCGTGCTGGTGGGTCGCGGTGAAGCCGGGGTGAGCTGGTCGTTGCCTCTTCCCCGGGGAGGGGCGACGGAGGGCATCGGGAGCGTTGCCTACAGACTCGGTCTCCTCGCCTCCGGACAAGGAGACGCCGTGACCACGAACTACGGCAGGAACGAGTGGGACGTCGCAGCCGGCGTGGCTTGCTGTACGGCGGCCGGCCTGCAGATCACAGATATTTTCGGGGAACCATTGCAATTCAATCAACCTGAACCCTGGGTCCGGGGGCTTCTGGTCGCACGGCCGGCTCTGCACCGCCGTCTCAACGCACACTTCAAATCCTTCGGCTGAGTCGCTCCGAAGAGGCCGGCGGTCAAGAGCTAGTCTGTGTCTGAGCGGCTACGCTATGAGCATTCGCGTTAGTGTCGGGCTTGCAGGATTCCCTTTTCCAAACTCCGCGGCGCTCTTAGATTGAGCTGACACCTGCAAGAAGACGAACATCGATTCGGTGTGGGTGAGCGAGTGGCTCGGGACATAGAGTCCTCCAAGCTCCTGGCCGTCGGAACCGCCGAGCAGATCCCCGGACGAATCGGGGAGTTCGTCGCCGTTAGGGCCCCAAGACTCATCGCCCGTCCTATCGCCTCGGGCAACGCCGATATGCTCGAGCAGGCCCAGCTGCTGGGGGAAGAGGTCTACCTCACCTCAACCCGCTCGAGTAGATCCGCAAGCGACTCCTGCTGGTGCTATGCCCGGATCTCAGCCTCGACGGCCCGGCGGCCACTTGCCCAGAGCAAATACATCACGAGCGCTGTCGTGCCCCAGAGTAGAAGGGCGGCCAAATACGTCGGTTCAGCGATTCCAAGATCCCTGTCAAGCGTTCCCTCGAAGTTGACCGCGAGTACTGGGATGAACGCGCCGCAGCTAAACACCAGCGCCCCTACCTTCAGCCAGTACTGATCGCTCAGAGCGGCAAACGGGAGGCACCAGACCTGGTACCAGGGGTAATAGCCCGGTAGAGCGAAGACGAGCACGAACAGCAGAAAAGCGACCGCGTTTACGAAGTCTGAGGGAGTCCTCAAGGGGTGCCAGGCTACGATCGCCGCGGCGATCAAACCAAAGCCCACCCAGAAGATTTCGGAGAGGTACTCGCTCGAATCGAAAACATCGGCGATTCCCTCCCAGACTGTAGCCACCGAAACCGACTGTGCCGAGACGGTAAAGGCAACCCGATTCGAGGACTCAAACCAAAACCAAACGAGCAGGAGAAATGGTGACAGCGCGACCGCTGCCGCCACCAGAAGGCGCAACCTCGGCAGCCAATAAGCGACGATCAGCGGGCCCAGGACAACCATCGAGAACTTCGCAAGCACGGCCGCCGCCGCTCCCAGTATGCCCGCCAGTCTCCCTCTGACTTCAACTGCTACCAATCCCCCGACAGCAGCGACCGCGAACATGGTCATGATCGAGTCGTTATGGCCTTCGCCGGGAAATTCCCAGATCAAAAGCGGGTTCAGGCCAACGGCTGCCACTGCTAGAGGGCCGTTCTTTCTTAAGCGCCAGGCTACCCACCCCGCCGCGAACGCGGTCAGAATCAAACACAGCCCGCCAACAGCTTTGACACCAAACACGTTGGCCCCGAGCCCATCGCCAACAAAGGGAATGTGAGCGCCACCGATGACGTACGAGAGCGGGCCATAGGCGCTCTGCTCATTCTTGAAAACAATGACTTGCCGGGCCACCGGGTCATCGATGAGGCCGGGGACCCCCTCTGAAGATGAGGGATAGATGCCGTGGAGCCAGAGTGTTCGGACGTCCGCGGCAGTGTGAGTTGCATCGGGCGAAGTCAACGGCACCGATGGAAGAGCCGCTGTACCGGCTATGCCGCAGGCCACGACCACCGATCCCATAGTGATGATGCGGTCATCGCGGAGAACATGGAGACAAACCAGGTAACCGGCAGTCGCGACCAACACCGGCAACGCGAGCCGCGCAAGTCCCCAGAGCGACGCGGGAACGAAGTTTTCGGCGGCGGAGGATGCTATCAGGGTTTCGTGTGTGTCATAAATAGGCACCTGGAGGGTCACAGCGGCAAACGAAGCGGTGACCGCGAGGGCGCCAAGCCAGAACCGGAGAAAGGGTCTCTTAAGGGCCTCCAGAAGTACCGACCGGACCATCGGCTGAACGACCCTCCTTTACGCGAGCTACGCGAGCCGGTCGACTCTTTCGCGGCACCGACATCCACGTCCTGCGCCGGAGCGTGACGAGCGCGGCAATTCCGATCGGTATCCAGAGCAGAGAGAGAACGGTGACACGAGCCAGCGCGAGGAAATCTCGGGTGTTCCCCCGCACCAGGCCACCGTACACACAAACGATCGCCGGCAAGATCAATTCCCCGACTGCTGCCGTCATCATTAGCCAAAGTGGCGGCGCCATACCGGGGCTAAGAAGGGCCAGAACAAGCCCAACCGCCACAACGTAGCGAGTGAGCATCCGCGTTGGGACCGCGAGGTACAACGCGAAGTCCAGGGCTGGGAGGTGTCCCCGGGCCGCCCGCCCAACGAGAGGGAAGAACTCTCCTCGAATAACGGCCAGGTGACCCCTGGCCCACCTCGTCCGCTGCCACAGTGAAACGCTCACCGAAGGCGCCTCCTGAACGCGAACAGCTGGGGTACGGAGATACACGACCTTCCCGCCCGATACCACCAACCGGGCGGTGAGCTCCAAGTCTTCGGTCATCGTACGGAATGACTCGAACTGGGCGAGCAGCGCCTTGGGTCGCAAGAAGTAGGCACCGCCCGTCAGGACCACACTCAACCCAAGCCGAGAACGAGGCCTCCAATAGAGGAGCGAGCGCGCACGGCGTGCAATACCGTAGCCACCCACGAGCCCACCGGTCTCGCTTGCAGGCTCTGTCTCCACCTGGAGGGCCGGAGCATCACCAATCGAGCCGGAGACCGCCCGGAGGAGTCCGGGACGAACCTCCGCGTCCGCATCGATCACACCCACCAGGCTCACGTCATCGGCCAAGTGCTCCAGGCCAGCTATCACCGCAACGTCCTTGATACGCTCTACGGTGCTCAGTTCGATCACATCGGCCCCGGCTGCGCGAGCCACACCAGCAGTCGCATCGCTGCAGTTGTGGGCGACAACCAGGACCGACCGAAGTTCGTGAGGATAATCCTGAGCCAGGAGGTCATGAACGAGCCCACCGACTACGGACTCCTCATCCGATGCCGGGATGATGATGGTGAAACGGTGGGTGGGTGGCGCTTCGACTTGGGACCGGCGGAACCTGGGCAGCCAGGAACCGACGGCAATGACCGCAGCTTGATAAAGAGAGATGACTGCAACGACCCCGAGACCCCAGACCGCGACAGTGGAAAGGATCGAGAAAATCAAGACGGACTCCCCACCACTCCCGCACTGCCCCTGGGGCGGAGTGGTGGCAACTCGACCGCACGACCTGACGCCAGCACCCGAGACGTTCCATCGTTCCGGGTCGAGTCCACGGAGCCAGTCTGCCACTACCGACCGAACACGGCCAGTGCCACGGACCACTCTGTGTCATGACCGCCTGAGGTGTATTCTCCGCTCAACCGTCCGGCGAATCGCGAAGCGAGGGACCCAATGCCCGAACGGCCGCTGATCGCCGTCACACTTGGAGATCCGTCCGGCATAGGCCCGGAGATCGTGGCCAAGGCGCTTGTATCGGGATCTCTCGAGCCGGTCGCCACGGTAGTTGTCGTTGGCAGCGCCGAAGTCCTGAAACGGGCACTCGTCCGGTCTGGAAGCTCTCTGCACGTGGAAAGAACCTCCGTCCCTCCTAGTCACGTGCCAGCTGGAACGGTCTCAGTGATGGACGAGGACAATGTCGGCCCCGCTGCATTTCCAACTGGCCGCCTGTCGGCCGAATCGGCCCGTGCCGCGCACGCCTGGATCGAACGAGCGGCGCGGCTTTGCCTGGCGGGCGATGTGAGTGCAATGTCAACGGCGCCAGTCAACAAGGAGGCTTTCCGCCTAGCAGGGATCAGCGACACCGGGCACCAAGAAGTGCTCAAACGACTGAGCCACGCGGAGCACGTTGCGACGATGTTGGTTTCGGGCAAGCTCCGATGTATGCATCTGAGCACCCATAAATCACTGAGCGAGGCATGCGCTTTCGTCACAAAGGAGAATATCATCGGTGCGATTAGGCTCACGCACACCCACTTCATTAGCTGGGGCTTCGCAAATCCGAGGATCGGCGTTGCTGCACTCAATCCGCACGGAAGCGACGGCGGATTAATCGGCCGGGAAGAGATCGATGAAATAGCCCCCGCGGTCGAAGAGGCGCAGGCCGCCGGCATTGACGCCACAGGACCCCACCCTGCCGACTCCGTCTTCAACGCCGCGATCGCGGGCGACCATGACGTGGTGGTCGTCATGTACCACGACCAGGGCCACATCGCGATCAAAGTGCACGGCTTCGAGCAAAGTGTCAGCGTGAACCTGGGCCTGCCTTTCGTGCGCACATCGGTCGACCACGGAACAGCGTTTGACATCGCCGGCAGGGACATTGCCGATGAGACAAGCATGATCCAAGCGGTGCGCCTGGCTTCCTCACTTGCTCTCGGATCCGGCCTGGTCTGAGTGGCCCCGGCAGAGCTCAATCCCGCTGGTGTTTCTTAGCGGCACGCCTCATGAGGACCGCCGTGCGCCCCGCTGCGTAAGCCAACAACGCGAGTGAAGCTGCGGCTGCTATCCCTCCGGCCGTGATTATCCCGCATGCCAAATCGCCAGGCGCGTCATTGGCTAGTACTGGGAGGACGCGCAACGGCCAGGCAATCTGCATCAAGATGAAGGAGAAAGCGAGAGCGGGCGCGACCTCAAGCCCGCCTGTTCCGAAGCGAGCGAGGACGATATGGGACATCCCAATCATCATCGGACCCATAAACCCGAGGAACAACAGGTGCCGCGCCGAGCCTTCCTCGTAGATCGTGCGCTCACCCCAGTCGGGCAGGACGGCCACCACGACCAGCACGATCGCGCCAGTTGCGAATCCGGCCCAGGCCCAGGGGAGGAAAAACCGATAACGCGGCGGCGCCAGATCAAGGCGGAACTTCTGCAGCACTCCGAGCCAGACCGTCAACAGGACTGCGGGAATAGCCATCACAACATCAGCGGCCCGCTGGAGGCCGCTCGAATCTGGGAGCCCAAATGCCCCGGATCCCGCCAGCCAAAGAACGGCGCTCCCGTTAAGCCCCGCAAAGATCACCATCTGCCTTCGGGACAACACTGGCCTTAGCCCCAGGTGCCCGGCAAACGCCCGTAACCCAACTCCCACGATCGCGCTCATCACAAAGCCCCTGAGCACTGCCTCGAGCACAAAGGACGATTCAGCAAGCTCGACTACACCGTTCTCAGCCCGAAATGCCGAAAGAACCTTTGCGGCCGAGGCGAACACGAGCCAACAAACGGCCGCTCTGAACCACCAAGGATGAAAGTCCCCTTTCACCAGGAGCGAAGTACGGACCCGAAGCACCAGCAGAGCCGCCACAATCGCGCCGACGAGCGTTGCAACTGCACCCGGACCGTGTAGCCAGCCGACCTCATCGTGGAAGACCTGGCCCGTCGCCTGGACGATCGCGCCCCCACCCAGAAGCGCAATGGCCGCCAGACGTGAGCGAAACGGAAGCGGATCACTCTGATTAAGGCGTACGACGAACTCGAAGAGGAGTGTACAGAGGAAGACAGCCACCCACCCGAACAGCTGAACACTCCCGTGAGCCTGAACAGTCAACGTCCAACGATCGCCAGGCACAGCGTCCGTGACGGCCAGGATGCCAAGGCCGAGGCCGACCGAACAGGCGAGCGCAGCGGAAGCGGCCATCGCCTCAGCGAAGAGCTGTGGACGCAGCGGAAGGGAAGGAGCCGTGGGGTTTCCCGAAGGGCGACCACCCGCCCGTACGGGGATAACCTCATCGCCGACGGGCGGGACTCGCGCGCTCACACCCAAATGATGGGACAACACCCCACAGCGGTCACACCCAGCTGGTCTTCGCCGCGAGGAAGCCCTGCGGTACGATTACGCAAGGCCCCCGTAGCTCAGCGGATAGAGTGTCGGCCTCCGGAGTCGAAGGCGCAGGTTCGATTCCTGCCGGGGGTACCACCAAACGAAGACTGGGTCGCGCCGCGCTTAGCCCTGACCAGCAGCTTTGCCCCGCGGGCTTTCGGTTGGCTCCGCGACCTTGAACACGCAACGGCCCTCGCCACCGGCGATCGCATACTGGGTCCGAGCGACCTGCACATCTCTCCCCAGAACCTCACCGAACATATCCAGCTCCGTTACGCAGAGGTACTCGCATGCCGCAGCAGCGTCCTTGATGGAACAGTGATGCTTGCCGAGAAGGAACGACCCATCTTTGTACTCTTGAACCTCGGCCATGTAACCATCCTGAGAGCGCCGGTCTGCCAGCGCCTCAAGCCGTTCACCCAAGGTGTCTCCCTTGTCAACGACCTCGCGAAGCCGAGCCACCTGCAGGTCGCCCAAGGAATCCATGACGCGCTGCAGACCGTCCGTACCGACTGCCGACCGGATGCTTTCGATGAGGTCGACCGCTAACTGGTCGTGACGTTCCGGAAAGAATTCAGACGCCGGCGGAGCGAAACTCCAGAGCGAGCCCGACCTCCCCCGACCCTTCGGGGCGGCGGTGGAACGACTCTCGAAGCCCTGATCCTTCAGGGCTTCGAGATGAAGACGCGCTGCTACGTTTGACGCCCCGAGCAACTAGGCGATGTCCCGCGTCGTGGCCGACTGCTGCGCTTTAGGTGGACAATTATCCGCTGCTTCGGCTCGCTCAGAGACAAGTTTCGCATTGCCCAAGACTACTAGAATTCACCAAGTGCGACATTGATAAATTATATCAAAGTGCACTGCACTGCCTGTCGGGGCCTTTACCAGCTCGGTCAGCTTCTCGTAGTCTCAAGACTACGGGGCCAGCGAAGGACGACGGAACGGAGAACACCCGCCGGGTTCCTGCACTCGTAATACCCGTCGGAACGCCGCTCTGGGCAGCCGCCGCAATTTCCAGCGTCTTCACGACGCTTGCCGCTACTGCCGTGCATGCCAACGCGCCCATGCTCGGAAACAGGGCTGAATTGGATCCCGGGCGCAGGAGGGTTTTCCGCACCATCCCGCCAGCGTGGACGCGGTCGACACCAGGCCAATAAGCTTTTAAGGATGGATCTGGAACCTTCTCCTTACCCTTTCCGGTGCCCGGCATGGGAGCACCTCTACGACAGAGACACAAGTCACGATTACCTCTGCGACGTATGCGAGGCCAGCCTCGAAGACTTCGTGCAGAGCATGGAGGGGTAAGAAAACGCAACAATGCTCTGATGGAACCGCCGACACTGTGCTCCGGAGCACAGTGAGGGGCACTCGAGCCTAGTTCACCTTCATTCGACCTCCGTTACCGGCCGAGGGCATGGACCGCCCACCCTAAGCCGGTGAGACTGACAAAATGACACGCACCGTCTACGCCCCTCTTACAGGCACCAAGGTGCTGTCGTTCGAGACTGCGTTCTCGCTCCCGGCAGGAACAAGGGTCTTAGCAGAGCTGGGCGCCGAGGTCGTCCGCGTCGAAGGTCCTACGCGTCCGTCGCGGGCGTACAGCACCATCATCGAGGGAGCCCTTCTTTCCAAACCCTGCGTTGGCATTAACCTGAAACATGCAGATGGCCGCTCCCTCGCGATGCGGATGGCCAAGCAGGCGGACGTCGTCTGTCACAACTTTAGACCCAGCCTGATGGAAGGATTCGGCCTGTCACCCGCCCATCTGCGAGCGGAGAAACCGAGTTTGATCGTGCTCCAGCTGACCGGGTACGGCACTCCTGGTCCTTGGTCGGAATACCCGGCGTACGGACCAAGCACAGAGGCAGCCGGCGGGCTCAATGCATCTATCGGTCTCCCCGGCGACGATCCCATCAAGGTTGGGAGCGGGGTCTTCTCCGACCAGCTTTCCGGACGGTTCGCAGCACTGGCTGTGATCTCGGCTTTGAGACGGCGCCGAACAACCGGCGAAGGGTACGTCATCGACCTGTCAATGACAGAGGCGATCACCGCCCTGCTCGGGGACCTCTTCGTTCGCTCGCAGCTGTCCGGCGGCAATAACCAGAGAGTCGGAAACCGGGATCACAGATTCGCCCCCCAGGGCATCTACCCCTGTACAGGCAGGGACCAGTGGGTGGCGATCACGATCGTGGACGACCTCAGATGGAAAGCGTTCGTCTCCCTAACTGACGACGAGCGGCTGGCCGATTCAGCGCTAGCGACTGCGGCAGGGCGAGCGGCAGCACACAGCACTGTCGACGACGCTATAGCCGGCTGGACCTCAAAGATAAGCAAGGAGAAGGCGACGGAGCTCTTACAGTCGCGGGGAATTGCAGCTGGCCCCGTCCGTCACCCGCGGGACTTTTTCTTTGACGAGCATTTGGACGGCCAATCGGCCTTCCAGCTAGTGAATCACCCATCCGCCGTACTGGGATTCACCGCACACCCGTATCTGACGAGCCCTCTCTCTGTCAGAGATAGGGCCAGGGTGTCTCTCACCGACCAACGTCCCACGGGCGCCGACAACAAACCGGTCCTCCTATCGTGGCTCGGAATCGGCGACTCCGAACTCGAAGAACTAACCGCTTCCGGCGCCCTCATCGAAGCCGACTTCCCTCCCGTCGAGCATCGCGAGCCATCTCCCGGCACTATTGTTGAGAGCGACGTAGGCACCAAGCTCGGACTCCCACGAGCGGGGGAGGAGCAGTGAATCCGGGGATGCCGACCAGGCCTCTAAGGATCCTCGAGATTGCTGGCAGCCTGTCGGCGAGGAGCGCCGCCCGGATTCTGGCGGCCATGGGAGCCGACGTAGTGCGGGTCGAGCCGGTCCGGGGAGACTCGTTCGGAGGTTCGGCTCCGGCAGAGGTCGACCCGGCAACCGCTGCTTATTTCGATTCCGGCAAGCGAAGCATTGCCATCGACATCACTCGGGCAGCCGGAGCGGCGGCCTTGGTCGAACTGACAAAGCATGCAGATGCGCTGATAGAAGACCTCGGACCTCACATCCTCGAAGCCCTGGAGCTTGCCCCGGGCCGTCTCCTGAGTTCCAACGCCAATCTCGCGATAGTCCGAATATCGCCCTTTGGACACGAAGGGCCGCGGGCTTCCTGGGCCGCCACCGAGCTAACGATCCAGGCGATGGGAGGCGTCACGCAGGCGACAGGATACAGTGGAGAGCCGCCATTCAGGCTCCCCGGATTTCCGGCGCATTACATCGCCGGGCTCAACGCGGCTCTGGCGGTGGCCGGCGCGGTCCTGGGGGCTGAGAGCGGCACGGAAAGCGGAGCGGAGATCCACATTTCAATGGAGCACGCCTACATGCACCACTGGGTTCGCCATATCCAGCAGTGGGCATGCAGCGGCCACGACCTCCCCAGAGAGCCCCGCGGCGAAGGGCGGCAAGGATTCCCTCATACCGTCCGTGCCGCTGACGGCTGGATCTACTTGCTCGCCCTATACACAGATTGGGAATCACTGGCGGCTTTTCTCGAGCTCGACCAATTCGCCACGTCCGAATGGGGCAACCCTGGGACGAGGGAAGGGCGGTGGGAAGAGATCGAACCACACTTCAACAGAGCGATCGAGAGACGACCCAGGTATCAGTGGCTTGCTGATGCGGCCGAGTACGGCTACACGTTCGCACCCGTTCACGAGATGTCCGAGTTGGCCAGCTCTCCACAAGCAGAAGCTCGTGAAGCGTTCACACCCTTCGAATGGGACGGCACGAAATTGCTGACACCGAGCCTGCCGTTCAAAGAGCAAAACGGGGAGGCAGGCTCCCGGTACGTACCTCGAAAGGGCGAGCACACCCTGGAGGTGCTCACCGAATGGGGTCTGGAGAAAACGCACGTGGCAAAGCTCATAGGCGATGGCCTCGCGGGGGAAGGGGCTGAAGCCAATCTCCAGCGCCGGCGGTCGTAAGATAGAAACGTGGAGTCCGACGAACAACCCCGAGTGATGCTTCTGATCCCCTCACGGAGCTACCGCGCCCCGGACTTCATGAGCGCCGCCCGGAAGCTTGGTATCGACGTCGTTGTGGCGGCCGATGCAGAGCACCCGCTCCAGGAAAGTGACTCTGGGAAACAGCTGACCCTGAACTTCTCGAACGTCGAGATAAGTACCGATCGGATCGAGGATTTTGATGATCGCTTTCCGCTCAGATCTATTGTGGCCGTTGATGACGCGGGGGCGCGCGTTGCAGCATCGGCATCCCGCCGCCTGGAGTTACCTCATAATCCGGTCCGCGCTGTCGATGCGACACGAGACAAGGCGTTGCTCAGACAAGCTCTCGCCGCGTCTGATGTGCCGTCTCCGGCCTTTCGGGCAATCCCGACCACAGCGGATCCGAATGACGAATGGGCTTCGTTGCCCTTCCCAGTCGTCCTCAAGCCTCTTGCGCTATCGGCGAGTCGCGGAGTCATTCGGGCAAACAACAAGGACGAGTTTTACGCTGCCTTCGAGAGAATCAGAGACATCCTGGCTCTACCCGCAAACGCGGATGAATGCGGCGATACCGCTGATCGGATTCTTATCGAGGGATATCTTCCCGGAGCTGAAGTTGCGGTTGAGGGGCTGCTCCTAGGGGGGAAGCTCAATGTACTAGCGGTGTTTGACAAGCCAGACCCGCTCGAAGGGCCTTTCTTTGAGGAGACGATCTACATCACACCATCCCGGTTGCCGGCCGAGGACCTGGAGCTGGTGATCAAGACTTCGGAAAGAGCATGCGCCGCCTTGGGCCTGACAGACGGACCCACACATCTCGAGCTGAGGCTCAACGAAGACGGGGCGTTCCCAATCGATATCGCTGCCCGCTCAGTAGGCGGGCTCTGCTCCCGCACCTTGACCTTCGGCACGGGTCTTTCCCTTGAGGAGCTAATCCTCCGCCAGGCCCTGGGCGAAGAGCCCGGCGATCTTTCGCGTTCCGCGGGCGCTGCCGGCGTGATGATGATTCCGATACCAGGACGAGGGAGACTGACGTCGGTTAGCGGGGTAGACAAGGCAGAAGCGGTGCCGTTCGTCGACTCCGTGTCGATCACAATGCCGCCCGGAAGTTCCCTCACTCCTCTGCCGGAGGGGTCCGAGTACCTAGGGTTCATCTTCGCTCGCGACCAGGATCCTGACGTCGTCGAGCAGGCTCTCCGGTTAGCCCACGGCGAGCTTTCGTTCGATATCGACTAGCCTTCCAGCTCAAGTGTCAGTGGGGCAAACTGCCCCGCCGTGGGCTCCGCTCAGCAGAACCAGTCCTCGGTGAGCCCCGGGACGACCCGGCTCCGCCTCCGCGCCGCCGGGTCCGGCTCCACACCATTGATCCGATTGAAAGCTATTTTCTTCACACGATTGAAAGTTGTCAGGTTCGCATCGGCGGTGTGGTCGTGCGCCTCAGCGGCCTCCTCAACGACGTCAGCAATCTCGCGCTGAAGGGCGTCCATCCTCTCATCGCGGTAGTGCCAATGGTAGGTCAGCGACCCGGCGTCGAGTTCCCCGAGAAGGCCGTCCCTCTCGGTCGCTTCGATAAGCGGAGACCCCGGAGGGAGCAGGAGCCGCAGCGAGAGCTGCACGGGCTGAACATGATCGACAAGATCGTGATTTTCGATGAATTCGAGAAAGTCGAGGTAATCCTTCCCCGTCGTCCATGGCATGAACGCGACCCACGTTGGTCGAACAGTGAGTCCCAGCTTCTCGGAGTTCCCAAGCACCCTCTCCATATCACTGCGGGTATGACCCTTCTCGAGGCGGGCGAGCATCGCGTCGTTCGTCGACTCGAACGCAGACGTCACGAACAGGCAGCCATAATGCTGAAACTCGGGCAGCACATTTTCGTATTCGACGAGGTGTTCGATTTTCGCCGTGAAGTCGAATGAGACACCCGGGACCCGCCGCTTGAGTTCGCTACAGATGGCGAGCGAGTGGGGAACCGCGTTCAGAAAGTCCGGGTCCCCGAAAGTGATGTGCTCCGCTCCCAGGGCAACCTGATTTTCGATATCTGCGAGGACAACATCCGCCCCTACCAGCCGCAGCCGTCCGCCATAGACGGGGGTGATGGGGCAGTGGGAGCAGGTGTGAGCGCATCCTCGCGAGGCCTCCACGTAGCCAGCAAGACGCATTCCCCCCCGATCACTCAGGCGGGCGTAGCCGTCAAGGGACGGCAGACCGCGCCGGTCCGGCAGGAGGAATTCCTGCCGCTCGAACGATTGAAGGCTCGCAGGAACCTCAGTTCCCTGCGAGAGCGCGAAGGCCACCGAACACAGGCCCGGTTCCGGCTCGCCCTCCACGACGGAATCTGCAATACCGTCACGCAAAACGAGAGAACGCATGGGCACTGCGTATAGCCCGAAGAATGTGATGTGAATCTGTGGTTCCAGCGCGCGTATCCGCCGCGCTAGAGATAAGCCAAGCCTCGCCGCTGTGTGCATCGGAACTGAGAGGGCAGCCAGTTGAACTCCCTTGAGGTCATCCGGCTCGAGCGTCCCAAACGCGAGGTCGTGACAGGCGACCGTGTGACCAGATTTTCGCAACGCGGCAGCGCTGGCTGCCAGAGAAAGGGGCTGATGCCCCATCTCATAAGTGGAGAGAAGCGCTATCCGGATGCCGGACAACTGGCAGGCTCGTTACTTCTTCGAAGGCTTGTAGTAAGGGTTCGTGCCGCCGTCGTGGTCGGTCTGGTCGGCGACCTTTTCGATGCCCTCGACTTCCTGGAGAATCGATGCTTCGATGCCCTGCTTGAGGGTGACATCTGCCATCCCGCATCCCTGACAGCCGCCTCCAAGCTGAACGAAGGCCGTATTGCCCTCCACGCCTTTGAGACTCACCCAGCCACCGTGAGAAGCGATTGCAGGATTTATTTGATCGTCGAACAGCTCCTGGATCTTGAACTCGCGCTCATCTCTCCAGAGTGGGTTTGGGTTGTCGTACTCGAGGCCACTTGCCTGTTCACCCCTGTACTCATAGTTAATCTTGACGCCGTCCAGGTAATCCGCGCTGCCTGAGTCGACAAACAACGTGATCCCCTGGACCTCCTGGACCTGGTCGCTGAGAGACTGGGACCCCTCTTCGACAAGGCTCAGCACGTGCTGGAAGGCCCCTTGCTGACGGCTGACGATCTCAAGTCGCAGTCCGGCGACCCTACCTCCGTGACCTTCGACCACCTCGCTGAGTTTCTCGAGCGCGGCATCGGTGAATTCGATTTTCGGGTTCGCGCCGGGCGCTTCTTCAGTGTCAGCCATTGGGTGCCTCCAGGCGGGGCTTCTTCGAGCTTATCTCATCATCGAGAAACCTGTGTTCTTGAAAACTTCACAATATAGGAAAACCCGTGTTCGACAATCGCGCTGCTCTGATCGTTTGTGTAAATCCCCGCCACAGCCCTTGTGCACACGGTGGTAAGCGCTAGTTTTTACGCGTGCACTCGCGTGACATTCGGGGACCAGTCAGTTGGCAACAGGGCTGACTGGAAGCGGTAGCCCGCGGCGGCGAGCTTTTACATCGCTGCCATTTCGCATCGTCGTCGTTATCGCACTTCTCTACCTCTTTCTGGTCGGAGTGTCCGCCCTAGAAGCAGGGATCAAGGCACTCGGTGCCGACTTCCAGGAGGGTCTGCTTAACAACGTAGATCATCCGATCGCGGGGCTTTGCGCCGGCGTCCTCGCAACAGTTCTCGTACAGTCGTCCTCTGTTTCCACGTCCACGATCGTCGGCCTCGTCGGCGCGGGGACCTTAGGCGTGGACAACGCCGTCCCAATGATCATGGGTGCCAATCTCGGCACGACGGTCACGAACACGCTCGCCTCGCTAGGCTCGGCTCGCCGCACCGAGGAGTTCAAGCGCGCGTTGGCCGGGGCAACGATGCACGACTTCTTCAACTTGATGTGCGTGGCTGTCTTTTTACCACTTCAAATCGCCACCGGCTTCATTTCCAAAGCTGCAGAGGAGCTCGCAAACGTGTTCGGCGGGAACGTGCGGGGGGGGGAGACCGACAGCCCGATCAAGGAGTATGTGAAGGAGCCGGTCAACCAAATAAAGGAGGCGTTGGATGGCCCGCTCGGGAGCGGAGATGCGCTGGGCGTGGCCCTTATCATCCTGGGTCTGCTGTTCATCTTCATGGCACTCGCCTTCATCAGCCAGAACATGCGGCGGGTCATTGCCGGGCGGGTGGAGTCCGCGATGAACAATCTCGTGGCGGGCGCTGGTGGAACGGTTGGTATCTTCGTCGGCCTGATAATCACGGTCGCCGTTCAATCTTCAAGTATTACCACATCAATTCTCGTTCCGATGGTCGGATCGGGTGTTTTGACTATCCGAAATGCTCTTCCGATCACTATGGGTGCCAATCTCGGCACTACCGTCACTGCGCTTTTCGCATCATTGGCGGTTGACTTCCGCGCTGGCCTCGTCATCGCACTCACCCACACTCTGTTCAACCTGTTCGGGATTCTTCTCTTCTTCCCGGTCCGGGCGATACGGAACTTCCCGGTGACCATCGCCGAGCGCTTCGCCAATCTCGCCACGGATAACCGGACCATTGTGGCCTTATATGTATTCGGGGTCTTTATTGGACTTCCGCTTGCGGGAGTCGCTATCTTCCGCTGAGAGGTTTTCATGGTTCTTCGATTCTTCGGCGGTAGCCGGCAGGACAAACTGGAGCACGTCCAACAAACCCTCTTGGCCATGCTCTTCGATGATCGTCATAGCTTTGACCTAGCCATGTCTGCTCTCCTGGCCGGCGCCGACCCGACGATTATCGGCCCCGAACTGCGTGAAACCGACCAGAAGGTCAACGAAGGGGAGCGCTCAATTCGGCGAGAACTGCTGGTCCACGCGAGCGTCCACGGCACACGGGACGTTCCTGTGATTCTCATCTACATGAGCATCGTTAAAGACGTCGAGCGAATCGGTGACTACGCCAAGAACATCTATGACCTCGCAGCCCAACGTCGCGACTTGAACGACTCCCCCGACATCGAGAGTCTTCGGACATTGGGGAACCGCGTCTCGGGAATGATCACCGAATGCTCGCGACTGTTTGCCGCTGACGACGTCGATGGGGCCCGAGACATGATCCAAATGGCCGACGAGATGCTCGATGAGTGCGACGAGCAGGTCGAGGCGTTGGTGGTAACCCGCGAGCCCGGCCGAGACGCTGTCATCAGAGCACTGCTCTATCGCTACTTGAAGCGCATAGTGTCTCACCTTATGAACGTTCTCTCGGCTATCGTCATGCCCGTCGACCAGCTGGACTACTTCGACGAAATCAAAGGAGACAGGAACAGCTAGTCTATCCGGCGTGATGTCTTTCAGGCCCGCTCGGACTGTGCCCAGACGCTACACAAGATGCTGACAGGCCCTCCAGATCTGAGATGGAGCATCAAGAAGCCGGCTGCCGTTATCGGTGAGAATACGAGCACAATCCCAGCGGTCAGCCAGCAAATAACCCCGAACAGAAGACCCCGGGCCCACTCTGCCGAATCTATAACAGTCGCCGCGAACGCAGCGCTATGAATCAGTCCAAACACCAAGCTCATGCCCGTATGAGCCATGGCGCCCATCACGAACCCAACCACTCCCACCGGCAGAATCATCGTTCTCCGCACTAAGAACAGGCACATCGCGACGCCGACGCGTCGGGTCGCCTCTCCTTCGACATGGCTCGTCATCGTCACCATTGGCAGGACGACAGGACGGGTCTCTCACCACCAGCCGAGTTTGTAGGACCAACCCTTGTTCTCGCGTCCCCTGTCCCCGGCCTGCCGCAATCGGGCGAGGTGCTTGCGACAGAGCTGCACGGTCAGGCGCTCCTGCTCTTCGCCCCTCCACTTGAGAACTGCGACCTCTTCGATGGGACGCTCAATACACCACAGGCATCGGCTTCGGGCCATCAGGCACCTCTTTTCTGCCCCTTGCCGTTCCAGCCTGAGGCACTTCTTATCACGAAATAATAGAAAGATAAAAGGCATTCTGGAGCTGAGAAAGGAGGTGCGGCAAACCGAGAACGATTGGTCTCCCGTACGCGAGAAAGAATCGGTGCCGCGGCGACAGTGATGCGGACAACTGTGGTCACTACCCAACCCGCTTCGGTGAGGCTCCCCCGGTAAAGACCCACGGTCACACACCGGCACCCTCACCGGACCTCTCCCGGATAGCGCGTGCCACGCAACGGCCACCTACGGCCAATCCGACTCCTTCCGCCGGGCCGAAAGTGAACAATCCGTACTAGCGCAAGAAGAAGGCCACGGACACGAGCGCCGGGGCGAAAGCCAGGATCGCCCGCGGGAGAGGCTCGGGTTAGCTCTGACAGCGGATATCAGCCAACGCCGGTCGGTAAGCGATTGAAGAGTTGAGTAGCTGGACCACCTTGAAGAGTCATCGCAGCGCCGCCGCCGTTACTGGGCCGACTGCCTCAGCCTCAACGACAAAAAGAGGGCCCGGCCTGGCTTTGATTGCGAGCCAGGCCGGGCCCTGATACTACCGAAGCCGCCAGCTAGCGGATGGTGCGCGCCCAACCGAGCGGGCCATTCGATCGCTCATTCTTCGGAAGTGCTTCCCACTCACGGCGAAACACCTCCGACGGCTCGGAGAGCTGGGCTTCAATGAGTCTGCTCATCAGTTTTGCGATTAGGATTTCCATGCTTAGCACCTTTCTCCCCGGACGTGTGAAATCGGTCCGGTGAACTCACCAGGCGGATGGTCCGCCCGATAGGTCCCTCAGAAGAGATGACAGTGATACGGCAATCAGAACCACGTGCCACGCCATCAAACCAGAGGAAGTGCTCCAACGCCGACGGGGTGAGCTGACAGGCTGCGATTGGAGTAACCGCCTTGCGCCGGTGCGCAAGCTAGCCTCTAGTTTTGGGTCCCCCGCTCCGCCCACTGGCGGATTAAGCGACTAGTACAATACCAGTGGAGCTCACCGCGGGCCCTTGTGTCAAAATGGCGTTGCCAATCCCAGAAATAACCGGGGGGGGGAACCGCGAACACCATGGCCGAAATGACGAAAAAAGAGCGGATCAGAGCCGTTCTCGCAGGTGGTTCAGTTGACCGCACACCAGCTTCACTCTGGGGTCACAATTTCCAGCGTGAATGGACTCCACGCGACCTCTTCGAACACACCGTTGAAGATTATAGGAGCGGCGACTGGGACTTCATCAAATTCAACCCGCGCTCGACATACTTCGCGGAGGCCTGGGGCAACGCCTACGAGCGGCCGACGGCCAACCAGCAGCCCGCCCTGCGGTCCGCAATCGTGAAGAGTTCGACGGACCTCGAAGACATCTTTCCCGTCAGCCCCCACGAAGGGGTCCTGGGTGACCACCTCTTCGCACTCCGAATGCTCGTAGACGAAGTTGGAGACGAGGTCGATATCCTTCACACCGTCTTCTCCCCACTCTCGGTGACGGCCCAGCTCTGTGGAACTGGCACCGAATTCCGCGACCTGGCCGAGGCTAACTCGGCGGCGGCCCATGGAGCAGTCCAATCGGTTTGCGAGACGCTCACTGAGTACGCTGCAGCAGCAGTAGAAATGGGAGCCAGCGGAGTGTTCTTCGCACCGCTCAGATGGGCAAGCCACGAAACCTGCGATGAGGACTTCTACCGAGAATACGGCAGACCATATGATCTTCAGCTCCTGCTGGCAGTCAACGACGCGCCATTCAATGCGTTTCATGTATGCCGCACGAAGAACATGATCGACCTGGTCCTTGATTATCCGGTGGCCGCCTTCAACTGGGCAGACCGATCAGAAGGAAATCCCGGGCTCGCGGAAGTCCGGGAGCGGACTTCCGCGGTCGTGATGGGCGGAATCGACCATACGAGGCTGCACGATATGTCGGAAGCAGAGGTGGAGCAACAGGTAGCCGAGGCCATCAGCGCGGGGCCCGATCGAGTGATAGCCGCGCCTGGATGCGCCATCCGTCCCGAAACATCTCAACCTGTGCGAGCCGCGATCAGGCGCGCAGCCGGAGCATGACGTCACTACCGGGTGAGCGAGAGAAGAAACGCCGTGGCCGCCACGCCACAACGCAATGGTGAAACCTGTGAACTTTGACCTAAGTATACGTTCGTACGACTGGTCCGAGGTGAGCCGAACGGGTGGCTATATTTCTGGAATCGACGCTCGAGAGCGACTCGGTCGATCAAGGGCAGTCCGTGACATCGACGGCACACGGGACTGGGCAATCGGTGTCGTTTCTCTGAGCGTCGCATCTTAGTCGGAGTCCTCCGCCCGACCCGGGCATCAACACGCGTAAACCGGTTGATTGACAATGGAAATGAGACGTGCCTATCGTCGCCCGCCATCGAACGGAGGGGAACAATGTCGTCACTCAGAGACCGGGCTTCTAATCTTCTGCAGAGAAGACCTCATCTGCCGCGCCGCAGACCCTCCGCGCCGAGCGCTCTGAACATAGCGGCCCGGGAGACCATAGCAAGGCAAGAGATTGAGTATCTCCGGCGCCTCTATGCAAAGGCGACGGACCTCCTCGGTCCCGGCAAAGACCACGAGTCGATGGTCCCGGACACAGAAAAATATCGCACACAGGGTCGGGAGATCTACAGGCGAATATTTGCAGAGGATGCATCTGTAACAGCGGGTGGCTCACCAGCGGTAACCGGCCCCGATGGCTGGGCCGACTACGTCATCAACGCCCTGTCCGGGTTCACAGCGACCCAGCACATGATCGGTTCGCAGCTCGTCGAGATCGATGAGCTACCTGATCCACGTTCGACCGAGGGGTTGGGCGGCCATGCGACGATGCAGAGCTACCTGAATGCGCTGCACGAAAGTGCCCCGGGAGGCGACATCTGGATCGTCAGAGGGACCTACTTCGACAAGGTGCGAATGACACCGGGCATCGGGTGGCAAATCTACGAGATGAACCTGGTCAACACGTCGGGCGAACTGCGGTCTCACCAACATGCCCAAGAGAGCGGCGAAGGCTAATGACCTTCGAAGGTCATCTCTCCGGCTCGAACCGACACGTCCATCCGATTCTCTGCCGGCGGAATAGATCCGGGCCCAGCGTACATTGTTGACGACCTGCCCCGTAATCATCTCCACCTGCGCCGGAACCTGCTCCTCGAACGCCTCCAGCATTACCTCAAATACAAGAACGAGGGGTCGTCATAGTAGCGAAGTCCCTTGAACGATGATTGTTGCTGCCTCGTCAGTGGCGATTGAGGATGATCGCGGTAGAAGCGGTTTCGGTTCTGGCGTCGGTAAGAGAGGACATCTTGGGTCTCCGGGGAGTGCTTTCGGCCGCACATGGATTGTGCGCTGATGCCTGCACAGTTGTGAGGGGGAAATGACTCACGCCAACCGGTACTCGTTTCTTAATGCGGAAGACCTTTGGTACCAGGGCCGCGCGGATAAATGCGAGGCCAGTCGACTTTAGACCGGTTAGGATTGGGAGCCGAAAGGCATTGGAGGGCTATATGGAAATCTTCGAAGCGATGGAAACTTGCCGAACGATCCGCAAACTCAAGTACGATCCGGTGCCCGACAAGCTACTGGAGAAACTGGTCCACTACGCAACTCGCGCACCCAGCGCCGGCAATTCTCAGCTTTGGAGCTTCATAGTTGTGACCGACCCCGAAGATCGGAAGTTCCTCGGGGAGCTCTTGAGAAATTCGTGGGGCGCGCGCTTCGCGGAACCGCCGTCTGAAGACGACCGATCGGTCGCAGCTCGAGGTGCGCGCACATTCCGCCGGTTCATTCTTGAATTCGACCGGATTCCGGCCGTCATCTTCACCTGTGTCGAGAACGGCTATCCCCGGCACGAGCCAAACCCGATGTTCATGTGGTCGACAATCTACCCCGCCACGCAGAATCTGCTACTGGCCGCGCGAGCGGTCGGCCTGGGTGCTGCGATGACGACCCTCCACATGGTGGGAGAAGATGCGATCAGAGAGCGCTTTGGCCTGCCCGAAAACGTCAGCATCGGAGCCACCATTCCGGTCGGCTATCCCGAGGGGAAGTATGGTCCGCTGACACGCAAGCCGGACCGCGAAGTCACATTCTGGAACCGCTGGGGCAACACCCACTAGCGGGAAAACGGCGCCGGGGGAATCCCAGTTCAGGCAACGGGCTGGCGGTCCAACGTGGTCGGATCGGTCGTGAACGGCCCCATCAGGTCGTGCCACTTGCGCGAAATCAGGATGTCGACCAGTTCCGACTCCCCACCGGCGGCGACCTTTTCTCGCTCTTCGACAAGCGTCGCAAGGGCCGCGTCAACGCCGGGACCGAATAGCTCGCGCAAGTACTCCATCGGAATCCGTGATCGGGATTCATCGAATTCGCCTCTCTCGTTGAAGGCTGCTGGCGATATCGGGGGAACGTAGAACATGTTCGGCTCGCAACCGAAGTCAGGCCGCAGGGGAAGGGCGACTTTCCACTTGTGGACGAGCTTGTAGATGTGGCCGTCCATGTCATCCATGTAGTCCACGTGCTGTACGCGGCCCGGACATTGCCGAATGCAGGCCGGTGCCACCCCCGTTTCAAGGCGGGGGAAGCAGGAGATGCACTTCTGAGTCACATTCAACGATTCGTTGAAGTAAATCCGCTTGTAAGGGCAGGCCTCGGCGCAAAACCTGTAACCACTGCAGTTTTCTTCGTCGATCAGGACTATCCCGTCTTCGTGACGCTTGTAGATCGCCCCACGCGGGCAGGCCTCCATGCAGGCCGGCTTGCTGCAGTTCATGCACATCTGCTGCAGGTAGAAAAAATAGGAGTTCGGATATTCGCCGCCACCCATGTCCTCGTCCCAGTTGGGACCCCAGGTCGGTGTTGCACCGCTCTTTTCCTTGGGATGAAGGGGGATCAGACCTTCATCATCCGCACCGCTCGCAAAGACTTTCTCATAGTCGAAAGTCCAGGCTTCGCCCCACTCACTCCTAGGGGGGACCACACCAGGGACGGGGTCCCCGTCCCTGTATCCCCCGCCGTGGGTGAACACGTCCTTGGGTGTTCCCCGACCCGGGAACGTGTTGACGATCGTCCACCACATTGATTCGCGGCCGTCGCGGTCGGTCCAAAGCGTCTTGCAAGCTAGGCTGCAAACCTGGCAACCGAAGCATTTGTTGGTATCAAACACGACCGCCAATTGGCGACGCGCTGGGCTTTCGGTCTGCGTCATCTTTGAATCCCTCTCAATCCACCCGGAACTGGAGCCAATCGGGCGTGTGGAACTTGAGACCCGCTCGCTCGCCTTCGGCACCCGACCAAACGGCAAACCCGATCTCGCTCGCATCTCCGGAAGCGGGGCCATTGCGGTCGCCGCCAGTTGGGTGGAAAAGAACCAGGCTCCAGGTGTTCCCCGCTCGCTCGGCCACCGCCTTGAGCCCATGTTCTCCATTCGGTTGAGTAGTACCGAGTCCTCTGGCGGTTAGCACCACGGGGGACCCTTGGCCGGCGCGCCAGTACCAAGCAGTGACCGGGACATCCTGGCTGCCCATAGTGCCGAGATTGGCCGTGGTGTTGGAAGGGAAGAGCACCCCACAGGCATCGGCGAAAACATTGTAATCAGATATCGCCGGTGAAGCTTCTGCAACGGACCACTCGAGGCGCAGCATCAGATGGTCATCCGACACCAAGGCCCTCGCGGACAGCGAGTCCACGCCGCTCCGCTCTCTCTGAGACCAAGATGCCTGCACGTAAGCAGATGGCTGCCGGTCGACGGGTGTTGGAACAAGCTCCACATGGGTTTCGGAAGCAGAAGTCCACTCCCGGTCACTGGGGCTCAAAGGGGCGCCGGTTCGCCCGCCAATCTTGCTGGCCACAAGAGCCGTTTCTGTGCTCATCACTACCCTCCCGCCTTCTCAAAGTCGCAAGCGACTTCCTTGGGAATATGGTTCATCGTGTGGCCGCCTGGCCGATATTGAAGTTGCCCGTAACCACCAACCATGCAGGTTGGCTTCGGCGGGTTCGCCTGGAGGTCATTCTGGGTATGCCACTCCTTGAACTGATATCCCTCCCAGGCGTTGTAGACGGTGATCATGCCGGGCCTGGTAGCCGGGGCGACCTTTGCAATGATTTCGAACGATGCGAGGTCGTTAAAGACGCGAATTCTGTCACCATCCTCCACGCCTCTGGCCTTGGCGTCCTCCACCGAGATGTAAGCGGCGGGCTCCCCGCGCTGAAGCTGCAGCATCGGGGCCAGCGCCATCTGCGTTGAGTGGATGCTGTTCCTGTTGTGCCCACCGGTCAGCCGGATCGGGTACTTACCTCCAGCGCTCGGGGGTTCTTTGTGAACCAGCAGCGTCTCGCCCGCCTCGAAGAACCAGTCATGATCGATTAGGAACTGCTGACGGCCAGTGAGCGTGGGCCAGGAGTTTTTCATCTCGGTGAACCATCCCATGGGGGAGATAGTCCTGTCCGGAGCATAGTCGCTGTGCACCCCGCCAATCATCGAAGACGGCTTGATGGCGACCGGTTTCACTCCGCCCATCTCTGAGGCAGCTTCCCAGAAGTTCTCGCCAAGGTCGTTATTCCTGGTGGTTGCCGAGTTCTTAAGCATGAAGTCCAGCGCATTGCGAATGCCCTCCGGCCCCTCGGCGTAGACACCGTCCGCCGTCATGTCATCGTAGAGCGTCTTCGGGTTGTGAGTTCGGCCGAACGGATCCGTATATTCCTCGATATCTCGCACAAGAGCCCGCTCCTGGACCTTCTTGGCCAGGAGCATCACCACGTCGAATTCGTTCTTGGAGTCATAGAGGGGAGCTACCGCCTCTTCGCCAACGTGGATGTGGTGCGTGTATGACATGTAGTACTTGGTCGCCGGCTTCTCATACCAGCCGGCGGCCGGCAGTACATAGTCGGCCCAAAGGACGGATGTATTCCAACGGAAATCGAAAGCTACGATGGTGTCGAGGGATTGCCAGAAACTCCGCCGAATTATCCCCGGATTGGGCCAGCGTCTCAGGGGGTTGTCGCCCGAGAACCAGAGGAACCGGGGTCGTTTTGGAGGCTTGGGCCAGACGGGTTGCCAGCCGTTTTCCATGCACTCCTGCATGTACTCATCCACTGAGCGCTTAAGAGCAGGATCGTTGTATTCCTGCCTGGATGCTACCGCGCGGTATTCAGGGTCGTGCACATATAGGAAAGGTATGAGTGGAAGAGTGGTCGAGGTCGCCGTCATCCCTCCCATCACCTTCTGGACCATCATCATGCTGATGCGTTCCATCGGAGAATCCGGTACCGGCTCAGTGTTGAGCCTCTGCCTGTTGCCGCCCATCATCCCCTGGCTCATCAGAGCTCCAAACGGAGCCGGCCAGAAGGCGCCGGTCCTGATGCCGTTTCCGGGCTTCCCACCCGAGTGACCGGTCAGCGCGGTGAGATAAGCCATTCCTCGCACGTATAGATCGGAGTGGAAGAGCTTGGCGGCTCCCCACGACGTCCAGACCATTGCGGAGTTCGCAGCTGCGAACTCCCTAGCCACGCGGGCGATGTTGGAGGCTGCGACGCCGGTGATCTCCTCTACTCGCTCGAGCGTGTACTCGGCCGCGCGTTCCCGGACCAGCTCAAAAACGGTCCGGACTTTGACCCGGCGCCCATCCTTCAGACGAACTCGATGTTCGCCTTCCAGCGCGGGGTCCACTCCTTCGTCGAGAGCTATCGAATCTTCCTGCGCGCCCCACGTGCCGGGAGCCTCGACTTTGCGGCCAGTGTTCGCATTCCAGAAATAGAAGATATCGGCGCTGCCATCCTCCTCGACATCGATTGCCCTGAGGAACCGGCCGGTATCGGTCCTCACTAGGAACGGGAGGTCAGTCTGTTCCTTGATGTAGTCGGACTTGTAGAGTCGCTCCTGAAGGATGACGTTCACCATGCCGAGCGCGAGTGCAGCGTCCGTCCCGATTCGGACGTTGAGCCACAGGTCGGAATGGACGGTGCTCGGACTAAAGTCGGGGGCTATGGAGACCAGCTTGGTACCCTTGTAGCGCGCCTCGTATTGGAAGTGGATATCAGCCTGGTGAGTGTAAGCCGGGTTTCCGATCCAATTAATTATGTAGTCGGTGTGGAACCAGTCGTCGGCGGTGCCCTCGCTGAGGTAGATACCCCACATCTGGAGGAGCCCGGTCGGCAGATCACCGGTGCCGCTCATGATGTCGAGCGTGACACCACCAATTCCCTCACCCAACAAGTGTGCCTCGAGCCCCGAGTGAAGTCCGATATCGGTGTTAGGTGCGTTTTCATAGACGAGGCATTCGGGGCCGTGCTCGACGGCCACGTCGAGGAGTTTATCGGCGATCTCTTCAAGTGCCTGGTCCCAGGTAATACGCTCCCACTCTCCCCCACCTCGGGGACCATTCCTCTTCACCGGGTACTTGATGCGAGTAGGGTCGTACATCTGGGTGCTGTAGATGCAGCCGCCGGCACAACCGCGCGGGTTGAAGTCCGGCACATCAGGAGTCGTCTGCTCGTAGAGTGCGTTCTGCTCTTCTCGCCAGACCTTCCCATCCTTCACAAAAGCGACGAGCGAACAGCTCGTGTCGCAGTTGGCGCGAGAGTGGACAACCTTCACCGTCGAGTCCCAGGACCACTCCCCGCGATAAGCGTCCTCCGACGCGCGACGCTGGTAATCGCGGTCCAGAAGCTGTTGGAGGCGGTTGCTTGCTTCAAGGGGAGTACTCGATTGGTCTGAACTGCTCACAGGGACCTCCTTGTCGAGATACGCATCGACGGTCTACAGGGGTCTCGGCGTGCCGGGAATGACCCTCGTCAGGTCGGCGCCCAACCGGAAGAATTAGACATGTACAGAACATCGAATGATCCGTCAACGCCTCCGGGTCGAGGCCGGCAGAGCATGCTAGGCTGGCGCGCACGACGAACGAGCTGGAGGTCATCCATGCCGCCAGAGCCCTTCGAGGTCCACTTTCCGCAGGAGCTCCTAGAGGACCTCCGCTACAGGCTCACTCACACGCGCTTTCCAGAGGATTTCGCAAACGACGATTGGTCCTATGGCGTGAACGGCGCGTATCTGAAGGAACTGGTCGACTACTGGGCCAACACCTACGACTGGCGGGCAATTGAGGGGAAGATCAACTCCTACGCCAATTTTCGCACCGAGATCGACGAGATGCCGATCCACTTCATTCACGAAAGGGGACGGGGACCCAAGCCCATTCCCGTGATTCTTTCCCACGGGTGGCCGTGGTGCTTCTGGGATTTCAACCAGCTCATTGGACCGCTCGCAGACCCGGCAGCTTACGGCGGAAGGGAAGATGACGCCTTCGACGTGGTGCTTCCCTCGTTGCCGGGCTTCGGATTCTCGACGCCCCTCAGAAAGACCGGTGTGAACCCGTGGCGAACGGCTGACACGTGGGCCTCGCTGATGGGGGAGCTTGGCTACGAAGAGTTCTTCGCCCATGGCGGAGACTGGGGCAACGTCATCACCGGTCAGCTCGGCCACAAGTACGCCCACCGGGTAACAGCGATCCATATCACAGGCGCAATCCCTATTCCTGTCCTCGCGGACATGGGACAGACGGCACTCCTGGCAAGGGTGGAGATAACCCCCGAACAGGCAGCGGCCAACCCCGACCTGGTGACGCCCGGTGTGATGAGGCCGAGGCCCGATACGGCCCACGTCGCCGTCAACGTGAACGAGCCGCAGACGATCGCATACGCACTCAACGACTCTCCGGCCGGACTTTGTGCCTGGCTCCTACAGAGGCGCTACTGGTGGTCCGACAACAACCGCGGGCCGCTTGGGGTCGAGGAGTCGTTCTCCCGCGACCACCTCCTCACGCTGATGATGCTCTACTGGGCAACCGGGACATTCGCCACTAGCGCCCGCTATTACGCAGAGCAGGTCCGTCACCCCTGGGAGCCATCCCACGACCGAAAGCCTGTGGTCGAGTCGCCCACAGGCATCACGTTCATGGACCACGACATGACATCCCAGGCTCGGGGCTGGGCGACAGAGTACTACAACCTTGTCTGGACACGTGCCCGCGGAAGAGGCGGTCACTTCGCGGCAGCCGAGGTACCCCTGGACATCGTCGAAGACATTCGGGAGATGTTCAGACCCTACCGGTAGATGCGCCACAAACAGGCTAGCTGCGGCCGAGCTCCTGTTCAACGGCGGTGATGGCTTCGTCCGCAATGTCGAATCCGCGAAGCGCGGTCGCTCTTGAGATGACAATCGGCGGACAGACACGAACGACGTTGCCGCCGCCGGATGTCACCAGGCCACGCTCGAGAGCCTTCTTGTAAAAGAGCTGGCCCGCCTGAAAGTCCGGCTCCCGGCTCTCCTTGTCTTTTACGAAGTCGATCGCCAGGAGAAGACCCTTCCCGCGTGCCTGTCCAACGGTCGGGTGAGCGTCCGCGATCTCCTGCATCCGCTCAAGGCATGCGTCGCCCACGTCCGTAGCGTGCTGGAGCAGGCCGTCGTCCTCGATCGTGTTGACGACCTCCAGGGCCGCCGCGCAGGCCGTTGGCTGGCCACCGTGTGTCGATGATGGCTGAGTTTGCTGCAGTGCGTCCTTCAGGTCCTCGCGAACGCAGAGAACCGAGATCGGAAATCCGTTTCCGAGAAGCTTGCCGATGATAGCCACGTCGGGCGTGACGCCCCAGTGGTCACCAGCGAACCACCTCCCGGTGCGAGCAAAACTGGCGAACTCGTCAAGAATCAGAAGCATGCCGTGCCGGTCGGCGATCTCGCGTAGCTTCGGAAGGAACTCGTCGGGATAAATGCGACCTCCGCTGCCGTTTGTGATCGGCTCCGCGATGATGCCGGCGAGCTGCCCGTGGCTGTTCGTCAGCATCGCACGCTCGAGAAAATCAACGCAATGCATCACGCAATCCGGGTAGGTCATCTTGTATTCGCAGCGATAACAGAACGCACCGGGTAGGGTGATGAAGCCAGACGGCCGCGGCCCGGTGGCAGGGTTGCCAAAAGAGGTGGCAATCGCTCCGGTAGTGCGACCGTGATAGTCGCCAGCGATCGAGACGAATTCGATCTTTCCGGTGGCTGCTCTCGCCACGCGCAGCGCGGCCTCGGTGGCTTCGGTGCCAGCGTTGAAAAACTGAAAGACATTGAGGTCGCCCGGCGTTATAGTCGCCAGCTTCTCCATCAGAGCTACCCGCTTGTCTGTCGGAAAGTCGCGGACATTCATCAATCGTCCTGCCTGGTTTGCGATGGCGTTCGCCACGCGGGGATGACCGTGGCCGAGGCCTGCAACCATGTGCCCCTGGGTGAAGTCGAGGTAGCGGTTACCGTCGGCGTCGATAAGAACGACGCCCTCGCCCCTGGTCAGCGCGATCGGGAGGGCATTTACCATCTGGAAATAGCTTCCATACTGGTACTTCTGCGTCTTCTCGAAGAGTTCCTGGGAGCGCGGTCCCGGCAAAGGCCCACTGATCGAAGGCGCACCCTCAGCCAGCGCATGCGCCCACGGGACGCTGCCGGTGAACTCAGTAGCAGGTCGGACATCGGTCGTCATGAGGGTGCCTCCGATGGGATGGATCTACGGGTCCGAGGCTCTGGATTGTAGGGACATCGACAGCTCCTCGCACCGGTCGATGAACGCAGCGGTGAAGGCGAAGTTGCGTGCTAGACTGGGCCGCTGTTCAGGGGGTGCCGATTTGCAGGAACTTAGAGGTCGGACTGCGGTCATTACCGGAGGCGGCGGAGGCATTGGGAGGTCCCTTGCCTTCACTTTCGCCAAAGAGGGCATGAATATCGTCGTCTCCGACGTAGACTTGGACGCTGCAACAGTCGTTGTCGACGAGGTCAAGGCCTTGGGCGTACGCAGCCTAGCGGTCAAGACGGACGTCTCCAACAAAGAGTCGGTTGACGAGCTCGCGGACGTCGCCTACCGCGAAATGGGGTCGGTGCATGTTCTCTGCAACAACGCCGGTGTCGTGACGATGAAACTGGCCCAAGACATGAGCGAAGACGACTGGGACTGGGTCATTGGGGTCAATCTCTGGGGCACCATCCACGGAGTAGAGGCGTTCGTCCCGCGCATGGCTGCGGCCGGCGAAGGGGGGCACGTTGTCAACACCGCGTCAATTGCGGGTCTCGTACCCGAAGCGATTCCAGGAATCATTTCCTACACGACGTCGAAGCACGGGGTCGTCGGGCTGTCTGAATCGCTGCGGTTTGACCTTGCCGGCAAAGGCATCGGCGTCACTGTTCTTTGCCCCGGCGGCGTGCGAACCCGCATCGGCGAAGCCGGTCGTAATCGTCCCGAACGGTTTGGAGGGCCGGAGGCGCCGATGCTGCCGGCTGCGGCGGCCCCACCACCCGCCCAGGCGCCACCGGTGCCAACGACAATGGACCCGGACGACCTCGCCGCGATGGTGCTCGCGGCAGTGAGAAACGACGAAATGTACGTCCTGAGCCATGCCGACACACGGGAATCGGTAGAGACGCGCTTCGGCGGCCTGCTCGATGCTTTCGACGCTTTCGCAGCGCGAGAGGGGAGCGGCTAGTCATGAAGCGGCTGAATGGAAAGACGGCAGTCGTGACCGGGGGCGGGAGCGGAATCGGCAGAGGGATGTGCCTGGCATTCGCGGCAGAGGGCATGTCAGTCGTGGTCTCGGACATTCAGGAAGACGCAGCCGAAGCCGTAGCCGCAGAAGTGCGCGAAACGGGACAGAAAGCACTGGCGGTATGCACCGACGTGGCCAAGCGCGATTCGGTCCGTGAGCTAGCCGACCGAAGCTTCGCCGAGTTCGGGACGGTCCACGTCCTCTGCAACAACGCGGGCGTGTTTACGTTCAAGAACATGGTAGATCTCACACACGATGACTGGAAGTGGGTTATTGGCGTGAACCTCGATGGCGTCGTGAATGGGGTTACGCAGTTTGTTCCAAGGCTGATCGCCCAGGGCGGCGAGGCGCACATCGTCAACACATCCTCCACAGCTGGGCTCTACCCCGGAGGCGGAGTGCTCTCCTACGTGACGGCGAAGTACGCGGTTACTGGGTTGACAGAGCACTTGCGTCGCGATCTTGCCAAGATCGACATCGGCGTCTCTCTCTTATGTCCCGGAAACGTGCGAACACAGATCGACCATTCGGGCCGCAACCGACCCGACGAACTCGGGGGACCTGAGGAAACGCCAGCGGAGTTCCTGGCCGCAAGGGCTCATCGCACCATCCCTCCCAACGAACCCGAAGAAGTGGGCGAGTGGGTCGTACAAGCTATCAAGAACAATGAGGAGTTCATCGTCATGAACCCCGAGAGGAGGGCCGCCGTCGCGGGACGACTGGACGCCCTGCTTGCCGCATACGAACGGGCGCAGTAGCCGCTGCTTCTGATGGGCTGCCACCTTCAGCCCGGCCGGGTCCTGTCTAGAAAGGTGGCCCGGTGAAGGGCGGGTTATAGAGTGGGCGTTCGCGCTCCATCTGGCGCTTCAAATAGGCACCGACATCAGCCTCGATCTCGGTCGTTTCCGACTCCCTGATGCCGGCTCCCGCGTCATGAAGAAGATGCATGAACTTCTCGAGGTGACTGTTGAGCGCGTAGTTCTCTTCTTCGAGAGAACCGACTGTCGGATAGGACCCGGTGGCTCTCCATTCCTTATCGAGAGATGCACGCACTTCGGCGGTCCACTGGGATGTGCCGGACCCATCGCCCAGCCGGGCAGCGACATTCATTAGCAACGCTCTGAGATCCGAGTTGTCCTCCGAGAGGATCTGGCCCTCCGATTCGACCCTGACTGAGAGATGCTTGAGCAGACCCGCGACGCTCCGAAGAGAACTGGCCGCCCAGGCCTCGGTAGCGTGGGGTGCGACCCTGTTGTTGAGCACCCAGGAAATGCCGTCGATGATTTCTTTTGAACTCGGTCTCATGCCAGTCCCTGCTCCTCCCTGTGTAACACTGCGGGCCTCCCGGACACCACCGCGGTGGCCTCTTCAATATCCATGCCGACCAACGAATTCAACATGTACTCCATGTTCTTGACGGATCCAAGACCCATGAAGGGAATCACGGCTCTCAGGTCGCGGCCATCCATGAACGCCGCCATGGTGCTGTTCAAACAGACGATCGCCTTAAAGGTCATGAACAGCTTGTAGAAGGCCAGCGCCCGACGAGAAAGCTTGAAGCCCGCCGCCTCCTCGTAATGAGCGAGAGTCTTCTCTTCGTCCCACAAATTGAGCATCCCTTGGGAGAACGCCCAGTCTTGGGCCGGGTCGCCGAGACCGGCGAGCTCCCAGTCGCTCATGGCGACTATCTTCCCGTCCTTCCAGATTTCCTCGTTCAAGCCGTTATTGCCCTTGAACAGACTTATACGCGGAGAGTCGGTAGGAATCTGCTCCTCAAGCCAAAAGATGGCCCTTGTGACCCCAGGCAACGGCGCCGTGCGGCGGTCGAACCAGTGCTGCTTCCAAATCTCAAAGTCATACCGGAGAGCGTCCTCAGCTGACTTCGGCGTCGGGAGAAACGTGTCGAAGCCGTACGCCTTCCAGTCCAGGGTATGGACCATGGCGAGTTTCTCGGCGTGTTCGAACGCCGTCTTTCGCCGCATTTCGTCCCCTTCCGGGCCCCGAGCATGGAGCCCGGGGATGGCCGGGCTGCCATCTACAAAAATCTTGAGCATGTGGGCGCGCCCTTCGGCGAAAGGAATGCCCTCGTCGTACCAAAGGGGCTCGGCGATTGGGATGGGCGAGTTCCAGAGCCGGACGTAAACCTCCCACTCAACCTTTAATGGGACGGGTACCCCACCGCCACTAGGGGGGTCGATTCTCAGCACAAGTTCGCGCTTCTCCCGGGTTGAACCCTCGCCAATGTTTGCGGACAAGATCCAGGTTTCCCGGGACATCCCGGGAAACGTCTGGAAAAGCGAGAGCACTTCCACGGGTGCATCGAAGCGTTCGGAGAGGTATCCGGTTACCTGTTCAGCAGTGACCAAGGCAGATCCTCATCAGTCACCAGAGCGCAGTCCACCGGGCGCCCGGGCAGTACCGATTAAGTCGGAAATCTACGCGACAGGATTCGAAGCCGTCAACGCAAGACCAATCACCGACCTTCACCAGGAGATCGTCCAGCAAAGGATGTACGCGTTGGCCAACTTGCTCGAGCGCAGCATCCACCCTGAGATCGAACGGGCATGCCTCGACAGGAGCTTCATGGAACGCCCTAATACCTCTCTCCAGCTTCGGGACCAACAACCATGGCTGGCCTCAAAGCTCCAACGCCACGTTTCTGCTACTCAGGCGAGCGCCCGGCGGTGAACAGATTGCATTCATCCATGCGGTCACGCTGACCCGCTGACTCTCAGGCGTCGAACCGTCTCGTTGTTTCGTCATCCGTAGTTGTATCGTGCCGACTAAAAGAGGTGCCATATGCGGATCGGACTGGTCGTAAGCGGTTCTCACGGGATTACCTTTGAGGACTGGAGCAAGACAATCGCAACGGCCGAACGTCTCGAGTTCCCGACACTCTTCGTTTCGGATCACTTCATGGTGGGCGAGCCACAAGACTCGCTGGAGCCTTACCTGATGTTCGCAACGGCCGCGATGCAGAGTTCGACACTGAGGCTCGGGCCACTGGTTACGCCAATCACTTTCAGGGCGCCATGGAATCTTGCTCGCTGGGGGGCGCAGCTGGACATCCTGAGTGGCGGACGGTTCGTCATGGGTCTTGGTGTCGGCTGGCACGAGCCGGAACACACCGCTTTCGGCATCCCATATCCGTCTCTTCGAGAGCGATTCGACCGTCTCGAAGAGGCACTCGAGGTGATGAAGCTGATGTGGACCAGCGACTCTGCCACGTTCGAAGGCCGCTACTACCAACTAAGAGATGCCCAGTCGCTGCCCAAGCCTTGGTCCGGGAGGCCGCCCATCATGATCGGCGGTGGTGGTGAGAAGCGCACTCTGAAAATCGTCGCCAAATATGCAGACGAGTGGAACTCGGGGAATCTCTCGCCCGAGGAGCTGAGAAGGAAGCTCGAAGTCCTGGGCGGGCACTGCGACGCAGTCGGCCGTGACCCCTCATCGATCAGCACATCGATGCTCGCTTTCGGTCTAATTGGACCGACGGACAAGGAAATCGACGAGGCCACCCGCACTCTCAAAGAAGCGCTGGCGCCGGAACTCGACGTGTCGCTACCCGTCTACCGAGAGCAGCTCAAAGCGGCCGGCACCATCGTGGGTGGGGCAGAGCAGGTTGTGGACCAGCTCGGGAAGCTTGCCGAAGCCGGGATGGAAGAGGTCATCTTCAACAACCCGGATCCAGCCAGCGAGACTCTTCCCGAGTTCATCGCTGCCGAAATCGCACCGAAAGTGGCCGCCCTTTAGGCGGCGTCGATGGCAGACCGAGACAGAGAACGGTGGGACACCCGATACCGGGATGGAACGCACGGCGAAGGCGCCATCCCCGCATGGCTCGGCGAGTTCGAATCCGAGTGGCCCAGTGATGGTCGCGCGCTCGATGTGGCAACGGGAGCGGGCCGCGTAGCAACGTGGCTGGCCGGGCACGGCCTCAACGTCACAGCGGTTGATATATCGCCCGTCGGAGTTGCGATGGCGCAGCGCGCGGCGATTGGGGCAGGAGTGAGCTTCGAAATCGTCCTGATGGACCTCGAGAGTGAACCCCTGCCCGCGGGACTATTTCACGTCATCACCTGCTTCCGCTATCTGCAGCGGGAGCTGTTTCCTGAAATGCGCGAGCGCCTGGTGCCGGGAGGTTTCCTGTTCTGTGAGATCGCGACGCAGAAAAACCTCGAGCGTCATCTCGCACCTTCCTTGTCTCATTTGCTTGAGACGAACGAACTCCTCGAACTGTGCTCGGGAATGGAAATTCGATTCTTCCAAGAGGCCTGGTGCGACGGGCAGTACCTGGCTCGTATCGCCGCACATTCGTCGACGCCGGGCGCCACCACCTAAACGCTAAGAGCGCCCCTGTCAGAAACCCTCTGCGCTCAGTAAGCTCTCCTGACCGGCAGCCGCCGGTGAAGGGGTACCTGGATGAAACTGAAAGGAAAGTCGGCTCTCGTTACAGGAGGAGCGCAGGGAATCGGCGGAGCGGTAGCCAGCCTGTTCGCAAGCGAAGGCGCCAACGTGTCGATCGTCGACCTTGATGGAGATAACGCCGCCGCCAAGGCACAGGAACTCAAGGGGAGCGGCGGCAAGGTCATCTCAAAGGCGGCGGACGTTTCAGAAGAGGACCAGATCAAAGGCGCCATCGAAGAAACGGCGGCGGAGTTCGGGCAGCTCGACATCCTGGTCAACAACGCCGGGATCGTGGGGCGTAGCACCAAGCTCGTACGCGTGAATCTGCTCGGCGTCTACTACGGCTGCAAGGCCGCGATCCCGATGATGGTGGCGCAAGGTGGAGGCGTCATTGTGAACACTGCTTCTAACCAGGGTATCTACCCGCCGCTCTCGGCCCCTTTTCTCCAGTTGATGGAGCTGCTGAAACAGAACGCCGACACCATCCCGGACCAGGTCATCGAGGACGTGGCTGCGGAACCTAACCCGTATGCGGCCTGCAAACGTGGGGTCATTGAGCTGGCCCGCTACTACGGCGTTAAGTACGGCCGCAAGAATGTCCGCGCCAATTGCGTCGCGCCTGGATTTACACGTACACCTCTTGTTCGAATGGCGTGGGAAAATGAAGCACCCAGGAACATGCTGTTCAACGCGACTCCCATGGGCCGCCTCGCTGAGCCTGAGGAAATGGCACGTCCCTACCTCTTCCTCGCTTCAGACGATTCGTCATTCATCACCGGAGAAACTCTGGTCGTCGACGGCGGCGCGGTTTCGATGGGCGCGCCCGGCACCCCCTGGTCGCCCCAATGGTGGGCCCCCGTTGTCCCGGCCGCGCGCGGCTGGACAGCGCCTCCGGGCCCGCTGAACCCGTATGACCTAGCCTAACCAGGTTAAGCGATTTGTTGGTGAAAGGGGAACGTACTTCATAACTACAACGGAAGGTTCGGCCCCATCCCCCCGATGGCTCGCTGGACCGACTCCGCCTCAAGGAGGCTGTCGGTGTTCACAACGGTCGAGCAGGCCATCTATCCGGGACTCACGGCAAACCATCGGGGGGATCGACCGGGTCGCGATCTTGCGGCTTGTAGCGCCTTAAGGTGAGGTTCCCCTCGTGAACGGTGCGCGAGGCTGGCACCGGGGTCTTCCCGAACACACTGTGAGCGCCTCTCGTTCCTCCGAGGATGACGAAGCCTGCTGGGTGGCTCGTCGCAATCGCATCGAGGCTCAGTCGGTGGAAGTTCGATCTCCCTTGCCGGACTCCTCGCGAACTATTAGTCCATCGGCCATGTAGATCGTTCGGTCACACCTGGCGGCGACCTCCGGGGCATGCGTCACGATCACCTGCGTCTGCTGGGCACTTAAGTTGACTTCGACGAGCAGATCCATGATTTCATTCGCGGTCTTTGAATCCAGTGCCCCCGTCGGTTCGTCGGCCCAGACGATGGCCGGGCTGTTCACGACCGCCCTGGCAACGGTGACACGCTGCCGCTGGCCGCCCGACAATTGGGCCGGCCGCTGAGCCGCATACTCGCTCAGCTGTACGCGCTCAAGAGCCTTGATGGCGAGCGCTCTCGCCAACCGCGGCTTCGTTCCAGAGACGATCAAAGGCAGTTCTACATTCTCCACAGCAGAGAGGACCGGGAGAAGGTTGTAGGTCTGGAAGATGAATCCCATATCTCTCGCTCGGAACTCTGTCTTGGCATCATCCGCCATGCGGGAGATGTCGGTGTTCTCGATTAAGACAGAGCCTTCGTCAAATGTATCGAGCCCGGAAAGGCAGTTGAGCAGGGTCGTCTTGCCGCAACCGGAGGGGCCCATGATCGCCACCATTTCCCCCCTAGGAACGGCTAGATCAACCCCCATCAGTGCATTAACACGGATAGTGCCTGTGTCGTAAATCTTGTGCAATCCGGACGCCCTGATGACGATCTCAGAGGCGCCGCCTTCCTCACCTGCGGCGGGTTCCTCAACCTGGCTGGTCATTGCAGTTGTTGGCTCCGTTATTGGGATTCCGGCAGCTGGTGCGGCCCGGTGGGCGGTGGCAAAGGTTTCGTTGGAAGGAACGGCCGACGGCGATCGCTCCGTCCCTTGAGGCTAATCGGTGTCCGCCACGACGTCGAATCGAACCGATAACTACTCTGAACAGGTGTCGAAGGTTGGCCAGCGGCTCTGGCGCTTCTCTGAAAGCGAAAGACAGACCAGGTGTGCCTGGGGACGCGGGCTACTGGCGGGAGCCGGCTCCTTGATTCGAAGCCTTCCATGCGGGCGGGGTGCTTGGCCCCAGGAACTGTATTTCGGGATGCCCGAGGAGCTGTCGCATGGCGTTGATTTCCCCGATATGAAACCAGGTGTGGAGTATCAGTCGCATCAGAGCCTGGCTCACGTCATCGCCACCGAGGCTGCGAATCATGACCTCGTCCCGGACGCTAACCCAGGTTTCTATGCCACTTGTCGCAGCGGCGAACTGTTCGAGCGCAGCCTCCATTGACGGCGGAGCCGGGTTTGCAGTCGAGCCGAAGTAGCGACTCATTTCCAACCTCGGAAGATCACGGCCAGTTACCTGGGCGACGACCATAGCCCAGTGGGCAGCGACATGGCCGACAGTCCAGGAAACCGAATTCATCTCGGAGCCATCTGCCTTGGCAAAGTGTTTTCGGGACTCCTCGTTGGTTATGCCTACCAATCCGCGTTTGAACTCTGCCACCGCAAAGCTTGCAAGCTCTTGTGGATCGTACATACTTTGCCCTCCTCCGCCGTGGTCCTGGGAGTTTCCCAAGTAACGAGAGCAGCTAGTTTCCGGAGGTCATCCCCGTATTTCAAGGGGCATCCCCGATGCAAGTAGAGATCACAACGACCATCAACGGCAGGCAGCGAAGTAAGACCGTGGATCCACGCCTGCTCCTCGTGCACTTCCTTCGGGAGGAGCTAGGGCTCACCGGCACTCACGTCGGCTGCGACACAAGCCAGTGTGGAGCGTGCACTGTCCTCGTCGATGGGAGGAGCATCAAATCTTGTACCGTGCTGACAGCCCAGACGGATGGCTCCTCCATCACGACGATTGAAGGGCTGGCTCCCGACAACGCTCTCCACCCTGTCCAAGAGGCCTTCCGGGAGGAGCACGGACTGCAGTGCGGTTACTGTACGCCGGGAATGATCATGGCCGCCGTGGGGCTCCTGGCCGACAACCCTGATCCCAGTGAAGCCGAGGTGCGCGATGGTCTGCGCGGAAACTATTGTCGCTGTACCGGGTACCAAAACATCGTGAAGGCCTTGCTGCGGGCAGCCGGGACGGGAGCATAGGCCATGGCCGGTCCTTCAAGCCCAATGCTCCCGAAGATGATTGGGCAGCCTGTCAGACGAAAGGAAGACGTCCGGTTGGTCCAGGGCCTGGGCACCTACGTCGACGACATCCGCATCCCAGGGATGCTTCACCTGGCATTCAAGCGGAGCGACATTGCGCACGGCCGGATCCTTTCGATCGATGCCAGCGCTGCGGAGGCGATGCCCGGAGTTGAGCTTGTGATGACGGGCGCCGAGCTTGCCGAGACAGTTGGAGCCATGCCGATTATGTCGCCTTTTCCAGCTCCGGAGCATCACGCCATCGCGGTTGATACAGTGCGCTTCGTCGGCGACCCCGTGGCCGTCGTTGCAGCCACCGACCGCTACATTGCCCGAGATGCGGCCGACACGATCGAAGTCGAGTACGAATCTCTCCCCGCCGTGGTCCATCCTGAAAGGGCGATGCTTGAGGATTCTCCGCCGCTGTTCCCCGATTTCACCAACCTTCTTGGCCAGACCGGGTCAAATGTCGCCCTTTACATTACGGGCGGCACGGGCGTTGATCCCACCACCGGAGAGTCCGACGACACTGCCATCGACGGAGCATTCGCCGAGGCGGATATCGTCGTGTCTCAGAGAATGTGGAACCAGAGGCTGGCGCCATCTGCGATGGAACCTCGCGGTGTGGTTGCCCACTGGGAACCAGGCAAAGAGACTCTCTCGGTGTGGGCCTCCACCCAGAATCCTCACATGGAGCGGACTTACCTCTGTCAGCTTTTCGGACTCGGTCAGGACCAAGTTCGGGTCATTGCCCCGGAGGTGGGCGGAGGATTCGGCGCAAAGGTCAATGTCTACGGCGAAGACTACGTGGCATGTGCCGTATCCAAGGCCCTCGGTATGCCGGTCAAGTGGATCGAGGACCGGTCTGAGGCTTTCCTTGCCACAACGCACGGCAGGGACCTGCTCGCCTATCTGAACATCGCGGCAAAACGCGACGGGACTATTCTTGGGCTCAAGATCCGCGTCATCGCCGACATCGGCGCTTACGAAATGCTGCTCACCGCTCTCATCCCCACTCTCACGACCGGGATGCTTAGCGGCGCCTACAACATCCCGGCCATCCGCTACGAATTGACCGAGGTCTTCACAAACAAGACCCCGACCGACGCTTACCGCGGTGCCGGAAGGCCTGAGGGTATCTATTTCGTCGAGCGCGCCGTCGACATGCTCGCCCACGAGCTGCAAATGGATCCGGCCGAGCTGCGGCGCAAGAACTTCATCCAGCCCGACCAATTCCCGGTCCTGACCGAGGCAGGCAACCTTTACGACTCCGGGAATTACGAAGCGGCGCTCGATCTTGCGTTGAAGAACGCTGATTGGGGAGCGTTGAAAGCAGAACGTGACCGCGCTCGGCAAGAAGGTCGTGTGATTGGCCTTGGGCTCTCCTTCTACGTCGAGATTTGTGGCGTCGGCGGGTGGGAGCACGCCAGCGTGGCCGTGCAAGCGGACGGCCGGGTGACCGCGACCACTGGTGCGTCAGCCCACGGCCAGGGGCACGAGACAACCTTCGCTCAGCTGCTCGCGGGTCAGTTCGGCATTCCCGTCGAGCACGTCACCATCCTTCATGGCGACACCGACGTCTCGAAAGCCGGCACGGGGACGTTCGGAAGCCGATCACAGGTCATCGGCGGGACGGCATTAATGAACGCGGGCGATCGAGTGAAAGAGAAGATGGCCGATTTTGCCGCCCACATGCTCGGCGCGGAGACGGAAACCAGTCGGGACGAGCTTGAGTTTGTGGACGGTCAAATCCAGGTGGCCGGCTCCCCGGAGGCCGGCGTTTCGTTCGCAGAGGTAGCCAGCTTCGCTTATCTCGGAGCGGCTCAAGCTACTGCGGCGGGGATCTCATATCCAGACCTGCAGGCGGGCCTGTCAGAGGAGGACTTTTGGGAGCCGGAGGGCGGAACATTCCCATTCGGCTGCCATATTTCAATGGTTGAAATCGATCGGGAAACCGGAGAGCTAGAGATCCTCAAGATGGTCGTCGTCGACGATTGCGGAACGGTGATTAACCCGATGATCGTAGAGGGCCAAGTCCACGGCGGTCTCGCCCAGGGCATCGGTCAGGCACTTCTCGAGGGTGTCCTGTATGACGAGGAAGGTCAACCACTTACAGCGTCCTTTATGGATTACGCCATCCCCCGCGCGGGCGACCTTCCCTGGTTCGAGATAGACAGGACGGTAACAACGTCACCGAACACTCCGTTGGGGACGAAAGGTATCGGTGAAGCGGGGACCATCGGCTCGACCCCGTGCCTTGTAAATGCGGCCGTCGACGCGCTGAGTCCGTTCGGAATCAAGAACCTTGACATGCCCCTCCGCCCGGAGGAGCTGTGGCGCATCATCAGTGGAGGTCAGCCGTGATTCCCGTGGAATTCGACTATCGCCGCGCGTCGACCGTCGAGGAGGCGATTTCCCTGCTGAAGGAGTCGGCGGGCGAGGGTAAGTTGCTGGCCGGCGGCCACAGTCTTATTCCCCTCACGAAGCTACGACTCACAGAGCCGGGGCTCCTCGTGGACGTTGCGGGAATCGAATCCCTCACTGGCATCCGAGAAGTCGATGGTCAGATCAAGATTGGAGCCTGCACAACTCATCGCGACCTCGAGACGTCCGAAGTGCTGATCCGTGCCGCGCCGGTGGTCGCTCGAGCAGCATCCAAGATTGGCGACATCCAGGTTCGGAATCGCGGCACTATCGGGGGCAGCCTTGCCCACTCCGACCCAGCAGCCGACCTTCCGGCCGTAGTAGTCGCCGTCGGCGCAGAGATCCTCATCTCAGGACCGGGGAGGACGCGTGTAGTGCCGGCCGAGGCGTTCTTCCAGGACCTCCTGACGGTTGACCTGGCGGATGATGAAATAATCACTGCCGTGACGGTCCCTCCGGTCGCCAATGGCGCCTACGCCAAGCTCCGGCAGCGCGCATCTCACTACGCTGTCGTTGGCGTTTGCGCTGTTCTGGACATGGACGGGGAAGTCTGCCGCTCGGCTCGGGTCGCTGCCACCGGGGCCGCGACTCATGCCCAGCGTCTAACCGCAGTAGAGGACGAATTGGCCGGGAGTGCCCCAACGGCCGAGAGCATCCAGACAGCAGCTAAGAAGGCCGAATTGGAGAACCTGAACGAGGATATACATGCCTCGGTTGCGTACCGCGCCGCGATGCTCAAGGTCTTCACACAGAGGGCGATCGAAGCCGCCCTCTAGCAGCCTTTCACTCGCGACCTTGGCTCTTTGTTCTCACCTCCCGGGAATACGCCACTCCTGGGGTGCCAAGTCGGAGCGGGTCCCTGTCCGAAGCCAATTTTCGACCTGCTCTCGGGCCACCTTATCCAGCCAGCGACTCAGAGTAGCCCAGGGGCGCAAGGCCAGCGCGGACCGCCGCTTGGAGAGAAGACTGCTTGCAACGAACTGCTCCTCCCGGGTTGCACCGGACCAGAGCAATTCACAGGTATCGAAGAACTGATCATCCCCGGCATCTCTCAGACAGATAGTCAGCTCATCAACAGTCCGCAGCAAGTCTGATTTTCGGAGCCCCAACACCTCTCGCTCGACCCCTGCAAGCTTGAGTCTTCGCTCCTTGGGTAAGCGTGCGGCCGCCGCTCAGAGATGGAAACAATAATTCCCGGTTCGACAGCATCGCGACGCATATCAGACACGCACAGCGACTAGTACAGCTCGAAACTCGTTCTCTGGAATCACCAATGGTATCTCCACCAAACCTGGCGCCGCAAACTCCCCATCTCCTCTCCGCGATTGCGTCCAACCCCCGCCAGCAGTGCCCCCAGTACGCCTCCTCCTTATAGGCCCGTACGCCAATGCTAGGGACCTCCGTCGTGTGAATGCAGGCCGCGAAGTGCCAATCTAAATACCTGTGTCAATGCCCTCGGAGCCAAGAACACAGATCTCTCTTTATTTCTTAAACCTAAAGAAGCCGAAAATACCATCGGACGCCTTCTTCTTATTATAGTTATTTATCCATCTGTCATAATCTACAGGAAAATCGAAGTCATCTGTAAAATCGTCAATGTTAATGAACGTTTTGCTGAACTGCGTGATGGGCACCTGATCCAACGACACGCCATTTAGTTGTTTATATATTTCCCAAGTCAGAAACCGTGTTATCTCTTTGCGATCGAATTGCTGCTTGAGCTCTTCTAACTGCATTAACACATCTTCATTATGTGTCTTTTGGAAACTCATAGCGAATATTTCCTGCCACGGCTTACCTGTGCTTGCGCTGCCTTTTTTTCTCCCATAAAACAGTACTTCTGTGGATGTGGAGGCCTTACTGACAATGCGATCCATTGCTTTTTCTGTATAAAAGACATCTCCGAACAAAAGCACTGTTATTCCATTTTTATTCCAAATATTATATGATGTATATATAGCAGGTAAAGCTTGATGTACTGTGATTGCAAACAAATCCGGTACATGCAGTTTTGTCCCTTTTACTCGATATTCAGGAGTATATGCCATTACGACAATGTCATTTCTATTATCGTATTTTTTGACCAACCGAATCGTTCTATGAAGTAGTGGTTCACCATCAATTGTGATCAAATGTTTAGGCCTACCGAGATAATTATTCCACCTACTCCCAGAACCTGAGCAAGCGATTACATATTTGATAATATGACCTCGGAATTGCTATACATGAATGTTGGTGCAACAGGGCCAAGTATGCTCGCTCAACCACACATAGGGCCTGAGTGCTATTTCTTGTCCCGACTCCTCGAGCACCTCTTGAACCGCTACTTCTATATAGCCTTCGCTAGGTTCGAAACCGTCGCCGGACAGAAACCAGGTCGGCCTTTCCGCCACTCGGTCCGGCTCATCGCCACGGAAAGGAAGAATTACCTGGCGGGGTCCTATCAGCAGCGCTCGCGAGGTCGGCCGCACAGCGGCGTGTTGTCGTGACTGCCCCGGCGGGGCTAAAGGGCTCATCTTGGCAGAGTCGTGGATCGGAGTCTCCGGCGCAACGCTCAGTTCAGATCAGGGGCAGCCGCGGTGTTCGCAGGAACCATCGCGCCAGGCTCTGAGGGGTGCTACCGTCTCAAAACTCACCACCAGGTCCCCGGGAGGCGACCACATGCGAGACGCATTGATTTGCGGAGCTGTCCGTACGGCCGTGGGCAGGCTCGGAGGAGCGTTACGACCAATAACCGCCGAGGAACTCGGGGGGAGGGTCATTTCGAACATCGTCGAGAGGTATTCCCTCGGCGAAGATTCGATCGACGACGTGATCTTCGGCCATTGCTACCCGAACGGCGAAAACCCCGCAATCGGTCGTCTTGCCGCCCTCCGAGCCGGTCTTTCCGTCGAGGTTCCGGGGCTCCAGCTCGACCGGCGCTGTGGTTCCGGTCTACAAGCCGTCTGCCTTGCAGCGATGGAAGTGCAGACCGGCGTTGCGGACCTGCTCCTCGCGGGGGGCGTCGAGAGCATGAGCAACGCTGAGTTCTATTCACTCGACCTTCGTTGGGGGCCAAACCGCGGTCATTCGGCGATGCTCGATCGGTTGGACCGCGGTCGGATCACTGCAGGGTGCGAAGCTCGGTTCCCTGTCGAAGGCGGCATGTTAGAGACTGCCGAGAACCTGAGGCGCCGGTACTCGATTCCCCGCGAGGAGCAGGACGAATACGCGCTACGGAGTCACCAGCGCGCAGTCGCCGCGTGGGATGCGAGCCTGTTCTCCGACTACATCGTCCCGGTACCGGTTCCGCAGCGTCGAGCGGACGACATTATCTTTGAACGGGACGAGCACCCGAGGCCCGATTCCAGTATGGAGGCCTTGGCCAGGCTCAAGCCCGTCCGGATTCACTCTGACCCGGAATCGACAGTCACCGCGGGAAACGCAAGCGGCGAAAACGACGCCGCAGCAGTCTGTATCGTGGCCTCGCCCGAAGCCGCAGCCAAACACGGCTTGGAGCCAATTGCAGTCCTCCGTTCGTGGGCCGCAGCCGGCGTTCACCCGGCCTACATGGGAATTGGCCCGGTGCCGGCCTCCGCGAAGGCACTCGACCACCTGGGGCTTGAGATCAAAGATGTGGACCTCATAGAGCTGAATGAGGCTTTCGCTGCCCAAGTGCTCGCCGTCACGCGAGAGTGGCAATTCGCCCGGAGCGACTTCGATCGCCTAAACGTAAACGGCAGTGGTATTTCTATAGGTCACCCTGTGGGAGCAACGGGCGTGAGGATCCTTGCGGACATGCTGGGCGAGATGAAACGTAGAAATTCCAGGTACGCCCTTGAAACGATGTGCATCGGCGGAGGACAGGGCATAGCAGCGGTGTTCGAGCGCGTGTAGCCGGGACCATTGGTGATCGCGGTCACTGCGGCGTTCGGCAGACGCTGTAAACCTTCGGTCGCGAAGGCGTTTAATGATCGTCGATATGGACCGGGAACAGCTCTTCAAAGAACTGCTCAGGGATGACCGACCAATGGGCGTGGAATTCTACGCTGATTGGTGTGGTCCCTGCCTGAATATAAAACCGGTCTTCAAGCGCATGTCCAAGGAGTTCGAAGGCCGGATCGTCTTCGTCGATCGGAACATCGACGAATTTCCAGAGCTGGCCAAGTCGTGAATCGCCTGAAGGGTTTCCGGCCTGACGGATTCATCCTCCACGAGATCTAACCCCAGCGCGGATGACCGGCCCCCCGCCACCCCTTCCGTTGTTGACTTCACCGGAGGAGGCGGGGCTCAAGAGGGGTGCCCCGTCCCGCCTGTTCGGCGAGCGGTAGAGCGCTGGACCGAGTCTATAAGATCGGGTCGGCCCACCTGGTCGCGGCCCACAGGGCACCGATAAAGAGCACAGCACCAAGCCCCGCGGATCCCCAGACTGGTCCCCACCGGGGTACCCCATGGTGCGGCGACTCGTAGAGCATCCAAGCAACGGCTCCCCCGGCAGCTAATCCACCGATGTGGCCGCCGATTGAAATCCCCGGAATCACAAAAGTCAGAACCAAGTTGATGGCTATCAGGAAGCCGACACCGCTCCGCATCGGATTCATCCCCCGCGACCGCTGGGCCAGGAAGGTCGCTCCCATAAGGCCAAAGACCGCCCCGGAAGCGCCGACTGTGATCGTGTCCGGGGTGACCAGCAGCGCGCCGAACGACCCGCCAATCAAAGAGACCAGAAAAAGGAGCGAGAACCGCAACCGTCCGAGCGCAGGCTCGAGCAGCGCCCCGAATTGCCACATGAGGATCATGTTGAATGCAAGGTGGATGGGGCCGGCGTGTAGAAACGCGCTGGTGAATATCCGGTAGGGCTCCCCGGCGTCCACTCCGACGACGACGAGCTGTCCACCTTTAGTAGTGAGGCCCGCCCCCACCAGTCCAAAGTCGATGCCAATTCTGCCGAGGCTACCATCAAACCAGCCACTCCCATGGGATAAGAGGACGAATGCCACCATGAGATTGGCGCCGATGACCGAATAGGTCAGATAGGGCGTGTTATCGGCGAGACGAATCTGGCGAATGCCCCTGGCTCCCTCGGCGACGCATTCGGGGCACTGGAAACCGACTGAGGCAGCCTGCATGCACTCCAGGCATATGACCCTGTCACATCTCTGGCAGCGAACTGCCGCCTCCCTGTCGGGATGGCGGTAGCAGACAGATCCTGAGTCGCCGCCCGTCTCCTGGTCGGCCTCCGGAGTACTCGACAATCTCTCCCCCGTCCTCGGCTTCTTACCGCCTTCGTGAACCGAGGATATCTCAGCTTGGTGCGAGGATCTGCCGCCGCCCTATTAAGGTTCAACCGCACTCAACGAGCGAGAGCAAGGTCCACTGCATGGCAGAACCGACTCAAGCCGGGAGTTGCTGACGCAGGTTGTGATCCGCTTCATCCCGCCGGACTCTTCGATGAACGAGGTTCAAAGGCATGTGCTCGAGACGACCTGCGCAGAGGACCGGTCTCGAGCACAGCCCCTGGCCCTCTACTCGCGGGCACTCGAACGTGGCGGAAGCCGCCTCAAATCGAAGGCCTCTTCTGGACCAACGTTATCCGGTGGTAGATTGGGCACGGCAGGCGCCATCCCTATGGCCCGCAAAATGATGGGATGCAGCGAGGAGGGACGCAGTGGAGGTCTTCGAAGCACTGCTCAAACGGTACTCGTGCAACGAGTACAGCGACACCGAGGTTTCCCGGGACCTAATACTGAAGCTGATTGACGCAGCTACGTGGGCTCCCAACCATAAGATGACAGAACCCTGGCGCTTTCACGTCATTGCAGGCGAGGAGCGGGGCAGGTTCGGCAACGCCCTGGCAGACTGGATGCTCTCAGACGAGTCGCCAGATCCGCCGGACGACGACGTGGTGGGATGGGCTCGTGTGATATTGATGCGCACACCGGCGACGATTGTGGTGACCCAGAAAAGGACGATGTTGCCGAATGACACCACCGACCTAGAGGACTACGCATCTTGCAGCTGTGCGACTCAGAACTTGATGTTGGCAGCCTATGCCGAAGGCTTGGGAACGAAGTGGATCACCGGGCGGTTCTCCCGCAACGGCGGAGCGACGAAGTTTCTCAGTCTTGATGACGACGACCGGATCGTTGGTTACATCTGGCTTGGCTATCCGAAGAACGACGGACCGACCGAAGAGCGAACGCGCAAGGGACCTGAGATCGACTGGTACGGAATCTAGCCGATTCCGTAGGACTGTCTACTAACACCATCGATATTGGTGACCGGGAACGGGGGCTCGAAGTCTGATTCGCTCACACTAGTGCCGTAGCTTGTGGCCTCCATACGCATCGTCCCCTGGCCAAAATCAACCTCTATCAGGAGCATGACCCCGTCGTCGCTGATGCACGTCAGACCGGTCCCCTCAACGCTGGAGAACTCAAAACAGCGGGCGCTCCCGCCCGCGATCGTCCTCCTGCCTGCCGATTGGACGGCGACGTTATCCGAGTTCTCAAGGATCGCGTCCATCTGCGATGTCAACCGAGCGCTGAGGTCAGGAATGATGGTGGGACCTCCCGGCGGCATACCCAGACACGACTGTAGGCCGGCAGCATCGCTGCAGATGTAGGTCGCATCAGGTGTCCTGATAGTCGAACCTGCGAACAACTCTCCTTCGAGTTGGTAGCTGAAGTCGGAGCGGAGGCTTTCGCCTAGCTGATAGCGGCCTATGACGCCGTCGAGCTGTTGCCCGCTTGTAGACACGGTCGACTTGTACTCAACGTGATACTCGCGCTGTTTAAACTCGCCGATCAATTCCTGGAATTCCGAGTGTGTCCCGTCGTCGCTGGGAGTTATCGGCTCAGGATGTGTCGCCGGCGTAGGGTCTGAGCCGGAATCGGACGCCGCGTCTGGCTCCGGCGTGTCGGGCGCGCCCCCGTTCGCGCCGGAGCCGTTTCCGGGCTCCCGGTCTGAGTCCACCGCGACGGTGGCGGTTGTCGCGTTTCCAGCACCGTTGCCGTTATCGCCACCGCTGCATGCGAGCGCCAGAGCACCGGCCCCGAACATGGATACAAGAATCAGCCGAGTGAGAGCGGTTCGCGTTGAGTACATACGTTAGACCTTAGCATCAGACCGGCCGAACTCCCCGCACAATTCCACAGCTGAAAGAAGATGGCTCAGCCGGTTGGAGGAGGGACTGGAGCGCTCGAGTTTAGGGCGGGCAGACCTCGGCCTGCGGGAAGGCGCCGACGTAAGCGAACCAGAACGTAAACCGGGTGCGAGGCGCCTCCAGCTGAACGTCCCGTAGCGGTCCTTCGAGACCGCGCTCGGCCGGATCCCAAGTGGACGTGGTCGAGCGGCACAGCCGGTCTGGTTCGGTCCAACGGTGGGAATCGACCATTCTCATCGGCGACCGGGGTTGAAGTTGTTGCTTCCGATGGTTCCGTAGGATCTGATTCCGGCGTGTCGGCGTCACCGCCTCCTCCGGCAGCCAGAATGATCACGACTACAGCGAGTCCAGCAAGGGCGAGGACCAACCGCCAATGCTCTCGGATGTGCTTCGTTCTCATTCCAGCCTCGGCCCTTGGTGCCAAACCGATCTGCCGAGCACGTGTGCAGCCGCCGCGCGTCGCGTACGCTCAACTTCCCAGTCCAGCTTGGGGATCCCTCATTATGGTCGCGGGCCGGTCGCAGGTTGCGAAAGTCTCCGGAGAGAAGCCCTCAAGCCCGGGGACGAGGGGAGGGCTGACGGTGACCAGGCAAACGCTCACGGCCCTCGGAGAGCGCGAATTCGCGTGGTACTTCCTAGGAAGCATGGCTTTCTTCAGCTCAACTCAGATGCAAACGGTAGTGCGGGGGTTCCTTGTCTTCGACATCACGGGCTCGGCTTCATCGCTCGCAGTAATAGCGGTCAGTAGCGCGATTCCGTTGTTGATCCTGGCTCCGGTTGGAGGACTCGCCGCAGATCGGGTAAACAAACGCCACCTGATTATCGTCACCCAGATTGGCGCGGCCACCGCGAGCGGCGTGGTCGCCGTGCTGGTCATCGGCGGATGGGTAACCTTCACCCACCTGATCGTGATGACCGTTGTGATGAGCGTGCTATTCGCGTTCAACGTGCCAGCAAGACAGGCCATGGCCCCCGCCCTTGTCCCTCGCCACAAGCTCGGCAACGCAATCGCGATCCAGATGGGTGGAACAAACCTCGCCAGGATCGCGGCCCCGGCGACAGGCGGCGTGCTCATCGCAGCGTTGGGAGCCGGCTGGGTGTACGGGCTAATGTTCCTTCTATTCGTGGCTGCCTCGACGGCTGAGTTGCGTCTCCCCGTCCACGGAATGGTGTCTGATCACAGCCCGGTAAGAATCAGAGAGGATTTCGTCGCCGGGATGGCGCACACAATGCGAGACCGGACGATGCGGATGCTCATGGTTGGAGCCCTGGCAGTGCCGCTCTTCGGATATCCGCTCCAGCAAATGCTGCCTGTTTTCGCCGACGATGTTTTTGGTTGGAACGCCACCGGCCTGGGGGCTCTTGCGGGGGCGGCCGGGGCGGGTGGCGTGATCGGTGCTCTCATTTCGACCAGAATCGGGAACCGAACGGAAAAGGGGGCCTTGATGCTGGCTGGCGGCCTCGTGATGGCCCTGGCGATGGTGGCGTTCTCGCTCTCTCCGTGGATTCTGCTGGCGCTCCCGCTGCTGGCAACAGCCACCATGGGCCAGATGGTCTTCAGCGCGACGAACAACACAGCCGTTCAAATGACGGTACCCCCCGAACTGCGAGGGCGAGTCATGGGTCTGCTACAGATGTCCTATGGCCTCACGCCTCTGGGAGTCGTTCCGGTTGCTGCAGCGGCCGACGCCTTTGGTGCCCCTGCTGCCATGGCCGGCGCCGGCTGTCTCCTGCTTCTCACCTGGGGAGTTCTCTTTGCCGTGAGCAGACGACTCCGCCGCCTGCGGATCGAGCTTCCCGACACCATCACGCTCTCGCCGGTTCGGGCCGCCACCTTGGTGGCCGAGGGGAAGATTTCCCAGGAAGAAGCAGACCACCTCCTGGGCCTCCGCCCAAATCAGCCGACCGACACGACCGGAGGCCCACCTTAGAGGCGGGCCTCCGCCGAGAAGTGGGAATGCCTCAGTTAGAACTGGGAGTACTACGGAGCCACAAACCCCATCGAGAAGTCGTTGACAAACACTTGGTAAACATCGCATCGCTCGAAGTTCGTGCCGCCCGGGCTAGGAAAAGACGCCTTTTCGGCGATGCGGCCAGCGACAGATGACAATTCGCTGTGCGCGGAGGCCAGTGGTCAGCCCCCGGCAGGTACGAGTCCCTCTAAGGCGAGCCGTTCGGCGGTCTGGATCGCACGCTGGCACACACGGACTACGACACCGGTCTCGCGTAGAGCCTTCATTCCCTCTCGCGTCCGAAGATCCAGACCGGTCAGGTCGCGACAGGAGGTGGCGCCCATTTCGGCCTCGAAGCCGGCTACTATCTCGCCCGTAGTCGAAGCACTTGGTCCGCGATCATCGCCAGGATCCGAGCGCCCGTGCACTAGGCCCACGGCCATTACGGCGCCGACGAGCGCGCCGCACGTGCCGCCGGCCCCTGCCATTCCTCCGCCAAATCCGCTTGCAATGCGAGGCAGCACTCCACTCTCATCTCCGATCGCCTGGCCAACGGCCAGCGAGACCGACTCCGCTCAGTTGTACCCAGTGGTGCTGTGTTCTCGGGCGCCTGATAGCTCTTCCGACAAGATCCACCTCCCACGGCGACGTCGCAATGGGTATACGTCCTCTCGGCCCGAGGCGCAAAGAAGTGAACCGGCCGTGATATGCGCTTCGAGCGCGCTCGGTGAATGATTTCGCGGAGAAGCCCAGACCCCGGGGTTGGAGGTCGCGGCCGAATCGGCCGATCTTGTCGACCGGCACCGGGATCGTTGTCGAATCTGCTGCAGGGTATCCGAGGGGCTGATTGCCAGCCCCAACCCCGGTCTGGAGTGCCAGTCATCTGCCTTCTTTACTCCCGGCTCAGCGACCCTATTCGGCCACTCCATAGTTCGATGTCTTCGTAGTCGTAGGCGATCCAGCTCAACTGGGGCGAGCCGTCGCACCGGGCAGGCATCAGCGCTCTCAGTCTGTGTTTCCGGAGAAACGCTCGTTGTTCAGGAGTCATCACACTCTCGTTCAGCTTGGTCTTGTGTCGCCCAATCCAGCGTATGATCCTTCAAACATGTCGAGCGACCCTGATTCCGGCGCCTCTACCCCATCCGGTCCCCTAGAAGGGATCCTTGTTGTTGATCTTGCGACCGAGCGAGCAGAGCTAGCCGGCCGGATCCTTGCGGATCTCGGCGCCGAGGTAATCAAGATCGAACCGCCCGCAGGCGCCAGGTCGCGGCTGCGCCCACCATATCGCCCCGGTTCTGGTGAGTCCCTCTACTGGGCAGCGGTCGCTCTCAACAAGAAGAGCGCCGTTCTGGACCTCCGTAACCCCGCGGACAGGGAAAAACTCGGGAGACTGCTTCGCAGCGCCGATGCGCTGATCGAGTCGTTCGATCCCGGCCAGGCTCAATCGCTCGGCTTCGGATTCGAGACTGTGAGCCGCGAGAACCCCCGGATCGTTTACGTCTCGGTCAGCCCGTACGGCCAGGATGGCCCCAAGGCGCACTGGCCCGCGACTGAGTTGACGGCGGAGGCAGCGGGAGGCCTGGCGAACCTTCAGGGTGACCGCGACCGCCCACCGATACCCGTGGGATATCCCCAGGCGGCATTTCACGCCGGGGCCCAAGCGGCCGCGGATGCTGTTGTCGCCCTGTATGAGCGTGATGGTTCGGGGCTGGGTCAGCACCTGGACGTGTCGATGCAAACCGCCATGGTCTGGACGCTCATGAATGCGACCGGCTATCCACCCAACACTGGTGAGAACCCGCCGGGCTCCAGCGACGACCGGGACGGGCCCGAACGCGATGTCCTCCCCGGGCTACGTCAGCCCCGGCGGCTCTGGGAGTGCGCCGATGGCTACGCGGTCTTCTCCGCAACTACCGGACAACCCGGGGCAACCACGCTGGACAACATCGCCCGCTGGATGGAGGAGGAGGACGCGCTCGAACCGGACTTCCGTGGTCAACGCTGGGCCAGCTGGCGGGCCGATGTCGCAGAAGGACGCCTGTCTGTCGGCCGAGTCAGTCAGATGATCGAGCTTGCCGGGCAGTTCTTCAAACAGAAGACGAAGGCTGAGCTGCTCTCGCAAGCAGTCGATGATTCCCTTCTGCTGGCGCCGATTTACACACTCGAAGACATTGCCGCCGATCCGCAGCTGGCAAGCCGCCACTACTGGACCGAACTTGACGGGCACGTCTACCCGGGGCCGTTTGCCAAGTTCGAACGAACACCGATCCGCTACAGGTCACCGGCGCCCGTCCTCGGGCAACACCAGTCCCGCCTCGAAGAGATCGTCGCGGCCGCGAGGGTGGGGGCTACCCCAACGCAGGCCCAGAGGGCGGGCCGCAGACCTTTCGCCGGCCTCAAGGTAGCTGACTTCGCCTGGATCGGAGCAGGGCCGATGGTCACCAAGCAACTGGCCGACCACGGTGCGACCGTGGTCCACGTCGAGTCGTCACTCCGACCAGATGTCCTGAGAGCAATGCCCCCGTTCAAGGACGGAACACCGGGCATTGACCGCTCCCAGTTCGTTGCCAATTTCAACTCTTCAAAGCTGGGCATCGCACTTGATCTGGCGAGCCCCGGCGGACACGAGGTCGCGCGTCGCCTGGTCGACTGGTCAGACCTTGTTGTGGAGAGCTTCACCCCGGGAACGATGGCTAATCTCGGCCTCGGGTGGGACTCTCTGAAGCATGGTCGGCCGGACCTGATCATGATGAGCAGCTGCCTTCGGGGTCAGACCGGCCCGGAACACCAGTACGGTGGATTTGGCGGACAAGGAGCGGCGCTCGCCGGCATCCACAGCATGACCGGCTGGCCAGATCGTCCGCCTTCCGGGCCGTGGGGGGCCTACACAGACTTCATCGCTCCGCGATACAGCCTTGCTGCGCTCGTCGCAGCTCTGCTGGAGAAGCGGAGAACGGGACTCGGCCAGTACATCGACATCTCCCAGGTCGAAAGCGCGCTTCACTTCCTCGAGCCTCTGCTTCTCGACCATCGCGAAAACGGCAACGTCCCGGGCCCGGCCGGCCACACGTCTCCTTTCAACTGCCCGCATGGGATCTACAGGTGCCGCGGGCACGAACGTTACGTCGCAATCGAGATCGACACCGAGACCCAGCTGGCAGCTCTCACGGTAGCCATGGGGCTCAACGCGTTGGAGGGCCCCAAGTTCTCGTCCGTCGACGCGCGTCGCGCGGAGAACCAACGGACCGACAAGGCGATTGCGCTCTGGTGCGCAGAGAAGGACGCATTTGAGGCTGAGGAGATCCTCGTCGATGCTGGGGTACCGGCAGCTGTGGTCCAGCGTCCGTCAGACCTCTACTGCGACCCACAGCTCGCTCATCGTGGGTTCTTCGTCACCTGCCAGCACAGCGAAATGGGGCCGACCCCCTACGATGGACCCGTGACGACGTTTTCCGTCACTCCCGCCAAGCTGTCTGCCGGTCCGGGTCTTGGAGAACACACCGAGATGGTCCTTTCGGAAATCCTCGGCTTTAGCGACGACGAGATCACCGAGTACACAATCGCCGGTGTGTTCATCTGACGGCATCTAGATCCTGCCAGCGTGGATGCTGGCGGAAGGCATCGTGTCTTCTTATCCGAACCCTCGCAACATCGACACAGTCTTCGTGATGGTTTCAGTAAACGACAGCTTCAACCATCACCGACTCCAGCGATTCATCGCCAAGTGCGACCCAGGCGAGCTTCCCGATTCTCATCCAGCGCCTCAGGTAGAAGCCGACCTGCTCGCCCACCAGTGGCTGTTGGCCCCGGCCGAACGAGCTGTCAGACCACCGCCGGCTCTTTGCGAACCGACATACGTCGAAGGCCCGGCTGGGTCACCACAAAGAACGCGGCGATAAGAGTCATCGCTGCACCGGCGATGGCAAACCACTCCCCGGGACCCACGAGATCTGAGCCGCCGCCGGCAATCAACGCCCCCAGCGGGGAGCCTCCCATCATCGTGATCGCGTACACCGCCATCACGCACCCCATGACAACCCCGGGGGTATGCGACTGGATAAGCGTCAGGTTGAGATTGGTGAAGAACCCACCGTTGATGCCCTGGATGAACATGATCGCGAAAGTGAGGAAATAGATTTCCGAAAGAGCCATCGGCACGATCATCACACCGGGAAAAGCACAGTTCCTGTAAACCAGCCCCCAGCGTTGGGGATGTTCGGGACAGAGGCCAGGAATAACGAACTGATGATCATCCCCACCCCGAAGCTGGTATAGAGCAGGCTAGCCCCCAGGGCACCCGAACCGAGGCGTTCCTCAGCAATCTTGGGGATGATCGCTTGGAAGGGCCCGATAATGCAGAGCGCGGTGACGAACAGCAGCAAGAACAGCGCACGCACGCCTGGAGCTCTGAATACGAATGACAATCCGGCGAGGGCTTCCCTCCCCTCTCCGGCTCTGTGCTGAGTGGCTCCCTCCGGCGGCGGTACCCGCAGGAAGAACAGCGGAATCAGGCCGACGCCAAGCAGGATGGCCTGGACTGCGAATCCGCCGCCGATGCCCCAGATCGCGATCGCCCCGCCGCCGATTGCGGGCCCGACCATCATCGACGTGTTCTGGCCGAGGCTCATAAGCGTGATGGCATTCATCAGTCGCTCAGGTGGTACCAGTGAGGGAACTATTGACTGCCTCACCGGCATTCCGAAACCAGCGCCAAGTCCCACCATCAAGGCGATAACCAAAACCAGCGGGAGCGAAATCGCTCCGCTCCAAATGAGAATGGCGGATAAAGTGCTCACCGCGAGGATGAATATCTGGCTGTCGAAAAGGAGCAGGCGTCGGTCGATGCGGTCGGAAAGCATCCCTGCCGGCATCGAAACAAAGAGCACAGGTATCCCGAGTGCAAAACTCACGAGGCCCAGCGCGCCGCTACTTTCGCTGAGCTCGATTGCAAGCCAAACGAACGCAAAACGCTGAATGCCCTGGGTGAGCATGAATGTGAAGGTGCTGACCCAGAGCAGGGTGAAGCGGCGATCCCGGAAGGCAGCAAAGGTCGAAATAGAGAGCTCGGAGGACCGGGGACTCGATTTAGCTGGAGCCGACGCAACCTTCTTGGCTTCTGCCATTGCGCCATCCGCGGCCGACGGTGGCCACTGCCCTCCCGTGGCGTGAAGTTAGCGTCCCCTTCCGTACCTGACAAACCGGCACCAGGGCCAGAGTGACTGCCACCTGAGGCCGATGCAATGTATTTTCCGAGCATGGATGTCGGACCAGGCCTGCGGCCTACCCGAGCGGCACACTCCACCCCGGCGGCCAAATGATCTCCCGCCCTTTCCTCGTTCTCTATGCGGCTGTCTTCGTGGCGACGCTTGGCATTTCGATGGTCAGCCCGTTGCTGCCCGTCTATGCCGAGGATCTTGGTGCCACCGGCGTCTGGATTGGGCTAACTTTCTCGGTTTTCGCCGTTACCTGGACTCTCTTTGGACCATTGGTCGGACGACTCTCCGATCGCCATGGGCGAAAGTTCTTCATAATCGGAGGCCTCCTCCTATACTTCGCGGCCGCGCTCGGATACCTCACCGCGGATAGCTTCATCCAGGTCATGGGCTTCAGAGCCCTGAGCGGCATCGGCACGGCCCTCATCTTCGCGGTCGCGAAAGCCTACATCGCAGAGATGGTCCCCGAAGGACACGAGGGGCGTTGGTTTGGCGTGTTTGCCACCGCCGATATCATTGGATTCGGGAGCGGCCCACTGATCGCTGGCCTCATACGGCAGGGTATCGGCTTCGATGCCGTGTTCGTGGCGATGGCGCTCCTCATGGCCTCGTCGGCAGTGATCGTTATGGTGTTCCTTCCGCGCAAGCCTCCCAGGACAGGTCCTGCGGGAGTCTCGGTCGAGGAGGAGGACGAAAAGGACACACCCCTCCTTGTCGCCGCAAAAGACAGGCTCGTCGGTGCCCTCACACTTCACCAGGCCTTCTTCTCACTTTCGTGGGGCTCGACGCTCTCGTTCCTGGCCGTGAGACTCGAAGGAGACCTCGGCGTGGGGCCCGCGCTGGTCGGTCTCACGTTCGGGATGGAAAACCTGGCCACCGGCATCGCTCAACCGCTGATGGGACGCGTAGTAGACCGCGGCCACAGGGTCGGGCTCGCGGCGGGCGGACTGGCGGCAACGGCCGTATGCGTCGCAAGCATCGGTTTTGCCGGAGACCTCTGGATCGTGATGGCGTTAATGATGCTTCTCGGCGCGACAAGCGCCCTTGCCCAGGTGGCAGCAAGCGCTCTCCAGGTAGTCGCCGGGCGCAGAGTCGGGCTTGGTGCTGTTATCGGACTGGGAAATGCGGGCAGCGGTATTGGAATCCTTGTCGGGTCGATTCTAGGGGGGCTCTTTGTGGACCTTTTCGCAGTCGAGGCCGCTTTCTTCTTCGGAGGCGCCGTGATGGCCATCGGCGCGCCACCGTTTATTTTCCTGACGCGCAACATGAGCCTCGATGAGGAAGCGCAGATGCTGATGGCCGAACCCAGCCCTTCGCCAGAGGCGTAGCTTCGTTGCGGGCCTTTCAAATAGCCGCCTATATGCTGTCGTCTCCCGGGCTTGATAGACTTCTGCGAGTTCGCGAGCAGGAGTAGGCAAATGGTTGAAGGACCGTTAAAGGGCCTGGACGTCCTAGAGATAGGAGATGGGGCGGCTGCCATGGCAGGGCGGGTGCTGGCAAGCCTCGGCGCCTCGGTGACCAGAGTTAGTCTTCCAGGCCATGATCTGGCCTATCCGGACGCCCGATTCCCGGTATCGCCGCGAACCGCCTGGTACACGCTCGACAAGGAAATAACCTCGATTGAGCCCAGTGAACTTGCTTCGGCAGTAGAGGACTTCCTGCCGTCAACGGACTTGTTGATCGACGGCCTCGAGCCGGGTGAGCTGGCCGAAATCGGACTCGATGAGGCTTCGCTTCGCGGTAAGAACCCGGGACTCGTAGTACTGCAGCTCAGCCATCACGGTCAGGACGGCCCTTACAGGGATTGGGCCGGCAGCGCTCTCACCGATTTCGCTCTCGGGGGCTCGCTGATTCGCTGTGGTCGAGCTTCGGAGGCTCCACTTCCCCCGCCAACGGAGCTGGCAGATATCATCGGCGGCATTACCGGCGTGCTGGCAAGTCTCGCCGTCATCGCCGAAAGGAAAGCCGGGAGCGGTGGCACGAAGATAGATTGTTCGGTCGCGGAGTCGTGCGTGGCCACGTCGGACTGGTCCATTCCAATCCGCTCGTTGATGGGCACGACGACCCCTCGGGATGGGGCCGGGCCCCTCTACCCGGTTTACCACGTGAAAGATGGTTGGGTTCGAGTTTTGAACCTGTCGCCCAAGCAGTGGCAGGCATTCCTGGAGTGGGCCGGCCGACCGGATGAGCTGGCCGGCGAGGAGTGGGCAAGCCTTCCCTACCGCGCAGCAAATCCAGAGACGATTGATCTGGTGTTCAAGCGCGAATTCGGCGACAGAACACGGGAAGAGCTGTTCCACGAGGGCCAACGAGCGGGCGTGTCCGTTGTCCCGGTCTACGCCCCCGAGGACATCGCTCAAGACTCTCACTTCGACGCGAGAAAGACGCTCGCAACAGTGGAATTCCCGGACCTTGGGGAGATCGCCATTCCCCGTACGTTCGTCCGCCTTGGGCGCTCAACGATCCCCGAGAGCCCCTCGGCGCCCGTTACCCGCGAAACGCTCACGGGACCGCGGACCAGAGAAATACTCAGCCCTGGCCTGAGTTTTTCTCAGATCCGAGTGGTGGAACTCGGATCTGGCGGCGTCGCTCCGGAGGCCACGCGCCATCTCGCCCTCTTCGGCGCCGATGTAATCAAGGTCGAGCATCTTTCCGCCCCCGACTTCATGCGCACGACAGCCGGTCCGGGAATGCACGAGTACACCGCCAACTGGGCTTCCTCGAACCGGAACAAGCGGAGCGTCGAGATTGACCTGAAGACCGGCGAAGGCAGAAGGCAAATGTTCGAACTGCTCTCGAATGCCGATGTGTTCATCGAAAACAACTCCGGCGGAGTCTGCGATCGACTCGGAATCGGCTACGAAGCCATCTCAGCGATCAACCCTCGAATCGTCTACTGCAGCAGCCAGATATTCGGCGCCACCGGCGACGCGAGCGCATACAGCGGCTTCGGCCCAAGTAACCATGCTGCGTCTGGTCTGGCCCACCTCTGGAGTGCGCCGGACAACCCCAAACCGGAGGGAAACCAGCTCGTCCACCCCGACCACCTAGCGGGAAAAACGCTGGCAATTGGCGCTATCGCGGCCCTTATCAACCGTCAGAGAACAGGCCTCGGCGAATTCGTCGACCTCGCCCAGGCGGAATTCGCGATGACGACTATTGGAGAGGCCTTCGTCGAGGCATCACTTTCTGGTAAGGCCGAGCGCCGCGGCCAAGACCATCCGTCGTTCGCCCCTCACGGCGTGTTCCCAACCCTGTTGCCGGACGAGTGGGTGGCTATTGCTGTCGAGACGGATGAGCACTGGCAGTCGTTGAAGCACGCACTGGGAAACCCTGATTGGGCCCAGGACGAAACGCTTGACGACGCCCGTGGACGCCTCCTTAGCAGGGAGACGATTCGAGCCGGTGTGTCGGCCTGGACGGAAACCAAGGCGAGGCCATTTATCGTCAATGAGCTGCAACTGCAGGGCATACCGGCCATGCAGTTGTTGACTCCGGTGGAGCAGCTCGCCGATCCCCAACTCAACGACAGAGGCATCTTTGAGACGCTCGTGCACCCGCTCGCAGGGCCAGGTCGTTTTGAAGGACTTCCGTTCCGATTTGAAGCCAGGGACAACCCGGTGGGACGGCGGGCACCGTTGCTTGGGGAAGACACCTCCGGAGTCCTTAGAGACTGGCTCGGCGAGGGAGCCTAGCCGACTACAGCAACATACCAATGGGGGGGCTTCACCGCTACGTTGGTTAGAAGGATTTAGTGCGATATGACGATGCCCAACGATTTCAACGAGCGAATCATCGACGATTTCAGGGCCAACTCAGGTAAGGTCACCGGGCAATTCGCCAACGCCCCCCTCCTGCTCATCACAACAAAAGGCGCTCGCACCGGCGAGATACGAACCACTCCGCTTGTTTACTCAAAAGACGGAGAAAACCTGGTGGTCATTGCGTCTATGGGCGGAGCGCCGAGACATCCCTCCTGGTTTCTGAATCTGAAGGCGAATCCGGATGTGACCATAGAAGTCGGGGCCGAAAAGTACACAGCCAAGGCCAGCGTCCCAGAGGGTGCCGAACGGGACCGTCTCTTCAACCAGCAGGTCGCACAGATGCCGGCTTTCGCCGATTACCAACGCAAAACGACGCGGGCGATTCCAGCTGTGGTTCTGGAGCGGTCGTAGACGTCCGGTGGCAGAGACAGCGATCCTCAGGCCCGAAACACCGTCTAGTCCCGCAGGACCTGCCGGCCGAGAAGCTCTGACACGGAAGGCTCGGGAGATTCAGGGTAGAACATCAGCTGCCCTCCCAGAAGTGCGATCTTATCAAGCACTGCGAGCGCGGCTGAGGCAATAAAACCAGGTGCTGGCCTATGGACCGCCTGGAGGCCTCGGGCAGCCACAATCGATGCCGAGGCCAAGCCGCGTCCAAAGCCGCGGACTCCCGGCAGCCTGCCCACTGCAGGCGTGATCCGTGTACGCGGCCTAAGATATGCCCCGCGCCACGTGATCTTCGGGTCAAAGACATTCAGGCGTTGAGCACCCCAGCCATGACATACTTGCTTTGCGACGAACACGTCCAGCGCCTCATCGTGGGAGTGGGCGACGTACATCTCCGACGAATATGCGACGCGGAATCCCATCGATTCGGCCTTGAGCCCAAATTCCGTGTCGCCCACTCGCCTGTAGTCCGGGTTGAATCTGATGCGCTCAAACACTTCCCTTCGGACGGCAAGATTGCGTGTATCACATTCGGTTCCCTCTCCGAAACGCAACGACCGGAACCTAGCTGCGTACCGCTGCTGAATCAGCCGGGCAATCTTAATTGGGGGTTCGGCGTTCCCCGAAAATCCCTGCACGATGTCCGCTTTAGTCTCCACCAGCGCCGCAAGCGCAGATGCAATCCAGTCAGGCCGAACAGTGCAGTCGGCGTCCGTAAACATAACCACGTCTCCGGCAGCCCGCTCAATCCCGGCGTTGCGAGCTCCGTAAGCACCCAATCCGGTCTCGGCAATAACGGCCGCCGCAGGCTGCAGGCTTTGGAGCCAATTGCTGAAATCTGGCACCGAGTTGTTGTCAACAACCAGTATCTCGAGCTGATCTCCATCCGGTCGATTGGCGCGAATAGACGCAAGGCAATTGGAGACGCGAACGTCATCTTTGACGGGAATCACTACAGATACGAGCACTCGCCTGATCTTACGTGCGGCGGAGAGCTGATGAAACCAATCGGAAGGCCCCGTCGGGTCGTCAGTCAGATGCAGCGAGCAGATCGATGACGTAAGCCGACGTCGCTCCACCCGGCCCCTCTCCCCGCCAATCCGAGTCGAAAACGACGTAGCGACCGTCGGCTGAAACACTTGCGCGGGGCTGCTGCCAGTAACCGTCTGAACTGGAGTGGTGATGGCCGAGGCGAAGTACTCCGGAGCCGTCGAGAAGAATGACGAACAGCTCACCCTCCAGAGGGTCGTACTCAGCGTTCTCCGGCCCGAGTGTCGACGTTACAAGACACCAGCCAATGGGTCCGCGGCAGGAGATATGCTCGACGACCCAGTCCGTCAGATAAAGGAACACCGGCGACTGTTCGCTAATTGCGGAACCGGGAAGCTGCCGGTAGGAAAGGGCGGGATAGTTCGAATCGAGATCGCCCCCTCCTGGTTCTCCACCGGCAAAGCGTTCACCGGAGCCGGGGCCGGAAAGTTCCGAGGTCACGAACACTTCCGTTACACCGTCGGCCAACACGGTCAGATCACCGTGAGGGTGTCCCGCATGTACACGCCCAACAAACGCTCCAGAAGAAACGTCAAAAGTCTCGAGTCCTTGGCAGCGACCCGTACCGTCCGTCGGCCACTGGATGACGAGAAACCGGCCGAGTGGAGAGACACCAACCCAGTCCGGTTCGACGTTGCCCCACTCGGGATCGGGAGCGCAAGGGCCGGTGTAGAAGCCGTCGAAATCGATGACTGCGCCCAACTCGAGTCTGGCAAGGTGAAACGAAAAGATCACCTGGCCCGAATCTGTGGTTGCCAGTCCCGCAAGCCACTCGCCAGTCCGGGAAATCTCGTCGAATGATTGGTTGCCACGAATACGCCGAAACTCCCGCGGAAATGTAAACACCGTCTCTGTGACGCCGCTGGCCACGTTGGTGAACTGCAAACGGAGTACCTCGTCCTCGTTGGAATCGAAGTGCACCATCGTCTCGGGAAGCAGCGGGTGCCAGCGCGGCACGTTCCATGCATCTGTGATGGCGCCATCGAGTGCGAGGGTCAGATCCGGCCACCGTCGTACCACCCAGCCCCGATCGTCCTCGCGTTCGCCTTCGACCAGGAGCACGTGCCCGTTGTCGTAAGCGAACGCCTGTAGCTGCGAATAGTCATGGTTTCCCCAGGCAGTCGCCGTGACACGCTGTACTTGCGACCCGAAAGCGTTCAGCCGAACGTCGTCGCCGAACCCGGGTGGGGCCAGCCGAACTGGTGTGATGGACTCAGGGCCCGACCCTGCCAAGTACCGGGCAGCAGGGTAGAACAGCCCCACGCCGGAGGATCGGATGTCGACGGAGCCGGAAGCAAGAGCACCGTCGCGACTCAGGTCAGCGGTGGTTGTAGACGTCGAGCGCTCCGGCGTCGCGGGTGCCGGTGAGTCGCCTAAAGCGTCAATTTCGCCGTTGGTCCCACCACATCCTGAGGAGAGTGCGACCAGGCCGAGAGCGGCCACGGCAGCCAGTGAGCACACCCTCGGTACGCTGCGGAATGTTCTCACTGCATCACACTAACCCAGCAGTCCACATCGACCTAAGGCCGGGCCGGGCAATCACGCGGAGACGATTTCGTTTCGATCTCGGTCTGAGCCGTCAGCAGTTGGGCTGTTCTCGCCCTCACCACGGTGCGAGTCCTAGTGTCGCACGAACCGCGAACGATGCCAGGATGTACAACCCGGCCAGTGGACGCGAACAGAGGGAGTTTGAACACGCTGGAGTGTGCGATATAGGCCCGTATGAGTTCGGCGCGGCCGGTTCGCCCGATTATTTTGTGTACCTCCCACTGATCAAGAGAGACTGAGCAGCCATTTCCGCTGCAAGCGACTCCTGCTGGCAACCAGAGGCAGATTCAGAGAAGCTGGCTGAATGGAGCGTGATCTGGCCTACCGGTGGAGCTGGCTGAGCGTAAACGTCCGCTGGTGGCTGTACGACGGGCAAGTACTGGTCCGGCAAACGATCCGCGAGTTCCTTGGCGACCAGTGCCCGCAACTGGCGGCCAGCATCTCGTACTACATCCTGTTCTCGATCTTCCCGCTGGCGCTTCTCTTCATCACCGTGGCCGGTCTCGTACTCGCGAACGACAGCGTCCGGGCCGATCTCGTGAACAGCGTGCTGGACGCGTTGCCGCTTTCTGAAGCGGAGGGTCGGGAGGACGTTGAAGGCGCCATCGACAGCCTGACCGCGGCGGTATCGATTGTGGGCGTGATCAGCGTCCTCGGTCTGGTCTGGTCAGGCTCATCAGTAATGGGCGCCCTCCGCCGCGCCCTCAACCAAGTCTGGGATACCGACTACAAACGACCGTTCCTTCGGGGCAAGCTGCTCGATATCGGCATGATGGCCACGCTGGGCGTATTGTTTGGGGCTTCGCTCGGAGTCACCATCTTTCTTCAGATCGCCCGCCGTGTGAGCGAGGCCACCTCCGACATACTCGGCCCGTTTAGTTCCGGAACCTCGCTTGGGGTCGAGTTCGCAGCTCTTGCGGTTCCGCTTTTGCTCTCGTTCGTCACGTTCATGATGGTGTACCGCGTCGTCCCGGGCGTAAGGACTCAGTTTTCCTCGGTCTGGCCGGGAGCGCTCCTGGCGGCTGTGCTTTTCGAGATCCTCAAGAATGGCTTCGCGGTCTACCTGAGATACTTCGGGAACTACGACGCTGTGTACGGGTCGCTGGGGACGGTGATCGCGTTCCTCTTCTTCGTGTATTTGAATGCAAACATCCTGCTCCTAGGCGCGGAGATGGCGGCAGAATGGCCGCGTGTAACCCACGGCTACTACGACCGGGACCCGGATTCACCTTCGAGGCCACGGGCCGGATCCCTCCTGTCTCGAACACGGGCTGCCCTGGCCACGCTAGTCACCAAAGAGGAGAAAGCCCCCGAGCATATCCAAGATCACTCACCGAAGGTCGCTCGGCTTCAGCGAAGAGCAGATGAGATTGCCCGGCGCATCGGCCGAAGCCGTTCGCCGGGCAATTAGAAAGCGGGCAGGGTCGAGGCCGGGGAGTTTAGACCTCGATCAGGATCTTCTTGGGCTTCGCTGAAGCCGGCACCGGAATCCTCAGTGCGAGAACGCCGTCGCGCATTTCGGCGGTGACGTCAGCATCGTGAACCAGTCCCGGCAGCGCAATCCGCCGACTCACCGAGCCCCAGAATCGCTCCCTCCGATGGTAACGCTCGTTGTCGTGGCCCTCCCTTTCACCGCCATGCTCAGCCTTGATTGCAAGCACGCCCTGATGGAGCTGGACGTCTACCTCATCCTTCTTAAAGCCCGGGAGCGAAGCTCGCACGATGAGCTCATCCGGCGTCTCGGAGATATCGACGCCAAGTGCACCTTCGTCGGTTCCATCGCTCGGCAAGGCGGGCCGGTCGAGGCGATGGAACAGCCTGTCCACCACCTCTCGGAACGGGTCGTATCGGGTAAGTTCGGTCGCCATTGATGATCCTCCTCAGAATCCAGTCTTGATAATAGTCTTATCAAGATTATTCACTGTTATTTTGCGATAAATTAGCAGTCTTGTCAAGAGAGTGCTAATTCTCTCCAATGGTCGCTGCCTCGACGTTGACGGTCCCCACATTTCCGGTCGACGAACCTCTCAGTTCGTAGCTGTTTGACTCCATCTCTATCCTCGCCGATAACTTGAATCGGTGACCCGGGTTAGGGAGACGGCTTTGGCCCAAGCGGCTCCACCGACGGGAGGCAGACTTGAACTACGACATCCAGTACTCACCGGCCTACGCTATCGCGTTTATCCACCTCGACACCGGGGAGAAGATCCAAGCCGAAACCGGTGCCATGGTGAGCATGTCACCGGAAATCAAGATGGAAACCGACACGCGCGGTGGCCTGCTCGCGGGGTTCAAGCGCTCTGTGCTCGGCGGAGAGAGCTTTTTCATCAACACCTTCAGCGCTGAGCAGCCCGGGGAGATCTCTGTGGCCCCAGCGTTGCCTGGCGATGTTGTCGCCCTCGAAGTTGGGCCGGAAACGCTCTATATCCAATCGGGGTCGTTCCTTGCAGCAACCATGGAAGTCGACATCGATACGAAGTGGGGCGGAGGCAAGACCTTCTTCTCCAGGGAGGGCCTGTTCCTGCTCAAGTGCACCGGACACGGCACGGTCTGGGTCTCAAGCTACGGAGCAATCCACCATTTCTCCCTCGAGGACGGAGAACGCCACATCGTCGACACGGGTCACATGGTAGCCTTCGACGAAAGCATCTCCTACGACGTCGGCCGTGCGGGAGGTTGGAAATCCACGCTCCTCGGAGGAGAGGGTCTGGTAGTAAAGCTAACCGGTCCCGGGCGCTTCTTCATGCAAACCAGGTCACCCGACAGCTTCCTCCAGTGGCTCGTGCCGAAGCTTCCGGTCAAGCGCGGGTAGGTAGTTGCTCAGCGCCCTGTAAATTCCGGATCGCGCTTCTCGAGGAAGGATGCAACTCCCTCCTTGAAGTCCTCCATCGATATAAGCGTGCCGAGGTGACCCATCAGGTGGTCGACGGTTGTCTCGTACGGCTCGTAAAGTCCCTGGCGCATCATTCGCTTCGTAGTCTGCACGGCCATGGGCGCGTTCGCGGCGATCTCCTGCGCCCAGGCTCGAGCCGTCGTCATCAGCTGATCATCCGGAACGACCTCGTTCACGAGTCCGGCCTCGAGCGACTTCTCCGCGTTTAGAACCTGGCTGCGGAAGAACATTTCCGAGGCCTTGGCCCAGCCGACGAGTCGTGGAAGGAGCCAAGACCCGCCGCTCTCCGGGAGGAGATTCCGGCGGGCGGTTACCGCCGCCATCTTGCCGCTCTGACCCGCGATGCGGATATCGCAGAGAAGGGCGAGATCCATGCCGTAACCGGCCGCGGCGCCATTGAGCGCGCAGATGACCGGTTTGTCCATGTTCCAAAGGACCGTCGGCGGCGAATCATGCAGGTCGAAGAGTTGCCGCAGCTGGGCTGTCTGGTCACGGTCGCCGGAACCTCGGTCAACAAGGTCGAGCCCGGAACAGAATCCTCGGCCGGCGCCGGTGACGACCACTGCCCGTACTTCCGGGTCGCGGTTGGCGTCGACGAGGAGTCGCGAAAAGGCCTGGAGCATCGATGGGCTGATCGCGTTCATTCGCTCAGGCCGGTTAAGAGTGAGAATCAGGACGTGTCCGTCGCGCTCAGCGAGGAGTTGCTCTGTGCCTGTATCGACAGTGCTAGTTTCGGTGGCTGTCATTTAAGACTCCGCTTGGGGATGTCGGGGATGCTACCAGCTGGAGGCAGTCTAACGAATCGCTTCGGCCAAAACAGGCAGCAGCACCTATTCCTGAGCGCAGGCCTCCATTGTGCGAATTGCCGGCGCAAGGCCTGAACTTGCGGGGATAATCCTCACGACGGCCCGGTCGAGTCCCCTCGCGAGTTCACGGAATGCCCCCGCCGCGCCTTCCGGCCTGCCGAAGTAACCCACCTGCTTCAGCACGTCGACAGGAAACGCCTCGACAAGTTGGTCCGAAGCAGCACCCGAGTCCCTCATCTCCTCGATGGCCGAGAGAGGCTCATCGAAACCCATGCGAGTGAAATGACCGCGGTAGCCGTGTTCCTTCGAGGCGCCCGGCCGGGCCAGCGCGTATCCCATAAACGCGCGGGTGAAAGCCCGCCGAGCAACCTCCTCGTCATCGTCAATGCACACTCGGACGTACTCCATCACTTCAACTTCAGATGGTTGGCGGCCGACCCGCGCCGCGCCCTCGGCGATCCTAGCGCGGCACCAGGACCGCTGGTCAGGAGTGCTCCAGTTCAAACAGACACCGTCGGCGAGTTCTCCGGTAAGCCCTAAAACCTGGGGGCCCAACGCGGCCAGGTAGATTGGGACGTCCAGCGGCTGGGCTGTGAGCTGGAGGCTGTCGACGGTAAGTGTCTTGCCGGAGTAGGTGACCTTCTCACCTGCGAGGAGGCGACGAAGCACAGTGGTGTAGTCGCGCATCATCGCCACAGCGGGCCAAGCCGGTAGCCCAAAGCTGTGCCGGTACTCGTCGCTGTAGATGCCACCTGCCCCGATCCCGAGAATGAAACGCCCGCCGCTCAGGTCTCCAACCGACCCAGCCTGGCTGACCAGCGAGGCAATTCTCCAGAGCGGGACCGGGACCACTGCAATTCCCAGCTCGAATCGATCTCGATTTGCTGTTTCATCGGCCCAGCGTGCGCAAACCTGAAACCCATCGCGCGTTGGGGGCCCGCTTGGCGTCCAGGCACTCTCGTAACCGCGCTCGATGGCGGCCCGAACCAGCACTCCCTGCTCGGCGAATGAAAGCCCGAGGCTCGCGTCAATCCCAACGCCGAATCTCATCGTCTCTCCGACCCGGCCAACATGCCGGGATCTAAATCTACGCCTCACAAGCGCCGAAAAGGCCTTGCCGAGGCTGTTTAAGCCTCGGCAAGCCGCTCCCGGTCTCTCGTGATAATCACCAGAAGAGCAGGGAGGACGATCAACGACGCGGCTGCGGCGAGTGCGATCATTATGGCGGTTAGCAGGCCGTAGGTAGCGAACATGGGCATCGGGGCCAGCGACATTACGGCGAAGGCAGCCATGCTCGAAAAAGCGGAAGCCACGAGCGCCGCGCCGGTCCCGGCCCCAGTCCTCTGGACGGCTTCGATCCTTGTACCGACGACTCTCAGTTCCTCTCGATACCGCATCGTGAAATGGGTGGCGAAATCTATCCCAACACCGATCGAAATCGCTCCGATAGTAGCCGTCACCGCATTAAGCGGGAATCCGAACAGGTACATCAGCCCGTAGAGCCAGACAACCACCAGGAGGATCGGAATAATCGCCACAATCGCGAACCTCAGAGAACGCATGAAGACCGCCGCTACCAAAAGGCAGAGGACCATGGCCACAGGCAGTGACGTTTGCAGCGCGCGGACGACCGAGTCGAGGCCCTCCTGACGAATGATCGGCGAGCCCGTGATCTGGATCTTTGCGTCGGCATTAACCGCACTAAGGCCCGCCTCTAGCTGTGCGAGGATCGGCTCCAGTTCCTCGCGAGCGAAGCCCACGTTCTCTTGCTGGCGAGTCCCCGTAAGCCCGATCTCAATCAAGCTCGCCTGAGTCTCACCGCTTTGATCGAACCACACCTCAGACGGGACTTTAACGGGTGCGACCAAGAACCCTCCCTCTCCTGGAACTCCCCCCTCGAGGGCAAAACGGTAGATAGCCTCGATGGCCGTCGCTGAATCGGGCAGCCCATCGCCGTCTGCATCGCTCAGGTCGGCCCCGGTCGCACCTCCTATGGCCGCGACTGCTACCGTTGAACTCATCACCTCCTCGACGAGATCGAGCACCCCGGCAGACACCTGGATTTCGCCAGTCGCCAAGCGCCCGAACCTACCGCTGTTCGACGCGTCTATCGCCTCGACAGTTTGGCGAATGGCCTCGAGGGAACGAGGATCAGTCAGGTCGCCTTCGACATAGACCAGAGCAGATTCCCCTGCGCTGCTGTGAAGGCCGAGTTTGTCCACCCCAACAACGTAATCTGAGTCGCTGGAGAAGAAATCCTTGACATCGAACGACGCCTCCACTTTGAGAGCCCCCCATGCGGCAAAGACCGTCAGGAGTGCCGCGACGGGAAGGATCAAGAACCTCCCCCTTCCAAAACCGGCGACAACGGAGCCGACCCACTCCCACCTGCCATCGTCTGAGGCGACCTGCTCAGCTGGGATCCGTTGAGCCGATCGATCGCTACGGACATATGGCACGACCACGAAAGTAACCAGGTAAACCAGTAGCGCAGCCACTCCGATCGGCGGAAAGAAGATCAGGAAGAGGACCGTGAAACCGGCCGCAAGGGCTGCCAGCGCGGTGAGCCCGACGACGGCGGCACGCCGCGAGAGCGCCTCGCCCTTGTGGAAGCTCGTGTCTGACTCGATGCGGGTCAGGGCCAGCGGCGTGAGCACCCCGAGCAGAAAGTATGCGGAGCTGAGAGCGATCGAAGCGCCCAGGCCAAACTGAATGATGGCCGGAATACCCGAGACCATGTTCGCGAGAAATGCAAGGCTGTCCGAGAGCAGTGCGAGAAGCAGCGCGGCGGACACAGCCGTCAGACCGGCAACGTACGCCCTTCCCGGCTCCACGTGCCCACGTGCCGCTTCCTCGCGATACCGTCCGACGGCGTGAAACGCGAAATCGACTCCGAAAGAGATCATTGCGATAGGCACGATGAACGACATGACGATCGAGTTTTCGATGCCTACCAGGTTCGCGATGCCCCCGAGCCAGATCATCAGAATCGCCAGCGCCGCGCCAACAACCGCTACTGACCAGTACGAGCGGAACACGAAGCCAACCACCAAGAGCACGACGATGATTGTGAAGGTGACGAACGGCCCGGCCGTGACTCCTTCGTCGGCGCTGGTGAGATTGGAGTCGATCCCGACGCCCCAGAGCCGGAACGTTCTTTCTTCGCCGCGGAGTAGCTCGAGCGCGTCCCGAGCGAACTCCTCCTTCTCTATGTCGGCCTCATCACCGCCAATCCCGGGCCTGTAGCCGCCCCCTCCCAACTGGTCATTGTCTGCCAGCACGACGAACATGAGGGCCGGGATGGTCCGCCACTCGATCTCCCGCCCATCGACTCTGCGAGTCTCTGTCGTCGACTGGATCGAGAAAAGGTCGCCGAGGACCTCTGTGCCTTCACCTGGCTGGAGAAGGTCGTAAGCAGCGACTTTTACCAATTCGTCGGTGGCTCCGGCGAGACCGTTTTCGAACCCACTATCGCGGAGATGTTTGTCTATCGCATCCGCGATGGTGTAGAGGCCGTGCACGGTAGACCTGTAATCGGCACTCAGGAAGGAATAGAGGGTCCCCGCAGCGGCCTCGCCTGCACGAAGAGCGGCTTCGTTTGAAAGCAATTCGAGTAGCGGCTCCTTGAGAAGCAAGTCCCCGCCCCGCGCTTCGACGACAAAGACCGGAGTGAACAGCGGCGAGACAAGACGGTCGTCGATAAGGTCCTGGGCTTCAAACACCTCCCCGGGAGGATCCATCGAGGCCTCCGCGTCAGGCGACAGGAGCAAGAACGGGACAGCCAGTATGGCCGTCAAGACGAGGACGAGAATGAGCAGTCGCTCAGCGCGCGATTCAATCCAGAGGAATACACCGCTGGCGGTCACCCGTAACTCCGGAATGCGCGAGGTGGGCAGTCTTTGGGGGGAGTAATTCCGAGGGCCGCAGCGGTCTTCCGACGCTGCAAGACAGGCTCTCGAATCAGCGACTCGGCCTCCGTCACCTTACCGTCATCGACGGTAACGTCGAGCTTCTCCATCAGAGCCTCTAGGCACCTCATCTGACGGGCGACTTGGACTTCTAGCTCTAGAATCCGAGCGGGGGCCAAAAGACGCATTTAGACAAGCCTCATCTGTGCCCCATCAGGGCCTCAGGCGCATCTCGCCCCGCCGACTTCGGGTCTGCAAGGTCTTGCTACTGTGACCATAACCTAACAACGGGGAGCCCGCGGTAGCTTCTGTCGACGAATTCATCAGACAGGCGACATTCGGCCGCACCCGTCAAACGTGGTCACCGTCGCGATAACCCTCTGCAAGTCCTTATGATTCTCTCTGCGCAAAGTCCCTCCGGGGAAATTCGAACGCACGAGGAACCCGATGCCGACAATTGAGACAGCCCTCGGACCGATCGATTCGAAGGATCTCGGGTTCACCCTCAGCCACGAGCACGTCTTTGTCGCTATGGGGGCTGACAACCACCGCTATCCCTGGCGCTTCGACTGGGAGCGAACGCGTGCGAACGGCATTCGCGAACTATCCCAAGCGAAGGCCGGCGGCGTTGATTCGCTGATTGACCTGACCACACCCGACCTCGGCAGGGATGTTGAGTATGTTGCTGATGTGGCGAAGGCATCCGGGATGAATGTAATCGTGGCAACAGGAATCTGGCGCGACGTACCACGGTCGTTTTGGACCCGGGACCTGGACGAGATCGCCGACATCTTCGTACACGAGATCACCGAGGGGATCGGCACGACGGACATCAAAGCCGGCGCAATCAAGGTCGCCAATGATGCTGGCGGCGTAACTTCGGAGGGAGAACAGATTCTCAGGGGTGCGGCGCGCGCACTGAAACGAACAGGTTGCCCCATCAGTACCCATCACTGGGCCCCCGAGCAGGTAGGACGGAGACAGGTCGAGGTCTTCCTGGCCGAAGGGGCCCCAATGGACCGGATCGCTATTGGCCACAGCGCGGATTCGACCGACGTCGGATATCTCGAGACACTTCTAAACCACGGCGTGTACCTTTCTATGGACCGCTACCCGGGAGGGCGCGGCCGAGCCCACTGGCAACAGCGCAACGAGACGCTCAAGGCACTGATAGACCGCGGATGGGCCGAAAAGTTGATGGTCGGACATGATCACGCACCGGCCCCGGTCGTGAAGGGAAGCCGGGAGCCGGAGTCAATCGAGCAAACGAGATACCTGCACCTCTCAACGGTGGCCCTGCCCGGCCTTCACAAGATGGGGGTCTCCGAAGAAACCATAGATACGATGACCCGCGAGGTGCCGCGACAATTCCTGACCGGTACTGCCTGATCGCAGGGTCGGCATAAACAGGCACCTATCTTCCTGTAGTTGTGACCTGAGTCGTAAGCCGGGTGTGCTGTTGCTGATCGAGATAGCGACCCTTATAAGGCAGGCCTGCTGCTCCGTTCTCGCGGGCAGGACGACTTCTACTGATATCTGGTCGTTCGGGAAGTAAGAAAACTCGGCGCTAGCGAAGCGTCGAAGTCAACGAGTGCGATCCGTTGGGGCCACTGGTAGCGGTGAGCGTCGGGAGGCAGGCCGATCGTGTAGGCCTTCCCGCGTCGCGAGAGAACGTGCTGGGTTTCAGCAGTGAATTGAAGGGAGTCGCGGACCCAAGAGCCGACGAGCACTATGTCGGGCGAGGTCGTCACCAACGCATCCTCTCGAAGACCTCGAAACGTAACGAGGGTGCGTCCGGAGAGGCGGTACGGTCTGGCCCCTTAAATGCTAAAGCACCTTGGCAGGTTAGCTGACACGTTGTAGCTTGACCGAAAGTTATGGGCATTTAAGTGCCCAAAAGTGCAGGAGGGCCACGTGCGCAGCCCTATCTTCTTGGCGCCGGACTGGTACGAGGACAATTATCTCGGAATCGAAGTCCAGCAACTCATCGGTATCGGCGTCCTTGTCGTCATTGCTGTGGTCGCCCAGATGTTCATCGTCGAAATCGTCAAGATCTTCTTGCGGCGGCGGTACAAGGACGAGCGGGGCCGGTTCTGGGACCGGGAGCGCAGGCGGCTAACCCTTCCCCTCCTCATCCTCGCAATGTCCGTGACCGTCCTGGTCGGGTTTCCAACGCTCGACTTCGATCCCGACATAAACGACGTGGTCGACCAAGTTGCCAGCTTGCTTGGAGCGGCCGCCGTTGTGCTGGTGGCTTACCGCGGGATAGACATTTTCACTGACGTCCTCGCGGAGAGAGCCGCAAAAACTGAAAACAGGCTCGACGACCAGTTAATTCCACTCCTGAATACGGTTTTGAAAGTGTTCGTCACTGCAGTCGGCGTCCTCTTCATCCTCCAAAACCTCGATGTGAACATCACGTCCCTCATCGCGGGGCTTGGCATCGGAGGCCTCGCAGTGGCTCTGGCGGCTCAGGACACGATCAAGAATCTCCTGGGCGGAATCACGATTTTCGCAGACCGGCCCTTCCAGGTGGGCGACTGGGTGGTCGTCGACGGTGTAGAGGGCACGGTTGAACACGTGGGCTTCCGGTCGTCCCGTGTGCGCACCTTTTATAACTCCCTTGTGACCGTCCCAAACGGGCGAATCGTCAACAGTGGCGTCGACAACATGGGGATGCGCAGGTGGCGCCGTTACAAGACCACGTTGGGCCTCGACTACAAGACAACACCGGACCAGGTACAAGCGTTCGTCGAAGGCGTCCGGGCGATGATTCGCTCACACCCGGGAATGCGGACCGACTACTACATCGTCGAGTTCCACGGCTTTGGGGCCAGCGGTCTCGACGTTCTCGTCTACTGTTTCATCGATGCCTCAACGTGGAACGACGAGCTGCGCACGCGCCACGTGCTCAACCTCGACATCCTGCGCCTGGCAGCCGAACTCGACATCGAGTTCGCGTTTCCAACGCAGACAATCCATGTCGCATCGACGCCGGAGCAGCCGTTCTCGGCTCCGGACGGGATGTCCCGGCCGGAGCTGGGCGAAATCGTGGAGCGGTTCGGTCCGGATGGCAACCGGGGGCAGCGCGTCGACAATCCGATCACCGCCGGGTATGACAATGGGTAGGGTCGCTGTGGTTGAGAGGTAGCCGGGGGAGCCGCCCACACTCTCCAGCACATACTGACTCGAGAGACCCTACGGCATACAAACAGGGAGAACCTGCGGTCGGCGGCGTTCCTGAGTCGGGATTCGGTTCTCTGGCATTCGTTGAGAGGCTAAGCGCGCCGCCGTCGACAGTATTCGGAACTGTTCCTGAGCGAGTGGGCTGCGGACAAAGCGACGATTTGGCTCAGGTCCCGACGCATCACAAACAGGTGGTTGAAGGCGATCGAATCCGAGCAGAAGGCCGTCCGTCCGAGCTAGGACACAGCCGTCGGCGCCGACTCGAGATGCTCGGCAATCGCTTTCTCGAATTTGTTCACATCGAAGCCCATCGGTCCAGGATCGCCCCAGAAAGAGATCTTGCCGTCCGCGTCCACGAGAAACAACCGAACCGGGAGGGCATCGTACGCCTCGTCAACGGTGGCGTTCATGTCGTCGATGAGCGTCGGAAGTGTGAGGTTCAGTCCGATGGCACAGCTCGAGGCGGCCTCGACGCGCTCGTCGAAAGTCTCGGGTTGCTCGAAAACCACACCGTCGGTCTCATTCATGTTGACCTGCCATCCATCGGAGGCATGCGCCTCTCGAATGTACACGAGGTAGAACTGCACCCTCTCCCGGTATTCGGCGTAGATCTCTTCCAGGCGCCCGGCCTGCCGTCGGAAAGGTGGTCAGGTGTAGGAAAAAACCGAAAACCGAGCCACGGGCTTGCCGCGAAGGCTGGGCAAGCGGACGGTACGGTCGCTGGCGTTGAGCTCACGCAACTCGAAGTCCTGGGTCTCGGTCCCCGCCTCCGGAGCAGGCGTCCGTTACTGTCATCGCTCAGTCGCCCTCTTCATCCAGGCTCTCGAGTTCGGATCCATTGAATCCAAGAACTGTGCCGCGTGTTCGATCGCTGGTGCGCGCTTGTCTTCGGGTAGAGAGAGCTACCGCTCCCTCATCGGCAGCGGTAGCTCTTCAAGAATGTCTTCTGGTGTCCGATCCATGACGTTTCCCCATCGCGCCGGGCTTAGCAGGCCTCGTCTCACGTAGTGAAAAGACCGCGATATTTCAGGGGCGGCCGAATCTTGCAGGAGTGAAGGCCGACAGATCAAGCAGGTCCGTTTTGCCATCCACTATCAGATCGGCTATAGCCCTACCGGTTGGCGGCGCCTGGAGGATTCCCTGCCGCCCGTGACCGGTGGCCAAGTAAGCGCCGCGAAGGCCCGGGACCGGCCCGATTAATGGAAGCCCGTCGGAAGATAGCGGCCGCAGGCACGCTGTCTGCTCAACCAAACGAGAATCCTCGAGCATTGACGAGAACCTCAGCGCTGAGAGGAGAATTTCGTCCCTGGCCGATTGGGTGATAGCTCGATCGAATCCCGTGTGCTCCTCTGTGGTACCGAGGAACACCTGCCCATCGTCCCTCGCGACCGCATAGTCTCGGCCATGCCAAACGCTAAACGGCCGAAACTCCTTTCGGGGCTCAACCTTGAGTATCTGTCCTTTGAGTGGCTCAACCGGGACATCGAGACCGAGCCATCGCGCGGATTCCATCGACCACGGACCCATCGCCACAACAACGATTTCAGCTTCCACCTCCTCGCCATTGACGAGCGCGGCACACACGTGCCCATCCCTTAGCACCAACCCTTCCACCATTCCCGTTCTGAACTGCGCGCCACCCCGCTCCGCCGCAACGACCAGGGCAAGCGTGAAACGGTACGGGTCGAGTTGAGCCGCCTCCTCCGTAAGGAAGCCCCCGAACTCGGGACGGTCAGCCCAGCCGGACATCTCGAGCAGTTCGGCGGGCGCTAGCCATCGGCCCCCGTCTAGTTCGCGCCGGCGCATCTCGCTTTCCTCTGCATCGGTCTGTGGAACTTCGACCCTGGCAAGGAGGTGGTACCCGTAGGCGATGCCGGACTCACCTGGCAATGACCGCGACAGCATGTGGTGAAGGGCACGGCCAGTCGCGCGTATCTCGGCTAGCGGGCCGCCGCCTGTAGGCGGCGGCTGCAGGACACCTGCTGCAGTGCCGGAGGCTCCGGAAGCTATGCCATCTCGCTCGATAACTGTGGCCTTCACCCCTCGAGCCGCCAGAAAGTACGCGATAGACGCTCCGATCACGCCACCACCGCAGACAATCACCCTCGGTTCGCCTAGGCCCATCGACCGATGACGATAGCAGCTTCCGGTGAACCTAATCTGCTGTCATTGGGGGTGGGTGCGAAAGCACGAACACGCCTCTAGACTGTCGGGAACCACGGAGGAGAGCCCGGGATGGGTACGGATGCCGGAACAAACAGCGAATCCAGGATCAGCGAGTACGAGGCCCTTCAGACTGCCCTGAGGAACCTGGGGGAAGCCCTTGCAGCACCCGACTCAGAAGCACAATCCTGGGCGGCGCAACTCCAAGTATGCATCCGCGCCGCAGTCTCAGCATTCGAGCGCCACAGGGACTCGGCGGAGGCTCCCAACGGCAACCTCGCCCGTGCTGCTGAGGTCAAACCATCCCTGGCCCGGTGGGTGGAACGGCTGAAGGAAGAGCACCTAGAAATCATCAGGAAGGGCCAGCGGTTCGACGGCCTCATCTCCGAACTGCTCAGGTTCGAAAACATCCCAAAAGATCGATTCCGGCTCGAAGGCGGGATCCTGCGAGATTCGATCCTCCTGCATATGATGCTGGGCGCACAGCTCCTTTACGAGATGTACTTCCAAGAAGAGGGCGGCGAAGGCTAGTACGCAGGCTCGACACTCCCCTCGGGCTGGGTGGTACACAACCAAGCCATGAGCGGGAAAGTCGTTCTGAACGAAAGCACTGACGGTTTCGGAGTGGTGGCAAATGCTGGGGCGTTCCAGTATGCGGAGTGTTCGTCCTGAGGGATGAGAAGAGTACGAAGTGGTCTGACTATTTCGATATGGATCACACGTAGATTCCAATGGCTCGCCTTGCTGGGCTCCGGTCCTAACATCACTATCGGGCGCCCGCGCTGGCGGTCACTCACGGAGTTGACGGCCGCGTCTAGGTTTCGGACCCCGGTTCGATCGACCAAGTCAAGGATGAGCGGTGTCCGTGACTATCCTGCCACCGGTGGATTGGTCCAGTCCTGCTCGAAGATGATCAGACCGCCCTCGATTCTGAAAATCGAACCACCGGTGCCTTCCCCGGCCGAGGTTGAGAACTTCCAACGGGCCCAGGCAGTGTTCTCATCACCCGCAACCTCCTCTGCAACGAAGACGATCCCAGGGGCCATGTCGCTCATGATTTGTGACATGAATCCGGCGATCGCATCTCGCCCGGTGAACGTTCCATACATCGGGTCCACAAGTATCGCGTTGGCGGCAAAGAACGGCGTTAGCTTCGTGAAGTCTCCCTCTTCGCAGACCTTCCAGTAGTCTCGAATGAGGTCCTCGGCTCTGCCTGCCATGACTATTCCTTTCGCGGACCCGAATAAGGACCTTGCTTAGAACATCTCCGCCCTCATCGATTGAACCTTCCAAGCGCCATCGACCCGGCAGTACGTCTCAAAGTAGCGGCCGAGATTCCACTGCGGCGGCTGGCCCTGGTTGATCATCGCCGTCACCATTACCCACTCGCCGCTAGCGGTATCACCATCGAGTTCGATGGTGGGGTTCGCCGCGGTGTGCAGCGTTGTGTTGGAGGAGTTCTCAAGCAACTGGCGGTAGAAGGCGCGCACGTTCTCGCGCCCATCTAGTGTCCCAAAATTAGGTCCATAGTCAGCAGTGCCATCTTCCGCCCAGAGGTCGGCGACATCGTCCCATCTGTGCGCATCGACGCCTCGGCAAAAGGAGAACTTGATCTGCCGTATCTCCTCAATGTCGCTGCATGCTTTGTGATCGGCCATATGGATTTCCTTTCCCGGGAATCCCCGGAACTGTCATGCCTTACTGATAATCAGGCTGTTTTCAACTCTGGAACGAAGTGAGGAAGCACGTCCCGCATGATCAACCCTCGGTTACCGGCAGGAGAGAACATCCGCGTAATCCCTAGATCGACGAGGCTCTGCATATACTCGACAGCTTCTCCAGGAGTGAGGAACAGCTGGTCGTCGACCCACTGCTGGGCAGGGCCCGGTAGTGGCTGGCCGGGAACGTAGTTACCATCCGAAAAGCTCGGGCCGGTGCCTCCAGCACGGTCGTCGAGCAACCATCCGTAGGAGACGAACGTTTCCCACTCGTGACTGTTTATAAACGCATCGAGGTAGCCGCGGGCTTCCTCCTTGGTGCGGCCCACCCACACTCCCAGTTCTGCTCCGAGGCCAAGTTGGCTCTTGTCCACACCGGCTTCTTCGGCGGCTTCGTAGTAGATCTGTTTGGCGTTCTTAATCTCGTCGTAGGTCATGCCGTAGGAGAGAAATGGGAAGCCCGCCGCACCTGCCCGTTTGGCCCCGAGGGGCGAAGTCCCGCCCAGCAACCAGATAGGCGGATAGGGCTTCTGGATCGGCCTGGGTCGCAGGCGGACGTTTTCGTAGTTGTAGTGCTTACCGTGGAAGGAGAATTCATCCTGGGAAAGTGCCTGGCGAATCACTTCCATGCCCTCCATGAGCCGTCCAGTGCGCCCCTTTCTCTCGGTCCCGGTCACGATGAAGTGACGGGGGCAATAGCCGTAGCCGAAGCCCCCCTCTGCTCGTCCACCGGAGATCGCGTCGAGGGTCGCTATATCGGCGGCGACCCTCAAGGGGTCGTGAGCAGGGAGTGGTAACGCGGTCGACTGGAACCGTAGGTTCTTGGTGGAGAAGGCCAGCCCTGCGAGAGCCCCGAGGCTGAATGGAGTCCAGCCATCATAGTTACCATGCTGCTCGGCCGTGCCCGCGAGAAAGGGAATCCCCATGGCATCGACCTGGCCGCTGCCGCGTGTGCTGTTTTTGAAAGTGAGCACCGGCGACAGAATCGGAGGAAAGCGGTCCTTCCGAATCTTCACCGAGCCCTGGTAGAAATCAACCCTACTCATTTTTCCCTCCTCCTGGCCAAGTCGTCCCAAGTGCTCGGTTCACGCTAGAAGCATGGGATGAACGTAGCGTTCGAACGCGTTGATGAAATCCATTGCCTGGTTGTGACTAACACCCGGGAAAGGCATCCGGCAGATTATGTGGTTCAGTCCCGTGTCCGCCTGCAGGGTCTTGATCGAATCAACCACTTCGGCAGGAGTTCCGATCATGAACCGGTCCTGAGCCAGCGCGTCGAAATTGAGGTCACCGTCCGAGAACGAACGACCCTCAGCAGCCGCGAGCGAACCGTCGGCCGCCGCCTGGCGGAACGCCTGTTCGAGCACAGACGCCGCCTGAGATCGAGCCACCCCAGAGTCCTCATTCACCCAGACGTCGCGAATGATGGCAACGTCGACTTCGCCGACACTCCGACCGGCCGAGCCGAGGCCACGCACATAGCGGCCCACCTTCTTGCGAAGGCGGGTGCCGCTCTCGAGTGGAGAAAATATGAATGAATGCCCGGCCCTGGCAGCAAAATCGATGGAGTCCTCATTCCACCCGTAGACGTAGGCCGGCGGCCGTGGAGTCTGGACCGGTTTGGGCGTGACGGCCAGGTGTGGAGGCACGTACTCACCGACATCCCACTGCGGCACAAAAGGAGCAGTGAACGGCGCCCGCTCCCACTTCTTTCCGTTTGCGGGCGCCTGGGCATTTCCGGGGAACTTCACGTGATCGCCAACGTAGGCGAACGCATCGTTGGTCCAGGAGAGGAGAATGAAGTCGAGAACCTCCTCGAACCGCTCCTGGCGCTGCTCGAAATCCTGGTTATAAGCCCGAAAGTCGTCGGGACGACCCCCCTCCCATGAACCGAAGTTGAGTCTGCCATTTAACTGGATATCAATCTGCGCGAAATCCTCGGAGATCCGCATTGGCTGACTGTCCAGCGGCAGAATCTTGATAGGCCCAAGGCGAATCGCCTCTGTAACACCGCCCAGAGCCGGGACCATGATTTGAGGCGACGGGCACCCGCCGTCCATCGAGTGGCTCTCTCCTATCCAAGCGGAGTCAACGCCTCTTTCGTCGGCAATCCTCACCTGCTCGGCGATTTCTTGGTACATATCGTTGCCTGAGGATCCTGTCCCCAGGTCCATTCCGTAGTAGATTCCGACTCTCACTACCGCCTCCTTGACCCCCTGTCGGGGTTTGTTGGGAGACCTGTCACACTCTCCCGGCCAGTGAATCGAGGCCAGCCACTCTTCGTACCACCGCGTGTTGAGACTCGCGCTCCAACTGACGCTTCAGATAGTCTCGAATTTCGGCTCTCACGCCCTGATATGCGCCGTCCTCGAAATCGGCGCTGTGGGCGCGAAGAGCTTCGATCGCGTGAACCAGAGGCCATCGCAACTCAGTCGCTTCGTCTGTGATCGACTCGAGGGTTGGATAGTCACCCCGCCCCCGGTATTCCTTGCCGAGGGCCGCATCGATTTCGGTCAGCAAGGACGAAAACGGTTCCTTCTCACTTGCTCCCGGGGTCGATTGCACCAGGTCGCGGACATTCCTGAGGGTGACTCGGATTTCGCGGTTATCGGCCCAGATCGCGGGGCCCTCTTCGCGCAGACGTTGTTCAACGTTCCTAAGCGCATACCCAATACTCAATGCCAAGCTTTTCGCGAAGGGGTCGTTGAGTTCGGGCACGATGTACCTGTCGAATGTCCAGGCCACACTCGTCACCACCTGGTCGGCTCGAGGTCTCATCGGCTCTCCTCCTAGAGAACGCCCGCGCCACGCGCGAGGCCTGCGGTCATGGTGTGGTGAACCTCCGTGGACACCCAACACAGCCTGGCGAGCAAGTTCTCCTGCTCGACGACCGGGATCGAGGCATTGTGGGTGAACACGACCCCCTCGAGGGCCTGGATGAGGCCGTAGTAACCGACACTCGCCTGATCGATATGGATCCCGCTGACTTCCTCGTAATAGTCGAGGAGCGACTGGAAGTCCCATTTACCTTCGACTACCACGCCCCGGAAGCCCTGGCACCAGGCGAAGTCGTAGGCAGGGTCGCCCAGCGAGGCGAGTTCCCAATCGCTCATGGCAACGATCTTCCCGTCGACCCAGATCTCCTCCCCGAGGCCGTTGTTGCCCTTGAGAAGCGAGATCGCCGAGGCGTTACGGGGAGCGTTTTCGCGCAACCAACCGATGGCTTCAGCCACCACCGGCAGCGGCTCGATCTGGACCTCCTTCAGCTTGCCTTCAAGGCGGTCAATAGCCGTGAGAGCACAGGACGCAGGATCGGGCGGGGCATCGGTAAGCTCACCGAACCCAAGCGCATCCCAGTCGAGCCTGTGGATGGCCGCCAGCTTGCGGACATGCTCTTTTGAGGCCTCGATCCGAAGATCGTCGTAACGCGGATCCGGGTCGGTGAAGTGAGGGACATCCCAGGTCCCCGGCACGAGTTCTCGCATGTAGAGGTCACGCCCATCGATCGACCACTCCGGATTGTCCTCGTACCAGAGTGCCTTGGCCACCGGAACCTCAGTGGGATAGAGACGGTTGAATATCTCGTATTCAAATCGAAGCGTCGACGTGCAGATACTCCGCCCCGGGAGGTCCCGGCGAATAACGAAGCCCTTCTCCTGCCGCGGACCATCTTCGCTGTACTTGGTCTCGACGAACCAGGTCTCCCGAGAAACCCCACGCGGAAAGCGAGTCAGGCTCTCAACCGTTAAGTCCGGCGCTTCGAGTCGGCGCTGGAGATAAGAGGCAACGTCCTTGGCCTCCATCTTCAGTTCGGGCATCGCAGATCCTCCACGTGGTCATTAGGGAGCAGAGAGCTACAACCAGCTCGTGAGCGCAGTTCGAGACTGCCATTTGAGGGCCAATCGACTGGTCTGGGAAGGTTCATCCCCCACTCCGGTGCCACCACCCCGCGGAATCGCCCGGATACCGCCGCGAACGCTAGACGCGTTGCCGACCCATGGAGCCGACACGTTCCTTCCATCGGGTTCCTGCAGCGCTACATCCTACAGGAACAGAAGGCAGAATTGCGGTTATCGAGCGGAATCGCCCTCTAGTCCGTCCCCGTTTTCCTCAAGCGAGTCTGGTTTCAAGTAGGATATGGGCGCTCTGAGGGGCCTGTGCCCAGCACCCGTCCCGAAAGCATCAGTGGGGTGGAAAATGGCTGGTTCGAATCAGGACTGGGACATAGAAGCGGACGTTGTCGGGGTGGGCTCCGGCGGCGGGGCGATGCTCGCATGTGTTGTCGCCGAAGAAGCCGGCCTGAGCTCGCTGCTTCTTGAGCGCGCTGAGGTGCTCGGAGGCGGAGAGATCTACTCCGGTGCGCAGATGTGGATTCCGTGTAATCACTATGCCCGAGAACTCGGTATCGAAGACTCCGTCGATGACGCAATGCAGAGCATCCGCGCCACGTCCCTCGACAGACACGACGAGGAAATCGCCCGCGCGTACTTCGACGCAGCACCGGAAATGCTGCGCTTCCTCGAGGATCGGGCCGAAGCCAAGACCATGCTGATCGCACGGCCTGACTACGTGACGGACGTGCCTGGAGCGAAGGTCGACGGGCGGTTCCTTGAACCAAGGCCATTCAAGGGTGAAGAGGAACTCGGGGACTTTGCTCGCAAGATCCGCGTTTCGCCCTACCTCCCGAAACACCTTCCCAAAGGCACCTGGGGGGGATCGGGAATGGCACTGATCGGGCCGTTGGCAAAGGCCCTGAGGAAACGCGACATTCCGATCGTTTTCGATACGAGGGTACGTGAGCTGATTACGGAGGACGGCGCCGTGGTGGGGTTAAGGGCGGAACAGGGAGGTCGCCAGGTTCGGATCAAGGCCAACTACGGAGTGATTCTCAATACCGGTGGCTTCACTTGGGACCTAGAGCAGCTCAAACGAACTACTCACGGCCCCATTCCCCAAGGGTTCACACCCCCCGTGATCGAAGGAGACGGGATCCGGATGGCCACCGCGTTGGGTGCCGCCACCGCAATGATGGACGCGCACATGTATCTCCCCTGTCTTGAAGTCCCTGGAGAGACTCACCTCGAGGGTGAGCCACTCCACCGAATGGTGATGGGACCGACGCAACCCGGCGGGATCTTCGTAAACCGTTACGGCAAGCGTTACTGCAATGAAGCCGAATGGACGGACATCCTCCGGGGCTCACTGGCATACGACTTCGTATCAGACGGCTCCCGCAGAGATTACCTGAACGTGCCACCGATCTTCATTTTCGACCAGGAATATCGGGCGAAGTACATCACTGCAACGCTGCCACAGGTCGGCAAAAGTGGGATGTTCCCCGACTGGGTGAAGGCCGGTGACACGATCGCAGAGCTGGCCGAAGCGTTGGAAATCGAGCCAGCGGTCCTAGAAGAGACTGTCGAACGCTTCAACCGGTTTGCACTAGAGGGTAAGGATCCGGACTTCCACCGGGGAGAGAGGCAGGCCGACCGCTGGTTCGGAGACAACACAAAGGACACGCCAAACGCCAGTCTTGGACCACTCGAGACGCCACCCTACTTCGCGATCGTTCTGACCATGGGCAGCTGCGGCAACACCGGTGGCCTTGTCACGAACACGCAGAGCCAGGTCATCAACTCGTTCGGCGACACCATCCCGGGGCTCTATGCGTGTGGCCTCGACCAGGCTGCACTAAACATGGGATACGGAGTCCACTGGGGGCCTGTGAGCAACGCTCTCACTTTCGGCTATGTAGCCGGGAAAGACTGTGCAGATCGAGCGGGCAAGCCGCTGGCATTTAGCGCCGGTTAGGCAGCGCTGCTCGGTCACTTAGAAGCTGACGGCACGGACTTCCGAAGCCGTGCCCGGCCTACGAGAACCAGCTCGAGACCGGCGCCCTCCTGACGAAGTCCGGGGCGGTCATCTTCCAAGACTTCATGTAGTCCGTTGTGATCTCTAGGAGCTCGGGCTCCGGATCCTGAATCAGCTCCAACCAGCGGTCAGTCTCGGCAAGGCTGAGGCCAGAGTGTATGTGAAGCTCCCGCACTCGTTCCCGACCTCTTTCGGTGGTCACGGAAGCCTTCCCACGGATGGAAACCCAACAGGCGTCGCCGAGGGTATCAGCGAAGACATTGACAGTCACACGCGGGTCACGAGCGATGAGGCTCTTGCGATACGGCGTTGCCATCACGTAGATCTTCCCGCCTTCGTAGGCGAATCCGAGCGGAACCGGAACGGGATAGCCATCCTTTCCATTCAACGTGACCGTGCAGACTCCGTCCTTCTGCAGCAGACCTTCGATCTCTTCGTTCGTCATAGCCATGAGCGTCCACTCCTTCCCGCGATGCCTCCTTCTACGCTCCGGTCAAGGGGCATCCTGTGGCGAATGCCGACGCCCTCCAACCGGGCTGGCCGCCGGCTTGATGGCGCGAATCATAAACTCTTCCCGTCGCCGCATGCGATGTACCTTCGCCATCGTCCCCGAGCAGAGTCCAGCGCCGGACGGCGCGAGGTTCGATTCCTGCCTCGACAGTGCAAATGCGGCCCCGGCGGTGTATACGTCGGCAATAGTCGCCCAAGGGCCGCGCATGAGGCGATTCTGTCGGGGAGGAGGACGGAATGAGCAAATCAGCCGGAATCCGAGAGTTGATTCCGATTTCCAGGGAGTGGTTGGAGGGCTGGCGGACCTTCGACTTTGCAAAGTTGGCGGTTCTCTGCGACTTTGATGCGGATTTCTGCTTCCAGCCCATGCACGGAGAGCACCCCGCCACCGGGCGGGAGGGGCTCGAAAAGTACGTTACCGGCGCAAAAGGTGCAGGAGTCGAGATCCGAGATTTCGAGCCAACAGACATTACATACGGAACGCAGGGGGACATGCTCTGGGCCTGGGCCGTTTGCTTCTACAAGGCGCTCTACCCCGGGGCCACAAAGCCCTTCACTGCTCCGGTTCGCATCACCTTTGTCGCGAAGAACCTGGGCGGCGAGTGGAAGCTCCAGTGTGTCCATCACTCGACTCAGCAGCAGGTAGGGCAGGCCGCCACAGGAGACAAGCGTGACCCTCACGGCCCAGGTGATCCTGAGGCCAAGAAGATTGCCAAGGAGATCGCCGAGGCGTTCACGAATGGCTGGTCAGCCCTCGACCTCGACCAAGTCAAGTCCGTATGGGACCCGGACCACGAGAGCCTCATCTACCAAGCGTTCGAAGGCCCCCAGGGTCTGCGAAGCTGGCATGCCATGGGGCAGTACGCCGACAGACTGAGAGCGAGCGGCGTCAAATCCGGCACGCGGTTCCGCTGGCCTGAGCTCACCGACAATGAGATCAACGCGGGGCGAGCGGGCGATTTCCTCTGGGCCCACTGTCAGCGTGACTTCTTCGTCTACCATCCCGACGACCCCGAAACCAAGCTCGGCGGACACCCCTACAGGGAAACCTGGCTTGCCCACCGCGCAGAAGACGGCTGGAAAGCATTCCACTATCACGAGTCGGTAATCGCATCGACACCACTGGATCAGCAGTTCATCGCCGACCATTGGCCGGACTGAGAGACGAGCCCGGACCATCACAAATCCAGAGGAGGATGCGATAATGCCAACCAGAGCGAACGGTTTACGAACTACCATTGCCGGAGTCGTCGACGGTTTCCTCGACGGCTGGTACACATTCGATGCCGACAAGGCTTTCGCGGACTTCGAAACCGACTTTCCGGGGTTTCTCTATCAGCCGCTTAACCAAGAACGACCGGTAGACGACCCGGCCGCCTACCTCCAATCGGTCCGCGACGGAGACATTAAAGAGTTCAGGGAACTCCGCTGGGCCAACATAGAACATGACGACCTCGGGGACTTCCTCTGGGCCTATATAGACCTCGTACAACACGCCGTGGGACACGACGGGTCTGAGTCACGGGGAGCATACCGGGCGTCGCTGTTCATGGCCCGTCTCGGCGACGGATGGAAGGTCGTCCACTACCACGAGTCAGCCCAGCCGTACGCCCTGCGGCCAAGAAGGGTCGGTGGCCCTGCGCCATCGCGGCCAGAAGAAAAGGCGCCCTCTTTAGACACCCTAGCAGCAATCAAGCGGGCACAGGAGACCGCCGCGGCCTCCCACGGTGACGATCCCGAGACGGCCTCTCTGCGGATGCTGGAAACTTTCGTCTTCGGGTGGGAAGCGCTCGACATCGAGATGGCCTACTCGTGGTGGGACCGCCATTACGACAGCCACATCTATCTGGCGCTCGAAATCGCGTCGCCCATCAGGAGTTGGGCCGACATTAAGACGTACCGCTTGTGGCAGCTCGAGGACCGCCTCGCGACCGGGACACGCTGGGACTGGAAGGCTCCTCTTGAACGCGAGGACCGACGGGTACAGACACTCGGCGACGACCTGGTCCTCGTCTATTCCAACCTCCACGCCCGGGGATTAACCCCGCATGAGCCGGAGCCGAATGAACAGCAAGTGCCTTATTTCACCTACCGCGTGAGCTGGTTGATGCGTCGCTCAGCCGGGCAGTGGAGAATCATCCATTACCATGAATCGAGGCCAACCCCAGGTCCGACGGAGGTACTTACGCTGGGAGTTCATCCGTCCGGGGCACCGGGACAGCCGTAGTCTCCGTTCGTTCACCGGTCAGTTCGGCTCACAGTGAGAGAAGCATTATTCCGACGACCGCAAGGGCCGTGCCGAGGACAACCCACATGGTGATTTTTTCTCCCAGCCAGATTGCGCCCATTGGGACGGCGAACAGAGGAGACAGAGAAGAAATCACTGCTGTCTTGCCGGCCCCTACCTCCTGGAGAGCGTAGATGAACAGAAGGCTGCCCAGCCCGGTTCCGACGACCCCCGCGACAGCCAAGGTCAGCATTGCCTTTCGCGGAATTGCTCGTCGTCGGAACACTGAGTTGCGCTGAAGAGTGACCAGTCCCACCACTACCAGAGCCGCGGCCGGGATTCTGATCGCCCCCACAACTGTGGCATCTGAGTCAACGGCAATATGGCGGAGCCAGACTGTGGCGATCGCCCAGCAAACCGCCGCGAAGACAACCATGGCGACACCCCTGAGCGTGTCGCCGAGGGACGACGCCGGGGTGTGGTGGCCGGGCGACTCAGCCCGCTGAGTCGAGCCGTAGAGGGACACGAGGTAGACGGCCCCGATCACGAGGGCTGACCCAAGCACCACCGTAACTGTCACATCTTCACCAAGCAGCATGGCCGAGAGCGCAAACGTGAAAACCGTGAAAAGCCCGAGACTCATGGTGAACGCGCGGCCCGCGCCCAGCACACCCAGCGTGGCCACGTACACGGTATCGCCAACGGCCAAGCCCACGATGGCACCCGCCACGAGCTGTAGAGAATTGTTGAACCCCAACTCGAAGAGCTCACCGGTGGAACCCCCAGCGACCAAAAGAAGAAGAAAGAATGCCGATGCCCAGATCAAGCGGATAGCGCTAACCGAGGTCGAGTCAACACGGCTCAATTGACTGGCCATCATCACGCTGGATGCTGCCCATACTGCCGCCGCGGCAATGGCTGCAGCTATGCCGAGCTCAGCCCCGCTCACTGTCCGGCCCCGTATCTATAGTCGTTTCGGCAAAGGGAATAAGTGTGCCCACTACCAGGTGTCTACATTCCGCCGCTTTTTATCGTGCCCCCGTGACGGTGGTGCCGCCGAGCGGAGCGCGTTGCTGATCCAGCGCCTGGATTCCATCGGGTCAATGACATCGTCGACCCCGAAAGACACACCCTGGTTGATCGCTTTGCTCCGTTCGTATGCCCGGTCAACGAGCTCCTGGTACCGTTCAAGCCGCTCCCTTGAGTCCTCGATCGCCGCGAGCTCGTTCCGAAATCCTAGTTTCACCTGTCCTTCGAGGCCCATCCCTCCGAATTCACCCGTGGGCCAGGACACCGCAAAGAAAGGCTCTTTGAAACTCCCTCCAGCCATCGCCTGGGCCCCGAGCCCGTAAGCCTTCCTGAGCACGATGGTGAAATGCGGAATCGTCAGATTCGCGCCTGTTACGAAGAGCCGGCTGCAGTGTCTGACCAGAGCGGTCGCCTCAACCTCAGGGCCAACCATCATTCCGGGCGTATCGCAGAGAACCAGCAAGGGGATGCCAAAGGCATCGCACAGCTGCATGAACCGGGCCGCTTTATCGGAGCCGTCGCTATCGATGGCGCCTGCAAGATGAGCGGGATTGTTGGCGACCACCCCCATCGGTTGACCTTCGATCCGTAAGAACGCAGTGATCATCCCGAGACCGAAGCTCGGTCGAAGCTCCAGTACCGAATCTGAGTCTGCAAGGGTTTCCAGAACTCGCCGGACATCGTACATCCTGAGTCGGTTTTCGGGCACGATGCCGCGCAGCAGCCGCTGGTCAGCGCAGTCCCATTCGGAAACCGGCCCCTGGAAATAGGAAAGATACTTCTTAGCGGCTTCCACTCCTTCCGCCTCATCCGCCACCGCTATGTCGACGACGCCGTTGGGGACCTGGATCTCCATCGGCCCCACTTCCTCGGGCGTGAAAACGCCGAGCCCCCCTCCTTCGATCATCGCCGGCCCACCCATCCCGATGTTCGAGTTGGCAGTCGCGATGATCACATCGCAGCACCCCAGAAGTGCTGCATTCCCTGCGAAGCAGCGGCCGGAGTTTATTCCTACAAGGGGAACAAGGCCGCTCAATCTACCCATACTCGCGAACGTTGGCGTATCCAGAGGTCGGTAAGCACTGACATCCGGGCCGTCGCCGGTACTGGCACCACCCTCTCTCCTTCCACCGGTTCCGGCACGCCCACCGCCGCCCTCCGTGAAAATGACGACCGGTAGACGCCATTTCTCGGCAACTTCAAACATACGGTCGGTTTTCGGATGATTGACGGCTCCCTGGGTCCCTGCCAGCACCGTGTAGTCATATGAGAGCACCACGCAGCGAGCATCTTCCGGCGTAAATACATCGCCGTTGACTCTTCCGGTGCCGGTCACCATGCCGTCCGTCGGAAAACGCCTGACCACTTCTTCGAGCGGAAGCCCCGTACCCGGCGTCAGTACGAGCGACCCATGCTCGACGAAACTCCCGGGGTCGCAAAGGTCATCGATGTTTTCTCGCGCGGTACGTTGATTAGTCTTCCGGCGCTTTTCGACGGCGTCTGGCCGGGCCTCGTCGAGCGTCGCAGCATGCCGGTCGTGGATCAGTTGGAGGTCGGGCCTGACGTGGTCAATGTCGACTTCCTGGGCGACGTCCGCAGTCGGTTCATCGACGGACATGGGCTCCAAGAACACAAGCGGGTGATCCTCAAAGACGGTATCTCCCACAGCAACTGTGACTCTGCGGATGACCCCGCTCTCCGCCGACTCCACGACGTGCTCCATCTTCATTGCCTCCATCACGAGGAGCTGCTGTCCTTGACGAACAGCCTGGCCATCCGCAACATCGACCTGCACGATCGTTCCCTGCAAAGGGGCGAGAGTCGCCACCGTTCCTTCGGGACCGATTGCAGCGGGGGGAGGCTGTTCAGCGGCCGCTTCTACCGGAGGCGGTGGCCCGCCACCCGACTTTCCAAAATCGAGCACTGCAAGGGGATCTCCAGCATCGACCCTTGCGCCAGCCAAGCCTGGGGTGGGCCGGATGTCAGGGACGGCCGCCGGAGGAAATGGGCTTGGGTGGGCGCCGTCCTCTTGGGACACCAGCTCCGGAATATGGTCATCGACGAACCGCGTATAGACGTCTCCGGAGACGACGTCCGGGTGGCGCAACAGGTTTTGAAGAAACGGAATGTTCGTCGCGACTCCATCGACTCTGAACTCAGAAAGCGCTCGGTAAGTCTTGGCAACAACGTCTTCGAAGGACTCCGAAGGCGTATGCACTACGACCTTGGCGAGGAGCGAGTCGAACCGCAGGCCGGTCTGGTAACCAGCATATCCGAACGTGTCAGTACGCAGACCGGGGCCCGACGGCGGCTGGAAGGCCGTAATCGTCCCAGCTTCAGGGCGCACCGTACCATCTGGCCCCATCGTCTCCATGTTGACCCGGGCCTGCATCGCGAACCCACGCGGTGAAGGGATCGCTTCTTGGAGCAACGACAGGTCGACGAGGGTTCGACCCGCTGCAAGCTCTAGCTGGATTCTGACAAGGTCAATCCCGAGCACTTCCTCAGTTACGGTGTGCTCGACCTGGAGTCGAGGATTGGCCTCGATGAACGCGAAGTTCGCATCGTCGCTGACGGCGTCCGCGTCGACCAGGAACTCAAAGGTTCCAAGATTGTCGTAGCGCGCCTCCTCGGCAATGCGCGCGGCGGCGGCGGTCAGTCGCTGCCGAAGGCCTCCTGGCAGACCCGGACTCGGCGCAGTCTCAACGATCTTCTGGTAACGACGCTGGAGGCTGCATTCCCGTTCCCAGAGGTGGCTTACGGCCCCGGACCCGTCTCCAATGACCTGGACCTCGATATGCCTGGCGCGGGGAATGAGTTGCTCGGCGTAGACGTTACGATTTCCGAAGGCAGATTCGGCCTCCGACTGGCAGCGCGCCAGGGCGTTCTCGATTTCCTTCGCGCTCTCCACGACTCGAGACCCACGGCCGCCACCACCCGCCACGGCCTTGAGCATCATTGCGCCATCCGCACCGAGAGACTCCAGAAACTCTCTTGCCGACCGCTCATCGACCGGGCCGTCCGTTCCTTTCAACACTGGAACGCCGATCCTCTCGGCCAACGCTCGGGCCTTCACCTTGTCCCCAAAAAGCTCGAGCGTGCTCGGGCCCGGCCCGACGAAGGTGATTCCCTCTTCGCGGCACCGACGCGCGAACACAGGGCTCTCACTGAGGAAGCCATACCCTGGATGAATGGCGTCGCAGCCTTCCGAGCGCGCTATTTGGAGAATGTGTTCGCCGTCCAAGTAGGCGCCGACGCCTGAGCCCGTCAGCGATCGGGCTGTATCAGCGACAGTCGTGTGCAGCGATGCCGAGTCATCTTCGGAGTAGACGACAACAGTGCCCAGCCCGAGTTCAGCAGCCCCCCGGATAATCCGGACCGCGATTTCGCCCCTGTTGGCGACCAGTAGCTTCGTCAAAGTCATGCGTCGATTCCTTGATTGACCTGGGCCCGTCAGCATCCCGGCCAATTGGGCCGATTTCCCCCTACACACTTCAAAATTCGTAGGCGAGGAGTACAGCAGGCTTACCCACCGTACGGGCGGGATCGATTTCACGATTCTTCGCTACGGGAACATCTACGGCCCGCGCCAAGACCCCCGGGGTGAAGCTGGCGTGGTGGCGATTCTTACAGGAAAGATACTGAGTGGTAAACAACGCGCCATAGACGGTGACAGCGAGCAGAAAAAGGATTACATCTACGTCGGCTATGTCGCCAGGGCGAACGCCCTGGCCTTGGACTCCGGATTCGGGAGTCACCTGCAACATCGGAACCGGCAAGGGGATTTCGGTGAACAAGGTCTTCAATACGCTCAGTGAAGCCACCTCGATCCTAAACGTCCCAAGACCGGGGGACCCCCACCGCCACATCTCTGTCCGCAGACGCAGAAGCGACATGTACAGTTGCCAACAATGCGGTGGTTGGGACTGGTGGCCGGAATCGCAGCGATGGCTATTGCGTGCGGCGATGACGGTCCGACGCTGCCGCCCACTGAGAGCCCGGGAGAGTCGACCGCCGAAGCCACAGCGACGACCCCTTCGGATTCGCCTGAACCCGACACCCGCCGATCGCCATCGTGACCGGCTCTGGTACCTGCCTAAACGTGCGTGAAGAGCCGACTCTCGAGGCGGCGATCATCGGATGCTACCCGGACGACACAGAATTCCCCCATGGAAATCGACTGGAATTCGCGGAATTCTCCCACTTCCCAGTCGGCTTCGTCACCTACTGGCTCCAGGTGGAGACCGACGAAGATAAGTTGGGTTGGGCGGTGACCGAATTTCTATCGTTCGATGTAACTCTTCTTGAGGTCGACTACAGCGTTCCGGTCCACCCACGCGGGACCACGACCGGCGTTCGGCTGATTGATGCAGTGATAGAGGCCATGGAGGGGGCAGACCGTAGGGCGCTGGGAGAAAATCTCATCGCCCAGATGCTCGGGTGCGTAGCGGAGCCCACCATGGGCATCGGCAATCCGCCGGAGTGTGAAGACGGCGAACCGGTCGGCACCGAAATAGAGGTCTTCTACTCGAGCGCTTGCGAGGGATATTGGAGCCGATTCGAGGACGTGAATGCAGCACTCATTATCGACGGAGCCCCGCGAATCTACGCGATTCACGAGATTGATTCCGAGTTCTCATCGGCTGACTACGGCCTTGTGTTTGCCGTAGCGAGCGGCGGTGAGCGCATGATATCTGTGGGATTGGATTCGGGTGGTATCGTCGGGGTTCATTGGACTTGCGACGGATACGCACACGAGCGTACCCCCAACGGTCGAAGACTGCTGGAGCCACCGACCTAAGGGACGTCGAGATTGGTCACCCGGCTCCCTGAATCCAGAGCGTTCGAGAAGTGGAGGAACATCCAAGAAGAGGGATGGGAACCAGGTGATATGGAGCTGAGTAAACGCTCCTATTCTATTCTGCAATATCAGATGGGATTGGATCCCGTTAAGACGCCGCAGGCCTGACGCACGCCCTGGTCCTCGCTACGGTAGGCTAGCTCGGAATATCAAACCCGCTTCCGGCATTCGTTTTCCGGCGGCGCCGGAGAGACGGATGAATCAGCCACGAACCGATTATCTGAAAGAGATGCGGGCTGCCGCCGAGGCCATCGATCTCAACCCGCGCGAGTTCGTTCAGCCAACAGATCACTGGGTGGACCTGAACGGAATTCGGTTTCACTACCTCGATTGGGGAAACCCGGAGCTGCCCCACCTCGTACTCCTTCATGGTGGGTCTCTGACCGCTCACACATGGGACATGTCTGCACTGCTACTGCGGCAGCACTACCATGTAGTTGCTCTGAACCAGCGCGGACACGGCGACACGGGCTGGACGCCCGAGGATCAGCTCGGGGAGGACTGGGGCGCTTTCATGCACCAGGACACCGAGCAGTTCATGGACCATCTCGGCTTCGAGAAGTTCGTTCTCTGCGGAATGTCGATGGGCGGAATCAACTCCTACCACTACGCTGCCCGACACCCAGGGCGCTTGCAGGCCCTCATCATCGTCGATGTCGCCCCGGTGACAATGAAGGAGGGTATCATCGAGATGGCGCAATTCCGACAGGACACCGAAACCCTCAGCAAGTTCGAGGACTTCTTGGAGCGGGCCATCAAGTTCAATCCGAAGCGTAACCCGGCCCATCTCCACTATAGCCTGCTCCATAGTCTCAAGCAGGTTGATGATGGCTGGACGTGGAAGCAGGACCATCGCCGACCGCAGCAGGACCTCAGCGATGAAGAGGCGAAGAAAACGAGAGAGGTTCGCTCAGAAGAACTCTGGCAGGACGTCAAGGCGATCACTACCCCGACGTTGCTGATGAGAGGGGAGAACAGCAAGATCCTGGCCGCAGAAGCTGCCGAGAAAACCGTCGCATCCATGCATGATGCTGAGTTCGTCGTTGTTCCCCGGGCCACGCACAACGTGCACGCCGACAATCCGAAGGATTTCGCCGCCGAGCTGATCTCCTTCGTTTCGAGGAAGCTCGGTAACTAGGTGACATTTCGAACTTGTTTGGAGTAGCCAATGAAACCGCTTCGGGGCATTGATGGCATCACAGCCGAGTGGCTGACAGATTCGTTGAGGGGAGACGGCCACCTCGGCTCAAACGGCCGCGTCGCTGAAGTGGCCGTCTCCGACCTCGGCGTGGGCCGCGGGTACATCAGCCAGACCGTCCGTGTGACGCCGACCTACGAGGGTGACCCCGGCTCGGCACCCGCCACGGTGATCGCCAAGGTTCCTTCGTTCGTCAACGTTCAGGAGCGTTACAACCGATGGATCGGGACGATGGTCAAGGCCGAGGTCGACTGGTACAGGGAAGCGGGGGCCGAATGCCCCACGCGAGTCCCGTTCTCTTACGGCGGCGTACACGAACACAGGCTTTCCTACGCGCTTCTACTCGAGGACCTAGGCTCCCTGCGGACAGTCAGTATGCATGAACCTCTTCCCCCGGACGAAGTCCTAAAGATTGCCGCGGGCGTGGCCAAGGTGCACGCCAAATGGTGGGAGGCGGACGGTCTGAGTTCAGCCTCCTGGCTTCCTTCTACCAAGGACCAGGTAGAAATCAACACCCCACTCGCCCAGGCCGGTTGGGAGATCTTTGCCGAGCGCATCGTTCCAGCCGTCGACCCCGATTTCCTGCTAGTGGGCGAACGTATAGTTCGAGACTTCGCGACGCTCTATCCACGCGGCGATGCGATGGGCGGGACGCTGATTCACGGCGATTTCAAGAGCGAAAATGTACTCTTCGGCGAGGTAGGCACTCCCGAGGAGATCGTGTTCCTGGACTGGCAATTGACTGGCTACGGCTCGGGCCCGAGGGATATCGGGTACTTCGTGACCCAGAGCCTTGACACTGAGCCTCGTCGGCAGATTGAAGAGGAACTGCTTGTAGTTTATTACCAGACGCTTCTCGAAAACGGAGTAACGGGGTATTCAATGGAGCAGTGTCACGAGGGATACAGGTTGGGACTGATGGGCGCGCTCGTGATTTCATTGATTGGCGCCCAAGGCCTCGCCGACCTTCAGCCTCCGGAAGAGAACGCGAGTGCGGAGGAAAAGCAGTCGTTCAGCGACCTCGTGAAGGCCGCTGAAGCGCTCGTGCGGGTGGGGTCCGAACGAAATATCACAGCGATCATGGACACCAAGTCCGGGGAGCTGCTGGGACTCTAAGAGGCCTTTGGCCGTTCCCAAGACCTGCGGCCAAAGACGATAGCGAGGCGTCAGCCGACCTGCGGCCTGCCTTCCCCCGGGGGGCCAGCGAACGCCAGCGCCACCTGGAGGAACTCCTCGGCGGCGGCGCTGGTCCACTCGAGCCCAGTGTCCCGGTAGTGGATGCGCTGGTTTACGACGCGGCAGAAATCCCCCGCAGTCCCGACAATGCGGTTGCGTGCAGCCACGGGACCCCAAGTCCACGTAGCCCGCGAAGGCGCGATCAGTTCGACGAAGAGCGGCTCGTCGTTCGGATCCAGGTCACGATTCCGGTAAGAAAACCCCCTGGTTATGTAGCCAAGGTGAGCAATATGCCTGAGGCGGTCCGTGTCGACCGCCTGGATTCCCGCGGCTTCGAGGACATCAAGACCATGAGCCCAGCACTCCATCAGCCGGGCTGAAACAAAGCTCCTGGCACTCATCGGAGTCCCGGGCGCCCAGGGCAGGCGCGGCCCTGGCTCGAGTTGCTGACAGGCTGAGGCAAGTTCGGACCTAGCCCCGCGCCAGCGTTCGACCAATTCGACGATCTCAAGGTCACGCGCCGCCAGTTGGATCGCCGACAGCGGCGGCTGGGGGTCTCCTTGTGGCGGGCAATTTCCCTGACGAACCACACAAACAGCAGCTTCGTCGAACTCCATGAGGTGGGCGATGCAGTCGCGGACCAGCCAACCGGGCGCAGGTGTAAGCAACTCCCAGGAAGCGTCAGGGAGCCCCACCACAGCTGCGTCCAGGTGAGACTGCTCGGCCACCAGATCGTCGACGAGCTGATTCATTACATCGGGCATAGGTGTCCCTCGCTCAAGACCGGCTAGCGAAGCTTAGGTCGCCGAGCTGTGAGGGTCGACGGCAAGGGAGCCCGTCAGGCCCTTGGCATGCACAGTTGACGCGGTCGATTCCGGCCGTTGACCGCGTTCATCAGCACAATCAGTCGTGAATAGGCCTTTTTAGAGAAGCGCGCCGATGAGCTTGTTCTTTATCCAAGTCAACCCGATCGGTCTCATCATGAACACCCCCAGGGGCGCTCGTTAGCATTGAGCTACCGCTCTTGCCGCGAGCGCCGACCACAGCTGGCGGCAACCCTCGTCCTTATTGACATAGGCAGAATATCGCGAACACCCAGCCGTGACGCCGGTCTTGGTTCCCTTCGGTAACAAGATTTATGAGGCATTGCCCTATTGACGTTCAAATCGGCCGTCACCAGACTGCTGCAAGCAAGTCCGGGCTTGGTCTCTGCACAACCGTGCATAAGGCAGCCCGACCGGAGAGGAGTAAGACCAAGTGGGAAGCTCTGCAGCCATGATGGTTGTCGTCACCCACCCTGCCGACCCGCAGCGTGAGGCCGAGTACAACCAGTGGTATTCATACAACCACCTGCACGATGTGATGCTGACGCCAAACATCATCAGCGCAAATCGATACCGCCAGACAAGGGCGGTGGTCGGACACGTCTCGCCTTATTTGGCCCTCTATCAGATAGACTCAACGGACTTGGAGGCGACCCAGAACGCCTTCGCGCGCCAGCTGACAAACGCCTCTGATTGGCGGAAGTTGCCAGGCACCGCGCTCGTTGTCGACTGGTGGGCCTACTACAAGAAGATCAAGGAAGTTGGTCCAGCCGACCCATCCGGAAACCCGCCTAAAGGCACGATGATCGTTTACTCGAGGCCAGGCGAACCAGCCAACCCGACCGGCATCATGTTCACCGAGTTCTTCGAGGAGTGGTACGCGGGCTACCTCGAGTACATGACGAAGGCTCCGAGCATCAGGAGCTCGACGCTATACCGCCTTAGGCTTCTCGCCGGCGGCCCAAATCCGGCGCCATACCTCGCGGTCCACGAACTTGATTCGGACGACATCGATACGGTTCATGAGGAGATTACCGAGCACCTGACAAAGCCCGACGACTCTCGACCAGAGGTCCCTGTCGGGCCCGACGGCGTTCCAATGTTCAGCTGGGATTTCTGGGGATACTACAAGACTCTCGTCGCCCAACAGCAGAAGACCCTTGAGGAGTTGATGGACCTACGCGCCAGAACGGGGATCTGACGGGACCGATAGGCTCGTGGTCAGATCCCCCAGCATGCCGGCAATAGATCCCGGGAGTGGGGATTCGACCCCGCCGGAAATCGACTTCCACGAGCTCGGAACGGTCACCAGTCCAAGCTCCTCGACACCGCCTTGCCGGGCGCGGCTGAAACGTCGATAAGCCGGTCAATGTCTCCGGCTGAACGCCGGCCGAATGAGCCACGCATCGGAGCGGGAACCAACCTCGAACAGTTCTTCTGTCGATCGCGAACGAGCGTCCTCGGTTCAGGCCATATCCAGGCGTTCGAACTCATCGTCCGGCATGTCCTCCGGAACTGGGCTCCCGGGCCCGAACGTCTGAGTGCTGGGCAGCCGCGAAACCACGCGCATTTTGCCGAGATTCACAAGCCTTCGAATTGCACGGTCGGCGGCCTGCGGGTCATGGAGAATCGGGAGTCCAAGCCTCGTCCGGAATGCCGAGCGCCCTCGGGGTACGGGCCCTCCCAGCAATTCGCGCTCATGCGCGTTCAAATCAGCGACGGCAGCGTCAAAGGCTGCCTGAGGGAAACGGGCATTCAGTTCGAAAAGAAGATGATTGGCGAGGGTATCGGATGGAGCACGGAGTGTCAGCGGCACGCATTCTGGTTCACCGTCCGGTAACGGGCCACGCCAGTAGACCCAGGTCCCGAAGAGATCCCTGAGAAGTCCGCCCAGCTCGGTCTCGGATGTCCAGCGTTCGCGCTGGGAGTCCCGCCGATCGGTCGGCCGATCGATCTCTCCGGCCATCTTTAGTGCTTCTCGGAGTACAGGGTTATCCGAATCACTGAGGTCACACGATGGCTCATTGGGCTCCACAAGGAGAAAGCTGTTGGCGTAGGTCGTTCCCCAATCGACGACCATCCACCTCTCTTCGTCGGCGAGCGTACGAAGAGAGAGTATTACCGTCAGCTGTCCATCATCGAGCTCTCGACGGGTCCGCAGAAAGCGCTCCCACACCAAGGACCCTTCCAGGAAAATTCCGTGACGGTCGAGACTTCTCGGGCGCATCGAGAATGGCACATCGTAGACCACGCCCCTCGCCGTTCCCGAGAGCTCATTGAGCGCTGCGAGCAGGCAACGCCACGCGGGCGTCGTCTCAAATGGACCGAGCAGACCGTTCTTCTTCGCTTTGCGGTCACGTCCCCACATTCATGTCACCGCGGCCTTTGAGTAGTACTAAGTCTAACGGCCCCGGCCCCGTTCGTGGTCAAGGCTGGGCCATCTAACAGCTCAGTCGAAGGCAGCTGATCGGCCTGATCCGGACACTGCTATTCGCCCCAGCGGTCCCAGGACATCGTTGCGCCGACAGGCAACCGCGTGAGCGGTCCAAACTTGCCCATCGGATAGCCGACAGGGATCAGAGCGAAAGCCTCAACGTTGTTGGGAAGGCCGAGCACGGCTCGGGCTGCTTCGCGATTCGACAGCCCCAGCGTAGTTGGAGCGGCACCCAACCCAAGAGCACGGGCAGCGAGGAGTAAGTTCTGAACTCCGGGCCAGACCGAGCCTCCACCATAGGCGGCTGCGGAACTGGACACGGGTTCCGGAAACTTCATGCAGGCGATGATCAGTGCCGGAATCTCAGCCATGTGGTCTGCCTGCCACAGGACCGCCTGTCGCTGACGCTCGCGTTGTTCCTCGGTCTGATGAGGGAGAACCCTCACCCTCGGGGAATCCAGAGCCAAGTACGCATCCACCGCCGCTTTGTTCAACGCAGCGAGCTCTTTCTTCTGCTCGCTGCCGGTCACGACTATCCAGCGCATCGCCTGTGTGTTGGACCCGGTAGGAGCCTGGTTGGCGGCGTCAACCAGGCTGACAAGCACATCTTTTGGAACTGGGTCTGCTTTAAGCCGCCGCATGGCCCTGCAGTGGTACATGACATCGAAGACGCCCATCTCGTCTGGCATTGTTTATCCTCCTGGCTCCTAGTCGGACCTGGTGCCGCGGAAGCGCGGCCGTCAGGACTGGTCGGCTGGCGCCTCCCCGAGGGCACGAACCTCTTCGACCTTGATCTTGACGGCGTTCTGCGGCGTCGGGAGATTCGGCGCGCGTTCCTTCATCATCTGAGAAACCTGATCGAAAAACTCTCCTTTGGGGAACACTTCTGCGATGCCTTTGAACTGGAACCCCTGGAACCCTTCCAGCTTGCAGACCATTACGGCGATACGCTGATTCTCTCTCAGGTTTGCCCGTGTGCCCGGGCTCATGATCTCGGCGAACATCAAGTGGTCATCGTCCAGCACAGCGATCGAACCCTTGGGACTCACGTTCGGCGCCCCGTCCTTAGAAGCTGTTGCAACGAAGCTGAGTCCCACTTCTTTGATAAGTTCCCTGTGCGCTTCAGTTATCTTCCCCATCTCGGTTCTCTCCTTCGAGCGGCTCAGCCGCCGAGAGATAGTGCCACAGGAAGACGAACCGGCCCATGACACCTGTCCTCGTGAGACTGGGCCTGTTCTCAACAGTTGGGCTGGCTACGGCCCAGGGAAAACAGCTAATCCCTTGTTAGCCCGCCAGCAAATAGGCGAACCGGAATCAGCTCGTGGATCTCTGGGGGCGCGCAGGACCTGTGAAGTCCAGAACACACACGGCGGTACTTATGCGCCTCATCGACGAGCTGTGTGACGCACCTCAGCAGTCCGAATGGCCCCCACCTGTCCCAGCGTCAGACCGCCTTTCAGGCAGCGAACCGAACGCGGGACACTCCCTCTCGCGTTCGGAAGAAATGAGCTTGGCCAGCTCAAAGATCCCTGGGCGGCCCTGTACCTCACGGACGGTGCGAATGACGTGATCTGATCTGCGTATAAAGGGCGATCACATCATCGTCGGTTGAAGTCAATCCTTCCATCACCATCCGTGACGCGTTTTCGCCGAGCGTTCGGCGGAGGCGGACGTCGCTGAGCAGGCGCGCTAATGCTTCAGCCAGGGCAATCTCGTCCCCCGGGGGGACCAGCAGTCCGTTTTTGCCATGCCGGATGACCTCCGCAAGTGCACCAACATCGGTCGCCACGACGGCTTTTCCGTACGCCATCGCTTCGAGGACTCCGAGTGACACCCCATCGCTGAGCGAAGGAAGAACGAAGATATCCCCTTCCATCATCACCTGGCTGAGCTCGGAGTGTTCGAATTCACCTCTGAACTCGACGCGGTCCTCCAAGCCCAATTCGCTCACGAGCTTACGGAACCGTCCGGCGTCCTGGCCTGAGCCAAAGAGGAGTAGTTTCGAATTGAAGCTTCCCTCCTCCACACGCCCGAGTGCGCGAATGAGGACATCGATACCCTTGGCCGTCTCAAGACGGGCGGTCGAAATAATATGCGACAGTCTTTCGGTTGCGGATGGATTGCTGCCCAGTGGTACCTCGACTTTATAGCTCATCGTGTGCAGGCGATTCTCGAGTGCAGGATCGAGAGCGAGAAGCCCGGACCTGGCTTTGCCCGGCCAGCAGAGGACCGCGTCAGCAGCCGCCAGCCAACGAGTGGACTCCGCTGGCCCAGGGCCTTCGAATTCGGACAGAACACCATGTTCTGAATAGATCACTGGAAGGCCGCGAGTTCTTGCCCATGTAAGGATCCAGGCGGTGTCCGCCATGAAGCCGTGTACGTGGAGAACGTCCGGCCGAAATGTTCGGAACCTGGCCGCCAGTAACGTTCTGAGCCGCCTCCGGGAGTAGAAACGGACCGCTCTCCGCGGGAGGGCAGTAAGGATCCCTAGCAATCGACTCTTACGTCTCGATTGCAGCTCCGACGTTCGCAGAGAAGCGCGACGCCGAAGGAGCCCTGGCAGCCACGGCGCAATCCGTGTAAGGCGCGCGTGCGGCGAAACTGGGGTAATACCTGCGTTCCACAGTCGCTTGCCGTACTGGTTACTCCGGGGCGTCGGCACCTCCGTAATAAATTGCACGTCCACGCCCGAACGACTGAGGCGAATAGCGGCATCCGTCACGAATTGCTCAACGCCTCCGATTGGACCTAACCACCAAGCCAAGATGGCAATTCGACCCATTGGAGCTGATGTCATGTTTAACGCCTCGATGACAGGGGCGGCCGCTGGACAGGCGCCATGTCGGACTGAAGCCTGACACGAGCTGGGCCCGCGTCAAAGCGCGCCACTGTGTAGTCTTCGGGCTGGAACGATTCCCGTATGAGCGCCGAAGAGCTGATCATCGCCATTGCTAGGATTGCGGGATCCCTCCTGGTTCTGAGGTGGGCCCTAGTGGGTGGCGTAGTCGCCGTTTTGGTCGACCTCAGCGACCTGTTCATGAAGAACCTCCTCGAGCTCGGCGGCGTCAGTAACTACCAAGCATTCGACAAGTGGCTCGACCAAGTCTATCTGCTGGCATTTCTCGTCGTAGCCCTACGCTGGAAGGGGCCTGCCCGCACAGTTGCTATCCTCCTCTACGCATGGCGCATGGCAGGGTTTTTCGCATTCGAAGCCACCGGCGACCGCGAGATCCTCCTGCTCTTCCCCAACGTTTTCGAGTTCTGGTTCCTGTTCGTCGCGGCAGTCGCCCACCTGAAGCCTCAATTCGCATTCACGAACCGAAACATAGGCATCACTCTCGGGGTACTTACCGCCCTGAAAGAATTCCAGGAATTTGCGCTCCACCAAGCGCGCTGGCTCGACAGCTTCACAGCTGTCGAGGCGGTGGAGGCGGTCGCCGACTGGCTATCCGGACCGTTTTGGTAGACTCAGCAGCCCGGATGGAGTTGACGGGAGGTACTGGTGGTTTACGAAGGGTCCGCAGTGTCCATCTCTGGACTGGTGGTCAGGCGGGGAGGAATGGCAGCACTAGACAACGTCACCACCTCGATACCACCCGGCACGGTCACCGGGTTGATCGGCCCGAGTGGTTGCGGAAAGACCACACTGATGCGGTCGATTGTCGGCACGCAGCGGATTGTCGGAGGAACTGTAACCGTCTTCGGGAAGCCCGCAGGTCACAGCTCGCTGCGCACCCGAGTGGCCTACACCACGCAGGCTCCTTCTGCGTACAGAGAACTCACTGTCAGGGAAGACCTCGAATATTTTAGGGCGATCGTGCGGGCGCCCTCGACTCGGGTAGACGAGATACTGGACCGACTCGGACTCAGCTCCCTTGCTGGTAAGCCGTGCGGAAACCTCTCGGGAGGACAGTTGCACCGTGTCTCGCTAGCGGCAGCTCTCCTTGGAGAGCCCGAACTGCTTGTTCTTGATGAGCCGACCGTCGGGCTCGACCCGGTACTGCGGGGGCAGCTGTGGAAGATGTTCCACGAGATGGCCGGCATCGGCACCACAATGGTGATTTCGAGCCACGTGATGGATGAAGCGGAACACTGTGGCAATCTGGTTCTTCTTCGCGACGGCCAGCTGCTTGCTGCCGGTCCACCCCAGGACCTGAAGGGCAAAACGGGGGCCGAAACAGTGGAGGAAGCTTTCTTGACGCTCGTCGGCTCTTCCGGTGAGTCAAGATGATAAGCAAAGCAGCCTGGGCTACCGCCCTGCGCGTGCTTCACCAAGTACAGCACGACCGCCGCACGGTGGCCCTCATCCTGCTCGTGCCGATGGTGCTCCTCATACCGTGGGTGTTCGACGACCACCCGGAAGTGTTTGACCGAGTTGGCCTGCCGCTCGTCGGGGTGTTTCCACTCGTCTCCATGTTCCTTGTTACTTCGATCACTATGCTCAGAGAGCGCGTCAGCGGGACACTCGAGCGCCTGATGACTCTGCCTATGTCCAAGCTCGATCTGCTGATCGGTTATGCGCTCGCATTCGGGTCACTGGCGACGGTCCAGGCCACACTTGTCGCACTGGTTGGATTCGTCTTCCTGGATCTCGAAGCGGAAGGGCCGAAAGCGCTGGTCGTGGGACTCGCGGTCCTGAACGCCCTGCTCGGCATGTCCCTGGGACTCTTCGTTAGCGCCTTCGCGCGCACAGAATTCGAGGCCGTGCAGTTCATGCCCGCCCTTCTAATTCCACAATTTCTGCTATCTGGCGTGATGATCCCGCGGGATCAAATGGCGACCGCTCTCGAATATGCTTCTCTGGCCCTTCCGATGCGCTACGGCCTCGACGCGATGGAGAGAGTGCGCGACAGGTCGGACTTCCAGTGGGAACTCGCGTTGGATGCCGGCGTCGTGGGCGCAGTCACACTGGGGCTGCTCGCCCTGGCGGCGCTCACAATGCGCCGCCGCACCACGTGAAATCGGCGCCGGGCCGGGCGAGCACCACAGCGGCGAAGACCACGACCTCTCAACCCTCAGAGTGTTCTTGGTCGGTTGCTCTCACGCGAGTTGAGAGCAACCGACCAAGAACGGAAGGACTAGTAGTCCCAAGAAAAATGCCGACTTCCTGAACGTCGCCGCTAGCCAGTGGCTGAACGCCCAATACGGCGGTATTTACGACCAACAGAATCACCCCAATGATTTCACCGAAAGCCGCAAGTCGATCAAACGATATTGACGACATCCCCGCCCCCGTCAAGGAGCACAGGCCAAGATCGGTTCTGAAGACAGGAGTTCACAACGCCCGGGGATGAAAGCAAGGTCGAACGGCGCTATGAGAGATACGACTCCAGCTCCTTCCCGACGTCCGTAACCGTGCCCGTCGGCATATGAACCATCTGCAGTTCGGCGCCAAGGGCCGACCGCTCCTTAAGCCGCTCACGAACCTCCCCAGGAGAGCCTATTACCTGACAGGAACGAACCATTTCGTCGGAGATGGCATCCACCGACTTTTCCCGCTCCCGCTCTGCCCAGGCGGATCTCGACTGCTCGACTTCAGATTCGAACCCGTTCCGGGCGAGCATCTGCCAGTAGAAGACGCCCATGCGGTTCACGTAGTGATGAATAGCGCTCCTCGCTTCAAACCAGCGCCTCTCATCTTCTTGGGAACCATCGAGAATGGTGACCCGCGTGAACGGAGCGATCGTCACCTTCTTGTCCGGGTTGCCGCCGGCTTCTGCCCCGGCGGCAAGATCCCTTTCGAGAGAGCCAAACAGTTCCATCGGCCAGTGGATTGGGAATATCCCATCAGCGATTTCGCCGGTCTGGTAAATCGACCTGGGAGTAATAGCCGCGATATACACAGGCACTTTGTTTCGCGGCCGGTCGTAATCAAGCCGGAACCCGCGTGACATCTGGAATATCTCGCCATCGTAGTTGAGTGGTGCACCGTCGATAAGCACATCGAAGATCTCGACGTACTCTCGGATCCGCTGAATTGGCCGCTCGAACAGGATCCCGTGGAAGTGCTCGACTACGAAAGCACCAGACGAGCCGAGGCCCAGCACCATCCGTCCTCCGGAGAGCTGCTCCAGGGTGGCGTACTCCTGAGCCATAGCTCCCGGGGTCCGCGAATAGGTGTTGATGATGGAGGTCCCGATTTCGATATGGGACGTGTTGAGAGCCACGGCCGCGAGCCAAGGGAGTACCGACGGACCCCAAGCCTCCCCGCTCGCGACCATCTCGTACCCGAGGTCCTCTGCGATACGCACCTTCTCCAAAGAGTCCTTCCAATCGCCACCGGCGCCGGCAAGAATTCCAAGTCGCATCGTTACTGCCTCCGGAATAGGTAGGAGCAAAGTCTACGCGGTAGAGGGAGAATTCACCGACGGGCAGGCCAAGTCGTTCAGGCCGGCCAGACGAGCATGATCAGCGGGACTGAAACGATGACGATCACGACTTCGAGTGGGAGCCCCATCCGCCAGAAATCGCCAAAGCTGTATCCGCCAGGTCCCATCACAAGGAGATTGGACTGATGACCGATCGGCGTCAGGAATGCCGCCGAGGCACCGATCGCCACCGCCATCAAGAAGGGGTCGGCCGACGCACCGATCTCAAGCGCAACACCCACGGCGATCGGAGCCATGAGCACTGCAGCCGCGGTGTTGTTCAAAATATCCGAAAGGAACATCGAGACGATCAGGACCGCAGCAACGATCCCCCAAGTCGGAAACCCGCTCGTGACCGTAACCAATCCGTCGGCGATGTTCGCGGCCGCACCTGTGCTTTCGAGTGCTCCGCCGACCGGGATCATTGCTCCCAGGAGAACGATGACGGTCCAGTCGATCGATTCGTAGACCTCCTTAGGAGACACAAGACCAACCAACCCCATAACCGTCGCTGCCCCAACAATTGCCACCTGGATCGGAAGAAGCCTGAACGCCGCAGCGATGACGAGTGCACCCCCGAAAATCGTGACGGCAAGAAGTGCACGCCGTTCCCGCTCTCCCAGCTGAATACCTCGCGGCGCAAGAGGGAGGCACTCGAGCTCGGCGAGGATGCCGGACAGCTCATCGCGCCGCGCCTGGAGGAGAAGGACATCGCCAGCGGCAAGGAGCGTGTTTCCGAGGCGCCTCCGGAATTGCCGCCCCCTCCGGGAAACAGCAAGGAGGTTGACTCCGTGACGCTGGCGCAGGCCCGCGCCTACGATCGATCGGCCTTGGAGCGGAGACCCTGGCATAAGGACAGCCTCTGTCACAGTCACTTCTTCGTTCCCGAGCTTCTTGCTCGTCCCTTCCCCTGAAGAGACTGGCTCAAGGCCTGATTTAACCAGGGTCTGGAAGGCCTCGCCGGTCGCTTCCACGGCCAGCAGGTCGCCCGCCTCCAACCGTTCAAACTTCGACGGTAGCGCCATCACGCGTGTGCCTCGAACGATCGCGCCAAGGACGAATTCGGCGGCCACCTGCTCACCAAGGGCGCTCACCGTTTGCCCGACGACTTCAGAGTCCTCGGGCACTCGTACTTCGAACATGTAGTCGTCAATTTCGAACAGCGATTCTTCCTCGACGTCGTCTCGCCGGGGGATCAGCCGCCAGCCGATCAGTGCCACGAAGGCCAGTCCGGCGACCGCAACCCCAGCTCCAACGGGCACAAAGTCGAACATCGCGAAGGCCTCTCCGGTCGTATCCTCTCGAAAGGTCGCAATCACGATATTTGGCGGCGTTCCTACAAGTGTGGTCAGCCCGCCGAGCAAAGATGCGAAGGCCAAAGGCATCAGGATCATCGACGGCCTGTTTCCAGCGCTGCGAGCGAGACGAATCGTCGCCGGCATCAATACGGCCAGGGCGCCGACATTGTTCATGAACGCCGAGAGCGAGGCGGCAAGACCCGAAGTCGCGGTTATTTGGCGAGTCGGAGTTGAACCTACCCGCGAAAGCCACCCAGCGAGCACATCGATCGCCCCTGAGTTCTGAAGCCCCCGGCTGACGACGAGCACTCCCGCAACGGTCACAACCGCCGGATGCCCGAAGCCTCTGAAGGCGTCCTCGCCCGGCACGATGTCCGTGAGCACCAGCACCAGGAGGGCCATCAGGGCAACGGCGTCGTAGCGCCACTTCCCCCAGACGAAGAACACGAACGCAACGAGCAGTACTGCAGCAACGATCGTCTGTTCACGGTCCATGAAGGCGTAGCTTGGCCTCGGAGTCAACATGAGGCAAACAGGCCCGACACGAGGGTCTTGGCTTTGACAACTTCGCCTCGCCGACCAACCCTTCCTGACAGTACACGCCGACGCTCCGCAAACAATGGCCTTCGAAAGCGGAGGTGGTTCACTAAGGCTGAGCCGCGCACGTAGCGAAGATGAGTTGATAGAAAACGTCCGTGACGCGGATGCCATTCTGGTCAAAGGGGAAAGAATCTCTACTTAGTAGAGCGTGTGATGCGCGAAGGTCGTTGGCCAGAGACCGTGCACAACGCCCAGGTGAAGCCCCGCGCCGAGCTACCCGCGCCTCAAAGGCAGGGAGCGTTAGCTGACCCAGTCGCTGATCATCACCTTGCCTTCAGAGCCCACCAACTCCACGCGCAGACCGAGGGAATTGCTCAGGTAAACCGGCCCTGAGAGTTTGCCCGGCTCCGCGGCCCCCTGGAGCTCGCGGACAAAGCCCTCCGATTCCAATCGCTCCAGCTCCGTTTCGAGGTCATCCACGAAGAGTCCAAAGTGGTGGACACCACCCGCGTGGCCCACGCTCCAGAGCCCATCGCCCGCCGCCTGTATTAATTCGACGTGTGGGGGTCCCTGGTTGGAATACGTCGCTCGCACTTCGACGCTTTCGGTCCTACCTTCGGCGTCGGCGACGGTAACTGGGAACGTACGGATGGGCGCCCAAGTCAGGCCGAGTTGACTCGACATCCGTTCCATCCCTTCCGTGAGATCGGAAACAACAACACCCACGTGGAAGAGATTTTCATAGGCAACTTCTGAGGGGTTTTCAAAGGGATTCATTCGGAACCTACCCTTTCACCGGCCTCCCGCAGGAGCGCCATCTGTTCTCGAAGAGAGAGCTGAAGAAGACGGCCGTCCGTGCAGTGGAGAACGAATCGTGCACCAAGCTCAATCGCCGTCACCGAGGTATCCAAGGTCTGCTGGTGGATCATAACTGCAGCTCCATGCCGTTCGGACACCGCCACGATCTCCCGAAGGACCTCAAGGTAACGCGGATTCGTGACATCATCAGGGATACCAAGAGATGTGGTCATGTCGTTGGGACCGACGAAGATCCCGTCTATTCCCCCCACGCCGAGAATCTCACCCAGGTTGCCGAGGCCGGGTTCGCTCTCGATCCCGATGATCACGAGCGTTCCATCGTGGCGCTTGTCGATATAAGCCTTCGTCTCTGAACTGGGAAACTCCCCGGTTCGCGACGTCCTGTCGAGGTACTCCCCTTTCATGGGATGCCAGCGGGCCGTTGCTACACAAGCTCGGACCTCCTCGGGGTCCTCGCAGTAGGGCACAAGCACGCCGACGGCGCCGGCGTCGAGGGCCATTGCCACCCAGACTGGCATCGGGACCGGCACCCTGACTACCGGCGCCACCCCACCGTGCTGCAGCATCGTGCAAAGCTCCTGTATCTCCTTGCGGTCCCGGGAACCGTGCTCCCAATCGATCACCGCGTAATCGATCGTGCTTCCTGCTAGAAAGGGACCCCAACGAGTAACCCCGATCGCTGACAGCATGAAGCCATACACGCGTCCACCGGTCTGTAGACGTTCGCGGATCTCGGTCGCCTTCATCTTCTCCCCCGATCGCGGATGGCTGGCAGTCTAACCGGGCCGTCACCGGCATCCCAGTCCACCTCTCGATAAAGACGAATGAACTACGGAACAGGAAACCGCAAGTGCACCCAGGAGCCATCGATGCGCGTATGGCGATCGACTCAGACATCCGCAACCACGTACACGGCTTCGTGGCACTCTCCCCGCTCATATTTACGAAGGCTGCCCGTTGTGGGCCCCACCACTTGCAATAGATGTTGCCGATAACGAGCTGGTGATGCGTCTTCTCAAGCGCGCTGGCGTCAGTCTCACCAAGACACACCGTACCTACGTAAAAGCGCTCCGGCGGTTCGGGTCCCGAGGCGAGTACGAGTTTTATTGAACTCTGGTCCTTACTGTAAGTGGACTCCAACCCGAATCCGCTGATAGCGTCCCTTCAGCCAAGGACTCAACGGAGGTTCTCATGGGGCTGCTCGATGGAAAGAACACTGTAATTCTGGGAGCCTCCAGCGGCATCGGCTGGCGGATCGCGGAAAGATTTGCCGAGGAGGGAGCGAACCTCCTGATAGCTGCGCGGCGCCTCGACAACCTCAAGAAGCTCGGAAAGCAGATAGACGCGTCAGTGACCCGGTGCGACGTGACCGACTTCGATGACGTTGGCCGCCTTGCAGAAACCGCCAAGGAGCGGCTCGGCAGCGTCGAGGTTGCTGTTAACTCATCCGGCATAGTTGCGGGATCACTCATTCGCGACATCACTCCCGAGATTCTCAAGCCCATTGTCGAAGTCGACTACTTCGGCGCGATCTATTTCATGCGCCACTTCGGCAATGCGATCGCTGAATCGGGCGGAGGCTCTTTGATCAACATTACGTCGGCCACCGCGATTATGATTCCCCTCCGGCTCACACCCTACTCAGGCGCCAAAGCGGGCATCAATTTCGTGACGAAGATCGCAGCGCGCGAATACGGGCCAGACCAGGTGCGAGTTAACGCTCTCGCTCCGACGTTCGTACCAACCGCCATGAACAACTATGGGGGCGGGACCCCAATCGACGAGGCCCGTGTTGACCTGCCAGACGAGGCGCCTACGGCCCAGTATTACATCAACGAATCGCCACTCGGTCGGTATACGACCGTGGATGACTGCGCGGACGTCGCGGTAATGCTGGCCAGCGACCTCTCGGCGTCCATGACCGGGCAGGTCGTGCCCGTCGACTGCGGAAACACTCTCATGCGTCTGCCCGACATCCCGCCCCGAAGTGGAGGCAGGTCGCCGTCTGGCACCACAGACTGACTCCTAGCAGCTGAGATTCCCGGAGCAGACGGGACCGGTGAACGACAGGTCCAGACCAGAGTAGACAACGATGTATCGCCCGCCCCCGCTGTACCAGCGCGCCAAGACGTCCCGAAGGCCGTCCGAGAGACCATCCAGTGTGAGCTAATTGGACTCCGCGGCCGCGCCTCCGTGATCGGGTTCGTGGGCGCATCCGGGAGTCCAGGCGGGCCCGGAGCGTGGGTTGCAGGTGTCGAGGTCGGTTCGGCCGCACTTGTCGGCTGGCTTCCGGCTGTGGGTGGCACAATCGGTGGCGCCACGATGACGCTAGCTAGCAAACTCGGCAACTCTGCTGGTATTACGCGTCCCTTCCATAGCGTACCCGGCCGTGTTTAGACCTTTCTAACCTATGAAGTCCGTACACACTTCGGTCGCCCGGTACTTGGAATGTCGGCTGTCCCAGCACGGGGGCGCTCGATACCCTGAGGTCGCCCAGGGGGGCTGGAGGCCCGGCTATGATCATCTATCTCGTTCTCTTACTCGGTCTGTTGCTTTTGTCTGCGTTCTTCTCATCTGCGGAGACGGCCTATCTCTCGCTCCAACGAGTCCGACTGCAGCATGAGGTGAACGAAGGCATTCCTGGAGCCGCCCGGGTCGCCCGGCTTCTCCAACGGCCCCAGAGCCTGCTGTCAGGAATCCTCCTCGGCAACAATCTCGCCAACACCGCCTCCGCAGCGGTGGGCACGGTGATCGCCACCGAACTTGTTTCGGGCGGCGGCGGCGTGCTCATCGCAACCTTTGCGATCACTCTTCTTCTCGTTCTATTTGGTGAAGTTAGCCCCAAGGCTCTAGCACTCAGCCGGCCGGAGCTTCTGAGCCGTGCTTACGCTCTGCCTGTGTCTGCCTGGTCCCGTGCCATGGTTCCGCTCGTCTGGGGTCTCGACCTCCTCGCCGGAGTGATGAGGAAGCTGGTTGGGGCAGAAGAGGAGGGCACCACTCTGGCACTGACGAGTGCCGAATTGAGAACGGCGATCCGAATTGGAGCCGAGGCAGGGGCCCTTGAGTCAGTACAGTCGAGCCGGCTTCTGGGAGCACTCACCCTCGAACGCAGAAGAGTTCAGGAAATCATGGTTTCACGTCTCGACATCGTCGCTGTCGAGGCGGGGGAGTCGGCCCTCGACGTCGCCCGCCGGTTTGCGGATTCGCGCTTCCAGCGGATGCCCGTCTACCGGAACACGCCTGACGAGGTCATCGGCTACGTGCACATCAGCGACGTTAATGCGGCACAGCTCGAGGGCCTCGGCAAAACGACCGCGCGCGATCTCATGAGGCCCGCCCCGTTTGAGTCAGAGCAGGCCTCCATAGCACGTGTCCTCGAAGTTATGCGGGAGCATTCGAGCTACATCGTGATGCTGGTGGATGAGTTCGGTGGAACTGCCGGCATGGTATCGCTTGAGGACATCTTGGAGGAGATCGTGGGGGAGCTCGGGTCGGAGAACCCGGAGACCGCATCGATCGATGAATCCGCCAGGGACGAGGAAGGAATCACGGTTGTAGAAGGTACCCGCCTCCTGGTCGACCTATCCAACGACCTAGACACCGACTTCACCGAAGTCGACGCCAATACAGTAGCTGGCCTCGTGTTGACCTACCTCCGCCATTTTCCCGATACGGGAGAGCACGCCGATCACGCGGGGCACAGGTTTACCGTCCTAGAAGCAGACGATAGGAAGGTGACTCGGGTAAGGGTCGAGAGGCTTCCGGACGAGCCTCCCGGGTCCGCCTAAGCTTCTGCCTTTAAAGCCAGGCTCTCAGGCGACGCCGGTGCCACGCAATCTCGGGTCGAGTGCATCGCGCAGGCTGTCGCCGAGAAGGTTGAAGGCAAGCACGGTGAAACTCAGGGCAAGGCCGGGGAATACCGCCATCCACCAGGCAAGCTGGAAGAACTGGCGAGCATCGCCGCTCAGGTCGCCGCCCCAGGACGGCTCCCCAAGGTCGACACCAACCCCCAGGAAGCTGAGACCAGATTCAGTGAGTATTGCCGCTGGGAGCGTCGCGCTGGCTGTGACGATGGCAATCCCAATCAAGTTCGGAAGCAGATGGCGGAAGATGATGCGCCACTCGCTCGCGCCAAGGACCCGCGCAGCCTCTACGTACGGCGACTCTCGCTGCTGCAAAACGGCTCCTCGCATAATGCGCATGATTACCGGAGTAAAAATGATACTGATCGAGATCACGACCGTTGACAGGCCCTTACCCAGCGAGGTCGCCAGAGTTAGCGCGAAGAGAATGCTCGGGAACGCGATCAAGATGTCTGCGATGCGGCTGATTCCCTGATCGATGAGACCCCTGAAATAACCTGCTAGCAGTGCTAGAGCGGTCCCGCCAATGACGCTGATCAACACCGTCGCCAGTCCAACCTGGAGCGACACCTGAGCGCCATATACCACTCTCGCGTAGACGTCTTTTCCCTGTCTGGTGGTGCCCAACCAGTGATCGCCGCTCGGCGATTCGAGAATGTCCACGCTGGTCGCAGTCGGGTCGTGCTGGGTAATCAGATCCGCGAACAGAGCAGCAAAGACAACGATGACAATAATGGCGACTCCGAGCGCCCCCAAAGGCTGCGTTCGCAAGAACCGCGTCGTCGCTCGCCAGTAGCGCGTGAACGTGTTCGGCGCCCGCCCGATTGCGGCCTCGATGGCAACAGCTTCAACTTCCGCCATCTAGTACCGGATCCTCGGGTCGACATAGGCGTAGAGAATGTCGACGATAAGCGTAATGAAGATGAACATCGCTGCGAAGACCATGGTCACTGCCATCACTTCGCGATAATCCCGTTTGTTCACGGCCTGAAGACTGATGCTGCCCATGCCGGGCACTGCGAAGATCTGCTCGATCAGCACAGCTCCGCCAAGCACCACACCGAATTGGATACCCGCGAGCGTGAGCACGGTCACGAGAGCGCCTCGGAGGACGTGGCGCACGACCACGGTGCCCTCGCGAAGTCCCTTCGCGCGGGCTGTGCGCACGTAATCGGAGTAGAGGATTTCGAGCATGCTCGACCGCACGAGCCGCGCCACATAGGCAGCGCTCGAGACTGCCAGCGTCAGGGCCGGCCAGAACATGATGCGAAGGTGCTGGATCGGGTCATCCTGGACTTCGACGAAACCCCGAACAAGCGGCGTCCAGTTCCACCAGATAACGGGTAACAAAACCAGCAGTGTCGCAAGCCAGAAAGACGGAACGGAAAGGCCCGCAATCGTGAACACTCTCAGGAAGTAGTCCAAGAAGGTCCCTTGCTTTACGGCCGAAAGTACGCCCACCGGTATCCCAATAATCAGCGTCAGGATAATCGTGAGAACGGCCAGCATCATCGTTATGGGCAAGGCGCTCTTGATTTCCGCGCCGATCGAATCGTCGGTTCCGAGCGTTCTTCCGAAATCACCGCGCACGATATCGCCGAGCCAGTCAAAGTACTGGATGATAGCAGGGCGGTCGAGACCAAGGTCGGCCCTGAGTTTGTCAAGGCACTCCTGGCAGCTTCCGGTAGCACCAATCTTCAGAAGCGCAGCATCGCCCGGCTGGACTTGCAGGAGGTAGAACAGAAGCACCGACATCGCCAGCAACATGAACGGCACAAGCAGCAGGCGGCGGATGATGTAGGCACGCATTCAGAGACGGCCCTTTATACAAAAGAAAAGGCCCGGGGGCGCATCTTAATGATGGCGTCCCCCCGGGCCAAGATTTTGGCGTTTAACTCTTGAGCCAGAGATCGTGAGACCGGTTTACGAGCAACGCATCTGCTCGCGGCACATTCTGGACGCGCTTATTGTAGATGTTGTAGTCGTATGCCGCCACCGGAAGCGATATACCACCCCAGTAGCCCTTCATGATGAACCGCTCGAGTTCATGCATAGCCTCCGCCCTCTCCTCGGCGTCGAGCGAAGCAGCCTGCAAGTTGTACAACCGGACGGCCTCTTCGGCGGCCTCACGCGTTTCCGTGTGCGGGTGATCCAGCTTCCAGTTGGAGGTGTTCGAGCCGAACGCCGTGGGCATCACACCGGCGAGAGCGTTGTATTCGGGGAGGAAGTCGACCTGCGGGAAGAAGGACACAAAGATCTCCCAGTCCTTCCGGCCAGGCTTAACGGCCGCCTCAACGAACGTCCCAATGTCTGACTCGTTGACGTCAACTGTGCAACCAAGGTTCTTCTCCAGCTGCCCACGAATGAAGTCGGTCGAATCCGACATTAGCTTGAGGACCGTCGGAGTGATCATCCGAATCGTGTTGTTGAAAGGTTTGCCCGCCTCTTCCCAAAGTTCCTTCGCCCGGGTCGGGTCGTGCGGATGCAGAGCTTTTGCTTCTTCTGGGTCGAGTGCGAGCTCGTTGAATCCACCGCTCACATGGCCCTGGTAACGGCCGTCACCGGCGAAGACCGTAGCGATGAATTCATCGTAGTTGATGGCCAGAGCGATGGCCTCTCGAGCCCGGGGGTCGGTGAGCGCCAACATGTCCTGGAAGAGAAGCAGCTGTCTGAACGATTTGAGCTTCAGTGCCTCGATATCGGGATGGTCGTCGTACTCGGGGAAGCTAAGCTTGTCGACCGGCACAGAACCCTGGTTCAAGAAGTCGGTTTGGCCGTTCAGGAAGGCCGCCTTTGTGGCAGCCGCGTCAACGACGATGCTCTCTTCGATCCGGTCGATGTACGGGCTCTCGGGGTAGCCATCGTGGGGATCCGGCCGCTTGAAGTAGTTCGGATTCCGCTCCATGGTTGCGCCGGTCGCATCATTCTTGGTCAGAAGATAGGGGCCGGAGCCAGCGGTGACCTTGTCGATCACGCCTCCTTCCGCCTCCACGACTTCCCGTCCAACGATCGCGAACGGGTTACGAGAGCCCAGAGCGATGAATCGCGATGCGAAAGGAATTCGCTGGTGAATGATGGCCGTAGTGCTATCAACAACTTCGACGTTATCAATCCAGTCGAAGACGATTTCCGGCGAGTTTCCGCCCTGGTTTGTCCGGAAGTCGGGAATCCGGTCGATCGAGAACTTGAGGTCCTCAGCGATCATCTCACGTCCGCTGGCGACGTTGTCGTGGAAGTGGATGCCCTCGTGCAGTTTGACTACGATCGTCTCAGCGTCTGGAGTTTCAAACCCTTGCGCGGCATCGAGGAGAATCTCCCCGTCCGACGTCCGGTACACGTGCGTCCACATGTAGGTCTTGCTTTGGATAAGGTCCTGGTTGACGACCCGGCCGGCCGGATCGAGGCCATCGTCCTTCTCGCTCTTGCTTCTCTGCAGAGCGCCGCCGACAACGGGCTGGTCGGCGGGAACGCTTGTCGCCGTGGCCGGCGGCGCGGTCGAGTCTCCGCTCGGTCCGTCGTCGTCGTCGCCGCAACCGGCGGCCAGCCAGGCCGCGGACCCCACCGCTGCCGTGCCACTGCCGACCAAGAAACGCCGCCGGGTTAGGCCGCTTCGGCGACGACGTGTCCAGTAGTTTGTTCGCAAGTCAGTCATTGCGTCCCCCCGTGGCGGCTAATGTTACGCGTGCGCTGTCGCGCACGTCGAATGAATGGCGAGGATCGTGTGCAGAATGGTTGCCGATTACGATCGCGGTCATAATTCGTGCGTGGGCTCGCTCTCTTCTTCTGAACCTCACCGACAAAAAAGATCGTCGCCTGAAAGCAACTGTCACCATAGGCGCCCGCGTTCTACTGTCGGCGTGTGACTCAACAGCCTCCCTCAAGAGAGGTTCTCGCGGCGTTCGCGCTCGATCCTGGCGAAGGGATCGTTTTCGCCGTCCGGACTGAGCCCGACGGGGTCTGGAACTTTCGTACAGAAGATGCTCGATACGTATTGTGCCGGTACAGCCCACTGCGCTCTGAGGAATCGGTCGGCTGGGAGCACGAACTACTCGCTCGGCTGTCCCACACTGAGTGGCCGGTGGCGGCACCGGTGAAGACGAGCCACGGACCCACTGCAGTCTCGACACCCTCGGGTCAATACGCCTTGTTTCCCGCTTCGGAGGGGAGCCCACTGTCCCCCCGGAGTCTCACGGCCAAACGCATCGCAGGGCGGCTGCTTGCACGGTTACACGAGGAGTTCGCCTCCCTTCCGGCGGTAGACCAGCGGCCCGGGTCCGGGCACTCGTGGGAACTGGACCTGCTCATACAGCCGAGCGGAGCCCAGACCTTCAACCAGCTCGCCCGGAAGCTCGGTGAAGGTCACTGGGAGCTGGCGAGCGCGATTCGCAGGCAACGATGTCGAAACCTTCGGAAGCTATCAAGGCAAGGGTATGGTGAGCTGCCGGCGCGGATTGTACACAGCGATTTTCACACCGAGAACCGGCTCTTCAGCGACGGGCAACTCACTGGTCTGCTTGGATTCGAGGGCGCTCATGTCGATGCCCCGGTGTTCGATGTTGCCGCGGGCATCTCGAAAAGCTGCTTGCTCTCGGCAAGGAATAGCGGATTCGATCTGGAAGCTGCGCAGTCTTTCCTAGGGGGCTACAGACAGCACCGCACACTTGATTCGGGCGAGGTGAAGCTCATTCCAGCGTTGGTCAGGGCGCATTTGCTGTGGCTGGTCGCTTCGCAGCTGGCCGAGTGGCATGTCGGCAGATCAGATCAAATCATCGAACGTCTGGCGACGGTGATGGAGAACCAGTTCCCGGCCCTCGATGACGTTGCCAGCCATTTCGGTGCCCTCGCGCTGGCGTAGGCGCAATTCACTTGCGTTAACCCTGAGGGCTTCCGGCGTTAGTCTATGAGTGGTCCACGGCCCCGGAGTTGATCATGGCTACACAAGCTGGCACTGGCGCGCCCGAACGAAACCACCTGTTCTTCCACGTCAGCCGCTACCGGTGGTATTACGTAACGGGTTTCTTCATGCTCATCGGGGCGACGATCTTCCAGCAGCTCGCCCCGCTCACACTCCGATACGGGATCGACGCTATCGAGGAGGGAGCCTCCGGAAAGGCCCTTGCCGGGTTCGCCGGGATCATCCTCCTCCTCGCACTGATCGAAGGGACTCTACGCTACTTCTCGCGCTCACTCGTCTCGGGCTCCGCCCGCCACATCGAGTACGCGCTTCGCGACGACATGGCGCAAAAGCTCCTGAATCTCGACCAGCAGTTCTACGTCCAATCTCGCACAGGGGACCTCATGGCCCGCTGCACCAACGACCTCGAGTTGATCAGGAACTTCACGGGGCCGGTCATCGTAGACTTCGGCCGTACCGTGGTCGTAATCGCGGTCGGTGCCCTGTTCCTATTCCTGACCGATGTCCGCCTGACGCTGATCGCCCTCGCCTACCTGCCGGTCGTCGCAGTCTTCGTTATCTACACAGAGACAGAGTTCGAACAACGGTACCAGCGCTTCCAGGACCAGTTCGGCGTCCTTACGAACCGGGCCCAGGAGAACATCTCCGGAATCAGATCGATCAAGGCTCACGCCCAGGAGCCCGCGGAAATAGCCACGTTCCGTTCGGAATCCTTGGAAATGCGAGGCCGGGCAATCTCGCTGATGTGGATCACCGGCGCACTCTTCACCGGAATGGTTTTCGTCACAACCGGCGTCACGGGCCTGATTCTCTGGTTCGGCGGCAACGACATGATTGACGGACGCATTTCCCTGGGAGAACTCGTCCAGTTCATCACTGTGCTTGCGCTTATGGCCACGCAGCTCTCGTACGTGGGCTGGGTGGTTTCCGGCACGCAGCAGGGCATCGTTGCGACCCGAAGAATCAACCATATCCTTAACGCAGTCCCTCAAATCACCGATCCTGTCGACCCTGTAGTGGGTTCAGTCAACGAAATCCACGGCGACATCGAGTTCCGGGGCGTGGCTACGGCCTACGAAGGCAACGAAGTGCTACGCGAAGTCGATCTTCGAATCCCGGCCGGCGCAACGGTCGCCCTAGTCGGCCTGACGGGATCGGGTAAAACAACTCTCGTGAACCTTCTGATCCGGCTACAAGACCCCCTCAGGGGACAGGTGCTGGTCGATGGACGAGATGCTCGTGAGTACAGCCTGGAAACCTTGAGGGGGGCCGTCGGATTTGTACCGCAGGAATCCTTTCTGTTTTCCGACAGCCTCCGCGACAACATCAGTTACGGCCGCCCGGAGCCCACCGACGAGGAACTCCAAGCTGCCCTCGACACCTCACAGCTTGTCAACGATCTCGAACAGTTATCTGACGGAATTGACTCGTTCATCGGAGAGCGCGGCGTGACGCTTTCGGGAGGGCAGAAACAGAGGGCAGCCCTCGCCCGCGCACTCCTGAAAGCCCCGCCGATCCTCGTCCTCGATGATGCGCTTTCACACGTCGACACCCACACCGAAGAGGAGATCCTTCGAAGGCTCAAGGAGTTCATGCAGGACCGAACCACGATCCTGATAGCACACCGAACCTCGACAATCCGGGCCGCCGACACGATCGTCGTCCTTGACGAAGGCACCATCGCGCAGGTAGGCACGCACGAAGAACTCCTGGCGGTAGGCGGCGTGTATGCCCGAATCCACCGTCGGCAGCTCCTTGAAGAACAGCTCACCAGTGAAGTTGATGCAGACGAACGCACGAATCCAGAGGGCTCCGACCAATGACAGAGGAGTACTACGAGGACGAGGCCTACCTCGCTAGCGTGTACAACCGCCAGCTTCTGGGTCGGCTTGGCGCCTACCTCCGCCCCCAATGGCGGTGGCTGCTCGTTGCGGTTGTCCTCATGCTGGGCACAGCTCTCCTCGAACTGATTCCCCAGCTTGTCCTTCGTCACGCGATCGACAACCAGCTGGCTGACCGGTCGGCGGATGGGCTCGGATTCCTGACTCTGCTGTTCTTCGGCGCCATCACGCTGTCCTTCACCCTGGGTTATGCCCAGTACATGCTGATGGCGTTCGTCGGTCAGCGCGTGGTCTACGCGATGCGGATGGATATCTTCAGCCACCTCCAGAAGATGTCGGTCGGCTACTTCGATCGAAACCCGGTGGGGAGGCTCGTGACTCGTGTCACCAACGACATAGCTGTCATCGAGCAAACGCTCTCCATGGGAGTGGTTCAGATCCTCGTCAACCTGGTCATGGTCTCAGGAATCATCGTGATCCTGTTCGTGCTCGACTGGCAGCTGGCCCTCGTGATGTACATATTCCTCGTACCGCTGATTTACACGGTTCGTTTCTTCGCCATCGCTCAGCGCGCAGCTTTCCGAGACCAGCGCCTCTGGCTGGCCAAGATCAATGCGTACCTGAATGAGCTGATCACCGGCGTAACTGTTATCCAAATGTTCAACCGTCAACACCGAAACATGGAGCGCTTCGACGAACGTAACGTCGGGACCAGAGAAGCAAACATGCGGATCCTGTTCTGGTACGCGATCTTCGAGCCGGTGGTGGTGCTGTTCGGCGCGATCACGCTCGGCGCGATTCTCTGGTACGGCGGAGTGCGGGCAATCAATGAAACTGTGACCCTGGGGACGCTCGTCGCCTTCATCGCTTTCATGCAGCGTTTCTACTGGCCGATCCGAGCCCTCTCAGAGCAGTACACGACGCTTCAATCCGCCATGGCCTCGGCCGAGCGAATCTTCTCCGTTATGGACCAGGAGGAAGAGGTGCGTGACGTCGAAAAGCCCGTGAGGCTCGAGGCGATCAGGGGCAAGATCGAGTTTCGGAACGTCTGGTTCGCCTACGAGAAAGAGAACTGGGTGCTCCGAGATGTCTCGTTCACGCTGGCGCCCGGCGAGAAGATCGCAGTTGTCGGGGCGACCGGCGCCGGGAAGTCAACCATGATGGCGCTCCTCAGTCGCTTCTATGATATTCAAAAAGGAGAGATCCTGATCGACGACGTCCCGATTAAAGAGCTACCTCAGCGTGAGCTACGACGACACGTTGGAGTCATCCTCCAAGATCCCTTTGTAACTACGGACACCGTCTTCGAGAACATTCGGCTTCGCGACAAATCCATAACGACTGAGCGAGTGAAGGAGGCGGCGGAAGCAGTTGGTGCGAACGTCTTCATCGAGCGTCTGGAATCCAAATACGAAACGGTTCTCGCAGAGCGCGGAGCGAACCTTTCAACCGGCCAGAAGCAGCTCATCGCCTTGGCTCGGGTGACGGCATTCGCGCCGGAAATCGTGCTGGTCATGGACGAAGCCACCGCCAGCATCGACCCGGAAACCGAATCCCTCATCCAGCGCGGCATTGCTCGGGTGATCTCCGGGCGAACGTCGATAATCGTTGCTCATCGGCTCAACACGATCCGTGTTGTCGACCGCATCCTCGTCCTTCACCAGGGGAGGCTCGTTGAAGCGGGCACACACGGCGAGTTGGTGGCACAGGACGGTTACTACGCCCGTCTTTACGAGCTTCAGTACAGGGAGCAGGAGCCTGCGGGCGGTGGTCGCGCCGCGGGCCGGCATTCAGAACCGGGGCCGGCTCCCGGAGGCTAAAGGGCCGCTAATCGGGTGTCGGGAGTTGAAGGACCTGGCCGACGAATATCAGATCCGGATCGTCGATCCCGTTCAGCGCCGCAAGCACCTGGGCGGTAGTGCCGAACATCTCCGCGATGGCGGCGAGGTGATCGCCGGCCTGGACAGTGTACGTCGTGGGAATCGAAGGCGTCGTCGTCGTCGTCGCCGTTGCCGTGGGAGCAGCGGTGGGCACCTGGGTCGGTCCTGTCGTCGCCGTCTCAGTGGCCGCAACAATCGTCGCAGTCGGGACCAGGGTCAGACCATCGTCATCGTCATCCCCGAACACACAAGCGCCGGATATCGAGGCCAACAGGCCCACTCCTGTCGCAATGAGCACCGAGCGCATGTCCTGTCCCCCTTGCCTGCCGACTGCAACGTATTCCAACGGCGATGCCAAGGCAACAGCAAACAACTCAATCACGAGTTGGTCGTCGCCCGGCAATGTAAACTACCGCGAGAATTTGTTCCGGGATTCGCTGATGGATGCAAACGAGAGGTTCGAGCTAGCGGGGAAAGTGGCCCTGGTAACCGGAGGCAGCCGCGGGCTCGGGCGCTCCATGGTGCTCGCATTCGCCGAGGCGGGCGCAGACGTGGTGATCGCAAGTAGAAAGCTCGACGCATGCGAAGAGTTGGCAGCACACATCGAAGGCACCACGGGTCGGCGAGCTCTCGCGGTCAGCGCGCACGTTGGCAAGTGGGACCAGATTGACCGGCTCGCGGAAGCGGCCTACGACGAATTCGGAAAAGTAGACGTGTTGGTCAACAACGCCGGGATGTCACCACTTTACGACACGCTCGCTGACGTCACCGAGGACCTCTGGGACAAAGTTCTGGACGTGAACCTCAAGGGGCCTTTTCGCCTGACCTCCATCATCGGCCCGCGCATGGCAGAGGGGGACGGCGGTTCGATAATCATGGTTTCGACAACGGGCTCCCTGAACCCGGCCCCTCACATCCTCCCTTACGCTGCCGCCAAATCAGGGGTGAATGCGCTGACGGTTGGGTTCGCGAAGGCGTTTGGACCGACGGTGAGGGTCAACTGCATCGTCCCCGGACCATTCCTTACTGACGTTTCGACTCATTGGGACATGGAAGCGTTCGAAGAGCGGGCGCGAACATCGATCCCACTGCGTCGCGGTGGGCAGCCGGATGAGATTATTGGGGCTGCCCTCTACTTTGCTTCTTCAGCATCGAGTTTCACGACGGGGGCGTCGCTAATCGTTTCTGGCGGGAGCATGTCGTGAGGCTTGGCCCGATGCCGCATCAGGCGGGTGGCGAGCCAGCAACCAAAATAGCGAGGTGAACACACAGATGTCTGTCGATTTCGAGATTCCCCAGGAAGCCAAGGATGTTCGTGAAAAAGTTCGGAGGTTCGTGCAGGACGAGTGCATCCCCGCCGAGGCGGAGCTGAAGAGTCGCCCTTACAAGGAGGTCCTTGCCGAACTTCGCAGCAAGGCCAGAGCTCAGGGACTCTGGTGTCCCTTTATCCCAAAGGAACACGGCGGAATGGGCCTCGGCCCGCTCGCAAACGCTCTCGTGCAGATGGAGACCGGCGAGAGTGCACTCGGCGCCCTGGCTCTAAATACGCAGGGGCCCGACGACGCGACGATGCTGACGATTCTCCGACACGGGACCGACTACCAGAAGGAAAAGTTCCTTAAGCCCCTGCTCAATGGTGAAAAGCGCATCTGCTACTCGATGACCGAGCGGGCCGCGGGGGCTGATGCCACGGGAATGCGGACCAACGCAGTGCGTGATGGCGACAACTGGATTCTTAACGGCGAGAAGTGGTTCAGCAGCGCGGCCAGTGTTGCGGACATCGCTGTCGTCATGGCCAGGTCAAGCCCCGAGGCACCGCGCAAAGAGCAGTTCAGTACGTTCATCGTCGAGTTGCCTGACGAGGGCTATCAGATCCAGCGCGACATCGAGACTATGGCCATCGCCAACCCCGTCAGCGACGAGCTCGGAGGAGGTCACTCGGAGGTCCTGATTAAGGACCTAGTCGTGCCCCATGCGAACCTGCTTGGCGGCGAAGGTCAGGGGTTCAATATGGGTCAACATCGGCTCGCCTACGGGCGGCTCCGTCACGGGATGCACAACATCGCTATGGCGCAGCGCGCTTTGGACATGGCCACTGAGCGTGTGACCGAGCGCGTAACCTTCGGCCAGCCTCTTTCCAAACGCCAGGGAGTTCAGTGGATGCTCGCTGACTGCGCAACCGAGCTCTACATCGCCCGCCTGATGCTCCTTCACATCGCTTGGAAGGCCGAGAATGAGATGGACCTTCGGCAGGAAAACTCTATTGCGAAGGTGTTCCTCGCGAACATGGTCCACAAGGTTGTCGACACGTCGATTCAGCTCCATGGAGCGCTGGGCTTCAGCCAAGACACACCGCTCGCTCGCTGGTACACAAATATCCGAAGCCAACGTCTCGTCGATGGGCCCGACGAAGTCCATCGCTGGGCTGTCGGTCGCAATTTGATCAAGGCCTTTGAGCAGCATGGCACAACGGCCTCGGCTTGCGGCGGTGACATGATCTAGGCCTGTGGCCCGGCAGCACTGACGCATTTAAGGTGGAAAACTCGCCGGTGCGGCCCTGACTGATCCAGCGTTCGCTCCCGGCTCGACCCTCGCCTAGAGTTGTAGCTGTGAGCGTTGAAACGACTCCTCCGTCGGAAGAAGTCGGACCCGAAGCCTCGAAAGCGCACCTGTCGGACCTGTTCCGCCCGCACCGGTGGGGAAGAACCTTCACATCGCTCCAAGAACGAGACTACACCTGGTACTTTATCGGCAACTCAGCGTTTTTCATGGCCACGCAGATGAACATCATTCTGCGCGGTTTCCTCGCATTCGAATTGACCGACGCGGCGTCAGCGCTCGGCCTAATCAGCGTCACCATCGCGATTCCCATGCTGTTCGTCGCACCCATCGGCGGAGTCATCGCGGACTGGTTCAACAAGAGAACGCTGCTGCTGGTCGCTCAGACCATGGTCGGATTGCTGAACCTTGTCATCTCAGTCCTCATCCTCACTGATGCCATCCAATTTTGGCACCTTATGGCCGCGGCCGTTGGGACCGGCACGGTCGTCGCGATCGTCATGCCGGCGCGACAGGCGATAGTTCCGCAGCTCGTGCCACGGCACAAGCTGATGAACGCAATCTCACTCCAGATGGGTGGGCAAAACCTGACAAGAATCGTCGGTCCGGCGTTGGCGGCTTCCATGATCGCGCCATTTGGAGTGGGCTGGGCCTATTCCGTGACAGTTCTACTGTTCGCCATTTCGGTGATTTCATTGCTGCCTCTTCCCTCTGTCGGAATGGTCGGCAAAGAGGCAGATGAGGAACCGCGTGACTTCCGCAAGGACCTCATCGGAGGATTCCAATTCGTGATGGGGAGCCCGATTTATCGGCTTCTCCTCGGTAGCGCGCTGGTCCTTCCCCTGTTTGCCTTCCCCGTTCTCCAGATCCTGCCGGTCTTCGCAGCAGAGGTGTTCGAATGGGAAGACATCGGACTCGGAATACTGGCTTCAAGCGGGGGCATCGGGGGTTTGACGGGCGCCCTCATCGCGGCAAACCTGGACGACAACGAACGGAAGGGAAGGGTGATGCTGTCCGGCGCGTTCGTCATGGCCGCCGCATTCATTGCGTTCGCCCTGATGCCGTTCTTCTGGCTGGCCGCTGTACTCCTAGCAGTCGGTAGCGCAGGCCAGATGCTCTTCATGACCACTAACAACGCAACGATCCAGGCGAAGGTGCCGGATGAATACCGCGGACGTGTCATGTCGATGCTCATGATGTCGTTTGGCATCATGCCGCTCGGAGTCCTGCCGGTGACGATCGGTGCCGACGCGTTTGGCGTCTCACTGGCGGTAGCGATCTCGTCAACGGTTCTTCTTGTCCTGTTGATGCTGGTTACTACACTGAGCACTCGTCTTTGGAACCTCAGGGTCCGGCCTTTCGAGCAGGTGGAGCTCTCACCCGTTCAGGCCGCCCAGTTGGTCGAGGACGGGCAGATCACAAAAGAAGAAGCGGTCCGGCTCACCGGAAGAGCCGAACTTCCCGGCCCGGTCGAGGGCGGGTAGTTCGTCCGGAACTATCGCGCATGCAAACGTCGGCATCTCGACACTGTTCGTCCTCCGGTGAACCGTCTTTGACGGGGGAAAAGAGGGTGAAGAGCTGCAATAGCGTCGCTCCGTGAGCTCGGCCTCGCACCCCCGGATTAGCTTGAACAGGCCGGGTCGGTTGGGTAAATCCCTTGTTGTCGCACTCATCGAAACGGGCCATGATCTAGGGGCAATCTCAGCCCGCAATCTTGAGTCCACTCAGTGCGCCACCACCATGATTGGCACGCTGTGTCCGCCGTGATGTCGGCCAAATCGATACTCGATGATCACGACCTGGTATTCATCACGGTTCCAGGCGCCACCATCTCGGAAGTTGCCCAGACCGTTTCCTGGCAGCCCCATCGCCAAGTGTTTCATTGCAGCAGCGCCAGGGATCTCAGCATCTGAGAGCGGCGACCGCCGCTGGTGTGACAGTCGGCTGCCTGCATCCCCTCCGGTCGTTCCCGTACATCCCACTCCGGAGCTAGGACGCTTCCGGGGGATCTCCTGCAGTATCGAGGTGCCTGAAGAACTTGCAAAACAACTCGTCGCCATGACGATCCAGCGGCGAGCTCGGCAGGGGCGATATCTCGAAGTTCTCACCGCACCTTAGTTGGGACGAAATCAACGGGGCTGCAGCCGCAGAGCTCCATCGAGGCGGATGGTCTCGCCGTTGATCATTGAGTTTTCGATGATGCTGCAGGCGAGGTGGGCGTACTCCTCTGGCTTTCCCAGTCGGGCCGGGAACGGAGTGACATCGCCGAGTGCCTTCCGCACCGGCTCGGGAAGACCCATCAGCATCGGTGTGAGGAAGAGCCCGGGTGCGATAGTGTTGTTACGAATGCCATCGCGGGCCAGATCACGAGCAACCGGGAGAGTCATTCCCACCACTCCGCCCTTGGATGCCGAGTACGCAGCCTGGCCTATCTGACCCTCGAAAGCGGCAACCGACGCGGTGTTAATGATCACCCCCCGCTCGCCGTTATCGTTGGGCTCATTCTTCACCATCGTGGCTGCCGCCAGTCGGATCACGTTGAAGGTGCCAATCAAGTTGATGTTGACCGTGCGACTAAAGGCCTCGAGGCTGGCTGGGCCTTCGCGACCGACGGTCTTCTCAGCACTCGCGACACCCGCACAGTTGATAACAACATGAGGGCCTCCGTGGGTTTTGGCCGCAGCTGCAACGGCCGCGGCGACCTGCTCGGCGCTTGTTACATCGGCCTCGGCGGCAAGGCCACCGAGGTCCGCTGCCACCGATGCAGCCTGCGAGTTGGGCAGGTCCAAAATCGTAACCTTGGCTCCCCGGGATGCAAGCTCGCGAGCAGTGGCCTCGCCCAGTCCCGAGCCTCCGCCGGTCACGAGAGCGCTGAGTCCTTTAATGTTCATCGAGCCCTCCACTCATTAGCTGATGATCGTTCTACCATGCGTCAGCCCAGAGGGCACTCCCGGCTCCCTTATATGAATCGGGCCCGACGGAAGACGAGCGCGTGCATTGGGGAGTTCAAACGAGGTATGGTGCCGGTCAGCGCAGAAGCTTTCTCAATCAAAGCCGGAGGTCAGGAATGGAGATCAAGCGAGGACAGGTTGCTGTCGTAACTGGAGGCGGAAGTGGTATCGGACGCGGTATCTCATTGGCCGCCGCCGACGAGGGCATGAACGTCGTCGTTGCGGATATCGAGGAGGCAGCCGCAGAAAGGGTGGCTGAAGAAGTTCGGGCGAAAGGCGGCCAGGCGATCGCCAGTCAGACCGACGTGACAAGCCTAGAGGACGTAAAGGAAACTGCGGACCGCGCATTCTCGGAATTCGACTCAGTTCACCTTCTCTGCAACAACGCTGGCGTCTCGACGTTCAAGCCGATGGTCGAGCAGACCCCGGATGACTGGCGCTGGGTCCTTAGTGTGAACCTGGACGGGGTCGTCAACGGCATCCTAGCGTTCCTCCCGAGATTGGTGGAGCAAAGCGACGAGTCCCACATTGTGAGTACGGCTTCGACGGCAGGACTGATACCTATACCCGAACTTGGAATCGGCCCATACACCGCTTCGAAGTACGCGATCGTAGGAATCTCGGAGAAGCTGCGCGGCGAGGTCGACGGTAACGGCATCGGCGTATCCGTGCTTTGTCCCGGAGGCGTCAGAACCAACTTGATGACATCCGAGAGGAACCGTCCCACCGAACTCGGCGGTACGGGCAAGGCTTCCGAGAACATTCTCGCTGGGGGTAAGGACCCGTTAGAAGTAGGGCGTCTCGTGCTCGCCGGCGTGAAGGCCAACCAGGCTTACATGTTCACTGATCTAACGATTGAGGATGCCGTTGAGGCGAGGTTTAAGGCGATCAAGGCTGGCTTTGCCGCGACGCGAGAGCTGCTAGAGAAGGGCGTCTGAGCTTCAAGCTCGCCGATTTCCGCCGGAATATCCCAGCGCCATCGGGCACCAGCTTGTCTTAAGAGCCCATCGAGCCCGGGGCATTGTTCAGCAGTTTCACATTGACCGGGATTGCGCTCATCATCGGAATTCCGGTGTATGGGTCGTAATCCCGATCGTTAAACATCAGCCGCCCCGTATGGCTCCCCTTGGTAAGGACCATCCCGTCCTCGTCCGGGGGGCCACCCCAAGCATGAGCCATTGAAATCACTCCGCTGGCGACGTCCGCCGCCTCCTCAACAACACCGGGAATGCTGGCACGGGCCGACGAGATCTCGATGATGTCTCCATCCTTGAGTCCTAGTGCCCGGCAGTCCACAGGGTTCATGTAGGCGGGGTTGTAGGTGTACTTCTTCGTTAGCTCCGTGAGGTCCTGGCCGGACGAGTTATAAACCTCGACCATTCGTCGGCTCACCAGGCGGTGCGTGAACTCCTCTCCCGGTCTATATCCACCACCCTCCGTGAGCGGTTCGGCTCGGATATCCCCGAGTTCACCGACCATAACGTCGTTACCAATATCGAGCTGCGGGGCCATCCCTGCAACACGAGGCATAACCTTGATGGCCGAGTCCTCGAATATATGGCCGTGGGGATACTTCTTCACCTCGCTAAGCGGTATCCGCGAACCAGCGCAGAGGTATTCGAGCATCTCATCGCTCGAAGGCCTGGTCTCCATGTTCACCTCGGTGCCGGCAACCCTCAGCTGGAAGCCCATTCGCTTGCCAAGCCCCCAGAAGAACTCCCATTCCTCGATTACGTCCGAGCCAGACGGTGGGGAAACTACCGTCGGCGCGTACATCGCGTAGGGCTCTGGATAGCCGGTTGACGCCCCAACATTCTCGTTTGGCCTCGTGACGCTCGGTGCCTCGAGCGAAAGCTTCGGGGCAATCACGTAATCAGCTCGCTTGGCGGTTTCGGACATCTTGATATCGACTGTCACGAGCAAATCCAGACTTTCGAGTGCTTCGAGCGTCTTTAGCTGGTCGGGCCAGGCAGCAACCGGGTTGCCGCCAAGCGAAAAGAGAGCCCGGATCTGGCCCTCCCCCGGCATCAGAATCTCGTCCTGGATCGCACCGGTCGGCAAACCCGCGACTGTTCCGCCAAGGTTTCTCACACGCAACTTCTCCCCGATGCCCCAGGCTGGAGCGGGGGGCGTCGCCTGAGCGCGGAACTCTTTCTGGGGAAGAAGTACGTAGGGATTAGGAACCTGCTCACCCTCCCGCAGCCAGCGGCCGCAGAGGGAGTTGATCGCCTGGACAAGGTATTCGGTCAGATTCCCTCGCGGGGACATGTTCGGCCCGGTGCCGGCCGTGACGCACCCGCGCCGGCCGCTCGCGAAGATTCGTGCCGCTTTGACCACGTGTCCTGCGGGCACACCGGTGCGCTGTTCGACGTATTCCGGCGTGAATTCGCTGACCGCCTCTTTGAGTTCTTCGAAGCCGGCGACATTCGCCGATATGAAGTCTCCGTCGTACAGGCCTTCCTCGTAAATGACGCGGATGATCCCGGCCAGCAAGGCGGGATCCTCGCCTGGTTTAACCTGGAGGTGGAGGTCGGAGCGCTCTGCGCATTCGCTCCTTCTGGGATCGATCACTACGAGCTTGAGCCCTCGCCGCTTGGCGTCGGTGAGCCGCTTCCACGGGTTGAAATGTGGGATGCCCCCCCACATCGAAACTACGGGGTTGGCGCCAACTAGCATCCAAACGTCCGCGTCCCCGAACATCTGGGGACCACCACCCCACTTCCCGTGAAGGTTCCAGGCAACAGCTTTGCCGGGCTGGTCGATAGCACCGGAGGAGAAGCTCATCGGCGACCCGAGTGACTTCAGCCAGGCTCCCGCCGCGGCCCCGCTGAGCGGATAATGAAACCCGAAGGTACCCGAGTAGAGCGCGACGGCACGTGGTCCGTGCTCGCGGACGATTTTTGTGACCTCCCCGGCGATTTCGTCCATTGCCGTTTCGCTGGCGATGTCCGAATAGGAGCCATCAGCCTGCCTTTTCTGTGAGTGGAACAGGCGATCGGGGTGATAGTGCTGCGCTGGCAGTTGCCGGCCTTTGAGACACGTATACCCGTGATACATAGGGTTTTCCGAGTCTCCCGTGATCTTGACGGCCCGTCCGTTCTCTATATCAACTTTGATTCCGCAAAAGGCGTGGCAGAAGCGGCAAAAAGACGTCTTGGTCTCCACTGTGGTCCCTCCCCCAGCACTCATCCTCACGAGTTTGGAGTGCCTCCTCGGCTGTAGGCCGCATCATGCTACACCGCAAGGCGTACGTGGGGGCTGTTCTTTTCAATACACCAGCCAACACCGCTAGCCCCCCGCCGGCTGGGGGGCATCAGAGCCGGGCGGTGCCGCCGCGGACAACTTCCTAAGGTTCGACGATGCGGCGAACAGGAACCCGACGAATGCACTCACCGACAGCCCGCCCAATGCAACCGTCCAGGGAGTCCCAATAAGTTCTGCGGCGGCGCCGGCGACGAACCCGCCCACCGCAGCCAGGAACCATGTCATGGACCAAATCCCCATCACACGTCCACGCAGGTAATCAGGGACCAAGACCTGGAGGGTCATCATCCCTATGTTCAGGTACACCGACGAAGCGAAACCAGCCGTGAACAGTAGCACCATGGAGAGCGGAAGCCAGCGGGTGGCGGCGAAGGCGGCTATCAACAGGCCGAAGAGCGCCGCACCGACAAGCATGGCCGGGCCGCTTCGCTCTCTGGTCCCGATCTTGACAATGGCAACGGTGCCGAGCAGGGCGCCCACGCCGGCGGCTGCTTCCATGAATCCAAATCCCGTCGAGCCGACTTCAAGTATGTCGTCCGCAATGATCGGAAGTAGAGTCTGGTAAGACATTCCGAACACAGATGTGAAGAACGACAGTCCAATGACGGCAAGGAACAGCCGCTCGGAAAAGATGTATTGGACGCCCTCCATCATGCCCCCGGTTTGATGACCGGGATCGCGCTCGAGCGGAGCCAAGCGGAGCGTGAACAGGAGGACGGTGGAAATCGCATAGCCGGCCGCGGTAACCAAGAATGCGTGGCCGGTCCCGACGACAGCGATGAGAACCCCAGCCAATGCGGGCCCGAGAATTCGCATGCTGTTCCAGATCGCGCTGTTGGCCGCGACAGCGCTCACCATCGAGCGCATTTCAACCAGGCGGGGCAGAATCGCGCTCTGCGCCGGCGTCGCAAGGGCCATCAGGGACCCGTTGACGACCGACCAGACGATGACCATCCAGAGCTCAACAGCGCCGACCACGACGAACAGGGCGATCAGTAGTGTCCCCAATGTGATCGAAGCCTGGCTGGTCACCAACAGTCGACGGTGGTCCATCCGGTCGGCCAAGACGCCTGCGGGCATGCTCAGTGTGATCGTTGGGATGGCGTTGGCCAGACCAACAACGCCGAGCCAGAGAGGCGAGCGGTCCAGTTCGACTGCGACCAGCCAACCAGACCCGATGAAGCGAAACTGGATTCCGAACACGCGAACAAGCGAAGCCAGCCAGAAACGCCGGTAGTTCGGGTAGGAAAATGCCCCCCAGCGAGGGCCGGTCGGCTGACCCTTCTCAGCGACTTCCGCTTCTGACATCGAAACACAGTAGCAGCTGCCAAAGCTGCAATGTCGAAGGCAACGAGCACGAGTCAGCTGTGAGGGTCTGTCTGACTTGTTGGAGGTATTCGCCCCATCCCCGGATAATCCTTTCCGGGGTCATCCGACAATGGGACCTTTAGTGCGCTGGGAGATTCCGAGGCTCGGGTACATCCACCTGAAGAGGCGCCTCAGCAGGCCGTGAAGGTCGATACCCCACGATTCCCCTTTAGACCTCGCTCCCGTGGTCTCGCTCAACAGGCGGCTCGCTCCGGGAGCGCTTCATCTGACCGCTCGCCGCGTATGTGCGCACTGGCTGCACGCAATTTCCTTACCTCCGACCACTGCCCAGATGAACGACGCTCGATTCAGATCTAAACTGCCCAAGGGCAAGTCTCATTAGCGCGGGCCTGCCTAAGGCATCATGAGTCAAACGACATGCGAAACCGTCAGTCAAAACCACTCGTTACTCTTCGAGACATGGCCCCGCCTCGCCCACAGACATCCATGGTTCGTACTCCTTGGAGCCCTCGTAGCGTTGCTTGTCACGGGTTTCGCCTTCGTCCTGGGTCGAGGCGAGGCGAGCACAGTTACGGGCCTTGCCGGAACCGAGTCTCAGGACCTCATCGACCTGTTGGAGGACCGTTTCCCGGCAGCCGCGGGGGACACCGCCCGGATCGTCTATTACGCCCCTGAAGGCCTCGACTCACCCGGGGTACGAGAGCGAATCGAGAATCTCACCGCCGAATTCGCGGCACTCCCGGAAGTTCTCGCGGTGAGTTCACCGTATGACTCCCCCGGCTCGATCTCATCGGATGGCGCTGTTGGTCTGGCGACCGCCCAGTATGGAGCCGCAGCGCGTGAGCTCGAGATGGAAACTATCGACGCCCTCATCGACTGGCGGGAGGCCGCCGGCAACGAGCAGATACAGGTCGAAATTGGAGGAGTGGTCAGCTACCGGACCGAGCATCAGTCGCTCGGTAGTCGTGAGCTCTTCGGGACCGTGTTTGCGGCTGTTGTGCTCTTCATCGCCTTCGGTTCATTAGTCGCCGTTGGTCTCCCGATCGTCACCGCACTGCTCGGGTTGATACCCGCATTCTTCCTTACGGGCATCGGAATGGCGTTCCTCGACATGCCTGCGTTCACGACCCAGTTCGCCGCCATGCTGGGGCTCGGCGTGGGCATTGACTACGCACTCCTGATCCTAACTCGCTACAGAGAGAACCTTGCGCTCGGCATGAGTGTGGAAGACGCGGTAGTGACCGCTTCGGCGACCGCGGGGAAGACGGTCCTCTTCGCCGGCTGCAGCGTAGTAATCGCTCTTCTCGGACTCTGGTTCATTGGTGTGACATTCATGGGAATGGCGGCGACCGGCGCAGCTCTTGGGGTGGCACTAGCAGCGATCGTCGCGATTCTGGTTCTTCCCGCGCTCTTGAGTCTGCTGGGTACGCGAGCGGACTTGCTTGGAGTACCCGGCCTCCAAGCAAGTCCGCTCGAAGGGAAGACCGGGTTTGGATACCGTCTGAGCCGTTTGATCCAGCGCCGCCCTTTCCCGTTTCTGGCCGGCTCACTGCTAATCCTGACGCTCCTCTCGCTGCCGACTCTCGACCTTCGGCTCGGGGCAAGCGACTCTGGGAGTAACCCGAAGTCACTCAGCTCCCGCCGCGCCTACGACCTGATCGCAGACGGATTCGGGGTAGGAGCCAACGGCCCGATCCTGGTGGGCGCGGCGCTCGATTCCTATGAAGCCGCCGAGGCCTTCGCAGCAATCCCGGCCCAGCTGGCGAACGGAGACGGAGTCGCGGCCGTTACGCCCGCCAATTTCAACGCCGATCGCACCGCCGCGATCTTCACTGTAATTCCGACGACATCCCCACAATCCGAGAAGACCGAGGAACTCGTGGGGAGATTGAGAGATGAGCTACCGCTCCTGGCGGAGCCCGTCGAAGAACTGCTGGTCGGCGGTTCTACCGCCTTCTTCATCGACCTCGCCGACCTAATCGCTGCTCGGATGCCCTTCTTCGTCGCAGCCGTGATCGGAGCGAGCTTTCTGCTGCTGGTCGCCGTGTTTCGGTCGATCGTGGTGCCGATAAAAGCGGCCATCATGAACATTCTGGCAGTCGGAGCGGCCTACGGCGTGCTGGTCGTGATATTCCAGTGGGGTTGGGGTTCAGAGCTGATCGGGATCGACCGTGAAGGGCCAATCGAGTCTTTCCTTCCGATGATGCTGTTCGCCGTGCTCTTCGGGCTCTCAATGGATTACGAGGTCTTCCTCGTCAGCCGCATCCGGGAGGAGTACCTCCGCACGGGTGACAACGCCGAAGCGGTGGCGAGGGGACTGTCCGCAACTACGCGCGTGATTTCTGCCGCGGCAGCAATAATGGTCGCCGTCTTCGCGAGCTTCGCGATGGCGGACACGAGAGTCATCAAGGAATTCGCGATCGGCCTCTCGGTGGCCATATTCCTCGACGCAACATTGATCAGACTGATACTCGTCCCGGCGACCATGCAGGTTCTTGGAGAACTCAACTGGTGGTTCCCGAAGAAGCTGGACCGCATTGTGCCCAAATTCGGAGAGGACTAGCCCCCCTAATCTCAGAGGCGCGAACTCTGAACTGCCCCTACAACTTTCCGATGATCGCACTCGCGATCGTGTTCTTCTGAATTTCCTTGGTGCCTTCGTAGATCTCGGTGATCTTGGCGTCCCGGTAATACCGCTCCACATCGAACTCGGCAATGTATCCATATCCGCCATGCAACTGGATGGCTTCGTCACAAACCTCCACCGCTATTCGAGCGGCGTACCACTTGGCCATCGAGGTCAGGGAGGGGTCAATTCTGCCCTGATCGAAATTCCAAGCAGCCTTATAAGTGATGAGCCGGGCTGCCTCTAACTTCGTGGCCATCTCCGCGATTTTGTGCTGGGAAGCTTGCAGCTGAGCGATCTTCTGACCGAACTGCTCGCGCCCCTTCGTGTAATCCAGGGCTCGATCGAAGGCGCCCTGAGCAGTGCCGAGCGCCTGAGCAGCGGTTTCGACCCTGCTCTCATCGAAGAATTCGAGGATCTGGTAGAAGCCGCGGTCTTCTTTGCCAACGAGATTCTCAGCAGGCACACGGACGTTCTTGAAGGAGAGTTCTCCGGTAGGAATCATTCGAATCCCCATCTTCTGTCCTACGTCGGTGATGTCGAGGCCATCGGCGTCCCCCGGAACGACAATCATCGACTGGCCACGATGGCGCGCTTCCGTGTTCGTCTGGCAGATAACGACATAGTGGCCAGCAAGTCCGGCATTGGTGATGAAAGTCTTGGTACCGTTTATCACCCACTCGTCGCCTTCGCGAACCGCAGTTGTGCTCAGACTCGTTATGTCGCTTCCGTGATCGGGCTCGGTGATCGCCCCGCCCGAAAGAGTCCGACCCTCGGTGACGGGTGGCAGGTACTTTTCCTTCTGGGCGTCGTCACCGAAGCGAAGAATGTTCTCGGATGCAAAATCCGCGAGCATGAGAGCGGCGCCGATCGAGGAGTCGCGCCGACAGAACTCTTCAACCACGAGCACGTTCTCGACGCAGCCGTAGTCGGAGCCACCGTATTTCTCTGGGTAGTGAAGTCCGATGAATCCCTCGGCGCAGGCCTTCTCCCAGATCTTGGTCGGGTATTCGTGATCGTTGTCCAGCTGACGGGCCAGGTCGCGGTCGAACTCCCCCCTGGCAAATTCTCGCGCCGCCTGCTGGATGTCCTTCTGCTGCTTGTTTAGCTCAAACTCCACTACGCAACCTCCCGTTGCTTAAGATCAACTATTGAGTGCTTCCAGTTTTTCGGTAAGCACCGGCACAACATCGAACAGGTCCCCAACGATCCCAACCTGGGCCACCTCAAAAATCGGCGCCCGGGCATCGGAATTGATTGCCGCAATGAACGGTGACCCTTTTAGTCCGCCAAGATGCTGAAACGAACCACTGATTCCGATTGCCAGGTACATCTTGGGCTTCACCGTGGCACCAGACGTGCCCACCTGGCGTGTCTTCGGAAGCCACTTCTTGTCGGCAACCGGCCGCGAGCAGGAAACCTCGGCTCCAAGCGCTACGGCAAGCTTTTCCACGATCTCGAGGTTCTCTTCCTCTTCGATGCCGCGTCCTATCGAGACGAGCAGGTCAGCCTGGGTGATGTCAACGTCTTCGACCCCAGGGGTGACTGTACGTACAAACCTCCGCCTCGGCGCGGCACCCGCGGCTGAGCTCTCGGCGATGACCGACCCGCTAGGCCCAGGTGCTCCATCTGGGACAGAATACGCCCCGGGTCGGACAGTGATTAGAAACCCCTTTGCGGAGGGGTCGACTGTGACTCTGGCCTGCACTTTGCTGGAGTACATCATCCGGACCGCTTCGATCGATTCGCCTGACCACTCGAGCGACAGACAATCCGTGACCATCGTTCGTTCACCACGAATGGCCAGCCACGGTGCTAGGTCCATCCCGTTATTCGTATGAGGGATCAGCACCAGTCGAGGCTGTTCGCGCTCGACCAATGGAGCGACGGCCGCCCCATAAACTTCCGCGTCTGGAACTGCATAGGAGGCGTCATCGAACACAAAGACTTCATCGAACCATAATGCAAGCCCTGCGGATGCTTCGCTCAGTCCCTCGCCGAGCACAACCGCGCTCACGCTATAGTCTTGGCTGGCGGTGGCCGCCAGCATACGGGCTGCGCCGGCGAGTTCCTGTGCAGTCTCATCGAGCGAACCGCCCACGAATTCTGCGACAACCAGAATCTTGGGCATCTAGAGAACCCCTCTCTCTCGCATCCGTTCGATCAGCTGATCCGCGACTTCCTCGGTGGATCCCTCGAGAATTTCTGCTCCTTCTCCCTCAGCAGAGATGAACAGCTCATTCAGCCGGACACGCGAGCCGGCCCTGCCTAGCTCGCTGACATCGATTCCGAGGCTACCAGCATCGATCACCGGTATCTCCTCGCCCGCGACTTTGCGGATCCCGCGGATTGAGACATATCGGGGCTCGTTGATTCCGCTCTGGACCGTCACCAGCGCCGGCAGCTCGAGCTCCACAACTCGTTCGAGGCCGCCTTCAACTTCGTGCTGAACCACCGCTTTACTACCCTCGATCGACATGTCGGTGGCAAGCGCCACCTGGGGAACGTCGAGCATCGCGGCCAGCATCCCGCCAACCTGACCGGCACTCGTATCGCTTGCGATCGCACCTGTCAAAACCAGGTCGAACTGATGCTGAGACACGACCTGGTGGAGAATTCGCGCCGTCGCGAAGGCGTCCGAACCCTCGAATACTGCATCGCTGACGAGCACCGCCCTGTCCGCACCCATCGCGAGAGCCCTTCTCAGGACATCCTCGGAGTCTTCGTCGCCAATGCTTATGGCGGTGACCGAACCGCCGTGCTCCTCTTTGATGCTGATCGCTTCCTCGACAGCAAAGTTATCCCACTCACTGATCCCAAAAGTGAGGTCTTCGGTGTCGATCGACTGGCCGTCACGACTTACCTCTATCTCAGCTTCTGTCGCATCAGGCACCCGCTTGATGCAGACGATGATGTCCATGCGTTGACCTCCGTGCGAAATGTACAATAGGGGGACGTGACGAACCCGCCGGGTCGACAAGGGAACGCCGGTCAGTCAGCTCCGCTGCCTTGTGAAGCGGCCTCTACGCCGTCCTCGGAACGGACGAATCGCAAAACGAGCTCGGCAAGATCGATAATCTCCATCTTGCCTTCACGGCCAGTCGTCTTGACTGCGTCCTCGAAATTGATCATGCAGAACGGGCAGGCGGTCACGACCACGTCGGCACCCACCTGCTCGGCCATATCCAGCCTGTTCTCTCCCATGTGACTCTCTGCTTCGCCTTCGTTGAACAGGTAGAGCGAGCCGCCGCCGCAGCAGAAACTCCGGTTGCGGGACCGCTCCATCTCTACCCTCTTGATTCCGGGTATTGCGTCCAGCACTTTCCTGGGCGCGTCGAATACTTTGTTATGCCGCCCCAGGTAACACGGGTCGTGGAACGTATACGTTCTCCCGTCGGCGTCGCTTTCAAACTTCAACTTACCGTTCTCAATCAGTTCAGCGAGCAGCTCGGAATGGTGAAGCACAGGCTTGTCCAGACCGTAGCCATCATTCCTGAGCGCGTTCATGGCGTGAGGGTCGGTGGTGATGATTCGCGAGAATTTACGCTCCCCCATGGCCTCCAAGTTCTGGTCCCGGAGGGCCTCGAACAGCCCTTCCTCGCCGATTCGGCGGGCCTCGTGGCCAGAGTCGACCTCGTCCCTCCCCAAGGTGCCACAGTCCTCACCGGCAGCACTGATCAAACCACCCATCGCCCGCGCGATCTGTTGAATTCGGGGATCAAACGAGGCACAGCTGTCGGTGAAGAACAACAGGTCCGCTTCGTCCCCTTCGTCGAGGGTGCGGACAATCTCCATCCCGCCCTCGTCTTTGCACCACTGGCCGCGCCGCCGCTTCGGCTTGCCATAGGGATTGCCCGATTTCCCGAGGTCGGCCAGCGGTTTCTGCAAGGACCGCGGGACCAGCCCTTCGTCCACAAGGTGACGGCGCATATCGACGATCTTGTCAATGTATTCGATGGTCACCGGGCAGGCGTCCTCACAGGCTCCGCAGGTGGTACAGGCCCAGAGTTCACCCTCTTTAATCACATCGCCAATAAACGCCGGTCGCCGGTCAGCCGGCACGATCTTCCCCGTGATAGGGAAGCTGTCGTAAATGAAATCCCGGCTCTTGATGCTGACCAGTCTCGGCGAAAGTGGAGTCCCGGTCGCGTAGGCCGGGCAGTTGTCAGTGCAGCGCCCGCAGTCAGTGCAACTGTAGAAGTCGAGGACATGCTTCCACGTGAAATCTTCGACAGCACTCACACCAAGCTTTTCGACATCGTCCAGATTTTCGATGTCATGTCGCGGAGGTTTGATCGAGCCACCAGTCCTCATGTTCATAAGGAAGACATTTGGGAGCGCCGTAATCACGTGGAAATGCTTGGAAACCGGGAGGAAGCAGAGGAAGGAGAGCAGCGTGACGTTGTGCACCCAGAATGCCCAGACGTGAATCGTTCCGAGCGACGACGAAGCCATTCCGTCAAGGATCAAAGAAACAGTTGAGGAGAGCGGGAGATCAAAGCCCGCATCGTTAGCACGAGCAATCTCGCTTCCTTCGTAGAAGGCGTCGGAAACCATTAGAAGTGAGATCGCGCCAAGGATTACGTACGCTTCCGGCCCGTGGGAACGGACTGCGTGACGATCGCTGTACCTTGCCGGGTGAAACACCAGTCGCCTGAGCGCTGCGGTACCGCAGGCGACCAGCACCACGAGAGCCGTATAGTCCTTTAAGGTCGCGTACACGTCACCGGCATCTCCGCCGAGCCCCGGGAGGGTGAACCCGGCGTCGAACCCTTCACCAACAAGCGTAAGCGTCCGCAGGGAGAGAATGACGAAGCCAGCAAATATCAGGATATGGAGGGTCCCGGCGACCTTGTAACGGGGCTGCCTCGACTGTCCGAACCCGAGTACGACCAGCCTCTGGATCCGTTTGCCGAGCCGGTCGAAGCGAACGTCGGGAGCCGCGGCCCGAACCGGCACGAGGCGCCGGGAAATGATGAACGGGAACACCGCCAGCGCCACCACGACAAGCACGGTATGCAGAACAGGTGCCGAGACTCCAAGGACTTCGGCATCCGCAGGCGCCTTCAGCAACGAGAGGGTGAAAATCATATTGGGTGGTTTGAGGGTCCGTTCGGGCCAACGTTCCGGAAAGTCAAAGTAGCGTGAGAACCGATCCGGGTCAAAGAAGAAACGGCGTTGGGAGCGCGTCCAGCCAGGGGGGTGGAGTAGCATCCCGATCGGCTGACACCGGTCGCATCAACCTAAAAACCAAGTCCCCAGCCGCTCAAGTCGTCACCGGAGGTCGCAAGTGAAGTACATCCGAACGGGCATCAATGCACAGGGACAGTCCGCTGTCGTCCGGAGAGAAGAACTGGGCGGAAAACGGCTGAGGGAGCTTTGGCGCACAGAGGAACCTCCCCACTTTTCGGCCGACGTGCTCGGCATCCCGACAAGCGACCTCATGTGCCCGCCCGGACTGACACGCTGGCTCATTCTCACGGTTCCGCCGAATGAGGTATCGGAATTCCATCGCACTGAGACGATGGACCTCGAGGTGGTCCTCTCGGGAAGCTGCGAGCTTGTGCTGGAGGCCGAAACCGTTCCACTGGAAGCCGGAGACGTAGTGATGGTGGCAGGCGTCTCGCACGGCTGGAAGGCCGGGCCAGACGGATTCATGCTTGAAGTTGTCCTGATGGGCGCCACGGTTGCCGACGGCTAACACTTGCCCAGTTCGATAGAAGCTCCGGTGGCCGGTGCTGGCTTATCGTGTGGCGCTGAAGACCGCCGACGGCTGCATCAACTGCGGGAACTGCAACCCACCACCAGCATCAATCCGGCTACCAGCGGAGTGGCAGGTAGGAATCGTCCCACGGGCCACCAGGGGTCCGGTCCTCAGATGGAGATTTCCCCCCATTACATGGCCAACCTCTTGCTGAGATGTGGTCCGTGAGAAACCGGTCAGGTCGACGATGGACAGCACGAGGTGGGACCTACCGTCGGCCGCTATCGTACCCAGGCGGGCGACCTTGCAGGTGCACAGCAGTTCGGTCTCACACGCCTCGGGGGAGCGAGGAGTCTTCGCCTTGGCCTCCAGGCACAATCGTCGTCATGGTTCGTTGACGATAGCCAGTCAATTCCGGTCTTAGCGGCCGGGCGGCCCGACGCGGGAGCGGACTGTCCCTCGAAGTTCCCACATCCCTCGTTGACAGGAGTTCCACGCAGACCGTAGCGTCCAGCCGACCCCGGCGCAGATAGCCGAATAGCACAAGGAAACGGAAATGGAAATCGCCGGAACAGTCGCAGTCGTTACAGGAGCGGGAGGGGGGATCGGCCGCGCGACCGCGCTCGCTCTGGCCGACAAAGGATGCGGTCACGTCTTTGTCGCGGACGTCGATGCTCCAATTGCGGCCGGGACCGTTGAGCTTGTGCAGGCCCGTGGCAGCAGGGCAACCGCAGTCTCGACCGACGTTACTGACATCGAATCGGTCCGGACGCTCTTTGAAACGGTCCGTTCCGCGGCCGGCCACCTAGACATCCTTCACAACAACGCAGGTCTAGCCACAAGTATGCCGCAGTTCCCGGAGATGAAGCACGAACGGATTGCCGCGATCGCCGACGTGAACCTCAAGGGGGTCTTGCTCGGGACGGAAATTGCCGTTCCACTCCTATCGGAAGACGGAGGAGGCGTGATCGTTAACAGCGGCTCACAACCCCGGCCTCGGCGAGAGCGTTTACGGGGCGACAAAGGCCGGGGTCGTCTTCTTCACCAAGGCGTGTGCCGGCCTCAAAGGGACCCACGGAATCAGGGTGAACTGTGTCTGTCCGGGCATGACCAACACACCGATGATCGGCAAGACCGGTTACGACGGGAAGCCGGCAGAATGGCTGGCGCCCGCCATGGCAGCGATGGAGATGATCCAGCCGGAAGAGATCGCTAAGGTGGTTATCAAGTTCATTGAGGACGACTCCCTGAATGGCGAGACCGTCACGGTGCAAAATCGACCAAAAGTCGAAACGCACTGAGGCCGGCTGTTCAGCGCTCGTCGATCGGAACGTACGCGCTATCGAGTGGACCGACATATTGGAGGCGCGGGCGGATGAGGATGTTGGCTTCTTGCTGTTCCATGACCTGCGCGATCCATCCCGGAATTCTGCCGACGGCAAATATCGGGACAAACAGATCCAGGGGAATGCCGTGAAGGTAATAGGTTGCACCCGAATAAAAGTCGACGTTGACGTTTATCCCTCGGCGCCCGAGGGGACGCATTGCCTCAACGACGGCATCCAGGATTCCGTACCACTTGGGCTCGCCCTTTTCCTGGCTCAGGCGACGCACTCCCTCCCGAAGATGACGTGCGCGGGGATCTTCCGTGCGGTAGACCCGATGTCCGAATCCCATGATCGGCTCGCCGCGTGCCCGTACCTCTTTGACGTAGTCTGCCGCCCGCGCCGGCTCCTCGATGGCCCTCGCCATCTTCATCACGTTCTCGGCAGCCCCACCGTGTAGCGGCCCGGAGAGGGCGGCGATGGCGGCCGTGATGGCACTGTGCACGTCAGCGCGCGTACCCGTCACCACACGCGCGGTGAAGGCTGACGCGTTGGAGCCGTGTTCCGCATGGAGGATGAGGTCCTTGTCCATCAGGCTTGCGGCCTCATCAGTCGGCGTCTCGCCGGTGAGTGTGTAAAGGAAGTTCGCGGCGTGCCCGAGGTCTTTGCTCGGTTCGACCAGGTCTCGATCATTCCTGATGGCATGGTGGGCAGTGATGATGGATGGAACCTGGGCGGTAAGACGCGTCCCCTTCCTGCGGGTTGCCTCGGGGCTGTGATCGCCGGCTTCGGGGTCGACGGCGGAAAGGGCCGAAACGGCGGTCCTCAGAACGTCCATCGGGTGAGCACCCCCGACCAGACGAATTACGTCCATGATCGAGCCTGGGACTGCGCGAGCGGAGATCAACTCTGATTCAAGTTCGGCCAACTGGGGCCGAGTGGGCAACTCGCCATAGAGAAGCAGATAGGCCGTCTCTTCGAATGTCGAGAGAGTCGCAAGATCGTCGATCGAATAACCGCGGTATTGGAGCTTTCCTTGTCTACCATCGATGAAGCACGTGCGGCTCCGATCGAAGTAGACGCCGTTGAGACCACGATGAAGTTCGCCACCGTCGTTAGCCGTCATTCAGTCTCCTCGGGGGCTGGCCGGCGAATTGGCTCGTCCTGGTTCGGCCGCGAGAGTCAGTCGTCCTCAAGCGTCGAAGTGTCGCCTTCTGGGAGTCCGAGTTCGCGTGCTTTTAGCAGCCGGCGCATGATCTTTCCCGATCTAGTCTTGGGCAACGAGTCGAGGAAGTCGATCTCGCGGGGAGCCACACCCGGGCCGAGTCGCTGACGAGCATGATTCATAATGGAGCGCCTCAGCTCCGAGCTCGCCTCGAAGCCCTCCTTGAGGGAAACAAAAGCCTTCACCCTCTCCATTACGACCGGGTCAGGCTTACCGATCACGCCGGCCTCGGCTACGGCCTCGTGCTCGATCAAGATGCTCTCCACCTCGAACGGTCCGACGAGATGCCCAGCCGTATTGATCACGTCGTCGTCACGGCCGACGAACCAGTAGTAGCCGTCAGCATCTTTCGTGGCCCGGTCGCCCGTGATGTACCAGCCGCCCTGGAAGCGCGAATTGTAGCGCTCCTCATCGTTCCAATAAGTGCGGAACATAGATGGCCAGCCGGGACGGAGCGCAAGTTGCCCCTCGGTGTCAAACTCACTTATCTCCTGAAAGTTGTCATCGATAATGGCAGGCTCGATGCCGGGGAATGGACGTCCCATCGACCCGGGACGGATGGCCATAGACGGGTAGTTCGCGATCATGATCGCGCCGGTCTCGGTCTGCCACCAGTTGTCGTGAATGGCGAGACCGAAGGCCTCCTGGCCCCAGAGCACACCCTCCGGGTTGAGCGGTTCGCCCACGGACATCACGTATCGGAGGGATGACAGGTTTCGCTGATGGGCCACATCGGTTCCCGCCTTCATTAACATCCGAATCGCTGTTGGGGCGGTGTACCACACCGTCACACCGTGGCGTTCGACGGCGTCGTACCAGCGGCCAGCCCCGAAGCCACCCTCATAGACAAGGTTCGTAATACCGTTCGACCACGGCGCAAACATGTGATAGCTGGTACCGGTTACCCAACCGGGATCAGCGGTGCACCAGTAGATATCGTCCGGCTGTAGGTCGAGAACGTACTTTCCAGTTGCGTAGTGACCGATGACGGCGTTATGGACGTGTGCTGCGCCCTTAGGGAGACCGGTCGTTCCCGAGGTGAAGTGCATGACCGCCCAGTCTTCTGCCTCCGTAGGCTCGTTGACGAATTCCTCAGACGCCCCATCGGTCATCTGCCTGTAGTCCAGATTTCCCTCGCCCGCCTCTTTGCCCTGGCGATGAGCGATCACAACGACGTGCTTGAGCGACGGCAAGTCGTCCCGGATGGCGTCGATCTTCGGAAGAAGGTTTGGCGTTGTCACGACCATCACCCCTTCGGCCCGACGTACGCGCTCGGCCACCGCCTCCGGGCCGAAGGCGGAAAACAGTGGTGCGATGATCGCCCCCCGCTTAAGGGTCCCGAAAACGGCAAAGTAGAGCTCCGGAATCCGATCCGTGAAGAAGAAGACCCGGTCCGCCTTTTCAATCCCAAGCTCAGTGATCGCATTTGCCCACTTGTTCGCTTCGTGCTGCATGTCGGCGAAGGAGTAGTTGGTCACCGTGCCGTCGGTCGCTTCATAGATCATTGCGACCTTTGAAGCGAGTGGCCCGCTGGCGTGGCGGTCTATGCATTCGTGGGCCAGGTTGTAAGACCCCGAAGGGAGGTCCAATTCCTGACTGACGGCATCCCAACTCCAGGATTGTCGAAGCCTGTCGTAATCCGCCAGGTTAGGAGGAGATGCAAGCGTGGAAATATCCTTTTCAATCTCTGGATAATCGGAAGGCATGGCAGGCCTCAGAGGAGAATCTTGAGCGCGCCGAGTATAGCGCAGCGACACCTGGGGCGCCTTGAAGAGCTCGGGCTTGAGCCGGGGCGATCGTCGGCCTTAGCGCGGCAGTCGTGATCTCTACGCCCACCGAGCACGCACATTTGCATCTCCCGGGGGCTACCCATTAAAACAAACGAACAACTAACCCCCATCGGGGGTGCGGAGGTGCGGCTCATGACCGAAGAGCAAGGCGAAATTTACTGGGAGAATCTGAACCTATTCCGGCTCACGGAAGAGGAGTCGTGGGAAGTAATCGCTGAGGCTTCCGGTGCCACCGTCGCCTGGAATCGTACAGACGGCCATCCAATCGGCGTCTGGGTAAGCCATGTGATTATGGATGACGATCTCTACATCACCACGACCAAGAACCGTGCCAAGACGCGAGAATTGGCGACCGACCCCCGCATTTCCATCACCTGTGATGCGGGCGGGAAGGGCTCGGTGACTATCCTCGGCACAATTGAGCTGATCGATGATAGGGCAATGACGACACGGTTCCTTGAAACGCTAGCGGACAAGGGCAGCATGCCTCCTGGCGAAGGTCGGGATTTCTGGATGAAGAGAATGAACAGCGCCGGACGTGTGGTCGGGAAGATCACCCCGAACAAGTTCATCACCTTCGATCCTCGCAAACTACGATAAGACCAGGGAGCGATTTTATCGTCGTCCGGCTGCCGCGCGGCAGACCGGGGGTAGTTGCTGTTTCTCGTGGGGCCGGCAGGTACTTCTAAAAGGAGTGTTTGACCATGCAACGTAACTATTCATCCACCCAGGCGGGAACCACTGACCTGTTCGAAGCCCTCTTCACGCAGAGGGCGATCCGTAGCTTCAAGAGCGAGCACGTCCCAGACGAAGTTCTCTGGGACGTACTCGAGGCGGCCACCAAAGCTCCCAGCGGGGGCAACCTCCAGCCCTGGGGCTTCCTAGTAATTCGCGACCTTGGGAAGCGTCGGCAGCTCGGCGCGATGCTCCGCGAGTTCGTGGAGGGCAACTATCAGTTCCAGGAGATGCTGGCAGCCGCAGAAAACGACGAAGACCCTGTGCGTCGCAGGCAGGTCGTCCGCGCCAGGCGCCTCTTCACGGAACTGGAACATGTTCCAGTTTTAATCGTGCCCTGCCTCGACCAATCGGATATGCCGACAGACCCGGGCCTCCTGACCGGCAGCTCGGTCTACCCGGCAGTCCAGAATCTCCTCCTCGCCGCTCGGGGCCATGGATTGGGAACGGTGCTGACAACGTTCCAGGCGATGTTCGAAGACAAGTTCGTCGAGCTATTCGGACTCCCGGAGAACGTCAAGCCAGTGGCCCTGATCCCGCTCGGCTACCCGGAAGTGAAGTTCGGACCAACCACTCGGAAGCCGGTCGACACAGTGGTCCACTGGGATCAGTGGGGCGCAATCAAAACTCGATAGCACCGTAGGAGAGTTCCCCGCAACAGATTCTCGGAGGTCAACTATGTCCTGGGTCCGAACCATCAAACCGGAAGAGGCGACGGGCACCGTCCTTGGGGCCTACGAAAGCATCCCCGAAACGTCCCGCAGCGCGAAGGTCCTGCAATCGACCAGCATTCGGCCGAGAACGATGGCCGCCTTCAGCAACCTCGGCCAGACGGTAAGTGTGGACAACTTCGATAGCGGTCTGAGTCAGTTTCAGCTCGAGATTATTGGCGCGACGGTTTCCTCACTGAACGAGTGCCGTTACTGAGCGACCGCGCACGCCGAAGCGGCGCACCGGGCCGGCGGCTCGGTCGAGCTTGCTCAGCAACTCAAGAGGAACTATCGCAAAGCGGACCTGTCGGAACAAAACATGGCAATGCTCGAGTTTGCCGAACTCCTGACGCTGCAATCGGCGAACGTGGTCGAGGAAGACATAGAGCGGCTCAGGGAGGTCGGTTTTACCGACGAAGACATCGTTGACATCGTTCACCAGGTTGCGCTTTTCGCGTACGCAACGCGGATCGCCGACGGGCTCGGTGTCGAACTCGAAGACTCGATGAAGCTCATCGAGGAACGCGACCGCGAGGTCGTTGACACGAGCAGGTGGGGAAAGCAAGGCCGGGAGAGCAGTGAGCTTCCGATCCAATGATTTCCGATTGACGGCGCCGGCCCAAACGAGCGGGGCGGTCTCCGCCGGAGCGTTATGCTGGTTTAGTCGCCTCAGCTCAACTTATGCCTGGGGCTAAGTGAGGCCCCCGTGTCTAACCCTCCGAGCTTGGCGAGCCGTAAGTACGAACTACGCTGGGTCACACTGGCTATCCTTTCACTCAGTCTCGCCATCGTCGGACTCGACAACACAGTCCTGAACGTCGCGATCCCGACGCTGCAGCGCGAGTTCGACGCGAGTGCCTCCGAACTGCAGTGGATGGTTGACTCATACATCCTGGTCTTCGCCGGGCTTTTACTGATGATGGGATCGCTTGGGGACAGGTTCGGCCGTAAACGAGCTCTGCAGGCCGGACTGATAATTTTCCTGATTGCGAGCTTCGGCGCTTCGGTCTCGCAATCAACTGGCCAGCTAATCGCTCTTCGGGCGGCGATGGGCATTGGCGGTGCCCTGATCATGCCTTCGACCCTATCGGTCATCACCGACGTGTTCCCCCGCGAGGAGAGGGGAAAGGCTATAGGTATCTGGGCCGCGGTCGCTGGGCTGGCCATCGGGTCTGGTCCACTCGTGGGCGGCATCCTCCTCGAATTCTTCTGGTGGGGATCTGTCTTCCTGGTCAATGTGCCCGTTATCGGCGGCGCCCTCCTGGCGGGCCTCTGGCTGATCCCCGAAAGCCGCGACCCATCTCCATCGCGACCCGATTACCCGGGGACGGTGCTCTCTATCGGCATGATCACGACCTTCGTGTTCGCGGTCATCGAGGCGCCCGAGCGGGGTTGGACAGACGGCCTGGTGCTGGGAACCGTTACGGCCTCCGCGGCCCTCGTGCTGGCTTTTGCCGCCTGGGAGATCCGAAGCCGGGCGCCGATGCTCAATTTCAACTACTTCCGAAACATGCGATTCTCGATGGGCACTGTGGCGATAGGAATCGCCTTCTTTGCTCTCTTCGGTTTCGTTTTCGGGGTCACGCAGTATCTCCAGTTCGTGAAGGGATTCACACCCCTAGAGGCCGGCGCCGCAGTCACGCCAATCGCGCTGGGCATGGTGGTTGGTGCTGGCTCCAGCAACCGTATAGCTGCCAAGGTCGGCACGACAAAGGTGGTCGCAGCCGGAATGCTCCTGCTTGCCGCCATGCTTGCAGCCTTTCTCTGGTTCGAGCCCGACACTCACGTAATCATCCTCTCGGGGACCGTGTTGTTCACTTCGTACTCTATGGGCAACATCATGGCGCCTTCGACAGACGCACTGATGGGCGCCGTCCCCGAAGCAAAGGCGGGGATTGCGTCGGCAATGAACGACGTTAGCCGCCAGGTTGGAGGCGCGCTTGGCGTCGCGATCGTTGGCTCGGTATTCGCCTCCGCTTACCGCTCGAGAATGGAGGACGCAGTGGCCGGCTTGCCTCCGGAAGCCGCCGCGGTGACAGAGGATTCAGTAGGCGGGGCGGTCCAGATCGCAGCAAGCATCCCGGGAGAGGCCGGCATCGCGTTGCTCGAAGCCGCGCGCGCCTCGTTCACCGAGGCGCTCGGAATTGGCGCCGCCGTGGCAGCAGGGGTCGCCGTAGTCGGCTCCGTCCTCGTGCTGCGCTTTATGCCGCCAGTGCATCTACCTGTGGTCGACCCCGATGACCGGTAACGTGTCATCCTCGATCAGGCGCCAGACGCTCCCGAGCCAGCCGGCGACTGAACAGCGGGCCGGATATCTGTCTGCCTGGCGAAGCAGAACCTGTGACATGATCGCCAGCGTGTTCTCAGGAGGGTCGCCGAAAAACCACGGCACCCACTGATCGGTCACCGATGAAATAGGCGATCCCGTCTTGGGGATGTTGGCAAGACCGGGACACTCTCGTAGCCCTGGCGGGCGGAATTGGAGCAAGCCTCAGCGATGGCAACAATACTTCCTGGGGGCGGAAACTCGATGGCGAGCGGGCTCTTCTTGAGGACATCATGGACTTGATTGCTTGGACTCATGAGTTCGTGATAGTAATTAAGCAATTCCTAAGAACGTAGAGGACTTCATGAAACCGAGTACCGGTAGTCGATCATATCGCTCATATATCAACATATTATTCATGCTTCTAATCGCAAGCTGTAGCACTTCATCTTCAGATATAGACGGCTCAGAAACACCAAATTCATCATCCTCTGAAAACGCAACACTTGGTGATTTTGTGTGGGAAGATTTTGATCATAACGGCATTCAAAATGAAGGTGAATCGGGCCACCCTGGTGTGATAATCAAGTTATATGACAGCATGGATAATCTGATTGCATCTACGATCAGTGATTCTGATGGTAAGTATGCATTCACCGATATAGAACCCGACACATACTATATCGTATTTATACCACCGGAAGGCGATAACTTCACCTTGCAGAATCGGGGAGGCGACGAGGCAACAGATAGCGATGCCAACTTAATAAGTGGGCAAACCGATATGTTCTCCCTGGCGTTAGGCGAAACGAATGCCAATATAGATGCTGGTGTGTGGCCTGAAGGTGGCCCATGGATTGAGGAAGAGGAAGAAGAAGAGGAAGAGGAAGAGGAAGAAGAGGAAGAAGAGGAAGAAGAGGAAGAAGAAGAAGAAGACACAGCAGGCTTAATTCCCCAGCCGGGGACCTATCTATACGAGGCCCAAATCGGCCATGCCTCCTGTGTCGGAGCCGAACTCGTTGCGAGCCCCTCGGCAATGTTGGAACTGACGGTAGCTGATAATGGCAATACTTTCTGGATAGCTTTTCCTACCATCACGCTGGAATTCAATCGAACCAGTCCGACAGGATCCGGGACAGATCACTTCGCCACCATTTCGCACTGGACCGTCACCAGCGCCGGCAGAACGGTTGAACTAGTTTGGGAATTGTCGCTCATCTCGGCAGAGGAAGAGGAGGAGGAGGAAGAAGAAGAAGAAGAGAAAGAGGAAGAGGAAGGAGAAGGAGAAGGAAGAGGAAGAAGAAGAGCGCAGAGGAGGAAGGAGGAAGGAGGAAGGAGGAAGAGGAAGAGGAAGAGGAAGAGGAAGAGGAAGAGGAAGAGGAAGAGGAAGAGGAAGGGAGAGGGAAGGGAGAGGGAAGGGAGGAGGGGGAAGGGAGATGGGGAGGGCGTGTTGGGAAGAAAGAGGCGTTAGATCGATAAGCGAAGGCGGCAGCTACAAGGATGTGTCCACGAATAAACCCAAATGCAGGAGTAGCGTGGGGAGTGCGTGCGTGCGTGCGTGTGTGTGTGTGTGTGCGTGTGTGTGTGTGTGCATGCGTGTGCGTTCTTGCTTTCAGTCCTTACCATCCTCTGCAGTTTCTCACGAGCGCGAAATGGCAGGCCACCGGACAGTAGATGG
>PVBE010972555.1_pt1 | contig 201773 bp, 173 predicted proteins | sample 1631181 | NCBI WGS metagenome assembly PVBE01 (sample SAMN08397723, study PRJNA350692) | Marine metagenome, whole genome shotgun sequencing project. | isolation source: water | place: Pacific Ocean | collected 2012-04 | reverse complement strand
TTATAAAAATAAATATTTATTTATTAATTACTAGGTATATTTCTATATGAGAACAGCACTTTTTCCAGGAAGTTTTGATCCAGTAACAAACGGGCATCTGGATGTTATTGAAAGAGCTTCAAAATTGTTTGATAAACTTATCATATCTGTAGCTATTAATGAAAGTAAAAATGCTTTATTCACCATGGATGAAAGAAAGGAGCTGTTAAAACTTTCATGCAATGAAAAAGGTTTATCTAATATAGAGATTAAGAACTTTGATGGATTATTGGTTGACGCTGTAAATGAATTTAATGCTTGTGTGGTAATTAGAGGGCTTAGAGCTGTTTCTGACTTTGAATTTGAATTTCAAATGGCATTGATGAATAGAGAGTTAAATCATCTTTGTGAAACTGTTTTTTTAATGCCCAGTCCTGAATATTCTTTTACAAGTTCTAGAATGATAAAAGAAATAGCGAAATATAATGGAGATATTTCAGCTTTTGTACCTCCTATTGTAATGGATGCATTGAAAAGAAAGGAATTACTAGCTAAATAGCTGTTAATATAATTAATATTATGATAAAAATTATTTTAGCAAGACTCACACCTGAAGGGATGTCTGTTGAGGGATTAGAGTCTAAAGAAATTTTTAACCTTGAAATAAACGAAGATATAAAACCTTATAAAGATATTGAATATAACCTTAACGCATCTTTAGTAAATAATCAGGTTCTAATAAAAGGAACTGCAAAAACAGTTTTTAAGGCAAGATGTGGGAAATGTTTAAATATTTTTGATTTAAAAGTTTGCTGTAAAGATATTTGTCACTTGTATGAAACCAATAACAATCAGGAAATTGACTTGACAGAAGATATTCGCGAGGATATCTTAATCGGTTTACCACTTAGAATTATTTGCAGTAATTCATGTAAAGGTATTTGTTTTACATGCGGTAAGAATTTAAATGTAGAAGAGTGTTCATGTTCTGTAGCAAAAGAAACATTTTCAGAATGGGACAAGTTAAATAAGTTGAATTTATAATCTGTAGTGAATAATATATTAAAATTGATATAATTTAAAGGAGTTGAAAAATGGCTGTACCAAAGAGAAAAACATCAAAAATGAAAATAAGACAACGTAAAGCTGCAAATCGATACAAAGGAATACAGACAGGTGTTTGTCCAGTCTGTAAAGCGGCAGTTTTACCTCACAAAGTATGTCCTTCATGCGGAAATTATAAAGGTAAACAAGTAGTTACTATCGAAGAATGAGAATTGCCATAGATGCAATGGGAGGAGATTATGCTCCCGAATCTGTCATTGACGGAACAATTGATGCTTTAAATGAATATGATGGTTTTGACGTAACCGTAGTAGGCAATTTAGCAGAATTAAAACCATATGTCGAAAGATATGAACTTGATAGGCATCCACGCGTAAAACTTGTTCATGCTGAACAGGTCATTAACATGGACGATACGTCTACTGCATCTATTAGAGCAAAAAAACATTCGTCAGTAACAATAGCATCAGAAATTGTAGGTAAAGGTGAAGCTGACGCTCTGGTTACTATTGGGCATACCGGTGCGGCTGTAGCTGCCACTAAAGTCCGAATGAGAACTTTACCTGGCGTTGAAAGACCTGCAATTGCTGTTATACTGCCAACTAAAAATGGACATTCAATACTGCTCGATGCAGGTGCAAACGTAGATTGTAAACCTGAAAATTTAGCACAGTTTGCTGTTATGGGCGAAATATATTCAAAACTGTTACTTGGTGTTAGGCATCCTAAAATAGGTTTACTTAGTGTAGGTGATGAAGATATTAAAGGTAATGATGTTACGAAAGAAGCATTTAAACTTTTATCTAAAATGCCTATTAATTTTGTTGGTAATGTTGAAGGATGCGATATTTTCGGAGAAGATGTCGATGTTGTGGTTTGTGATGGTTTTGTTGGTAATGCAATATTAAAATCCTGTGAAGGTATGTCAAAAGCTGCAATGCATTGGTTGAAAAAGGCTTTTACAAAAAATCCTTTTAGGATTACTACAGCCATACTTGCACAGAAAGCGTTTGCAGAATTGAAGGAAATGGGGGACAAAGAAACTTATGGCGGAGCTCCTCTTATTGGAATAAATGGAATTTGTATTATTGGTCATGGTGCATCATCACCAAAAGCTGTAAAAAATGCAATAAAAGTAGCTGCAGATTTAATTAAAAAAGATATGAATGATGAAATTTTAAGAAGATTAAAAGAATCTGATGCTATAATGTAGGAAATAATATTATCATATAAATTTGGCAGATTATAATGGGTATTAAAATTATTGGAATAGGATCTTATGCTCCTGAAAAGGTACTGACAAATTTCGACTTGGAAAAAATAGTAGATACAAGTGATGAGTGGATTAGTACAAGAACAGGCATGAAAGAACGAAGAATTGCTAGAAAGGATGAACCTACATCTGAATTAGGTATCAATGCCGCTAAAAAAGCACTTGATAGTTCAGGAGTTAAACCTGAAGATATAGACTTGATTGTAGTTGCAACCGTAACTCCTGACTCACCGTTACCCAGTAATGCATGTCTGATACAAAAAGAAATTGGTGCAATTGGTGCCGCCTGTTTTGATTTTCAGGCTGCCTGCTCAGGCTTTATATATGGACTTGAAATTGTAACTGCAATGATGAAAAATAGTCGAAAATATAAAAAAGCTTTGCTGATAGGATCAGAAAAATTAAGCCATGTTACTAACTGGGAAGACAGAAATACTTGTGTATTGTTTGGAGATGCAGCAGGTGCAGTTGTTTTTGAAAAAACTAGAGAATCAGGTGACACTTTACTGGCAAGTGCACTTCATGCAGATGGAACTCATTCAGATTTATTAATGATTCCTGGCGGAGGTACTCTTTTACCATTAACAAAAGAAAATATTGACGATAAGCTCACTTGTATACAAATGGAAGGGAATAAAGTTTTTAAACTTGCTGTTAATGCTATGGTTGGTTCATGTAAAGAGGTATTGGAACTTTCTAATTTAACCTGCAATGACATAACACTGGTTGTTCCGCATCAGGCAAATATGAGAATTGTAAATGCTGTCGGGTCAAGGCTTGGGATTGCTTCTGAAAGAGTAGCTACTAATCTCCACAAATATGGCAATACTTCAGCTGCGTCAATTATTTTGGTATTAGATGAGCTTGTAAGAGAGGATAAATTAAAAGAAGGTGATAAAATACTATTAACGGCTTTTGGTGGCGGAATGACATGGGCATCGGCTGTATTAAAATGGCATATATAATTATAATCTTTATCTAACAGAAATTGTGAAATTTATTATTAAATCATATAGACTCATAATTTATCTAAGTATTAGTGCATCCATATTAATAAGCTCTTTATTAATTAATGGATGCTCCAGGCAAAAAGAAGTTCCAGACCCTCCGCATATTCAGGCGCAACTGATAAATGAACTGTTTTCAGCGCTAAGATCTGAAAATTACGAACTGGCATTAAAGAAAATTGAAAGACTGGTTGCTCTTGATCAAAACGCTACATATTATGGAGGTGTTCAAAATACCGTAGAGAATAATATGGCTATTACGAGAGTTCAATCGACTCTCGATAAAGGTAATATTAACCAGGCTATAGATTCAGTTAATAAATTAATGCAAGAAAAAGGGCAAACCAATGCACTTCTTGATACATTATCTGAACTAAATACACTGCTGAAAATAAAAAAATTAACGGAAAAAATTTCCAAAGAAGAAGATGCTAGAGCGCTTGCTGTTTCAACAGGCAAATTAAATAGAGAAATTTCTAATTATTCCTCTGCAAATTATCTTAAACCTTTTGCTGATCGGCAGCTATTAAGATCTAAAAACATCAGAGGTGAAGAAAAGCAAATAGGTATAGAAGATCTCAAGGCTGATATCGACGTAGCTTGGGTTGAAGGAAATAAAAATTTAGATACCTTGATTGCTATGCTTGAAATTTCATCACCTGATTCACAATTAGCTAAAGCATATAAAGAATCCCTTCAGCCTAACTGGAGAGATATTAACCCAAGCAAGGGATATATCAATCCAATTAAAGAGTTTATCTATTTTAGAGAAGCTTTTATCAATAGCTCAATCAGAAATGAGCTATTTACAAAATTAATGAAAATTCAGCCGGCTAATTTTAAATCTCTTTTGATAAAATCTATTATCTTAAATTATCAAGGGAACAAAAAAGCTTCTGAAGAATTGACAAAAAATCTTACTACACAATTATATATATCGGATGAACTTTCAAAAAAATGGTTTATATTCACTCCAAATGGGAGTAACAAATTAAATGAATTAAATCCATTTGTCAGTTATCCTTTTTTTATATATAGTAACGACTTTATAATTAAATAACGTTAATATTTAGTAAAACAAAAAATAAGGAGCTACACCAAATGCAAAAAAAAATTACAGCATTAGTCTCTATTTTGTGTTTTATGGTATCAATGTGCATTTTTGCACAGGATAGCGCAAAACCAGCAACTAATGCAAAAGCATCACAAAAAACTTCAGAAATCAAAATGCCTAAAATCCCAAAAATTGATAATAAAGTATGGGATTTTTTACCTGAAACTGTGGCTACAATTGGAAATAAAAAAATTTCCAAAGAAGAATTAATCAGAGCTCTGAACCCTCAGGTCAGAATGCAGATTATGATGGGGCAGAAAATAAAACCTGAACAATATAAACTTCTGGCAAAAAATATGACAGAAGAGCTCGTTAAAGCAAACATATTAGAAGAACTTGCTGCAAAAGCTGGCTACAAAGTTACTCCTGAATTAGAAAATCAGGTATATTCTAAATTTTTAGCAAATATTAAAAAACAAATGCCTAAAGGCAAAACTTTTGACTTTGAAAAAGTAATCAAACAGCAGGGATTGACAGTTGCTCAAGTCAAAAAACAAATGGCTGAAGGTGAAGCAATTCAGAACTGGATTAAGGATAAAATAGCACCTACAGTAAAAGTTACAGATGCACAGGCAAAAGATTTTTATACAAAAAACAGAGATACTTATTTCAAAACACCTGAAACAGTAACTGCTTCTCATATTCTTTTTAAACCTGTAACAACTAAAGACGGAAAAAAGGTTGGAGAAAAAGAATCATATGAATTGGCTAAAGCTAAAGCTGATAAAGTTTTTAAAGAAATCAAAGACGGCGCTAATTTTGCAGAAATGGCAAAAAAATACAGTGAAGGACCTAGTGCCAAAAACGGGGGCAGCTTAGGAAGTTTCTCTAAATGTCAAATGGTACCAGCTTTCCAGACAGAAGCATGGAAGTTAGCTAAAGAAAAACTTCCTGCAGTCGGAATAGTAAAAACTAAATTTGGATGGCATATAATTGAAGTTACAGCCTACAATGCAGGCGGATTTATGAAACTTGATCCCGCTTTAACTAAACAGATCAAAGAACAGTTAAAACAGGAACAACTTGCCAATAATCTTAAAGATATGATTAATGTTGAAATGAAAAAAATTAATCCAGTGATTAATGTAAAATAGTAATTATATCTAGAGAATTTCAAAAACCCCTGGTTGTAAACCGGGGGTTTTTTTGTTGTTATTAAAATTATATTGGAATGGGCAATAAAGAAAAAATAAAAGTAAATTAAGCTCATACAATATCTGTTAAGATAAGATCTGCATTATTACAAATTATTATCAAGCATTTAGAATCATTCGTTAATATATTTAAATTCTAGTATGGAGAACTTATAGGTATTTGTTTTTTTATCAATATTTGTATTTTTCTTTATGATTGCAAATATTTTCTGAGAAGACAGTATTTTATCAGCTCCAAGGTCAAAGTGCCCTTTTTTTGTTTTAATACTGTTTATAGTTACATCTCCAAAATCTTTAATTGTTTCTCCGATTGCTATAACTGTAAAAAGATTGCCCTGGGAAGCTTTAGTAAGATTTATAAATTTTCCAATAATTTCTTCCTGTTTAGCATCGCTATTCTGTATTAACCCTAAAGAAGTATCAATACCTGTTATTAATTTAGTAAAACCATTATTTCCCTTCAGAATTTCAGCTCTGGAATTAAAATATTTATTCCCATTATTTTCATATAATTCCAAAAGGTTATTTGACAATTCTTCAGCATCATCTGCTTTTAGTTCATAATTAGTCAGCCAACCAGGATATTTATTAATATTTTGAGAAGCCTCAAAACTACCGACTCTTATTTTTTGAAATAAAACTTTTAAAACATCAACATTCTCTGAGTTAATATTTACTTTTCCGTATATTTCCGTATCATCTGTCATTTTGATTTGATTTAGTATATTGGCATCGCCTAAAGTATATTCGTCTCCGCCAGCATCATCTTTTACTCCCTGATCTGAGTTGAACCTCTTCAAGTTAATTGTCTGCCATGCAGCTCCTCTATGAATAAATCCCAGCTCCCATGGTGATTTCATAGGTCCATTTCTAATATAAGCAGTAGAAATCAACCATGGTTTTGTAGCATTTTTTTCGTAATCGGTATTGTCTTCCCCCGAGGCAGGAGAGTAAATATTTTTGTTATGAGCATTTAAAGAGTTGATATCCTTCTTGCCATAGGCTAAAGTCCAATCTGTTGGCAATAGATTCTGTCTTGGATCATTGACCTGTGCATTAAAGTATGAATTAATATTATTTTTCTTAGAAGAAGTAGTTACCTTAGAATCAATGACTAAATCAGTATCAACGATATGTGAAAAGTCATAAAAAAGCGCATTACTATAATTTACAAATTTTACTGTTAGTTTTTTTATCTTCAAATCAGTAATAAATATTTTATTAGTTTGAAGATTAGTATTTGTCCAGCCTGATGAAAGCCAGCTTTGATCATTAAATTTTTGATTATTTGAAGTAATTCTAAAAGCATTGGCATTATCTATCATTATTTCAGCCTGATCGCTTCTTGAATAAATTTTTCCTGCTACAGCATACTCCCAATCCATTTTTATTATTGCTTTTATGTCAATAAAATTAATGCCACCGTGAGTTACATCATACATATTGACAGATTCCACACCTGTGAATTCAGGAACTACCTGGGCTGAATATCTTTTGCCTGCCTGACCCTGATCTTGAACTTGAATTTTACTGCGAAATTGAATTCTGATTTCATTAATGTACGGACATTTTTCATTACCAACATAAGTTGGATTATTTTCATTGTCGGTTGTTGCCTGTGAATTTGTATCTGAATAATCAATCAGGTTTGCAGCTATTTGTTTCTGACATCTTTCTGTATCTGAAAAACTTCCTTCTGAGTGCCAGTTTTTTAACCATTCTAACCCTGCATTATTTATTTTTTCTGTATCAGTTTCTGAAAATTGAACAGATTCATTTAATAATGGGGAATTATCCACACTGTTATTGAAGCTATCCCAATCTTCTCTTGTTAAATTGAAGCGGTGATATAATTCAGCAGGGGTTTTTAGATTATCATTGCTTTTATCAATCCAGAATGCTTCAGGAGTTTTTGGTTGATTTATGTAAAATACTTCTTTAAAATAATTTTTTGTTTCAGATTTAGTAATGCCGAGTGTTTCATATATGTGTGAATAAGTTGCCCATCTTGATCCGACACCAAGTTTACCGCCGTATCCAGATAAAACTGAACTCAATCTATCAGCATAGCTTTCTTTAAACCAAGGTTTTCTATTCCATTTATTCCACCACCAGTATTTCCCCCCCCATTTCCACTTATGTTTTCTTTTTGGTCTATTGTCAAACTCTAATGTTCTTATAAAAAGTTCGTTGATATTTCTTCCGGGGCGTCCTATTACATAGTTACCTTCATTATCAATCATTGTAATTTCTCTGTTTTTAGAATCAGGCCTGCCGTTGGCTCCAATTCCATTATTACCATCAGAAGGAGGAATTTTATCCCAGTTTGCTGCATTGGAACCTGAGTCAACAGCAACAGAAGGATCAATTTTTCCTTGGTTGGGGATCACAACATATGCTATTCTTGTATTGATTACACCGTCATCATTGTTTAAATATACCCATGTAACAGGATCATAATCAGAATCGTATTCGTAATATGTGATGCCGTTTATTGTTGTAGAAAGTTTATCCAGTCCATCTGTATACTCTTCTAAGGTTTCACCACTTTTCAAATCATGGTAGCTCATAATTTCGCTGTAGTCTGCAGATGGCTTATCACTATATATTTTCATCAGTTCAACAGCTCTGTTAAGTGCAGATTCTCCGGCAATTTGTGATGTAATTGAATTATTATAATTAATACTGGCTTTTTTTTCAATTATAGAAATATCAACAAATGAAACTCCTAACACCATAAGCAGTGCAACAATGCCTAATACGAATATAGTTGCGATACCTTTTTCATTATTAGTTGATAGTTGATGGTTGATAGTTGGCGGTTGTTGTCTTATTTGTAATTCATAATCCGTATTTCGTAATTTATAAGTCATACTGCCCTCTGTTTCCAATAAATACAGTGGAGGAAAAAGTCCTCTGATTTTTTATTCTGTAACGGTATGCAGGAGTTTGATTTGATTCAGATTTATTTTTATTATTAATATTTTCTATGTATGGATTTAAATTAATTCTATCATTTTCGGGAATCAAAGATACCCATTTATTCCATGAATCTTTATCCATTAATGAGAGTGATACATTTATGGAATAAGGAGGAGCTGAATAGGAAACATTTTCTTCATTTGACCACGTGTCATCTAAATTAAGACTGTTATAATTTGAAAGGTTATATTGTGTGGAAGTATTATTTTTAGGTATTTGTGCTGGAATAACATCACCGGTTCTGTCATAGCATGTGAAGCTTAGATTAGTGACATAGGGAATTAATTTCTGATAACTTTCAGAAGAGTTTGAGTTTGCGGTAAAAGCATTATTTGCATTGCCGTAGCTAACTTTATTGCCACTTTTGCTGCTAAAAAAATTCCATTTACTATTTGTTCTTTTTGAAGTCATATTTCCCGTTATGCTTCTTCTTAACCATCCGTTAAGGTCTTTATCAGTTTGGCTTGTTCCGTCATAATAGTAATTTTGGTATTTTATTTCATATAAATCTGAAGTACAGATATCATTTGGCGTTACAGGCGTTGAACTGACAAAAGCAATTAGTTCATTTCTGTATGCTTTCCAGGCTGTTTGCTTTTGAGGGTTGCAATGCCAGAAAGGGGCATAATTACTGTCATCTCCGTAGTAAACACACTGTAAATCTCTGGTTATCATATTGAGTGCAATTCTTGCATTCAGGGAGCTGTTCTGCTGATCACTGGCAAATTGCCAAACTTTTTGAGATGTATTCAAAAACTGCATAGAAATCAGTACAACCAATGATAAAACACCAAGAGAAATCATTAATTCTAATAATGTAAAAAATCTTTTTTTGATGCGCCTAATCATCTATAATACTTATGTTCTATATTTTATGAATTTTTATTGTTTTTATTTTTCCCGTTGTGCTTGTTCTTTTCTTTGTTTTTCTTGCTGTCCTTGTGGTTGTTATTTCCATTGTTATTCTTGTCGTCATTGTGTTTATTGGTATTGTTTTGTGATTTTTCATCATCAATAGAACCAGATTGGTCATGTCCTGAATTAGGACCTCCATGGCCGCGGCTTGGATTACTTACATCAACTCCGTCTTTATTGTTGCCATGTCCCTGATTGTTTTTGCAAGAATACCATTTATTATACCATTTTGCCCATTTCCACTGCATTTTATTCCACCACCAATTTTTATTATGACCTTTTCCGTTATTGTATGTTTCGTTAGGATTTGGGTTAAATACTTCAAAATAATATTTCTCAACAAAACGGTCTTTATATTGTTTAACAAGCGGCCATGAAGTTTCAATATTAATACCAGCGATATTATTGTTATCTTCAGGCCAGTCGTTGAAATTAGTTTGCTCTTTATTCTTTTTTCTATCTATTGCAGATTCCCATATTAATATCTGAGCTGAAAATCCGCTTAAACTGTCTGTCCCTATTTTTATTCCGTATATTCCATCATTCGGTGAATTAGTTGGATTATATATATTTCCTTCAACAGCATTGCCCCAGTTATCTGTATTCATAATTACGTTTTTCTGTTTATCCGTTTTGGGTCTGCTGTCTGGAATTGTATTAAGAAATGACTGCCAATCAGCATAATCACTGCTAAGTTGTGATTCTCTCGTAATATATGCATACATATCATTTACAGACACAGCTGAATAATTTTCTCCAACAGAGTAATTCGTTTCATTGAGCCCTGCAGGGAAAAGGCTGATTATTGAAGTTATGCCGATTGCTAAAATGCTTAAAGAAAGGAGAAGCTCAATTGTAGAAAAGAAATGTGATTTTTTTTTAATCCGAACCATATGAAACTCTGCCGGTGTAGTTATCTACGGTTATATTAATGTAATTATCAGTTTCTTTGGGAGTAAAATTAAATTGTGGATTAGGAGCTGGGGTGTTTGGAGGAGTTGTGTCATCTGCAGCATAAGTATAGTTACCGTTTCCTACAATTATTATTTTTCTACTGCCTTCACAGTCTCCAGTTGGTTTAAAAATAATTCCTTTTAATGGTGGATTTGTGGAGAGTATGACTTTTGACGTGGGAGCGGTAATATCGGTATAAATATTAGACTCAAAATTTTTTGAAAACTTTGTAGGGTGAGATACTGATGAAGCTTGTATTCCTCTCAAAACTGTTCCATTAGGAAGGTAGTCCCATTTTTCATCTGGTACCCAGCTTTGAAACACATTGCTGCCATCGACGATACAGGGTCTGTATGATCTAAATTTATATCTACTGCTTATAGCTTCATTATTTGTGATAAAAACTAGCGCTGTATATTCTCTGTTTGTAATTGCATAAGCACGAACTGCATTTAGCTTTGAGCCGATAGTTCGTGCAGCTATCTCAACACTCTGCCCCTTTGTCATTTTTAAAAAAGCGGGAAGAGATATACTGAAAATTATTACTATTATGGCAATGACAACCAGCAGTTCTATCAGTGTAAATTTTTGTCTAAATTTATAATTCATTTCTAATTTGTTGTTAGTTGATTGTGTTTATACAGATTATAATCGAATTGAGACTCAATTTAAGTTCAAATTATCTATATTTTAAAATAATTTATCACTAACTCGAAATTCGGTATTTAAATTATTTCCAGGAATAAACTGTCTCATTATTTCCATCGGTAGTAGTTATAAATACTGTACCGTAAAGTGTTCCATCCGGACCAGTCAACTCATCATTATAGTCTGTATCCATATAAATTTCATACTTGCCGTCCCATGGATTAAGATATCCGTTAGTGGTATATTGGTCAGGAACATCAAGAAATCTTATATGTCTTGTGTTCTCATAATCTGAGTCACCACCCGTCTTAATTACATCAGTTAGTAATGCCATAAGATTGTCATATTCTGTTCCAGTATCTGCATTGTCCCAATTCTCAGGAACAGGCAAAACACCATAAGTTGATTCATAGGATTTTATGGCTGTTATTATTGAATTCATCTCTGCTTTGGCCTGAGTCTTCCTCGCTTTCTCTCTAACTGATGACAGTGTAGGCAATAAAATAGCCACCAATATAGAAATTATAGCAATAACAGTTATTAACTCAATTAAAGTAAACCGTACTCTGTTCTTCATGACTTCACCCAATTAACAATTTATAATTAACCATTAACAATTATTTTAATTTTCTACTTATTAAAATTAGTTATATCGTCTCCTTTTCCAAAGTCGTCTGCATCACTGCTGTCATCCCCATACCTTCCATCTTTTCCTAAAGAACATATATCAAACATTGTAGTATTAAATTCTCCTGGATTTCTATAGATGATAGGCCTTCCCCATGCATCTACGAAATATGAACTGCTGGTGCCTGGATTCTCAATAATTCCATTTCCCTTAAATGTTTCATAACTGAAATGTTTAATAAATTCAGTATCTATGCTTGAAGGGGAAGAAGTGTTAAATTTTAGGACATTATCTTTCATATTATCATAAGTAATTGTTGTATTCAGTGGATTTTTAAATGCGTCTGAAGGTTCTTGAAAATAATATCCTGTTTCAAGTTTATATGCCTGCATGGCAATTGAGAGCTGTTTGACTGTAGTTTCTGTCTTTGTGTTTGTATTACTATCACCGATCAATCCGTAAACACCTATTGTTATTCCAGCCAGAATTGCAAGTATAACAAATACAGCCATAAGTTCAATGAGTGTAAATAATTTATATTTCTTCATAGTCATAATTTTAAAGCTATTAAATCTAATTGAATTAATCATATTTTATCATAATTTCTATATTTTATGACTACATGTAAGAACATAAATTCAAAAAAACATCCAATGCAATTAACAATTAACCTTTTATAATTAATCATTAACAGTAAATAATGGATTTATGATGATTAATTATAATAAAATTTTTCTTGTAGTATGTTTATTATTACTAAGTACGTATGGCTTCGGAGAAGATACTGTATTAAGTTTGGGCAAAAGAAGAAAAATACCATCGATAGGAATGTCGATAAGGACTTTTTCGGGTTTACAGAGTAATCCAATTCAGTTTCCACATTCTTACAGTTTGAAAAACGGCAAAGGAAAAGTTTACCAAACCAGCGAATTATGGCGTTACAAGCAGTATTTAGGTTCATGGAAAAACGATCTTGCTCAAGTCATAATTAGTGAAATGTCTATTTCAGTTCCTAAAAATAAATCTCTGTATACATCAGGAAAGAACAAGTATTTGACTCCAAATGCAAGATCTGTGAGCTGGTCGAAGAATGAAGTCGGAGAATGGTTGAATTATTATATGGGGAGTGTGCTTTCGAGTGGCAAATTATTATTCAGCACATCTTATGGATTAAAGGTCACAGAGTATAAATACAGTGGTAGTGATGAAGAAAATAGAACATTTTTATACAGTATTGAAGCAAAAAGAGGCGTGAAAAAAATTATTTTTATTCAATTCAAAGTTAAATCTTCTATTAAAATTAAAAAAATAAAATCTTTAATCTATAAATCTTTGAAAAGTATAAGATTCTATAGAATGGGAAAGGAAAGTAAGACATACAATGAAGGCAGAAACTCTAAATATAAAAACAGTTCTTCAGAATATAAAGATGCACGAGATAGAGTTTTACAGAATATAAAAAATTTAAAAAACTGGTGGTATCTTGATTCAGGAAATTTTATTCTAGTTACTAATGTACCCAGTAAATCTAAAAAAGATATTTATAAAATTAGAAAACAGCTGGATCAACTCTCTAAGCTTTATTCACTTTTTTATAAAAGAAAATCTAATGCAAAAGTCGTTAACGTTGTAAGGATTTTTAATGAACGCAGTGATTATATACGCTATGTTGGAGAAGATAAAAAATGGACCGGTGGCTTGTGGATGCCTGGCAAGAAAGAACTTGTTATTTCTCCTGTTATTAACAGTAATAATAACGAACAGCTGAAAAACAGAATTACTGTATTAAATCATGAAGCTTTTCATCAATACATACATTTTGCGGCAGATGAAGTGCAACCTGGGCCATGGTTTAATGAGGGAAATGCTGCTTTTTTTGAGGAGATAGAGTTTAAAAGAGGAAAAGCCGATATTTTACCTGCAAAATATCAGGCTAATCTTATTAATATAATTAAAGGCGGTAAAACTCCTGATATTAAGGGGTTGCTAAATATGAACTATGAAGAGTTTTATAGCGGTTCTTCTACGCAGGATAACTACACCCTTGCCTGGGGAGTTGTATATTTTCTAAATAAAGGCCTTCCATATATTAAAAGCAGATATGCTTCTTCTTACTCAAAAATACTGCCTATCTATTACAAAGAGTTGATAAGAACACAGGATAACAACAAAGCTACGGCCAAAGCCTGGAAAAATATCAATATGAAGCAGTTTACAGAAGACTTTGTAAAATTTTACAACAGCAGTTCGATGCTTAGAAAAGCAGAGAACTATAACATTGTAAATAATCGTATAAAAGGAAGACGATAGAAAAATTACTAATCTAATATTTGATTAGTAAGTTCCGAACTGCGAATTAAAATTGTTCGCAATTCGGATTTTATATTATCACAATGATTTTAGCTGACACTTGCAGGTATTTTTATTTTTTGTGAAAGAGCTATAGGTTTACAATTTGTCTCTTTAATAAAAAGCAGACATATAAATGCAACGACTACAGCTACTAAAAACGAATAGTGAGCCATGCTCATTGCTGACAGGTCTTTGGTCAGATAGCTGGCGATTAAAAGATGATGGTTTTTATAGAAATAAGGCATCAAAGCACCTGGGACCACATTCAGCAGTGACATACCTAAAAATAGGATAGTGTTTGCAAATGCAATTGCTGTTCCGACAAAATGAGGGTCAGAGTTCTCTTTAATAAGTGAGAAGCCGATGGATACATTATTAGAGAAGAGGCCTAGAAAGAACATTACAACAAATACAACTGGAGTTGAAAGGTCTACTGGCTGAAGAACAATTATTAAACAGATAAACAGGCCTATGCATATACCGTATCCTACAGGTTTACGTTTACCTATTTTTTCTGAAACCCATCCTGATAAAGGAGCGCCGATCGCTATGCCTGCCAGGCAGACAATACTTATTAAAGAAGTTGTTTTAGCTGATAATCCGTATAATTGCTGATACTGAATATTCCAAAATGTATAAAATGCCAGCATTGAACCGTAAACTAAAGCAGTCATTAGCGCGGCTAATACAATTTGGCGATTACAAATTGCCACGTATATACCTTTCCATATATTTTTTTTGTTTTCTGGAGCTGTGTCAACTTTATCAAGTTTAACTCCTTTAGGATAATCTTTTATCAACAGTAGTATCATGATCGTAATTATTATTCCTATAAAACCTGAAATAATAATTTGAGAGTTGGCAATAGCTAATGAAGGAATAATTGATACAATTAAAAAACCGATTAAAGCTGCTATAAGACCATTGGTTCCTGAAGTTAATCCTGTTGCTACAGAGAACATTTTCGGTGGAAACCATCTGGCATTTAATATGACTGCTCCAACGAATGAAAACGATGAGCCGGCTCCCATGATAACTGCTGCAAGATAAGCCATTGAAAGCGAGTGAGCAGTTCCAAGAAGAAACAGAGGTGCAGTAATAAGTATAGCTCCCACGAACAGAACATATTTTACACTAAATTTATCAAGAATTAATCCTGCCGGAATCTGCATGCAGGCATAAACTAAAGTATATACAGCAATAACTTTACTTACATCATTGGCTGTTACGGAATAAGACATTGAAATTTCTTTTGTCGCCATCCCGAATAAGATATTGATAAATAGCTGAAATGCTACCAATAGTGTTGCTGCGCCCCAAATAATCCATGCTTTCTTAGAATAACTCATAACTCTCCCTCAGGTTTATGTTTTGACCTTAATCTTTAGTTTAATTATTGATATTTTACATGATATAAAAATATGCCTTTTGTTCAACACGAAGATTAAAATAGGTAAATAAAAAGGTTTGACAAAGAAAAAATTAATTTATTATTGTCAAAATTCTTGCACAACAGGTTTTTTCTTGACAAAAAACTCACTGTGCAAGAGAGAAAGGATTGTTGTAAAATCTTACTATTTTGTGAATGCCTTATAACTCTATAAGTTTAAGTGCAAATAGAGCTGTCAGAATAATAATAAACCAGTTTAGGTCTCTCCACTTTCCTGAGAGCAGTTTTATCAGAACATAGCTTATCATTCCAATAACGATACCGTCGCTTATGCTGTATGAAAGAGGCATTATTATCAGTGTTAAAAAACATGGAATTGATTCAGAAAAATCATTAAAATTTAAATCTTTGATTGGCGATAACATGAACACTCCGACTATTATCAGAATAGGGGCAGTTGCTATGCTTGGAATTGCAAGAAATATGTTTGAAATAAAAAGTGAAATAATGAAACATACAGCAATAACAAATGCAGTTAAACCTGTTTTGCCGCCTTCAGCAACTCCGGCTGCACTTTCAACATATGCAGTGACAGTACATGTGCCAAGCACTGATGCTGCTGTAGTACCGTATGCATCGGCAAAAAGAGCCTGCTTTATGTTTGGAAGTTTTCCGTTTTTATCTAGAAGTCCTGCTTTTGTTGCCAATCCAAGTAAAGTTCCAATAGTGTCGAATAATTCCATAAAAAGAAGTGTTATTACAGTGATAAGCATATTTACTGTAAAGATATCATGGAACTGAAATTGGAAAAAAATAGGTTTGATTGATGGAGGGAGAGATAATAGCGAACTTGCTTTAGGGACATGTGTTATTCCAAGCGGAATGCCGATAAGAGCAATAATTATGATTGCTATAAGAAGAGCTCCTTTTACTCGTTTAACTAGTAAAACACCTGTAATAACAATGCCTAATAAAGCTAGAACTGTTGGTATGGCATGGAAGTTTCCGAGAGTCATTGGGGTGCCGGCGCCCTGTTTTACAATTCCTGCATTAGTGAATCCAATGAAAGCTATAAACAGTCCAATACCGCATGAAATAGCATTTTTCATACAGTCTGGAATTGCATCAATTATCATCTCTCGAATTTTACATGCAGTAAGGAGAACAAAAATAATACCTTCAAATAAAACGGCTGTCAATGCAAATTGCCAGGTGTGCCCCATTGCAATAACTATAGTGAATGCAAAAAAAGCACTTGCTGCCACCCCTGGTGCAAGTCCAATGGGTAAATTTGCATAAAATGCCATTATCAGAGTACCAATAATTGCAGCAATTGCTGTTGTTGTAAAAACAGCACTTGGACTCATACCCGCTTTCTCCATTACAAGTGGATTAAGAGCCAGTATGTAAGCCATAGTCATAAAAGTTGTTAAGCCGGCAATAAGTTCTGTTCTTACATTAGTATTATGATGTTTAAGTTTGAATATTTTTTCGAACATGATCTCCCCTGTCAATTGTAATATTAAAAAATCCCGAACCATAAAATATTTAGTAAACTGTTTATTTCAAATAATTAGCACAGATAAAAAGAATCATTATTCGCTGAAAAATAAAAAGAGAGAAATTTATTTAAAATCTACATCACTTTTTGATTTATATGATTGTTCTTGTATACTAACTAGTAATTGGGAAATCATTCAGTAAAAAAAATTAAATTGATTATGAAAAATTCTATTTTTACTTTTACTACTAGGACAGTTGTTACCATTAGTATAGGGGCCGCTTTATATGGAGTGACTGGATTAATTGGTGTCCCTATAGGTCCAAATACGCAGTTGAGACCTTCAATTATAATTCTTTCAATTTTTAGCGTTTATTTTGGCCCGATTGTTGGTTTCCTTGCCGGATGGATAGGACATATGCTGACTGATATGCTTGCAGGTTGGGGATTATGGTGGAATTGGGAATTAACTTCAGGAATTTTTGGATTTTGTGCGGGGATCGTTTACCTGTTCAAAGGATTTAATGTTAAATACGGCATGTTTAAAACAAAACATATTGTTTTTTTAGGTATTATTGGAGTTGTTGGATTTATTGTGGCATATTCCCTTGCCGGACTGACTGATATTATACTGATGGGAGAACCGCCGAGAAAAATTCTATATCAGGTAATCGTAGTAACAACTACCAATTCTTTTGTATTTCTATTTTTTGCAATACCTATTATCCTGAGCTTTCTGGTAACAAACCGTAAAAATACAAAACTGGTAATAGAAGAATGAATATATTAATTACGAATTACGAATATGATTATTGAATGTAAATGAATAGATGAGTTGTTTTCATTAACAATTTATAATTAACCATTAATACTTAATATAGATATGCCAAAAATCAGTTTTAAAAATTTTTCATTCAGATACAGAAACTTAGTTGCTCCAACACTGAAAAATATTAATCTTGAAATTAAGCAAGGAGAAAAAATACTTATTGCTGGTAGAAGCGGTTCCGGTAAATCTACACTAATGCATTGCTTAAACGGATTAATACCTTTCGCATATAATGGAGAGATTGAAGGTGATCTGTTAATTGATGATATGCAGCCATTCAAGGAAAACGTTTTTGAAATTAGTAAAAAAGTCGGTACAATTCTTCAGGATCAGGATTCTCAGTTTATAGGTTTGTCTGTTGCAGAAGATGTTGCTTTTGTACTTGAAAATAATAATATTCCATTCGACCAGATGAAAAAAGATGTTATGTCTTCTTTAGATGTGGTTGGTATGAAGGATTTTGTTGAACACAGCCCTTATGAACTTTCCGGAGGTCAAAAACAAAGCGTTTCTTTGGCAGGAATACTATCTTCTTCTGCAGACGTACTTATTTTCGATGAACCTCTTGCAAATTTAGATCCGGCATCTGGTAAAAATGTTGTGTCTCTGATTGATGAACTTTTAAAAAAAACTGATAAAACAATACTAATTGTTGAACATAGAATAGAAGACATTCTTGAAAAAAGTATAGATAAAATTGTTATAATTGAAAAAGGCGAAGTAATTGCGTTTGATACACCTGAAAAAATATTAAGTCAAAATATTTTAAAGGAGGCAGGTTTAAGGGAGCCTTTATATATTGAAGCAATGATTCATTCTGATTTGGATATCAGAAATCTAGGACATCTTGATGATATTGATAAATTAGTTACAAAAAAAGTGAAGAGCAAATTAGTAAACTGGTTTGATACTGCAACAGCAGTAAATGACAATCAATCTAAATTTTCTGAAAAATTATTATCAGTTGAGAATATCAGTTTTGCATATAATAAAGAAGAACAGGTTTTGGATAATGTGTCGTTTGAGCTACGTAAAGGTGAAATAATCAGCCTTTTGGGAAGCAATGGTTCCGGTAAATCTACTCTTTCGCATATTATTGCAGGTTTTTTGAAAAATAAAATCGGAAAAATATACCTAGAGAATGAATTGATAAATTCATGGAGCATTAAAAGACGTGGTTGTAAAATAGGTGTTGTAATGCAGAATCCTAATCATATGGTTGTGAAACATATGATTAGAGATGAAATATCTTTAGGGCTAAAAGCACAGGGATGTGACAGTGAAACAATAGAATCTAAAGTTAATGAAGTATTAAAAATCTGTAATTTATGGGGATATAGAAACTGGCCTGTTTCTGCTTTAAGTTACGGGCAGAAAAAAAGAGTGACTATTGCGTCGATATTAACTCTTAACCCAAAACTTATTATACTTGATGAACCTACAGCGGGGCAAGATTATAGAACCTATACGTCATTTATGGAATTTATAAAAAAAATTGCCCATATGGGAATCTCAATAATAATGATAACTCATAACATTCATTTGGCTCTTGAATATACAACAAGAAGTATTGTGTTATCAGAAGGGAAAAAAATTGCAGATGATACCCCGGCTAATATTTTTTCCGATACTGAAATTATAGAAAAAGCCAGCCTAAAGGAAACTTCTCTGGGAAGGCTTGCTGATGTTTTGGATGTGAGTAAAAATAAATTTATTCAACATTTTATTAACTATGAAATGGAGAATATGCATCGTGAGTAAGTACGGGACATTATATGTTGAGGGCAATTCTTTTTTTCATAAACTTGACCCAAGTCTGAAGCTTTTACTGTTTGTATTATGGGCGGTTACAGTTTTTATGTTTTTTGATTTGAGGGTTGATTTTGTATTAATAATAACAGGAATAGTTTTGCTCTGTTTTTCAGGGATTCCATCCAGGATAATAAAAACACTGTTTATAATAGTAATAAGTTTTAATATTATTAATTCAATTTTTATACTCCTGATTTCTCCTGATTTTGGTGTTACTCTTGCAGGGCATAAGACAATAATAGGTCACATTTGGGGATATGATGTTTATTATGAAACACTGTTTTATGTACTCACAATATCACTTAAATATATATCATTATTGCCTGTTGCATTAATATTTATATTTACTACGCATCCAAGCAGATTTGCCAGCAGCCTAAATAAAGTTGGCATACCGTATAAACTGGCTTACACATTTAATATTATATTCAGATATATCCCTGATATTCAAAATGAATTCAAAACTATAACTTATGCTCAGGCTGCCAGAGGAATGAGTTTTGGAAAAGATGAAAAATCTATTCTAAAAAGGATTAAGCATCTTTTTAATATTGTAATTCCGCTCATTAATTCTGCTTTGGAAAGGATTGATAAAGTCACAAATGCTATGGATTTGAGAGGCTTCGGCAAATATAATAAACGGACATGGTATAATAAGACATCCTACAAAAAAGTAGATTATATATTTTTTATTCTCTTAATTCTTATCTTTGCATCGTGCATTTACTTAAGACTTTCTTTAGAAAGCAAATTCTGGTGCCCTGTCTTTTTCAGGTAACTTACTGATCAATTTTTAATGTTTTTTTATATGTATTGAAATCTTTGTTGGTGCCAAACATCTGAATACCTATAATCTCGTTATCTTTTTCAATAAGACTACGATATTTATTTTCTGTTTGTTCCAATATATTTTCTTTATTGCTTTGGCTACTGTTTTTTCCTAAAGCATGAAGTTCAAAATCGCTGTATTTAATTGAAAGTGCAACTGGAGAAAGATCAGGCAGTTGATGTTTGCAGAGGACTGCATTATCTGCTACTATTTTTCCCTGATTTGAAGCTTTGATTACAGAACTTGGAAGTTTGATGTCTCCTGCATTAACATTGTCTCCTGCGGCAAAAATTCCCGGGATATCTAATGAAAGGTTTTCAGATGCAGTGAGGCGATGAGTTTTGTCTACGTGACAGTCACAGTCATAACTAATATTTGCTGTAACACCAATTGCCAGGATAACGAAATCTGCGGGGATATCATCCAAATTACTGAGAATTGAAACTCCATTATCCGTTTTTTCAATATGTTTAACACTACAGTCGGTTATTACCTTTATATCATTTGCTGCTAAATAATTATGTACATATTTTGATGTTGTTTCTGTTAGAGTTCTTGATAGTAATCTTGAGCCATGTTCGACGATGACGGGTTTAATCCCAGCATTTTTAGCTCGAAGTGCAGTCTCTATCCCTATTACACCGCCGCCAATTATAACTAGAGTTTTTATTTTAGTTATTTGTGATTTAATTTTAAGAGCATCATCCATAGTCCATAAAACAGAAGCAGAATCTAATTTTCGCACGTTACTAAAGCAGGGAGGTATAACAGGTTTTGATCCTGTTGCTATAATTATTTTATCAAATTTATATATTTTGCCGTTCTCATCAAGTAAGCTTTTATCTTCATGTACGGCTGTAATTTTAGTATTTAGATAAAGTTTAATGCCTTTATCGGAATACCATGATTCTTCATGCATATAAATTTTATGACTTTCTATTTCTCCTAAAGCCACAGAAATTATTCTTGGTCTAAAGTAAGGTAAGTATTGCTCTTCTGAAAACAGAGAAACATCAGCTCCATTTTTAACAGCTTCTACAGCCGCCGAAACTCCGGCATGCCCAGCTCCGATAATACCAATTTTCATCTTATGACTCCAAAGTATAAATATTAATTAATTGCCGGTTAGACACTGTAAAAAAAATGATAAAAGTGAACAGAAATGTACTGATTTCTGTTCACGGATAATTAAATATTAAGCACCAGCCATCATTGATTTCACATCTTCATCAGCAGTGGCAATACCTTTAAGATTAAATGTATCAATAATAATTTTAGCTACATTCGGTGATAAAAATCCAGGTAAAGTAGGGCCTAAACGTATTCCTTTGACACCCATTGAAAGCAGAGCAAGAAGTACTATTACTGCTTTCTGTTCATACCATGCTATGTCGAAAGAAAGAGGCAGATCATTAATATCATTCAGTTCAAATGCTTTCTGAAGTTCTAAAGCAATTACAGCAAGAGAATATGAGTCATTGCACTGTCCGGCATCCAATACTCTTGGAATACCGCCAATATCTCCCAATTCCTCTTTTATATATTTATATTTAGCGCATCCTGCAGTTAAAATAATTGTATCTTTAGGCAGTTTTTTAGCTACTTCTGTGTAATATTCTCTTGTTTTATGTCTGCCGTCACATCCCCCCATTACAATAAAGCGTTTAATTGCGCCTGATTTTACTGCTGCAATTACTTTGTCGGCTAATGCAAGAACCTGTTTATGACCGAAACCACCAACTATTTTACCGTTTTCAAGCTCTTCAGGAGGTTGACATGTTTTGGCTTTTTCTATCAGAGAAGAAAAATCTTTTCTGCCACCTGCAGGTCTGTCAGCTATGTGCTCACAGCCATCAAAACCAACTGGTCCTGATGTAAAAATACGATCAATATAATCACCTTTTGGTGGAATCAGACAGTTTGACGTAAAAAATATAGGGCCGTTGAATTTTTCAATTTCTTCTTTCTGGAGATACCATGCATTTCCATAGTTCCCAACAAAATTTTTATATTTTTTAAAGAATGGTCTGTAATGAGCAGGAAGCATTTCACTATGAGAGTAAACATCTACTCCTGCATCTTTTGTCTGCTCCAGAAGGTCTTCAAGATCCACTAAATCATGACCGGATATCAAAATTCCAGGTTTTGTTCCTACACCGGTATTAACTTCGGTAATTTCAGTATCTCCATAATGGGCATTAGCTTCATCTAGATATTTCATTGTCTGCACACCCATTTCTCCTGTTTTTAAAACAAGAGCCAGAAGGTCATCAGATGTTTGTGAATCATCAGCAAGCTTTGAAAGAGCTTCCATCAGAAAGAGGAAAATCTCTTTTCCGCCTTTGACTATCTGATATCCATGCTCTAAGTATGCAGAAATACCTTTAAGTCCGTAAAGCGTTGTAGCTTTCAAAGATCTGATATCTTCATTTTCTATTTCAAGCCAACCACCTGTACCAGATTCAGCCTTTGCTTCGATATCGGAATCACTATCAGCTTTCCATGTTGCGCATTCTGGAAGTGAGCAGTTACAGGGAGAGCCTTTAACTTTTGATATTTCTGCTTTTAATGCATCTCTTCTTTTGATGCTTTCTTTTATAGCATTTACAAAATAAGCTTTGTCGAAGTTTGCATTGGTTATTGTTGTAAACAGCCCTTTAGCTATAAAATATGCTGTTTCTTCATTGTAAATATCCAGTGCTGCGGCTTTATTTCCAACAACAGAAATTCCTTTTAAGCTCCATATGTATAAATCCTGAAGATTTGCGACTTCAGCTTTTTTACCGCATACTCCCTGTTTCATTGAACAGCCTGTATTACCTGCGGTTTCCTGACATTGATGACAAAACATACTCATTTTTTTCTTCCTCTATTTTTAATATTTTTCATTCACTGATAAGTTCTAAAAAAAATTACTATAAAGAACATGTACCGGATTTAAAATATGTTAAGAAGATAAATAAATCAAGGTAATATATATATTCAGCTTTATGATAATGAATGATTATTAAAACTGTCGAAGTTTTAAATATCTGCTGCTGAAATATCCTATTCTAAATAAAATATGATTTATATTTTTATAAAAATCATGATGCATAATCTTTTATGATAGGTTTTATATCACTGGATTTTTTTTAATTTTTCTTTGCCCATTCATTGAGTTGACTTTGTTCTTCTGCAAGAAATCTTTTAAGACCGGCATTTTGCAAAGCAGCTTCAAATTTTGGTAAATATGTTTTATAGTTCATCTGTCCTGTCATTAAACCTGGAGTATACTGTTTGCATACATTGCTTATTGCTGCCAGTTCGCTAGTTACCGGTGTAGGATCAAAATGAAAGCCCAAAAGTTCAGATTTAGTAGCTGAATCATTCCATTTTTTGAATTGCTCCCATTTATTAGCAGGATCGCTTGGGAGCAGATATGTTAAGAAAAAATTACCTAGAGTAAATGATGGTACTAGATAATTGTTATGTTCCGGAAGATATTCAATCCTGTTAGGGCCAATCTTTTTATAATGTATACCTTCAATACCTGACTGTATTAAATTTCTTAAATATTTATCTGTATTAAGAAGGTTTAGAAATTTCATATCAATATCTGGTCTTTTTGCATTTAGTGATATAGCGATCATTGCTCCTTCAACTGAAGAATTTGAAATGACCGGTTTAAATGCCGGTATGGAACTCATTTTGTAGCCATAATTAAGGCTCCATAACTGATCTGCACATGGTTGATAAGACTCTCTGTTTACAGCTGTTTTTTGTGAGACTATCAGAGTATTAGTTGTAGGTAAAACAGCAGCATCGGCAGGAACGTATCCTTTTTTGTACATTTCATCAATAAGTTTATAGAATTTCAAATATTCCTTAGATTTAAACTGGTTTATTACTTTATAATTCCCTTTCTTTATTTTTACTGCTCCGGGAATGTTAGGATCTCCTAGGATAAAGGCTAAATCCTTGGTTCTTAAATCACTTCCCCTATCAATGGCGAAAGGAACAATACCTGGATTATTTTTCTTTACTGATGTGAAAAATGGCATCATGGATTTAAGAGTATCTACCCCTGCATATGGTTTGAAGTCAGATAAAGAGTATCCATTTTCTTTTAAAATTTTATTATTAAATAGGTATACTGTTTGTTGAGCTGCTTCCTTATTTGTAGGTATGGCATATAATTCCCCGTCAATTTTAGGGCCTTTTAGAAAGGCAGGGTTGAGTGTTTTTAAAATTCCTTTGCCATATTGTTTTAAAAGTTTGTTTAATGGATGGAAAGCTCCTCGCATTGCGTTTCGTTCATAGTTATTTGCCCATGATGAAGTAAAACAGAGGTCATATTTTTCTCCGGAAATAAGTATAACATTCATTTTCCTGTCATATTCTCCCCAGTCAATCATTCTGATATCCAGCACAGCTCCAATTTTTTCTCTAAGGTATTTATTAATTTTCTTTTCAACCATAGGAAGGTCTTTTTGAGTGGGGCCAATAGTATACCAGATAATTTTATAAGGATTCTGAGGTGTTCCCACAGCATATTTTTTATCACTGCAGCCTGTCAGGGCAAATATGGAGATAGCAAATAATATGCTAAAAATTGAGAATATTATTTTTTTATTATTAATCATGATAAATAACTTTTTTAAAATTGATTTTACTTCTGCATAATTCTTTTATTTTTTTACTTCATGCTTAAAAAGTGTATTTGTCCAAGCGTATTTATTATTCTTGTCCTGGATTTTTATATAGATATATTTCCAATCTTTTGGAACTTTGAATGAGTATTCAGTAATAGCTTTTACTCCAAGTTGTTCTGCACTCTTGCCAAATCCGTCTGAACTAGGACCAACCACCCAAACCATCTTAACAGGAGAGGTTTTAATATGCACTTCTTTGCCATCAAATGTAATATCATTAAATTTTGGGCCAGTAGAAGCATAAAAATTTCCATTCCTGATTGCATCCATTACATTTGTTCTTGTCAGTGATGAAGCATTTATGACTATCCAGCCGCCAGCCCAGCCAGGGGCGTCTTCATCCATGTGAGTGTCATCACAGGCTGTTCCGATAGTATTAGAATTTTTTTCCAGCATTCCATTCCATTGGAACTGTCCCAGTCCTTTACCATTTAACTGGTGACAAACATTATTATATATTTCGCATCCATCAAGATTATAACGTAGTGCTTCCGCAATAGTATCTCCGCACCATGAAGGATGTGCCAATATGAGAATCGCGCCTTCTTTTTTGGCTTTCGCTATCTGATCAGCTAATGGAGCTTTCTTGCTTATTCCTTCTGTTTTTCCTAAAGTTAAAATATGATAATAAGTTCCATGTGAGTCATTTCCGCCTAATTCGTTCCCGTCTAACCATAATAATTTTTGTTTGAATTTAAAAACTTTTACATTTGATGAAACATGATGATCTGTTAAAAAAATAAAACTGTAGCCTTTAGAAGCATATAACTTATCCAGTTGCTGAGGAGTTTTTGTTCCGTCTGAAAATGTTGAGTGAGTATGAGTGTTTCCTTTATACCAGTTTCCTGTACAATCATAACGGAATGTATTTTGTTTAGCATACATCATTTGTGGAATGATAAGTAAACCAATAATTACACTTAAAAGCCCTACGAATTTTTTCATTTTTACTACTCCCATATAGTTTCTTGATTTCTTTTGGCATTACAGCATAAAGAAAGATATGCATTTATATATAAATCATGATTAAGACTAATCATTTAAAATTTTTTGTTTTATTGTCTTAACTTCTTTTGAAATATTTCTATTCTTCTTTGCCCACTCATTTAATTGTTTCTGCTCTTCTGCAAGATAAGTTTTAATCCCTGCGCGTTTTAAAGCTGCCATATATTTGGGTAGATAAGTTTTGTAATCCATCTGGCCTGTGGTTAATCCGGTTTTATATTGGGCTTTAACATTAGAAATAGCAGCCAGTTCACTAGATACAGGAGTCGGATCGAAGTGAAAACCTAATATTTGAGATGGTGTACCTGAAGCATTAAATATTTTAAACTGTTCCCATTTATTCGCAGGGTCACCAGGCAGCAGATATGTAAGGAAAAGGTTGCCTAGTGTGAATGAGAACATTAAATAATTTTTATGATCAGGAAGGAATTTTATTCTATTAGGGCCGATTTTTTTATAATGTCTCCTTCGATTCCATATTGAAGGAGATTTCTTAAATATTTATCAGTATTTAATAAATTAAGAAATTTCATATCTAAATCAGGCCTGGCAGCATTTATTGATATTGCTATTGAAGCGCCTGTTACATCACTTATAACAGGTTTGTATGCAGGTATGGAAACCATTTTATAACCATAAAGATTGGTCCATACATTATCAGCTCCAGGCTGGTAAAAATTAGAACTTACCGCTGTTTTTCCAGTAGCTACAAGAGTATATCCATTTGCAATTTCAGGGGCATCTTTTTGAATATACCCCATTTGATACATTTTATGCATTAATTTGTAATATGTAATATACTCCTTGCTGTCCAACTGATTAATCACTTTATAGTTACCTTTTCCTATTCTAACAGCTCCAGGCATAGAGGATCCCCCCATGAGGTAAACAAATTTATTAGAGGAGACATCTTCATTTTTATCAACATTAATTGGAACGATACCTGGATAATTTTTTTTGACTGCGGCAAAATAAGGGAAAAGTGATTTTAATGTTGCAGGTCCTGCCGCCGGTTTAAAATCTTTTAATGAAAACCCATTTTGCTTAAGCAATTTATCATTGAAAATATAATTTAACTGAGATGAGATTTCTTTATTTGTCGGAACAGCATATATATTACCATTAACCCTCATCCCTACTAAATAATATGGGTTAAGTTCTTTTATTATACCACGGCCATACTTCTTTAATAGTTTATTAAGGGGATAGAAAGCTCCACGATTGGCGTTCCTTACATAATTATTGGTCCATGAACTTGTGAAGCAGAGATCAAATTTTTCTCCTGAAATTTCAATAATATTTATTTTTTTTGTATATTCACCGGGTTGTATCATATGTATATCAAGAATGACACCCAATTTTTTCCTAAGATATTCGTTAGCTTTTTTCTCTACCATTGGGAGATCTTTTTGAGGCATGCCAAATTGATACCAGACAATTTTATAAGGGTTTTGAGGCGTTCCAACAGGATAAGTTTTTTTACCGCATCCTGATAAAATAAATACAAGCGATGTAATAGCTGTACAAACGCTAAATAATTTTATATTTTTCATATCTCACCACCCACTGTTTACTGATTAATTATGTCAAGCTTTTATATTTTCTTTTTTAAGTTCACTGTTTCCGTGTTTTTTTGCCCATGCTGTAAGCTGTTTTTGTTCTTCAGCAAGAAAAACTTTAAGACCTGCCCTTTTTAGCGCTGCCATATATTTAGGCAGATATGTTTTATAGTCTATTGAACCTGTATTAAGGCCTGGAGTATATTGTTTTTCAACGTTAACAATTGCTGCAAGTTGACTTGTTACCGGTGTTGGATCAAAATGAAAGCCCAAAATCTGAGATGGTTTTGCAGAAGCATTCCATGTTTTAAACTGTTCCCATTTATTGGCCGGATCATTGGGGAGCAGGTATGTTAGAAAAAGGTTCCCCAGCGTAAATGAAAATACCTGATAATTTTTATGTTCCGGTAATAATTTAATTCTATTTGGTCCAATTTTTTTGTACTGCACACCTTCAATACCATATTGAAGTAGATTTCTTAAATATTTATCTGTATTGAGTAAATTTAAAAATTTCATATCTAAATCAGGTCTTTTTGCGTTTATAGATATTGCAATCGATGCACCCTGAACACTTCTGATGACAGGTTTAAATGATGGCATAGACTCGACTTTATAGCCAAATTCATTTGACCAGACATTATTGGCACAAGGTTGAAAGTAACTTGAAGTTACAGCTGTTTTTCCTGTCAAATCTAATGACGATGAATTACTTAATTGTGCTGCACCGCCCTGAATAAATCCTGATTTATACATTTTGTGCAGCAGTTTATAATATTCAATATACTCTTTAGAGTTAATTTGGTTGATAACCTTATAGTTTCCTTTTTTAATCATAACAGCACCGGGGATCGTTGAATCTCCCATGAGAAATGACATATCTCCACATTGAAATTTAGAATTTCTATCAAAGTCAATAGGAATAATACCGGGATCATTTTTCTTTACTGCCGCAAAATAAGGGAGAAGTGATTTTAACGTATTAACTCCTTCATTTGGAGTAAAATCTTTTATTGAAAAGCCATTTTTTTTAAGGTATTTTTCATTAAAAATATAATTAATCTGATCAGCAATTTCTTTGTTCGTTGCTACTGCGTATATAGTTCCATCAACCCGCATGCCTACTAAATAATAAGGGTTCAGTTCTTTTAGTATTCCCTGACCATATTTCTTTAATAGTTTATTAAGTGGATAAAAAGCTCCGCGGCTGGCATTTCTTTCATAATTATTAGTCCAAGTGCTTGTAAAACATAGATCAAATTTTTCTCCTGAAATTTCAATTACATTTATTTTTTTAGTATATTCACCAGGCTGTATCATGTGAATATCAAGAATAACACCTAATTTTTTTCGGAGATACTCATTGGCTTTTTTTTCAACCATAGGAAGATCTTTTTGAGGCATACCAAATTGATACCAGACAATTTTATAAGGATTTTGAGGCGTACCTACAGCATACTGTTTAGTTTTAGAACATCCTGTTAAGAATAATAAACTTAATATAACAGCTATACTAGGTACTAATAGCTTAAATTTTTTCATCCCTTATCTCTCCCCACCTTTTTGAGTGATTTGTTCTCGGCCAGTTTATTGTCTCCCTATTGACTATTTACCGATTACTTTTCACTGTTTACTATTTTTAGGTAAATTATTATTTTGTTCCTTTTTATACTTTACGTTTTTTACCCATTCATTTAGCTGTTTCTGTTCTTCTGCAAGAAACTTTTTTAAGCCTGCATTTTCTAAAGCCTTTTTAAATTTAGGCAGATAAGTTTTAGGATTCATTGTACCGGTAAATAATCCAGGAGTATACTGTTGACAGACATTTGTAATTGCTGCCATCTCACTTGAAACAGGCGTTATATCAAAATGAAAACCGAGTATCTGTGATTTTACAGCTGTAGCATTCCACGTTTTAAACTGTTCCCATTTATTGGCAGGATCGCCCGGTGTCAGATATGTGATGAATAAATTACCTAACGCAAAAGAAGCAATCAGATAGTTTTTGTGTGCAGGAAGATATTTTATACTGTTAGGCCCTGTCTTTTCATATTGAATTCCTTTAATACCGTAGCCAAGTAGGTTTCTTAAGTATTTATCTGTATTAAGAAGGTTAAGAAATTTCATATCAATATCAGGTCTTTTTGCATTTACAGAAATTGCAACCATAGCACCTTCAACAGAGCTATTATTTATTACAGGGATTGTTCTTGGAATTGATACAACTTTATATCCATATTCATTGGTCCATGCAGCACTTGCACATGGTTGATATTGAGCACCACTCACTGCAGCTTTCCCTGTCAGCATTTTACTGTCAGTGTTATACATTTGAGCAGCATCTCTGGGGATTAGGCCTTTTTGATACATTTCATGATAAAGTTCAAACTGTTTAAAATATTCCTTGCTTTCAAATTGGTTAATTACTTTATAATTCCCTTTTTTTAATTTTACTGCACCAGGTATATAATTATCTAGAATATAAGTAAAATCATGTAATATGAAGCGTGTATTTTTATCTACATTGAAAGGTGTTACACCAGGATTATTTTTTTTTACCGATTCCATATAGGGTATTATTGATTTTAACGTACCAAGTTTATCATATGGTTTAAAGTCCTTTATTGAATAACCATTTTGTGTAAGAATATTGTTATTAAACATATAAACCATCTGCTGTGCTACTTCTTTATTTGTAGGAATTGCATATAGTTCACCATTTATTTTAGGACCTTCAAGAAAAGCGGGGTTCAGGCTTTTTTTAATTCCCTGTCCGTATTTATCAAGAAGTTTATTAAGAGGGAGAAATGCTCCGCGAATGGCGTTACGACTATAATTATTTGTCCATGAACTTGTAAAACACAGATCATATTTTCCTCCTGATATCAGGACAATATTTAATTTTTTATCATATTCTCCCCAACCAATCATTCTGATATCTAGGACAGCACCAATTTTTTTTCTCAAATATTCATTAGCTTTCTTTTCTACCATTGGAAGATCTTTTTGAGGAGGGCCAATAGTATACCATACTATTTTATAAGGATTTTGCGGTGTTCCAACAGGATATGCTTTTTTCCCACATCCTGATAGAACAAAAATACTTAGTAAAGCAGTTAGACTAATAAATAATAATTTGACTTTTTTCATATAATTTATTTTTTAGCTTTTAAGCTGTCAGCTTTATGTTCAGGTTTTTTATGCTTTTTAACCCATTCGTTTAACTGTTTTTGTTCTTCAGCTAGTAATTTTTTCATCCCTGCATCTTTAAGTGCCTTAATAAATTTGGGAAGATAGGTTTTATAATCCATCTGTCCAGTAAACAGACCTGACTGATACTGTTGTACAACATTTGTCATGGCGGCAAACTGACTTGAAACGGGAGTTGGGTCAAAATGAAATCCTAATATCTGTGACGGTGTTGCAGACGCATTGAATTTTTCAAACTGTTCCCACTTATCAGAAGCATCTTTTGGTAACAGGTATGTATTAAAAAGATTTCCTAATGTAAATGAATACATTATATAGCTTTTATGAGCAGGAAGGTATTTAATTCTATTTGGACCAATTTTTTTATAATGTACTCCTTTAATCCCATATTGGAGTAAGTTTCTTAAATATTTATCCGTATTAAGAAGATTAAGAAATTTCATATCAATATCAGGCCTTTTTGCATTTATTGAAATTGCAATCATTGCACCTTCTACCATTACATTAGTTATTACAGGTTTGAATTTAGGGAGAGAAACTACCTTATAGCCATATTCGCTGGACCATAAATTGTCTGCACAAGGTTGATACTGACCTGTTTCAACAGCTGTTTTTCCTGTTAGCATTAGAGATTGTGAATTTGCAAGTTGAGGAGCTCCTCCCTGAATGTATTCTTTCTGGTACATTTCATGCAAAACTTTGTAATATTCTTTGTAAGTTTTACTATCGAGTTGATCAACTACTTTATAGTTTCCTTTTTCAAGTTTAACAGCTCCAGGGAAAAATGAATTTCCATTTAAAAATGTATATTTATTTGTTATAAAACTGGAGTGATTATCAATCCCGAATGGTATAATTCCTGGATGATTTTTTTTAATATAGGCAAAATACGGCATAAGAGATTTTAGAGTATCAACACCTGCCAAGGGTTTAAAACTTTTTAAAGAAAATCCGCTTTTACTCAGGAAATTATCATTAAACAGATATCTTATTTGAAGTCCTATTTCTTTGTTTGTAGGAATTGCATAAAGTTCTCCATCAATTTTTGCTCCATTGAGAAAATAAGGGTTAACAGATTTTTTAATTCCCTGCCCATACTTATCCAGGAGTTTATTCAGAGGGTAAAATGCTCCTCTTGCTGCATTTCTTACATAATTATTCGTCCATGCAGCAGTAAAGCAGAGGTCAAATTTTCCACCAGATATTTCTATGATATTTAGTTTCTTGTTATATTCTCCAGGGTCAATCATAGTGATATCAAGAACAGCACCAATTTTTTTTCTTAAGTATTCATTGGCTTTCTTTTCAACCATTTTGAGATCTTTTTGGGGAGTTCCAAACTGATACCATACTATTTTATATGGGTTCTGAGGTGTACCGACAGGATATGTTTTTTTTTCGCATCCTGATAGTGATAAAAGAGAAACCCCAAATATTGCAGTTATCAATAAATATTTATATCTGACAATAAATTTTTTCATAATCAATCTTTAACCCCGCCGATTGAAAGCCCTTTGACCATATATTTTTGGAAAAACGGATAAGCAAAAATAATCGGTATTGTCGCAAGTATAACAATGGCCATCCTTGCGGTGGATGTAGGCATATTTTTCAGTACTGTTGCAGCCTGACCGGAAAGAGATGAAGCATTTTGTACTATAAACTGCATATTATTCTGTATATTCATTAACATCGCCTGTACAGGTGTCAATGAAGGAGTATCAATATAAAGAAGAGCATTATACCAGTTATTCCCCCAGTAGGTAAAAGCTGTCAGTAAAGCAACTGTTGCTATCCCAGGCATTGCCAGTGGTACAACTATTTTATAGAAAATTCTAAATTCTCCTGCGCCGTCTATTCTTGCAGCTTCAATCAGTGCTGTAGGAACTGAAGTCCTGAAATATGTTCTAAGTATAAATATGTACAGGGAATTTACAGCTATCGGTACAATTAAACCCAATAGAGAGTTTCTGAAGCCGAGAAGCTGAGTATTGACCATATAGCTCGGAACAAGACCTGCTGTGAACAGCATAGGTATAAGAGCAATAAAAACAAAAAGTTTTTTATATCTAAAGTCATCTCTTGATATTGCATATGCATATAGTGATGAAATGAATACGGAAAAGGCAGTTCCTACTACTGTAACAATTATTGTTATCATGTATGACTGCAATAGCTGTGATCCAATTTTAAAGACATAGGCATAAGCGTTCAGACTGAATGCTGCTGGAATAAACTGATAACCATGAAGTATAATTGAGTTCTCTGAAGAAATAGAAATCATAAACAGAAAAACGATAGGATAAAGGCATATAAATGCAAGTATTCCTAAAACAATGATTATAATAATATTAGCCTTGTGTGATATTTCCAGCGGCAATCTTTTACGTTTTTTAAAGAATGGCATAGTAAGTCTTCCCCTATTTAAAACATAGCGTTTTCGCTATCATATTTTTTAACTAATTTATTTAAAGAGACAATCAGTATTAATCCCATAACTGATTGATAGAGACCTGCTGCAGTAGTCATTCCGACATTTCCAGAATCCATTAACCCACGGAATACATATGTATCAATTACATTTGTTGCAGGGAAAAGTGCTCCGGAATTCATTGGATACCAATAGAATGTACCGAAATCAGCTTTAAAAATATTTCCAATTGCGATGAGCACAAGGATAATAATTATCGGCTTTATGTGAGGGATGGTAATATTCCATATCTGTTGCCATTTGCTGGCACCGTCAAGTTCGGCAGCTTCATAAAAATGCCTGCCTATAGCCAGAATAGCAGCCAGATAGAAAATTGAAGTGTATCCAATGTTTTTCCAAAGAGTAATTATAATTAATATAGCAGGCCAATAACCAGGGTGGCTGTACCAATTTATCGGCTGCATACCAAAAAACATTAAAGCGTGATTGATTGATCCTTTGTCAACACTTAAGAAACTAAGTAGAACATATCCTACAACAATTGTAGATAGGAAGTAAGGTAGAAACATGAATGTCTGATAAAATTTAGCAAGTCTTTTATTTAACAATTCACTTAAACAGATTGCAATTGCAATTGAACATATTGTTGTAAGAATAATAAAAGATAAATTATACAAAAGTGTATTTCTTGTAATTATATATGCAGCATGAGAGGTGAATAAAAAATAAAAATTCTCTAATCCTACCCATTGACTATGAAGCAGACTTTCAAAAAATCCACCTCTATAAAAATGAAATCGTTTAAAAGCTAAAACCAATCCGAACATCGGTAGGTAAGCTATTAGAACAAACCAAATTAAAGCCGGTAAAACCATTACTAAAAATAGTACGTTTTTACTTGGTTTAAATGATTTTTTTGTATTTATTTCTCCCATAAATATCCCCCTAAATTTATATATAAATATCCTATAAAATACTAGATTAATTATTTGTCCAAAGTCCCTGACCCGTAATCTATGCCACACCAAAAACTTATTCAAGTGTTATGAAAATTTAAATGTTATATTTTGTATTTTAACAGGAAATAATTAATTGACAACATTTGTAGGTCATTAATGGAGCGTTAGACACATGATGGACATAGATATTTAAGATAATGATTTTACACTAAATTCAGGAGGAATTTAGTTTTTAAGAATAAGGGTTAGATTAATTTGTTATAGCGCCACAAGAATTAAGCCGATAAATATTGTTAGGATCGCAATATATTTGGTTGAATATCTTGGTTCTTTCAATAAAAATATTCCACCTAGAGCTCCTATTGGAATGCTTAACTGTCTGAACGCTACAACATAACTGACGTTAGTTGCAAATGACATAGAGATCAAAACAAGAGAGTAGGCAACTATTATTCCGATACCTGCAAGAAGTGCATTTTTTTTCTGCATTTTGAAAACATTTAAAAAATTAGTATGCTCTTTTTTATAAAATAAGATAAAAATTGATAACCATGAAAAAATGAATATGCATTCAAAAAACGAATATAATAGTGTTATTTGTACGACAGAAAGTCTGATAGTGTTTGTATGAGTTAATATTGATAAAGAGTTATCATCTATAATCGAATATCCAGCAGTACCAAAAGCTGATATTAAAGCAAACAGACAAGTAATGTTCAGATAGTTTTTTAATTTTATGTCACTGAAATTTTTCATTGGCAGAATAAAACATCCAGCCGTAATTAATAAAATTCCTATAACGCATAAAAAGGTAATTGTATGTCCCTGTGCAAGTATGAATGTCACAATAGCAACAACAATAATAGGTGAAGATCTTGCAATTGGATACGCGATGGACAGATCTCCATGCCTATAGGCCGTTGCCAGTGCAATATAATATACAGACATACTGATTCCTGTGAAAATTAATAAAATCCATACTTCAACAGGGAAAAGGAAAAGTGATTTCCAGTAAAGGATAAATATCGGAAGCAATACTATACAACCAACAACATTACATAAATAAAAAAACGATGTTGAAGGGGTCGTTTTTTTACTTAAAAGATTCCAACCTGCATGCACAAATGCAGATAATATAATTAATAAAATAGCTGTGACTGACATATTATATTCACTATGAAAGTAGATACATTAAAGTACTAAATTCTATTGTGACCTTTTTTATTTTAATATTGAGTTTACTGATTTTGTCCCTGGTAAGAATATAACTTTAATGTAATTATCTTCAAGTTGGAGTTTATCAGTTATGTTTTATAATATTCAGTTAGTTTATTACAATTTTTTCTACACTGTATGTAGTGATAATTATTTCCAATCTGCATTATCTTTTGTTGATTTTTTAGAATTTATAGTTGGTAATTCAATATAATTTTCAAGTAGATTGATTATTCTCCTATAATTTAATAATGCCGTACTTCGATGTTGCTTGGATTCAATATTTTGATTTCTCTGTTCGTCATTTTTAAGTTTTGTCTTTAAATTTGTAAAATTTGATTCAAGCTTATCTATCAATTTTAAACTGGTTTTGTATTCAGGTTTATTTCCGCATATTATTGTTATTGATTTAAAAATACTATGGAAAAAATCAGGACATAAACGATAAAAATAATAAAATGTATCAGTGTTATGAATGAGGGTAGATTTAGATTCAAAAAATATCCATTTTTCCAACCTTAAGCGATCTTCATAAATATTATACTGTTCATTAGTTATTTTATTTTGTTTGTTTAAATTAATAAGTTGATTGGTTATGTCATGAATTCCTAAATTATATTTGAAATATGTTTCTTCTTCTGTAAGATATTTTGTAAAATTTGAATATAAATCCTTAAATATATTATTAATTGAGATACTTTTTTTTATAAAATCATCGTACTCGTTGTACTTCCATAGATTATTATTGAATAGATAAACAATTACTACTCCTAACACTGATCCGGTAAAAGCTGATAATGGAGGCCATAGAGAGTCCATAGGTTGTAATGTACTTATCTGGACGCTTAAAAAACCAACCAAACCCCAGATACAGAAATATCTTATTGCTAAATCCGGAATTGATGTCCTTAAGTAAACAAAGAAAAAGATGACGAAAAATAAAAAAATATAAAGAAAATATATGCTATCTGGAAATAGAGTTAAGAATATTAGATTTGCAGCAATTGAAGCAATAGAACCTAATATTGAAAAAAACCCAAGTTTAATATTTTTAGTCAAGCTAGGTTTCATATATAACATTGCCGCAAAAAGCATCATGATTCCAGCTTCTAATATTGGCAGTTGAAAGGCAAATATTACCCAAATAGAAAAGATCATACATAGACCGGTTTTCAAGGCAAGTATAAATGCCAGCGAGTGTATTCTGAACTTGATAAATAGAAAACTGTATGTCTTATAATATGTATATTTTCTGATCAATGTATTTTTGAAATCAAGTTCATAAATTTTATTTTCATTCTGTATTGTATTTTTTAAATGAAAATAAAATGATCTAAGATTGATTAAGCTTTCCAAAAAAATAACTAACTCTTTTTTTGAATAATTTTCCTTGTTTATATCGTTTTCATAAAGATTATTAATCTTATCAAGTTTTATATCTATTTTGTATATAATTTTTGCTTTTTGTTCAGAATTATCTTCATAAAGAATTTCAATTAATGAAGATATATTATCAATAATATCATCAAATTGTTTTTTATATTTGAATTGATATGTTGTATTATTTTTTCTTGCTGATTTATAAAATCTAAGTAGATTAACAGCAGGGAAAAAAAGTTCATTAATATTTAAATCATAAGAAACGTGTTCAAGTTTCTTGAACTTTCTTTCCAACTTAGTTAAATGCAGGATATCAATGAGTTTTTTAGCATTACTGTTAATCTCCGTATAGTGTTTCTTTATAGTTTCATTATTAAACGAGTTAGTGAAATAGCATTCAAAAACTTCTTTAATGTATAAACAATATTTTTTTCTGAGAGCAACAGATCCTTTGTGAAGGTCTTCCTGTATGTAGTTAGGCCACAACCAGAAGTTAAATATAAAAGCGGATAATACACCGATAGAAATTTCAATTGCTCTGTAGGTCGCAGTATAAACAGCCTCAGTTGGAGGATGTCCTAAAGTAGATAGACAGACAATTATTGAAACACTGGCAAGCATCCACCAGAAATATGCAATGTCCGACAGCAGTCTTTTATAGGTTGCATATACGATGAATAAACCATAGAAAATTGAAAAATAAATATGGTTCTGGAAAAACATACCATAAAGAAACAGGCTTATGAAAAAAGTTACCCAGGTGCCGATGAATCTTAAACTTGCTTTTTTTACACTAGCAGCCATGTTTGGAAGCATAACAATAGAGGCCACCCATGCCGCCCAGTTGGCATTTGGAATTTCCAGCCATAAGGCAATGGTCATAGCAAATAAAGTGGCAACGCAAATTTTAAGGGCAAACCTAACCTGCCAATTATTATATGAAAGATTCATATATGCATTTTTCAATACATATATGAAGAATTTGAAATTACTTTTTATTTCTGAAATAAACATATAAGTGATTTTATCTTTATATCATTTTTTATTCTACATAATACCTATTTGAAATAGTGCTAAAATTAAAGTTTGTCATTATAATGACAATTTTGAAAGAACTAGCTGATAAATAAATCTATAAATAAGGATATGTTTAATGAAAAAAGATGTTTTCGTAATTATTTTGATTTTTTTGACCATTAATGTTTTTGCCTCTTCACAGGAAAGTTTAGTTCATGAAAAAGCATTGGAAGTAATTAAGTTGACAAAAGCAGATAAAATGGCAGAGCTTACATTAAAACAGATGGTTGCTATTTTTAAGAAGAGCAAACCTGAGATATCAAATGAATTTTGGGGAAAATTTGTCAAAGAGGCTAATTATCAGGAATTTACTAATATGATAGCTGATGTTTATGCAAAAAATTATACTGTTCCTGAATTGGATGCAATGATAAAATTTTACAAATCTCCTATTGGAAAGGAAATAATTAAAAAACAGCCTGAAGTTTCAAAAGCATCTATGCTGGCTGGACAAAAATGGGGTAAGCAGTTAGGAATGAAAATTGCTATGGAGTTACAGCTTGGCAAACTGAAACAGCAGGGGAATGAAATGGGAAATATAAATTCAATTCAGAAAGTTAAATAATACTAGCATTGCGTATGGTAATTTTTCCTGAAAAGATAAAAAAAATAGCGGTCATTGCTCCAGCAGGAGTTCCAAATGAAACTGATTTTAATGCTTCATTAAGATTTGTTGAATCTTTAGGCTATGATATAAAAATAGGAAATCATATTTTTAATAATAAAGGCATAGATTATCTGTCATCGAGTATTGAAAATAGGGTAACAGACATTCATTCATGCTGGAAAGATGATAGTATTGATCTTGTTATTGCTGCTAAAGGCGGTTTTGGTTCAGCGCAGCTTCTTCCTTTTTTAAATTGGGAATTATTAAAAACAAGAAATCTTCCTTTTGTGGGGTACAGTGATTTAACAGCATTGCATTTAGGAATGTATGCAAAAGGTGTGGGAATACCTATTTCAGCACCAATGTTCTGCCAGTTTCATAAATTGAGGAATGATAATTATACTTTAAACAGTCTTTGTAATAGCATTCAATATGCTAGAAAAGCTGAACAAGTAACTGAAGTAAGACATCACAGAAAATTACTGATAATAAAAAAAAGAAGTATTGAAGCAGAAGTTTTGCCTGTTACTCTTTCTGTACTGGTTTCGTTAATTGGAACCAGTTTTATGCCTGATGTTAAAGGTAGGATTTTATTAATTGAAGACATAAATGAACCTGTTTACAAGCTTGATAGATATTTGACACATTTAATGCAGGCTGGTATTTTAAATCGCATATCAGGTCTGTTATGCGGATATTTTACAAGATGCGGTAATCAGAAAGAGAGAATAGAATTATTTAATTCCTGGTCTAAGTTTGTTAATGGTCCTGTAATCATGAATATTCCGTTTGGACATACTTATCCAAGAATAAGTATAGCCTTTGGAGAAAGGTGTATTGTAAAAGACAATGGAGAAATTATTTTGGATAATTGTTAAAAGATTCTATTATTTAGGAATATTAAATTATGAAAAATATTAAAATTGCTATTTGTCAAAATAAACCTTCAAGGGATAAAAATGAATCAGTAGAAAAAATCAAATTGATGATTGAAGAAGCTTCAGATAATGGCGCTGAATTAGTAGTTTTACCAGAAATATTTTATCACCCTTATGAATTGAGGGCTATTCCTAAGCTAGAGGAATCTAATTGTGAAACTCTGAATATTTTAGCAGGAATCGCAGCTGGTAATAAAATACATCTTTGTACAGGAAGCCTTGTAGAAAAAGTTGGGAATAAAAGATTTAACAGATCATATCTTATTTCACCAAAGGGTGAAATTTTACTTGAATACAGCAAGTCACATTTATATGATGTAAATTTCGAAAAACTAAGGACAAGAGAGTCAAAAGTTTTTGATTTTGGAGAAAACCTGAATATCGCTGATACTGCTTTGGGTAAAATCGGAATTATAATATGCTATGATATAAGGTTTCCTGAAATGGCAAGACATCTGGCTTTGAATGGTGCTGAAATAATAATTGTTCCAGCCGCCTTTAATACCATTTCAGGAGAGGCTCACTGGAATATAATGTTTAGATGTCGCGCAATTGAAAGTCAGGTTTATTTATTGGCGGCGTCTCCGGCTAGGGATATGGATTCTTCCTATCAGGCCTATGGACATTCAATGGTAATTGATCCTTGGGGCAGGGTTATCTCTGAAGCAGGAATCGATGAGCAGATAATTTACTCTTTTCTTGATTCAAAAGTTTTATCAGATACCAGAAACAGACTTCCCTTATTAAAACATAGAAGACCAGAATTATACAGTAAATTTAAATCATAGCTTCTTTCAGCTTCTAAAAATTACTGCAATTACAGATATTATAGACTAAGATATTATATAAATCTGATGATCTTATGAGGTGTCTATAATATATGATGCAAAAAATATTTTTATTTACAGTTCTGGCTTTTCTTTTTGTTTTTAATTCTTATGCCCAAAAAACAGCATTGTCTTCTCTTAAACTAACAGACAAGGAGATAGCCTGGCTTAAATTTCACCCTGAAATAAGTATACAAAACGAGAAGAACTGGCCTCCGTTTAACTTCAATGAAAATGGAAAACCTTTAGGTCTGTCAATAGACTATATGAACCTTCTTGCAGAAAAGTTGGGAATAAAAATTAACTATATCACCGGTCCCAGCTGGAATACTTTTATTGCAATGATGAAGAATAAGGAGTTGGATGTAATCCTTAATATTGTAAAAACAGAAGATAGAGAAAAATATATCAATTTTACTGAACCGTATATAACTAATCCTAATATAATTGTATCTTCAATTGAAAGTCCTTATGAAAACTTACAGCAGCTGGATGGAAAAATAATTGCTGTTCCAAAAGGGTTTTTCTATGTAGAAATTCTTAAAAAATATTTTCCTAATATTAGACGTTTACTTCTTAGAAATTCACTTGAATGTTTAAAAGCTGTTTCACTTGGTAAAGCAGATGCTACTTTGGGAGAAGAAGCTGTAAGCAGATATCTAATTCAGCAAAACATGTTGACTGGGTTAAAAATATCGGGAGAAGTTCATGTTGGAAATAAAGACATTGTTAATCTGAGAATAGGTGTAAGGAAAGATTGGCCTATACTTATTTCAATTCTAAATAAAACGATGAATACTGTAACAAGAAAAGAATTATTTGAAATAAGTTCAAGATGGTTATTAAAAAGTGCAGATCAAAGACAGGCAATCAAACTTTCAGCTGAAGAAATTGAATGGTTGGAGCATCATCCTGTAATAAAGTTTTCAGGAGATCCAGACTGGATGCCTCAGGAGTCATTCACAGAGAATGGTAAATATATAGGTATTGCTGCGGATTATCTTAAAGAAGTAGAAAGAAAACTTAATATCAATATAGATATTGTACCTAGTGAATCATGGGATCAGACACTTAAAATGGTAAAAAATAATACTGTGGATATGATCTCTGAAACTGATAATGACGAAGGTAGAAAATTTTTAAATTTTTCAAAAGCCTATGTTAATTTTCCAATCGTTGTAGTATTGAGAAAAGATGAACCTTCAATTAGAACTTTAACTGAACTGAAAGAAGGAAAGAAAATCAGTGTTGTCAAGGGATATGGTTATGTACCTGTATTAAAACAGAAATTTCCGGGTTTAAATTATGTGGAATCACTGACTGTTAAAGAAGGTTTAATGCTTGTTGCTTCAGGACAGGCTGATGCTTTTATCGGGAGTATATCTACAATAGGTTATTTAATTCCTAAGCTTGGGCTAGAGAACTTAAAAATTGGAGGTGAAACACCTATTACTATTCATCTAAGCTATGGAGTAAGAAACGATTGGCCTGTTTTAGTTTCTATTTTGAATAAAGCTATAAGTTCAATTCCTCAGGAAGATGTAAATGTAATTGTCAATAAGTGGATTAAAACTGAATTTGTCAAGCAGGTAGATTATAGCATAATATGGAAAATAATGATTGCTGTAATTATTGTCATTATAATAATTTTAATATGGGCAAGATCATTAAAAAAAGAAATAAGAAACAGGAAAAAAGCTGAAGATGCATTAGAAAAAAACGGACAGCGCCTTCAAACAATTCTGGACAATGCAAGTGTTGCCATTACGATGAAAAATTTAGATGGCAGATATGTGCTTATTAATAAATATTTTGAACAGGTTATAGGCATCAATGAGAATGAAGTTATTGGAAAAACTGACGAAGAAATTTTTGATGACGACTTAGTCAAAAGAATGATTGAAACAGACAGAAAAGCAATTTTAAGTGGGGAAATAAAAACTGCTGAGCTTGATGCCAAATTAAAGGATGGAAGTTTGCATTCCTATATTTCTACAAAAATTCCTCTTAAAGACAAAAGTGGTAAAATTTATGCTTTATGCGGTATTTCTACTGATATAACTGTACTTAAACAAATACAGAATGAGCTTGCAGATGCTAAAAAAATTGCAGAAGATGCAACAAAATCAAAGAGTGATTTTCTTGCAAATATGAGCCATGAAATACGAACTCCTATGAATGCAGTTATGGGTATGACTCATCTTGCAATGCAGACAGAATTAACTGAAAAACAGTATAATTATCTAGAGAAAATTGATCTTTCAGCTAAATCCCTTCTCAATATAATTAATGATATTCTAGACTTCTCTAAAATAGAAGCAGGAAAAATGGATATTGAAAAAATTGATTTTGACCTAAACAAAGTCCTGGACAACTTAGCCAATATAATTTCTGTAAAGGCGAAGGAAAAAGATAATCTTGAGCTTCTTTTTGATGTAGCTCCTTCTGTCCCTCGCTATCTTGTCGGAGATCCGTTAAGATTGGGGCAGATTTTGATAAATCTTTGTAATAATGCTGTGAAATTTACAGAAAAAGGTGAAATAATTATCAGGATAAAATCTACCGATATACAAGATGGAAAAGCCAATATAAAATTTTCTATCAAAGATACTGGAGTAGGCATGAATAAACAGCAGATCAATAAATTATTTAAATCTTTTTCTCAGGCAGATACATCCACCACAAGAAAATTTGGTGGAACAGGACTGGGGTTATCAATTTCAAAACATCTGGTTGAAATGATGGATGGAAAAATAACTGTAGAAAGTGAATATGGTCTAGGAAGCATATTTAGTTTTGATGTTGTTTTGACAAAACAGGAGGGAAAAAATGAAAATGATAAATTTTTACCTACACCTGATTTAAGAGCTCTTAAAGTTTTAGTGGTAGATGATAATAGAGATTCATGTGAAATATTACAAACAGTATTAGAGTCATTTTCATTTAAAGTTAAAACTGTGAATACAGGGAGTGAAGCTCTCAAAGAATTAGAAAAGAACGCTTTAGATGATCCATACAAGCTTGTTATTGTTGACTGGAAAATGCCTGAAATGGATGGTTTGGAAACAATTAGGAATATAAAAGGAAATGATAAAATAAGCTTAAAACCAAAATTTATTATGATTACAGCTTATGGTAAGGAAGGTATTACAAAGCAGGCAGAAGTTGCAGGTGCTGTTGGATTCCTCGTTAAGCCTTTTAATAATTCAGTTTTATTTGACACAGTAATTGAATGTTTTAAACAGGAGCGTTCTAATGACAAGAAAATTTACATTCGAGAAAAAAAAGAAAAAATAGATATTAAACCCATTCAGGGAGCAAAAGTACTTTTGACTGATGACAATGAAATTAACTGCCAGGTTGCGACTGAATTGCTTGAGAGTATGTCCTTGGAGGTGATAGTTGCTAAAAATGGGCAGGATGCAGTTAATAAAGTAGCTGAATATAACTTTGATATTGTTCTTATGGATATTCAAATGCCTGTTATGGATGGTTTTGAAGCTACAAAGTTAATAAGGAAAAATGGGAAGAAAAATATTGAAAAATTACCTATCGTTGCAATGACTGCTAATGCAATGTCAGGTGACAGAGAGAAAAGTTTGTCTGCAGGAATGAATGACAATATTACAAAACCAATAGATCCAGAAAAACTTCTTCAATCCATGCTGAAATGGATTTCGAAAGGCGAAAGGGAGATACCTGAACATATTATAAATACTTTGAATAAAGCAGGAAAAATAGATTCATATTCGGAACTGTCAGAGCTCAATGCTATTTCTATAGAAAAAGGTTTAAGAAATGTCAACAACAATAAAGAATTGTATAGAAGTTTATTAATCAAATTTTATGCAGAAAACAATAATACAACTGAAAAAATAAACCAAGCTCTCAAAAATAATAATATAAAAATTGCTCAACGCATTATTCATACGGTAAAAGGGTTAGCCGGGAGTATTGGGGGAGGAGAACTTCAATCTGCTGCTGGGAAATTAGAACTTTCTATAATAAATAATGAAATTGATGAAATAAAGAAAAATATTTCCGATTTTGATGTAAAGCTTAATAGAGTATTGAACAGTTTGAGCAAGCTGGGGAAAAAATCGGTTGCTGCTGATTCAAAGCCTTCAGGTAGTATCCAAAAATTTAAAAAATTACTTGGAGATTTGGAAGAGTACACAAGAAAAAGACAATTAAAACAGTCAAAAAATATAGTAAAAGAACTGAAATCATATTTGTGGTCAAATGAGTGCAGTAAAGAGATAAATGATATCTGTAATATGATTAGAGTATACAAATTTGAAAAAGCTCATGAAATAATTGTGATGTTACTGGGGAAAATATAATATTTATAGTTCTTTGACTAAAACAAATATTTTAGAATAAATGAATTTTGGGATTAAAAGGAGACAGTAAATGCCTGATATATCTAACTGCATTGTTCTGATTGTTGACGATACTGAAACTAATATAGATATCCTTGTTGATACTCTTGAAGATAGCTATGAATTAAGAGTGGCCATGGATGGCGAGACTGCTCTTAAAGATGTCAAAGAATATCCACCAGATATAATTCTTCTAGATATTATGATGCCGGGTATGGATGGTTACGAAGTATGTGCAAAATTAAAATCCGATGGTGAGACAAGTAACATACCTATTGTTTTTTTAACTGCTATGTCAGAGGAAAATGATGAGGAAAAAGGACTTGAATTAGGTGCTATAGATTATATTACCAAACCTTTCAGCCCTAAGCTGGTGAAGTCAAGAGTAAAAAACCACCTTGAACTCAAAATGTACCAGGATAAACTTGAAGAACTTGTTAAAGAAAGAACGAAAGAGCTTAGACAGACTCAGGAAGTTGTAATTGAAAGTATGGCAAATCTGGCAGAATATAGAGATCCTGAAACAGGCGGGCATATTCAAAGGACAAAAAATTATGTTAAACTATTAGCAGAAAAATTGAAAAATCATCCAAAATTTGCTGAATATTTAGATGAAAAATCAATTGAACTTTTATATCAGTCAGCTCCTCTTCATGATATTGGGAAAATTGCAATACCTGATGAAGTACTATTAAAGCCCGGTAAACTAACAGATGAAGAGTTCGATTTAATGAAGCGACACACTGTATATGGTAAGAATGCAATTCAGACCTCAGAAAAAAAACTTGGAAAGAATTCATTTTTGATTTATGCAAGAGAAATGGCGGAAACTCATCAGGAGAAGTGGGATGGTTCTGGTTATCCATGCGGGCTTAAGAGGAACGAAATCCCAATTTCTGGAAGACTTATGGCTTTAGCTGATGTTTATGATGCTTTAATTAGCAAGAGAGTATATAAACCTTCTTTTTCTCATAAAAAAGCAGTTGACATAATAAAAGAAAGTAAAGATAAGCACTTTGATCCTGATATAGTTGATGCGTTTTTAGAAATAGAAAATGAATTCAGAAAAATTGCCTATGAGTTTGCTGACTGCGAAGAAGAAAAAAATAATCTTCTTGAACCCATTTAAATTAGAGTATAAATGGTAAATAATTCAGGTTAGCTTAATAATTGTTTATACTGTTTTTCTTTTCTGTGTTGATTAATAAATAGTTCTAGATGTTATTTCTCCTTAATTTTGTCAATAACTGATGTTGATGAAAATCCTTTTACAAAAGAAATAAATTCTATTTTACATCTACAGGCTTTAAGAATTTCTCTTTCTTCTTTTGGAAGAGTTTCTATTGTGATATCACCGCCTTTTGCAAAAATATCAGGTTTAATAGCTTCTAGCAGACCATCGCATCTAAGCGAATCGAAGATGACAACAGCATCGATAAATGGTAGACAACCCATGATAAATGCTCTATCATCCTGTTTGTTAATAGGTCGTTCAGGTCCTTTTAACGTTTGAACGGATCTGTCAGAATTTATACCGAGTAGTAGAGCATCTCCAAGGGCTCTGGCTTTCATAAGATATGTAGCATGTCCACGGTGAAATATGTCAAAACATCCACTAGTCACAACTAATTTTTTCCCAATATCTTTAAGGTTATTTCTCCAGGTTCTTGCCTGGTTCAGCGACATTATTTTGTTTAAAACATATTGTTCATTCATATAAATTTTTTAACTTTCTAGTTATAATAAATTACTTGCCAATTCTGCTAAATCAGAACGTTCTCCTTTGTCAAGGTAAATATGTGCATACAGCTCCTGACCCTGCATTTTTTCAATGAGGTAGCTGAGCCCATTTGAATGTGTATCTAAATACGGATGATCTATCTGATTAATGTCTCCTGTAAATACTATTTTAGTGCCCTCTCCTGCTCTAGTTATAATTGTTTTTATTTCATGAGGAGTCAAATTCTGTGCTTCATCAACAATAAAATATACTTTTACCAAACTTCTTCCTCTTATGTAGGATAGAGGTGAAATGACCAGCATCTTTTCATCAAGAAAATCTTTGATTTTTGTATTTTTAGTATCGCGTTCTGAGAATTGATGCTGGATAACGCCTAAGTTATCATAAAGAGGCTGCATATAAGGATCAAGTTTAGATTTTACATCTCCGGGAAGAAATCCAAGATCTTTATTACTAAGAGCTACAATAGGTCTGGCCATTAATATCTGCTGAAAATCTTTTCTACGTTCCAGTGCACCTGCCAATGCGAGTAAAGTTTTACCGGTTCCAGCTTTGCCTGAGAGGGTGACCAATCTAATTTTTGGATCAAGTAGTGCATGCAGGGCAAAGGTTTGTTCAGCGTTTCTGGGAACAATTCCATAACCTGACATTTTATCGACATGTTTAATCATTTCTGTTGACTGATCGTAAACGGCAAGTGCTGATTTTTTACCGTTTCTGAGTATCAAAAATTCATTTGGGTAAAGTTTTTCTTTTAATTTAAGCTTTTTGGCTTCTGCTTCTCCAGATTCCTGATACATTTGATTGATTATTTGTTCAGGAACATTTTCTTGATATCTTCTTCCTTTATATAACTTTGAAATATTTCGTACCTGGTCTGTTTTATAGTCTTGTGCAATCAACCCAAGTGCTTTGGCTTTCAGTCTTAAGTTAACATCTTTAGAAACTAAAATTACATCGATTTCTCTATTCGTTTGTTTTTTTGAAATACAGTATGCAGTATTTAATATATGATGATCAGGTATATCCAGTCTGAAGTTGTTTTTCAAATCCTGATCTTCAGGTTCTTCAAGCTTAACCATTATTTTGCCCTGATGAGGTCCAATTTTTAAACCGGTTTCAAAAAGCTTGTCGCCTGCCAACCCATCAAGAGCTCTTAAAAATTCTCTTGCATGATAATTTACAGTATCGTTACCTTTTTTAAATTTATCCAACTCTTCGATAACAGTTATAGGAATGACGATATCATGGCCTTCAAAATGATAAATACAGGAGCTGTCATGGAGAATTACATTTGTATCCAGAACGAATATTTTTTTCTTTTCACTTACCATGCTGGGCCTCCATAAAAGAACATTATAAATATTGAAAATTTAATGATACTACTCTTGAAATTGTAGTTCCATAAGATGGATTTTAAAATAGCAAATACAGATAATTTTGATTTCAGATTGAACTGTGTCCAATGAGATTTTCAATATTCAGTCGATATCAACTTTCAGCTTTTCCTTAATTTTTTCTGTGATTTCATTAATATTTTTTTCTGTTTCAAGAACACGCCAATTCCAGTGGAATCCATCATCTATAAATCTGGGTACCATGTTAATATGTGTGTGTTGAATATCCTGTCCGGCACAAAATCCATCAGCGGAAAAAATATTATAACCGTCGGCATCAATTGCTCGTCTTGCTGCTACTCCTATTCTGGTTGCAAGATAAAATAATCTTCCAGCAATTTCTTCATTTATTGAGGATATGTTATTCAGATGCTTTTTAGATGCAATTATAGTATGACCTAAATTGATAGGGGCATTGCTTAAAAAAGCAATAATAAGCTCATCTTCATAAACTATATTAACATCACTTATTTGTTTATTTACAATTTTGCAGAAAACACAGTTATCAGTCATATTCACTCTCCTTTAAAAAATAAATATAATATAAAATAATTGATACTGTTTGAATATATATCCTAAAATATCTATTTTTAATAGAATATTCTATTAAAATAAAACTTTGGTATACAAAATGAATGAAAAATATATTACCGGTTTATACCCTGATAATAAAGGTCATTTTGGTACATATGGTGGAAAATTTGTACCAGAAACTCTTATTCCAGCATTAAATGAGCTTGAAAAAATTTATGAAAAATCAAAAAAAGATCCTGAATTTATAAACGAATTTAATTATTATTTGAAGAATTTTGTAGGACGTCCTACTTCTCTTTATTATGCTGAAAAGCTTACAAAATATATTGGAGGGCCGAAAATATATTTGAAAAGAGAAGATTTGTGTCATACAGGAGCACACAAGATAAATAACGCCCTTGGACAGGTTTTGCTGGCTAAGAGAATGGGAAAGAAACGGATTATTGCAGAAACAGGGGCAGGGCAGCATGGAGTTGCGACTGCTACAGTAGCTGCCAGATTTGGTTTTGAATGTGTAGTTTATATGGGAGATGTTGATATTGAAAGACAAAAGCCTAATGTATTCAGGATGAAAATGCTGGGAACAGAAGTAAGAGGAGTTTCAGCAGGACAGAAAACTCTCAAAGAGGCTGTAAGTGAAGCAATTAGAGACTGGGTTGCTAATTCTTCAACTTCTCATTATATATTAGGCTCTGCACTTGGGCCTCATCCTTTTCCGATGATGGTCAGAGATTTTCAAAGTGTTATCGGTAATGAAGCCAGAAAGCAGATACTTGAGCAGGAAGGCAAGCTTCCTGATCTTCTAGTTGCATGTGTTGGAGGCGGCAGTAACTCAATTGGACTTTTCTATCCTTTTCTCAACGACAAAGATGTAAAAATGCTAGGTGTTGAAGCAGGTGGAATAGGATATGAATTAGGTGAGCATGCAGCTCGTTTTTCAGGCGGTAAATTGGGTGTTCTTCAAGGAACTAAAACGTATGTGTTGCAGGATGAAAATGGACAGATAGGCAATACACATTCTATTTCAGCAGGGCTGGATTATGCGGCTGTTGGTCCCGAACATGCACTACTTAATGATTTAGGCAGAGTAAAATATGATCGTGTCGACGATGATGAGGCGTTGGAAGCTTTTCAAATTATGAATAAGCATGAAGGGATCTTACCTGCTCTTGAAAGCAGTCATGCAGTAGCATGGGCGATCAAAAACCTAAAAAATTATGATAAAAATAAGATTGTTATTATAAATTTAAGTGGAAGAGGCGATAAAGATGTGAACCAGGTTCTGGAGAAAATAAAAATATAATTTTCTCCGGAATAAAAGATGGACTTTAAGTTTTAGATCCTACTTCCCAGCACGCCTTTTTCTGAATTGATCAATTGCCACAGTTGCAATCAGTATGCTGCCTACAATTACTTTTGTGTAGTTGGAATCTACACCGAGAAGGTTACAGCCATTGTAAATTGTTGCCATCACCATTGCACCGATAAAAGCACCAATGGCATTTCCCTCAGCCCCCATCAAGCTTGCTCCGCCTAGTACTGCACAGGCTATTGCATCAAGTTCAAAAGTATTACCTGCTGCAGGACTGCCCTGCCAGGTACGTGCAGTGACCATTATCCCGGCAACACCAGATAAAAGACCGCATATCATATATGAACCGTAAATAACGCCGCGTGTATTAATGCCGGATAATCTTGCGGCTTCACTATTGCTGCCTAATGCGTAAACATAGCGCCCGAAGTTCGTTCTTCTCAAAACCAGCTCTATAACAAGTGTTGTTATAACAAGAATCCAGAAAAGATTTGGAAGAAAAATAAAAGAACCGTCAGAAAATGAAGCAATACTCATAGGAAGACCGCTGATGTTCATCCCATTTGAAATCAACAGAGCCAGTCCTCTTAATACGATCATCATACCCAGGGTTGCAATAAACGGAGGAAGCTTGAAATCAAAGACAAGAATACCGTTAATTAAACCAACTATTAAGGAAAGAATCAATACTAAAAAAATGGCTACCGGCAAAGGTAATCCGGCCTGAGTAATCAGCATTGCAACAACAACATTCACCACACCTATCAAAGAACCTATTGAGAGGTCGATTCCGCCGGTTATGATTACAACTGCCACCCCTACGCCAATGACGCCTTTAACAGCCATTTGGTTCATTAAATTTGCGATATTTCCATAAGTAAAGAAATAATTGCTTGCAAAACTTAGAAAAATCCACATTGCCACAGCTGCAAGAAAAACCACCAACTGAGTATTTATTGGACGTTTTTTATGCAATTTTTCATCAGTTAGATTTTTTATATTAAAATCTTTACTGGGTTTTAATTTATGTTTATTTAAGACCGTATTCATAATCTCCCTTTTTATTAAATGTTCTGAATAGCAAGTGCTAATAATTTCTCCTCATTAAAATCTTTCCGTTTCACATTGGCAATAATTTGACCTGATGACATCACAAGAATTCTGTCACAAATATCCATGAGTTCAGGCATATACGATGAAACGCATAAAATGCCGCATGAATTTCCAGCAAGTTTGTTTATAAGAGAATAAATCTCTTCTTTTGCTCCAACATCAATCCCATTTGTCGGTTCATCCATAATAAATATCTTTGTATGGTTTGCAAGCCATTTCCCAAGAACAACTTTCTGCTGATTCCCTCCACTTAGATTTTTGACTATTTCGTTGCCTGAAGGTGTTTTTATATTTATACTTTTTATATATTTATTATTTATTTTTTTTTCTCTTTTTGAACCGACAAATCCAAGTATCCCGTTATTTTTATATACAACTAAATTTAAGTTTGTTTTAACTGATAACTGCAGAGCAAGCCCTTGTCGTCTTCTATCCTCAGGAACAAGACTGATTTTTCTTTTAATAGCTTTAATAGGGCTGTCTATTTTTACCTGCTTCCCGTTTATAAGAATTTTCCCACTGTTAACTTTATCAGCACCGAAGATAGCTCTGGAAAGCTCAGTTCTTCCGGCACCAACCAAGCCATAAATCCCGACAATTTCTCCCTCATTTAATTCAAGTGAACAGTTTTTGATTTTCTTATTCGATATATTTTTAACCTGCAACAGTCGTTTCCCTATTTGTCTACTACTGTCAAAGTTGCTGCCTGTAAGTTCGCGACCGACCATCATAGTGATCAGTTTATTATCTGTCATATCAGAAACTTTTTTGTCTCCAACATGTACTCCGTCTTTCAGGACAGAAACTGAATCGCAGACTTTAAAAATCTCCTCCATCCTGTGTGAAATATAGAAAATAGCTACTTTTTTTGTCTTTAATAATTTAATAATTTTGAAAAGATCATTGACAGCTTTATTAGAAAGAACAGCAGTTGGTTCGTCAAAAATTATAATTTTTGCATTACTGGAAACGGCTTTTACGATTGCAACCATTCCCATTTGGGATGTTGTTAAATCGGATACAATATTATTGGGATTAATAATCCCTTTAAATCCTATTTGATTTAAAAAATCATCTGTTTTCTTAATGAGAGCTTTTTTATTCAGTATTCCATAGGACGAAGGCAGTTTTCCAAGCCAGATATTTTCAGCTACTGTTAAATGTTCTGCAAGCATGAGATTTTGATAGACACAGGATAATCCCATTTTTTCTGAAATAGCTGGAGTAAGATGTGAAATCTTTTTGCCGTTAATTATTATTTCTCCTTTGGTCGGAGTTTCAGCACCTGTTAAAATTTTCATTAAAGTGGATTTGCCGGCTCCGTTCTCTCCCACAAGTGCTCTTACTTCGCCCGGTTTAATTGAAATATTAACATTATCTAGTGCATTAACTCCTGGATAGTGTTTGGAGATATTTTTCATCTCAATAATATACTTATTATTCATAGAAGAACCTTTAACTTAAACATTAGTTGTAGATGAGTTTCAGTTAATGCTATAAGTTTAGTTATTAAAAAATGCAGAACTAATTATATGGTTAGTTCTACACTTTTGAAGGGTAATAAAATCTAAATAGCAATTTTATGTGTTTTATAGTATTTTACCGGATTCAGGAATTGTTCTGCTTTTCCTGAAATTATCATTTTTTTAGTAATTGCAACAACACCTGTGTTTACATATTTAGGAATTTTTTTGCCGTTTATAGCTTTTATTGCGTATTCAACTCCCATATATCCCATGATCCATGGTTTCTGTACAATTATTGATTTGATATATCCATTTTTCAATCCCCAGATTTCCTGTTGATCGGAATCTACGCCAATTAGAGCAATGTTTTTTTTATGTGCTGCGTAAAGTGTTCTTGCTGCGCCGTCTGTAGTATAATTATTATTGCAGAATATACCTTTGAGCTCTGGATATTTTGTTAGGTAATTTTGAGTTATATCAATGGCATTTGTTGATTTTGCAAGGGCATCTCTAAAATCAACTACTTTGAGTTTTGGATATTTTTCTTTTATTCTATTCAAAAAACCTTTTTTTCTCTGTTCTAAAGAGCTGGCACCTGATAAGAAAGTAATTCCTGCAACATCTCCCTGGATTTTTCCAGTTTTTTCTTTAATAGCCTGAGCAAGTTGATCAGCTGCCAGTTCACCTATTTTAACATTGTCTGAGGCCATGAAGGATTTATAATTTTTTGTGTTTGCTTTACTGTCAATAATAATAACCGGGACTTTTTCTCTAGAGGCCTTTTCAATAACAGGCACTAATGAATCGGTAGAAGTCGGCGCAAGTATTATTGCTGCAGGATGAGTAACTAAAGCGTTTTCAACAATAGAAATCTGTCTTGTTACGTCAATCTCAGATGTTGCTCCCTGTACAATTAAGTCAACTCCATATTTTTTTGCTGCGTGCTGAGCTCCGTCAATAACAGTTTGCCAGTAGCCCGCTGAATTTGCTTTTGGAATAAGATAGATTCTTTTGTTTGCTGCACTGCATAATGATGTCATACCTATGCAGGTTACAATTGCCAGTACAATAACGATGAGTTTTCTAAACATAATTCTCCCTTTTGTTTGTTTAGATATTTAAAGAAATCCCGACTTCAAATTCAATTAATAGATTAAATTTGAAGTTTTATGTGCATAATAATTCATAAAAATATTTTTTAAAAATTAAAATACAATTTTCCCATTGTGAAAAATATATTATGATTGATCTTTTACAAGTTTGTTGTGTGATATTTTGTGGTTTTATATTAATTAAAAAATGTTCTATGAATAATATTGCTAATCCTTGTTAAGTATATGTGATTTTTTCATTTCTTCTTTTTCTTTGCATATATTTGTTATTGAAAAAATAATATAATCTTTTAAAATGATGTAAAGCTTTTGGAGAAAGTATGAAAGGTTTAGGAATATTTCTTGTTATTTTGATTTTAGCCGTTGGTATCTATTATGGTATTAATGAGTATAAAGTTTATAAAAGGAATAAAAATCCTCTAACTAGAGAACTTGTTATTCGTGATAAAGGTATTAGTAATTTAAAAATTGATATTACAACTGATACATACAGGCCTGCATTCTATGTTACTGCTAAATGGGATTCCAGACTTAAAAATCCTAAAAAGTCTTCAGTGACGATGCAGTGTGTTGCTACACGAACTGAGTCAGGGAAAGGAAGGAAGATAATTGCAAGTGAATCTTTAGTAGGTTTAAGTAATCGTAGAAGCGGTATGGGCTCATTAAGCTGTCATATTTCTATAAATGATATACCTAAAAAACAACCTTATATGTGGGTAAGAATTATCTCTGTCATTAATGGAAAGAGGCAAAAAGCTATTGTCAAATATTTAGGCAAGTTCAGGTAAAAGAATGTATTTTAAAAAAAATCTATTAATTATAGCTATTTTACTACCGGCAGCAGTATTTGCTGAAAATAACATGTGCATTGGACTCTGGGAGACAAAAGGAAATGACAGTGTGGTTAATATATTCATACAAAAGAATAAATATTTTGGTGAAGTTGTCTGGCTTAAAAGCACTTATTGGGAAGATGGAATGCCTTTAAAAGATATATTTAACCCAGATAAGGAAGAGTCAAGAAAGCCTATATTAGGGAAAATTATTTTAAAAAACTTCGTTGCGCAATCAAATACAACATTAATAAATGGAACTATATATGACCCGCACAATGGTAAATCATATAAATGCATTATAAAGAATGAAGATGATATCTTAAAAGTAAAAGGATATATTGGTATTCCACTTTTCGGGTCTACTGAAACCTGGAAAAGGCGTACCAGAATTTATGAAAATTGAATATAAAAGATTAAGTTGGAATTTCTTTCATTCTTGAATTGTTTTATAGCAGTTTACAGAGAATTAATTTAGAGACCTATATCCTCTGCCACTGTCCTCATTCCCTGTATTACATCATTAATCAGTTCATTAAGCTCAATATTCAGCATTTTTGAACCTTTTTCAATGACATCTCTGTTAGCACCTGCAGCAAAAGCTTTAATTTTCCATTTTTTACGAACAGATTTCAGTTCAAGATCCATAACGCTTTTGGAAGGCCTGACAAGAGCGCAGGCAGTTATAAAGCCGGTTAATTCGTCTATAGTGTACAGTGTCTTTTCCAATAAGCTCTTCGGCTCAACATCAATGCAGAATTCCCAACCATGTGAAATTACAGCTCTGATATAATCTTCCGGCCAGTTGTTTTTTTCAAGAATTTCTTTGGTTTTAATGCAGTGCTGATCTGGATATTTATCATAATCAAGGTCATGAATAAGACCGATTATTCCCCATTTTTCTTCATCTTCATGATTTTTTCTGGCATAAAATTTCATTACAGCTTCTACTGCAAGCGCATGATTAATCAATGATTCAGAATCATTATACTTCTTCAATAATGCAAATGCGTTTTCTCTGGTAGGGATGTGCGTCATTTTTCATTCTCTTTCTTTCACAGTGGTATTATTTGACAAAATTTTTGATATAAATTTTTTCTTAATGAAATGAGCTGTTATTATTATAACAATTACCACAGCCAAAGCTATGTATATACCTTCTTCCATATGTTTTATGTGATGCTCTAAAGCTGGGATATTATCTCCGAAAATCATTCCGACATAAACCCATATCGGAACTGAAATTAAAGCTGCGAAACCATCAATGATAATAAATGAAAGAAAAGGTTTCTTAAACATCCCCATTGAAAAAAAGACGGGCGTTCTCAGCCCAGGCATAAAACGCGCAAAAAACAGCAGATAGTTTCCATATTTTGCTGATGCGAGCTTAACTCTGGCAATTGATCTGGGTTTTACTATTTTAGATAAAAATTTTGATTTTAAAATTTTATGCCCCAGATATCTTCCCAGAACAAATACTATACTGTCACCGCCCAGTACGCCTATCATGCTCACTAAAACTATCAACCAGAAATTAGTAATCTTATAAGACGAAGTTACACCGCCTAATACAAGTGTTACATCTTCAGGTATCGGTAGTCCTAAACCGCATGCAATAAGCAATGCAAAAATTATTATATAGCTATGTGACTCAAATGGACTGAGAAATTCAAATAGTTTAGTTATCATATCAAATTAAAAAATTATAACCGCTTTAAAAGTTAATTTTATCTTTATTCAAAAGCAGTTGCCAGTTTTACAGTAAATTAAAATTTAGTAGGTTGATAGAGATACATCAAAAGAATACCTATAACAATTTATTATTTAATAAAATATATAATTTATTATAAAACTTGCACTAAAGATTGTTAATAATTTATCAATTAACTTGTTAATAATATAATTTGTATTAATTTTAATCCTTTGGGAACATGTAATTGGAAGATTATTATTTTAATGTTAGAAAGAGGATAAAATGAAAAATATTGTATATTTATCACCACATTTTCCAACTAACTTCAAAACTTTTTCTATTTCACTAAAAAATGCAGGTGCAAGAGTTTTGGGAATTGGGGATGAACCGCATTATAAGTTGCACGCTCAACTTAAAGGAGCAATGACTGAATATTATAAAGTAAGCGATATGCATAATTACGATGAACTGATTAAAGCAGTTGCTTACTTTACATATAAGTATGGTAAAATCCATCGTTTGGATTCTCATAGCGAGTATTGGCTTGATACAGAAGCAAAACTAAGAGATGATTTTAATATTTACGGCCTCAGAGAAAAAGATATGAAACAGATTCGCTGTAAATCTGAAATGAAAAAAGTCTATCAGAAATTAGGTCTGCGTGTCGCTCAGGGAAAAGTTGTCCATAATATCGATGAAGCAAAAAAATTCATAAATAAAGTTGGTTATCCTGTTGTTGCAAAGCCTGATGCTGGAGTCGGTGCCAATGATACGTATAAAGTACACAGTAGCGCAGAGCTTGAAGAAGTATATTCTAAAATTTCAGACATACCTTATATACTGGAAGAATTTATTACCGGAGAAATTCATTCTTTTGATGGTTTAGCCGATAAAGATTCTAATCCTATTTTCTTTACTTCTCATATTTTCAGCCAAGGAGTAATGGAAACTGTAAATGAAGATAATCATATCTATTATTACTCTGTTAGAGATGTTCCTAAAGAACTGGAGGAAATAGGAAGAAAATGCTTGAAAGGATTCAATGTAAGAGAACGTTTTTTTCATCTTGAATATTTTTATACGCCTAGTGGAGAATTTGTTCCGCTTGAAGTTAATATCAGACCTCCAGGAGGACTGACCACAGATATGTTTAATTATGCCTGCAATATAGATATTTTTAAAGTATGGGCAGACTTGATTGTTAATGGGAATAATCAACTGGACTATGAGCGAAAATATTATTGCTCATATATAGGGAGAAAAGATGGTAAATCTTATGTACATTCTCACTCAGACATTTTAAGTAACTATTCAAATTATATAGCATTGCATCAGGAGATGCCTTTTGTTTATAGAAGCGCTTTGGGAGATTATGCTTATATAGTAAGGGCGGAAGACCTAAATAGAATATTAGAAGTATCACATTATATTCAGAATACTTACTAATTTTATTGTAATAATAAAAAAGGCCTGCGAGTTTTAATAAACTGCTGGCCTTTTTTTATATAAATGATTATTTTGTTTTTCCTAGCTCAGAAGCTTTTTTTGCAGATGTAGTAATACCTTTAATTATCGAAGAACTGAAACCTTCATGTTCCATTCTGTTTAATCCTGCAATAGTGCAACCCATAGGAGTTGTTACTTTATCAATTTCAAACTCTGGATGTCTGCCTTTGCTCAATATCAGCTTCGCAGCTCCTTTTGCCGTCTGAGCAGCCATAGAAATAGCAATCTCTGAATGAAAACCAACTTCTATTCCTCCCTGTGAGGCAGCTCTTACTGCACGCATAAAGAAAGCAGTTCCACAGGCGCATAAAGCTGTAGCTGCAGGCATAAGTTCCTCACTGATGATTACTGTTTCTCCCACAGTATCAAATATGGAAGCCACTCTCTCCTTTGAGCTTTCTTTGACATTGTTAAAAGCAATGCAGGTCATGGATTCTCTAACAGCCACTGCAGTATTAGGCATTACTCTGATAATATCTGTGTCATTACAAATTTTAGATTTTATATGGTCTATTTTAAAACCTGTAACAACAGAAATTAATGTATGTTTTTCAGGGTTTAAATCATTTCTAATTTCTTCAAAAACCTGATTTGCATGATGAGGCTCAACGGAGATAATAATTATGTCAGATTTTTTTACAGCATCAATGTTATTGCCGGTGATTTTAAATCCTTTTTCCTTCATTACGTTAAGTTTAGTGACATTTAAATCGGCAAGTGTGATATTTGGTATATCAAACTCTCCTGATTCAAGCAATCCATTTGCTATTGCTGTACCGATTTTACCTGTTCCTATAATGCTTATTTTATAATTTTTTTTCAAGGGCTATCTCCAAAACGTTATGAGTTGTTAAGTAACTAAATTAATGTTTTTTAGTTATCATAAATTCTTTAATACTTGATTCAAAAGGAGGTTCAAGTATTCCATCTTCAGTTATTATCCCGGCAATTAACTCATTAGGTGTTACATCAAAGGCCGGATTATAAACATTTATATCAGCAGGTGCTGTTAATTTTCCAAAGCCCCGGCGTATTTCATCAGGTTCTCTTTGTTCAATAGGTATTTCAGAACCGTGTTTTAAATTCATATCAATAGTTGAATGAGGTGCGGCAATATAAAAAGGAATATTATGATATTTTGCCAGTATCGCAACTCCGTATGTTCCAATCTTGTTAGCAGAATCTCCATTTGCCGCTATTCTGTCTGCACCGGTAATGACAATGTCAATTTTGCCTTCCCTCATAACCTGTGCAGCCATATTATCACATATCGTTACGACGTCTATGTTTGCTTTTTTAAGTTCCCAGGCAGTTAATCTTGAACCTTGCAGAAGCGGTCTCGTCTCATCAGAAAAAACTTTAATATTTAAACCTTTTTCATTTGCTACATATGCAGGGGAAAGAGCTGTTCCATAATCACCTGTAGCCAAAGCCCCGGCATTACAGTGAGTTAATATTCCGTAATTATCTTTTATTAGTTTTACACCGTGTTCTCCTATAGATCTGCACATATGTATATCTTCATTCAGTATATTTATTCCTTCTTGTACAAGCATCTCTTTCAGTATAAATACATCACTTTCTTCTAAAGAGTTTAACTTATTTACACAGCGCTCAAGTGCCCAGAACAGGTTAACGGCTGTTGGCCTTGATTTTGCCAAATAGTCTGCAGTTTTTTTAACTTCATCTAAAAATGATTCTCTATTTTTTGATGTACTATGCTGACTTACGGCAGCCAAACCCAATGCAGCAGCGCAGCCGATTGCTGGGGCACCTCTAACAACAAGACGTTTTATGTAATCAAAAATTTCTTCTGATTTATCTGTTTCTACATATAAAAATTCTTCAGGCAGCAACGTTTGATCAATCAGTCTTAACTTTCCCGGAATTAGCTTTCCAGGTGTTTCCTGTTTCCATCTTACTGTATCTATCATTTTCTGTTTCCTTAATCTAAAGTAATTGAAATATATATAAAATTAAGTTGTTCTTTTTATCCAGGCTGAGTGGAATACTTTTAATCCCATATCATTCCATCTTTCTTCAAAATCAGTTTTTATATCTGAAATATCTTCAAGCCTGGAATCATCCCTGATAAATAAATCACTTTTACCTAATACATCCTGTACAAGTGTAAAGTACGGAATATCATCAGAAGAAAAATGAAAAATACCATTTTTTTTAAGTTTGATATATAATCGACTGACAAATTCTGAACTTACTAGTCTGTTGCCTTTGTGCCTGCTTTTTGGCCATGGATCAGGACATAATATATGAATTCTATTTAATGAAGTATCTGGAATACCTTGATTTATCAGATGCCAGGCCTCGCATCTAAGCAATTGCATATTATTAATTCCTGACCGTTCATTTCTCTTATGAAGTTTTCTAAGTCTTCCAAGCATAACATCTACTGCAAAAACCAGTCTTTCAGGGTATTTTTTTGCTAATTTTGTAGTAAATGAGCCTTTCCCACATCCTAAATCAAGTTCTACTACTTTATTTTTCGGGATATTGATAAGAGAATATCTTTCAGCAATTAATTCTATAAATTCGTCTTCAGGTTTCATTGTAATTATGTAATTCTTAACATTAAATATTAAATAAAATAATTTTAAATGCTACAATATACTAATATCTTCATTCAATAATTGACAGCATTTTAATATTACAATATACTTAAAATATGTAAATTATAAACTTAAAAACCAAAATTAGTTGGTTGGTGTAATATATGAAAAAATATTTTTATTCTGTTTTGTTTATTATTGTTACGTGTTTCTTTTTTATAACCCCATTAAATGTTTTAGCAGAAGTAAGTACAGAAAAAGCTCTTGATACAGCTGATTTATATGTTTATGACCAGGAAGTTACACATGACAGTATGGAGGATAAACAGGTTCTTGATGATCTCTCAGCTGGTCCGGTTCGTAAACTGGGACGAGGCTTTTCCAATCTTATTTTTGGTTTTTTTGAAATACCTTTAAAAATATATTATGCCAATATGAATGAAGGTGGTATTGCTGCCAGTAGTTTTGGTGTGGTGAATGGCTTTTTCTATTTTATAGCCAGGGAACTTACCGGTATTCTTGAAATAATTACTTTCCCAATGCCTTTGCCGGGAGCGGCAAAAGGTCCTTTTGCTACGGGATGGGGTTATGGACCTCTGATGCAGCCTGAATGGATATTTGATTTTGAATCAGACCCATATAATATGGTTTACCCTGACTTTCCTGTTAATTAATGAAATGATGGATCGTTAAAAGTAGTAAGTTCATATCATTAGGATTAATTTGCCATTTGAATTTTTGATATTATGATCCATTTTTATTAATTCACCAATCATTAAAATTAATTAAATAGGTTTTTTTATATATTATGGGGTTTTCCTGTGGATTTGTAGGGTTGCCGAATGTAGGTAAGTCAACGCTGTTTAATGCATTAACCAAAGCCGGGGCAGAAGCTGCCAATTTTCCTTTTTGCACAATTGAACCTAACACAGGAATTGTGCCTGTATCTGATGAAAGGCTTGGTGTTTTATCAGAAATGCATAAATCAAAGAAGACTGTTCCTGCAGTAATGAAATTTATTGATATAGCAGGACTTGTGGGAGGAGCAAGTCAAGGCCAGGGACTGGGAAATAAATTTTTAGGGCATATTAGAAACGTGGATGCTATTGCACATGTAGTGCGTCTGTTTGATGACGAAAATGTTACGCATGTGGCCGGGAAAGTAGATCCAGTAAATGATGTTGAAACAATTATTACTGAATTGACATTGTCAGATCTTGAAGTTGTAGAGAGACGAATAGAGAAAGCAACTAAAAAAACTCGTTCAGGTGATAAGGAAGCTGTTAAAGAGTTGGAAATTTTAAAAGGGTTTTATGAAGCTTTAGCCGAAGGAACAATACCGCAATATGGTGAAAATGATGATATGAATGCATTGTTAAAGGAATTAAGGCTTTTAAGCACTTTACCTTCATTTATCTGTGCGAATGTAGATGAAAATACTCTTCTTGACGGTATAGATGGTTTTATTAAAAAACTTCCAATTTTTGAATTTGCAGAAAAACATAATATGGAAATTATTCCTATTTGTGCAAAGCTTGAAGAAGAAATAATAGAATTGCCTCCTGAAGAAGCTAAAGTTTTCATGGAGGAACTTTCACTGAAGGAAAGTGGACTTAATAAAATTATTAAAACTGGTTATCAGATTTTGAATTATATTACTTTTCTTACTACTGGAGCAGACGAAACAAGGGCATGGACAATCACAAAAAATACTGCTGCCCCTCAGGCTGCCGGGAAAATTCATACAGATATGGAAAGAGGTTTTATAAGAATGGAAGTAGTAGCTTATAAAGATATTGTCGAATACGGCAACGAGGCGAACGCTAAAAGTGCAGGAAAAATGAGAATCGAGGGTAAAGATTATATTGTTCAGGACGGAGATGTTGTTAATGTAAGATTTTCTGTTTAATATATCTATATACTCTATTAACAAATAGAAATTCTGCTATAATGGTTTCAGTGAATAATCTGGAAGTTTAATATATAATAAATGCGTATTTTAGGAGTTAAATAAAATGGTTGATCTACCAATGGCAAAAGAGAATGAGACAGTCCTGGTTGTAGATGACGAGGATGCAATATGGGACTTTGTTATTGAAGCTCTGCAAAATTTAGGATATTCTGTAATTCTTGCAGGCAATGGAGAGGAAGCTGTTGAAATTTATAAGAATAATCCAAAGCAGATAGATCTTGTTTTTCTTGATATGGTTATGCCTAAGTTAGGAGGGCATGGAACATTTTATCAATTACAAGCTATAGATCCAGATGTTAAAATACTTTTATCCAGTGGATATGTTGCACAGGAGGAATTGGAAGATTTATTTGAACAAGGAGCTAAAGGGTTTCTCCATAAACCTCACAAAATTACTGATTTGGCAACACGGATAAGAACAATACTGGATAACTGATTTTATAATTGTTATTGTTATCAGAGGAGTTTAATGCTTAGAAAACTTGTTGTTTTAACTTTTTTACTGTTGTTAGTTGGCTGTGCTACTACAGAGGAGCGCAAAGATAAAGCTGTTGTTAAAGCTAGAAATTATATCTTTGAGAAAATACCTCATATGAGTATAGAAAATGCGACTTTTATCAGATATACGTACCCTGAAATTTTGGAAGATGAAATTGCAAATTATGGATTTAGCCAGGCTCATCCTTATTCTCAACTATGTTTAGTATGGAATCTGCCAAAGCCAAAGATATCATTAATGGTTGTAGGAATTTCCCCGGATAATTTTAAAGGCTGGAGTCCTATGAGACTTATCTATAAAGATACTGATATGATTAAATCAGAAAGAATTAACTCTCCTAGAAACTATGTTGCAAAAGAGAAGCCGTTAGTAAAAAAGCGAGCTTATTCCATGCATAATAGAAAAATCGATTAGAAACAAATACTTTATAAAAAATAAAAAAATATTATGAATATAAAAACTTTATTAGTTGGCCCTTTGCAGGTTAATTGCTATATTGCAACTATAAATGACAGTTCATTTATTATTGATCCGGGAGCAGATTGCGATTTAATAATAAATTGCGTAAATGATAATAAACTTGATATAAATGCTATTTTATTGACACATGCACATGTAGACCACTGTTCAGCTGTATATGATTTAGTATCAACTTTAAATGTGCCTGTAATACTTAATAAAGAAGATGTTGGGCTTTATAATAGTCCGGCAAATAGTTTGCCTCCTTATTATCCACCTTTGACTAAACATATAGATACAACTGAATCATTTGAGAATTCGTGTTTTTCTATAATTTATACACCTGGCCATTCAATGGGATCAGTTTGTTTTTATTTTAAAGAAGAAAATGTTTTATTTAGTGGCGATACTCTGTTTTGTGAATCAATTGGAAGAACAGATTTGCCAGGCGGTGATTATAATACACTAATAAAGTCAGTGAAAAACAAGTTATTTAAACTGCCTGGTAAAACATTAGTTTACCCAGGGCATGGCCCTTCCACAAAAATTGATCACGAAATAAATTATAATCCTTTTGTGAACTGATATTTTTTAAAAGGTGATGTATTATTAATAGCCAAAAATATTTTCAACTTTTTATTTATTAAAGAATACTTCTAATCCATTGTTTAAAAATATTAACAGCAAAGGCATTTTTGCTATTTTCAGGGTGGACAAGAAAGTAGGATTTTTCTATTTCAACATCAGAATTTGGTATTTTTATAAGAGATCCATTAGTTAATGCATCTTCTATATAAAGTTTGTGCGTTACCATAATCCCGAGACCCTGAACAGCAGCATTTAATCCTTGTGTTGTGCTGGTATAATAAATATGTGACGAAGGATCAGGTTCGTCAAGTCGATGCGCATTGCACCAGAGCTTATAGTCGTTCTTTCTTGAAATTTGGGATACAAAAATACAATTATTTTGATTTATAATTTCTTTAAAATTATTTTTTTTAAATTTAAAAATTTTAGGACTGGCAGCTAGTATGAGTGAGTCATCTAAAAGTTTTTCTACGATGCAGTTCGGCCAGTCATCATTACTGCCGTAATCAATAGCCAGATCAATTTTATAATTATCAAAATCAGAGTAGTTTGTTTTTTTTAGACGGAGAGTAGATACTCTAAAATCGATTGAAGGATTTTGATTCATGAATTCTTCCAACCTTGAATTGAACCACCTTACAGCAAAGCTTGTCTGCATGTTAACCGTCAATGAGTGCTCATTTGTTAATAACTGCCTGCTTGCATTTCTTATCATATTTAAAGATTTACTGATTTCATTAAAATACATTTCTCCGGCTTTTGTAAGTTTGACGGAGTGTGTACTTCTGTCAAAAAGAGGATGAGATAAATATTTTTCGAGTATTTTTATGCTTTGACTTACAGCTGAATGTGTTAAATTAAGTGTTTTTGCAGCTTTAGTAAAACTGCATTGATTTGCAACAGCTTCAAAAGACAATAATGATTTTAACGGTGGTAGTACATCATTCATAGTATATTTATACCCAATTTAAATTAATAATTTTTGATATTTATTATATCATTCCCCATATCCCGCCAGCAAATCCAAATAGAGATGTGATAAATAAAATAATAAAAACAATAACAGCATATAAACCTTTAAGCCTATATTTTTCAGGAAGTGCTTTACGAGCAAGAAGATATAGAAATATTAGAACTATTGGGAGGCATATTGCATTCATTACTTCAACTGCAACGCTTATATTCACTAGATTAATATCTGAGCAGACAAATATAGCCCCTAGAATCAGGACTATTGCATAGCAAAGGTAGAATATAGGAGCTTCTTTAGGGTTGTTCTGTAGAGATCTTTTAGAGCCTAATATTTCCCCTATCCCCCATGCAGCAGTTAATGTGACTACTATAGAAGCTATAAGAGCTGCACCGATCATACCGAGAGAAAATAGTATTTTCCCTACCACTGTACCTAAATATGGCGTAATTGCATGAGTAATTTGGCCTACTGTATCGAGTTGGGTTTCAAGATCATGAGTATATAAAGTTGCAGCAGCAGCAATTAAAATAGCAGCCATTATCAATTGTGTTAAAACAGAACCTATTGCGGTATCCCATCGACCCATTTTTATCTGTCTTGTCTTCATACCTTTATCAATAACAGCAGATTGTTGATAAAAAACCATCCACGGCATAATTACTGCTCCTATGTTTGCAGCTAACAGATATAAATAATTTGGATTGGAGAGAGGAATATTTGTCATCTGATCTAATAGCACATTCAAATTTGGTTTTGCTTTCCAGGCAACTATAAAAAAAATAAGCTCAAATGCACCGATGCATAATGCTATTTTTTCAATAGATTTGTAAGAACCAGTAACAGCCATAAAAATAAGAAAAACAACAATAAGGCTCATTGTCAGAGGTTTAGGTATATTAAACAATAACCCTACACCGGCAAGTCCACTAAATTCTGTTATTATTGCCCCTATACAGGTTATGACCATTGTTGCTACAGATACAAATGCCCAAAAACGGCCATAATATTCTTTTATTAGCTCTCCATGTCCTTTTCCTGTTAAAATGCCTAATCGGACAGTCAGTTCCTGAACAATATAAAGTATTGGAATTAAAATGAATTGAGCCAATAATAATTTATAACCGTATACAGCTCCACTTTGAGCTGCAGTTATCACACTGCCAGCATCAGTATCCGCAAACATCACGACCATACCGGGTCCAAACACAGTTAAATAAAATAAAATTCTTTTACGTATCCGCATAGGTTAAAGTTATATTCAGTTAATTTATTGACTTCAACATTTAATAGCCAATATTCATTGATTGAATTATAATTTAGTCCTTAATTTAAAATGATTTTAGTATATCAAGTTTATGGTTAAGGACTGTTATGATAAAAAACTTATCTTTCTAAATTTAATTATAACCTGAAAAGGCGAGATAATTTATAAAGGATTTCCGATTTTTGATAAAACTAAGGAAGCGTTTATTCCGCCAAATCCTGAATTTGTTGAAAGAGAATATTGCATAGAAGAATCGTGCGATTTAGTATTAATCCACTTTTTTGCATCTTCTGCAATGTTTTTTATTCCTACAGAAGGAGGGATAATATTTTCTTCAAGAGATTTTAAACATATTAAAGCTTCAATTAGACCAGCAGCACCTAAAGTATGCCCTGTTCCTCCTTTTAAGGAATAGGTAGGGATAGGGGTTTTAAACATAGATTTAAAGGCTTTTATTTCCATTGAGTCATTATATAATGTTCCTGTACCATGGGCTGAGATCGAACCTATTTCAGCAGAACTGATATTGGCTGTTATTAAAGATGCTTCTATGGCAGCGACAAGACAGTATCCATCTCTGGAAGGTCCAGTAATATGATTTGAATCATTTGATAATCCCCAACCTGAAACATAGCCTAGAAAATTTCTGTTTTCTTTGTTAGCTTTAGATTCACTCATCAAAAGTGCATAACCTGCACCATCTCCTAAAGTTAAACCGTCTCTATTTTGGTCAAAAGGTTTTGCCGGCTCTTTCCCAAGTGCCTGTAATGCTGAAAATCCGGAATAAACAAATTCGCTTACAGTATCACAGCCTATGATAAGAATTGAATCTTTAACACCATTTTTAATCATTGATGCAGCCTGAGCAATCGCCGTACTAGAAGAGGCGCATGCAGCCGAAATGATTAAGGCATCTTCTTTTAATTTTAATGCCGATTGAATTTTATGTAAAAGAGAATTGATTCCACTTTCTTCAATGTTTCTATTCTTTTCAAGAATGCTTTGCTCAAGTAATTCAATTTCTCCTGTTGTTGTTGCAAGTATTAATAATGTATCATTCGGTAAATTACCTATAATTTTATCAAAAAGAGGAGTAAGCATCTGCATAATGCAGCTTTCATTCTTGTTCGGATATATATTAGGTACCAATGCTGCATAATCTGAAATAAAATTTTTTGTAATAAATCGAGTGTTTTTCAGAATAGATGTTTTATTCAGGAGAAGTTGATTCCAGCATAAATCTATTCCGAAGCCATATCCAGTGTTAATGTCAGCATCTGTAATAACGACTTTATTGCTCGTCATTAAATTCTCCGTTTAACCATCTTTTTTGAACTGCTTTATAAAATTCGGGAGTGGTAAAGCATATACTGCGGTCAATTGTGCTGATAAAAGGCTGTACTGTATATCCAGTGCAGGCTATTGTGTTATCTTCTTTAAATATAGTATATTCTGTATTAATTTTTGGAGCATTTGTCCAGATCATGGAAGCCTGTATTATAAATTTTTCTTCAAGATGCAGGGGTTTGTGATAATCAATATGAAGCTGAGCAACCGGTGCAACCAGGTTATATTTTTTATAATCCTGATAAGTCAAACCACACTTACGCCCTATTTTTGAGTAAGCATCTTCAAAAAAAGCAGCATATCTGCCATGCCATACTACGCTTAACATGTCAACTTCGCTGAAATTACTTCTTCTTTTTGCTCTGGCTGTAATTGGAGCAGGCGCATTTTCTAATCGATCAAAATAAATTTTTTTTCGTTTTAATGAGTTCATTTTATTTAATCTCAAAATTGAGTTGTAATATCATTGCTTTTTCATTAACTTTTTCAAAAAGAGCTCTAATTGAAATTTGCTGTAGTAATATAACATCCTTTAGAGATTTTACACTAGTAATTGTAAGGGATATATTTTCTGAGTTTCCTATTGGATTGAAGAACTTAGCTATCTTTATTTCAGTCAATTTAAGCTTAAGATTCAATGTTTGACATAATATAGTTTTTACTACTTCCAAAGCACAAGCTGCTGCTAATACAGGCTTGCTTTCGAAATGCCCTCTAAACCCTATAAATTTTATTGAGAAATTGAGTTTGGCTGAAATTGTATATTCATCAATTAGGGTGCTAGAGATTACAGCCTCAGTAATTTCTTTGCAGACTGGATTCATTATTCTGCATCCTTTAATCTTATTACCAGTTGATAGTTGCTTTCAGTATTATTATAAATAATTCCTCTAGGATACAACTTATTGTCTATTAGTGTATATTCATAAAATGATACATTCCATAATTCTCTATTATTTTTAATATAAATTTTGTTTAATAGATTAAAGCTTTTACCTCCAAATGTATAATATAATTTTCCGTTACCATAACTATTTATAAAGTTAATTCTATATTTTTTTAATTTTATATCAGAAGTAGATTCTGGAATATTATTGAAATAAATTCGATTTATATCTTTTATAATAGTTTTTGGAAAATTCCTATATTTTTTGAAATCTTCCATTAAAAATTTATTAGTGATTTTTCCCTTGCTGCTTTCAATTTCAAATAGCTTGATTCCCATCTGGTTTAAACCAACAACAATAATTGAATTATCTTTTAAATCAATTTTACTCACAGCAATGCATGAAAATGAATGCCATCTATAGTTAAAAACAATAGAACTTACTATAGTAAACTTATTGGGCAATTTATTTTTAAAATCAGCCAGTACTGTCTTTGTATTAATATTATTTATTGGTGTTAAATCAGGTTTTTTAAATGGGATAGCTGATCTACATCCGAGTAATATAAAACAACTGAAAATGAGAAATACAAAACTAAATAAAATACTATTTTTTCTGTTTTTCAGTTTAGGCAATGAATCAATAATTGCAGGAATGACAAAAAAAGAAACAAGATAACCTGTCGAAACGCCGACTATGAGAGTAATGCCTATATTAAAAAGAAGAGGGTGTTTTGCAAAAGAAACTGCTACAGCCCCAATCAAAGTTGTCAATGCTGATAAAGAAGTCGCAAGTCTTGTGCCTGATTTTAAATTGAAGATGGAGTGATAAACCATAAAAATGCCGTAATCAATTGACAATCCTACAGTTATTAAAGATGCTATAATGATCGGTGCATTGATCTTTATTTTAATAAGATATAAGAAACCACAAATTGCGATTACACTCGAAATAACAGGTAGCAATGACAGTATAGTTTGTGCGATATTTCTCAGTAACAGAAGAGATAAAAGAGGAATAATGACTGCAGCTATTGCAGCTAAATAAATTATTTCAGAAGAAACTGAGTCTGAGAGCATAGCTGCGAAATTTTTTTTAGATAAAAGAAAAGTATTTGGTACATTTATGATAATTTTTTTTACTTTTTCCAATACTGTTTTTTTATCTGGCAGATATGAAAGCATGTAAAATCTACCGTTTCTTTCATATAGGAACTGTTTTGACAATTTTTCAAAAATTTGATTCTCTCCAATTTTATTTGTCAATTTATAATTTGACTTTATAGAATTAAAGAAAGGTTTAAATGCTCCAGGGGCAAAATTATATTTCGGAGAATACTCGATAATAAGCTTTTTTACTTTCTCTCTGTTTTTATTCCAGAATCTGTTCCAATTACTAATATTGTTAATTATTTTCTTTTGTGAAGGCCATACAGAGACTAAATTATAATATCTGTTTTGACCTATTGCCTTTGTTATTTTCCTGTAAAGTTTGTCATTATCTTCAAATAACTGTGTCCTGTTATTTGAGTTGGTAACTAAAATTGCAGGCATAGTTGATCCACCCCATATTCTATGGAAGTCGTCTTCATTTTTTACAATAGAATTGTCACTTCCATTTAGTTTTTTTATATTATTATCAATACTCTGCTGGAAAGCAAAAAATGTCAATATGAATATTGCACATAACCAGCAGGCAATAATCAGCACTGGCGGAATATGTTTTTCCTTTAATTTAGGATATCTTGGTAAATTAATATCAATATGTTTAGTGTTTTTGAGGAATTGGGGAAGTAGAAGCAAAGCAAATATAATAGAAATAGTAATACTGAAAATAGCAAAAACAGCCAGTTGATGATAACCTGTCACATCAGAAAAAAAGAATGATGCAAAAATGCCTATAGTTGTCAACCCCCCGACTATTATAGGTTTTGCTACTTTTTTTACCTGATCAATATTATTAACAGTATTAACTGCAATGTATGCATGGATTCCATAGTCAATGGATATCCCTGTAATTACACCTCCCATTCCAATTATAAAATAAGCCAATTCAGATATAAAATAAGATGATAAAGCCATTGCAAGAAATGCAGATATTACCGGTAACATGAATAGGAGTAAACATTTGAAGTCTTTTTTGAGAACAAATATAAATAGTAGAAGAAATGCAATAGTTGATATTATCAAAATTTTACTTACGTCATTTTTTATTATTTGTTCATTGCTTATAGCATGTTGGTGACCGCTTATAATGTTTGGTAAAATATAATTGGGTAGTTTATGTAATTTTTTATTGAGATAATTAATGAGAAGTTTAGATTTTCCGGAATCAGTTACAGGTACCGGTGTTTGCAATATGATCATTGCATGTTTCATATCATAACTTATAAAATGATTTTTCAACGGTAAAATTTTATAATTCATGAAGCTGGATAATTGATCTAGTGATTTAAAAATATGCGAATATATATTAAGCGGATCAAGCCTGATTAAATCTATATAAAAATTTATGCCCGGAGAAAGTAGTTTTTTATAATCGTTTTTTAATGATATATTAACATGCTCAGCAGTTATTTTGTTTAGTTCTTTGTTATTTATTATTTGAGGTGCAAGTTTTATTATATTTTTTAAATCGCTTAAAAATGAGTTTGATGGAAAACCTGTTTCAATTTTAGAGATTAAAGGAGAGTTTAAACTATCAGCGAATTTATCCACATTTTTCAGCAGTTCATCTAGTGAATGTTTGTCAGAGTTTAAATAAAATGAGATAATTATTTTTTCAGAAATATTGGAATTTCTGAGAACTGTAAAATATTGTGCAACTTCTGCGTTATTCGGGAGCATTGCAGACACATCATTTTTGAATTCCAGATGATAAATTCTAACAGCAGATAATATGATTGCTACAATAATGCAAATGACTATTAGCCATTTATGGAGTTGAAATGTTTTAAAAAGAGCAGAAAAAATTTTATTAAATATCACGTTATACTCAAATTTTAGGGTACCTTATAATGTTATTTTTAGGTATATGTGTGTAATAAATTTATAACATTAACGATTTTGTTTTATTAATTAATGACCATTAAAGACGTTCCATACTCCCTCTGGTATTGCTGAATTTAGAACTGTATTATCAAATATAATTTTAAGGCTGTCATTGTTCTTTTCCATTATATGGATGGAAGAAATATATTTTAAATTATCACTGAAACTTACAGAAATTGATTTTATAAATTCTGAACTTTGTTCTTTTAATTTAGGTATAAATTTGAGCATTAAAGGTTTTTTATTTAGAATTGTAATTGAATATTTATTTAACTGTTTAATATAATTTCCAGAAAACCATACATTCATTTGATTAACAATAACTTTTAAGGCAGGTTTATCATTGAGATTTATTGTTACAACTTTATTGCTGTCTTCATCCCATTGTTTAAAATTGTTTCCTGAAATAATAAAAGAATATTTTATTGGCTTAACACTGTGCCAGGCAAAGTTCCCAGGTTTTTTGATAAATATTTTACCGGACATTATTATAGGTTTATTTAAAATACTAAGTTTTTTCTCTTGGATAAAGTCACATTGAACTGATCTAATAGAGCTCATACGTGTATCTATCCTTTCTAAAATCTTTTTTATTGAATCATTTTTGATTTGACCTGCATTCAGTAATAAACTTAAATTAAATAAAAATAGTGTAATTAAACCTGGCCTGATCATATATAACCTTAAATACATTAAGACATTTAGTCTGTTTGTAATTTATTCAACATCATCACCGAATAGCTTTAATTCTCCTTGAGCAAGTATTTTGCTGCCAAGATAAACTGTTCCTCTCACTACTCCATAATGACCGAATTTAGTAGTTTTATACATTTTAATTATTAGTTTGTCACCAACTTTTGCATGAGCAAAAATTTTCATTTTTTTTATCCCTATGACGTATCCGATACCTTGTTTAATACCGTGACCTAATGCATAAAATCCATTAGCTGATGCAACTGTTTGTGCAATTATTTCTGCATAAACATATTCTGAGAGGAATTTGTTTTTCTCAAGAAAAGGGTTATCCGCCCTTACAGTCATTTCTGTTTCTACAGTTTTATCTCCAATTCTAGTTATATAATCAATCATTTGCATTGATAAGGTTTGAGGGATGATTTTTTTAACAGGATATGGTAAAGAGTAAATTTGATCCAACTTATTTTGATTTTTCCAACACAATGGATCAGAGGCTAAAGGGTCACCTGTCTGTTGAAACGCGGCACCTCTACAGCCGTAACATTCTTCTGCCTTATCACATTTGCTGCAAGGTCCCTTTATTCTTTTGCGATAATCTCTAAGATACTGGATTATTTCACTACTTTTTATGATATTTGACAATGAGTTTTCGCGTATATTGCCTGCCGATTCACTTATTCCTACGCATGGTTTAACAAAACCTTTATTGTCAATTAAACAAGAGTATAAGAGTCTTAAACAGTTTGATCCGACCAAAGGGGGTTGTATTTTCCACTTCTTATTAAATTGTCCACTGTCGATTTTTGCTATTTCATTAAAAACTTTTTCTGTTTGTTCAGGAGTTACTTCAAGCCACTGATTTTCTTTTGCATTTCCCTGGGGAGTTATTATTTCAAAATATGGCTCAATGTTCTGGTTTCTCAGCCATGTCCACAGCTCTGTTATTTCTTCGATATTCTGCTTGCATATTACAGTGCTCACTGCTAAAAAATGTTTATTGTCAGGATAACCGGCATTTCTTAGATTCTTCAGAGCCAGCATTGCTAATTTATAACTGTCAGGTCTTCCGGTAAGCAGTTCCATTATTTCAGGTTTGAATGAGTTTAATTTAATAACAGTGCGAACATTATTTCTATACAGTTTATCTGCAAATTTTTGCGTTATTTTAGAACCGTTGGTGAATATTTCAGCCTTCATTCCGTTACTGTTAATGAATTCAATAACTTTAAAAAAATTTGGATGAAGTGTGGGTTCACCCCCAAGAAGAATAATTTTTTCTGCACCCAGTGCTTTTGCTTGAGATATGACATCGCAAATTTCACTGAAAGTAAGTTCATTTTTTAGAGCCTGTTTGTCAGGAACATAGCAGTAAGGGCAGTGAAAATTACATTTTAGGCTTAGTTCAAGTTCCAATGTCAGAAGCTTATTACTGCGTGCAGCAATATCTATTTCTTCTCTTGAAAAATTTTCATGTGCTATATGACATGCATCCATTGTTTATCTTAAGCCTAATTTTAGATTTTTATTAATTGTTGGATATTCAGGTTCTTTATATAATTGACGTATTAAAATAAATTCTAATTTTTACTCCTGTTATCAAAAAAGCGGATTGGTTTTCTGGAGTTAATATTAAAGACACGTTCTTTTATGGTTTGTTCAGGTTCAAGTGAAATGTTGATCCCGACTCTTAATTTTGCGTTAAGTTTATTAGTAATGAATTCTTTTGTCAACGATTTATCTTCAACGGCTAGGTGTAAAGTGACAATATCAGATAAATCATTTTTGCTTACAACTTCTATATAGTATTCTGTTATTCCTGAAATCTCTTCAAGTGAAGCAAAGATCGTCTGAGGATAAATTGTTGTTCCGTATATTTTAAGCATTTGCTGTTTTCTGCCAATAACAGGTCCCAGTCGGGGAGTGTTTCTGCCGCATTTGCATTGTGAGTTATCTATAAAGCTTATATCTCCGGTTTTAAATCTTAACAGAGGCATTCCGGTACATTGAAGCGGCGTAACAGCAATTTCACCAATATTGCCTGAAGGTAAAACATTATTGTTCTTATCTATTATTTCGATTATTGCTAAATCTGGGTTAAGGTGTCCGCCATGTGCATATTTACATTCACAAAAAGTAGATGCTATTTCAGAAGACGCATAGGTTGAGTAGATATCAGCATTCCATAATTTTGATAGTTCCAGACCGAGTGGCAGTGTTGTAAAATCTCGTTTTCTTATTGGTTCTCCAATGCAAATTAATTTTCTGACTCTTTCCATTGATTTAGTTTTTCCGGTAGTATGAATATATTTTCCAAGTCTGCGTAAAAATGATGGTACACCTATTATTACAGTGGGGCTCAAGTCATTAATTGCAAGGTTATGACTTTCGAGAGAATTCAAACCGTTTCTAATGGCTTTAGCCCCTAGTTTTCTAACTCCCGAAAAATATGCTAAACCTGCGATAAAGCACCTATCCATAGTACATGTGATGAGTACTGTGTCATTTTTATTCATGTCACATGTTTGAAATGATTTGTACTCATTATAGGCAAGCCTTTTAAGGTCTGATTCAGTTGACATTATTTTTACAGGTTTTCCTGTTGTACCTGAAGAATAGGATATATCAACGATTTCATTTTTATTCGCAGCTATAAATAGATCATTATCTTTTACCAATTGATTCTTATCAGTAAATGGAAGCTCATTTAAATTATTTATATCTCTGTTTTTAAGTAAATTTCTGTAATATGGAGAATTGTTAAGACAGTAATTTAGATGGTTTTGAAATAATTTGTTCTGAATATTGTCAATCGTTTCTCTGTTTTTAAAAGCTAAGTCGGTATATTTATCAAAAGAATTCATTTATTCTTCCTCCATTTTAGAAATTTCAGAAGCCATAATATTCTTGAGATAATTTTTCAGCTGGAACGCACTCATATTTTTATATTCTTCCCATAGGACAGGTGAAAGCTTATGCATTTTAATCGTTCCTGTATGCATTGTAAAATCTTTTGTTGGAATATTTTCATTTCCAGTGATGCATACAGGAAATAATGGGCATTTTACTTTTAATGCTGTTCTGAAAACAATACTGGTAAAATGATTCATTTTTTTGCAACCGGATCGAGTTCCTTCAGGAAAAGCAGCAATGGAAATATTTTGATCCAATATTCGCATAGCTTCCTGATCAAATTTTTCCTGAGTCATGTCAAGTACTGAGATATATTCGGCTTTTTTTGCAAAATAACCAAGCACAGGAATCTTAAACGGCCATTTGCTTACAACCTGTACCATGTCGCAGTTTAGTAAAGTCATAAGAAAAGGATCAGATGATGATCTGTGATTGCATATATAAATACCATTTTTTGATGGATAATCACTAAAATCTTTATATTTTATTTTTACAAAGGGGAACACTGCAATCTTTAACATCAGATACCCATATAAGCGTATCGAGTACCTTAGTCTGAATAAATTATGCTTTCTGTTTTTGAACACCATATGAGGGATAAGATAAAAGAAAAGAAGAACAAAATATATACAAGTATGAATAAGTAACAATGTGTAAAAAAAGATATTAAAAAATTTACTTTTCATTAAAGGACAAATTCTTAGGCAATCTTGATTTAGATTTTATCTGGATGTTCTAAATCAAATTTTTCAACAAATTTATAGACATCTCCAAGAGTTCTAATATCTTTAATACCGTCATCGTTTCTTAAATTAATGCCGGTTTTTTTATTAATTTCAACAATAAGATCAACCATATCCAGGCTATCTAAGCCAAGATCCTTAAAAAGAATTTTATCCTCTGTTAATTCATTTTTATTTAGTTCAAATATTTCAATAAAAATATCATCAACCGCTTCAATTATTTTATTTTTCTCCATGAATATCTCTCAAATAGGTTATATAAATGTAATAATTATTATTAGTTTTAAACAGTATGAATGATTATTGTAGCGTTTATTCCGCCAAATGCAAAACTGTTCTTCACTATGCAGTTTAGCTTTTTCTCAGTTTTTTCAGTTATGTGCATAATGCCTGCGCATTTGGGATCAATATTATCCAGATTTAAAGTAGGATAAATTATGTTATTATCCATCATATGAAGAGACGCCGCTATTTCAATCGCGCCTGAAGCACCTAGAGTATGGCCTAGGTGACCTTTTAGCCCGCTTACAGGGATATTGGAACCAAATACTTTTTTTATTGCTTGTGCTTCTTCAATATCTCCGTGAATTGTAGCGGTAGCGTGGGCATTTATATAATCAACTTTATTCGGAGATATTTTTGCATTAGTTAGACACTGATTAAAACAGCGTATCATTGCATCCTGATTTGACTGCGAGATATGTGCACCGCTTCCGCAAGTATTGTATCCAATTATTTCACCATAAATTACTGCATTTCTTTTTTTCGCTCTTTCATATTCTTCCAAAATGAGGATTCCGCTGCCTTCTCCGCAAACAAGTCCATCACGGTTTGCATCAAAAGGTCTTGAAGAATGTTTGGGGTCACTGTTATAATGGGTTGAGGTCGCAGATAAAATATCAAAAGAACCGGTTGCCATTACAGAGTATTCTTCGGAACCGCCACAGAGCATAATATCCTGTGACCCAAGACGTATTAAATCAGCTCCGGCACCAATTGCCTGAAGGGAAGATGCACAGGCTGCGGCAGTTGACATAACATAACCGTTAATTTTGAAGCACTGGGCAACATTCATTGCATCTACATGTGAGAGAGTTTTAAAAAATTGCATAGAAGTGTATTTATCAAGACTTTTTTCAAAACCTACAGTTTCAAACGCATCTTTGAGTGACTCCAAACTGCCAATAGTTGAACCTATAATACAGCCAGTACGTCCAGAATATAAATCATTCCCAGATATCCCTGAATCATCAATTGCTTCTTCGCATGCCTGAGCAGCTAAAATACTGCTTCTCGGCATTGAACGTCTGGCAGAACGGGGAATCTTTTTAATGTCTTCAATCGTGCATGGAGCAGCTACCTTGCTTTTAAGCCCTTGATAAATGTCCCATTCTTTGATGTATTCTATTTTGCATACATCGTTATTAAGGGCGTCCATTAAAGAGGAAACACTATTGCCCAATGCTGTTCTCACACCCATTCCCGTTATAACAACACGTTTCAAAAGTGATTTCTCCTATATTTATCATTGAGTAGTTTTATCATATAATATAATTTTGGTGTTTCTGAATATCCAGTAAGTAGGATATTTTAGGTTATTGTTATTTATTTGAATCTTGAAATAAATTATTTATTATTATATTCCAAGTCCTCCGTTAACTCCTATCACTTGACCGTGAATATACATATTTTCTTCACAGCACAGAAAGTTTACAACTGCTGCTACATCTTCAGGTGTACCGCATCTTTTTAAAGGAATCATAGGAAGAACTTTTTCTTTGGGAATATCAGAGGTCATGTCAGTTTCAATTATACCAGGAGAAACTACATTGGCAAGAATATTTTTTTTCCCAACTTCCTTTGCCAATGATTTAACTGCTCCAATTAGACCTGCTTTTGATGCTGCATAATTAACTTGCCCAGGATGTCCATACTCTCCGGAGATGGAGGAAATGGCTATTATATGGCCTTTTTTTGCTGCCAGCATATCAAATAGAACACAGTTTATTACATTATAAAAACCATCAAGGTTAGTCCTGATTACGGAATTCCATTCATCTTTCTTCATGAAAGCAAATAAATTATCTTTTGTTATACCTGAGTTGAAAATAACTACATCGGGTGTTTGTTCTTCAACTGCTTTGCCTAGAATTGTTTTGACAGAGTTATAATCTGACACATCAAACCCCAGTATTTTACATACTCTGTCAGATTCTTCAATTTTTGCCTTTACCTGTAGTGCTGCTGTTTTATTAGACTTATAGGTAAGAAGTATATTAAATCCAGATTCAGATAATCTTAAAGCAATTGCTCTGCCTATTCCGCGACTGCCTCCAACAACAAGTGCAAGTTTACTGCTCATAATATTATTATGCTCACTTATATTAATTTTTAACGTTGACTAAATCAATTATAGATATTATTACTTAAAGAGCAATATAATATTAAATATAAATAGTTTCTGAAGTTTTTATTATAATTCTTTAATACATTATAAAACATAATGAATATTGGATCCTTTTAAATATCATTTATTTTTGATTTTGTAGGTAAATTACTGAAACTTATTATTAGTTTGCTAATATTTTAGTCAATTATAGAATATATTCATAATATTATATGTATGATGATTGATTGACATGTATATTGATAAAAGCATGTTTTTGAGATCAGAAGCACAATTACTATTAATAAAAAATATAAAATATTCTTCATATGATACAGTTGGATGGAGCTGCCTGGTTAGTAGATAACATAGCAGGAACTTTAATAAAAAATGATATAATTAAATATACTAATTATAAAGATTTGCAATTAAAATTAGTTGATATAGCAATACTTAATGCAAAAATTAAAAACTTAGGCAGGTTCAATAATATAGGAAAAGAATATTGTCTTGTTTCTCTCCTAGCTCTCAATGATGCAAGTTTAAATTCTTTTTACACAGATGAAAAAAGGAATATAGGAGTTATCGGGACAGATATAATTGCTGCTGGGGAAGACAATAAAAAATATTTTACAGACTATATAGATTCCGGCAGAAGTCTAGGACGGGGAAATATGTTTGTATATACTTTACCCAGTACTCCGTTAGGAGAAGTGGCAATAGTTAATAAACTTATCGGACCTATCATATATTATAATTTTTTAAAAAAGCCATTGAAGAATCTAATGCTTCAGTCAGAAATATTATTACTGGATGATCAATATGAAGGAATGACGCTTCTGTTTAATGATGAAACAGGGAAAATATGTTTTGTAGTTTCAAAAAAAGATTCAACTGCTCCTTCATCAAAATATAATTTTCAGAAGTTGATAGCTGCCGTGGATAAAAATGATGATGTAAAATCACTGGTTAATTATTTAGATACTTACAAAGAGTTATAAAATTTTTAAATTAATAATAACAAATGTGTTGTCTCGTATAAATATTCAAATAATAAATAAGTTTGGAATTGATGTAAAAAAATATCAACAAGCAGCCAAAAATCCGCATGATGTGCGATAATTTGAACAGTCAATGGAAAAACCAGTTAATAATAAAAAATATATTAATGATATTAATTCTGTATGGTGCGTTATACCTGTCTATAATAATTCAGGAACAATAAAAAATATTGTTGAGAGGTGTGTGGTTTATCTTGATAATATACTGGTTGTTGATGACGGTTCTACAGATGCCAATCTTAAAGAATTTCTGAAAGATTATGATGTTATTGTTATTAGGCACGATATGAATTTGGGAAAGGGCAAAGCCCTGCTTTCTGCACTGAAATATCTCAATGAATTAAATGTTGAATATATGATTACAATTGACGGAGACGGTCAGCATTTTCCTGAGGATATACCTAAATTTCTACCTCTGCTGCAGGAAAATAATTATACAATAGTTGTAGGTTGTAGAAATTTAAATAAAAAAAATGTACCTAGGAAAAGCAGATTTGGAAGAAATTTTTCAAATTTTTGGCTGAAACTGGAAACTGGAATATCTGTGGATGATACTCAGTGCGGTTTTAGAGCATACCCTGTAAAATATATCTCTAAATTAAAACTTTGGGCCAGTTATTACAATTTTGAATCTGAAGTATTAGCAAAAGCCGCCTGGGCAGGACTCATCATTAAAAATGTATCCATCAAAGTTTGGTATCCAAGGAAAGAGTTACGTGTATCAAATTTTAGACCTGTGCTTGATAACTTTCGATTTTCGCTGATCCATACTTATTTAATAATGCTAAGGCTACTGCCTGTACCACACAAAAGACTTGTTCCTGATCCAAATAGAATAGATAACTTTAAAATTTTACTGCATCCGATTAAAATGCTTAAATATTTATTAAAAGAGTATGCTAGTCCAAAAGAATTAGGTTTTGCCGCAGGAGTAGGAACTTTTTTAGCAATACTGCCTTTAGTCGGCTTTCATACAGTTGCAATAATTTATGCATCAGTACGCTTGCACCTCAATAAAGTTATGTCTATTAATATACAGCATTTGTTCATGCCTCCCTTCACTCCAATTATCTGCATGGAGGTTGGATATTATATGCGACATGGACACTGGTTGACAGTAGTTTCTTTTAAAACTTTATGCGAACAACTTCCGTTTAGAATTTATGAATGGTTTCTAGGCTCATTAATTTTAGCTCCTATCTGTGCTGTTATAATGGGGACTATTGTATATGCTGTTGCAGCTTTGATAAAAAGGAAAAATAAAAAGAATGTCTGCTGATAATAATAACAGTATTAACTATAGCAAAAAGCGAGGCAATAAAATAGGCTTATGGTTTTTTAAAGTTTTATTGAAATATACTGGTTTGTCAGGTGCTTATTCCTTACTCTATTTCATCGCACTTTATTATTTGATTTTTGATAAAGATGCTGTAGTTAAATCTTCTTATTATGTAAAACTGCGCTTTCCTGATGCAGGCCTGTTTAAACGTTATTACCACACTTACAGATTATTTTTCACCCAGGGGCAGCAACTGATAGATCGCTATGCTTATAGTGTAAAGTCTGAGCTGTTTGATATCTTTATTGATGGGAACGATAAAATATTTGATTATATAGGTAAATCAGGTAAAGGAATTATTATACTTACATCGCATTTTGGAAACTGGCTGATTGGCTTGGAAGTTCTTAAAAAACTCGGAAATAAAAAGATAAACATATTGATTCGTTCTGAAGACAATAAAGCTATTCATGCCTCTTTTAGAGATGATATGAAAAAAAAAATAAATTTTATTTCCAGCGAAAATTTTTTAGGTGGAAGTGTGGAAGTGCTTAACGCTTTGGAAAAAGGTGATATTGTATCTTTAACTGGAGACAGGCACTATGGAGGTAAAACAATAGATGTTCAGTTCTTTAATAAAAAAGCATCTTTTCCGTTTTCTGCATTTGTGTTTGCTGCTGCAAAAAAATGTCCTGTCTTGTTTTTGAATACAGTAAAGACAGGTAAAAATTGTTATAGAATATATATAAATAAACATGTTTGGCCTGAGTTGAAAGGGGACAAAAATGATAAAAGGAATCAGTTAAAAGTATATGTTAAAGAGTTTGCAGAAGAACTTGAAAGAATTTCTGAAAAATATCCATATCAATGCTTTCTATTCAACAATGTATGGAAGGTGGAATGATTTATAAGTAATGGAAAACAACAGTGGTTTTTTGTGAAATTAACAGTATTTTCTATTTATTATAAGATATGATATATTTAATTAGTAATAAGGTATAAAATAATGGAAATAAATAAAGAATCAGGTTTAGCAGAAATTCGTGAAGACATAAAGACAATGCTAGTAGATGCTCTTTCTCTTGAAGATATTGAAGCATCTGAAATTGCTGATGACGAGATTCTTTTTGGGGAAGGATTAGAACTCGATTCACTTGATGCTGTTGAAATAGTAGTAATGCTGCAGCGTAATTATGGAATTGAACTCAAAGATGTAGAAGAAAGTAAAAAAATATTTACTTCAATTGATACATTATCACGTTATGTACATGGAAATAGGAAAAAATAATATTTATTAATTTATGGAAATTGTTGTTTCAGGATATGGAGTAATTTCAGCAGCAGGTAATAACTGCGAAGAAACTTATGCTAACTTTACAAAAGGAATCAGACAAGCAGGAAAACCTACTGTATTTAGTACAACCTTAAAATATCCGGTATTTGAAGTCAATAATCTCCAATATGCAGAAAAATATCCTGAGCAAAGAACTGTAGCCTTGTTATTATCAGCAGTAAAAGAGGCTTTAAAATCTGCCAGCCTTAATAAAGACCTTGATAATTATCGCGTCGGTGTATGTATTGGAACAACTGTTGCGTGTCAGTTAAACGATATTGAATTTTATAAACAGTTCAAAAGCAGCAGAAAAATTGAAATGCGTGCAGTTGATAAATATTTATACGGTAATCTAGCTGAGGTTATAAAAAGAGAGTTTAATTTAAAAGGACTGGCTCTCAGCGTGGTTAATGCATGTTCTTCAGGAACAGATGCCATTGGAACAGCAGTTCACTGGATCAATAATGATTTATGTGATATCGTTATTGCCGGAGGAGCTGATGAAATAAATTCTGTACCTTATGCAGGTTTTGGTTCTCTAAGCGTGACGAGTAGTGAACTGTGCAGGCCATTTGATAAAAAGCGTTCAGGTTTAAATCTAGGTGAAGGTGCTGGAGTTATTATCTTAGAAAAAAAAGAGCATGTTTTAAACCGAGGAATGAACTCTAATATTTATTTTTCGTCATATTCTGCAGCCGCAGATGCTTATCACCTAACTGCGCCGCATCCTGATGGACTGGGACTAAAAAAAGCGCTTTTGAGTGCAATGGAAAAAGCTTCAGTTTGCGCTTCAGATATTGCTTTTATAAATGCTCATGGAACTTCTACCCATGACAATGACCTTATAGAAGGTAATGTTTTTTTAGAGATATTCGGTGAAGATATTTTATTTTTATCAACCAAAGGTTTTACCGGACATACATTGGGAGCTGCGGGAGGAATAGAGGCAGTTTTTTCTATTATGGCATTAAAAGCCGGATGGATACCTAAAAGTATTGGTTTTGAGACATTGGATGAAGAAGTTGCTATTTCTCCTGTTATGCAAAAAACTGATATTAAAGGACGCTTTGCCGTTTCTACATCATTAGCTTTTGGTGGGAATAATGCAGTCGTAATATTTGAGCGTAAATTATAATATAGAATATAAAAAATATTTTCTTAACAAATCAAAGTTTTCAATGAAGACTAAATAATTATAAATTGATCAAGAATATGTATATTAACGGAATTGGAATATTAGGAAGATTTGGTCGCGGTGTAGATACTTTAAAAAAACAACTGGAAAATTTTTCTTTAAATTCTGAAATACTAAATGAAGAATATCATGTAGGCTGTGAATTGTTAAAAGATAAAATTCTTAGTAAGAAATTGAGGAGAGCTGACAGATATACAAAAATGGCGGTGCTGGCCGGGAATGACTGCTTGAATGATAATGAAATATTAAATTCAGGGAAAAAAATCGATCTTTCGAAAACCGGTGTTATCCTTGCTACAGCATTCGGCCCGCATAATACAACATTTTCGTTTCTAGATGATATCTTAGAATATGGGGAAGACAGTGTTTCAGCAATTAAATTTTCTCACTCTGTTCATAACGCAGCAGCATCTTATATAGCCTTACTGCTTAAAATAACGGGCCCGACTTTAACAGTGACACAAATCAAATTTCCTATTCAGCACGCATTAATACTCGCAGCAAATTGGTTGAATGACGATACTTGTGACAACGTTTTAGTTTGTTGTGTGGATGAAAAAGGGGAGCTTTACGATGAAGTTGCGAGGAAAAAATTGAATCTGAAAAAAAACGGCAACATTAGCCCATTCTCTTTTTCAAAAAATGCCAAAGCAATTCCATCTGAAGGCAGTGTTTGTTTTCTTCTTCAAAAAGATAGTATTAAATCTGAATCATATTGTGAAGTATCAAGAACCTCCTTTGACTCAATTAAAAATATCAATACGGATTTATGTATTTTTGGAGCTGACGGGATACCAGAGGATGAAACAGAGTATGCAAAGCTGCAAAACATGAAAATACCCATAGAAGCATATACCCCTTTATACGGAAGTATGATAATTGGAAGTGCTTTTGATTGTGTGGTCGGTGCTTTATCTCTGAAAAACAGAAAAGTATATTCAGCAAACCCCAGCAATAATTCTTTTAGTAGTATCTCTTCTATTGGATGTTATAAGCTGGATTGTGATGATAATTCTGCTACAATTTTATTAAACTCAGTCTAGTAATAATGTATTGGAGGAAGTGTGATGGGTAATAAAGTCAAAATAGCTTTAAGTGTGTTGTTTTTAGCAGGAATTATAACATTTATAGCAGGTTGCAGAACAGAACCGATAGGGAATGTTATAAATTATCCCATTGTTCAGTTGAACAGTCATATTACTTTGTCTCAAGTAAAAGAAGCAGTTTTGAGCGCCGGTAAAGACCTTGGATGGAAAATGAAGGAGGAGAATAAAAACCTTATCATGGCTACACTTGACTTACGCGGGCATCAGGCTGTTGTAAAAATAAATTATGGTCCGAAATATTATAGTATTATGTATGTCAGCAGTAAGAATTTAATGTACGATAACTATAATATAAATAAATTTTATAATTTGTGGATCAGAAATCTTCAAAATAAAATCAATGAAAAATTGGAAGGAGCAACAGAAACACCTCAAAAATAAGATACTATCTGAAAACTTATTTTATCTTGATTATTTACAATAAAATCATCAAGCTTGCAAAATATTTCTGTACGACACATATTAACAACACCATAATTTGTAAGTTAGTTTTTTAGTTTGGCGATTAAAATTTTAGCTTAACAAATTATGGTTGCTACAGGTAATACTTTATTTCTTATCCATTATTGAGGTTATTATAAGTTTAATCCTTTTTGGTGGTAATTTTGGGAGAAATTGAAAAGCCTTTTCATCCGTACTGCTTCTGCAAATATTACTTAGCTATTACAGACAAATTACTATTTGCTATCAGAGAGTGACACCTGTAATTTTTTTTATTATTTTTGAATCAAAACCATTGTTTTTCATTTGATTTGCAATTTTTAAATTATTATTCATTAAGCCTTTTTTATAAGCTGTTTTAAGTTTATTTTTCTCTTCGATTTCTTTAAGCTTTAAATCTGTTATATCTCTAATAATTGCAATTCTGCATTTTTTACCTAGATATGTATGAGATATTCCCCTCCGTTCTATCCATTTTATTGATTTATCTGGCAAAACAGCTCGATATATTACAATCCCTTTTTTAGTTGTAAAATCGTGAAATTTTTTCCTGTCATCAGGGTGAATAAATTTTTCCATTAATGAATTTCTGCATAATTTGTAGAATTCAGATAATGGATATTGATAAATTTTTTCGATAGTTTTATTTAAATATAGAAACTTCTGAGTTTCTTCATCAACAATAATTATTCCATCATTTGCATTATCAAGATTTTTTTCTAAAAGTATTTTAGTTTCTTCAGCTTTTACTTTATCAGTTACATCTTTTTCAAGCCCTAGTGAATATTCATCAGTCGTATGAATGATTTCTTCCATTACTCTTATTTCACCATCTGGACGTATAAATCTAAATCTTCTTTTAGTGGGATATGATTTAGTCCTTCTATATACTGCTTCCTGTTTTTTGTCATCAGGGTGTAAACAATTGTTAAACCAAAAATCCAAATCATTTTGAAATTTTTTAACTGGATAACCATAAGTTTTCGCACCTGTATCATTTATATATAAGCTTTTATCTCTATTTTTATTGAGAAGCCATACACCGATACTGCTTTCGTTCATCGCTTTATGGTAGAGATCCCTTACCATTTCATTATTTTTTCTTTTTGTAATATCTCTAATAATTGCAATTCTGCATTTTTTTCCCATATATTTGTGTGATATACTTCTTCTTTCAATCCATTTAATTGATTCATCAGGCAGCTTGATTCGATAAGTCATAATTTCATCTTTGGCATAAAAATTATAGAATTTTTTAATATCTTCAGGGTGTGCAAATCTTTCTGCAAACTGAGTTTTATTAAGTTTATATAATTTTTCTAAAGAAGATTCAAATATGCTGGCAAAAGCTTTATTTAAATATAAGAATTCTCCAGCTTCTTCATCAAAAATAACAATACCGTCATTTGCACAATTTAAGTTAATTTCTAAGAGTTCTCTGATTTCTTCCGACTTTTTTCTTTCTGTTATATCCTTAACTATCCAAAGTTCAAATTCTTCGTTATTTATTTTACATTTATAGGAAAAATCCTGTACCCATTTTACTTCATTATTATCAAGATGAATGCGGTGTTCATTTTCTTTTTTACCATCTATAAATTTTCTCTTTAAATTTGCATCTTCTTTCTTATATCTATATTTCTCCAATACGTTTACATTTAAATAACATTCATGGCTGCTTATATTATAAATTTTTTCAATTGCTTTGTTTACGTATATATAATGGCGGAAAGGCTTTATTTTTACCATTAAAATTGCATATTCTATTCTATCAAGAATAGATTCCATATAAAAATATTTTTCCTTTGTCATTTCATCTTCAGATATATCAAGAATAGAACCTGTTATTTCTGATACATTGTGGTTGTTGTCAAAAACTGGTGTGAGAGATACTAAGCCGATAGATCTTGGTCCATATACTCCTGGAATTGTAATTTTATGTTTGTAGATACCTGTTTTTGTTTCTAAAACTTGTTTTTCAAGTTTAGTAAGATCGTTCCAGGAATTTTGACCAAACCATATATTCTCGTTTCTTTTACCCAGTATCAAACTATCATTTGTAAACTTAAAATAAGTTGAAAAATACTTATTAGTATATGTGAATTTTAACTGATTATTTTTTTTATAAATAAAAAAATTAAGTGAATTTACTAAATCCAGAGTTGATTCATAAAGTTTTTTATTTTCCTGGCTGTCCCATAATGCTGTTTTTAGATTTCTTTCAATATTGTAATAGATTTTTTGTTTTTCAGTTTCAGTCTTTGTAGAAAAATCATATGTAGTTTTATCGAGAGATCCCAGTTTATCATAAAATAAAGGTAGATTGACCACCTTTTCTTCGATGTCTGAGATTGAGTCAACTGAAACATTAAGTATTTCTGCAAGTTTTATAATATTGAATTCAGATGGTTCATTAGAGCCGAGTTCCCATCGCATAACTGTTTTATATGATTTGCCTAATTCGCTAGCTATACTGGTTTGTGATAAATGTCTGCTTTTTCTTATTTTTTTAAATTTCTCTTTATTAAACAAGATAGACCTTCTTTTGTCATAAATATGATAAAAGTAATTATATTGTATTTAATTATATCACATAAGTGATAAAAAACGATTTGTTATATATTCTAAAAACAATTTAAATATATTACTCCCAATATATTTTGTTAGTAATATAAATGTGCGTGGGGATATCATTATGAATGATGTAAATATTGAAAGAAAAGCTTATATATTAATTTCTGATATATATTCATCAAAAAATTATGTACTAAAGGAAATTGTTGATAACGGTTTTAAGATAATAGCTTTTTTTACAATGGTTAACAAATATCTTCGTGTTAAAAATTCTCTAAATTTTGAATATGTTGACTATAGTATGATATCAAACGGAAGCATTATGGATAACATACGCTCAGTTAAAAAACATTTAAATGCGAATAATGGAGAACTTAAATTATGTATTACCGAATCAGCTCCGGAGTTAGCTGAACAGCATTTTTTCAGTAGTATTTCAGAAAAAGCCAATAAACCAAAAAGATTATCTTCCATATTTACAAAGCGCAGAAAGATTGAAAATAATAGTTGCACAAATTTAGTAAACACAAATAAAAATTTGGATAATTTTGATAATAAAACCTTAAATTCCAATTATCTATTTAATGATCCAGTGATACAAAAATCAGAATATGGAATTCAGTATTTTATTGATACAGTTACTTATCACAGTAAACATTATATATGTGGAATATGTAAAGTAGTTGATTATGATTTTAATGAGGGGAAAAAATTACCACAATATTGGGATTTTATCCATCCTGATGATACAAAAATTAAAAATTGTATCTCATATGTAAAAGAATTATTGGATATTTCTGATATTGAATATGGTTTCGCTCACTCGAAAGTAATAATGGATAAAGATGGCGCTTTTGACTTATTTGAGTTTAGACCTGGAATAGTTGGAGGTGAAGGTATTGTTTCAAAATTAAACAAAGAATTTATTGGTTATGATCAGCCCAATTTACTTTGCAAATTAATAAATTGTACAGAAGATATAAAATATAAAAAACAGGTTTATTACTATCGGGTATTTTTTCTGTACTCATCTAGTTTTAGCTATAAGAGAGTAGATGAAGTTAAACTTGAAACACTTGATAGCTATCATATGCATAGAATTTATAAAAATAATTCAATAAATAAATCAAATGATTTTGATACAGAAGGTGAAACAACTGAGGTAGTTTTAAAAAACATGGTCTTTGAGGATATTGAAAATGATTCCAATAAACTGTTAGAAATGAAAGAAAGTGGAATACTGTTTATGAATACGATAAAATATTGAAATTATTATATAAATATTTCTGACAGCAAAACTCGATGTTTATTTTTGCCTTGATAAATCCAGTTTAGCTATGCAGTAAGTTTGGATTCTTTTTAAGCTTTTCTGCTAAGTTTTCCAGTGCATCATTCATAGATTTTTTCATTATTACAGGAAAATCTTTTATGTCTTTTCTTGGAGTATAAATCCATACAATTTCTTTCTTTTCATATTCTGTTGTATGAGACCAGACTATTTTACCTGTTTTTGTATTTTTTAAGTAAAATTTAATATTTAATTCACAGGTGGTTATACCTCTAGGGGCACCTAAAAGCTGTAATATATTACTCGGAAATGAAATACAGTATGTTAGGTTTTTTTGTTTATACAGAGTTGAATATATTGTTCATGAAAAAATATAATCGCTATTAAGAGCTTCATCACTATTATAAGCCAGAGAAACATGTTCAAACAGATTAGAATCTGCTAGACTTGTATCAGCTGCATTAGTAAGATCTATTACAGGATCAAAGTTATATTTCAGTATTGTTAAATATTGTCTTCCATCACCTGGTCTATTGTATGTTACTTCACCAAAAGGCATTAATGGAATGTAGCCAAGCCAGTACCTGTTGTGTCCAACTGTAGGTCTTTCATCTTGAAAAATCTGAACAGCGACCGTTTCTGTATGTGGTTTTCCCTTTTCCACGACCATATTAGAAGTTTCTGGATAATCAAATGTACCGACACAACCAGAAAGCATAGCAATGGCAAATCCTAATAGTATATATAAAATAGTTTGTTTCTTTATCATCAAAAATATCCTTATTTTTGTATAAATTAGATCAATCAATATGATTATATTTTTTCAAACATAAATCTATGTCATAAATATTAAATTAAAATATGAGTCAGACAGAAAATAGAGAATTTGACATATTTTGTAAAGAATTATTTATTTGATGTCAAAAATTAATTATTAATTATTGAATATATTGATTGATAGTATAATTGCATTTTCATAATAAGTTTTGGTGTCGTCACTGTTTGCTTTAGTGAGAATAGATGTTTTCATATTTATCCATTTATTATCTAAACTTTGTATCTTAAATTTAAATGAATCGGGGATTTTCTCTGGTCCAAGTAGTTTGCTAATATTACTTTGAATGTTTTTATTCAAGATTGATAATATTGATTTTGTTCTATCAATTAAACCGGCCTTAAGCTTCAATATTGTTTATCATGTCAACTTATATGTTGAGTTTAACATTATGTCTCGGGATAAATTTTATTTATGATAATTTCAATGTCATTTTATTTTATAGAAAGCGAAAAATGATAATGAATAGCAGGGAGATAAATAATGTTTAATATTAATAAATTGTTCGTCATTCGAACAGTGATTACAGTTTTAATTTTGATACTGGCAGTAATTGTTTACTGTTCTCTGACTTCAAAGAAAGCAGTGCCTGTAAGCAGCAAATCTTCACATGAGAGAGTCTGGACATTGGCAGGTATTCCTCTCAAGTCCAAAGATGTCAGGCTGAAAATATCATCATATGGAACAGTAAAGTCGATAAACAGTATAGATATCAGTTCTTTAGTTAACGGAACAGTAATTTATGCTCTGCCAGGTTTACGTGCTGGAAAAATAGTAAAAAAGAGTGAGATTCTTTTAAAAATAGATGACAGTGATTATAAAAATAAATACCTTCAATCCCTGGCAAAAATAGAACAGATAAAAGCCTTGATAGATGAAAAAACAATTAGTATCAAAAATTCTAAAGAAGTAGCTTCATCTAATTTTAAGCAGTATAAACTGGAAGAGATAAACTGTAAAAGATTTTCAAAACTAGCAGATCTTCATGTAGCTTCTCAGGAAACTTTAGAAAATGCAAAAGCATCCATGGAAAAGTCAAAAACAATTCTGCTTGACTCTATAGCAGAATATAAAACAGATGAAGCAAATTTGTTAAATCTTAAAGCACAGTTAAAATCTGCAAAAATAGCCAGGAATATCCTGAAGCTTGATATCCAAAGATGTATAATAAAAAGTCCTATTGACGGGAGAATTTCGAACGTACCTGTCGAGAGAGATGAGTATGTGGCTGAGGGAGCAGAACTATTCACTGTTGTTGATGACAATAATGTAGAAATTCCGGTTTCTATAAGTATGGATGATGCTTCTAATGTATTTAATTTTAAACAAAATAGAAAAAATTATAAACACTGGTTTAACTTTGCAACAAATGTTCCGGTAATGATTTATTGGAGTGATGATATAAATAAGAGTGAACAAAAAGGCCGAATTATCGGTATTGAACAGTATAATAAAGATACCAGAACGATTACTCTTCTTGTAGCTCCTCTATCAGGGCACAATAAGAATAAAGCATTTATTCCCCTTGTCAGCGGTATGTTCTGTAAAGTTCAGTTTGAAGGGAAAACGCTACATAACGCAATTCGTGTCCCATTCAATGCTATACAGTTAAATCATATGATCTATTCTGTGGGCAAAAACAACCGCCTGCTTCATCATAACGCTCAGGTATTAAGTTACGGAAGAGCCACCGCAGTAGTTTCTGTAAGAAACATGAAAAATGCCAATTACCTGATAGTGCAGAAGTTGCCCCAAGGTATTACAGACGGAGCCAGGGTTAAAATTATAAACCCCCTCACTCAGGCCTCAGAACTAAGTGTATAGGAATTTTACGGCTAATACTAATGTGTAGTTCCAAAAGGCTAATAGCCAATGTCAGCAAACATTAAGGGAGATTAAAAATGTTTATTAAATCATGTATGAAATTTCTAATAAAAAATTATCATATTGCCACAATAATACTAATTTCTGTATTCATTGCCGGTTATTTTTCTGCAAAACAACTTGATGTAATGGGCAACCCTAATATTGATTTAGGTTTGGTTTTAATTGATGTAAATTACCCAGGTGCGCAGCCCCAGGAGGTTGTTGACGGTGTAATTATGAAAGTTGAAAACGCAATATCTGATATTGACGGAATTAAATATTATACATCGCAGGCTACAGAGGGAAGTGCTGAAATTTATGCTCATATCAAAGACGGATTCAATACAGAGACTATAAAAAGCGAAATAAAGGATAAAGTTGATCAGATAAATGATTTCCCTAAGGATGCGGATAAACCTAATGTTGTTATTGACAGAACAGGTAATTCTATCGCGCAGTTTTATTTTTACGGCAACATACCTGACAGACAGTTGAAGAATCTTGCTGATGACCTTAAGGAAAAATTTAAAGAGATTCCCGGGATGCCTGATGTAACTGTACGCGGCCTGAATTTAAAACCTGAAATAACAGTAAGTCTTTCCAGAAAAAAACTGCAGGAGTATAATATTTCGATAAATGATATAAGCAGTGCAATAAAAAACAGCAGCTTAAATTTATCTGCAGGAAATATTGATTCACAAAGCGAGAGTTTTAAGGTTTCAGTTGCAGGTAAAAAATTTGACGCCCAGTCTTTTCTAAATATACCCGTTAAAAGAGAAAACGGTGTTGTAGTAAAACTCGGGCAGATTACCACTGTGAAAAACATTCTCCAGAATTCTCAGTACATATTACTGATAAACGGTTTACCTGGCATTCATGTAGATATAGGAAAGAACAGCAATATTCCAGGCAACAATATAGAATTAGCTAATACGGCCATCAAATTTTTTAACCAATATAGAAAAACTCTTCCGCCATCAGTAAAAACTCAGATATATAACAACTCTCAATTTATTTCAAATAATCTTAATATGCTGATTGAACACGGCCTGCTCGGACTCCTGTTTATTCTGATAATACTGTGGCTTTTTATGGGAAGCAGACTTAGTTTCTTAATAGCACTGGCTGTACCGTTCTCAATTGCAGGGGCACTGATAATGTTCAATATCCTTGGAATCAGTATCAATGTAACTTCCATGTTCGGGCTTCTTATGGTAACAGGTGTTGTTGTGGATTTCGGTATTGTAGTGGCTGAGTCTATCTATGTAAGACATACTCAGAATGAATCTCAGGAAGAAGCCGCTGTTAATGGGGCAGTTTATGTCTTTATGCCCCTGCTTGTTGCTCTGCTCTGTAACATACTGGCTTTTATGCCAATACTTTTCCTTGGAGGAATGATGGGTAAATTTATGGTTGATATCCCCAAGGCAGTTATATTGACACTATCTATATCATTTCTACAGTCATTTATTATACTTCCTGTTTATCTGAGAAAATTCAAAATACAGACAACTTCAGATAGTAAATCTTTTTTCAGTTTTACATCTAAAACACGTAGTGCGTTCAATAATTTTCTTCATTGTATTATAGATAAAAATTACAGTATAATAATTAAAAAAATCATATTTTACAGATATCCTATAGCCGCCTTGTGTATATTTCTTTTCATTCTGCTGGCCGGTATGTTTAACGGCGGAATAATTAAATATGTATTAATGCCGAGGGGCGGAGCTACAAATACAATGGTAGATATAAAAATGCCCTTTGGAACACCAGCTCAAACGGAAAACGCGATTGCTAAGAAAGTTCTTGACGGATGGAATAAAACTGTTGATAAATTCAGTAGAACTCACGGTAAAAATTTCTATAAAACAATGTTTTTATGGACAGGCGAAGGAAAAATTAAAGCTTCCGTATATTTTGACAATGCTCAGAAAGCATCTTTTCTTAATCAGCTCAATCAGTACTGGGGAAAACAGGTAGGTGTTATTCCAGGAGCCGAAGAAAGCTCTTTTCAGGTGCACAGATCTGTAAGCATGGGAGACCAGATAGCTTTTAATTTATACGGCGCTAATTTAAAAGACTTATATGATGCTTCTCAAATTTTAAAACAGAAACTGAGTGAATATAAAGGAGTAAAAAATATTTATACTTCATACAGCTTTGGAAAGAGAAAGCTGGCAATTACACTTAAAGCGTTAGCTGAACAGCTGGGTTTAAGTACCGGCGTTATAGGCAGTCTGATAAGAAATTCCTTCTACCATAATGAAGCTGTAAAAATACAGAAATCTAAAAATGAAGTAAATGTTAACGTCAGCTATGACCTGAACAGTTCTAAAGACTATGTTTCAAACCTTTTTGATATGCCGATAAAATATTCTGAAGGCAAAACAGTTCCTTTAAAAAATATTTCAGATATAAGTATTCAGAGCAGTCCGAGGATGATTTATAGAAAAAACGGTAAAAGTACAATTTATGTAGGAGCGGGAGTTGATCAGTCTGTGTCCAATGCAGTTGAAATTATGTCTCACTTAAAAAATAGTTTTCTTCCGAAACTGGAAAGCCAATATAATGTAAGTTTTACACAGGAAGGTGAAGCCGCAGAAACGGCCAGTACTTTCAGTACACTTGAATATGCTATACCTTTGTCGCTGCTTGCAATGTTTTTTATCCTAGTATTAATTTTCAAGTCATATATGCAGCCTTTAATTGTGCTTACTACAATCCCCATGGGAGTGCTGGGTTCTTTTCTGGGACTCTATATTATGGGCTTATCATTTTCAATGCTGGCAATATTCGGCATTGTAGCAATGAGCGGAATAGTGATTAACAACTCAATTGTCTATGTAAATGAGGTAAACCGGTGTCTGAAGGAAAAACTCAGTCTTATGGACTCTATTGGTGAAGCCGGAAAGAGAAGATTCAGACCGATATTGCTGACAAAAATGTGTACATTTTCAGGATTGTTCCCTCTTATGTTTGTAAGTGGAACAACAACCCAGCTCATTGTTCCTGTCGCGGTGACAATTGCATTCGGTGTTCTTTTTACAATTTTTGTAACACTCCTTGTTCTTCCATGTCTTATCTTTATATTTAATGACATCAAAAGGCTTGTTGTATACATTTGGTTTTTAAAAAACACAACACGTGAAGAAATGGAACCGGCATATAACAGAGATAGTATAATTAAAAGAAAGTAATAATTATAATAAAAGCTAGGGAGAGAATAATGATTAGAAAGATTATTTTAGGTGTGAGTTTGGCTGTACTTGTTATGTATGGTTTAACAGGAATGGCGAAAGATATATCAATTACTAAAGATTATGCTAATTTTACAGAAATTTCTTTGAAATGCCCTGCAAATTTATATTTGAAACAGGGTGATACAAATTCTGTTAAAATTGAAATTGATCAGGAATTATTACCAAAAGTAAATATCGGTTCCAGTGATAATACGTTTTACATAGATAAAAAATATGATGTTGATTCATCGTTTTTTGAAGGAAAAACTTTCAATGTTTATGTAACTGTCAAAAATATTAAAAAGTTACTTGCACATGATTCTGCAAAAATTGTTGCAGAAACAGATATTCATTCAAATAATATTGATTTAAATGTAAGTACCAGCGGTAAGCTCATCACGAAAAACATTAAAGCAGAAAATATAAATATTGAGTGTAAAACTAGCGGCAGAATAAAAGCAGATAAAATGACAGCTGCCAATAAAGTTAAACTTCACAGTTCACTTTCAGGACATGTTAAAATTAACAGCATTAATGCAAAAGATTTAAATGTAAAAGCTACATACAGCTGTAATGTCAAGATTGGAGCCGGAAAAGTGAATAAACAAAATGCATATGCTTCATATTCAGGTAGATACAATGCTAAAAATCTTATAAGTGAAACAGGAAAAGCAGAAGCTCATTATTCAGGCAGGCTTACAATGAATGTAAGAGGTGAAATTTCAGTCGATTTAAGTTATTCAGGACAACTGCATTTATATGGTAAACCTGCAATGAAACATCTGTCAGTCAGCACATCAGGACAATTTCATACTGAAAAATAAATTATTATAAATAAAAAAACAGGCAGTTCATAAAGGTCTTATTAACTGCCTGTTGAATTTTTAATCCATATGTGGGTATTTGAATTCAGTAGGAGGAACAAATGTTTCTTTAATGCTACGCATATTTGTCCATCTTAAAAGGTTCATTTTGCTTCCGGCTTTATCATTTGTTCCGCTTCCTCTTAAACCGCCGAACGGTTGTTGTCCGACAACTGCGCCTGTAGGTTTATCATTTATGTAAAAATTACCGGCTGATTTTGCAAGAGCTGCAGTCATTTTATTGATAACTATTCTGCTTTTAGCAAAAATTGCACCGGTCAGTGCATATGCACTGGTTGAGTCTATTAATTTTAATGTTTCTTCAAATTTTTCATCTTCATAAACATAAACAGTTAAAACAGGACCGAATATTTCTTCTTCCATAGTTTTGAAATGAGGATCAGTTGTAAGTATTACAGTCGGTTCAATATAGAAACCTTTGCTGTCATCACATTTTCCACCATGAAGTATAATAGCGTCTTTTGAATTACTGGCGTATTCAATATAAGATTTTATATTTTTATATGATGATTTATCAATAACTGATGTTACAAAGTTCGAAAAATCAGTGACATCACCCATTTTTATTTCATCAAGCTGAGATTTGAGTATTTTCCATGTTTCTTCCCATGTGGATTTAGGTATATATGCACGGCTTAAAGCTGAACATTTTTGTCCTTGATATTCAAATGCACCGCGAAGGCATGCAGTAGCTAAACTTGGGATATCACAGTCATTGTGTGCTATAAGAAAATCTTTACCACCTGTTTCTCCGACAATACGAGGATAAGATTTATATGTTCTTATGTTTTCACCAATAGTTTTCCATATATGACCAAAAACTTCAGTTGAACCAGTAAAATGTATGCCAGCTAAATCTTTATGAGGTAACACCATTTCCCCAATAATACTTCCTCTGCCTGGTATGAAGTTGATGACTCCATCAGGAAGTCCAGCTTCTTTAAGCAGTTCCATAAAAAAATAACATGACAAAATAGAAGTACTTGCAGGTTTCCAGAGGACTGTATTACCAATCAGTGCAGGAGCTGTTGGCAGGTTGCCTCCAATTGCAGTAAAATTGAATGGTGTAATTGCAAGGACAAACCCTTCAAGCGGTATATACTCAAGTCTATTCCACATTCCGTCTGAACTATTAGGCTGCTCATTATATATTTGGTGCATAAAATGGACGTTAAAATTTAAAAAATCAGTAAGTTCACACGCTGAATCAATTTCGGCCTGATAAACAGTTTTTCCTTGACCGAGCATTGTAGCGGCATTCATTTTATAGCGCCACTTACCGGTTAGTAGATTTGCTGCTTTCAAGAAAACGCCTGCTCTGTCTTCCCAGGATAATATACTCCATTCAATTTTAGCTTCAGCAGCAGCTTTGATTGCAAGTGAAATATTTTCTTCATTTACTTTATGGTAACGTCCAAAGCATCTGGAATTATCACTTGGAGATTTTAATTCTTCAGTATCATTTGTATATATTTCCTTTCCGCCGATGATTAATGGAATTTCAAACTTTGTTGAAACAATTTCATTAATTGCTTCTTTAATTAATTTGCGCTCAGGAGAGTTTGGTGAATAATTTTTTACAGACTCGTTTTTAGGAGTCGGTGGAGTAAATATACCATTAGACATTTTTAACCTCAATTTTCAATAAATAGTTAAAATATTAATCATGACATAAAAATAGTAATATATCACATCTGTACCTCTAATTCTTCTTCAAATACAGGAAGCTAGTAATGATTCTATTTCTTAGCAAAGTCCGATATTATTAAGCTTATTCAGACAGTCATTTTTATCAGTGTGTGGTTTATCTGAAAAATGATAATGCTAGAAGAGGTGGGGGAGGATTGTCAGATTTTAACTGTTACAAATTGAGTCAAGCTGATCCTTAACCACCATGGCAAAGATGAATTAATTTAACATCAGCATTATCAGGAACAGTGTAGGTTTCGTACTCTTCGTCGACGACCACTTCACCGTTGACGTTGACTGTTATCATTACGTAGGTGTATTCCATTGCATTAAGAATGTCTTTTACAGTCATTCCATCAAACCAATCGATTTTATCTCTATCATTGATTAGTACCATTTTCTATGAAACCTCGTAACTATTATTTAAAAGTAATTCTATGCAGACGTTTGCCTGCATATTTGCCACAATGGCAACCCTAGAAGAGAGTAGTCCAATTTTCATTTCTGTTGTACCATCTCCACAAAAGTAGATATGCCCTGCCTTAATAACTTTCATATCCTTAGTGTGCCCCATTCCTGAGAGACCGTTGCCTGAGACAACGGGTTTATTGGGATAGTTTTTTGCCCAGGTTTCAATTAGCCATTTTTTTCTATCAGCGAGATCAAATGCCTCTATTAGAATTTCTGCATCTTTGAATATCTTGATAATATCTGATGGTTTAAGTTTTTTATTATGAACTTCCAGCTTGATATCAGGATTGATGTTTATGAGATGATCTCGTAAGGCTTCGGATTTTAACCTTCCGAGATCGCTATGGAAATAGTATTGACGATTAAGATTGCTTAATTCAACCTTATCAAAATCGGCAATAATTAATTTTCCAATTCCTGCACGAACTAAAGCAACCGCCACATTGGAGCCTAAACCTCCTAATCCGGCGATTGCTACAGTTTTATTCAGTAATTTTTCTGTTATACCTAAGCAATTTCTTTCGAAAATACTATTCTTGGTCATTTTTAATAATTTCCACAAGCTCAGGAAGATCAATTCCCAAACGTTTCAGTGTTTCTATTTTTGGTACACCGTTATTTGTCCATCCGCGACGGGCATATGCTGCATCAGTTACTTTGCTGTATTGATCCATTTTGTATTCACGAAGAGCTTTCATTTTTTCTTCAGTTTTCTTCCCTTCCGGATCAAAGCCAACAATATCTCTAAGCTGTTTGTCATAACGGTCAGTTCTGGATTCATACTCTTCCGCAGTTACAGGACCAACAGCTCTGTACGGAGGGATATCATCTTTTCTTGTTCCATATCCCAGGTAACGAGCGATTACTCTTTGAAGTTGATAAACTCTTTCTGACTGCTCAAGCATGTCCGCTTCATTCAGAGGTTTACCGGTCATTCCTTCAAAAAATTTAAAGTAATTCTTTACATGATCCGGAACCTTAGCAGCTTCCTGTGGAGGATAATTTTTATTTGTCAGTGGAACAACATCGTTCCAAACAATCTTACAAAGACCGAGAAGGCCAAACCAGGTTCTAAACAGCGGAAAGTAGTAAAGAGCTTCTGCTTTGTCTTCAAAGGTTGGCATCATATTATTGATTGCATCATTGAAAATCAACCATGCCTCATCATGCTGCGGTCCTTTCTGAGCAAGGGAATAGCCTGCCTGTTGAGCAAGGGACTCTTTAGAAATATATTCAGAAAATTCAAGGCCTTTTACTTCCATGCCGATATCCTGAATAAAATCAGCCATTTCTGGTTTTTTCTTTTTCCATTTTTCTTTTAGATATCTTATACCCTGGCCGACTTCAACACCAAAGCCTTCGCCTCTTGCCATTTCGTGGAGAATTTCAAGAGTTTCATTTGTGGCACCAAAGTTAAGCACTTTTCCTCCGGTATCTTTTTTAGTAATTATGCCATTTTCATAACATTCCATTACAAATGCCATACAGGTTGCCACGGAAATTGTATCAACACCATATGTGTCGCAGTAAAAGTTGAATTCCATCATAAAATCACCATCGAAACAACCCATGTTGGCGGAACCGCCTGCAGTTTCATACTCAGGGCCGTCAACACAAACTTTATCACCTTTGTAGGGGCCGGTCTTTAATTCAAAGTTGTCACAGGTCTTGGCACATGCCATGGAACAGCCTTTCCAGCAGGCATCTGCCTGCCCTTGGGTCAGGTATTTTTCCTTAAGCATTTTGGAATCAATATTTTTTGTATCCGGATGCCTGCCAAACTTATAGTTATGAACAGGAAGGATATCGTATTGATCCATGACCTCAACGATATTTGCCGTACCGACTTCCCTAATTCTAAACTGGTTTTTATCGATAGTGGCCATCTCAGCATTTACGTTCATTCCATGATCTCTGATCATTTGAGAATCTACAGGATTATTCATGTCATCAATAATTTCTATTGCTCCGGTTGGACAAATATAAGCGCATGATGTACAGCCAACACAGTTTGGATCAACTTCCTGAAAAGGCATGGTCATATGACGTTTAACGCCGCGGCCGGCAAAGTCGATGATATTTTCAAGCATAAATGTTTTACATGCCTTCACACAATGACCGCAGAGTATGCATGCTTTTTCGCTTTCTTCAGTAAGTTCACTCTTAAAGCGAGAGCCATCGGTTACGCCGCATATGGCAGCAATTTCTTTGATCACAGGGACATTTGGCCATCTGCCAAGATACATTTCGGCAAGCATTTTTCTATGTTTTTTAACTTTATCTGATTCAGTTTCAATACTTACTTCTGATCTTAATGGATAGTTACATGCAGTAACAAGTTTCTTTCTGCCTCTCTCTTCAACCTCACAAACACAAAGTCTGCACTGACCACTTGGAGTAAGATCTTTGTGGTGGCAAAGAGTTGGAACAATGATCCCCGCGTCCTGAATTGCAGTAAGAAGGAAAGAATCCTTATTTGCTGTAATCTGCTTGCCATTAATATTTACTTTAATTTTATTTGAACTCATTATATCACCTCCACTGCATCAAATTTGCAGACTTCAGCACAAATTCCACATTTGGTACAAAGATTCTTGTTTATAGTATGAAGATTTTTCTTCTCCCCTGAAATTGCGTTAACAGGACATGGTTTCACACAGGCGGTACAGCCTGTACATTTGTCACTGATACTATAAGTAATTAGAGGCTTACAAACACCCGCTCTACACTTACCTTCGTTGATATGTTCTTCATATTCATCTCGAAAGTAAAGAATTGTGCTAAGTACCGGATTAGCTGCTGATCCTCCCAGCTGACATAAAGATGCCTCGGTAATCGTATCAGCAAGTTCTTCCAGAAATTCAATATCACCCTCTTTGCCTTTTCCTTCGCAAATTCTCTTCAGAGTGTTGGAAAGAGCATAGAGTCCTTCACGGCATGGAGTGCATTTTCCACATGATTCATTGACTAGAAAATCAGTAAAGTAACGTGCAACATCAACCATACAGGTTTTATCATCCATTACAATCAAACCACCTGATCCCATCATTGATCCGGCTTGGCTTAGTGAATCAAAATCAATTTTCATATCCAGATGTTTTTCCGGGATACATCCGCCTGACGGACCACCGGTCTGAATTGCCTTAAACTTACGACCATTAGTAATCCCGCCGCCAACATCCTCTATAACTTCACGCAGTGTAATTCCCATGGGAACTTCCACAAGTCCAGTATTATTTATATCTCCAACCAGAGAGAACACTTTGGTCCCTGAAGAACCACCCCATGGATTATTGGTTACATCTCCTGTACCTATGGAAGCAAAATGCTCAGGGCCCTTATCGATAATAATCGGGATATTTGCCCAAGTTTCCACATTATTTAGAACTGTTGGTTTATCTCTGAACCCATATTCTACACTTCGAACATATTTTGCTCTTGGCTCACCAGTTTTACCAGCCATGGATTTCATAAGTGCGGATGATTCACCACAAACAAAGGCACCAGCGCCTCTATGAATCTTAAGAGTAAAACTAAAATCAGTATCAAATACTCTGTCACTAAGTATTCCCATTTTAGTGGCATTTTTAATTGCCTTTTCAAGTGTGATGCAGGCTAATGGGTATTCTTTTCTGATATAAACGAAGCCTTCTTTTGCTCCAATAGCATACGCTCCAATTAGCATACCCTCAATAATAGAATAAGGGTTTGTTTCAATGATACTTCTATCCATGAAAGCGCCAGGATCACCTTCATCGGCATTGCAAACAACAAAAACTTCTTCTTTTCTGGAGTCTGCAGCTTTTTTTGCAGACTGCCATTTGATACCAGCTGGAAAACCTCCTCCGCCACGGCCTCTGATACCGGAAGCGATTACATCCTGGATAACTCTTTCAGGATCCCCCGCTTCAAGAATCTTCTTCAGTGCTGAGAAGCCTCCATTATCAATATATTCATCTAGTGAGCTAGGGGTGATTTTTCCTGCAAGACGTGTAACCTGAAGGCATTCTTTAGCTTTTCTCAAAGGGTTTATTTCCAATCGTCCCTTTTTGCCAAGATTAAGAATATTGTTTAAGCATTCTTCGTCAGCTGATACGTTTGAGTAAAAAATTGAATCACCGTTAAATGTTTCTATCTCTATTAACGGTTCCGCATAACAGTGACCTATGCAGCCTACTCCATCTATTTGAATATTCTTAATTTTACTCTTAAAATAATCCAGAACTCTTCCTGCTCCTGCAGCCAAACCACAGGTAGAAGTCCCTATTTTTATTCTTTTAATTTCCCTGTTATCCATTTTTATATATTCTCCAAGCACTTTTAATGTTGGTTTTTTAAAATTCCTATATTTTCCACAGAAGCTCTAAATCTGGACTGTCTCCTTGGCTCTATTTCTATATTTTTCAATAAGCTTTTTGATGTCCTTGGCTTTTACATTACCGACAACGTCTTCTCCGAATTTAACAACCGGAGCAATACTGCAGGCACCAACACAAGCTACTGCTTCAAGACTGAACTTCTTATCCTTTGTTGTATATCCGCACTTTATGTCAAGTTCAGATTCAAGAGCATCTGCAATTTTGGACGCTCCCTTGACATGGCATGCAGTTCCCATACAAACTTGTATAATTGTTTCACCCTTTTCTTCAAGGCTGAAAGTAGAATAGAAAGTGGCAATGTGATAGAGTTCTGATTTAGGTGTACCAGTTTTAATGCAGATTTCATCAATTGCTGTCTTTGGAATATGACGATAACGATCCTGAATATCCTGCATCATCTCAATTACAAATTCAGGATCTGAATCCCACTTAGTAATAATATTGTGAATTTCAGCTTTACAGTTGCATGTGGAGATATTTTTGGGCGTAACCATTTTGGAAGCTTTACTTTCTTCGATTCTCCATGCCGGACTAATATCTTTATTTTTGGCAACTATTGCTTTAATTTTTTTATCTCTAAAAACTGTTCCGATGCCACCGCGACCCGCTTGCTTTAATCGGGTTACCTGTCTTCTCCAATCCCAAAATGAAAAGTTTAAAAGTCCCATTTTTGTATATTCAGCAGCTTTTCCAGCTGCAACAACTGCAATATTTCTCTTGTCTATTTCATTTTCTGCGTACATTTCAGTAAGTTCTTCGCAGACAACATGCGAATTAATACTTTCAAGAGGAGCTTTTTCAATGGTTACTTTTTTATTAACGGCATCAATTACAACAATAACATCTTCTTTCGCTTTCCCTACAATCACCATTGCATCAAAGCCGGCAAATTTAAAATACGGACCAAAATATCCACCAACATTTGAATCAATTACATTATGAGTTAGAGGGGAAATAGAAGTTAGAAGAGTCTTTCCTGATCCTGGAAATGAAGTTGTACCACCCAAAGGACCTGAAGCAAAACAGATTGGATTTTCTTCACTGTCCCATTTAGTGTTCTGATTAATTTCCTGAAACATTAACCAAAGATCAAATCCTTTACCACCTGTCCACAATTCTTTCATTTGATCAGAAACTGGTAATGTTTTCACTTCGTTTTTAGATAAATCTATACGAAGAAATCTGGATGCGTACCCTTTATTAATCTTAGCAATTTCGAAATCGAATTCGCATAAGGTTTTATGAGCATTACGCATCTTGTCGATACACTGACCCAACATTAGAACCTCCATTATTTGTTATGTATTATTATCTCTATCAAAATTTATTATTTTACTTAATATTTCAATTTAGGAATATGTTCGTAAATAATATTTCTAAACTATAAAATATAATCACTTTTCAAAGAGTATGTCCGAAAAATCTCATGTGCATAAAATTTAAAGATAAATCCAATAATTACTGACATTCTAATTCTTCAAATATAAACTCCATTTTTCATAAAAATACAATGAAGTATACAATATATGACTGAGACAGTTTATCCATCGGATTTAATGGAAAACAAGGGAAATTAATAAAGTTTTTAATGTCAGATCTAATATCAGAGGACGTCCCTGAAAAGTAGATTTTTATAACAAGGATCACCAAAGATTTTGAGAAACTGGAATATTCAACAAAAGCGTTTATCAAAATATCAATAATTGATATTTTGATTCATAGGCTTTAATAATGACAACTATTTTCGTTTAGGTCTTTAAAATATTAATAATGACATAAATATAATATATATAAATTAAATACATAACACATTAGAGCAATTTATTTTGTATTATTATTAAATTAATATTGTTAATTTATCTGTACAATATATGAAAATGTTTGAATATATGATTTAATTAAGCTATGCTGATATAGTAACTATGTTTAATTAAAATTATCTCCTAAATTAAGGAATTTTTATATTCTGTGTCATGAGGTTAATAGTGCCTAAAAAAATATTTTTTTCCTGTCTTTTTCTGTTATTTTTTATGATGGCTCAATTATTAAGTGCCCGCCAATATTTTAACCCTATAAATTATGAAGCATATCAGGGTTATAAAGGTGCTGGGAATTTTGTAGAAAATTCCACTTATGCAGGAGATGTTACAGGTTATCTTTTAGGGATAACTATAGGCATAGTGGTTTCTGAACCATTGAGGCTTTTTAATTATGATTATGAAGGTGATGATATTGCTGCATATATTATCAGTGGTTGTGTAAAAGGATTTGGAGCGACTTTCGGCGGTCCTTCATATTTTTTCCATTGGATGTTTTATGGGACACCTAAGCCTGAGATAGTAAAACCTAAAAAAATTGTAGTGAATCCTAAATTATTGACGGCTAAAGAAAAAAAAGAAGAAAAAAAAGAAGATACTGTTGCTGAGAAAACTGCTTCTAGAATAAAATTGAGCAAAGTTAACAGACCTATTTCTAAAACAGAGACTGCAGTTCCTAAATCTAAGCAAACAGAAAGTACAAAGCAAGAAGCAAACAAAACCAAAGAATCTAAGTTAACTGAGAGAGAAAAACGGGCTGTTACTGAACATAAAAAAGTAGAAGAAAAAGTGTCAAATATGGAAATGACGAAACAGGAGAAAATAGATCTGGGGCTTCTACCTGAACCTGAGTCAAAAGAAGATATACAAGTAAGTAAAAGAATAGGTACACTTGATAAAACCGACACAGAAGCCGCTGAAGAGGGAAAACTCCAAGATACTCAACCGGCAAGTTGGAATACTCCGGAATTACCTGACTGGGTTAAAAAACAAATGGGACAATAATATAAATATTGAATATTAGATTTATTTTTTCAATAATTTATTATCTCTTACATATATCGAAACTATTTCCATAGAATTATAATAAATACTTAAAAGTAATTTATCATGAAAATTATTATTGTAGGAGGTGGTTGGGCAGGCTGTGCCGCAGCATTATCTGCTAAAAAATTTTGTGATGATGTCATCCTTGTTGAACGAACAGATATGCTATTAGGGACTGGTTTGGTTGGTGGTATCATGAACAATAATGGGCGTTTTACTGCTGCTGAAGAGATGATATCCATGGGTGGAGGCGAATTATTTAATTTAATAGAGGAAAACCTGCTTCATCGTAAACTCGACTTTCCAGGGCACAAAAATGCCTCAATATACAATACTGCCATTATTGAAGCTGTGGTTAGAAAATTCCTTACAGATAATAAAATTACTATTTATGATTCCTCCAGATTCTTTGATGCAGAAATAAGAAACAATAAAATTCATACTATAAAAATTAAACATAATAATGATAATTTAACTCTTAGTGCAGATGTATTCATTGATGCAACAGGAACTGCCGGGCCTGGATCAAACTGCACAAAATTTGGGCATGGGTGTGTAATGTGTATTTTAAGATGTCCATCTTTTGGCGGTAGAGTTAGTTTGGCAGCAAAGGCAGGTGTGCAGGAAATTGCTGCTGTTAGAGGAGATTCGTTTGGAGGAATGAGCGGAGCCTGTAAGTTAATGAAAGAATCTTTATCTAGCAAGATTGCAAACAAACTTAACAATACAGGTATAGCAATAATACCTATACCTGAAGAAATTAGAAGAAAATTGGACATATCTGATCTTTTGTCTTCTAAGGTTTGTCAGCAGTATGCATTACCCGAATTTAAAGATAGTATAATATTAATTGATTCAGGTAAAGGAAAAATGATGCTCCCTTATTTCCCTCTGAATGAACTTAGAAAAATAGATGGATTTGAAAATGCCAGATATGAGGACCATTACGCAGGTTCAAAAGGAAATTCAATAAGATACATGGCTATGTCGCCAAGAGATAATACTTTAAAAGTAGACGGTATTGATAATCTGTTTTGTGCCGGCGAAAAGTGTGGTCAATGTGTAGGCCATACAGAAGCTATATGCACAGGAACTTTAGCTGGTTACAATGCCACAATGTATATGAATAAAGGAAAAATTATTAAATTGTCAACTGAGCTTGCTGTTGGTGAATTTATTAGATTTTCAGGTGCACAGTTAAAAAACAGAAAAGTAGAAGGTATAAAATGTACTTTCTCAGGTGCACAGTTTTTTCAGCGCATGAAAGATAAAGGATTATATATTACTGATATAGAAAAGATTAAAAATAAAGTAGCGAATCTAGGATTGAGTAATCTTTTCAGTAAATAGGCATAATTAAGAATTGCACATTTTATAGAAACTATAATCTTGTATCAGGATTCTCTAAAAAATCTGTATATACAATTTTTAAACCGTCCTTAAGGCTTGTTTTTGCTTCCCAGCCTAATTTTTTAAGTTTTGACACGTCTAATAATTTGCGTGGAGTTCCGTCAGGTTTTGATGAGTCTAGAATAATTTTTCCTTTATAGCCAACAGTTTTTTTTATCAGGTTGGCTAATTCCCAAATGGTACACTCTTTACCAGAGCCTATATTTAAGGTTTCACCTATATCATTAGAATTAATATTTTCCATAATGAAGATACATGCTCCAGCAAGGTCATCAGAGAATAGAAACTCTCTTTTAGGAGTTCCTGTTCCCCATATTTCTATTTCTTTTAAATTCTTGATTTTTGCTTCGTGGAATCTTCGAATAAGCATAGGAATTACGTGAGCATTTTTTTTATGATAATTATCATAAAGACCATATAAGTTTGTTGGCATAACACTGATAAAATTCGTATTGTGCTGTCTGTTCATTGCATTGCATAATTTAATACCTGTGATTTTTGCAATAGCATAGGCTTCGTTGGTTTTTTCCAAAGCCGAAGTGAGAAGATATTCTTCTTTAAGTGGCTGAGGGGCTAATTTAGGATAGATACAGCTTGAACCAAGAAATAGTAATTTTCTAGTTTTGTATTTGTATGCAGCTTCTATAATATTGTTTTGTATTTTTAAATTATCCAGCAAAAAATCAACTGGGTATGTATTATTTGCGTATATGCCACCGACTTTTGCAGCAGCTAAAATTACCCAGTCAGGTTTTTCAGATTTGAAATATTGAAAAACTTTATCTGTATCGGTTAAGTCCAGTTCCGAAATAGTTTTATGTATGATATTGCTATACCCTTCAGCTTTTAATTGTCTATATATAGCACTTCCAACCAAACCACTGTGGCCTGCTAAATATATTTTTAAAGTTTTATCAATACTCATATTTATATATGCCCTGTTTTAATGGTTACAAGTTTTCTACCAGTTCTTTATGTAAAGCTAATTGGGCTTCTTCAAATTTTTCTCTTTTTACTATAAACTGCATATTTACCTGGCGTAAACATTGATCCAGTGCCAGTATATTTATGTTAGAGTTAGCAAGTGCATTTGCTGCTCTTGAAAGAAAGCCTGGAATTGCCATATTGCTTCCGATCACGCAAACAATTCCTACTTTATAAACAGTAACATGTGCTTTTGGAAATAGCTGTTTTATTTCATTTATAAGTTTATCAACATTTTTAGCTTTTTCACTGATATAATGTGTTATAGTATTAGCATTTGTATTTTTAGTTATATAGCTAATTTTATTGTCGTTAAAAATTTTTAATAATTTATGGTCATACCCTACTTCGCCAACCATTTGTGAATCGAAAACTTCCATTGCCAAAATATCATCACGGCCGCATATCATATCTACTTTTGGAACTGGAGAAATGTAGCCTCTACTTATTAACGTTCCAGGGTGATTTGGTTCAAATGCATTTTTAATACGAATTGGAATATCTTCCAGTTCCATTTCTTTCGATGCATGTGAGTGGATAGCTTCCATATCCATATCTGCAAGTTGGTCAGCTATATCAAAGTTAGTATTGCCTATTACTTTAACTTTATCAGGACCAAATAAGACAGGGTCTCCTGTGCATAAATGATATTCTTTATGAATAATACCTTCCCGTGCTTTTGTAACAACGGCTAGTTTACTAAAAGTAATTTCAGAATATCCTCTGTCAAAATGACGCATCATTCCTTCTGCGCATTTGGCGTAACCTGTAACTATCGGGAGTTCATTTTCAAGATCAATATTTTCAAATGCCCTTTTTATTACTTCATTTATTGAAAAAATTTCTGTTTCCTTCCACCCTGTCAGGTCAACAAAACGTGCATTTATTCCATTGGAATGAAGTATCAGAGCTGAATTAAAAGCACTATGTGCTTCTCCAAGAGCACTTAAAAATTCTCTGCTTGCTGGAAGGAAATCTTTTGGTGTAAGGTGTCCATATGATCTTAACCTAAGTAAATCATTCAGACAATTTTTTATACCTTCTATCCTGTCATCTACAAAATTATTGGCTATTGAACTGTCTAATCCAATATTTTCAAATGATTTATTAATTGAAATCATTTTTAGCCTAACTTCCTCCAAAAGATCATGCCATTTATTATCAAATGATGCAAATGAAGAGTATACTCCCGGAGCTCCTGTTTTCTTATGTTCAAGAAGCATATTTGTAATACCGCCGTAAGCAGAGACAACAAAAACTCTATTATATAAATCTTCAGGTGTACGATCCCCTACAATAATATTATTCATGAGCTCGTTAAAACGAGACATTGATGTTCCGCCAATTTTTTCAATTGTATGTTTACCAGGCATTTTTAAATGTCCTCAATTCTTATTAATTTAATTTTCTCTTTTATCTCATCTAAATTCTGCATTTTATCTATTGCACTTAACATATTTTTTTCATGTGTTTTATGGGTAATAATCACAACAGGTACAAATTCAGAAGAAACTTCTTTCTCTCTCTGTAAAATAGAAGAAATACTAATGTTTTCATCACCTAAAATTTTGGAAATTTTTGCTATAACCCCAGGTTTTTCAATAACTTGTATACGGATGTAATATCTCGATTTTATGCAATCCATTGAAATTAAAGAATTAAACTGTTTCGCTTCTTTAAATGCAGGAATTCTCTGTGTTGAATTTTTCTTAATATTAAGGGCCACATCCACAATATCAGCTACCACAGCACTTGAAGTTGCTTCCATTCCGGCACCTTGACCGTAAAAAAGAGTGCTACCTACAGGATTTCCTTCAATAAAAACGCCATTATTTACATCACTAATATTAGCCATAATAGTGTTGCATGGTATCATTGTAGGATGAACCCTAACTTCTACATTATCATGTTTCTTTTTTATAATGCCCATCAGTTTTATCCTATATCCAAGGTCTTTAGCAAAGTTGATATCCATCAAAGCTATATTTCTGATTCCCTCTATATGTATATCCTTCATGTCAATTAGTTCACCGTAGGCAAGTGAAGCCAATATGGAAGTTTTATGGGCAGTATCAAAGCCATCTATGTCAAGAGTTGGATCAGCTTCAGCATAACCAAGATCAGAAGCTTTATTTAAAGCATCTATAAAATTCTGACTGTCATTTTCCATTTTTGTTAAAATATAATTACAGGTTCCATTAAGAATGCCTAAAATTTTATTTATTTTGTTTCCGGCCAGGCCTTCTCGTAAACTTTTAATTATAGGAATACCGCCGGCAACAGAGGCTTCATAATAAACATCAGCATTTGATTTCTCGGCAGCTTTAAAAATATCTTTACCTTTTTCAGCAAGAAGCGCTTTATTAGCAGTAACTACAGGTTTTCCTTTCTTTAATGCGCTTAGGATTATTTTTTTAGCAACTTCTATACCGCCTACAAGTTCTACTACAATATCAGACTCGTCAATTAGTTTGTCTGTATCAGTAGTTAAAACTCCGTCAGGCAGATTAATATTACGTGAAGTAGTTATATCAATATCTGAAATTTTGTGTAATTTAATTTTTATTCCGGTTCTTTTTTCCATGACAGATCGGTTTTCAAGCAAGCATGATGCCACACCTGTTCCTACAGTACCGAATCCAATAATTCCAACTTTAACTTCTTTCACGCTGATTTCCTTCAAGTAATTATTTTTATTCATATAATTAATGTGTATCAAAAAATACTATAACAGTTATCCTTAAAATATATAAATTAAATTTAATAAATCATTAAAAAATAACTTAATAAACTGGTAAAAGGGTGAATTTTACACTAAATTCGGATATAAATATACTTATTCTTTATTGATTTTATTTTCTAGAGTCGCATATATAATTAACGGGAAAACTATGTTATATCAAAAATTAGCTAAGATTTTTGCTACAGATATCGGTATTGACCTTGGTACAGCTAATTGTCTTGTCTTTGTCAGAGATCATGGAATACTCCTTTCAGAACCATCCGTTGTAGCAGTTACTGAAGGTGAACGACGTGAAGTCATAGCAGTAGGGGAAGAAGCTAAAAGAATGCTGGGTAGGACACCAGGTCATATTAGAGCTATAAGGCCTATGAAAGACGGTGTTATTGCTGATTTTGATATTACGGAAGAAATGCTCAGGTATTTTATACATAAGGCTATTAAAAAAGTAAACCAGAGAAGAAGATTGTTGCATCCCAGAGTTCTGATAGCTGTTCCTTCTGGTATTACAGGAGTAGAAACAAGAGCAGTCAAAGACAGCGCACAAAGAGCAGGAGCAGGAGAAATTTATCTTATTGAAGAACCTATGGCAGCTGCTATAGGTGTTGGACTCCCTGTTATGGAACCTTCTGGAAGTATGATCGTTGATATTGGCGGTGGAACAACAGAAGTTGCAGTAGTATCTCTTTCTGGTATTGTAGAATCAAGAAGTATTAGAGTTGCCGGAGATGAAATGGATGGAGGAATTGTTCAGCATATGAAAAGAGCTCATAATCTTTTAATAGGCGATAGAACTGCTGAACAGATAAAAATAAGAATAGGTTCTGCAAGTCAGCAGAATGATGATGAAACAATGGAAGTAAAAGGACGTGATTTAATTTCAGGTTTACCAAAAACTATATCTATAACCGGTGGTGAAATAAGAAATTCACTTCAGGAACCTATAACTAGTATTATTGAAGCTATCCGTTCAACACTTGAACATTGCCCGCCTGAACTGGCAGCAGATCTAATTGATCGCGGAGTAATGCTCGCCGGAGGCGGTGCTATGCTTAAGGATTTGGATAAATTAATTACAGAAGAAACAGGATTGCCTGTTTTTGTAGCTGATAATCCATTACAGGCTGTTGCTAACGGTACTGGTATTGTCCTTCAGGAAATGGACTCTATGGCCAGAGCGTTGGCCGCTTCACCTGCAAACCGTAAAAGACATTAATTTACAATTTAGCGTACCGCTAGATAAACTCTTGATCCACATAATTTTATCCGGTTTTTGGTAGTTTTATTTTCCCCCATACTTTTCCGTATTTATATATTTTTATTGTATCTGGTTTATCGTGATAGCCTTTTACTATTAAAATACTGATATCTTTAAATTTTTTGTGAATTTTTTCTGCAAATTTTTTTCCGCATATAAAAACAGAAGTTGATAAAGCATCTGTCCATAAAGCACTAGGAGCAACTATTGTAGTTTCTGCCATGTCTTTAACTGGATATCCTGTAATAGGATTGATGATATGAGTAAATCGTTTTCCATTTAAAATAATATACTGCTCATAGTCACCGCTTGTTGCAAGAGAAGCGTTAACTAGTTTCAAAGAACCTTCCATTAACTCTGATTTATTAAATGGATTTCTTATGCCTATTAAATAATCTTTTTTCCCTGGAGGTGGATTTGGAAGACATCTGATATTTCCACCAAGGTTAATAACACCTGCTTTGATGTTAAGATCCTTAATTGAATCATAAGCTAAGTCAACTGCATATCCTTTAGCTATGCCTCCCAGATCAATAGACATGCCTGGTTTTGTAAATTTAACAGTGTGGCTTTTGTAATCAAAAATAACCTTGTTTAAACCAACTTTAGCCAGTGCGGTTTTTACTTCTGCCTGGCTTGGTATACTGTTTTGTTTTTTATAAAATCCCCATAATTTCATCAGCGGGGTAATTGTAACATCAAATCTACCGTCAGTTAAGTTGTAAAAATATTGAGATTTAACTAATACATTCCACAGCATTTTACTGCACTTAAAAGGCTTATAATATGCAGTTTTATTAAGTTGATACAGTTCATCACTCGAACTAAATCTACTGCATGATTGATTGACCTCAGTGAAGATTTTATGTATTCTGCTCATTGCAATATCTATATTTTTTTGAGAACCGTACAAAGATATTTGAGCCCATGTTCCCATAATTGGATATGTTCTAATTACAGGATTCTCTTCGTTTTTTACGACAGTATCAAGTTGTTGCTCTTTGTTGGAAACATTGAGTATATGAAAGAGTCCGACAATTACTATAATGAGTGTAATTATAAATAATAGGGTTTTCTTCTTAATCATAATATTTAAGAATATCTTATTTTCTTTTACTCTGTCTTTGTTTAAATTTTAAATGAATAGGCAGGCCGTGTAAATTGAAAGATTTTCTTAAATAATTTTTTAAATATGCCTGATAATTTTTTGTGCAGAGTTTAGGGTCATTTACAAACAGAGAAAACAGAGGAGGTTTGTTCGCTACCATTGTAGCATAAAATATTTTTAAAAATTTTGACTTAACGCATGTAGGTGGATTGTATATCATTGCATCAGATAAAACTTTGTTTACAGTAGATGTCGGAATTTTAATTTTATACTGCTCATTAACAATTTTAATTTCATTCATTATTGAATTAAAATTATATCCGCTCAGAGCACAGGAATATACAATTGGTGCGTAGGCTAGAAATGGTAAGGTTGAACGTATCTCTTTAGTAACTTCTTTTTGTTTAAGTCCAGAGCAAGCATCCCATTTATTTGCAATAATTATGCATCCTTTACCGCAGTCACTGATTATTTTGCCGATATGGGCATCCTGTGCCGTTGGTCCGTACTGATCAGCTTCAATAACTAAAAGAACTATGTCTGAACGTTTAATTGCATCCTGCGCACGCATTACACTGAATATTTCTACTGCGCTGTTAGCTTTACCTTTTTTTCTTAACCCGGCTGTATCTACTAAGCTGGCAGGTATTAATTCATCATTAATATTTAAATCTATTGGTAGATCGACAGCATCTCTAGTTGTACCGGCAATATCACTGACAATTAATCGATCTTTTCCAGTCAATTTATTAATAATAGAGGACTTACCTACGTTTGGCCTGCCTACAACTGTTATAGCCAGTCTTGTTTCTTCTGCCGGTTTTTCTGATTTCCATATATATTTGCTGAAAGTTTCAGAAACCTGTTTTATTCCGCGTCTATGCAGGCATGAAACAGGGAGTATTTCATCGATACTTAATCTTGTGAATTCTGAAAGATTTTCTTCTAGTGTATTATTATCTACTTTATTTACAATTAATATTATTTTTTTCCCTGATTTTCGCAGAGTTCCGGCAACTTCTTCATCCAGTGGAGTTACTCCTGCAGTAACATCAACAACAAAAAGGAGTACATCGGCCGAATCAATAGCTACTTCTACCTGGCTACATATTTTTGTATCAAAAAAAGAAGTATTTTTTAATGCTTTAGTTTTTCCAGTACCAAGACCACCGGTATCAATGAGCTGAAGATAGTTTCCTTGAATTTTAACAGGCGCAATTATGCTGTCCCTTGTTACTCCGCTCTCTTCATGGACAATAGATACTCTTTTTCCTATTATTGCATTAAATAAAGCAGATTTACCTACATTCGGTCGACCCACAATTGCAACAGTAGGAGTTATTTTAAATTTACTATCTTTTTCTTCAAAATCATAATTATTCATAGTCAGTTCTAACAGCTTAATTTTAATTTATATGTTCAATGAAATTTAACTCTATATATACGTAGAATCAAGATAAATAAGGAATTGTTCTTTCGTTAGTTCATATTTTAGCAATCATAACGCTATAAAAATGTTAAAAAATTGTTAATTTGAATCAGGATATTTTAAATAGCTTGCTTTTTATGCTATATTTTTAATTAGATGTTTAAGAATGTAAATTTTTGTAAGGAAGTTGAATGACAGAAGAAAGATTTATAACTTCTAGTTTAAATAAAAAAGATGTTAGCTTAGATGAAACGTTAAGGCCGCAGTATTTTAATGAATTTCCAGGCCAGACTAAAGTAAAAGATAGGCTTGAACTTTTTGTTCAGGCTGCAAGTGAGAGAGATGAGCCGCTAGGACATTTACTCTTATCAGGGCCGCCAGGACTCGGAAAAACAACTCTGGCTTATATTATAGCGAATGCAAAAGGAGCTAAAATAAAATCATCAAGCGGACCAGTTATTGAAAAACCGGGAGATTTAGCTGGGCTTCTTACTTCGCTTCAGGATGGTGATATTTTATTTATATATGAAATTCACCGGCTTCAAATTGCAGTTGAAGAGTACTTATACAGCGCAATGGAAGATTTTTTTATTGATATTATGATTGACCAGGGCGCAGGAGCAAGATCAATTAGATTAAACCTTAAAAAATTTACATTAATTGGAGCTACTACACGAAAAGGTCTGCTTTCCTCACCTCTGAGATCCAGATTCGTTTTAAATTGTTTACTTGATTATTACCCCCCTGAAGATTTAAAGCAAATAATTAACAGATCAGCTAAAATACTTAATATAGAATTAGATAACGATGGAGCCCTTGAGTTGGCCAGAAGAAGCAGGGGAACACCCAGAATAGCAAATAACCTGCTGAAATGGGCAAGAGATTATGCACAGGTAAAAGCCGATAATTACATAACAAAAGAGGTTGCTTCCAGAGCATTAGATATGCTTGATATAGATGAAAACGGTCTGGATGAAATGGACAAAAGAATTTTAGATGCATTGGTCTTTAGATTTAACAGAGGTCCTGTAGGAATTAAAAATATTGCTGTAGCAGTGGGGGAAGAAGTAGGTACTTTAGAGGAAGTATATGAGCCGTTTCTAATCCAGGAAGGCTATATTATGAGGACAAGGCAGGGAAGAACAGCAACAGCAAAAACAATTAAATTAATAGAAAAAAACAGTGATAAAATAAGTGAAATTGGAGATTTTCAACCTGACTTATTATAATAATATACTTTAAATAAAATATTGAGGATTAATACATGAAAACATGGGTAAGAAACCTTTTAGAACTGCAGACAGCTGATCTTAGAACGAAGAGAATGAATAGACGGCTGAAAGAAATTCCATTTGAAAAAAAAGATGTACTTGAAAGTTTGGGGGCTGAAAAAGCAAGAGTATCCAAAGCAAAAGAAGATATTAAGGAAACTGAAGTAGAAATAAGAAATGTAAAATCAAAAGTGCTTGAAATTCAGGCTAAAATTGATGGTTTACAAAGTAAATCTGCTATGGTAAAGAAAAATGATGAATATAAAGCTCTTATGAATGAAATAGCTTCTCAGAAATCTTTCATTAGCGGTCTCGAAACTAAAGAATTAAAATTCTATGAGCAGCTTGATTCAAATAAAGAAGAGTTGGAATCTGCAGAGAAATCATTGAAGAACATGGAAGCTGAAGCAGAAGAAAGCGTAGAAGAGTTGGATGATATGGGCGTCAGTTTAAAAGCTGAAATGGAAAAAGCTCTGAAGAAAAGAAAAGATTTATTAGCTAAAGTTGATTCCAGTGTACTTCCTATGTACTCAAGATTGATTAAAAGAGATGGTGAACCTTTAACAAAAATACACAATAATACTTGTGGATGCTGTCATTTAAAATTGACACCTCAGACAATTACTGATTCTAAAAAAGGTCAGATTACAAGTTGTGATACTTGCGGTCACTTAATATATTATCCAGATTCAGAGTAGATAGTTTTTTAAACAGGTGATTTTAGCATGAAAAAAATTGATGAATGGCTGAAAAAAGAGCACATTATAGCAAATGTTGAACTTAATAGTAAATATGAAGTTCTTCAGGCAATATCATCTCACATTGTTAAGTTGTATGGATTTAAAAATATTACGGAGAATGATATTCTTGCTAAACTTATGGCAAGAGAAAAGCTTGGGACCACCGGATTTGGAGAAGGGATAGCCATCCCTCACTGCAGAATTAAGGGAATAAATGATTTTATTGTTGGTATTGTTACTGTGCCTAATGGAGTTAATTTTGAATCTGAGGATGAAGAAAAAGTTAAACTTATTATTTATATAATTGCTCCTGAATCTGACTCTGACAATCATATTAGGCTGCTTTCATCAATTTCCCGTGTTTGTAAAATACCTGCTGCGATAAAAGATATGGTAAATGCTGAAGATCCTCAGGCTTTAAGAGATGCTTTTTTCTGCCATCTAAAATCTGAACTCCATGTTAGGGAGAATAGAAAAAAGAGTCTGTTTCATGTTATTGTCGGCAATAAAGATTTTTTTAATGAAATACTTCAGATATTTACTGCAGTAAATTCATCATCTGTAACAGTTGTTGAAGCTAGTCAACCGCATGAATTTTTGACAAAAATACCTCTCTTTATGGGATTCTGGGACGATATAGATACCAGTGCCTGGCAGATTATTATAGCGACTGTAGATAGGGCATTGGTTAACGAAACAATTAGAAAGATAGAATCAATTGCAGGAGATCTAAATAACAGAAAAGATATATTGGTAACTGTACAGGAACTATACTATACAGCAGGTTCAATTAAAACTTAATAATAGTTTAATCTATAATTTTATATTATAAACAAATATAGAGGAGATAAAGGTGTTAAGGGATAAAAGAACTTTGAAGGTTTTAATTTGTTTTATATTTATTAATTTTCTGTTTATCGGTTATGCATTCGGGCAGGTTACTGAAAATAAAATTAAACAGCTTGATATACATTTAGTTCCTTCTAAAGCTGTAATAGCTCAGATAAAATCCTTTAATAATTTATTAAAAAAGAAAGGTATTTTAAAAAAATATGGTATTACACCTTTTTTAGATAAGCATCCTGTTCATCTCACTCTTTATTTAACTGATTTTAATATTGCAAAACTGCCTGAAATTGAAAAAAATATTTCTGACCTTGCTAAAAAAAATAGTACATTCAATTTTAAAACTACCGGTATTGTTGCGGGGAAAAGTGGCTTTGTGCTTTTAATGGTGAATAATACAAAAGATTTAAACGGTAAATTAAGTAAACAGCAACAGTTGTCAAATCAAGTTATTTCTTTATTAGAAAAATATAGATATAAAAATGCTGCCATGCCAGGATGGGTGAAATATTATCCTCAAAAAATAATTTCATTCAAAAAATATGGGAGTCCAAATGCTTTCAGCCAGTTTAACCCTCATTTCAGTATATTAGCTGTCAGTTTAAAAAACAAAGAATTGAAAAACTCCTTTATTAAAGACATGAATAAGGTGATAAAGGAGTTTAAGTTTAAACCTGTAGAAGCAAAGATCACAGCAATAGGTGTCGGTGAAGTAAATAAAGACGGTCAAATTACTAAAGAGATTAAAACTATACCTCTAAAGTAATTTTACCTGATTTGCTATTATGACTAGGACATTATTTTTTCTATGTCACCAATATTTTTGGGAATAGATTGTTTTCCTAAAACTCTACATCCATTCTCAGTTACGATAATATCATCTTCTATTCTGATACCTTCAAAATCTTTAAATTCTTCAACTTTTTGATAATTAATGAATTCTGTAAACTTATTCTCAGAATGCCATTTATCAATTAAATCAGGGATAAAATAGACTCCAGGCTCAACTGTAAGTGCAAAATTTGTTTTAAGCTTTTTAGCTAGTCTCAGGGCAGAAAGACCAAATTGGCTGCTTCTTGATATTGAATGATCATATCCAACATTATTTTCACCAAGAATTTCCATATCATGGTCCTCAAGACCAAGCATATGGCCAAGTCCATGAGGGAAAAATAGTGAATGGGCTCCAGCAGTCACTGCATCCTGCACATTTCCTTTCATTAAGCCAATATTTTTTAAACCTTCAACGATAACTTCAGAAGCTTTGATATGGATTTCTTTGTAAAAAATATCAGGTTTGATACTTTGAATTGCTGATAACTGGGCATTTAAAACAATATTATAGATGTCTTTCTGTCTGCTGCTGAATTTACCGCATACAGGGTAAGTTCTGGTTATATCTGAAGCATAATGCAATGGAGATTTGGCACCTGAATCTATTAAAAGTAGGTCTTCTTTATTTAAAATGTTACTGTAACTGCCAATATGAAAGGTTTTTCCTTTAACAGTCAGTATAGGGGGGAAAGAGACTTTGCTTTCATGTGAATATACAATATCGTAAATTTTACCGATTAGATCTTTCTCATATAAGCCTGGTTTTATAACTGATAGAAGTGTTGTATAAACTTTATAAGAGATATCTAGCGCCTTTTCTATTTCTTCAATTTCTAATTCAGATTTGATTTCCCGCTGTGCAACAACTGCATTTATCAAATCTAGAGAAATATGGTCATTGATTTTGTTAGCAGGGATATTTAACAGTTCACTGAATTGAATAAGTATTTCACTTCTACAGTTTGGAAGAAAGTGTAATTTTCTCTTTTTAATAAGAGCTTTATTAATTTCTGTGTGTAATTCTGATTTAGGTTTTACAGTGTTTATTCCTGATTTTTCAGCAATATCTGTTAGTAGAGGTTGTGGGCCGGTCCAAATCTGATCATCAAATGTAATGTCATCACCGAACAGGATTTCTCTGTTTTTATCAATATCGATAACAATAAACAAATCATTTATATTTATTCCCGAAAAATATAAAAAACTGTCATTTTGCCTAAAAGGATAGCAGTTTGCAAATGCATCCATTGGGCTATCAGTATTGCCTGGCAGAAGAATAAGGCCTGATTTTAATGTTTTATTAAGCTTAAAGCGTCTGTCCTTGTAAGTTTCGCTGGAAAACATATTTATTAAACTCCCTATTTAAAAATATTTTAATATATAGATCTATGCAGAACAAATACACTATTTTACATTACAGGGATATTGTAATAATACAAAAATATTGAAGATAAAAAAAAATGGCTTTATTGTGAAATAAAGCCATTTAATATCTTAATATAGATTATCCTTCAAACTTTAAAACAGGACTCCTTGCAGCAAGAGTTTCGTCTAGTCTCTTAACTGATAATTCAACTGGACATTTAGTAAGTTCTTCAGGATTAGTTTTTGCTAATTCTGCCATTTCTATCATGGCACTAATAAACTTATCGATTTCTTCCTTACTCTCTGTTTCAGTAGGTTCAATCATCAATGATTCATGAACAATTAGAGGGAAGTATATGGTTGGAGGATGGAATCCTCTGTCTAATAATCCCTTTGCAATATCCAGAGCAGTAACACCATTTTCGGCTTGTATATCTGCAGAAAATAGGCATTCATGCATACAGTATCTGTCATATGCTTCTCTGAAATAAGGACGAAGTTTAATTCTGATATAGTTGGCGTTTAATACAGCATTTTCAGAAATTCTAAGAAGTCCTTCTTTGCCAATAGTTAACAGGTAGGCATATGCTCTTAGAATGATACCAAAGTTACCGTAGAAAGGAGCAATATATCCAATGCTTTCAGGATGGTCGTATTCAAGCGTATAAGTACCATCCTGGCGTTTTGCTACACGTGAAACAGGAAGATATGGAACTAAATTTTCGCCTACACCGACAGGGCCTGAACCAGGTCCGCCGCCGCCGTGAGGAGTAGCAAATGTTTTATGCAGGTTAAAGTGCATAACATCAAAACCCAAATCTCCTGGACGTACTCTGCCAAGAATTGAGTTAAAGTTAGCTCCATCACAGTAAACCAATCCGCCAACTTCATGTACTAAGCGACATATTTCAGAAGAATTTGGATCGAATAAACTTAATGTGCTTGGAGCAGTTAACATTAATCCTGCAACATCAGGTCCCAAAGCAGCTTTCAAAGCATCTAAATCAACATCACCGTTTTCATTAGATGGTATTTCTTTGCAGGTAAATCCTGCAACAGCAGCACTGGCAGGGTTAGTACCATGGGCAGCATCTGGAATAAGCATGATCTTCCTTTTATGATCATTTCTTGCTTCATGATATGCTGCGATCATCATTACGCCTGTCAACTCTCCGTGTGCTCCGGCCATTGGTTGCATGGTACATTGAGTAAAACCTGAAATATTAGAAAGCATGCGTTCTGTTTCATAAATAACTTCAAGTGCTCCCTGTGTTAGAGAACCTCCATGTCTTAACTGTGGAAGCAGCGGATGTATATTTGCAAATCCTTCAAGCGAAGCTATTTTTTCATGAAATTTAGGATTATATTTCATTGTGCATGAGCCAAGCGGGTAAAAATTAGTATCAATACCAACATTTAACTGACTTAGCAATGTGTAATGACGAACAACGTCCATTTCAGAAACTTCTGGCAATTCAGCAGCTTCTTCTCTCATCAAATTTTCAGGAATTGCACTGGCTTCAGGAACGTCAAAATCAGGTAGTGATGAACCTTGTCTACCTTGTCTACTTATTTCATATATTAATTCCATAATGCAGCCTCCAATGCAGTAGCCAAACCTTTAATTTCTTCTCTGGTACGTTTTTCTGTAACAGAAATTAGCAACTGATTTTCTCTTCCGGCATAATAAGTGCTCAGAGGAAATCCTGCTGCATAGCCTTTGTCAATTAATTTTTGTACAACTTCTGAAGAATCACATGGTAATTCCACAATAAACTCATTAAAGAAAGGATTATTTCCAACAGGTTTAACTCCTTTAATTTTAGTAATAAGTTCTTTAGCGTAAATTGCTTTAGCAGCACAAAGCTTGGCTATATGTCTGAGGCCTTCTTTTCCCACTGTTGACATATAAATTATAGCTGATAATAAACATAGACTTTCATTTGAACAAATATTCGACATAGCTTCTTCTCGACGAATATGCTGTTCTCTGGTTTGTAAAGTTAGAACAAAACCTCTTTTGCCGTCTTTATCTACTGTTTCACCGCAAATACGACCTGGCATTTTTCTCATACATTTTTTTGTTGTGGCCATTATGCCGAGATATGGTCCGCCAAAACTTAATGGTATTCCAAGCGATTGTCCTTCTGCAGTAACAATATCAAATCCCATTTCTCCAGGAGTTTTTAATAATGCCAGTGACGTAGGATAAGTTGAACAAATAGCTAATGCTTTTTTACTGTGAATTTCTTCGATAACTTCAGTCCAGTCTTCAATTGTTCCAAAAAAATTAGGATATTGAACAATAAGACATGCTGTTTTGTCATTTACAGCTTCAAGAATTGCTTTTGGATTAGATGAAACTTCATCTTCAGGTACTTCTATTAGTTCAACATTTAAATTTGAACTATAGCAGTGAATCATTTTTCTGAAAATAGGTGAAACACATCCGGAAATAACAGCTCTTCTTTTGCGTGTCATTCTTACTGCAAGCATCATTGCTTCAAACAATGCCGTCCCACCATCATAAAGAGATGCATTTGAAACGTCCATTCCTGTCAAACGGCAAATAGCAGTTTGATATTCGAATATTGACTGTAATGTCCCTTGTGATGCTTCAGGCTGATAAGGAGTATAAGCTGTTTGAAACTCTCCTCTGGTGATTAATGATGGTACAACTGCTGGGATATGGTGATCATAATATCCTCCACCAACAAAGTTGATGAGATGTGAATGATTTTTTTCTGCTAAATTGAGTGCCTGCTGCATAACTTCAAGTTCAGATTTAGCTTTTGGCATATAGCTGAACTCAGGTTGTGGACAGTTAACTTCAGCTTTAGACCATAAATCATCAAAATCCCTGCAGCCAATAGCTTCTAGCATTTCTTTTCTATCAGCATCAGTATTGGCTATATAAGGCATAATTTACCTCTTTCTTATATATTAAATTATTTAATTTATCCGTTGGATTATAAGCTGGCTACATAAGCTTTGTAGTCTTCTTCGCTCATTAAGTCGCCTAGTTGTGCTTCATCTACACCATCAACTTTACAGATCCAACCTCTGTCTTCTGGAGATTCATTAACTAGCTGGGGGTTGTCTTCTAATTCTTCATTAGCTCCAGAAATTGTTCCAGCTACAGGAGAAAATACATCTGTTGCAGCCTTAACAGATTCAACAACTGTCAAAACTTCACCAATTGTAGCGTCATCATCAACTTCAGGTAATTCAACAAAAGTGATATCTCCCAATTCTTTGGCAGCATATCCAGTAATTCCTATTGTTGCTTCTGAACCTTCTAGTTGTACCCATTCATGTTCTTTTGTAAATTTTTTCATTGATTTACTCCTTTTATTTATTATCTAGTTAATTAATAATTTACTTAACAAATTTTCATTCTTACTGTGCCTTCTTTGTAGAAAGGAGGTGCAACAACAACTCCAGGAAGCAGTTTCTTCCCTACTTTAAGGCATATTTTATCTCCAGTTTCAAGCTTATATTCTGGTTGAACATAAGATAAAGCAATTGCTTTTTCCAAAAGTGGAGAAAACATCCCGGAGGTAATTATTCCAATTTCAGTTCCATCTTCCAGAACAACCTGATTGCCGTGTCTTGCAGCTCTTCGTCCTTCCAGTACTACAGCAGTTAAAACTTTTGTCACTTTAGCATGGTTTTTAAGAATATCTTCAGCAATAAAATTGTGTCTGTTTTCTAATTTCATTATCGGTGAGAATCCGGCTTCTACAGGAGTGGTGTTTTCATCCATTTCATTTCCATACAGCGGAAAGCCTACTTCTAATCTTAAAGTATCTCTGGCTCCGAGGCCGGCAGGTTTAACTTCAGGGAAAGATAAAAGATGATCCCACAGTTTTCCAATTTTATCAGCATCAACGTAAAATTCAAAACCCAATTCACCGGTATATCCGGTCCTGCTTAAAATTGCAGGTATTCCTATCACAGTTGTTTTTATCCACTTATAACCTTTTGGAAGATCTTCGAGTTCAAAACCCAATTTCTTCATTATTTCAGCAGCCAGTGGACCTTGTAAGTCTATTTTTCCTGTCTCGTTTGATTTGTCTATAAATTCAATAGTATCAGGAAGCAGTTCTTTGATTCGTGCTGCATCACTGTCAATAGTTCCAGCATTTACAACAAGCATAAATTCCTCATCATCCATTCTGTAGATGAGAAGGTCATCCATAACAGTTCCTTTATCAGTTAAAAGAAAATTATATCTTGCAACTCCATTTTTCTGACTGGCTACAGCCCTGGGAAAAGCTTTATCCAATTCTTCAGCAACATTAGGACCTTTTACAATAAATTCACCCATATGACATGTGTCAAAAATGGAAACATTTTTTCTGGTATGATGGTGTTCAGCCAAAATGCCGTCTGTATATTGAACAGGCATATCCCATCCTCCGAAAGGAACCATTTTAGCACCAAGTGCAACATGTTTGTCGTGCAGAGGAGTTACTTTTAGATTTTCCATAATAATCTTCCTAATTATTAATAGTTAATATAATTAATTTTATAGATTGCAAACTTAACAATATGTTAGCTGATTTTAAAGGAACTCTTTTAGCAAAAATGCTTTAATCACTATATGTATTTCAAGCTGTATTTCAAACTTTTACTAATAGTAATTATTAAAATATTATTCAAAATGATTAATGTCAAATACAGTTGAGTAAATGAAGAAATTTTTGAATAGAATATGAATGAAAATTGTTGGGATGTATTATTGGAATTAAAGGAGGTTATAACAATTTTAAGTTAATTGATTTAATTGCTTGAGAAAATAATTTACAAAAATTGAATTAAAGGGTATGTAGTTAAAATCAATGCATCAGTTTTAGTAAATTATATATTTATATTATCTTTATGAGACAATTGTATTATTTCAGCATATATTTTTTTATAAGCAGTATATGCAATTTTTGAAAATGTGACGAAAATAACTTCTGATGGATATTTTTCATGCCAGTGTAGAACTGTTCTTATAGCGATTGAAGTCGCATCTTCTAATGGGTAACCGTATATTCCGGTACTGATGGCTGGGAAGGCAATGTCTCTTAATTTATGTTTACTGGCAAGTTTAAGACAGTTTGTATAGCATGATTTTAATAAATCGGATTCGTTTTGTGAACCTCCATGCCATACTGGACCTGGTGTATGAATAACAAACTTGGAAGGCAGTCTGTATCCTTTTGTTATTATGGCATCACCGGTATTGCATCCATTGAATCTCCTGCACTCATCAAGCAGTTCTTTTCCGGCTTTTCTGTGAATAGCACCATCTACTCCACCTCCACCGAGGAGTGAACAGTTTGCTGCATTAACTATTGCATCAATTTTCAATTGAGTAATATCACCTTCTATGATGTTTATTATCATAATTAAACTCGCTTAAAAAAGGCGTTCAAAGAACGCCTATAAATAAATAAAATTGTTGAATTTCTTATTGCTGTAGATCCTGCATTGTAAAGTCATCTCCTTTTGGATCAAGGAAGAATATGCCAGCAAGAAAATCAAATATTTCAAAAGGATGTACTTCTACATCTACTTCTACAAACGCAGCAGCTTCTGCGCCGATAGAAAACATATCTTTTGGACCTTTCCAGAAATTATAAACACTGTTGTTCAGAGAAGGTATTCCTTTATAGTGTTCGAAATATGTCTGAACATCTCTCGTAGATTCGTACATTTCTAAATTTGCAGCAGTAAGCATCATGAAGCTTCCATCCCATCCTGACTGTAAACCGGCACCATATTGCCTATTATATGCCTTAATTGCTTTAGCACTTCCACCAATACCTCCACCAAATGCCATGTATCTTGTAACCCATACTTTGGCTCTGGCTGTAGGGCCAAAACCAAGGGATATGTCAATCATGTCTGCCATATCAACAAGTCTGTTTGGGAAATATAGAGCAAGCCTGTCACCCCATGTTTCATTTTTATAAAACCAGGAGTCGACATCATGTTTTTCTGTCTTATCTGTTGCAAGCTGATCGGCATTAAGGTTTGCAATCATGCCGGTAAAAATAAATAGAAAAGTTAATGTTAATCCTATTAATTTTTTTCCCATGGTTTTCCTCTCAAGAATAATTTATTAAATTTAAAATAGCATTGTACCTAAATGCTGGCTTTTTGACCTCTATTATATGGTATGGACATTATAATACAACACTCATTTTAGAGTCAAGATAAAAAAAAACTTTTTTAAGATTATTAATGTTTTACTTGATGAAAATTGAGCCTGCGATTCTTTATTAAGAATCAACAGGATGTAGCGCAGTCTGATTAGCGCTTTGACTGGGGATCTTAATCAGTCAGCTTAGAAACTTACTACTTCAAACTTTATTGGGTTACTATATATTACTTCTGAATGTAAAACATTTGATATTACACTCGACTCAACAAGTGTTATTTATAATCTTACAGAATTCTTTATTTCGCATATATTAAAGGAAAATGCAAAAATGAATACTTGTTATTTTCATGAATGTCTAGCAAAAGAAGTTGGGATTAATAGTTCTGCTGTTGCTTAATATATTCATGACTTCTGCTGTAAAAATAATACTATAGACAATTACAATGACTCAAAAGGAATGGCATAATGAATTGTATTTTTTGCCATCAAAACAAATTATGATTTCTCTAAGAAAATTATTTGATTCAAATTATATCAAAAAAGAAACTAATAATAATGATATTCTAGTTAGAATTATCTAATATACAGTAAATTCCAAATTATCAATTTTTAGCATAAAGGTAATTGATTCACGCTCTTCAAAGAGAGTGAAAATGTTATTTTGATGTTAAAGGTATAAAGCGTCTGAATTTTGCAGTTTCACTATGCCTTTGGATTTTTTCGACAATCTTCATTCCGATTTCAGGATCATTTAAGCCTGCTTCTTTCAACCCTCTTAGCAAGCCAGCTTTTATTACAGCTTGATCAATATATCCGGAACAGATAATAGAAATGTCTGCGCCTGAAACTGTCTGATGCACCTGATATTCAATTATTTCAGGGATTTGACCTAAAACATGACGAAATATCATCGGATGAACTTTTATGCCATCTTTATATGAAAAATAGTCGTCGCACCGTCCAATCACCCTGCTTAAAACTCTATAATTGGAATATTCTTTTTTAAGTTCGAGGATATCATTAATTTCATAACGGATAAGTGGCAGAATTTTATTCGGGAAATGCGTAACTAAAACTCTTGAAACCTGATTGATATCATCTGTTGTTTTATAATTATTATCAACTATGTCGAATATATTATAGTCTTCTGCCAAGATCATCCCTGAATGAGTCTTATCATCAGCAGCACCGCCCGCTATTTCGACAGAGCCCCAGATCATGTTGTAGGTAACCCCCCATGCTTCTTTAATCTTTTCGGCACCTTTGCCGTCAATCATTTCAGAGTTCAGTGATACTCTATATGGTTTTATATCTAATTTTCCTGACAGCTGGCAGAAAGCAAGCTGTACTATCACAGAGGAAAAACCGGTAATGTGTGTAGGGTTATATCTGTTCAGCTTGTTGCAGATTGTTTCAAGTGGAAGAGTCACAGGCACATTCAATATTTCTGAATTTTCAGTATATTTTACAGTATAAATTTCTGAAGAAACATGAAGAGATGAAGGTGATTCAAGTGCCGCTACCCTTTTGATTTTGTCTTTTTTTTCTAGGTCTTCCTTATATTCGTTTCTGAAAACATATGATGCATATTCTGCAACTAAGTCTTTCGTCCATACGAAAAGACCTCTTAATCCCGAAGAGCCTCCGGTAGAATAAAATAGATAATAATCTTTGTAATAAGGATTTTTAATAATTTCATCTCTGAGTTTTCTTTGATGATTTTCTGCAATTTTTTTATTTATGGAGGGATCACACACAATATCATCCCAATTTTCCATCAATGTGCTTTTTGTCAGAACAGGCAGTGAAGAATGATTGTAAATTGTTAAATCTTCAGGATTAATATCATGGTATTTTTCTCTGTACCATTTTGAATGTTTCTTTGCATGTCTGATAAGCCGTCTAAGTTCAATTTCCTGGTGATTTATTATCTGCTCTCTTGTCCAGTATAGCCTGTCCAGCTGATTGGGCAGTTTACTGATTATTTCTTTTGAAACAGCATTTTTTATTTCTTCATGATTCATTTTTATCTATCTTCTCAAAATCATTTCTATAATAAAATGATAAGAGTAAATGTCGTATAATGCCAATAAAGAACTATAATATTATAGTTCTTTTTGTCATGTAGAAATGAAGTCTATTTTAACTAAATCTATATCTTTTAGTATAATTTTTTACTTTAGGGGCATAAAAAAATTCTCCCATCCTGAATTAGCTTCAAGGCAATCGTTTTTATTTTCAGGACCCTAATCATTTATTATCACATGTAGATTTACTTTTTAGAAAATAATATTTATTTTATACACAATTCACCTACAATGATATTACAAATCTGTTAATGAAGGATATTTCTGTTGTTAAATATGATCTCAGGTATTAGTTACTCAGTATTTGCAAATAATATATATATGTATATTTAATTTAAGAGTATTGACAACACTCAAACGTAGTATAGATTTACAATATATTCAGAATAATTCGGATTACTAGTGGATTACTTTGAGTAGTAAAAAGTCATGTAAAACTGACCGTTAAGAAGACGAAGAAAATTTAATTTTACTTAACGTAAGTAGTTGACTATGAATTTGTCGGGATGTAGCGCAGTCTGGTTAGCGCGTTTGACTGGGGGTCAAAAGGTCGGAAGTTCGAATCTTCTCATCCCGACCATTTTAACTTCTACGTCATAAGTGATTTACGGTTAAGTGGCAAGTAACTCAATGAGCGTGAAAGCTTCAATATCATACTTATGTCGTACTTTCAAAAAAATCCAATTATTTTATTTAATAGTTTTTAAACTATTCTTTTCCAGCCCATTTTTGAGCTGTCAGAAAATAAATAAGAATTTGAAAAATCCGTGAATGCAAGAGTAAAGTGTTGAAGAAGAGTTGGTTGAAAAATGTGCTTGCCATTTATTCTTATGGACTGAAATAGATGTTTCAAGCATATATTCAACTTTCAAAATATTTTTTTGAACTGATTAGCTTTATTTATTAGAGTGTTACTTTCGGAAACAGTTTATTCTTTATTAATGCTGTCAAATAGATAAATCAAAATCTTGACACATTTTTTTCTAGTTCTGAAAGTTGTATAGATTAGGTGCAAATAGTTTGCTATGGACTATACCAACAATCGACCTTAGAATTCGTTTATAATTGAATTTATTTAGCTAAAGCGTTGGCTATTTCTGAAAATTTTTGATTTTTATTATTTTTCAATGCACTGTAATATTTTTTCCCTAAAGTTCCATGATATTTGTCTTTGCCACCATTATCTACGATAAGCTGGTTTAATTTCAAAACACCAAAATATTTTTGTGCAACTTTTAAAGCTTTTTCTCTGGTTACTTGGATAGTTCTATCATATTTATAACCAAAAACTTTATCTTCTTGTGGTTTAGTAAATTGCTTAATAGGTAAAACTGTAATAGATACTTTATTTATATCTGTATTAGCAAATACAAGAAAAGTGTAGCCTACAAGATAATTATTCACTAAATGCTGAAAATCTTGGGTGTTTTTTCGCCAAGAAACAAAAGGCTCAGCTTGAATATAAATATTACCATTTTTCTCCTTTATTCCAGTCCATCCATCATGAGAACTGGGACTATATTGCAAGACAGCATGTAGCACTTTTCTTACCTTTGTACTCTGCTTACCTTCGTAACTATAACTATTCTGGTTTGGAGCATCTATTCGTTCAAACTTAGTCCAATGTTTTTTAGTAGGTTTACTTTCACCACAACCAACAAAAAAAATACAGACAATGAATAGTAGTAGGAAGTTAAAGAAAACAGTTTTTTTTCTACAGTCAAAAATACTATCGACAAAGAAATACTCGTTTTTATAGAGTTTGTTATTTTTTTTATTCATATACTTACAACCTTTTTTTTGTAAACCTCTATTATTCTCACTCAAAGTTAATTATAACTAAAGATTTCACTTACTCCAATCCTTAGTTTTAGTGCCTCTACCATATCTGACAGCTAATTTATTCTTAATTAGAATATCACCTAGATTCTTACCATCGAAATATACATCTGCTACAATTCTGAAATATTTACCTGTCTGCATATTTCTCAGTTCTATTACTTTTGCATTTTTAAGAAGAGAACCAACAAGTCTTTTAGCTGTTCTTGCAAGCTGTTTCTTTTTAGCTGATTTAGTTCTTAACTCTGGGGTATCAATGTCGTTAAGTCGTATTTTCATATTCTTGCTAACTATAGCAGGATAACCTTTGATATTTACTGTTATTGTGTCCCATCATAGTTTTTTACAAAAGTGCATTTTACATTGCCGTAATTGGTTTTAGCCAATAATGATATTGATAATAAAAATAGAATTGTTGTTGTGATAATTGTTTTCATTATGAGTTTATTTTCATGATTCCTTCTGCTAACTCTTTAGCTTCTTTATAATCTACTTTTATTGGAATAAATATAACACCTGCGTAGAGAGGACCTTTTATTTCAGGAGAAGCTATTAGTTTTCCATTAATCCAAAAGCCAAATTTTTTCCCTATATTATTGCTAGTAATGTCACCAATTATTTCCTGACCTTTTCTGGTTAAAACAAGCCTTACCATGTAATTTTTATTATCATATATATAAGGTTGGGCTTTTAGGATATCAGCATTAGTTAAAATTATTTTTTTCTCTACAATTTTATTATCAATTAATTTACAAACTAATTTTTTATATGAAATGTTATAGCTCGTTACTTCTGTTTTCTTTCTTTCTTTGAGGATATTTTCTAAAAAATCAAATTCTTTTGTCTCTTTCTCCACTTTAAAATAATTTAAAGCTTCTTGAGGTTTAGCACCCTTATCGAGCAGGTAAACTGTTAAAGGCTTATTAAAATTGCCAACCGATATTCTTAACGGAGTTTTAAAATATGATAAGGGCATCCCATGGTCAACTGCATTAACAGCGTCAGGATTTTTCTTTAGAACCTTAGCAACTGCTTGAATTGGATTATCATTACCTAGTGCAAGAAAGATTGCAGGAGAGGTAACACCTTTGTACTGTATTGTTACAGTCGGTCTATATACAGCAATAAGAAATACTATTGCAATTACAACAACAATAGAAACAGTAATTATTATTTGTTTTTTCTTTTGCATCATAAAGGCTTTCCAGCTTCCTTGAAAATCTTACTTAATTGTTTAGCTGGTTCGTAAAGCTTACAAACAGGTTGAGAACCTAATGAATCCCAATATAAATGACCATATAAATATCGTTGTCCTATACCTTCTATATTTACCAATTTGTGCGCAATAAAATGCTGACCTGGCTTTAAGTCAATATTAGGAGGCATAAAGTGCTTGCCAAGTGGAATTGATGCAAAGTGAGCACTGCCGCCTGTCCCATAGCCTTGCCCATCGGGCCCTGCAACATCAATACTCAAAGTCAGTTCTGTGCTAACTTCATAGTCGACTGTCCAGTTTGCAGCTATTTGATTACGAAGTGGAAAACCTAAAAATGTTGCTGTTGATTGAGCGTCTCTTTCTCCCATATATATTATATTATATTATAATAAGATGTGAATGTCACAATTTTATTCCCTACTTTAACTTCCTATTTTTGAACTTTTTGATTCGAGTGTGGATTAAAATGTTGATTAACTGAGTTTTGAGCTGATGGTGATAGACTTAGGTTATTATAGCCTGGGCTTTTAGTTACATCTCCACCTATAGTATTCTTAGTTGATTCTTGATTTAAATACTGTCCATTCCTCATTGTATTGCTGTCCCAAAGAACTGGTTCGTAATTATCTTTAGTTTTCTGTCTAAATGAAATGCAAACACCATTGAGTCTTATCACTTTTTCGCCATCTGGATTCATCCCTGACGAAGCACTTTTGATTAATGCTTTACTGAGATAATAACTAAAAGTTGGTTTATTGTCGGTAGTAGCTAATTCATGTACAACTATTTCATCAATTGCCTTGTTGTTCCTTAGTTGTGATAGAAGACTGGATGTAGCATTATCACTGGCATCAAAATCAATTGCAAATTCATTATCGTTATTAATAATACTTCCGTTTGATACTTCATGCCATTCACCATTTATCAAAACAGCACTGCTTTTAGGCTCATCTGGAAATCTAACAACTTCACATCTTAAACCACTGATGATTGTAAATTACTTGTAACGCTTGACTTAACAACAGGATTTTTGAAGACTGCAACCTGGATTAAACCCATATATAAAATTCCATTCAATTTAGATAATTAAATTCCTCCATTCCCATACGTGAACAAGATTACAATAGGTGAGATTATTTTCAAGGTCAGTCTTATTATTTTCAGATGTATTTATTTTTCAGTAAATAAATAGAAAGTTACTAGTTTTTTTTCTTCAATAGTCTAAGATGAGAATTTCATGTATAAGTTTTTATACTTTTTAAATTAATTGTTTAGGAGAATATAATGAAATTAAAAGATTTTAAATTAAAAAAAGCAAATAATGAAAAAATCTCATTGATAACATGTTATGATTATTGTTTTGCTGAAATAATCAACGATACAGATGTTGATTGTGTATTAGTAGGTGATAGCGGTTCTATGGTAATGCATGGATGTCCTACAACAGTTCATGCTACGACAGAAATGATGGCAGGCATGGTAAGTGCTGTTGTTAAAGGTGCTTCAGATAAATTTATAATAGGAGACATGCCCTTTCTTTCATACCGTTGTGGATTAGAGAAAACCATGGATTGTGTTGACCGTTTAATGAAAGCAGGAGCAAATGCTATAAAGCTTGAGGGTGTTGAAGGTAATCATAAATTAATAAAGCATATAATTGAATCTGGTGTTCCTATAGTGGGACATATTGGATTGACTCCTCAGTCAGTAAATGGATTTGGAGGATATGTTGTTCAGGGTAGGGATCAAAAAAATGCCGAAAGACTGCTGCAAGAAATTAAGAAACTCGAGGAATTAGGTTGTATTGCTGCTGTGTTAGAATGTGTTCCTTCTGAATTAAGCAAAAATATGTCTGAAGCAGTTTCAATACCGACAATTGGAATTGGAGCAGGTGCAAACACTGATGGTCAGGTATTAGTTTTACAGGACATGTTGGGAATGAATAAAAATTCAAAGATGAAATTTCTCAGAAAATATCTGAATTTATACGATGAAGTAAAATCTGCCATCAATAAATACAGTAGAGATGTAAAAGAGATTACTTTCCCTAATGAAAATGAGTCTTTTTGACAATAATTGATATTAATAGTCGATAACCATGACTCCTCAGCTTTGAGGAGTCGTATAAAAGAGATGATTAAAGTCATTGCCTTTTTATACAACTCTCCTCTTAAATAATAAAGATTATTTGCTCCAACTAAACAAAAATAACATGTATAGAAAAATCAAAAGAAGCAAAGGTTTGATAAAATAATTGGTTAGCTCACTTTTTTATTTGATTCATAGTCTTTGCGTATAGGATAAGTATCATATATGATTGTTAGTTTTGTAAATTTATCTCCTTTAGAATTGATACTAACAATGTCTACACATTCAAAATTAACTATTACATTATTCTTAAGAGTCCATTCATAATTAAAGTGTAATGCTATACAGTTATTCTTTGAGCAACTCTTCTCAAAAACATTTAATAACGTAGTATTAGAATTTCCAGTTTCAGCAAAAAGGTCTGTGTAAAATTTAATAGCAGAAAGTTTTCCATATAACGGAGAAATAACTACTGCATTTTCTTCAAAGAGAGATAGAACCTCTTCTAAATTACCTGAATTAAGTGCTTCTAAGTATTTTATACATATTTCCATGAACAATTTCCTTTTTCATAAATGACATATTTGTTATAATTTCTCTTGTTTTATAATTTTTGAATTTTCTTGAGATTAAGCTAACATCTATAAATAAAAGTAAATAAAATATTTTTTGTACTTTAGATATTAAACAATTTTTTTCGAAAAGAAAACATTCATTGTATTTTAAGAGTAAAAATAAATTTGTAAATGCAAAGCTGAGTATATGGCAGGTAATGGGTAATCTTGAATTTGATATGGATTCAAATATTTATTGTTTTAAAAAATATACGGTTTCATAGCTATTCAAAGAAGTGAATTATAAATGTTCTCAATCGCTTTTCCGATTATCTGATACATCTCTTGCAACAAAAACAAAACATTTTCTTTTATTCAAATATTTTAAACTACCACGTCTCTCAATGAATCTAACTTCTCCGTCTGCTCTTATTATTTTAAAAGTAACACAAGGCTTAAAAGTCTTATCATTATAAGAATAAATATTTTCTTCTTTATCATCAGGATGTAATATAGTGTTGATAAAAAATGAAACTCCACTTTGTTTTATTTTTTCAATAGAATACCCACATATATTTTCAACAGCTTTATTTATGAAAATATATTCCTTTGTTTCTGTATCAATAATAATTAATCCATCAGGCATAGAATTGACACAAACGTCAAGCAATTCTTTTAATTCTTCATTCTTTTTCTTTTCTGTAATATCTCTAGCATGAACAATTCGGCAATTACCATAGACGTCACTAGCTATAACAGGAGATACTCTTGATTCAAACCATCTGTGTTCCCCTTTAATATTTACAGCTCTATATTCTCTGATAGGAGGGATATTACCAGTAGACCAATAATTATATTCTCTATCTCTTTCGTCTGGATGATGAACATTTTTTTTTTGCGTCAAAAAAATTTTTCCCTGTGTAATCTCCAAATGTCTGCAGGAAAGCAGAATTTATGTAAACAGTTTTCCGTTTATCTACATTTACAATTGCTACACAATCACTCATTTCAGTTATATTCTTTTCTAATAACACCTTAATTGATTCTGCCTGTTTTCTTTCTGTTATATCAACAAAAGTTCCGATAATCCCTGCAACCTGCCCTCGTTTATCTTTAATTGGTATTTTAGAAATCAATCCCCATTTTTTCTTTTTGCTTCCAGGAATAAAATCTTCAATATTGAACTCAGGTTTTCCTGAATTTAATACCAACATATCCTGCGTATGATTTTTTTTTGCCTCAGTTCTGTTAAAAAAATAAAAATCTGTTTTTCCCTGAATTTTTATTTTTTTGCTAATAGATGTATTATCTAAAAATATGTTATTGGCAGCCATATATTTTTGATTTTGATCTTTAATATAAAACATAACAGGAAAAGCAGATAATAGTGTCTTAAGTATTGTAGATATTTGTCTTATTTCAAAGTAACGTTTTTTGACATTTTCTAATTCTAATTCAAAAAAATTAAACCATTCTTTTTCGTTTAAATCGGCAAAATTGAGCCAGGTTTCAAAAAAAGGAGAAATATCATCATTAGAAATAACTACATCTTCAAGATCTGAGATATCTGAAACGGGAATCTCAAGCACATGAGCAAGCATTCGTATTTTTGATTCATTAGGTATTATTTTACCCAATTCCCAATCAGATAATGAAGATCTAGAAAAATGGGCTTTTTTAGCAAGCTCAGCCATTGAGAATTTCTTGAATTTTCTAATTTCTCTAAACTTTTCTCTATTAAAAAGCATTTGTATCCTCAAAATTTCTGTTTACGAAAGATCAGCAACACGATCTAATTAAACTAAATACATTAACTGAGTTTTCAAGTACAGCTTATTTTCATTATAATAGCGTGTCGATTTTCTTATAATATTGCCTGAGCGGTTTGAATTTTTTGCTGTATTTCCCTGCACATAGCTTTCAGATTTGGAATCTGAATGTCCACTCCTTTTAACTCAGCAAGCATAATAGGAGCTTGTAAAATTCGGTGTACTTCAAGGTTTTTTCCCTTTTTGAAACTTTGAAGCATTGAAGTTTCGTGATCTCGAAAATTAGAGTCAACAATACTTAAAAAGTCCTGAAAGATATAATCTTCTGATTTAATTATACCAAGTTTTATTCCAACATTTTTGGTTTCTTCAACAAGCAGTTTCATACGTTGGAGAATTTGTTTATCATCTATCATGTCTCCTATTTTTTTTCCAGTTATTACACTTAATGGATTTACACAAATGTTACCAAGCAATTTAATCCAAATATCACGATGAATATCCGTGGAGAGACCAGCTGTAAAGCCAGACTCTTCAAGAAGTTCTTTAAGGGCCAAGGTACGTGATTTAACTGTATGATCTAATTCACCCAATTTGTAGCCAGTACCTGAAGTGTGGATTATAACATTATCACCTTTTTTGATTATACTGCGTTGAATAATAGCTCCTATAATACGATCTGGAGAAACTGATCGAAAAAAACGCGTTTGAGGTGCTGAAGCATCTAGATATCTTCCAATTGTACTGTTTTGAAGATATGAAAACCAGGGAGGGATTCCATTTGTTGCCGAAACAACGACTGTTTTATCATGAAAAAGAGAAGGCAAATTATCACTGACAGACAATAATGAATCTGCATTTACTGTTAGAAATACATAATCCTGCCTACCTGCAGAGTTGCAGTCTTCGGTGCAAGAATACATATCAGGTGTAATAACACGTTCTTCTTTTCCTGTTTGATAGACAATGCCTGAATTTTTCAGAGAACTCAATGTACTGCCTCGAGCAATAAATGTTACTTTATGTCCACCTACAATCAATTTTATACCTAAATCCAGTCCAATAGCACCAGATCCATATATGCAGATTGTTTTACGCTTTAAGGAATTATTCATAGATTAAATCTCACATATTTTAAATTGAATTTCATTACAAATTTCTGATCTATGCCACTGATAATATATTAAATCAATATATTTTGACATTGCTTTATTCTCCTATTAATACTTAATATAATTTACAATTAAACGATTTTTCATTTGTGCAGTGTATGTTCAGATAGGTCTTATTCTGATATTATTTGATTTTTCTGTTTACCTAATATTGTTGAACTAAGCTCAATAATATCACCTACTTCTAAATATGTACTGTATGAATGCCCCACACCAGGTCCAGTTCCAAATGAAATAATATCCCCTGAATTAAGAGTAAAAAATCTACTACAATATGCAATTATCTGTCTAACATTGAATATATATTCAGAGCTTTTGAAACTCTGTTTAACTTTACCATTAACTTTTAATTCTAAATCAATATCATCTAGATCATTAATTTCGTCCAGCGTTACTATATATGGACCAATTGGAGCAAAATCATCAAAACTCTTGCCTTTGGTATATTGTGTATTATTATTTTCAAACTGCCAATACCTATCAGATATTTCATTTAATAAACAAAAACCAAAAATATGGTTTAAAGCATCATCTTCGTTTACGTATTTAGCTTTTTTACCAATTACAATTGCAAGTTCAGCTTCCCAGTCGAGTTTTTTACAAATTTTAGGATAGGCTATATCATTATATGGGTCTGTCAAACTAGTGATTGCTTTCATAAAAAAAGTTATATCTTTTGGCTGTTCCAAGTTCATCTCTTGTATATGATGCTTGGAATTCGCACCAATGCATATTAATTTCCCTACATCTTTGATTGGAGCCAATAATTCGACATTATCCAAAGAACCAACAATTGGTAAAGTATTTATAGTGTCGTTATTCAGTTTATTGTCTAAAATTGAATTAATAGCATTACCGTCTATATCATCTGTTATTGATGATAGGTCTCTTACATTACAGTCGTTATCTACCAAACCTGGTATTATGTTATCTTCTTTTATTAATCTCACGTATTTCATTATATTTTCCTTATTTATGATTTTGAATTTTCTTGAGCATAAACTAACATCTATAGATGAAATAAAATAAAATATTTATTTTTATCTAAAAATTAGACATATTTGTCCTATAATAAGACGTTTATTGTACTCGGCAATGAAAATAAATTTGCAAATGCAAAGTGACTATATGGAATATGTTGGATAATCTTTAAAAGAATACAACGAATTGGCACGGTTATGTGTCGATGTTTTTTCAATATACCGAATTAATTAAATTATAGTTTTTCAACTGTAGAGATATTATCAGTAAATTAGAAAGAATATATTTTCCTGGAAAGTGTCTCTCTTATTTGTTTTTTAAATGAGTGAGCATAAAATTAATCCTCTCTGTAATATGAGAATGAATATTATCGAAGGTGTTACAATATTTAAGGCAAGGTTTAGCAGTTAGCACGACAAACGTGGGCTTTCTAAACACTCGTTGATAATTGCTGAGATAATATAGAAAGGAGTAACAAGACTCCTTTCTACCCGATTATATTGTAATTAATCTATGTATTTTAATCTAGCAGTGAAATGACGAAGAATTGGTGGTTCATATTCAAATGTTAAACCTTTTATAGAATCAACATCTTTTAGTAAATCTTTAAATGTATCCACAATGTAGTCCATATGATCATTTGTGTAAACTCTACGCGGAATTGTCAATCTCAGCAGCTCAAATTCTGAATCTTTCTGGTTGTTGGTTTCAGGATCTCTTCCCAATAGAAGTGAACCTATTTCAACTCCTCTAATACCACCTTCTATATATAGTTGATTTGCTAATGCATGAGCTGGAAACTGATCTGTAGAAATATGTGGAAGTAAACGAGCTGCATCAACAAAAACAGCATGTCCTCCAGTGGGATATTGAATTGGAATACCAGATTCAAGGAGTTTTTCTCCAAGGTATGCAACTTGTCCAATTCTATAGTTTAGATATTCTTCATCAGTTCCTTCTATAATACCAATAGCCAGTGCTTCCATATCACGACCAGAAAGCCCACCATAAGTAATAAAACCCTCAAATGGTATACATCTAACCTGCACAGCTTTGAATATATCTTCACGAGTTTTTATGCAACATAATCCACCCATGTTAACAAGACCATCTTTTTTAGCAGACATCGTAAAGACATCACCATATTTAAAAATTTCTTTAATTATGTCACGTACAGGCCAGTCTTTATATTCTTCTTCTCGTTGTTTGATAAATAGAGAGTTTTCAGCATAACGTGCTGAGTCAATAACTACAGGAATATCATATTTTCCTGCTATAGTGGCTGCTTCTTTTATGTTTTCTAATGACACAGGCTGACCACCAACGCTGTTGCAAGTAATAGTCACTATAATAGCTACAACGTTATCAGTTCCATTTTTCTTGATAGTTTCTTCAAGGCGAGGTATGTCAAAATTTCCTTTGAATGGGAAATAAGTTTTTGTATCAAGAGCTTCTTCAGTAACAACATTAATTGCTTTTGATCCTATTAATTCAACATGTGCTGCAGTTGTATCAAAGTGATAATTTGAAATGAATACAGGATTTGTGACATTTTTTATTTCTCTACGACGGTCAAGAAGGGCAGGAAAAAGTATTTGTTCTGCTCCACGTCCTTGGTGTGTTGGAACTACGTGTTTATAGTCAAAAATTCTTCTAACAGTTGATTCGAGCTTAAAAAAACTTTTACTTCCAGCATAAGCTTCATCACCAAGCATCATTCCAGACCATTGATGGTCACTCATAGCACCTGTTCCAGAGTCTGTGAGTAAATCAATATAAACATCTTCGCTCTTAAGTAGAAAAGGGTTATTTCCTGCTTCAGCTAATGCTTTGACTCTGTACTCTTTCGTTGTCTGTTTGATAGGTTCTACCATTTTGATTCTAAATGGTTCAGGGATTCTTTTACTCATGATTTGTTTTTCCTTTATTAATTAATAACGATTTATAATATTTGAATGAAAATTATTCCTATGCCTAATAGGAAGACTAATGTTAAAATTATATTATTATGTAACAAGGTACTAGCCGAATACTTTTTAGACCTAAGTTGTATTTTGGTTATCAATACAGGGAAGATTATAAAAAGAATTATTGCTCCAATTCCAGCATATTTTAATGCACTTATGAAGATATTTGGAAATCTCAATACAAAAAAAAGTGGAATGATAAAGGTAATAATTGCTGGAACAATAAAGTGATTTAAAATACTTTTTTGATTTCTATTTAAGATATCCTGATTAAAATGAAAAAATGAAATTGAAGCTCCTAGAAATGCAGCTGTAATTGACATTATTACAATAAAATTAATTAAGTCTAGGGTAACTTTACTACTAGTGTTGATAGCAATTAAATTCAATAAATTACTTACATTCGCACCATTACTAGTAAATATTGATTCAAAACCTTCCGGACCTAATTGTGGAATATTTCCATATATAGAAAATATCCATACTACATAAATTATAAGTGGTATCAAGCTACCAATTATTACTACTCGTTTAAGACTTTTTTTATTGTAGCAAAGATAAGTGCTAATACTTGGAATTATATTGTGAACAATAAAAGCTGTAGCAATCGCAGGTAGAACATATATTACTTTAGATGAGTTTACTGAAGTTTGTAAATTTACAAACTTTAATGACTCCAATAGGCTTATTATAGCAACTAAAAGTGCAACGATTGTAATACTAAGGAGAGTTCTATTAATATAATCAACTACTTTTGTTCCTAAGATAATGACTATTCCAAATATTATTACAAATAAAATAGATGCAAGATATGTAGGTTCAGAAAGAATATAACTAAAAGTTGATCCAGCTGCAGAAATATATGCCATTATAATAGATGATAAAGTAAACCAGAATATAATTAGCATTAAAAATTTTCCACTTTTTCCAAAATGATTTTTTGCCATTGAAGCAAATGTTGAATTACCATCCATAAAATAGGTAGCCTCGCAGATTAACAGAGCAGTATAAAGCATAATAGCCCAGAAAATTATCAATAAAACACTTCCTAAGACAATTCCCAAAGGTGCAATCAGTAAAGGAAGGGCCTGTATCCCAGCACCAATTTCAGTTCCCATTATTAAGAAGACACTACCAATTTGTCGATTTATAAGAGTTCCTTGCACTTGCTCTTATCCTCCTAGCTTAATTGTTGCTGAGAATCTAACTTAACTTTAATAATCAGTTGAGAAAATTCTACAAAAAAGCTTGACAAAGAGTGTTATTCAACAAATAAGTATTAATATTAAACTTAATCTGTGAATTTAATGCCTCTAATGACGGATTGGGAATATGCTATTTTATAATGAAAAATGCAAAGAAATACGTAAACTTAAGAAGTTTAGACTTCAGGAACTAGCTGATAAACTCGAGATAAATCGTTCTACTTTATGGCTTTGGGAAAACGGTAGAGTAGTACCTTCTGAAAAAAAGATCAGAATACTAGCTAAAACATTAGATGTTTCATTAGAAATGATTTCAGATATTAAACCTGAGATTGAGAAATCTGATACAGAATTTGGAAGATACAAAGAAGTAATTTCGTCATGGATTTCTTCTTCAGAAAGAGATTTACGAGCCAAGGAAAAACAGTATAATAAATGTTTTGAATACTTAAGAAAACAGCTGAAAGAGTCCAATCAGACGATATCAATTGCACGTACAATTATCAATTTTAGTGATATTATGTTTTATATAAAAGATATTAATCAGAACTATATTGCTGCAAGTAAGAGCTTTTTACATTTAATTGGTTTATCAGAAGAAAAAAATATTATTGACAAAGATGATTTTTATATTTTACCTAGACAAGAAGCTAAAAATAATTTAAAAGAAGATGAAGCTATAGTACATACAGGAAAGGCATTAAGAAATAAAGAAGCTTTAATCCCAGGAAGTAGAAAGAAAAAATGGGGTATAATATCAAAAATACCTACATTTGATTCCGATGGCAGAATTACAGGGCTAATCGGTTCTTTTATTGATATTACTGAAAGAAAACAAAATGAAATTATAATAGAACGGTTTAAAAAAGCATTGAGTATGATGGAGGAAGCTATTTGGGTTGGTGAAAAAGCAAGACAAAAAAATAACGGCAGGATAACTATCGATAATTTTTTGTATTCAGTAGATGATAAATTAAGAAAAGCTTTGATGATCGAAGACAAAAACTTGACTTCTAAAGAGCTTTGGGACTATGCTGACTCACTGATTATTGATGAAGATAAAGAGAAAAAAATAAAACTTAAAGACTTACTTAATAAAAAAGAAACCGAAATTCGCTTAAAGTTAAAGCTCCCAAATGAGATTAAACTAATCTATGTAAAAATAAGAACATATTATGATTCTAATTCAGGTATATTTGTCTGGATTGCAACAGAAGACACAGAAAATAAAAAAATTGAATGTATTAGGCAAAACCTAAAACAGATTGGAATGGAAAATAAATTAATTGAAAAAGTACTTAATGCAAAACTCTATGGATAGAAAACTAGATCAACCTAATGAGGACAGTTACTAGTAACATGACACATTAAGTAGGTTTAAGGGGTAACTGTCAGATCAAATCGTGATTTTTACAATTTAGTATTTATGAATGTATCCTTAGTTTCACGAATACAGTTTTTTGAGTATCTACCAGGCTAAAGATTTTTAAAAAATATTAGCCTAGGAGTTTATTTATTATATATCGCTATATCAAACAGCTTTTTTATCAATTTTGGTTATTTCCATAATAGAATTGCCATCTCCAACACCACTGCCTGCGTATACGACAATATTAGTAACGATTCCGTCAAAAGGTGAATATATTTTACAATGTTTCAATATAGCTAAATCTGCTTGATATTGTGCTAATGCTTTTTCCAAATCTTCTTTATGTAATAATAAATCTGCTAATGATACAGAACGTGTTTTATATAATTTTAAATCGGTTTTATATGCTATATTATTATAATTGATTATTGCGGCATCACTTTCTAAATCAGCTTTGTATTCTGCTGGATCCACTTCTTCTACAAGTTGCCCTTTTTTAACATGTGAGTTCAATGGAACTTCGTAAACGATTTGACCTTCTATCATTGATTGCATATCTGCTTTAACTGGCATGCTAGTAGTTGCTGCCAACAGTGAAGTTGTAGATAATGCTATTGTAACAAACGTTAATGTTAATGTTAATGCTAGTGATTTCATTTTATCTCCTTTTTTGATTATTTTTTCTGATATAAATATACATTTTATTAATTTTTCTAAATACTTTGATCTAAAATACATGAAAATATTAATACATAAAATATTTATCTAAATAAAATAAATAAATTTATGAGACAATGTATATTTATACTTAAATAAAGAGACAATGTATATTAAATAAGTTATAATTAATCTTTATTAATATTTAACTCAAATATCAAGTTATGAATTTTTACAAAGAACGTTTTTCAGAGATACGTAAAAACAAGAAATTAAAGCTAAAGGATATGGCAGTATTTATTGGTCGTACTTATGATGCTTTAGCTAAATGGGAACGAGGTGATCGCACTCCTTCAGAAAGCGATGTAAGAATGCTGGCAAAAATAATGGAAATACCCATAACTGAAATATCTGATCTTGTCGATGAACAATTCTATCCTGATGAGATGCATAATAAGGCATATAACATAAACAAGAGTTTATTAGTTGATAAAAATCTTAAGGAAATCAATCATATTATAGAAAATTACAGTGACCTGCCCAAAGCTAAAATCAATAGTATAATTCAATTGGAAAAACACGTAAATGAATTGTTGATTAAAGAGAGGCTATCTGACAAAAATCTAGCAGAATATAAACATATTTTAAAGAAAATTCCTATACTTATATATGTGAAAAATATTAATTTAAAATATAAATATGTAAATTCAGCATTCAGTAATTTAAGCGGTTATTCCCCTGAAAAGATTATAGGGTTTTCTTCTTCAGACATTTTTGGTTTCCAGGAAATAAAAGACATCATCAAATACGAGCAAGAATCTATTAGCCTAAAAGAAAATATTTATGATAAAGAAATTAATATACCTGGAACTAACAATAAAAGAACTGGACGTTTAAATATAGTTCTCAGCTTAAATCAAAATAACGACATATTAAGTATAATTTGTACAATTGAAGATATAACCAGCTATAAAACCATACTAGACAGGCTAAATATACTGGATAATGCATTAAATCAAATTGATGATTTTATATATATAAAAACCTATAATCCTTTAAAATATATATACAGAAGCAAAGGAATTGAAAAAATTACCGGCAGAAGCAGGTTTGAATTTTATGATAATAAAATTTCTCTTTTTGATCTTATCCATCCTGAAGATAAAAAAAAATATGAAATGGAGAGTAAAGCCGAAAAGGCAGAACATAAAATACAAAGATACAGGATACTTCATAAATCGGGCAGATACTTATGGTTAGAAGAGAATATTAATAAACATTTTTATAAGCATCTGAATGCATGGATATATTTTGGAATTATTAAAGATATTACAGATAAAGTAAAGATAGAAGAATTAACTGCACTGCTGAAAATAAACAGTGACTATATGCCACTTGGAATTGTTATAAGGGATGCAGATGATTCCAAATATCTATACTTTAATAAGGCTTTTGAAAAAATTATAGGATACTCAAGAAAAACACTGATAGAAAATGAATATCCAGAATTTTTCACTAAAAATATTCTTCATCCTGATGACAGAGAAGCATATACAAATTCAAAATTAAACAAACATACTAAAAGCTTTAAACATAGAATAATTACACAAAATAAAAAAATAAATCTCATAAAAATTGTTAAAAAGCCAGTTGTCTTTAGAGGTAAAAATTGTACTATCTATACATTTAGACTTCTTAAATATATAGGAGATTATCTGGAATAAGAAAGTAAAAAAAAATAATTTTAGCTATAAGGTAGGCTGTTATAATTAATAGATCAGCTAATTTCGAAATTCAATTAAAAACAGGTTCGAATAAATTTGCCATAAAATGTGATGTGAAATTTATAGTGAAAGACTTTTGAATCAGTTAATAAACATATACAACGTAATAATTTATAATATTAAAAAATGTTTATGTGATTTTTACAAAAATAAGTCTAGACAGCTATAGTCATTAACCGTAATACATACATCAAATTATATACAAATGTTTATATTTTGTACCTAATATATTTTGATACCTGGAATGTCTTTTTTAATTTGATCTTTTCCTTGCTGCGTAATTTTAGTTCCAGTAATATCAATTCTATTTAAATTTGTAAGTTTAGTAATATCGGGAATACATGCATCTGTTATATCAGTTCTGTTTAAAAATAATTTCCTTAATGAAGTAAAATTACTGATAGTTTTCATCCCGACATCTGTTATTTTTGTCCCTGAAAGATTAAGTATTTGAAGTTGATTCATTCCAGATAAATTATTTAAACCTGCATCAGTTATATTGTCTCCGGCAAGTACCAAAGATTTCATTTCAGGTTTATTTTTTAGGTACACCATTCCAGCATCGGAAATATTACATTTAGGTACATTAAGAGTACTCAGGTAATTCAAATCTTTAATATTGCTTAATCCCTGATTACTGGTCCATGTAGGAAGTGTTAATACTTCTAGTTTTTTCATGACCTGAAGATTTACTAAATTTGCGTTGCTTATTAAAGTTTGAGTGCTTATTCCATTAAATTTACCATACATCTGAAGTCTGAGCATTGTCATAGTTTTTATCTGTTCAGGTGTTCTGTTATAATTAATTGATTTAAGCCATTTTTGAGCTTTAATAAGTTTCTGCTGTTCGGAGCTTATAATTTTTTTTCTGTTATTACCTAAAGTTTTATATTTTGATGAAATATTAATCTGCTGAGAAGAATATAGCAAAAAGGGAAAAATGATAAAAGAAATAACTACAATAATAAAAACTCTCATAATTTACCTCTGAATATTTAAGAATTAAAATAACAATAAAATCATTATATTGATTTTACTAAAGCAATTCAATGGTGATAATTGAAAGTAAATTATTTAAGAAGAATATGAGTATTTAAGAACCGGACTAAGAATTTGATATAGTAATATCAGAGATTCAAAATAATAATTCAGAATACTAACTATATTTTTTTTTATATTATTGTTTTTTATTCTTTCGGACTATTCATATAATTTAGGTAAAAAATATAAAAGAAGAAAAATCCTATTAAGTCGATAATAAACCATACTACTATTTTTATATTAATTAATTCATATGAGAAAATTAGCTGGTAAGGGAAAAAAGCAATAATGTAAAAAATCAATATGCATAACATAATTCTATGATGATTTTTTCTTTTTATGGATTTAGTTTTTGCAATTATTTTAATATTAATACAAAATAACCCTATTATAGCTAAATATAATAATAGAAATAAAATAGTAAGCTGGTTCTCAGGGTGATAAAAAACAATTTTGTAATTTGAAAGATTCATCAGTGTCATGTCATTAATTATTGCCAGCAGTGAACAGCCAAGCATTGAAATTAAAGAAAACGTGAATAGAAATAATTGTTCCAGAGAGATTCAATCAAAACTGAATGGTATAAGCTTAAGTCTTTAAAACATAATAATTAATGAAATATGTGCTTAATCATCAAGTTATTTAACCATTTGGCGTTTCAGAGCAAAATAGACCTATGATTTTGCACGAAATTCTTATATACGCTATAATTTTTTATACAACAGTTTTTTATGGATTCTATTGCAAATGATAATTGACGAAGAGTTAACATTTAATCAGAAAGCACAGGGGAGAAGATATATACTTATATTTTCTCTTTTTAATGGTGTTTCTCACATATGTATAACAGGGAATATTTTAGTGTTGTACCTACTTAAAGCAGGTTGCAGCAGCTCTATAGCAGTATCCATTTCATTTCTGTTTTATATAGGATCGACATCTGTTATATTTTCAAAATTTTTTATTTCCAGATTTGGTTCTTCTAAGACAATGTCTTTGACATTATTTTTCAGGGGAATTTCTGCATTGTTACTGGCTCTTACTCCATTTGTCTCTTTATTTGTTCATAATAAAGCTATTGCGATGATACTCCTTCTTATATTTGCTTTAATGTATTTCTCATTCAGATCTGTAGGAGCACCGGCCATGAGACCTTTGTTCAGCGATTTAACAGATTCTGATAATAAAGGAAAATTCACCTCAGCATATTTTTATAATTATAACCTGGCAATGCTTTTATTTATAGTAATAAGTTATTTCCTACTTAGACATAATAAAAACTTATTTATGTTTCAGCTTATTATAGGTATTGGTGCTGTTACTAATTTTATCAGCTGTTTATTATTAAGTTTTGTTAATGAAACCAAAACAGCAATAATTTCATCAAAAGGAATTTGTTTAAAGACCATTTATAAAAACTGCTGGCTGAATAAAGATGTACGAAATTTCTTCATTGCGCGAGGCAGTTCCATAGCAATATGTGCAATAATAGTCCAGGTTTCCATCATAGCATTAAAAGATATTTATAAAGTATCAGATTCCTTTGCCCTTATATTCACAATAATTCAATTAATTGGAAGTATATCTTTAACATACATAAATAAGCTAATTGCAGAATATGCAGGTCCAAAACCATTAATGATAATTTATATATTACTTCTTTTAGCAATATCTGTGTTATGGCTCTTTTCTCCGCTCAAAATAAATATTTACATCATTACGATAATATTTTTTCTCGGCGGAATAACGATAAGCGGCATTACAGCAAGTTCATTCCATTATTTTTTAATAATTACACCCCAGGAGAATCCTGTTGGTTATTCCATAATGTTAAGTATAACAACAGGTATTATTGCAGGAATAGCAGGTATTATAATTGGCGGTGGATTAGTCAATTTACTATTTTCTTTCATTATACATCCGCTTTCAGTATATAAATATTTTTATTTTATTATGGTGGTATTGTGTATTCCTGTAGTCTACTCATTATCGAGATTAAAAAATTATAAAGGCGGCAGTATTCCAAAGGTTTTGAGATTACTTTTTTCTCCAAAAGCTTTAGTAACATTACATCTTCTGAGCAAAATCAAGAAATATGATTCTATAAGCAAAGAATTCAAATATGCAAATAGGCTGATTTTCAGTAGAACCATGTTGTCAGAACAAGCAATTATTTATTATTTAAATTCACCGAACTCATTGATAAGACTCAAAGCATTAAAAGCTATATTCGACAAAAAAGTCTTAAAAAAATTCCAACCGGTTCTATTAAAAGAATTGGAAAACGGAGAATATTCTACAGGGCATTTCGCTGCTCATATTGCGGGAATAAATAAAATACATGAAGCTGTTCCTCTATTAAGGAAATATTTGTACTCTAAGGACAATATGCTTAGGGGCTATTCTATGGTAGCTTTGGCGCAGATCGAAGATGAAACGAGCTATAAGTGTATTGAAAATATTTTCAGAGAAACAGAAATACCTGTTTTAATGCTTAAGGGAGCAATTGCGATGTCTATGTTTAACACTGACGACTACGTAGATATAGCTTTAAAAAAATTAGAAACAGTCAAATGTCCCTGTTATATCAAATGTGAAATCCTTTACTATGTTGCAAAAGCAATCGGTATAGGCAATGAATTCAATATATTCCTGAGACATTATAATGATGATCATAGAGATGGCATATACTGGATAATAGATAAACTTAAGGTCAATTCAAAACTTGGGGATGCATATAGAAAAGTTGAAGATTTTTATAATAATAATAGATCTAAAACAGATATAATAAGATACTTAGACGAGAATTTAAAGCAATATAAGTCAGAAGTAGGAAAATTGATAGACGTTATAGAAAATACCAGCGAAACAAATATTGTAAATGAAATTATCTATCTCATGTTTATACTTCTAAATAAAATTAATGACGGAATATTTTTTCCTCAAAAAAAGTTGTCATTATTTGGGATATTAAATAGAAACAGAAAATATGACTCTGTTAGTAGAGAATTAAAAAATGTTGATAAACTGATTTACAGTAGAACTAAGCTATCTGAACGGGCTATCATTTACTATCTAAAATCGCCAAATTCATTGATAAGACTCAAAGCATTAAAAGCTTTAACTAATAAAAAAATATTAAAAAAATTCCAACCTGCACTTTTGAAAGAACTGGAAAACGGAGAACACTCCACCGGGCTTTTCGCTGCCAATCTCATGGGAATAAATAAAATATATGAGGCTGTTCCTTTACTAAGAAAATATTTACGTTCTAAAGACAATCTGCTTAAGGGATACTCTATGGTTGCATTGGCTGAGCTCAAATACGAAGCTAGCTACAGGGAGATAGAAAATATTTTTAAAGAAACAGAAATACCTATTTTAATGTTAAAAGGTGCAATTGCAATGTCTATATTTAAAGCTAAGGATTACGTAGGTATAGCCTTGAAAAAATTGGTAACAATCGAATGCCCATGTGTCATTCAATGTGAGATCTTATATTATGTAGCAAAAGCTATCGGTATAGGTGATGAATTTTATATTTTTCTGAGGCATTATATTGATAATAAAAGAGACGGTGTTTATTGGTTAATAGATAAACTAAAGAAGAACTCAAAGCTTGACGATGCCTGCAATAAAGCTGAAGGTTTTTATAAAAATAGTAAAAGTAAAATAGAAACGATAAATTATTTAAATGAAAATTTAAAACAGTATAATACAGAAGCTGCTGAGCTGGTAAAAGTTATAGAAAATACAAAGAATAAAAACATTGGAGATGAAATTATCTATCTAATGTTTATGCTTCTTAATAAAATTAATAGATAGAAGTTAAGTAGTACATTTAAGTGGAGCAGTTTCATTCAAATTGAACTTTAAGTTTTATTTATTCTTTTCAACATTAATAGCGTTATATCGTCAAATTTCACATTGTTCTGATAGTTAAGAACATCCTGAATTACAGTATCGCCAAGATCGTTTAATTCTTTAAGTGAATTTTTTTGGAATATATTTTTCAATCTATCGGTTCCATATGCATTTTTATTACTGTCAGGAGCTTCTACAATTCCATCAGTATAAAAAATTATGGTCTGATTCTGCATTAGCTGAGTCTCTTTAGATATATATTCTGTATCTTCAAATAATCCAATTGCAGCCTTTTTTGTAAATCCATCGGTTTTTATGCTGCCATTATTTTCCAGTAGAATAAATTCATGATGCCCGGCATTTGAATATGTAACTTTACCGGTTTCAATATCATAAAAAACAAGGTACATAGTAAGAAACATCATTTCAGGATTATTTCTATAAATGACTTTATTTACTTTATTCATAATTTTAGCTGGATCATGAGCTGAATATTCATCAATTCCAAGGCATTCATCCTTAATTAGTATTTTTGCTATACTCATATAGAAAGCGCCAGGCATACCTTTACCTGAAACATCTGCAATAATTAATGCCAGTGTTTTACTGTTGAGATAAAAAAAATCATAAAAATCACCTGACATAACGATTGACGGTATAAGGTTTATGTAAAGTTGAAATTGATTGTTAATGTATTTGTCAGTAATTTTAGGTAGAAGAGATTTCTGTAATTTTGCAGCAATTTTAAGCTGAGGTTCAATAACTTTTGCAATTTTTGATCCTACTTTCAGTTTATCATCCAGTGAATTAATAAGTTTAACCATAGAATTAATCTCATCAGCTAAATTACTGATACTTTTAGTTCCTGTTAAGTTTTGCAAGCGAACATCAAAATTACCTTTATTTACAGATTTGATGGCTTTATTAATTATATTGACAGGTTTTTTTATCATCATAAAATAATAAAGAAATGAAAGAATAATGAAAAGCGCAATAATTGAGAGAAGAGTTATTATCATAATTAATCTGATCCTATAAATAAACTTAATAGTTAAATTAATTATAATATTATTTAACTATGATAACAAACCCTTCAAATTTAGATATATATGCAGAGTATTGGTGAAAAAGCAGATGAGTAGGGTAATTGCATTAGAATAATATACCAAAAAACTCTCAGAAATAACAATTCAAATTGTAGCTGGTTTGATTTTATAAAGATTCATGTTTTCTTTATAAAGAGTGTATATAGTCTATAAATGCAATCTTAGGTTATTAGTATGATGATAAACAATTTTATGACAAATAATAATTGCGTTTTTAAATTACTATAAGGAGAAACGTTTAAATGACAACAAACATTTTTAAGCAGCAACTAAAACTTTCATATAGTGACAACAGGCCTGTTTTGACTGATTATACTGCAATCAATAAAGAACTTTATTCTATTGGTGTTCACGTAAGTTGCTTAAAATTACCAAGAGAAGCATTTTCTATATTACAAAGTTCAGACAAAGTGCCGCTTACCCCTAAGAAAACAGCAGATATTCTTAAGATTTTTACTTTAGATAGAGAAGATACTCTGAATCAAATTGCACTTGCAGGTCGTAAACCATCAGTTATGCGTGGTGGAAGTTTAACAACAGCTGAGGTAGGTGTTCCACCTTATCCTAAAATTTATGATTTAAAGAAGATGAGCACAAAAGATCATATTGACGCTGAAATTAAATTTGGAAGACTACATGTGAATATAGCAGATAATGGGATTGGTGTAGATGAAGTTATGACATTGATTGCAGGGGGGCCATGGACATGGTTCTTTTTGTCAGGAAAGAATGTAGTTTTAAAATTATCTCTCAGCAGGGTCAGCTCTGAAGGGCAGGGATGGCGTATCAGTTATTCTGGGCTAAGACCGCATGGCGCTTTTATGGATGCAGAGGACGGTATTTGTGTAGCATATATTTGTGGACCTAAAAATTGGCTGATGCAATATGAATCCCAAGATATTGAAGGTTGTGATATGTTAGGGAAAAACCCGTGGATTGATTTTTCAAACAGATCACCAATTCTTTTAGATTTCGTTAGGTAAAAAGTAAACCTATTCTTTTGAAGATAGGTTATAGACTGGTATTATAGTATAAACGAGTTAGCAATGATTTTGCGGATATATACCGTTAAGAAAGTTATTTACGCATGTACCTATTGATCCTATAATGTATCCACCTTCCTGAATAATTAGTGTAGGTTTATTAATAAAGGATAGATTCTCTCCAATTCTTGTAAATGAATCTGTTGAGAGTTTGAACCCTCCGACTGGATCATTGATTAGTGTATCTGCTCCGAATGATATAATTAAAACATCCGGGTTAAATTTATTAATGGATGTCAAAGCAATTTTAAGTGCATTAATATAATCTTTTTCTCCGGTTCCTTTTGGAAGAGGAAGATTTAGATTAAATCCTTTACCGTAGCCTTTACCTATTTCACTAGAATATCCCCAAAAATATGGATACTCGAAATTAGGATCAGAGTGAATAGATACATAAAATACATGCTTAGAGTCATAAAATATTCCTTGAGTACCGTTGCCATGATGATAATCAATATCCAGAATCGCAATTACTGGGGTGTTGGTACTATTATCAAGTAGATGTTTAGCGGCAATAGCAGCATTATTCAGATAGCAGTATCCACCACAATAATCAGATCCTGAGTGATGTCCTGGAGGTCTGCATAATGAATAAACAATTTTTTCTCCTTCAATAATTAATTCAGCGGCTGTCAATGCACAACTGGCTGATGCTATTGCTGATTCGAAAGTATTTTCCTGAATTGGAGCAGTTGTTCCAAAGCAGTACCATCCGGCCATTGAACATATCCCTTTTGGTTTACTTCCTGGAACTCTATTTGGGAAAACTGCTGGTATTACATCAGTCGATATTGGTTTATCTTTATTCCACAGAAAATAGACTTTTTTTAAATAATTTAAATAATCTTTTGAATGTATATTTAAAATTGAGTCTAAACTATAAGAGTGCGGATGAATTATTTCATGATTATTTGATTTTAAGGTGTCAATAATTTTTTCAGCTCTTTCAGGGGTTTCATCGAGAGTAATTTTATCACCACCAAAAAATTGGAATGAAGGAGTATGCAGTTTATGTTTATTAGAATATATTACTTTCATATAAACTCCTATTCTAATGTATGTTTACATATGAAATTTCTAGTTTATATATCCTTTACTCAAATCCATTCTACCAGGAACTTCCCTATGTGATTGATGTAATAATGTGGAAACGTTCAAGAATTATCTTGGAACGTGAGATCCGTGTTTATTTCGTGATCTGTATATTTTACTTTATATTTATTCAAAATAACTACACGAACACTCACAACTTATAAACATCCATTATGTTTACTCGTTTTCTTTATATACGACTTTTATAATATCGTTAATCAAATAATCAAAGATTTCTGAAGTGTTAAAATCATCATAAGTATAATGAGGATGATATTGAAATCCAAGTAGTGTTTTGTATTTAAAAGCATCTACAATAGGAATTTTCTTTAAAGTAGTTTTGAACTTCTCTGATTGTTTTTTTTCTACTTTTGGATGTTCGTTTATTTCCATCTTATCAGGTGATTTGGATGCAACACTTAGAGGATGAAATGATAAAACTTCTATTTTATCAGGTATTGGAGCAGTCATTGCCAATGTGTGTCTGAAATCTTTATTTACAAATTTTTCTTCTTTGTCATTATCTGATTTAATGAAAATATTAGGGAGAGGATATTTTAATGTTGAATAAACATTAATATCTTTTCTCTTTCTGGCGTTTAGTTCTACATCTATCTGCCATAACTCTTCAGGGCCTTTGTTTGGATTGCTTCTTGCATAAAATGTTTCAGTATAAGGCAGGCCTCCCTCATCAAATACTTTAGTTATTCCCCCCCCGGCATGCAGATAACCCAACTGGGCACCATGGCATGTCCCAAAAATGGGCTTATTCTGTTCAAAGGCGGCATCTAAAAACATTAATCCGTAAAGAGTGTCTTTAATATCATTTTCCTCAGCTTTTCCAAATTTAGCAGTGACTACTGATGGATTGTAAAAAATAGGATGCACAACTGTTTTAGCAGTTGATTCAATAACTAAAAATGAAAAATCGCTTAAAACATCATTGATTTCATTGTATAGGACAGCAAGTCTTGAAGCTCTATGTTCTTTTATGTAATCTTTTATTTCATCAAATAATAGTTTATCAGTTTTGCTTTTGCTTTTTATTTCAACTATTTTTTCCACAAGGTCATTCAAAAGATCCATAATCCTTTGTTTAGCCTCTGCAAATGCCAACGGAGGTTCTACATCTATTTTGTATGGATTGAATGAATAAAATTTAAATGCTAATTTTTTATCTGACTGTATTTTGGCGGCAGCCATTTTGAATGAATAGAAGATTTCAGGTTGCATCCTATCTTCAGTTCTATCGGTAATAACTAAAGTTTTAGCTGTTTTCATAATTGTCTCACTGATCCTTTTCTTTTTCCCATATCAATAATATTAAGATATATTATTTAATAAGACTTTCAATAATTCAAACTTCCATTATTACTAATTCTCTTTGAGGTTCGCATAAAAATCGTCCTCCTTCACTTGTTACCTGAATATCCTCTTCTAAATTCACATGACCAATCCCCTCAATAGTAACACCAAACTCAGCTGTGAATGTACTTCCAGGTTCAAGAGGAACTGCACCAAGATTTCTGTATCTAGGCCATAATGGTCCTACTATTGTACCACCATCGTGGACAGCTTGACCTATTTGATGGCCTAGAGCATGATAAAATTCTGAATAACCTGCTTCAATTAGACTTTTCCTAACAAACCCATCAATTTCATGGCCAATATTTCCTGGTTTATAAAGTTCAATTGCTTGATGAAGTATTGATGATACTGTACCGAAAGCTTTTATAAGCTCTAGTGGTATATTTTCATTATCTTTTTTGAAATAAGCTAAACGTTGAATATCAGAACAATACCCCTCATACTGAACTCCAAAATCAACATGCAATAAATCACCTTTTTCTAAAATAGCTTTTGTTGGAGCGCTATGGCCTGGTTTAGTTTTAGAACCTGCATTCACTATTGGACTAAATGAAGGTGTACAGTCTTGAGAATTAATTGTTTCAAAAAATAAATCGGATATTTCAATTTCAGTCATCCCTGTTTTAATTTTTTCCAATACTTTATTCCAGCACTGTACAGCGAGTTCAGCTGCTTTTGAAATTAATTTTATTTCTTCAGGAGTTTTTCTTCCTCTTACTCTAGTTAAAATATCTTCAGAAGAAATTAGTTTTTGGGAGTATGGTGTATCTTTTAAAAATTCTTGAATTTGAAGAAAAAGTCCATGTGATAAACCATCAGCCGTATAATTACTTTGAGAATAATTCAAAGCTATATTTCTTGGGTTGTATTTTTCTATTATATCAAGAAATTCTTTACCAACTTCTTCTGAATAAATAATAATATTTTTATATAATCCAGATCTTTCAAAATCAGGTGCATCAGCTTGACCAACTAATACTGTTGTATCTCCACATTTGCTAATAAAATAACCTGTTAACCAGCAAGCCCCACTACCAACAATTAAATTACTGGCGGGATCAGGAACGGAATCTGTTTCCCGACAAAAGGTTATCCATAAATCAATATCAAGTTCTCTTAATACTTTAATAGACTGTTGAATTTTTTCTCTTATTATTTTCATATTTTTTATGCCTGCGTTTAATTGATTAATTACCTGATGTTATTCAGCTGTTCTTTCGCAGTTTCTTCTTATTATGACAATACATAGAATGATCATTGATATTATCATAAACAGTGCGCTGAAGATTATTACAGCTGTTAAACCTAGTTTCGCCTGTATAAAGCTTGTACAGCTTTCTGCGACAATTGATCCAACTGTTGCACTTGCAATAAAAAATGAAATTAAACGGGGAGAAGGAAATTTCAATAAAAGTGAACCATATGATATTGAAGATGAAAAAATAGTGGAGCAACCTAAACCAAGCAGAGAAATAAAAATATAAAACATTACTGCATTATAGGATACAAGTATTAAAAAATATGCAATAATAGCAATGATCCCTGAGAATAGAATATATTTATGTACAGCAATTAATTTGACAGCATAACTAGAAATGAAACAACCTACAGCATAAAAAATCCAGAAAAGAGTAATGCCAAAACCAGCAGAATCTGATGCTATCTTAAATGTTTGTGTTACATATTCAACTACCCAGTATGTAAACCCCATATATGATAAAAGATAAAAGAAAATTAATACTCCCATGAGATAAACATTAAAATTCCATGGAGAATATTTAACTTCTATTTCTTTGTGATCAATATTTTTTGTTTCTATTTTACTGAGATTTGGAAATTTTGCTATCAAAGCTACTATGCATATTATAATGAACACAATTACGCCAGATAGGAAAACCATTTGCCAGGTACCTCCTCCGGCTAGTATCCACATTGAAAGCATAGGATATGCAAAGCCACCTAAACTGTAGCAGAAATCAATCCTATTTAAGTTTGATGAACGTTTTTTCCCTTCAAATGAGTTTACAACAAGATAATTCGGAAGTGTATAGACTATTCCAATGCCAAATCCCATAACTATGATGGGAAGGGATAAGTAGCTTACGTCTTTGATGAGCATTATGTAAATGGCGCATAAAGTATAAATAATTGCTGTAATAAATATCTCAACTTTGGGTATTAAAAATCTGACAAGAAAACCGTTGACAACAATGGCTAAAAAATATCCAACCATAAAAAGTGAAAATACATATCCCAAAATTTCTGGAGTTGAATGATAAAAAGAAGTAGCCTGAGATTTAATCACAAATGGTATTACGTTTACACCACCGGTAATAAATGTTAATAAATAAGCGAGTAATAAAATAAAAAAAAGGTTTTTTTTTAGATTTTAATAATTCCATTATATTCCCTCATTTAAATATATTATATATCGATTTGGATGAGTTTGTAAAACAGTTCTATGTGCTATGAATTGATCAGTCGTTGAGTCTATATTTATTTTTGTTTTCTTTTAGCTAAAGTTTTTTTAAACCATCCTCCTTTTTGTTGTGTAGTAACATTTAAGAGGATAGCCTGGGCTTTTTTATAGCTTATTGTACCTCTTGTCAAAGCTTTATAAACTTTATCAGATTTTTTTCTGCGAATTACAGAAAATCTGGGATCTAGTAAATCTTCAACTAACCCAATTAACCGTTTCTTAATAATTGATTCTTTTTCTACTTTAGTATCTGCACTCTGGTTTATTTTTGTATTTAATTTAGCTTTAATATCTTCTGTCAGGAGTTTGACTGTATTAGTTAAAGTTTTACCATCTTCCAGTTTTTTTAACAAATTTTTGACACTGTTCACTGCCAATATTTCATAATGAGGGTAGGATGCCAGTTTTTTTAAGAATTCTTCATCTATTGAATTATCTTGTAAAATTACATGATCGCAGATATTAAAACATTTTTCCCATTCCTGCCACCTGTAGAAAAAATCAAGTCCTGTTCCTTTAATATTCTGAAGCGCCATGATTTTATTTGTAAATCCTGGAGGAGTATTATTTGCTATTGTTTCCACTATCTCGTTACCTGAAGCATAATAATTTTCAATGACAATAAGTTTGCATTTAAACCATTTCCATAACAGCTGTCTGCATGTTTCATCAACTTTTTCTGAAGCTTTCACGTCGTTCTGAATTGAGTTGAAGAAATTTTTAAATTCTTCATAATGTTCAAGATTTTCATTGTGAAAACGAGTGATATCTTCAGCGTGTGGATGCTTGGATGTATTTAAAAATTTCATTAAATCATCGATAGTTTTGCATTTTGATAAAATTGTATCATTATTATTGTTATCTTCAGAAGATATCATTACAGAAAGCTTGTTTTTAACATAATCTTCTTTTGTCGGTATTCTGAAATAATCAGATATTTTTATAAAAGCTGTCCTTGGGTCAATTGGGTTATCTTCTACTTTATTCCATAAAGAGAATGTCTTATATTTTTCATCAAATGAATTTTTAATATACCCCATCATGCCCTTTAAATTATTACCGATGAGAAAATGTTTATTTACACTCAAATCTTCTACTAATATATCTGCAAAAACTTTTGATCGTGCAATTCTGTCAGCTCTGTTGTTCACAACAGTAGTGATGTAAGTTTCCGGTTCAGACTCTGGATCGTACTTATCAAAATTCATCCGATACCAGTTCTGCATACATGCATATCTTTCATTAGCTGACATACCGCTGTAGAATATTAAATTTCTAGAAAGAACTTCTGCTTCAGGATACTGTTTTAAAACTCCAATATCAGGAATTATGTTGTCAGCCATTTCTTTAAGTGCAAAATCTTGTGAAATTTCTAAATAATCAGCTATTTTGGCAACAAGTGCAATGTTGTAAGGATGTTCTTCATAAGGAAACCTTTCAACAATATCAGGTGTAATAAGCATGGTTTCTTTCCAGCCAACTTTATAAAATTCTGTATTTCTATGATATGTTTCTGTTTCCAATACTGGGAACATCTGTTCTTCTGTTGTAATTAGATGACCTTTATCAGGGATGAAGTTTCTCATTGTATCAGCAACGTTCCAACCTGCAGGCCCCTGAATATCTTCATGATCAGGAAATGTATTAGTTATCGTAGATATGTCATCTTTCATCCAGTTCCTCTGTAAAATTTTTACATAAGTTGGGGACAGTGCCATACATTCCCATAGGAATACATCAGTTTTCAGTTTGGATGCAAGTTTAACAACATTGTACTGTTCCCATATTGTTGCTTTATCATAAGGACGAAATAGAATAAATTCTGTCATAGTATCAAATGGGCTTGAGTATAGAAACATAGCTTCGCAGCCTGTCGTTTTACTGAATATGCTAGCACCAAGCGATGAAAAAAGCGCCGCTTTTAATCTTTCGGTACCTGATTTACCTCGGGTTCCCCAGCCACCAATGATAAGCGGAATTTTATTTCTGGCTTTTTTTATTGATTGGCTGAGATAAATATGACGGCCGATAAACAGAGCAGCCATACAGGCAATAAAAGCTGATAACTGGTAGATTGTATTTTGATAAAGTGAAAAGAAATAAATTTTAAGTTCAGCAAAAAGGTTATAAATAGAAATTGGAAGTATCGGTGTAAATGCAAAAAACTGTTTAACTTTTGGATCCAGTTTCGGTTTAAAATGTTTGTCGCTGTTTTGAGGTGTAATTTTAATATTGAATCCTAATTTCTTAATCTGAGCAACATATTCAGATGGAGGAAACTGCATATCAGGAGTCCAATTTCTCAACTTAGTATATTTTGTAAAACTAAAAGTTAATTTTAGCTGTATTAAAAATCTTTTTATTGGATTTTTTGGAGCCTGTAGAGTTGTAATTCCTTCATTGGAATAAATACTTATCTTATCATTAGATTCAGATGAAGATATAAGTTCATCAACCAGTGGTAAATAAGGTCTTGCGTTTCCTTCTTCCTGTATGGTGAGTGGTTCTCCCGGAACTTTAGTTTCAGATACTTCAGACATAATTGAAGAAGAGGATCTTATAGTACCTGCAAAATGTCTTCCAAAAGTATGTTTACAGGTTTGCCTTTTATCCGGTGACGGAGTTTTGAACTCATGAAAAAATCTCCACCACCTAAAATCGAGTTTTGCGTTTCTTATAAGTTTCTTTTTGCCTGAAAAAGTTTTAACATATTGTATGGAATAATCATTTTGAGAAATACAAGATAGTATTCTACCTAACGTATTATCATTGATATCTTTGATATCGTTATTTCTAAGTGTAATTGATTTTCCAGGCTTAATTTTTTTAAATTTATTTTCAATTAATGATATGATATTATCAATATCATCATCGGAAATACTCCAGAGTTTTTCTCTACATAGAGCTGCTTTTCTTCTAATAATTATTTTTGGAGAATCAGTGTGGAGTTTTTCAATTAATGCTCCAGTTTGCTTTAAATGTTTTTCAAAATCTGAAGATTTTAAATTTTTTAAAATTCTAAAATTTTGAGGCAGTACTTCAAGTATAAATCTGATAAGTTTATCATCTTCACTTTTACTTATACATTCATTAAGAACATGAAAAACAGAATCAAATATTCTATGCATATGCAGTAATTTTTCTACAATGTTAACAGCTGAACATTTTACCTGTGAATTATCATCCTTGAGAATAATTAGCTCAAAATATTTTATAATTATTTCAGCAGGAAGTTTAAATAAAGTTTCAGCAAGCCCTTGTCTTACAAACGGATTTGGGTCTGATAGTATCAGATCTAAATTTGTAAGGCTTTTCTTAGATGTGTCGAATAATGAAACAATAGTTTTTACAGCATGTTTTCTTACAAAAATATCCTGTTGTTTTATAGGGATTATTTCTGATTCTAATATCTGTTTCAGTTTAGGATAATTTACTAATTTTAGTATATTTATTATTTCACATTTAATCCATGTTGTTGATTTCGTGTCATTATAGGCATCCAGAAGGTTTTTGATATGATTTTCTTTAAAGAAATAATTTAAAGTATGGGGATCTGCTTCGCTCAGTACTGTTTTTAATAAAATAAGAAGATCTATTCTAATTCTATTTATATTTTCATTATGATATTTGTCAAGAATAAAGTCGATAAACGATTCTGTAATTATAAAATCTGAAAGTTCTTTATTTATATTTTTTAAAATAGGTATAAGACAATGATAAATTGTTGATAATTTTTTCTTCAGAAATAATATTTTATGATTGTAGTACTCGTATACAGTTTCCTTATCTAGCCATTTCTTTTTTTTGAAGATTAATTTCTGTTTAAAGCCTGCTTCTAATAAAGTATGCAATATTAAATTTTGATGTTTTTGTTTCTCTTTCAGATTTGTTATTTCATTTCTGAACTTTTTTATTTCACTGGTTAAATTTTCAATCTCTTGATCAGTTTTGCAGATGAATTCAAAAATAAACTTCATGAATTCTTCCTGAGTTATTTCCTGAAGAGTAAATATTTTTTTTTCTTTTAAATATTTATAAAATATTTTAGATAAATATTCTAATTCATTTCTATCAATGTATCCCCATAATATTTTCTGGTTTGTGAAAAATAAATTTTTAATGATTTTATATTTCATAGCAGCTTATTCAAATAAATTGACTGTTTTTTTGGTTAATGTTTTGATTAATTTAGATCTGAATTTTGCATCATTCTTAATTTTATCTCTAGTTGATTTTGCCATCTCAAGATGAATAAAAACCTGATCTTTAGATTCATCCCTAAGCACTTTAGCCTGAATATTATCAAGAGCAGCTAAAGCCTTAAATTCTACTTCAGGGTAAATAAATGTTGGTTTAGGTAATATAGCTTTTAGTAAATTGGCATAATAAAGAAACCGTTTACTTGGAGTTTTAGTTGAATTGCTTATAACTGCTTTCGGTCTTTTTTCTTCATGCTCTTTATGACTTAATTTATCATATCCGTGTATTTGTAACATTATTGCTTTTTTTGGCATAGAGTTGGCAAATGCTTTAGTATAAGCATAAAAAAATGAATCAGGGGTATGGGCCATATCAGAAGAACCTTCTCCATCATTAGGCGCTTGATAACGATGAACTGAGTTCCATGCTCCGGCAACAAAATACCCGGACAACATCATTTTATATCCTATAATACCTGTGGATGTATCAAAAAATCTATGAGGCATTTCAAGTGCAATGTCTCTAGTCAGTTTATTTTTACAGAACATATAAAAACCTTTACCTGTTTTTCTGCCTTTAGATTCATAAACTACAAGATATTCGCGATTACCTCTATCAATTATTTTTATGCTCATACCTAAAGCATTCCAAGCTTTCCTATCATCTTCAGTAAGTTCCCATTTAAACAGCTTTTCAAAAAGTTTTATAGCTTTGTTAATTGAAGTTTTAGTGGAAGGAGTATATATCCCGCCTTTTGCACTCTCCAGATATAATTGAAACATTTCAGTTTTTGTCTGATCAACCACTTCATTGAATTTATCTTTTAAATTAAAATTTAATTTTCTAAAATGTGACATAGAAAGCCTACCAATTCTTATAGGTTCATAAGTTTCACTGTTTTTACCAATCGGTGCAGAATAAGACATAAAGTTTTTAATTATGTTAACCCTTTCTCTACGTGAAATATTTTTTGTTGAATAGAAGTTAGCGTTAGCCAGTTCTTTTCTTTTATCTTCGCTTAATCTATACCATATAATTTTTTGTTTAGTCTTGGATGTCTTTGATTTTTGAGCTACTCTGACAAGTATATCTGTGGTGGGATATTTTATATATGCGATTTTCACTTTGATAGATGTAGGTTTTTTTAAATTTGTTAATGGTATAACAAAATTTTCTGTAGTTGCCAGATATCTATCCCCTTTCAGGAGGAATGGATTGGACATTATTCTGCGTGAACGCCTCTTCATCAAGACTATACCATTGGCTTTCTGATAATAGGTTTTTTTAAGTAATACATTCCCTTTACTGTTTAAAATCATGTACTCAATACCATAGGTAAAATTATTATGTGCGCTTAAAAGAAATTCAGCATTTGTTGTAACCTGGATGGAATCAGGTCGTCCCTGTATTTTAAATTCAGTCCAACTGTTTTTATTCAGTGAATAGGCAATGTATACATCAGCACCTTTAGTTTGTGCTGTGCTGGGAATATTAGGCAGCAGCCAGTTTGATAATTTAGGATAAATGACTTCAATACAGATTATAAAAAAAATAATGATAAATATGTAATGAATAAATTTTTTAGTTCTTCTTCTCATCTGTTTCGAAAATTCCTTAGTTTTTGTCTGTTTAAAACTAAATTATTTATTTATTTTAAGTTTAAAATTGTTTGGAAACCATATAACCATAAAATCTGTACTGCTAGTCTCTGATAAATATCTGGCACCTGAAATATTACAAGCTTCCATACCTGCTGTTGCTTTGCTGCCATTTACGAACTTGATAGTTAAACCTGCTGTTTTTAATTTATCATATACCCGTGCCTGGCGGGGAGTAAGAAGTTCTTTATTGTAAGCACCTGTACTAGTAGAAATAAAAACAGTATTTTTGACTGATTTAGCAAGATCGTCAGACTCAATGGGTCTAATTTGTATATAATTATTTATTATTTTATTACTTTGCTTTGATATATTTAAATCATCGTAATATTTATCTGTTTCTCTAACTACCACCTGAGTGATTAGATACATTAAGCTTCTTTTATATTCATACGAAGATTTGGACGACGGATTAGTCGTAGGTTTATCTATTATTATGTTATGCGGCATAAGCAAAGCATGTGGATTTAAATTAGAAGTAAGATAGATCGCCAGGTCAAGTGAGCTTTTTGTAGCAGGGGGAATTACGGTAATTATGTATGGGCTAAAATTGCCAACATTTAATAAAAATATTTCATTTGTATTATTTTTATTTGTGGGCTTTACTGTAACAAATAAAAAATCTTTCTTCCCAGGTAATTTATTGAGCTGTAAAGATAAGTTTGCAGTTTTAGCAGCTACTGATATTATATTTAATTTATTTATAAGTGTTTTTTCATTGTTTGTATTAGCATTCAATATTGGTGTAATAACCTGAGTATCGATATAATGTCCTAATTTAATACTCAACTCTACAAGATGATCTGATGCATTTTTCTTTTTTGCGAATAAGCCACCTATATATGAATTTAGTGAAGCAAAAAAACCGGTATTACTAAGGGGTTTAGAAGAGACTTCAATTGTTTTTGAAGTATAAGGGCTTTCTTTCATCAGTTTTGTCAATCCTTCTGTAGACAAATAGATTGACATAGAATGATTCGCTTTAGGAAAGTATGGAAATAGACTTTTAAGATCATTTTGGATATGTGCTGTATTGACTAAAATTTTTTCAAAAAACAGGTTAATGTTTTCATAATGTTTTTTTGGTGTAAATATGTAATCAGTATTATTTTTAAGAGCTATTTCAGGATTATACCTTATCATGCTGTTATTTATTCTATCTTCTCTCATAAAAAAGAATATTGATGGAGAAGTCGATTTAGTGTAATTTATAAATGTATAAAAAAGTGTTTCGGAATTACTCTCATGCTTAAATATTTCAGAATTTCCAGATGTGTAGTCAATTCCTCCTATTGCAAAACTTGAAAACGAATATTTTTTAAATAAACCGAGTAAAGATGCTGCAAGAGCAGGGGACTGCTTAGGATATAAGATCGCTAATGTATGCTTTATTTTAGGCTCAAGAGAGTAAGCGAATATACCTCGGAAAGAATTTGATCTGTTATCGTAAATAAGTATGTATGAATTATCTACAATTTCTAAGCTGAAATCTATGGAATTGAGCATGTTACGTGCAAAATCGAGTGAGGAGGGCTTTCTTTTTCTTATATAATTTTTTACTGCATACATCGCTTCAACAAAATTTGAAGTGTTTATTATTCTTGTGCTTACATTATTACGTCGTTTAAGATTGTATAGATTTATCTGCTCATGCAGTACTGTATCTATTAAATCTGTATTTTTCAGTAAAGTTTTAGTATGTTTGACAGCCGTTTTTTTTGTGTGTATTGCCCTATAATTAAATAGCTGATTAAAAGGGAGATAAAATATAAAAAAACCAACCAGAGTTGCAACTATTACTGCCTTAAGTGATGTTTCAAGAGTTATTCCAACTATTCGAACACCAAGCTTTTTATCATACATCTTTATGGCTATAAGAGAAGTTAACATATAACCTAAACCATAATAATCAGTTATGATAACATTAGGGAATATGTAAGGGACAACGAAGCCAATCAGCATTTTATAAAAAAATGCAATATTGAAAAAAAGAAGAAGTTTCCTTGATCCTTCGATTGTTATATTTCTGAATATTGAAGTTTTAAGGATAGCAATTGCAACACCGTAGACAATAAAAGCCTCGATTACAGATGTTAATATTTTCCATGGATAGTACCATTCCAGGGCGAGAAGGGCTGGTATAACAATTCCGCTGAATTCCCAGCCATAAAGGAGATTCATACGTGATGCTAAAAATGCAGCAATAAGCAATATAATATATGCTCTCGGTGACGCTACAATCGATTGTGCAACTCCTTCATATAAAAATGCTACTTCACTTAGCCTGAAATTCGTGAATGCCACTAATACATACTGGATTAAAATGTATGTAATGGCGATAATTACAACAAAATGAGGGAAACCTCTTTTGAACCCTTGATTCCAGAATTGATTTGCAACTAAAGCTACAATTACTAAACCTATTGAGTATAAACCGCCTCTATAAACAAAATTAATATTAAAATATGTTCCAAGGAAAGTAGTCAATTCAGGAAATAAAAACATGTCACATATCAGTCTCACGATAACTGCAAAAACAAGGATACAAAAAAACCTGTCTCTTCCGAATACAATACTCCATAGTCCTGTTTTATGTCCTAACTCTGAAAAAAATCTAACTATTAGATAGGTAATTATGGCTTCAATTATATTGGCTACACCACTCCACGGTTTAAGTATTAAAAGAGGTACTAAGTAGCCTGGGACAATCAATCCTGACAAATTCCAGCCAAACCTTAAATTAAAGAAACAGACAACAAACAATCCCACCCAAACTGTTGTAATGATTGATGTAGCTAGGCTGCCTTCAGGAAAAATTGGCAATACAAAAGATGACATATATTAAATAATTATCTGTTATTATTGAGTAAATAGAAAAATAGAACTAACAGTAATCATTTTAGGGCAGAAAAATGAAAATATGAATATTTAATATATTTTTTTATGGTTTTTATTTATTGTTCTTCAGTTTATTTTATCCCATACTATTTACAGCATCTTAAATGAATACCCCTCGGGTACTTTAGATAATTACTCCAGAAGTCTATACCTAATTTATCAATTCCCTCTTTTGATACTTCATCATTTTTCCATTGTATTTTCTTAAATCCTACAGATTTGAAAATTGATTCAATTGTCGGCATTGTCCAAGAGTAAGCTTTTAATAATGTGTCAGTTCCATTAATTATAAATTTGCTTTCAGCACCATCTTTGAGGATAATTTTATAATTCCTAATGCCGTATTTTATGTAATATCCTTCTTTGTTGTTACAGTTGGGATTCAATATATAGGCCAAAAAAGAACTCCCTGAATTAAGACTTTGATATATATATTCTAGTACTTTACTTAAATCTGTTACTGTGGATAAATAATCTAAAAACCATATAGCAGTTACAAAGTCGAATTTGTCGAGTTGAGTTAATTCTTTTATATCGGCCACCTGATAGTCAATTTGTAAAGGATATTTTTTTTCGATGCTTTTAGCAATTTTTATCATGTCATATGAAATATCAATTCCCTTCGCATATTCTGCACCTAATATTTTTGCCATTCTGGTATAAAAACCTGTGCCGCATGCCAGATCAAGAACTCTTTTGTTTTTCAAGTTTCCCATTAACGATCTTGTTAATGGGATTTCAACATATTTTCTATAAGGTAGTTCTAAGCTGGCATCATATTTGGCAGCAATCTTTGAATATTGATCTTCATTCATAAATAACTTTAGAGATTTATTAATATTTCCATATAATAAATTTAATTACTTCAACGATTCTGTTTTGCCTGCATAGAAATCTCTGTTCGGACTTAGTGTATTGAAAACCTTTTGGTCAATTAAAGGTTTTCCTGCTGCTATCAGTTCAGCAAGATTTTTGCCTACACCTGGCCCCATCATTAAACCTTGTCCGCACATTCCCACGCCAAGATAAAAATTATCGACTTCTTCAGGCTTTCCAACAATTGCTACACCATCAGGAGTCATTGGGTATAGGCCTCTCCATAAACGTCTTATTCTGAGATTTTTAAATTTAGGAATTAATGAAACTAAACGTTTTGCAATGACAGGCATGAATTCAGATGTTACCCGTCTGTCTTTACCTTTGAAAAGATGTTTTGGGGTATAGCAGAAAATAATAGCGCCTTCATGGTTCTGCCCAAAATAAAAATTTGAAGTTTTACCTTCTGATCCTGGTCTTAGATCTACAACGAGAGGGTCAAGAAAATTACCGACAGGCGCACTTATTCCGGCTTCATGGCTATCAGGTATGATAGGGATGTCAATGCCTGCCATTTTACTGACTTCCATACCATTTGCCCCCGCAGTATTGACAACAGCCCCTGCAAAAATAGTTTCTTTTTCTGTTTTTACACCTAGAACCTTTCCGTTTTCTGTTACCAAATCAATAATTTTGCTGTTAAATTTAAATTCAGCTCCGAGAAGCACTGAAGCGCCTTCGATTGCTTCAGCAGTTAAAAGGGGGCTGATCTGTCCATCATCAGGTGAAAATGTACCCCCTCGTAAATTTTCAGGATTGATGCCAGGGATTAATTTTCTCATTAAGTCTGCATCCACCCAGTCGATATTAAGTCCATATTGTTTCTGAATGGGAAGTATGTTTTTTAAAAGTTTTTCTTCTTCTTCTCTGAATACAGGGAAGCAGTAGCCTCCTTTTTTCCAACCGATATTTTCATTATGCTTTTCTTTCCAGTTAGAAAATATTTCTCTGCTGAGTTTCCCTATCATTATTTTTGCCGGATCAGAATGAGTTGCTCTGATGCCTCCGATTGACGCTTTATTTTGCCCTTGTCCTGAAGAAGCATATTGATCTATACATAAAACCTTTAATCCTTTTTCTGCTAAAAAAAATGTTGTAGGTTGTCCTACGCTTCCGGCACCAATTACAATTACATCATAGTTTTTTTTCATTTTTCATTATCCTCCTTATTTAGGAAAGAGTATAAAGGCACTTCAAATTCAAGAGGCCGGTATGTATTAGGTTTTACTGTTGATTCATCAATGGAACATTCTCTAAAAATTTTCCATATCAGTTCTGAACAGTTTTTACCTCCGCATGCGCCCATCCCTATGCGTAATTCAGCTTTCAGTGCATTAAAATCATTACAGCCGGCTCTTATTTTATCTTCAATCAGCTTTTTGTTAACCCGTTCGCATCTGCAGATTATAATATCTTTATTTGATAACTCACCTGTATCTGAATTAACTGTGCTCTCTTTAAAATTTTTAATTTTAATTCCTGCAATAAGATCAGCTTCATTATATGGTACTTCAAGATGGATCAGTTTTCGTCTGTCAAGCCACTTTGCCTTTTGTATTTTGATGACTTTTCCTTTGCCGATAGACTCTCCTTCAAAACCTGTTGTTGTTTTTATATCCCCGATTTTTAAACTGTCATCAGAAAATTCCCATGGAACAATTACAACTGCATTATTTTTGTGCTGATCATATTTTTTATTAACAATAGTAATTGCCAAACCTGGGCAGATAGCGACACATTTTCCGCATCCCGTGCATTCATCATGAAATTCAGGCAGTGACATAATTGAATCTGATTTTAAAGAAATAGAATTTTTACTACAGACATCAACACAGGGGTTACAGGGTATTTCCTGTACACATCTAATAACAGGATATATATCGTTGTTTTTATTATCCAGCGGGTTTGTGAATGTTACAGTTTCTCCTGGTCTGCTTTGTAATATTTCAGCAGTTTTATACCACTCTTCCGGAATATCAGTTTCACGTTTCATATCTATTAATATTTTTCGTGCGGTAATTTTGCCGCCGAATAATGCCGCCGATGCTTCTGCAATAGTGTCAGAATCTCCTGCCGAATATACTTTCATCCCAAATTTTTTAGCCTTTAAGGTCATTTCATTTATTGGGGATAAACCTGTAGCAATAAGGAGAGTATCCACTTCAAAAGTCATTTCTGTGTTTGCAACCGGGGTGAAATTTTTATCAATTTCAGCAATAGTTACTTTTTCTAGCTTTCCTTTCCCTTCTGCTTTTAAAACAGTATGAGAAGTCCATATAGATACTCCGAGGCGTTTTATTTTGTCAAGATGTACTTTATATCCTCCGCATTGCGGCATTGCTTCTACCAAACCAAGCACATCAATTCCAGCCTGTAAAGCATGATATGCTGCTATTAATCCTACATTTCCTCCTCCTACAACAAATAATTTGTCTGCAGCTTTTATCAAATCTCTGTTTACTAAAGTCTGAAAAGCTCCTGCTCCATATATTCCTGGTAGATCAGAACCTGGAAATGCTAAAATTTTTTCTCTGGCACCGGCTGATACAAGAAAATATTCAGGTTCAACCAGTACATATCTGCCTTCTTTTACAACACCGATTTTTTTGTCAGAAAACAGTCCAACTACAGGAGAGTTGAGCCAGACTGTAATGTTTTTATGACGGTTTACTTTTTCAGTAAGGATTGTTCCTATGTCGATTCCCCGTACACCTGCGTAGCACTCTTTGACTGAACCGAAAAAATTATGTGTCTGCAGACCGAGCTTACCTCCGAGAATATGTTTGTCATCGGCTATAATAACTTTTACACCAGATGATGCAAGATCAATTGCGGCAGATAATCCTGCCGGTCCGCCACCCATAATGAATACTTCGGTTTGAAATACTTCAGGTGGCGTAAAAGAAGTTTTGTCAGGTATATTATCTTCAGGCAGTTGCGGTATTCCTTCAATAGGGAATACTTCCATATCAGGTTCAATTTTAGCTATGCATGCTTTTACAGTTTTTCCGTTTGCTACAACTAAGCATTGGGAGCATTGTCCGTTTGCACAAAATATACCTTGTTCAGCTCCATCTTTTGGATGTTTTCCAAATATCTTTATCCCATTTGCAAAAAGTGCTGTTGAAATCATTTCATCTTTTTGGGCTTCTAATACTTTATTACTATATTTAAAGTAAATAGATTCCTTTTTTACAGATGGTAAAATAGGATGTTCTAATATCCTGTTTTTTCCCATAATACATCCTCCCCTGAATTATCTTAGTTTAATTGTTATTGTTTAAATTTTATTAATTTTTTAATATAAAGACTTATAATTACAGAAATGACAGTCGAGCATGCAACAATAACTGTAAGTATTATAAAACCATGGTGATAATCGTACTTAAGCCTGGAAATATCATGTATGCCAGGGTTAACAGAAGTAAACTCTGCCAATTTACCAGAAAGGAATCCTCCGATTCCGAGGGAAACAAAAAATACTCCCATCATTGTACTGACTACTTCAGGTCTTGCTAGTTTAGTAACTACTGATAATCCAATTGGCGAAAGACATAATTCTGCAATTGATATTACAAGATAAGCAGAAATTATAAGCCATGGAGAAATCAATTGTGTGGATTCATAATTTCCGGTTGAACTTAATATGAGATAATATGCAATAAGCATAAACAGCATTGAGATTGAAAATTTAATTCCTGTACTGAATGCAATATTTCTTTCAGGTATTAATTTCCATATTTTAATAAGAAAAACCCCAATAATAAGCATACCGACACTTTCTACTGTTACATAATAAGGTGAAGGGAATTTAATTCCAAAGATTTCAGGTCTAACAACTCTGGTTATAAAAAGAGTTAATGAGAGAAACATTTGAAAATAAAAAGCCCACCATATGGTAGAAATAAAACATAATAATAATAAGGCAATAGTTCTTTTCCTCTGAAATCCTTTTTCATCTATAAATGCTATTTTACAGACATAAATTATTGTTGCAGCAACAATAATAGTAAAAAATATATCTTCAATTGCTGGAATCAATAAAATAAAATAATACAATGAACATAAAATAATTACACAGAGAACTGTTACTAGATTAACTGTTAAGCGTTTCTTGTTAATCTTTGAATAATCAGGTATTTTTAGTATTTTTGTTCCGAACAAAAATACTAAAAATGCAATAATTAATCCGATAAATGCACTTGCAAAGCAAATTTTCCAGCCATAATTGGAAGCTAACTTTATTGGGATTAAGGTTCCCAGTATTATTCCTGCTGTTATTCCCATGTAAAATATTGTAAAAGCACTGTCTCTTCTATTATCTCCGTGTTCATACTGACGTCCTAGAAGAGAAGATATGTTCGGTTTAAGTAGACCTGTGCCTACAGCAGTACAGGCTAATGCAAAAGTTAATGCATTAAGTGAATCTATAAAACTCATTATGAGGTAGCTCCCGGCTAGAACAGCTGCGCCTAACAGTACCGCTTTTTTCTGCCCTAAATATTTATCTGCCAGCCAGCCTCCTGCAATTGGAGAAATATAAGTTAGAGCAGTAAATGAACCTACAATCAGGTATGTTCTGTCATCATGTATGCCAAAATGGAATTCCAAGTAAATTGCCAGAAGAGACTGAATAACGTAAAATCCATATCGTTCCCACATCTCAGTAGAAAAGAATGTTACAAGTATAAAGCCGCGTTTAGAACTATCAGTATGTTGTTGCGCAATATTATTCACATTCCCCGTCCCCTATCTAGTCTCTTGTGAAATAAAATGACGTAAGCAACCGAATGAATATTATTCATTCAAATATTACCTGCATCATTTAAAATTACTTCATAAAATAATTTTTTACAATCAATTATGTAGTTTATAAAGATAATTTTCTATATTCTTTAGGTGATATTTTGAAGTGCTTTTTGAATGAACGGGAAAACTGAAATTGGTTTTCATAACCTAGATAATTACTGATTTGCTGAATAGAATCAGGAGTTTCAATTAATAGTTCAACGGCTTTTTCAAGTTTGTAATTTGAAAAAGCTTTTGCCGGTGGCAGATCAAGATATTCTTTGCTTTTATATGTTAGCTTTCTTTTTGACATTGCCATTGCTTTTGCTATATCTTCAACTTGTAGATTTGTTCTATACTTTTTTTCAAAGATACGAAATAGTTTGGTACAGAACTGTTCCTGTTCTGATATAAATTTGAAATGCTTAGATAGAATTGTTTTAGGGTAAAGCCTTAACATACGCCAAAAAAATACTTCAAGTAATGCATCCTGCATATATTTTGAGAATGCATCTGTATTTAAGAGTTCTTTTTCAATGTTGTCGAAAAAAACAGTTTCTTCCATTGGTTGTAAGGTAATCTGATTATTTGGAAAAATGTTCTCTTCAAAAAGAGATATTTTTGAATCAGTCAAAGTTTTATCACTTTTGAAATTAAAATGTAGTACGTAGTGAAATTGATTATTGTGAAGATGGTCCTGGTGGTAATCACCAGGTTTTATTACTAATATATATCCTGGTTTTACTTCAAGCTCCTGCTTATTTAAATTGCAGCAGTACATATTTTTAACTACAAAAATTGCTTCATAATCAGAGTGATAATGTCCAGGATACTCAAACTCACCTACCATCGTTAGTTTATGAAAATCTAAAAAATAGGGTTTTGAGCCAGTTTTTATTAAGGATTCCTGGTGTCTATAAAAATGTTCTTTTAATACATTCATATTTAAATCAAAATATTACACTTAATAATATATATTATTTATGATTATAGTATGTATACAGTCAAAAACAAAAATTATATTTGCGCAATATGATATAGATATGCATTTTTTGCAATTTTATTTTAAGTGTTATAAAGATATCTTAATAGTAAAGAATAGATAATTTGTAAAGTAAAAAAGGAGAATAGAAATGATTACTTATTTAGAGTTAGCAAAAATGATAGACCACTCTCTTTTACATCCTACTATGACAGACGAAGATGTGAGAGAAGGTTGCGAAATAGCAAAAAAATATAATGTTGCATCAGTATGCCTAAAGCCATATTCGGTAAAAATGGCAAAAGATTTATTAAAAGGATCTGATGTCAAAATTGGTTCAGTTATTGGTTTTCCTCACGGAAATAATACAACAGATTTAAAAGTTGCTGAAACAGAAAAATCTTGTGATGATGGAGCTGTTGAGATCGACATGGTAATAAATATTGGCAAAGCTCTTGGCGGTGACTGGGTATATGTTGAAAATGAAATAAAAGCAGTTAATGATATGGCTGTATCAAAAGGTGCAATTTTAAAAGTTATTTTTGAAAATGACTATTTGCAGGACGATCATATAATTAAACTTTGTGAAATTTGCAATAAAATCAAAGTTGCTTTTGTAAAAACTTCTAGCGGCTATGGTTTTGTTAAGCAGGAGAATGGTATGTACTCATATAAAGGTGCTACAATTCCACATTTGAAACTGATGCGTAAAGTTACTGACGGGGATATCGAAGTAAAAGCTGCAGGGGGTGTGAGGACTTTAAAAGATTTATTAAAAGTTCGTTCAATAGGAGTTACACGTATTGGCGCTACAGCTACCTCTACAATGATGGAAGATGCCAAGGCAATTCTTGATTCAGGTAAAAAGCTGGAGGATATTCCGCTGGAAGATAGTATTGCAGAAGGTGGATACTGATATATTAATCACGAATTTTTAATTCATTTATCGTTGTGAAAGCACTGAGGTTTCGGAAGTGATAAAATCCGAAACTTCAGATCTATTAAATATTTATTTTTTGTTACTGGGGAGGTAATAAAGTGAATAATATTAGTCTGGGCATTGATATTGGCGGAACAAAATTAGCACTTGCTTTAATTAATGAAGATGGAAAAGTGATAAACAGTTCTATTGTTCATAACCATATTCATATGAAGGAAGTTGAGGTAGTTAAATACTGTCATAAAATTACTACTCAAATAGCTAGTGAAATTAATCTTAGCATAGATAACATAAAAGCAATTGGCGTAGGTTTTCCAGGTTATGTACAGTTTAAAACCGGTATCATTTTGAAAACTACCAATCTTGAAGGGTATAAAAATTTCCCATTAAAAGAAACTTTTGAAAAATATTTTAAGAAAAAAGTTCTTATTGATAATGATGCTAATGCTCAGGCATTTGCTGAATATAAATACGGGGCAGGCAGGGGATTCAGCGACATGATTTTTGTAACTGTCAGCACAGGTATCGGCAGCGGAATTATAATCAATAATTCTGTGTATAGAGGCGTTACCGGGACGGCGGGAGAAATCGGACACATGATAGTTAATATAAAAGAAGATACAGCGTCAAAATGTAAATGTCGGAATAACGGATGTCTTATGTCCTATGCCAGTGGATTGGCGCTGCCTCATATGGCAAAAAAATACTACAGCTCCTACAAATCTGATTATTTTAACGAAGAGGATATAAAAACTGAAAATATTAACGGTAAAGTTCTGAAATGCGGTTATGAGCAGGGTGACGAATTATGCGTTGAACTGGTTTCCCATTACGCTGATAATATTGCGGTGGGGTTATACAATTTATTTCAAATTTTTAATCCCCCGTTAATTGTACTGGGTGGCGGGTTAATGAAATTTGGTGATAATTTTTTAAACCAGATTAAAGGTAAAGTGAAAATATTGGCTAAGGATATGATGTTTGACGAGATGGAGATAAAACTTTCAGAACTTGATTCAGATGCAGGTGTAATCGGAGCTGCTGCAATTGCTGTAACAATTTAAATTTGTTTTTATATAAAGATTAACATCTATAGTAAAGATTTCAGTTGAAGTTAAACTGAATCTGCAGGCTTTTTGTGTTTGAATATTTCATTAATGACTAGAATTATTGCAGCTTTACCAAAAGATATATTTGCTATTTTGTTTTGCAACAGTGAAAATTAAATGTAAAATGTCAGATTATGTTTAAAACTTGAAAAATGAAATACTAATATGGCAGAAATCTACCTATCCCCGATATGTCCACTGGTATTAATCTCACTATCCCCACTTAACCCAGTTTAACCTATCCCCTAATAGGTCCCTCTATTTTCTCTCTATCCCCCGTTTGTCCACTTTCTTACCTATCCCCATAGGTCCCAACTATTTCTCACTATCCCCAATTTGTCCCAACCAAATCATTCTATCCCTTATTGCCCACGTGTACAAAATAGATCCAAAATATAAAAATACATCTTTTTAAGTTTTTATTTAACTCTTTTTTAAGGCATTTTGTGCACTTAATATAAAAAAATGACAAAACGTGCAGATTGTGCATATTATATTTATTTTGAGATAATTTTTAAAATAACGATTGCAAATAAAATATAATCATCTAATTTTGAATTTGGCGAGGAACTAGGTTTCTGTAATAATTCAAATCTCCCTATCCCCACCACATTTGTCCCAATATTGCAGAAGCTTATTCCAAACCAAAAGCCTCCTTTGTCTGACAAAGGAGGCTATTTTATTTTATATTAGACAAAACATTCTGAAAAAATGAGTACTTTTCTTATTTATTATTAGCGTTATGTAATATTGCCAAAATAGTAGATAATATGTCTTTGTGAGCGAAATATTTCGTTAAATATTTATAGGTTTCTTCTTCTTCTTTCTTCTATTTTTTTATTATTTCAGTATATTTAAAAATTATAAAAATTTAATTTTTAGAAGATATAAAAAAATAATGTAAGATGAGGTATAACATGAAAGTTATAGCATTTAATGGAAGCCCAAGAAAAAACGGCAATACTTCCATTATGATCCATGAGGTGTTCAAAGAATTAAATCAAGCTGGAATTGAAACAGAAGAAATAAACATTGGTATCAAGAGTTACAAAGGTTGTACCTTCTGCAAAAAATGTCATGACAATATTCACGGCCATTGTGTTATTAATGATGGACTTAATGATTGTTTTGAAAAACTGAAAGAAGCTGACGGAATAATTCTTGGATCTCCTGTTTACTGTGCTGAACTTTCAGGACAGATGAAATGTTTTATCGACAGGATAGTTACTTTGGTCTTTGTTAACGGCGGAATTCTAACAAGGAAAGTTGGTGCCTCAGTGGTGGCTTTACGCAGAGCCGGAGCCCTGCCTGCATTTCATGCTATGAATTCATTCTTTTCTGTTGTTCAGATGATTACTGTTGGATCAGGTTACTGGAATCTGGGGTTCGGATTGAATGAAGGTGAAGTTAGGGAGGATGAAGAAGGTATTAAGACAATGGTTAATCTTGGTAAAAATATGGCATGGATTCTTAAATCTATTGACGGATCAAAAGAAAAAGTCAAAGAACCAGACACAATGAGGACGCACTAAAAAACCTGCTCTATATTTTATGGAGCAGGTTTTTTAAAATGAAAAAAATCAATATTACTGACTTAGGCGACAGATCTACCACTTAAATCGTTTAACCTTTTTATCGGGCATAAATCACCGCACATTGAGCAAACGTCTGAATCTTTAGGGAGTGCTGATTTACGGTATTCCTCAGCTCTGTCGGGATCAATAGAATTTTTCAGCATTTCCTGCCAGTTCAAACTCCCTCTTGCACTGCTCATCTTAATATCCCAATCCATTGCTCCGGGTATATTTTTACCGATATCGCCTGAGTGTGCTGCTATTCTGGCAGCAATCAAACCCTCTTTCATATCTTCCACTGTCGGAAGACGAAGGTGTTCGGCAGGGGTGACATAGCAGAGGAAATCAGCCCCGCTTGATGCGGCAATTGCTCCGCCAATTGAAGATGTAATATGATCGTAGCCTGGAGCTATGTCTGTTACAATCGGACCTAATACATAAAAAGGAGCTCCATGACACAGTTTTTTCTGAATTTGCATATTTGTATGTATTTCATTTATTGGAACGTGGCCAGGACCTTCAATCATTACCTGGACATTTTCTTTCCATGCCTCTTTTGTAAGTTCTCCTAGTATAATTAATTCCTGTATCTGAGGGGCATCTGTTGAATCTGAAAGGCTGCCCGGCCTTAATCCATCGCCAAGACTTAAAGTTACGTCATATGCCTTACATAATTCCAGAAGCCTATCGTAATATTCATAAAAAGGATTTTCTTCATCATTTTCAAGCATCCACTGATAAAGTATAGAGCCGCCTCTGCTTACTATATTTGTCAATCTTTTATTTCTATCAACTCTTTCAGCTGCAACGCGTGTAAAACCTGCATGAATTGTTAGAAAATCAATTCCATCTTTGATATGTTCTTCAACAACGTAAAACAGATCATCTACTGTCATATCTTTAATATTCTTTCCATACTTTGCAACAGCATCATACATTGGAACAGTGCCTAGCATAACAGTTGAAAGATCAACAAGTTTTCTGCGAAAATCTTTTGTCGCTCCATATGTACTCAAATCCATTATAGCATCAGCTTTTAAATCAATTGCAAGTTTTGCTTTCTCAAGTTCACAATCTATGGAATAGCAGTCTTCTGACACTCCCAGATTTACGTTTACCTTTGTTTTTAGGCCTTCACCGATGCCTATCCCAATAAGATTTTTATGTATTTTATTAGCAGGAATAACTATTTTTCCAGATGAAATTTTTTCTAATAGCTGTTCTTCCTGTATAATTTCATCATTTAAAACATCTTTCATTTGTGATGTTACTATTCCTTTTTTTGCTGCATCTATCTGTGTTGTATATTCCATTTTTATTTCCTTACAATATATGAATATTTAATTATTTTTTATTAAAATTTTACTGTTGATTGAGTTTGCTTTTTGTTTTATATTATCAGCACCTACTATTTCACTTACGAGTGATACTCTTTTTGCGCCTAAGTTTAAAACCTGATCCAGATTATGCTCTTTAATTCCACCGATAGCTATAAATGGAATTTTTATATTTTTAACTGCATACTCTAAATATTTTAAACTGACAGGAGCAGTGTCTTTTGTAGTTGTTTTAAAAATAGGGCCTACTCCTATGTAATCAGCACCTTCAGTTACAGCTTTTTGTGCCTGTTCAGGTGAGTGGGTGGATCTGCCGATAATTTTATAAGGACCGAGAATTGATTTAGCAAATTGAATATCAAAGTCGTTCTGACCCAGATGTACGCCGTCGGCATCTACTGCAAGTGCAATATCAATGTGGTCATTAACAATAAAAACAACATCGTTTGATTTACAGATTTTAGAGATTGCTTCAGCTTCTTTTATTTTTTTATCAATTTCACTGCTTTTATCTCTAAACTGAATAATTTTTACTCCGGCATCAACCATCTCTTTTACACATTCAACATTGCTTCTACCGTTTGAAAATCTTTCGCATGTTATTCCGTATAGACCCAATGGGATAAAAGATTTTATGAATTTTGAAGATACTTCTTTTTCAATTTCATAAACCTGAAATCTTATCTGTTCAACAATTTTAGATTTCTCATATTCATCTATAATTTTGGATATCTCTTCAATTACTCTTAATGATTCTGAGGCTCTTTTAAAATTAGCTGTTAGAAGTTCATTAATAGAATGCTTATTGTCTATTTTTGAAGACTGGCTGATTTTTAAGCCTACATCTTTAACTGAATCACGATGAAATAACATTTCATCGTTAAATTCTTTAAAATTTTTTCTTAAATTGTGTCTGATTTTTTTCAACTTTTCAGTAGTATCTTTATTACAGTAATTGAATCGCATTATGTCTTCAATGACTCTTAAACCTTCTGAGGTTCTGTTTATATTAGCATCTAGAATTCTATAACTGTTCATAAAATCCTCCTTTATCTAAAACAAGGTTAGCCATCATTGCTGCAGCAGTGGAAACTTTGGAAGAATAAGTCTTATATTTAGAAATGTCTTTTTTATTGTCGCCTACGATAAAAAGATTATTGGTTATTTTAGTTATTTTTATAGATTCGATATCATAGTCTGCAACACCTGAAGCAGAAACAATCAAATCTTTTGAACTAAGAAGCTGCTCTATCAGCATAGTTTTGTTTTCTTTTACATCAAAAGCTTCAACAATAATTTCGCAGTCTTCGAAAATATCATGTATGTTTTTACTACTCAATTTAGAATTTATCGATTGAATATCAGCTGTTTTATTTATCCTAATAAGATTTTCATAAATAGCTTCTGATTTTAATTTACCAATTTGATCTTCAAAATAAAACTGCCGATTAAGGTTACTTTGGTCAATAACATCGAAATCAACTATTTTAATGTTTTTTACACCGCTTCTTATAAGATTAACCGCAACATTGGAACCTATTCCGCCTGCTCCTGCGATTCCGATTTTTTTCATATTTGTTCCCAATCTTTAAAAATTGGCTGAAAATTATTTTCTTTCAGCATTTCTGAAACTTCATCTACTGAACGTGAGTCAGTAATATCAAACTGTTTATCAGAGTCGTTTATATGGGTATAACCTCCAACAGTTGTGGATGATCCTGCAGATAGCTTTGTAGCACCGAGATGAATGATTTTATCACGCAGTCTGCTGCTTTCTCTTGTGGATACAGTTATGCCTATCTTAGGTATAAATAGACGCATAGCTATAATCATTTGAATAAACTTTTTGTCTTCCACTTTATTGATTATTGAAAAATCTGTTCCTTCAGTATTTATTCTAGGGAATGAAACACTGAACTCAGAATTTAAATATTTATCTGAAAGATATTTAGCGTGAAGTGCAGTGAAAAAAGCTTCACTTATTACGTTGCCAAGACCGAATAAAGCTCCAATGTTAATTGTTCTTAGACCGGCCATAGCACCACGTTCTGGTGTATCTAATCTGTATTGATAGTTTTTCTTCTTACCGCCTAGATGAACTTTATCATATATTTCTTTATCATAAACTTCCTGATAAATTGTTAAACCGTCAACACCATCAGCTTTAAGTATGGAATATTCATCAGTTTCCATTGGGTAAATCTCTATAGAAACTGAATGGAAATGTTTTTTTAGAATTTGAACAGCACCTCTAATGTATTCAAAACCAGATTTTTTGCAGTCTTCTCCAGTCAGCAGAAGTACATGTTCAATTCCGGTTGATTTAAGTTTTACTGCTTCTTCTTCAATTTGATGCAGATTCAACATCGCTCTGTTTATTTTATTTTTGGAATTAAATCCACAATACAGACAGACATTTTGACAATAATTTGAAATATATATAGGTGCATACAATAAAATAGCTCTACCAAAATACTGATGAGTTAATCTATTTGCTTTTCTTGCGATAGGTTCAAGATATTTTACTGCATTATCTGATAACAGGTTCAGCAAATCATAATTATCCAGTTTAGTTTTCCTTAAACTGTTGATAATATCATTGTCTGATACTGAATTTAAATATTTCTCAAAGTTAAAATTATCAAAATGTTTTAAAACATTATTGAAAGACATTTTCAATTTCCTCAGTTAAAAATAAAACCTGTTAAAGGAGATGATGCTTCTGCAAATCTGATTTTTTCTTTAGCTCCCGCAATATAGCATTCTCTGCCTGCTTCTACGGCTTTATGAAAAGCCTGCCCCATTAATACAGGATCTTCAGAACATGCAATTGCACTGTTTACCAATACTGCATCTGCTCCCATTTCCATTGCATCCGCTGCATGGGAAGGTTTACCAATTCCTGCATCAACGATTATCGGTACATTTGAATTTTCAATAAGTATTTCAATCAGGTGTTTTGTCTGAAGTCCCTGATGAGAACCGATTGGTGATCCTAACGGCATCACTGCTGCTGCCCCAGCATCTTCAAGTTTTTTTGCAGCTATGACATCAGGGTTCATGTAAGGTAAAACAATATAGTTTTCAGCAGCAAGAATTTTAGTTGCCTTGATGGTTTCTTCATTATCAGGCATTAAGTATTTCATGTCATTTATAATTTCTATTTTTATAAATTCACCGCATCCTGCAGCCCTGGCAATTCTTGCTATTTTAACAGCTTCTTCTGCAGTTCTTGCTCCGGAAGTGTTTGGAAGAAGTGTTATATTTTTAGGTATAAAATTAAGTATATTTTCTTCAGGATTATTAATATTAACTCTTCTTAAAGCTACTGTAATTATTTCTGATCTGCTGGATTCAAGCATTTTCGGGATAAGAGATTTATCTCCGAATTTACCGGTGCCGGTTAAGAGTCTGCTGTTAAATGTTTTATTGCCTAAACTAAGCTTATCCATTGTAGATATCTCCATGTTATATTTTGGCTATTAGTTTTTAGAATTTGATTTACAAATCTGAAATCTTAGATCTGAAATCTAAAATTACTTCAGCCGCCTGAAACGAATGAAATAATTTCTAGAGAATCATTCTCATTTAGAATCGTATTATTTCGTTCCACTTGAGAAATAATATTTTCATTAAGCAGTGTAACCAGACCATCATTTGGAAAATTTAGATCTTTGATTACCTGAGTGACTGAAGATTTATGGTCAATGCACTTAATTTCACCATTTAAATTTATTTTCATTTTACCTCCTTCAAATAACAAAAAAAAAAGCCGCACACCAGCTGGTGTACGGCAAAAATTAATAAAACAGACAGTTTATCTGTGTTAATATAATATAAAGCTTTCCTACGCTGGTATTATCCAGTTCAGGTTCGAGGGTCGATTACTTAATGTAATCTCTCAGCCTTACGGCACCCCTAGCAAACAGAGTAAATTTTTAAAGAGCAATATCTATTAATATATAACGGTAAAACATTAAGGATGAAATTACTGTTTATATAATGCAATTTCAAGGATCAAATATATATTTAACTATCTTAATATTTTGAATTATTAAAAATCGGGTAAATTATGAATAAGATAACCGTATGTAATGTAATATCTGGCATTGTTCTGGTTTTAGCTGTAATAAGTTTAATATTATATGTTTTAAATAGAACAGCGCCAAATGGAAATACCTACATTGTAACTTTTTTTGTATTTGGAGTGATTTTACTCTTCGTACTTTATTGTAAACAGGAAATTTATCGAAAACTAAATAAATAAAAGGTGTATTTAATGAAACTGCATATGTTTAATTCAGGTCATTTAGGTGCTAATAGCAGTCACCTTGTCTGTGATGGTTCTTGTGATGAAATTAAAATTCCTGTTTCATATAATTTAATAGAGCATCCTGCTGGATTAGTTCTTTTTGACGGTGGGAATGCTTTGGAGGTAGTTTCAAACTCGATAGAGCATTGGGGAGATGTGGCAAAAGCATTCAAAGTTTTAATGTCTGAAGATGAATTCGTTGTTAACCAGCTTAAAAAACTAAATATTGATACAAGTGATATTAAGTATATAGTTCAGTCACATCTGCATTTAGACCATACAGGGGCATTAGGGCAATTCCCAAATGCTAAAGTGATTGTTCAAAAAAAAGAACTGCAATATGCTTTGAGTCCTGATTATTTTCAAAAAAGTATATATATTCAAAAAGATATTCAAAAAGAAAAGAACTGGTTTACTTTAAATGGCTTTGAAGATGATTATTTTGATCTCTTCGGAGATGGTAAAATTAAACTTTTATATACACCAGGACACTCTCCAGGGCATCAATCTATGCTATTAAATATGCCTAAAACTGGAAGAATCCTATTGGCAGGTGATGTTGTACATATTTCTAGGGCATTAGATGAAAATATTGTACCTGCTTCTAGCTTATTTTATAATGCTGAAGAATATGTAAGATCTGTAAATAGATTAAGAATACTCAGGGAACAGGGCTGCAAACTTTTTCTTGGTCATGATCCTGACGAGTTTTTTAATAAACCATACCTAGATTAATTATTAATTATCAATTGCTAATTGCTAATTGTTAATGAGAAAAACAGCTTAATACTAAGGTGCTTGCAAGAATGATTGTGGACATTTTACTCTATGTATCTTGCACTGCTCAAGGCAGAATAAACAGTAAAAACACCTATTAATTGATATTAAAGATAATTGAAAATGGTTAATAAATAGCAATAATTTTACTTCAGTTTTGACGTTTTTAGATTAGAATATGAACATATACCATTTAATAATTAACTTTCAATATTAAAAATCACAATGGGTGAACTGATAACGGATAATAGACAAAGTACAACAGGTGCGGAGCAAATAAATTTAATAAAAGGAACAAATAGACCTTATCTCTGGCTGCCCACATATTATATTCCAAGCGGATTACCATATGTTACTGTAATTTTAATTTCAGGTATTATGTATAAAAACCTTGGTATTTCAAATATAGAAATAGCTTTTTATACAAGTTGGCTATATCTGCCATGGACATTGAAACCTATTTGGAGTCCAATAGTTCAGATGTATGGTGATAATAAACACTGGATTATTACCATGCAGTCAATTATGGCGGTGCTATTTGCCTCAATTATTTTTTTATTGCCTACAGCTAATTTTTTTCAATATACCCTCGCTGTTTTTTGGGTGATGGCTTTTGCTTCTTCGACTCATGATATATCTGGAGATGGATTGTATCTTGAAGCTTTAAGCAAAGAACAGCAGGCATTTTATGTCGGATGGGCTGCTACACTGTATCGAATTGCAATGTTGGTAGGACAGGGAGGCTTAGTAACTTTAGTAGGTATTTTGTTTCATACATATTCTATTAAAGTTTCTTATTCTATTGTATTTGGAGGAGTGGCACTCTTTTTTGCATTGATTGTTATTTACAACTCTTTTATGCTGCCTGTTCCTAAAAAATTTAATACAGATAATAAACCACATCAGCCTTTAAAGTATTTCTGTAGTGAATTCGTTGAAATTATTGTTACTTTTTTCAAAAAGAAAAACATAGTAATTTTTATTCTGTTTTTGCTGTTTTACAGATTTGCAGAATCTCAGTTATCTAAAATATCTTCACTGTTTATGCTGGATAGTGTAAAAGTCGGAGGATTGGGGTTATCTACAGCAGATGTAGGAATTATTTATGGAACTTTCGGAGTATTGGCTTTGACAATAGGAGGGATTACTAGCGGTTATTTGATTTATAGATACGGGCTAAAGAAAATGATTTGGATTTCCGTTTTAGCAATAAATATACCTGATGTCGTTTATGTTTACATGAGTTATTTTCAACCATCAAGTATGGTCATTATTTCTCTTTGTGTTGTTGTTGAAATGTTGGGTTATGGTATAGGATTTAGTGCTTTTATGCTCTATATGATGAAAATTAGCAGAGGTAAATATAAAACAGCTCATATGGCAATCTGTACTGCTTTTATGGCTTTAGGTATGATGATTCCGGGAATGTTTTCTGGCTATATTCAAAATTATCTCGGATATAAACATTTTTTTATATGGATAATGATAGCTACTATTCCATCTTTTATTATCACAAAATTTATTCCTATTGAGAAAAATGAATTTATGAAAACTGTTTAGGCAGTTTATAGAAAAAATTAAGATTTTTTTTTCGCAATACCGAACTTTATTCTTTCTCCATTAATTATTTTATAGAACATAGAGTGCTGTATTTTTACTGTTTTGTTATTAACTGTTATTCTATAGGTTAAGTTTGAATCAGTTTCACTTGTTATTGCAGATTTGACTAATTTCTTGTCTTCTTTGTTTACAAATTGTACCCAGTAATTTACGTCTTTATAGAAATTATTTATTGATATTTCATATATATTTTCTATTGCTTTATTTAGATATATATAATGTTTATAGGGATTCATTTTAATAATCCATATAATATCTTCAAATTCATTTAATATTGATTCCATATAAAAAAATTTTTCTTTTACTATTTCATCTGCAGTAACATCTTTTATATAACCTATAATTTCGATAAATTTACCACTGGGATCAAATATTGGTTCAATTGAAATAGATCCAATTCTTGGTGAACCTACTAGAGATGGAATTGAAATAATTCTGTTTTTTACTCCAGCTTTTGAGCGTAAAACATTCTGTTCAATAGATGTCAATTCGTTCCATCCAAGTTTGGTTTGCCAAATATCATTATTCCGATGACCAAGAACTAAACCTGAATTTGAAATATTAAAATAACTGAGGAAATAATGATTGATAAATGTGTATTTTAAAGACTTATCTTTTGTATAGATTAGCGTGTCTATTGAATTGATAACAGTAGAATATTTTTTGTCATTTACTGTTTTTTCTTTCAGCTTCCATTTTAACATTTCATTTTCCTTTTGAAGTTTAATAAAAAGCCTCTGTTTTTCCGTGTCAGTTTTTGTTGAAATGTCAATAATACTTTTATCTAAATTATTTAAATTATCATAATAATATGGTTTACTATTTCCAGGTATTATTTCAGCTTTTCCAATTTCATTAAAAGGAATTCCTAAAATATCGGATAATAAATATATATCAGAAATTGCCGGCAGTGTAATTCCTGCTTCCCATCGCTGAATAGTTTTTATGTTTCTACCCAATATTTTTGCAAGTTCAAATTGAGTAATTTTTTTTTGTTTTCTGATATTTTTAAATTTTATACAATTAAACATTCTTTAATATCCTAAAAAGGTGTTTATTTAATAGTTTCTGTAAAATAACGACATAATGTCTTATTATACTGTGTTTTAATATTACTTGCAAGCTTTATTCAGCAATGGAAAAATTGTCTATTATTACCAGTAAAAAAGGAGGATTATAATGAATAAATTAACGATTATTCAGAATCTTTGTATTGGCTGCAAAGAATGTGAACTTATGTGTGGGCTAAAACATCATGGTGTTTTCAACCCGCTTATGGCACGGATACGTGTTGAGTATAATAGAGAAATGAACTGCTACGATCCTGTGATCTGTCAACATTGCGATGATCCTGCCTGTGTAAAATCCTGCCGGTTCGGAGCACTTTCAAAAGACGTACAAACTGGGATCGTTGGCCTTGAGAAAGATAAATGCAAATGTTGTCGACTATGTGTAAAAGCCTGTCCACATAATGCTATTAGAGTGTCACAGGAAGGGGCAATTCTAAAGTGCGATCTTTGTGGAGGTAATCCAACATGTGTGAAATTCTGTTCAAAGCGATCAAAAAAAAGCAGCCCTTTAATGGCAAACCCTGAAGGAGCTAAAGCTCTGAATTTTACATAAGAAAAATAGAATGCGTACAGTTTTTGGCTTACATAGGTAGGCATTAAGTTTTAGTTATGTATTTGAATTGAAAGGAAATATACAATGAATGGCTATGGAGATATATTGAGAGTTGACTTGACAACAGCTACAGTAAAACGTGAAGCTCTACCTGAAAAATTGGCAAAAAAATATATAGGAGGTATGGGAATTAATGACTGGCTTCTCTGGGAGCATTTTCTCGATGTTGATCCTAATATTGATCCGTTAAGTGATCAAAATGTGCTCATTGCAGGACTTGGGCCGTTAGGGGCTACCGGTTTCGGATTGGGAAGCAAAATGAAATTTACATTTAAATCGCCGGTAACCGGTTTTTTTGGAGATACTACATGCGGGGGCACAATTGGTTCACAATTGCGTTGGGCTGGAATAGATCATCTTGTAATTACCGGAAAAGCAAAGAAACCTGTTTACCTGTATATTGAAGATTCCAAAGTAGAGATTAGAGATGCCACACATCTGTGGGGACTGGGTACTCACGCAACATTCGATAAATTACGTTCGGAAGGAATTTCTACAGAAGCCGGAATTGCGTGTATCGGACAAGCAGGTGAAAATTTAGTGCGCTTTGCCTGTATCATAGCAACAGAGGAACGTGCTGCAGGGCGTACTGGTTCGGGTTGTGTCGCCGGAAGCAAAAACCTGAAAGCAATTGTGGCATGTGGAACTCATGGCCTCATAGTAGACAATTCTAATGCAGTTATTGCTGCTACTGAACAAATATTCAAAGCTATTGACGCAGACAAGGCAGTATATGAATTCAAAAAGAACGGTACTCTTCAGGTAACTGATTTCTATGATGCAGTTGGAAGCAATGCTTATCGGAATAATCAATTCTCAAAAGTCCCGGATGATAAAATAAACTTGATGAAGGCTGACAGTTATACAGAAACTATAAAACTTAGAGATCTTTCGTGTTCGCCTGGCTGCACATTGGGGTGTGACTCATCCTGTCAGATAAATGGAAAAACATCTAAGATAGCAAAACAACTCGCCGGGCCTATTACAGGCTCTCCGGAATACCTTACAGTTGCAAGCTTTGGTATGGGGTGCGATATTCCTGACTTTGCAGCAATAACCTATCTTCATCGTTTATGTAATGACTATGGAATCGACATTGGAGAAATAGGTGGAATTCTACCTTTTTTAATGGAACTATGGCAGCGTAATATTATAAAAGAAGAACATATGAAAGAATGGTTTGGGGAATCCCTTTCCATGGATTGGGGAAACTTTGATACAGTTCTAAAAGTTATCAGGGCTATTGTTTTTCAGAAAAACGAACTTGGAAAAATGTGTTCGCATAATGTTGAAAAACTTGCTGAAGCATTGGATAAAAAGCTTAATGTTTCAACACAATCCTATAAACTTTGCGGAAAAGGTGGTACTGCATTTCCCGAAGATGTACGTATGTTTCCGTCTTGGGCTTTGAATCTTGCAGTAGCATCGCGCGGAGCCGATCATCTTAAGGGATTTACCTTTATGGAAAAAGCCTCTCAAAAAGATTTTGCAATAGAACAGTTTGGCTCTGATGATGCAAGCGTTAAATATACCACTGACATGAAGGCTGCTTCTGTCGTTTTATCAGAAACCTATGTGGCTGCTATCAACAGTTTGGGTGTCTGTCTTATCCAACCAATGTTTGATCCAATACATTTTCCAATGCGCTTGTTTGCAGATGCACTTGGGGCAATGACAGGAATTTCTATAAATTCTGATGAACTTCTACTTGCAGGTGAACGTGCCTGCAATTTGGAGAAGGCATTTAACATTCGTATTGGATTGCGGAGGGAAGATGACCGATTATGTGAGCGTTGGATGAAGGAACCTGTGGCTGTTGAATATGGTAAAGGAATGAAAGCTGAAGATTATTTGAACGAATTACTTGATGAGTATTATGTATGCCACGGATGGGATAAGGAAACATCACTTCCCACTCGTAAGAAACTCAAATCTCTTGGCCTTTCAGATGTTGCAGATGTACTGGTTAAAGAGGTAGTTTTGCCATAAAAAAACCTGATCTTGGCTTGGTTGTAAATGAAATCAGCGATAAAAAGTATACTCTAATTTCTGTTTATCGCTGTGATTAATTTAATTCAATATTTCCTGTATTTCCCATTTTAATAATTATTATCCATCAAATGAATACTTAACAGGATATTCCGGTTTTTCGTATGAAGCTGCTTCTTATTTAATTGAAGAGAGAAAAATCAAAAATTGGGGAGTTGATACACCAAGGCCTGATATAGCAGGCACAAAAAATTATCCAGTTCATATGCACTTAAAACAATTTGGTGTTCCACACATAGAAAACCTATGTAATTTAGAAAAAGTAGTTGGAAAAAAATTCATTTTTTCAGGGTACCCATTGAGAATTAGAAATGGAAGCGGTTCTCCAATTAGAGCCGTAGCAATATTAAATAAATAATAATTCTAAATATGAAGGTAAATATTATGAATATATCATTAATCGGTTTAGGAAAAATGGGGCAGGCAATTGCCGACTGTTTATTAGATTCTAATTGTAAAATCACAATTTATAACAGAACAATAGATAAAATATTGCCTTTCAAAATTAAAGGAGCAAAAGTTGCTTCTTCAATTTTAGAAGCAGTTAATAATGCTGATATTATCATATCGTGTTTATTTGATGATAAATCAGTACTTGATGTTGCTGAACAAATGATTAAGTGCATGAAAACCAATGCTGTTCATGTTGGAATAACTACAGTTTCAGAAATCTGTGCTGATAAACTTGAAAAAATGCACAATGATAATAATACAATGTACATATCAGCGACGGTATCAGGCACTCCGGCTGTCCTTCGACAGAAAAAAGCAACAACATTTTTGGCCGGTGATAAAAGTAAATGTGATATTGTAAAGACGATAGTGAAATTTTACAGCGGTAAAGTGATATATGTCAGCCGAAAACCCTCTCATTCAAATATGGCTAAAATCATTGTAAATTATTTGTTAGTAAGTTCAATGAGTATTTTTGCCGACACTTACACATTATGTGAAAAGAAAGGATTTGATATGGAAACTATGCAGGAAATTTTGCATTTAATGTTTCCTAATCATGTTATGGGAATCTACATAGATAAAATGAAAAATAAAGATTTTAAAAATATTAATTTTCCAATGAAAACTGCTATGAAAGATGTTGTTTATGCAAAAGAATTATTCGAATCTTCTAACATGTATTCCAGTATCAATCAACATGTCTATACAGAAATGATTGAAGCTTTAAATACTGGATTAGAGAACAAAGACTGGAGCTATCTCTATCAGATGAAGATTAATAAATCAATGAAATAATTATTAAACGAATTAGGAGAGTAAGTCATGCCGCATATTACAATAAAGCTTATTGAAGGAAAAACAGAAAAGCAAAAACAGTTATTGACTAAAAAGATAATTGAAGATGTAGTAGAAATAGCTAAGTGTAACAAGAAAGTTGTTTCAGTAGCTTTTGAGGATTAAAACAGGATGATTGGACAGAAAAAGTTTATAAATTTGACATTCTAGCAAAGAAAGAAACTTTATATAAAGAACCAGATTATAATTGATATTAAATAATATTGGAATTAAAAAATTAATCAATTCTGTTTTTTGATTATTTATTTTAATTTTTAAGTCAGCTGGAATATTAACTGCAGAACTGAATTAAAATAATTCCAATCCCAACAATGAAAACAATATTAAGTATTAAGTTGTTTTGTAATATCCATGAAGGCATTACGTAGCCAGACTTTAATAGTATTTTAATCATAATGATAGGAAAAAGGACAAAAAGAATCGTTGCACCTATTCCTGCATAACTTAAAGCTGTGATAAATATATTAGGGTACTTGATAACTATGGCTAATGGAATGATAAATGTGAGGATTACAGGAAGAACGTGATAGTATATTATGCTTTTTGTTTTGTGGGCAAAAATATCCTGTGTGAAATGATATAAAGATATAGATGTTCCTAAAAAAGAAGTTGTTATGGATATTGCTGCGACAAAGTTAAGTGAAAACACTATTGTGCTGCTATGTACGTTGAGAGATATCAATTTTAAAATATCACCAACATTTGAGTGCGTTTTTTTCTGTAATAATAAAGCAAAGCTGTGAGGACCTGTCTGAGGGATATTACCAACAACACTTATTACCCATAATATATAAAGAATTAATGGAATTAAGCTGCCGATTATTACTACCCTGAATAATGCCTTTTTGTCTTCACTAAGGTACGTTCTTATACTTGGTATTATATTGTGAAGAATAAAAGCGGTAATTATTGCTGGAAAAGAAGATACAAGGGTAGTTAGCTGAGGAGGAATATCCAGATTGCTTATTTTTATGGTTGTGAAAAGCAGCCCGGTTGCAATAATGAACATTGCCAGTTTAGAACTGAGAAGAATCCTGTTTGCATAATCAACTACATTTGTGCCTAAAAAAATAAAAAGACCGAATATAAGAACAAAAATTACAGATGAAAATATTACCGGTGTATTTATTAAGTGGTTTAATGTTGAACCTGCAGCAGAGATATATGCCATACCGATACTTGAGAGTGTACACCAGAAAATTATGATAATAAATATTTTACCAGGCTTTCCCAGAAATTTTTCAGCCATAGATGCAAAACTGATTTTACTTTCCATTGATGAATTTATTTCGCAGATTAAAAGTGCAGTAAAAAGCATAACGGCCCACGCAGATATAAGAATGATACTGCTTGCAAAGAGTCCAATATGTGCAAGAAGTATCGGCAGTGCCAGTATCCCTGCCCCGATTTCGGTTCCTATTATTAGAAAAATACTGCCAAATTGACGATTTACAGAAGCTTTATTCATATATGTAAAAAGCGATAAGAAGAGTCTGTGATGAACTACTTATCGCCTGTTATTATTTTTTAGAGTGACTTTTTTAAATTTTCCACTTAAGATAGTTTGCTACATTGGGTATACAAGGAGTAATTAATTTTTTTATAGCAATTGCATATTCCCTTATTTCCCACTGTGCATGATCATGATCTCTCAGGTCTAGAAAATGGATAAGATTGCCGAGGTTCACTGTACCCCAGAAAGTTACCATCATATTTTGAGGAAGGACTCCTCTGGCCTGTTCTCTGCAAACGCCTTTCTCTAGCAGGTGTTCATAAAATTTTAGAGAATTTTTGTTATGTTTATCTATATCGCTTACCAGTGAAGCATATTCAAAATCAGGGTTTTCAACTGAAGCCTGTCTGTCAATGACAGCTTGCTGTCTTAAATGCTGAGGTGTATAGAACGTAATATCGTCTTCAGTATAGCGTCGTGAAAGTTCGTTATATGACCAGGTTCTATGCCTATGCCATTGACTCCTTATAAAGAGAGGGCAGTGGACACTGAATGTAAACACCAGGTGTTCCAGCGGGCTTGTATGTTTGTTTTCAATAAGATATTCCAGCAATACAATATCTTTAGAATTCATCTCTTTTCTCATTTTACCAAATGATACTCTGGCCGCATTTACAACTGTTGCTTCAGTTCCCATTGTATCAATAAGCCCGATCCAGCCCTGATTATCCAGTACTTTTACATGTTTTTCAGGAGGAATGTTAACATTAAGCATCTTATTTTCTCCAATAATTAAATTTATTTATTAATAATAATTTATAAACCATTAATTAGAAAAATCAGCAGTGAATAAATTTTGTTTTAAAATAATTTGATAATTTTGAGTTCTAATGAGATTTTTTTTTGATTCTTTTTCTATTTAGACTAATGTAAAGTCTTTATTTAGTATATAAATATATATTTTATATATGTTAATCCCTTGTTAACTCAATCATAGGTAAGTAGTAATGAGTAAAAAATATAATGTGGCGATTGCCGGTGCAACCGGAGCAGTCGGGGTTGAAATGATGAAAGTTCTTGAACAAAATAACTTTCCTGTAAATAATTTAAAACTTTTAGCTTCTGCAAGATCTGTAGGTAAGACTTTAAAATTTAGAGGAAAAGATATAAAGGTTGAAGAGTTAACACAAGATTCATTTGAAAATATTGATATAGCTCTGTTCAGTGCCGGGGCAGCAAGATCAAAAGAGTTCGGACCTGCCGCAGTTAAGGCCGGTGCTGTGGTTATTGATAACTCAAGTGCATTTAGAATGGATGATGATGTCCCTCTTGTAGTGCCTGAAGTAAATCCTGAAGATATTAAACTTCATAAAGGTATCATAGCTAATCCTAACTGTTCAACGATTATAATGCAGGTTCCTCTATATCCTCTGCATAAAGCTAAAAAAATTAAAAGAGTGATAGCTTCAACATATCAGGCTTCAAGCGGTGCAGGAGCGCAGGCTATGGCCGAACTGGAAGAACAGTCAAAAAGTATATTAAAAGGAGAAGAACCAAAAATTGAACTTTTCCCTCATCAGATAGCTTTTAACCTATTTCCTCATATAGATGTATTTTTGGAAAACGATTATACAAAAGAGGAAATGAAAATGGTTTATGAGAGTAGGAAAATTATGCATGACCCTGATCTTCAGGTTAATTGTACATGTGTCAGACTTCCTATTTTTAGAGCACACAGTGAATCTTTACTTATTGAGTGTGAAGAAGATATTACACCTGCTGAAGCAAGAGAACTGTTAAACGGAGCTCCCGGAGTAGAAGTTGTTGATGATGTTGACAGGAATGTATATCCAATGCCCATAGATGCAACAGGCAAATATGATGTTTTGGTTGGAAGAATCAGACAGGATATATCAAGAAATGATAAAAAAGGCCTCAGTATATTTGTGGCAGGTGATCAGCTTCTTAAAGGTGCTGCCCTGAATGCTGTGCAAATAGCAGAGTGCCTGATAGAAGGTTAATTATTAGGTGGAGATAGTAAGATGAATAAAATATCGCCTTTACAGGCAGCAAGAAAAGAATATAAAGTTAAGTTACCTAAATCACTGCGTAATGGAGCTAATATAGATATTGAAGAAGGCAATCCTACACACTCTGTTGCAAACAGAGAGAAAATAAAGGAACTCTTTAAGAAAACTTATGGTCTGCCTATTCTTAAATTTACTGACTCGCCATCTAAACTGGTTCACAATACAATTAGAGTTGCTGTTGTTTTATCAGGAGGCCAGGCCCCTGGTGGACATAATGTAATTGCAGGTTTATTTGACGGATTAAAGTCATTGAATAATGATAATAAACTATATGGTTTTTTAGGTGGACCAGGTGGCTTTATTGATAATAAATACGTTGACATTACTGAAGAATTACTTGATGATTATAGAAATACTGGCGGTTTCGACATTATAGGATCAGGGCGTACTAAACTTGAAACTGAAGAACAATTTGATATTACAGCTAAGAATTGTAAAGCTCTGGATATTAATGCTATTGTAATTATAGGTGGAGATGACTCTAACACAAACGCTTGTCTGTTAGCTGAGTATTATGCAGTAAATAATGTTCCTATTCAGGTAATTGGCTGCCCTAAAACGATTGATGGCGATTTAAAAAATGAACAAATTGAAACTTCATTCGGTTTTGACACTGCATGCAAAGTATATGCTGAATTGATAGGTAATATTCAAAAAGATGCTAATTCAGCAAAGAAATATTGGCATTTTGTTAAATTGATGGGAAGATCTGCTTCGCATATTACACTTGAATGTGCTTTACAGACTCACCCAAACATTACTCTCATAGGTGAAGAGGTAGCTGATAAAAAACGTACTTTGAGAGATATCATTAACAGCATGACGAAAGTAATACTCAAAAGATCTGAAAAAGGATATGACTATGGAGTAGTTCTTGTCCCTGAAGGACTTATTGAGTTTATCCCTGAAATGCATGTTTTAATTGGTGAGCTTAATGATAATATTGCAAACCATAAAGAAGCTCTGGAGGAATTCAGCGGAGAACAGGAAAAAGTTGATTACCTTACAGGTAAATTATCCGCAGTTTCTGCAAAAGTTTATTTAACTTTGCCAAGGGATATTCGCAGACAGTTAATTATGGACAGGGATCCCCATGGAAATGTTCAAGTTTCAAGAATAGAAACTGAAAAACTGCTTATTGAACTGCTTGAAGACAGGTTGCTGGAACTTAAGAGTGAAGGTGCTTTCAGTGGAAAATTCAGTGCATTGAATCATTTCTTCGGTTATGAAGGCAGATGTGCTGCACCCTCTAATTTTGACTCAAATTACTGTTACAGTCTTGGATATACTGCTGCAGCTTTGATCGGAGCCAAGAAAACTGGCTACATGTCATCTGTCAGAAATTTAAGTGACAATGTTGATAATTGGTACGCAGGCGGCGTTCCTATAACAATGATGATGAATATTGAAAGACGTCATGGAGAAGATAAACCTGTAATACAGAAAGCACTGGTCAAACTTGACGGTGGACCATATCTGGATTATTTGTCGCATAAAGACAAATGGGCTAAGAAAAACTGTTATCTTTATCCGGGACCGATACAGTATTTTGGACCAAAAGAAGTGTGTGATGTTTCAAATAAAACATTGGAACTTGAAATAAAGATGTATAAAGACAATTAATTTATGAAATGATGTTGATATAAAGTACCTGATAAACAGGAGATCAACATCATTTTTATTTATTGAACGGGTAGGGAATAATGAGTAGAAAAATCTATTTTAAACATGGTGTGATGGGATCCGCTAAAAGTCTTGATTTAATTAGGGCTGAATACAATTATAGAGAACGCGGTATGGGAACTCTTGTCTTTGTCCCGGAAATAGGGACAAGATGCGGAGGACAGGTTTTAAGTAGAGTTGGCTTGGCTGTGCCGGCATCTATTGTTTCAGAAACAGATGATTTTTATGAAATGATAAGAAAAATAGTAGAGATTGATAATAGGGATATAAAAGCTGTTTTTATTGATGAGGCACATTTTTTTACTGTTGAACAAATAGATCAACTCACAGAGGTGGCTGATAAGCTGGATATACCTGTTTTATGCTATGGATTGAGAACAGATTTTAGAAATAAGCTTTTTCCGTCGTCAGCACGACTGATGGAAGTAGCTGATTCGATTGAAGAGATAAAAGCTATGTGCGAATGTGGTAGAAAATCCACATATAATGCAAGATTTATAGATGGAAAACCTGTTAAATCCGGAGAGCAGTTCATGGTCGGAGATGAGCAGTATAAGTCATTCTGCAGGAGCTGCTATAAAAATTTATTCAGGTAGCTTATTTATTTATAATTAATAAGCCTGTTTCAGCCTAGAAGCATAAAAATTTTTCATATTTATGAAGAGTTCTTTTCTTGCTTTGCTGTCGGAATAAATTTCATGACCTGAAAAATAATGCTGCTGTATCAGGTTGTTTTTTAGTATATTTGGAATACATGTCTGTTCAATATTAAATGTCTGTCCGAAATAGGGAATACATAGATCATAATATCCACTGCCCACAACGGCTTTCATAGATGGATTTGAAGTAAGAAGATTATATAGAGTTGAAAGAACTTCTAGAGCATAAACTGCTTTATTCGGATTTTGATAACTCCAGTTATCTGCTACTGCCATATTAACAACTTCGTATCTGATATTTGTTTTAATTTTTAATTCACTAATAAAATACTGGAAAATCGTGCCGTTTGAAACCCATGAAGTATTTGAAAAATAAGGATCAGCTCCACCTGAATATTTATAATTGTCTGGATGCTTTTGATAACATCTGGAATCGTATTGGCTTAAATAAGAATTTTTGTCATGAAGTAGATTTTCGATAAAAACATTTAGAGGAACTTTATAATTGTATTGTGAAACTATGTAATTGGAAAGACCTGTGTATTTTACCAATTCTTTTTCAAGATTAACCCTTTCTTCAGATGATAGGGAATTTAATCTTATAATAGAATGTAAATAATCACTCATGGCCCATTTTTCTACTTCATTAATTAAATCTTTCAGCGGTTTTTTCTGTAACTCTTTATCAAGTTTATTATGCGTATAAGCAGCTATTGTCATTGTAGGAACTGCCGTTATATATGAAAAAACTGAACCTTTATTTTGCAGGTTAGCATCGAGTCCATAATTGAGCGCTGGGGAGAGCATGACAAGCCCTAACGGAGGAAGTGAATAGTTTTCTGTTAATTTTGAAGCAGTTAGAGGAACTCTAATACCTCCGTAGCTTTCTCCGGCAATAAAGTATGGTGATTCAAATCTGTTATATCTTTTCAAAAAAAGGTAAATAAATTCAGCGAAGCAATTTGCATCAGCATCACATCCCCAGACATATTTATAATGATTTTTATCATTTACTGTACTGAAGCCAGTACCAGGTGCATCAATATAAACAAGGTCAGTGAATTGTAACCATGTGTCAGGGTTATTTACCAGTTTCTGTTTTTTCTCTAATGTATATTCTTTTGGAACATGTATTTTGCATATTTTAGGACCTGTTCCCAAAAAATTGATGTCGCTTGAGCAGGCTCCAGGGCCACCATTAAACAGAAAAGTGACTGGCCTTTTAGTAGAGAGTTCATCATTTTTAAGAAAATATGCAATATAACTCATATCAGTTAATCGAACTTGCTCAGATTTTATCTGTTTATATATAGGTAATCTTCCCGGAACTGTACTGTAGTTTAATCTCTTACTGTTAATAGTTATGAAATGTTTTGTTTTTGCAGCATGGTAATTCAATTTATTACTATTAGCATCTTTATTATGATCTGCATGGAGTATTGATGCTAAACACAGGTTTACAGATAGCAGAACGAGAATTGAAACTATGAATTTATTAATCATGATATATTTACCTGTATAATGTATGTTTTGATTACTTAGCCCCAAAAACAATAAACTTATTAATGCATCAATTCTATTTTAAGCAAGAAAACAAGCTGTCTTAACTAGATTATACAGAAGAAGATGTAGTTATTCAATATTAAATATTTTGATTAAGTGTCATGAAAAATAGGAAATAGATAATTACATAAAAAAAGGCTGCAATTAAGCAGCCTTGATTATAATCAAAATCGATAATTTTATGCGAAGTCGATTTTCTTTCTTTTAGCCAACATTCTTAATAGGATTGATATAATTAAGAATATAATAAATGATATTAGGCAGATATAGAATAAGATGTAAAAATAGTTAGTATATGCAGGAAGGCTTGTTACTGCATTTGTTACAGTTTTAGGCAGTGCGGCAAGGTCTGCCAGCTTTCCTGAAATTGCAGAAGAACAACCGGTAGCTAATAACCATGCGCCCATACATAAGCTGATCCTGTGTTTCGGGAAATACTGTGCGGCAACTGCAAGTCCAAGTGCACTTACCAGCAGTTCTCCAAAAGCTGCAAAGAAATAATAAACAAGCATCCATTCACCTGCAATATATCCGTTATGTGCAAAGTTGGTACATGCCCATATTAAAATGACATAAGCAATTGTGCAAAGGAGCATTCCTATAGTAAATTTTTCAAACATATATGTCTTATGAGGACCACTGTCCATTTTCATATATATTTTTGCTAAAAATGGTCCGAGAACCAATATCCAGAAAGAATCTAATGCTGGGAAGCTGGCTGGTGATATATGAATGCCAAACCAAGTCATGTTTACGTTATGGTCTGCAAACAGTATAAGTGTTGAAAACATCTGATTATAACTGATAAACCAGACTACTCCCATTATAAAAAGCAGTACTCCTACAAGTTGTTTTATTGTACCGAATCTCTCTTTAACAGTAAATGCACTTATTGCGAGGTAAAGATAAACAATAACACTCAGAATTAAAATTATAAAGAAAGCAATATTTGAGAAAGAAAGCATGTAATATGATGCAATAACCAAAAGTATAATAATTATAATAGTGATGAGTAAATTAGAGAATTTAAGATTTCTTCCATCTGCTTTATTGTTAATGTCCTTGTAAAGCATTCTTTTGCTGTAATAATGACCGAATGCAAACATCATACCGCCTGCTGCTACCCAGAAAGCTCCTCCAAAATCAAAGTAATGCGCAATTATAGGTGCTGTAATAGGGGCAACAAATGCTCCTATATTAATTGCCATATAGTAATACGTAAAAGCAGATTGTCCTTCGGATGAATTATCTTTATATATCATTCCTATCAATGCAGATGGATTAGGTTTGAAAAGAGATTCACCAACGACAATAAGAGCGAGGGCAAAATATACTACATGAAGGTTATGGGCAAGAGCAAGTACAATATATCCTGCAATCAAAACAAAAACGCCTAGTGTCAGTGAACGTTTGATTCCGAATATTTTGTCGGCAACTACACCACCTATTACCGGTAAACCGAAAACTAAAGCGGTAAATATTCCGAAAACCATATAGGCTTTGGCTTCAGTAAAGTAATTTGCAACTGCAAATAGAACAAACAGTGCATTGAAAGAATAAAATGCAAAACGTTCCCACATCTCCATTAGGAAAATACCGGTAAACTGTCTTCGTTTCATTTTGTGGATTTCATCCATAAAAACATCTCCCTTATTAATTTATTAATTTAATAATTTAAGTAAAGTTATTCTGTGTGTAAAATGCTCTGTCCCATAGTTCAAAAACGTAAAATTATGTGCAAATTATAACAATTATAGTAATATACGATTAACCTGTATTCAAGGAAATTCTGATTATTGTTTTGCTTTTAATTTATAGTTTGCAATTAAGCCTATCAAATTAGCTGACAGTGCATTGCGAGAAACATATTCATAAATATATATATTTAGCTGCAGTATTGTAAGATTTGTCTGCATATTTTTTTTTGCTGTCATAAGTGTAGATATTATCTACAAACATTATGATTTATTAATGACACTTTTGTAGGATAAATATTATCCTTATATTTATATTACATTATTAGAGAATTATTAATGTATAAATTATAAATAATTAATAAGGTGGCCGTGATGGGGAAAAATATTGAAGTATCTAGTAAAGGCGGATATAAAGCCATAGTAATTTTAGTTTGCATAATTGCTGCGTTAGGTGGACTTTTATTCGGATTGGATCAGGGATTTATTGCAAACTCCCTTCCTACAATTGAAAAGGTTTATCACCTCGGAACACAGGGCGGAGAAGATTATGCTGCAATTCTTGCAACTGGAGGTGTAGTAGGTGCTTTGCTTTCAGGTTTCTTTGCAAGGTTTCTAGGGCGAAAAAAAAGTTTGGTATTTGCGGGTTTTCTGTTTGTAGCTATGTCGATTATTTCTGCTTTTCTTCCTCCTATATCCATACTTAGTGCATGTCGTTTCGGTTTAGGATTTGCAGTGGGAGTAGCTTCTTTTGTAGTGCCGTTATATTTGTCCGAAACAGCACCTTCTTCTATTCGCGGTGCTATGGGGACACTCTTCCAATTGATGATCTGCATGGGGATTTTTCTGATTTCTCTTGCAAATGTTTATATCGCAAAGATTTTTATAAATGAGCATACTGCGCTTCCATTGATGTTTCTGGTTATTGCACTGTTTGCTGCAATAATGTTCATAGGATCATTTTTCCTCCCGGAAAGCCCAAGATGGTTAATGCTGAAGGGATACAAAGATAGAGCATTGAATGTACTTCACAGGACTCTCAATTCTGAAGATGAAATTAATACTGAAATAGATGAAATTGAAAGAGCAATTAAAGGCTCAGGAAGGAATTTTAAATCTATTGTATTTAAAGGATATTTTATTAAGATTTTGATAGTGGGGCTTTTACTTCAGGTGTTTCAGCAGCTCGTGGGAATTAACCTGATGGTTTATTATGCTCCTACGATATTCGGTTATGCCGGAATGCACGGTTTAGTAGCCATGATGATTGTTCCAACTGTGTTAATGCTGTTTACAATTCCTGCTATCTGGCTTGTTGAAAGATGGGGAAGAAAAAAACTTATGTATATAGGAGCTGCAGTAATGGGTATATCCATGGTTACTGCAGGTTTATCATTTCTTGCAATTGGTAATGTTACAGATCCTTCATTGATAGGAAGCGTTCCTAAAGTAATTCTGCTTATCTCTGCTGTGGTTTATGTCTTAGGATTTGCTTTTTCATGGGGCCCTTGTGTCTGGCTTGTCTGTTCTGAAATTTTTCCTATAGAGGGGCGTGAAATAGGTATGACGCTTACTACAATGGTTAACTGGACATTTGCAGCTATGGTGATGGGATATTCACTTACTTTTATGCATCTCTTCGGTAACTACTCTATCTTTATTCTTTTTGCGGTATTTTGCGGTTTGGCAATTCTGTTCCTGAAATTTTTTGTTCCTGAAACAAAAGGTATTTCATTAGAAGAAATTGAGTTTAACCTTAAAAAAGGTAAGAAGCTTAAAGATTTGGGAAAATTCGATCCTTCTGATGCTAATCAGGTAAAATGATATTAAAAAACTTTCTGAAATAAGAAATAAACCTGTAGATAAATTTCTATAGGTTTATTTCTTAGTAATATCTTTAAATATTCCGAAACGTATTCCTCTTTTTTTAAAATCTGCAGTAGAAATAATTGAAGCTTCGATAGTTTTTATTTTTTTTTTGATTAAAACTCTGAATATTGTTTTATCTGTTTGTTTATTTTTCTGTTCCCACCATTCAAATCTATGTTTAAACCAATTTTCTACTTTCGCTTTATCATCAGGATGTATAAATTTTAATATAGAATACTGCGACTTTTTAAACTCCTCAGCAGAAATTCCAAATATATTTTTAATAGATTTGCTTATAGCACAATACCTTGTCCCGTAATTATCTGAAACCCACATCGTATCAGGCAAAACATCTATTACATCCAACAGAAGATTTCTGTCTTTCTGAAGCATTGTTTCATTGGTTATATCTGAAATTAAACCAAATTTTATATTATCAAATTTATAACCTTTTTCGTGTATGTATTTTGTTCTGCCATTAACTGTAATAATCTTATATTTAATTGAGTATTTATCCATTTTATATTGTGACCTTACAAATTCTCTCTCTTCTGAAAGCACAATATTGTTAATCCAAAAATCACTGTTAACATACAGTTTGTCTGCATAATGGCCGGAAATGTTTACTATTGCTTCACTGATAAATTCATAATGCCAAATTCTGCCGTTAAATTGTTTTATCCATAAAAAATCGTCAGCTTTATTGACAATATTTTCCAACAGTTCATTCTCTTTTTTAACCTGCAATGTACTGCTTATATCTTCAATAGACACATTGATCCCAGTGATAGCTCCATTCCTCTCTATGATTGGAGTGGATGAAAACAATCCTTGCTGTTTTCTATTGCTCCCTGGTATGTAAATTTTTTCATTAGTTATTATTTCTCCGTTCAATACTTTTCTTTCAAGTTCAGTAAGAACATTAGAGTCGTCGGAATTAAATATTTGAGAGTTATTTTTTCCAAGTAATTCTGATTCAAGCTTATTAAGTAGTTGTAGATAAACATTATTTATAAAGGAAAAGTTAAGTTTCTCATCTTTTCTATATATATAATAACTCAGTGAATTAATTAAATCTTTGTATCTATCCGTCTCGCGCATTAGTTTAAGCCGTTCTCTTTGATGATTATTGAGCTTCTTATTAATCTCTTTGATATAAGCTTTATCTCTCATAGTGAGATGACCTTCAAAATTTTCTACAGTTATACTTGCTACGTCTTCTTTCTGAAAGCTATGCAGGCTGATATTGTACTCTAATTCCTCCAAATCGCTTATTATATTAACATTTACATTTAAAATTTTGGCTATTACTCTGATATCAGAACTGCCAGGTTTTCTCTCTCCGCCTTCCCAGTGTTGAATTGTTCTTATATTTTTACCTAATAATTTTGCCAGCTTAGTCTGGGATATTTTTGAAGTTTTTCTTAACTCTTTAGCTTTTTTATAATTAAACATAATACGTCCTTTACTCATATATAGCTATATATACGTAATTATGACGTAATTATAATATGAAATAATCAATAATTCAAATGTCAATACCTATTGTCCTGGTATATCTTGATACTAAGCAAAAACGATTAAACTGGAGGTATAAAAATGAATACACAACTTACAATAGAAAAAGAATTCGAAAAAGGTAAACTCTATAACAACCAAGGTCTAAATATTGCAGTACTTACCGGAACGTTCCGCGAGATGGGAATTCAATATGGAAAACTTTTAAAAGATAAAATAATAAAATGTTATCATGAAATGGTAATAGAACAGTTTGTAGACAGTAAAATATTTACATATGAACAATTAATTGAATATATTGCATCATACTGGAATGGTTACTCTAAAAGACAACAGGAATTAATAATAGGTATTTCTTTACCTACAGGGTTAACTATAATTGAATTGACACTTCTGAATGAAAGCCACAATGCTATTTTTATTGCCAGAAAGCTTGGTGCTTTCAGTACTTGTGCTGTAGCATGTACATCAATGGCAATATGGGGCGATTACACAAAAGACAAAGAATTATATACTTTGAGAAACCTTGATTTTCACTTTCCACATAAATCCTGGGCTGAAAAGTATGCAACACTTTTAGTTTGCAAACCGACGGATGGAAGTAATCAGGTAGCGGGCTTTACTTTTAGTGGGATGATTTATTTTTTTGACGCAATGAACAATAAGGGTATTTATACTCAAGAGAACACAGGAACTGGGACTGAAGGTAATATTATTTATTCAAATCGTCCAAGTATTTTCAATGAGATAACAAGTGCTATGTTTGATTCTGATACTCTTGCAACTTTCGAAGCTAGAATCAATATGACAAGAGCAAGCTTTCCATTAACTATAATGGGTGCATCTCCTGAAAAAGCTTTCTATCTGGAAAATGCTACAATTGGGTCAAAAAAGAGAAGTGTTGATGCTAAAGAAGGGGTAATTGCTGCTGTTAATCAATTCTATGATCCTGCATGGGGAATTACACCATTGCCATCTCCTTCTGGATGGTTTTCAGATGCTAGAAGACAAAATATCTTAAAATTGGCAAAAAATAACAAAGGAAAAATAGACTGCGTTAAAATTAAAGAAATATTGGATGAACCTCTATTTGATAAAAATGATGTTCTGAGTAAAGGTGTCTCTGTTTTTAAAGAGAATTCTGTAACCAGTGTAGTTACTGTATGGCAGGTTATATCACTTCCGGCAAAAAGAGAGTTACAATTCAGAATCCCAAAATCAACCAATTGGATTTCGATCGATTTAAACAATTTTTTTAATTGAGAATATAACGTATTAATTCGTAAGCTAATTTATTTAAATTGTGATTAGTTTACGGATTAAAAATATAAATGTAAAGAGAAAAAACTTATAGAGGTTAACAGCAAATCTAGCAAGTAGTAGAACTCATATGTTCTCAAGACAATAGAGGTTATAATTATGAGTTTTAAATCATTAATACTGAACAAGATTAATGGAACATATAAAAAAATTCTTAAAATAAAAAACAGTAATATATATTCGATTTGCGTTCAAAATTTTGAAAATATAATACTTAGTGCCGGATTTAGTAATATTGAAGCTGGAAAAATAGAAGTGGCTGCAAAAAAGAATAGAAATATAGCATATATGAAATTTTATTTAATTTTTTCTTGCAAAGTCTATAGTTCCTATTCTGATCAGTACAACTGATGCAAACAATGCTCCTATAATATTAATAATTGACCAATATAAAACATTAAAATCAAAACAGTTAAAAGGTTGAAAAATTATCATATAAGCAATTAACAAAATAAAGGTGACTGTTGAGAATCTTTTATCGTCAGCTTTTATTTTTATTCTTATTATAAGAACTTTTAAATTAAAAATGGAAAGAACAACTAAATCTGAAAAAACAACAATCGTCAAAAAATAGTAAAATATATTTTCATCTGCATATGCGTTAACAGATGTGCTACTTGGAAGTTGTAGAAGAACCGCTGCTATAGAAAATATTAAAAAGCAAATTATTAAAATAGAGTTCAATATTGCTATTAATATTAATTCGGACTCTTTAG